>Ga0207650_10000014_pt1 | contig 398063 bp, 370 predicted proteins | sample KBSS63metaG_FD_184325 | JGI IMG/M metagenome (GOLD analysis project Ga0207650, IMG submission 184325) | Switchgrass rhizosphere microbial communities from Kellogg Biological Station, Michigan, USA - KBS S6-3 metaG (SPAdes) (version 2) | ecosystem: Host-associated > Plants > Roots >...
CCTGGGCGCCGTGCATGCCCATCATCGGCAACGCGTCGAAGGCGCGCTTCTGGCTGGCGTCCAACTGGTCGTAGAACGTGCGTGTCGCCTGGATCATCGCCGCTCCAGCGGTCTGATGCTGCGCCATGTTCTGTTCCATGCGCGCCAGCCGCTCGGGCGTGGTCGCCAGCCGCGGCCCGGCGTCGCGATCCATCATCCCGCGGTGCGCGGTGTCCAGCGCCCCCACGTAGGCCTGCAGCGCCGGCTCCTGCGCGGGTTTCAGCTGCAGGATGGCGCGCAACCGGTCAGCGCGCTCGGCCTGGCTCTCCATCGTCGGCGCGTGACGGCCTGTGGTCGGCGGCGAGACCGCCGCGCTGGGCGACCCCGTGGGTTGGGCGAAGGCGGCGACGCCCATCGCCGCATAGGTGAAGAATGCCGCGCTGGCGGCCAGCGCCTGAACCGTTTGCCGCATCACGTCCTCCCTGACGTTCTGGCGATCAGGCGCCCCCGGGGGGAGCGCCGTCACCTTGTCTTATCAGTTTCAACCGCGGCCGGGGCCGTCGCCATGGCCGAAGCCGCCGTGCCGGCCGCCGTGCATCCCGCCGCCGCGCTTGCCGCCATGGCCCTCGTGCAGGGCGTCGAAAGCCTTCTGTTGGGTGGGCGACAGCTGGGCGTAGAAGCGGCGAACCGCATCGGCGCGCTTGGCGAACGCCGCCTGACGCTCGGCCATGCGGGCCTGGGCGCGGTCGAGCCGCTGCGGCGTCGTCAGGTTGCGCGCTTCGGCGCGGTCCTGGCGACGGCGCTCCATCTTCGCCGGGTCCGGCTGCGAGGCGGCGATCAGGGCGCGGAGCGCCGGTTCCTGCTCCGGCCGTAGCTGCAGCACCGTGCGTAGCCGTTCGGCGATCTGCGCCGGATCGGGCCGTTGCCAGCCGCGGCCTTCGGTGGGAGCCCCGCCAGTCGACGGCGCCGGCTGCGCCAAGCTCGCACCCGCGGCCGAAAGCGCGATCGCGCCGGCCAGTGCGAGGGGGGTGAATTTCATCTCGACGATCCTTGTTCTCGATCCCTCGAGAGCTTTCACGCCGGATCGTTGGAGTTCCGTCGCGGCGGATCAGGACAACGCGTTGCGGCAGGCGGCGGCCATGGCGAACGGCCCGAGCGCCAGTGCGGCGGTGGCATAGGCCGCGAGCAGGGCGAAGCCGGCCTGCCAGGGAATGCCGCTCGCCGCCGCCTCGAGCGCGCCGCCCCCGAAGATCACCGGGGATACGAACAGAGGCAGCACGATCACCGCCGTTAGCAGGCCGCCACGCCGAGCGCCGAGGCTGAGCGCCGCGCCGATCCCCCCGGTGAAGGCGAAGGCCAGGCCGCCCAGCACGGCGCAGGCGAAGACCAGCGGCGCGAGCTCCAGCCTCGCGCCCAGCGCCGCGGCGGCAACCGGCGCGGCGAGCGCCAGCGGGGCGCCGGTCGCCAGCCACTGGCCCAGGCACTTGGCCGCGCAGGTCAGCTCCAGCGGCGTGGAGGACAGCGACAGCAGGTCCAGCGCTCCGTCCTCGTAGTCGCGCTCGAACAGACGATCAAGCGACAGCAGCGACGCCAGCGCCAGCGCCACCCAGGCCACGCCGGCCGCCACCGCGGCCAGCCGCTGCGCCTCGGGCCCGATCGCCAGCGGCATCAAGGTGGTGACGCCGGCGTAGAAGCCGACGCTGACCAGCGGCCCGCCGCCACGGCCCCAGGCCAGGGCCGTCTCGCGGGCGAGGAGAGCGGCCAGCCGGCTCATCCGAGCTCCAGCGCCTTCGCCGCGACGGGCAGGGGATCGTGGACGGCGGCGAGCACCAGGCCGCCGCTGGCGAGGTGGGAGGCCATCAGCTCGCCGAACCGCGCCCGCCAGGCGGCGTCGAGCGGGCTGAGCGGTTCGTCGAGCAGCCATAGCGGCCTGGGCGCGGCGAACAGCCGGGCCAGCGCCACGCGGCGGCGCTGGCCGGCCGACAGCTTGCGGATCTCCAGATCGAGCAGGGGGCCGAGCGCCAACGCTTCGACAGCGTGCGGAAGCGCACCCTCGCCGGCCCGGTGCCAGCGGCTCCAGAAGCCGAGCTCCTCCCGCGCGGTGCGGGCGGGTTTCAGGCCGTCCTGCCAGCCCTGGAAGTGCAGGCCTTCGCTTCGGGCCTGGTGTGGATCGGCCTCGCCGAAGGCGATCTCTCCAGCCTCGATGGCGGCGAGGCCGGCGACCGCACGCAGCAGGCTGGTCTTGCCGACGCCGTTTGGCCCGGTCAGCGCGCAGGCCTCGCCGGCGCGCAGCTCCAGCGACAGTCCGTCGAACAGGCGCCTGCCGCCGCGGCTGAGCGCCAGCCCGCGCAAGCTGAGCTGCACGATCATCGCCACTAAGCGAGCCAACGGCGCTGTCGTGACGCCGGTGCATGGACGGGTAACAGAGTCAGGTATATGACCCGCCCGGCCGTCGTCGCTCCGGGGGACGTACGCCGCGCAGAAGCGGAAGCTGTGTGTCCGCCTTCAACAGCGCGCGATCCCCGAAGGCGTCTTTGGGCGGCTGGGAACAGAGAGAGGATCCCCGGTAATGGCGTCTAACGACAGCCTGAAGACCCGCCGTGAGCTCACGGTGGGCGACAAGACGTACGCTTACTACAGCCTTCGCGCCGCGGAGGAAGCTGGACTTTCGGGGGTCTCGCGCCTGCCGATCTCGATGAAGGTCCTGCTGGAGAACCTGCTGCGCAACGAGGACGGCGACACCGTCAGCGGCGACGACCTGAAAGCGGTCGCCGCCTGGCTCGACAACAAGGGCGCGGTCGAGCACGAGATCAGCTTCCGCCCGGCGCGGGTGCTGATGCAGGACTTCACCGGCGTGCCGGCCGTCGTCGACCTGGCCGCCATGCGCGACGCCATGGTGGCGCTGAGCGCCAACCCCGAGAAGATCAACCCGCTGAATCCCGTCGACCTGGTGATCGACCACTCGGTGATGGTCGACTACTTCGGCACGTCCAAGGCCTTCGGCGACAACGTCGAGCGCGAGTACGAGCGCAACATGGAGCGCTACCGCTTCCTGCGATGGGGCTCCTCGGCCTTCAACAATTTCCGCGTGGTGCCGCCCGGCACCGGGATCTGCCACCAGGTCAACCTTGAGTACCTCGCCAAGACCGTCTGGACGAACGACGAGGACGGCCAGACCGTCGCCTATCCGGACACCGTGGTCGGCACCGACAGCCACACCACCATGATCAACGGCCTGGCGGTGCTGGGCTGGGGCGTCGGCGGCATCGAGGCCGAAGCCGTCATGCTCGGCCAGCCGATCCCGATGCTGATCCCGGAAGTCATCGGCTTCCGCCTCGACGGCGCGCTGCCGGAAGGCGCGACCGCCACCGACCTAGTGCTCACCGTCACCCAGATGCTGCGCAAGAAGGGCGTGGTCGGCAAGTTCGTCGAGTTCTACGGCTCGGGCCTGGCCAACCTCACCCTGGAAGACCAGGCTACCATCGCCAACATGGCTCCGGAATACGGCGCCACCTGCGGCTTCTTCCCGGTCACCCGCGCGACCATCGACTTCCTGACCGCCACCGGCCGCGACGCCGCCCTGGTCGAGGCCTACGCCAAGGAGCAGGGCCTGTGGCGCGAGCCGACCGATCCGGAGCCGGTGTTCACCGACACGCTTGAGCTGGACATCGGCACGGTGCAGCCCTCGCTGGCCGGCCCGAAGCGCCCGCAGGACCGCGTGCTGCTGTCCAGCGCCGCGGCCGAGTTCAAGACCGCACTCGCCGGCGACTTCGGCAAGGCCGACACCGCGTCCCAACGCTATCCGGTCGAGGGTGAAAGCTTCGACGTCGGCAACGGCGACGTGGTCATCGCGGCCATCACCTCCTGCACCAACACCTCCAACCCGGGCGTGCTGATCGCCGCTGGCCTGGTCGCCAAGAAAGCGGTCGAGAAAGGCCTGACCGTGAAGCCGTGGGTGAAGCCCTCGCTCGCGCCCGGAAGCCAGGTCGTCACCGACTATCTGAAGGCCGCCGGCCTGACCAAGTCGCTCGACGCGCTCGGCTTCAACCTGGTCGGCTACGGCTGCACCACCTGCATCGGTAACTCGGGCCCGCTACCCGAGGCGATCTCCGACACGGTGCAGAAGAACGACCTGGTCGCCGTCAGCGTCCTCTCCGGGAATCGCAACTTCGAAGGCCGCGTGAACCCCGACGTGCGGGCCAACTACCTGGCTTCGCCGCCGCTGGTGGTGGCCTACGCGCTCGCCGGCTCGATGCAGATCGACCTCGCCACCGAGCCGCTCGGCACGGGCAAGGACGGCCAGCCGGTCTACCTCAAGGACATCTGGCCGACGAGCGAGGAAGTCACCGCGCTGCAGCGAAAGCACGTGACCAGCAAGATGTTCGCTAACCGCTACGGCGACGTCTTCAAGGGCGACAAGAACTGGCAGGGCATCAAGGTCGCCGGCGGCCAGACCTACGCCTGGGACATGGGCTCCACCTATGTGCAGAACCCGCCCTACTTCCAAGACATGCAGATGGAGCCGTCGGCGGTGACGGACATCGTCGAGGCGCGCATCCTGGGCGTCTTCGGCGACTCGATCACCACCGACCACATCTCGCCGGCCGGCTCGATCAAGGCCACCTCGCCGGCGGGCGTTTACCTGCGTGACCACCAGGTGCCGACCTCGGAGTTCAACTCCTACGGCGCGCGCCGCGGCAACCACGAGGTGATGATGCGGGGCACGTTCGCCAACATCCGCATCCGCAACAAGATCACCCCCGACATCGAAGGCGGCGTGACCAAGCACTTCCCCTCCGGCGAGACCATGTCGATCTACGACGCGGCCATGCGCTACCAGACGGAGGGCCGTCCGCTGGTGGTGTTCGCGGGCAAGGAATACGGCACCGGCTCCTCGCGCGACTGGGCGGCCAAGGGCACCAAGCTCTTGGGCGTCCGCGCCGTGGTGGCCGAAAGCTTCGAGCGCATTCACCGCTCGAACCTGGTCGGCATGGGCGTGCTGCCGCTGCAGTTCACCCAGGAAGGCTGGCACAAGCTCGGCCTGAACGGCGAGGAGATCGTCACCATCCGCGGTCTCACCGATCTGGCCCCGCGCAAGCAGCTGATCGTCGAGATGTACCGTCCGACCGACGGCCGCATCGCCCGTTTTCCGGTTCGCTGCCGGATCGATACGCCGACTGAGCTCGAGTACTTCAAGAACGGCGGCGTGCTGAACTACGTGCTGCGCAACCTGGCCCGCCAGGGCTGAGGTCATGGGGAGGGGGCGTGACCCACGCCCTCTCCTCCCGCGCCTCGCGGCGCGATCCATCTTCTCGGTTTTCCCCGGCGATCGTGCTGGGTCTGGGGGACGGCCGGCGCTCACGCCTTCTTGTGATTTACAGCGCCGGGAACTCCGCTTAAGCCTCGCCCCGATGCGGAAGGGCGCGCTCTTCAGTTTGATCCTGCTCGCCCTGCCGGCGGGGGCCGGGGCGAAGCCCCCCGTTGTGGTGGAGCTCTATACGGCGCAGGGCTGCGGCTCCTGCGGCGACGCGAACGTCTATGCGGCGAAGCTCGCCGATCGCAAGGGCGTGCTGCTGCTCACCTTCCCGGTCGACTATTGGGACTACCTCGGCTGGGCCGACACCTTCGCCAAGCCAGAATACGCCGAGCGCCAGAAGGCCTACGTCACCCGCCTCTCGCTGCGCGAGCCCTACACCCCGCAGGTGATCGTCGACGGCCGCGCCCAAGCGCCGGGCCTGAAGACCCAGCAGGTGGACAAGCTGGTGCGCGACGCACTGCGGGCGCCCACCGATCCGCCGGAGGTGAGGTTCATCGGCCCGCGCCGCGTGGACGTGGGCTCCGGGCGCGTCCCGCGCGGCGGCGCCGACGTCTGGCTGGTTCGCTATGACCCGCGCGCTCAGGAAGTCATGGTCAAAAGCGGCGACAACCGCGGCCGCTCGGTGGTGCAGAAGAACGTCGTGCGCGAGATGACGCGCCTGGGCGCCTGGCGTGGGCGCCCTACCGCCTATCGCCTGCCGAAGGTCGGCGAAGAGGGTCTCGAAACCGTGGTTCTGGTTCAGGGGCAGCGCGGCGGGCGCCTGCTCGTCGCCGTCAGTCCGGACTGACGCTTCCCCTCCAGAATGCGAAGAACCCGCGCGACTGGAGAGGTCCGCGCGGGCTCAGCATTGGAGGGGGATCCGTGTGTCGGTTGACCCGCTCGCAGGTCCAGGGGGGCTGGGGGGGCTGTTCAGGATCCGGGACCCAGCGGGCCTGGCCAACCGACACCCCCAATATAGGAGGCCGCATCGGGCGCGCACGGGTCCGAAATAAGGTCATTTCGAGGCGCAGGCCGAGCTTGTTTCCGCTTCCGCACGCCCCGCTTGCGTGCTCTCGCCATATCGGACGATTTCGGTTTAGGCTGATCGTCGATGGCTTTCGACCCGTCTTATGCCGCGCCTAGCGGGGCGCGCACCTTCTTCGAGCGCCGCGAACTTGAGCGGCTCCTCAGGCTTTACGGACGGATGGTGGCGGCGGGCGAATGGCGCGACTACGCCATCGACGGCCTCGTCGAGACGGCGATCTTCTCGGTATACCGCCGCAGCTCCGAAGCGCCGCTCTACCGCATCGAGAAGCGGCCGGCGCTGGCCAAGCGCCAAGGCGCCTGGGCTGTGATCGGCCAGGGCGGCATCGTCCTGCGCCGCGGTCACGAACTGGAGCAGGTGCTGCGGGTGTTCGACAAGGGCAAGTTCAAGGTGGTGGACTAGAGCTGCTCCCCCTGGGTCGGAGCTGTCAGCGAAGCTGACTCAGGGGGCTTCCACTCAGACGCAGGGAATTGGGTGCAAGAGGGAATTTCTGAGTGGAAGCTCCCTCCGACGCTGCGCGCCACCTCCCCCTTGGGAGGGGATTTAGACAAACAAAAACCCCGGCGGTCTCCCGCCGGGGCGTTCGATCTGGCGATCCTGGTGCGGTTAGCGGCGCTGGCCGAAGAACTGCAGCAGGAATTGGAACAGGTTGATGAAGTTGATGTAGAGGCTCAGCGCGCCATAGTTGGTCGCCACGCCCATCGCGGCTTGGTCGCCGCCGAGGTCGTAGTAGGTCATCTTCAGGCGCTGGGTATCGTAGGCGATCAGGCCCGCGAAGATCAGCACGCCGGCGACGCTGATGATGAACTGCAGCATCGAGTTGTGCAGGAACAGGTTCACCAGCGAGGCGACCACCAGACCGATCAGGCCGACGATCAGGAAGCTGCCGAAACCGGTGAGGTCCTTCTTGGTGGTGTAGCCGAACAGGCTGAGCGCGCCGAAGGCGGTCGCCGTGATCAGGAAGGTCGAGGCGATTGAGCCGCCGGTGTAGACCAGCGTCAATCCGCCCAGGCCCGCTCCGATCAGCGCTACAATCGTCCAGTAGAAAATCCCCGAGCTACGCGGCGTGGCGTTGCGCACGGCGAACATGCCGAACAGCATCACCGCCAGCGGGGCGAAGGCCACGATCATGCCCGGCAGGGTCATCCCCCAGCCGCGCGCCGTCTGAACGTAGAGAATGTCGCGCACCGGCGGGAACTGGCCGGTGAGGTAGGCGAGGGCCGCGGAAAGCACCAGACCCAGCGCCACCTTGTTGTAGACGCCGATCATGAAGCTGCGAAGACCCGCGTCCACCGACATGTCGGCGCGATCGGCGGGGATCGTGCGCGTGTAGGCGCGGTTGGAGTCGCTCATTTGAGGCGAAGCCCTTGTCAAAACGCCCTTGTTGGACGCGCATGAAATATCGTGTGGCCGTCGGGTCGACGCAAGACCCTATGCATGAAGGGGGATTAAGCATCGCCAAGGGGTCGAGCACCCTCGCGAGGCGGTGCAGGAAGGGGACATGATCCGTCTGTTCGCCGCCGTTCCCGTCCCCGAAGACATCGCCACCGCGCTCGCCCGGCGACAGACCGGATTGGCGGGCGCGCGCTGGCGCACGGCGGAGCAGCTGCATCTGACGTTGCGCTTCTTCGGCGAGGTTCGTGAGGACGTCGCCCGCGACCTCGACGCGGAGCTGTCCGCCGTCGGCGGCGAGCCGTTCGACATCATGCTGCAGGGCGCAGGCGCTTTCGGCGAAGGTCACGACCTCGAGGCCGTCTGGGCCGGCGTCGCCGACAGCGAACCGCTGCGGCGCCTGGCGAAGGCCTGCGAGAGCGCCGCCCGCCGCGCGGGGATCAAGCCCGAGCGGCGCCAGTATCGGCCGCACGTGACGCTGGCCTATCTTCGGCGGCCGGATCCGGACAAGGTCGCGGCCTGGATCCAGGCCAACAACCTGCTGAAATCCCCGCCGATCCGCGTCGACCGCTTCGGGCTCTACTCCAGCTTCCTGGCCAGCGAAGGCGCGCAGTACCGCCTGGAGGCGGAATACGCCCTCTAAGCTTCGACCGCGTGATCCTTGAGGACGCCGAGCGGAACGATGGCGAGCGTCTCTTCGTGGGTCGCTTCGAGCACCAGCTGCGGCGCGGCGCCGGCGTCCAGCGCTTCCTTCCAGCGCGGCGCGCACAGGCACCAGCGGTCGCCGGGCTTCAGTCCAGCGAAGCCGTACTCGGGCATCGGCGTGGAGAGGTCGTTGCCGACGGACCTGGAGTAGGCCAGGAACTCCGCCGTCATGACCGCGCAGACGGTGTGCATGCCGACGTCCTCGTGACTGGTCTCGCAGCAGCCGTTGCGGAAAAAGCCGGTCATCGGCGAGGTCGAGCAGGGCTTGAGCTCGCCGCCGAGGACGTTCCGCGCCAGGGCGTCATATCGGGCGTTCATGTTCGCAGTTTAGACGCTAAGAGGTGCCTTCCGCCATGTTTCGAAGGAGTTTCGTTCGGTGACGACCTCTCGGCCCCGCCGCAGCGCCCTCTACATGCCGGCCTCGAACGCGCGCGCGATCGAAAAGGCCAGGTCCCTGCCCTGTGACGTGGTCATCCTTGACCTGGAGGACTCCGTGGCGCCCGAAGCGAAGGCCGAGGCCCGGAGTCTGGCCGTGGAAGCGGTGCGCGAGGGCGGCTTCGGTGAGCGCGAGGTCGTCATCCGGGTTAACGGGCGCGATACCCCGTGGGGCGCGGCCGATCTGGGCGCGACGGCGGCGTCCGGTGCGGATGCCGTGCTGATCCCCAAAGTGAACACCCCCGAAGACCTCATCGAGAGTGCGGCTCGACTGGCGGGCGGGACACGCCTGTGGGCGATGATCGAGACCGGCGCGGCGATTTTTCATCTCGAGGCGCTCGGTCGGGCTTCGGCGGCGAACCGCACCGACGTGTGGATTCTCGGCGCCAACGACCTCGTGAAGGAGATGCGCTGCCGGCCGGGCGCCGACCGCGGGCCTCTCCTGCCGGCCCTGTCGATGACGGTTTTGGCGGCCCACGGCGCCGGGGTGGAGGTGCTCGACGGCGTCTATAACGATATCGCGGACCTCGTAGGCCTGGCGCGAGAGTGCGAGCAGGGGATCACGCTGGGCATGGATGGCAAGACCCTGATCCACCCGACGCAGATAGAGGCGGCCAATCGCGCCTTCACGCCTCCGCCGGAGGCGGTCGCCTGGTCGCGCGTGGTGGTCGAGGCTTTCGCGGCCCCTGAAAATGCGGCGAGGGGCGTTCTTAAGGTGGATGGCAAGATGGTGGAGCGGCTCCACTTGGCCGAAGCCGAGCGGTTGATCGCGATATCCGAGGCGATCGCCACACTGGAAGGATGAGTTGTTGCGTATGTTGCTGCTGACCCGTTTGACGACGATCCTCGCAGTCTTTGCAGCCGCAGGCGCGGCGTCGGCCGCGCAGCCCACCCACCCTGCGCCGGCGGGGCCGCATGTCGAGGATCCGCGCAAGCTGCCGGAGCCTCCGCCGAGCGTGACCGATCTCACCTACGACTCGCGGGTGCTATCCTCCGCCGCCTCGGCCGAGCAGTTCCAGGGGCCGCTGAACGGCGGATGGGTGGTGGGCACGGGCGCTGGCGACCTCTACGCCCTGCAACTCGTCGACAAGCGTAACGTGGTGGAGGGCGCTTGGCGCGATCTACGCCGGAAAGGCAATCCCGCGGCGTCGGGCGTGCTGGACCAGGTGCTGCGGACGTCGACCGGCTTGGTGGTGCGCTTCACGCCGAGCGGCCAGCAGCCGGTGACGGTGAGCCTGCGCCCGAACCTGAAGGGCGAACTCAGCCAGGCCGGCAAGGTCACCGCCGTGGCCATGCGCAAGGCGTCCACGCCCTAAGGCCCTAAAGCTTCAGCGCCCTGCGCGCCGCCGCGAACGCCACGACCAGCGCCTCTGGCTCATAGGCTTCCCCGGCGCCATGCCCCCAAACCGGCCCGGGCCACGCGGCGTCGTCCACGCATCGCCCGACGACATGGACGTGCAACTGCGGCGTCAGGTTGCCGAGCTGTCCAACGTTGAGCTTGGCGATCGGGCGGCCCAGTGCTTCGCCGATTGCGCGCACCGCCGCGCCAGCTGCGACCACATCCTCGATGAGCTGCGCGCGCTGCGCCGCGTCGAGATCCTCCAGCTCGCGCGCGTCCGCCACCCGCGGGATCAGCACGAGCCAGGCGTAGCGCGCGTCGGCCTGCAGCCGGGCGTGGCAGAGGGTGAGTTCGCCCAGGGCCTCGGCGGTCGCGGATAAGGCGGGATCGAGCTGGAACATGTCCGGGTCTCAGCACGGTTGTCGAGTCAGGCCAAGCACTTGCCTCTTGTGGCATTGCAGCATGGCCCCGCCTGCGTTACGGGGACCGCCGAACCGCACTCGGCGGCCATACCAATCCAAGCTTATGGAGCAGCACCATGGCGACCAAGAAGCCGATCCGCGTAGCGGTCACCGGCGCGGCCGGCAACATCGGCTACGCCCTCCTCTTCCGCATCGCATCAGGCGCCATGCTGGGACCGGACCAGCCGGTCATCCTGCAACTGCTCGAGATCCCGACCGAAGGCGCTCAGAAGGCGCTGAAGGGCGTGGCCATGGAACTCGACGACTGCGCCTTCCCGCTGCTGCAGGACATGGTGCTGACCGACGACGCCAACGTCGCCTTCAAAGATGTAAACTGGGCCCTCCTGGTCGGCTCCAAGCCGCGCGGCCCGGGTATGGAACGCGCCGACCTTCTGAAGGATAACGGCAAGATCTTCATCGCCCAGGGAAAGGCGATCGACGCCGTCGCCGCTGACGACGCCCGCGTGGCGGTGGTCGGCAACCCCTGCAACACCAATGTGATGATCGCCGCCAGCCAGGCCAAGCGCCTGACGCCGGATCGCTTCACCGCCATGGTCCGCCTCGACGAGAACCGCGGACGCGCCCAGCTGGCGAAGAAGGCCGGCGTCTCGATCAACGACGTCAGCGATCTGTTCATCTACGGCAACCACTCGCCGACCATGTTCGCCGACTTCACCCACGCCAAGATCGGCGGCAAGTCCGCGGCCGAGGTTATCGGCGACGAAGCGTGGCTGAAGAACGAATACCTGCCGACGGTCGGCAAGCGCGGCGCGGCGATCATCGAGGCCCGTGGCCAGAGCTCGGCGGCCTCGGCGGCCAACGCCCTGATCGACCACGTTCGCGACCTCTCTACGCCTGGCGCGGTGCACTCCGTCGCCATCAACAGCGAAGGCCGCTACGGCTTTGCCGAAGGCGTCTGGGCGGGCATGCCGGTGAAGACCACGGCCCCTGGCCAGTACGAAGTCATCACCAGCTACGCGATGGACGACTTCGCCAAGTCGAAGATCGCCATCACCAACGAGGAGCTGGTCGGCGAGCGCGACACCGTGAAGGACATGCTGGGCTGAGCAAGCCTGCGGCCCTCTACGGCAAGGGCGGGGGCTATTCTTCCGGCGCAGAGTCGCCGATCGCGTTGAGCTCGCGGATGCGCTGGTCGTAGACATCGGCCAGCGCCTGCTGCGAATGGCGCGCGGCGTCCTCGCGAATCGCGACCCAGTCGCGCTGCTCCTGCCGCAGATCCTGCGGATCGACCCCCGACCCCAACGCGCGGCGATAGGCCCGCGCCATCCGCCGGTCCTCCGTGGCCAGCGACGCATCCGAACAGATCATCTCTTCTGCGCCGGGCCGAGCGGTGGCGCAATCGAAGCTTGCCTGCAAGCGCGGCGCGGGAGCCCGTGTGGCCGTCTCGGGCGCTGCAGCCGCCGAGGCGGCCGAGGCATCGGCGTCTGCGACAGCCGCCGGCTGCTGCACCGTCACCGTCTGCGGCTGCACCTGCGCCCGCGCGGCGGCCGCCATCTCCGGAGGCAGGGTCTGCAACTTGCCCGGCGCGCGCGGAATGGGGGCGGGCGCCGGCGGGGCGTTCACCGCGATCGGGACCTTGCCGGCGCCCGGTGAGGCGGGCTCGATCGCAGGCGCCGTCGCTGCTGACGGGACCGCCGCCGCGGGCGGCTTCGACCCGATGAGCTGGGGCCGCATCAACAAGCCGAAGCCGACGCCCAGAACCAGCGCCCCGGCCACGCCGCCGATCAGCATGGCTCGCGAACGGCCTGGAGCCCGGTGCGCAACCGGCCGCTCGGCCGAGCGGCGGCCGGAGAAGCCTCCGTACGTAGTCCCCGACAGGGGTTCGCCCTTGGGATCGATGGTCATGGGGCGGGGCCTCGCGCGACGCATCCCTCGGCGACCTAAACCGCGGCCGTCCCGCGGGGTTGCAAAGGCTCAGCCGCCTCCGCGGTTAAAAATCAGTCGCGGCGAGAGGCCTGCAGCGTCTGGTCCTGCAGTTCGGCGATGCGGGCGAGATAGATGTCGTGCACGGCCCAGGGGGCCTGGCGCGCGGCGTTGGCGCGGGCGGCGAGCCAGCGGCGTTGCTGGCGTTCGAGCCGCTCGGTCGGCACGCCGGCGGCCTCCGCCTGGCGGTAGGCGCGGGCGAGTTGCCGATCCGCCGCGCTTAGGGTCGGGTCGGAGCAGGTCAGCGCCGCGCCGGGGTCCTCCGAGACGCAACGCGCCGGGGCCTTGGCGAGCTTGGCTTTGTTGACCGTCGCGACGGCGACCGCCTTGGGCGTAGGCTTGCGGGCCTGGGTGGCGAGCTTTTCGTTCGCGCGCTTCTGCGCCAGCAGCTTCGCCTGGCGCCGCTCGGCGTCCGCCTTTTTCGCCGTGATCTGCTCGGCCGCTTGGCGCTCGGCCAGGCGGTGTTCCGCCTTGGCTTTGGCCTGAGCTTCGGCTCTCGCCTCGGCTTCGGCGATACGCGCTTCTTCCTTGCGGGCCTTGCGCAGCGCCGCCGCCTTAGCCTCGGCGCGCACCTCCCGTTTCTCGGCTTCGCGCTCAGCCCGTGCGGCTTGCGCCTTTCGCTCGGCCGCTGCGTCCGCTTCGGCCCTTCGCTCGGCGGCCTCACGTACCCGCCGAAGCGCGGCGTCGTCGGTGTCGACCAGTCGCGGAGGCGCTACCGCATGCACCTTCACCAGTCCTTCCGGCGCGCGTTGGGGGGCCACCGGCTCGGTCCCTTCGGCAGGCGGCTCATCCGGCGGGGCGACCGCTTCCGGCGCCCTGCGCGCGACCTGTGCGGCAGCGCTCGCGGGTGGATCGTCGACGCGGATCTCGATCTGCCGCGGTCCCGTCGCCAAGCTGGGCGCCGTCGCATGAGGACGCGCCGGGCCGGCGGCGTCATTCGAGGGCCGGGCCCAGAGTCCCAGTCCGGCGCCCAGCAGGCAGGCGCTGGTTACGCCGGCCAGCATCACCCCGGGCGAAACCCGGCGGGGCTTACTGACCAGTGGATCTTCAGAAGGGTCGAACGGCATGGCGGATCCCGATCACACAGGGCTCCCTCGACGCGCGACGGCGGCTGGTCCGGCGACGCCCGCGCCGAATCCTCCACCCCCGACCCTCGCTCTCCCGCCACGATTCAGGCACAATCCGGCCGTTAACGCCATAGCTTGGCCATTAGGCAGATCGTCTCAGGCGCAGCGTGGCGTCGCGTCTCCTAGATTCCGACATCATCCGCGCGCATGCGGCCTCCCGTAGGCCCAGGATCTGAACTCCCCGATGCAAGAACTGGTCTTCCACGACCCGACCGGACGCCGGGCGCGACGGATGCGTTTCCTGGGCGGGCTGCTGGTCTCGCTCGCCGCTCTGCTGGTGGCGGCCTTCTTCGCCACCCTGGCGACGGCGCCCAGACTGCCGCACCTGTCGCTGCGCGATCCGCGCGGCCTGCAGGCGCTGCACGTCGAGACTCCGCACAAGACGCACGCGAAGAAGCGATGGACGCGGCTCGCCGCCCCCCACGCCGCGGCGCCGGGCGGCACGCGTCAGCCCTTGTCCGTCGGCTTTTACGTGTCGTGGGACGAGAGCTCTCGGGAGTCGCTGTCCGACCACGTGAACGAGCTCGATGTGGTCTCGCCGCAATGGATCCAACTCGACGGCTCGGACGGCAAGGTCACCGTCACCTCCGACCCGCAGGCGCGCGCCATCATCGCCGCCGCCAAGCATCCGCCGTCGATCGTACCGAGCGTGTTCAACGCCCGCGACGGCGTCTGGGACGGGGCGGCGGCCGATGCGCTGCTGGCCAATCCCGCCGCCCAGCAGACGCTGATCCGGACGCTCGTCGATCAGGCGCAGAAGCACGGCTTCGCCGGCTACGTCTTCGACCTGGAGAATCTATCGGCCGCATCTGTCGCGCGATATCCGGCCTTCTTGGCCCAGGCGCGGGCGTCGCTGAAGCCGAGCGGACGCCAGGTCTGGGTCACCGCGCCGTTCGACGAGGCGTGGCCGTTGCGCAAGCTCCAGGCCGCGGTCGATGCGGTGGTGCTGATGGCCTACGACGAGCACTACGGGACCGGCGACGCCGGCCCGCCCGCCGGCCAGGACTGGTACGAGACCTGGCTCGCCAAGGACATGGCTCAGCTCGACCCGGCGCGAACCATCATGGCGCTGGGCGCCTACGGCTATGACTGGACCCTGCCGTCCAAAGGCCGTCCCAACTCCGCGGAAGCGATGACCTACGCGGAAGCCACCCAGACCGCCTACGATTCCGACGCCAAGCCGCAGATGGACGACACCGGCCTCAACCCCAATTACGGCTACGCCGACGAAACGGGGCGGCGCCATTCGGTCTGGTACCTGGACGCCTCCACGGCCTTCAACCAAGTCCGGGTCGCCGACAATTACGCGCCGATGGGCTTCGCGCTCTGGCGGATGGGCGGCGAGGACCCGCAGGTCTGGAAGGTGCTGCGCCACCAGTACGGCCAGGCGAGCGCGCAAGGCCTCGAGGTGCTGCGGCCCGGTACGGACGTCGACTTCGACGGATCGGGCGAGGTGTTGCGGGTCGAGCAGACGCCGACTTTGGGTCACCGCACCCTGCAATTCGACCACGACACCGGCCTGATCTCGGGCGAGCTCTACGACACCCTGCCGACCTCCTACGTCGTCCAGCGCTACGGCTGGCGGCCGGGTTGGGTGGCGCTGACTTTCGACGATGGGCCCGACCCGCGCTGGACGCCGAAGATCCTCGACATCCTGAAGGCCAAGCACGCGCCCGCCACCTTCTTCGTGATTGGCCAGAACATGTCGCGCGAACCCGGCCTGGTGGCGCGCGAGGTGCGCGAAGGCCACGACGTGGGCGGCCACACCTGGACGCACCCGAACATCGCCGAGATCCCGGCGGCGCAGACGGTTGTCGAGCTGAACGCCACTCAGCGGCTGTTCGAGACGATCACCGGCCGCTCGATGCGGCTGTTCCGGCCACCCTACTTCGGCGACGCCGAGCCCTCGACTCCGCGCGAGGTGGCGCCGCTTCTGGCCGCGCAGAAAGAGGGCTACCTCAGCGTCGGCCTGCGCATCGACCCCGACGACTGGAAGAAGCCCGACCCGCAGCACATCGTCGACACCACCATCGCCCGCCTGCTGGACACCAACCGTCCTGGCCAGATCGTTCTGCTGCACGATTCCGGCGGCGACCGCAGCCGCACCGTGCAGGCGCTGCCGGCCCTGATCGACGCCATCCGCGTGCACGGCTTCCAATTGGTGACGGTCGCTCAGCTGGCAGGCATGACCGCCCAGCAGGCGATGCCGCCGACCTCGCGCAGCTCGGCCGACCTGATGCTCGACCGCATCGGCTTCGGCTTCTTCCACGGCGCCGAGATCGTGCTTCGCGCGCTGTTCATCACCGCCATAGCCCTTGGCGTGTTGCGGCTGCTGTTCCTGGCGGTGCTGGCGCTGGTGCATCGCGCACGAAGCGAGGGGCGCACGCCGCCGATGCTCGCTCCGCAAGCGGGGCCGACCGTCACCGTGCTGATCCCCTCCTTCAACGAGGAGAAGGTGATCGTCGAATCCGTTCGCCGGATCCTGGCGTCGGACTGGGCCAAGCTCGAGGTAATGGTGCTCGACGACGGCTCGTCCGACGGCACCTCGCGGGTGGTCCGCGACGCCTTCGCCGGGGAGCCGCGTGTGCGGCTGCGTCGCTATGAGAACGGCGGCAAGGCGCGGGCGCTGAACCGCGGTCTGGCCGAGGCGCGTGGCGAGGTCGTGGTGGCGCTGGACGCCGACACCCTGTTTCCGCCCGACACCATCCCGCGCTTGGTGCGCTGGTTCGCCGACCCCGCGGTCGGTGCGGTCGCCGGCGCGGCGGTGGTCGGCAACCGCCGCAACCTGATCACCCGCTGGCAGGCGCTGGAATACGTGACCGCCCAGAACCTGGAGCGGCGCGCATTGGCGGCGCTGGGCGCGGTCACTGTCGTGCCGGGCGCGGTCGGCGCCTGGCGGCGCAGCGCGCTGGAGACGCTGGGCGGCTACCCGTCCGACACCCTGGCGGAAGACCAGGATCTGACGATCGCGGTGCAGCGGGCCGGTTGGCGGGTAGAGTTCGATCCGGAGGCGCGCGCCTACACCGAGGCGCCGGAGACCGTTGCGGGCCTGCTCAAGCAGCGCTTCCGCTGGTCGTTCGGCACGCTGCAATGCCTTTGGAAGCATCGCGCGGCGCTGTTCGACGTCAAGAGACCGGTGCTGGGCTTCGTCGCCCTGCCGCAGATCTGGCTGTTCCAGATCTTCCTCACGGCGCTGGCGCCGCTGGTCGACCTGGCGATCGTCTGGAGCGCGGTCTGGGGGATCTATGGCTGGGCCTTCCACCCAATGGAGTGGTCGCCGGACGACTTGGCGAGGCCGGTGTTCTACTGGGCGGCCTTCATCTTCCTCGACCTGTCGGCCGGCGCGCTCGGCATGGCCCTGGAGCGCCGCGCGCCCTGGCCGGACCTGGTGTGGATGCCGGTCCAGCGGTTCGGCTACCGCCAGCTGATGTACTATGTGGTGGTCAAATCCATCCGGGCGGCGCTGCACGGCCGCCGGGTCGGCTGGAACAAGCTGGAGCGTCGCGCGACCGCCGCGGTCGAGCGAGTTCACTGAGCAACTCGATCCCGGCGCCGCAAAACTAGGCAATAAGATCCATGGATCAGCCTGGCGCCTGCTGGGGCGGCGCCCGCGCGGCAGGACCGTCCGCCCAAGGACGCAACGCTCTGTCGCGCCTCGTCAAAACGTCCGAAAAAGCGCGCCGCGCGCGGTTGCCAGCCTCAGGTGTGGCGCCTATAAACCGCGCCACTCGCCGAGCCGGCGACCGTCCTTAGGCAAGCGCCCACGACCTCATGAACATACACGAACACCAAGCTAAAGCCGTCCTCAAAGAGTTCGGCGTCGCCGTCCCGCGTGGCTTCGCCGCGTTTTCCGTCGCAGACGCCGTCAAGGCCGCCGAGCAGCTCGGCGGGCCGGTGTTCGTCGTCAAGTCTCAGATCCACGCCGGCGGGCGCGGCAAGGGCCGCTTTGAAGGCCTTGGCGCCGACGCCAAGGGTGGGGTGCGGGTGGTCAAGTCGGTCGACGAGGTCAAGGCCAACGCCGCCGAAATGCTCGGCCGAGTGCTGGTGACCCACCAGACCGGTCCCCGCGGCAAGCAGGTGAACCGCCTCTACATCGAAGAAGGCGCCGCGATCGCCAAGGAATTCTACCTGTCCCTGCTGGTCGACCGCGAAACGAGCCGGGTCTCGGTCGTGGCTTCCACCGAAGGCGGCATGGACATCGAGGACGTCGCGCAATCTACGCCCGAGAAGATCATCACCTTCTCGATCGACCCCGCCACCGGCGTGTGGCCGCACCACGGCCTGACGCTCGCCAAGGCGCTCGGCCTGAAGGGCGACCTGCAGAAGCAAGCTTCCAAGCTGCTCGGCCAGCTCTACGCGGCGTTCGTCGCCAAAGACATGAGCATGCTCGAGATTAACCCGCTGATCGTCACCGCCGACGAACAGCTGCGGGTGCTCGACGCCAAGGTCTCGTTCGACTCCAACGCGCTCTACCGCCACCCGGACGTGCGCGAGCTGCGCGACGAGTCGGAGGAGGACCCGAAGGAGATCGAGGCTTCGAAGTACGACCTGTCCTATATCGCGCTCGACGGCACCATCGGCTGCATGGTCAACGGCGCGGGCCTGGCGATGGCCACCATGGACATCATCAAGCTCTACGGCGCCGAGCCGGCCAACTTCCTCGACGTGGGCGGCTCCGCCTCGAAGGAGAAGGTGACGGCCGCCTTCAAGATCATCACTGCGGACCCCAACGTGAAGGGCATCCTGGTGAACATCTTCGGTGGCATCGCCCGCTGCGACATCCTCGCTCAGGGCGTGGTCGAGGCGGTCAAGGAGACGGGCCTGAGCGTCCCGCTCGTGGTTCGCTTGGAAGGCACCAACGCCGAGCTTGGCAAGAAGATCATCAACGAGAGCGGCCTGAACGTCATCGCCGCGAACGACCTCTCCGACGGCGCGGAGAAGATCGTCAAGGCAGTGCAGGGGGCCGCCTGATGTCAGTTCTCATCGGTAAAGACACCCGAGTCATCTGCCAGGGCTTCACCGGCAACCAGGGCACCTTCCACTCCGAGCAGGCGATCGCCTACGGGACCAAGATGGTCGGCGGCACATCGCCGGGCAAAGGCGGCGCCAAGCACCTCGGCCTGCCGGTGTTCGACACGGTCGGCGAGGCGGCCCGCGAGACCGGCGCGGACGCCTCGGTGATCTACGTCCCGCCGCCCTTCGCGGCCGACGCCATCCTGGAAGCGATCGACGCCGAAATCCCCCTGATCGTCTGCATCACCGAGGGCATCCCGGTGGAAGACATGATCAAGGTGAAGCGCTCGCTGTCGGGCTCCAAGTCGCGCCTGATCGGCCCGAACTGCCCGGGCGTGCTGACGCCGGGCGAGTGCAAGATCGGCATCATGCCGGGGAACATCTTCCGGCGCGGCTCGGTGGGCGTTGTTTCGCGCTCCGGCACGCTTACCTATGAAGCTGTGTTCCAGACTTCGAATGTCGGCCTCGGCCAGACCACCGCAGTCGGCATCGGCGGCGACCCGGTCAAGGGCACCGAGTTCATCGATGTCCTGCAGATGTTCCTGGACGATCCGGAGACTGAGTCGATCATCATGATTGGCGAGATCGGCGGTTCGGCCGAAGAGGACGCGGCTGAATTCATCAAAAATTCAGCGGTTAAGAAGCCTATGGTTGGATTTATTGCGGGTCGTACGGCGCCTCCGGGCCGCCGCATGGGCCACGCTGGGGCGATCATTTCCGGCGGCAAGGGCGGGGCTGAAGACAAGATTGCGGCGATGGAAGCTGCGGGCATCCGCATCTCTCCCTCTCCCGCTCGGCTTGGCGAGACCCTGCTCGAGGTGCTGAAAGGCGCCTGAGACGGCAATTTAGCGTAAGGCGGTCCGCGCCTCGGCTCCTCTCATCAGAAGCTCCGCGGCCGGACCGGAAGGCGGACGAGATGGCGGACGACGCAGGCGTGATCAACGAGGTGCTCGCCGAGACCTCATTCCTCTACGGCGGCAATGCGGCCTTCGTGGAGGACCTCTACGCGCAGTGGGCGGCCGATCCCAATTCGGTCGAGCCGTCCTGGCGGGCCTTCTTCGCGACGCTCGGTGATCGCGCCGAGGAAGTGAAGCGGGCCGCCGCCGATCCGGCCTGGGCGCGTCCCGGCGCGCCGATCCCCCGCCCCGAATGGTTGCCGGCGCTCGACGGCCTATGGCCTGCCGTGCAGGCCAAGGTCGGCAGCAAGATCGCCGAGCAGAAGCCTGAAGCGTCCGCCGACGCAGTCCGCGCCGCCACCCTGGATTCGCTGCGCGCCATCATGATGATTCGCGCCTATCGGATGCGCGGTCACCTGAAGGCCAACCTCGACCCGCTGGGCCTGGCCACCACTCCGGGCGACGCCTCCGAGCTCGATCCCGCGACCTACGGCTTCGCCGAGGCCGACTACGACCGGCCGATCTTCCTCGATTTCGTGCTCGGGCTGGAGACCTCGACGGTTCGCGAGATCCTCGAAATCCTGCGCCGCACCTACTGCGGCAACATCGGCGTGCAGTACATGCACATCTCCGATCCCAAGGAGAAGGCCTGGCTACAGGAGCGGATCGAGGGCCGCGACAAGGAAATCGCCTTCACCAAGGATGGCAAGGTCGCCATCCTCAAGAAGCTGATCGAGGCCGAGGGCTTCGAGCGCTTCCTGCACCGTCGCTTCCCAGGCACCAAGCGCTTTGGGCTCGACGGCGGCGAATCCATGGTCCCCGCGCTCGAGCAGATCATCAAGCGCGGCGGCGCGATGGGGATGCAGGACATCGTCATCGGCATGCCGCACCGCGGCCGCCTGAACGTGCTGGCCGCCGTGATGGGCAAGCCCTACCAGGTGATCTTCCACGAGTTCCAGGGCGGCTCCTCGCTGCCGTCGGACGTGGAAGGCTCCGGCGACGTGAAGTACCACCTGGGCGCCTCGTCTGACCGCGAGTTCGACGGCAACAGCGTCCACCTGTCGCTGACCGCCAATCCCTCGCACCTCGAGATCGTCAACCCGGTGGTGATCGGCAAGGCGCGGGCGAAGCAGGCGTTCACGCTTCGCGAGACGCCGACCGCCGGCCGCAGCCACGTGATGCCGCTGCTGCTGCACGGCGACGCGGCCTTCGCCGGTCAGGGCGTGGTGGCCGAGTGCTTCGCGCTGAGCGGCCTCAAGGGCTACGGCGTCGGCGGCACCATGCATTTCGTGGTGAACAATCAGATCGGCTTCACCACCAGCCCGAAGAACTCGCGCTCTTCGCCCTACCCCTCCGACGTCGCCCTGATGGTGGAAGCCCCGATCTTCCACGTGAACGGCGACGACCCGGAAGCCGTGGTCTTCGCCGCGAAGGTGGCCACCGAGTACCGGCAGCTGTTCGGCAAGGACGTGGTCATCGACATGTTCTGCTACCGCCGGTTCGGCCACAACGAGGGCGACGATCCGACGATGACGCAGCCCTTGATGTACCAGAAGATCAAGGGCCACCCGTCGGTGCGTGAGCTGTACGCCACCCGTCTGGTTGGCGAGGGCGTCGTCACGCAAGCCGAAGCCGACGCCTGGCTCAGCGAGTTCTCGACCTTCCTCGACCAGGAATTCGACGCCGCCAAGGCCTACAAGGCCAACAAGGCGGACTGGCTGGACGGCAAGTGGTCGGGCCTCAAGCTGCCCGAGGGCGACGAGCGCCGGGTCACCGGCGTCCCCAAGGCCAAGCTGCTCGACCTCGGCCGCAAGATCACCACGATCCCCGAGCGCGTCACTGCCCACAAGACGGTAGAGCGCGTCGTCCAGGCCCGCCGCGAGGCGATCGAGGCGGGGAGCGGGCTCGACTGGGCGACAGGCGAGCATCTCGCCTTCGCCACCCTGCTCGACCAGGGCTATCCGGTGCGCCTGTCCGGCCAGGACAGCGTGCGCGGCACCTTCACCCAGCGCCATTCGGGCCTGGTCGACCAGGGCAGCGAGGAAGTCTATTTCCCGCTCCGCAACCTGAGCCCGAACCAGGCGCACTTCGAGGTGCTGGATTCGGCGCTGTCGGAGGAGGCGGTGCTCGGCTTTGAGTACGGCTTCTCGCTGACTGATCCGAACACGCTGACCATGTGGGAAGCCCAGTTCGGCGACTTCGCCAACGGCGCCCAAGTGGTGGTCGACCAGTTCATCTCATCGGGCGAGCGCAAGTGGTTGCGGATGAGCGGCCTCGTCATGCTGTTGCCGCACGGTTACGAAGGCCAGGGGCCGGAGCACTCCTCCGCCCGCCTGGAGCGCTATCTGCAGCTCTGCGCCGAGGACAACCTGCAGGTCGTCTATCCGACCACGCCGGCCAACTACTTCCACGCTCTGCGGCGGCAGATGCTGCGCGAGTTCCGCAAGCCGCTAATCGTTATGACGCCGAAGAGCCTGCTGCGCCACAAGCGGGCGGTCTCCAACCTCAGCGACATGGCCGAGGGCTCCAGCTTCCACCGCGTGATGCTGGACGGCGCGGAAGCCGGCTGCGACGTCGGCGGCGTCAAGCTGAAGCCCGACGCCGAGATCAAGCGCGTCATCATGTGCTCGGGTAAGGTCTACTTCGACCTCGTCGAGCGCCGCGCCGAGCGCGGTCGCGACGACGTCTACATCCTGCGCCTGGAGCAATTCTATCCCTGGCCGCTGAAGTCGGTGTCCAAGGAGCTGAAGCGCTTCAAGAACGCCGAGCTGATCTGGGTGCAGGAAGAGCCGAAGAACATGGGCGGCTGGACCTTCGTCGATCCGTGGCTCGAGCTGACCCTGGAGCGGATGACCGTCGCCGCAAAGCGCGCGCGCTACGTCGGCCGCCCAGCCTCGGCATCGACCGCCGCGGGCCTGATGACCCGGCACATGAAGGAACTCGACGCCTTCCTGACCGAAGCCTTCGCATAAAGCCGCAATCCGCCTGAACCGATACTGAGAGATACCGAGGGAGCCCGCATCCACATGGCCGACATCATGACTCCCGCCTTGGGCGAGTCCGTCACCGAGGCGACCGTCGCCCGGTGGACGAAGAAGGCCGGCGATGCGGTCAAGAAGGACGAGGTTCTGGTCGAGCTGGAGACGGACAAGGTCAGCCTCGAAGTGGCCGCGCCTGCCGATGGCGTGCTCTCGGAAATCGCCGCCGAGGAAGGCGCGACGGTGACGCCGGGCGCCGTGCTCGGCCGCGTCAGCGAAGGCGGAGCGGCCGCTGCTGCGCCGGCCAAGGCCCCGGCGGCCAAGGCCGCTCCCGCGCCCGCGGCCCCCGCGCCGGCGCCAGTCGCCGCCCCGGTGCTGGCCCCCTCGGCCCAGCGCGTCGCCGCCGAGAACCGCCTGGACCCGGCCTCCATCCCCGGCACCGGCAAGGACGGCCGCATCACCAAGGGCGACGCGCTCGCCGCCCTCGAAGCCCGCGCCAGCACGCCCGCCGCGCCGGCGGCTTCGCAGGCTCCGCGCCCGCTGCACGAGCGTGAAGAGCGGGTGCGCATGACGCGCCTGCGCCAGACCATCGCTCGCCGGTTGAAGGAAGCGCAGAACGCCGCGGCCATGCTCACCACCTTCAACGAGGTGGACATGAGCGCGGTCATGGCGCTGCGGAACGAGCACAAGGACGCCTTCGAGAAGCGCCACGGCGTGAAGCTCGGCTTCATGAGCTTCTTCGTGAAGGCCTGCGTCCACGCGCTGAAGCAGGTGCCCGACGTCAACGCCGAAATCGATGGTACCGACATCGTCTACAAGAACCATTACGACATCAGCGTCGCGGTCGGCACCGAGAAGGGCCTGGTCACACCGGTCCTGCGCGACGCAGAGGCGCTGAGCCTGGCAGAGATCGAGAAGGGCATCGGCGCGCTCGGCAAGAAGGCGCGTGACGGCCAGCTGGCGCTCGAAGACCTGCAGGGGGGCACCTTCACCATCTCCAACGGCGGGGTCTACGGCTCGCTGATGTCGACGCCGATCCTGAACGCACCGCAGTCCGGCATCCTCGGCATGCATAAGATCCAGGAGCGGCCGATGGCCGTGAACGGCCAGGTGGTGATCCGGCCGATGATGTACCTGGCGCTCAGCTACGACCACCGCATCGTGGACGGCCAGGGCGCGGTGACCTTCCTGGTCCGCGTCAAGGAAGCGATCGAAGACCCGCAGCGCCTGCTGCTGGATATCTGACGACCCACGTCCTCCCCCTGTGGGGAGGTGGCCCGTAAGGGCCGGAGGGGGCTTCCACTCAGATCGCTCTGGAGCCCGCGGCCCGCTGCTGAGCGGAAGCCCCCTCACCCGCTGCGCGGGAGCTCCCCTGAGGGGAGCATCCGCGCCGACATTGACCTTACGCCTTCGGCGCCTACCGTGCGCCGGCCAACCGAGCAGGACCGACCATGTCCGAACCCACTTCCTACGACGTCGTCATCATCGGTGGCGGGCCAGGCGGGTATAACGCCGCGATCCGCGCCGGCCAGCTTGGCCTGAAGGCGGCCGTCGTCGAGAAGCGCGCCACGCTGGGTGGCACCTGCCTCAACGTCGGATGCATGCCGTCGAAGGCGCTGCTGCACGCCTCCGAGCTTTACGACGCGGCGGGCAAGGAGTTTGCCCATCTCGGCATCGAGGTGACGCCCAAGCTCAATCTCGTGCAGATGATGAAGCAGAAGGGCGAGTCGGTGACCGCGCTCACCAAGGGCATCGAGTTCCTGTTCAAGAAGAACAAGGTCGACTGGGTGAAGGGCGCGGGCCGCATCGCCGGATCGGGGCAGGTCGAGGTCACCGCCGAGGACGGCGGCAAGACCACGCTCGCCGCCAAGAACGTTGTCATCGCCACCGGCTCCGAGCCCGCGGGCCTGCCCGGCGTCACCGTCGACCAGAAGCGCATCGTCGATTCCACCGGCGCGCTGTCGCTGCCGGAAGTCCCGAAGAGCCTGGTCGTGATCGGCGCCGGCATCATCGGCCTGGAGCTGGGTTCGGTCTGGCGTCGCCTGGGCGCGCAGGTCACGGTCGTCGAATTCCTCGATCGCATCTCGCCCGGGATGGATGCCGAGGTCGCCAAGGCCTTCCAGCGCGAGCTGACCAAGCAGGGCATGACCTTCAAGCTTGGTACGAAGGTGACGGGCGCGAAGGCGTCCAAGACCGGCGTGGCCCTGACCATGGAGCTGGTCGCCGGCGGCGAGCCCGAAACGCTGCAGGCCGACTATGTGCTGCTGGCCATCGGCCGTCGGCCCTGGACCGAGGGCCTTGGTTTGGAGAGTGTCGGGATCACGCCCGACAAGCGCGGCTTCATCGCCACCGACCACTGGAAGACCTCGGCGCCGGGGGTCTGGGCGATCGGCGACGTGACGCTCGGGCCGATGCTGGCGCACAAGGCGGAGGAAGAGGCGGTGGCCTGCATCGAAAGCATCGCGGGCAAGGCGGGCCACGTGAACTACGGGATCATCCCGAGCGTGGTCTACACCGCCCCGGAAGTCGCCTGGGTCGGCAAGACCGAGGAAGAGCTGAAGGCCGAGGGGCGCGCCTACAAGTCGGGCAAGTTCCCGTTCCTGGCCAACAGCCGGGCCAAGATCAACCACGAGACGGAGGGCTTCGTGAAGGTGCTGGCCGACGCCACGACCGATGAAGTGCTGGGCGTCCACATGATGGGCCCGTCCGTCAGCGAGATGGTTGGCGAGTATTGCGTGGCCATGGAGTTCAAGGCCGCGTCCGAGGACGTCGCGCGCACCTGCCACCCGCACCCGACCCGCTCCGAGGCGCTCCGCCAGGCGGCCATGGGTGTGGAAGGCTGGACCATGCAGGCCTGACCCCCCCCCGATGGGCGCGGGACTGGAGATCCGTCGGGCAAAGCCTGAGGAGATCCAGGCCTGCGCCGATCTCTACGTGAAGGTGCTCACCGACACCTTCACCTGGATGCCGGCCGATCGCCACGACCGCGGCGAGTTCCTGCGCGCCGCGCGCGACGAAGAGATCTACGTCGCCTTGCGAGACGACCGTCTCGTCGGTGTCGCCGGCTTCTATCGGCCGATGAGCTTCATCCATTCGCTCTATGTGACGGAGCGTGGCGAACGGATCGGCCAGGCGCTGCTCGATCATCTGCAAGCCGCCGCTGATCGACCGCTGTCGCTGAAAGTGCAGACCGCGAACGTCCGCGCGCAGGCCTTCTACGCTCGCGAGGGCTTCGTCGCGACGGAGCACGGCCGCGACCCTGGCTCCGACATCGACTGGATCCGCATGGTGCGGGAGCGGTGAAATCGCGCCTCACCTCCCCCCTTGCGGCAGCAATGGCGGGAGGGGGCCGCGCGCCGAGCGGTGCGAAGAGCGCGTGGTGGAGGGGCGACCGAGGCCCGCCGCGCAATCCGCCTCGCGACGCTTGCCATACCCGGCAATTCTCTGCGGCGGCCTGCCCCCCTCCACCAGCCGCTTTTCCGCCGGCTCATCGCCGGGGTCGGCGGCTGGTCCCCCTCCCGCCGCTTCGCGGGGGAGGTTAGGCCCGCGGGTGCGCCTGGTTGTAGGCGCTGAGCAGCCGTTCGGCGTCGACGCCAGTGTAGCGTTGGGTGGTCGACAGCGAGGCGTGGCCGAGCAACTCCTGGATCGAACGCAGGTCGGCGCCGGCGCCCAACAGGTGGGTGGCGAAGGAGTGGCGCAGGGCGTGCGGCGTGGCGCTGGCGGGCAAGCCCAGGCGGCCGCGCATGGTCTGCACCGTGGCCTGCACGTGGCGCGGCGAGAGCGGCCCGCCGCGCTTGGCGCGAAACAGCGCCTCGTCCGGCTCCAGAAGGAACGGCTGGTCGGCGAGGTAGGCGTCGACCGCCGCGCGCACCGCCGGCAACACCGGCACGATGCGCATCTTCGAGCCCTTGCCGACGATGCGCAGCTCCGCGCCCAGCGGCGCGTCCTTGCGCTTCAGCGACAGCGCCTCGGAGATCCGCAGGCCGCAGCCGTAGAGCAGGGTCAGCACCGCCTGGTCGCGCGCCGCCTCCCAGTCCTCGCGGTCGGGATCCAGCGCCGGCTCGGCGAGCAGGCCCCGGGCCTGGTCCTCGCTGACCGGTCGAGGCGCGCCCGGCTTCACGCGCGGGCCGCGCACCAGCGCCAGCGCCGGATTCGGCGTGTCCAGCCGCAGGTCGAGAAAGCGGTGAAAGGTGCGGATCGCCGAGAGCGACTGGGACAGCGAACGCGGCGAAAGCGGATGGTCGCCGCCGCGCAGGTGCGCCAGCCAGGCGCGGATCTCCGCGGCCGTGACTTCGCCCATGTCGCGCACGCCTAAGGGCCCGCCCCGGTGCTGCTGCAGGAAGGCGATGTAGCGGGCTGCGGCGAAGCCATAGGCCTCCAGTGTGCGCGGCGAGGCGCGCCGCTCCCGCTCCAGGTGCTCCAGCCAGAGCGCCCGAGCGTCTGACGCATTCAGATCAGCGGCCATCGCTCCGCCGTGCGTTCGACGACGCGAGCCAGGAAGGCCACCAGCTCCGAGCCCATATCGGCCGTGAAGCCTTCCGGGTCAGCCGAGCCGAAGGCCAGCAGGCCTTGGTGGGAGGGCTCCCAGATCGCCGTACGCACCAATGCGATGGAATGGATCTCGCCCTGGCGCTCATCGAACAGGCCGAGGGCCGTGGGGAGCAAGCCCATCCGCGCCAGTGCGTGACCGCCGAGGATCAGGTCGATCTGGCCTTCGACGAGGTGGCGCCAGCCGGCTGGCGCGCGCTCGCCTTCCACCGCAATCACCGCCGCGGCCAGGCCGAACCGGTGTTGCGCGAGATGATCCAGCCGCGCGGCCAAGTCCGAATGATTGCGGGCGTCCAGCAGGTCGACCACGGCGCCATGGATCTGCGCCTGGGCCGAGAAGTTCGCCCGGGCGATCTCTTCCAACTGCTGGCGCTGCATCGCCTCGCGCTGATGGGCGGCGTGGACGCGGGCCAGCGCGGCCGGCCCGAACTCCACAACGTTGCCGCCGTCGACCCTGAGGCCGAGCTCGGCGAGCAAGCCGTCGTCTTCGCGAAGGAAATCCGGATTGTCCGCCAGGAAGCGCCGAACCGCGGTCGGCTCCACTGGCGCATCCGCCATCCCGCCGTACGATCCGTCCATCGCGCCCCCCGGCCCTTGCTCAGAGAATCGACTGTCCCGTTTTGGCCCAGTCGCTCATGAACAGTTCAAGACCCTTGTCGGTTAACGGATGCTTGAAGAGGTCCTGGAAGACGTTTGGCGGAATGGTCGCGCAGTCGGCGCCGGCCAGTGCGGCCTCGCGCACATGGCCCGGCGTGCGGATCGAGGCGGCGAGAATTTCGGTGTCGAAATCGTAGTTGTCGTAGATGGTCCGGATCTCGGCGATCAGGTCCATGCCGTTGGCGCCGTGGTCGTCGAGGCGGCCGATGAAGGGGCTGATATAGGCCGCGCCCGCCTTCGCCGCGAGCAGCGCCTGCACCGCCGAGAAGCACAGGGTGACGTTCACCGCGATGCCCTCCTGGGCGAACTCGCGGGTGGCGATCAGGCCGTCGCGGGTCAGCGGCGCCTTGACGACGACATTGGGGGCGACGCTGGCCAGCTTGCGGCCCTCGTCCAGCATGCCAACCGTGTCCATGGCGGCGACTTCGGCGCTCACCGGGCCTTCGACGATCGCGCAGATTTCGGCGATCACATCGAGCATCGGGCGGCCGGACTTGGCGATCAGGGTCGGATTGGTGGTCACGCCGTCGACCAGTCCGGTGGCCGCCAGGTCCTTCAGCAGCGTGACGTCGGTGGTGTCGAGGAAAAGCTGCATCGGGTTGGCTCCGGGGTTGCTAAAGGCGCTTGTAGCGGCTCGCCGGGAAACCGCAAAAGCCTGTAGATGGGCGTGATGAGCCGCATCGCCTCGGTCCTCTTGCCCATGCCCCTGCCGGAGGCGTTCGACTACGCCGAGCCGGAGGGGCTCGAGCTTGCGATCGGCGACCAAGTGGCCGCACCGCTCGGGCCGCGGCTGCTGCGCGGCGTGGTCGTGGGCTTGCGCGAAGGCGCCGGCGGAAACCGACCGCTCAAACCGGTCGACCGACGCCTCGACGAACCCCCGCTGCCGGCGAACACGCTGGAGTTCGTGCAGTGGGCGGCCCGGTATTCGGTCGACGCGCCCGGCCTGCCGCTGGCGATCGCGCTGCGGGGTGCGCGTGCGCCGAAGCCTCGCCCTGTCCGAGTCGCCAGCCTGACCGCAGCGCAACCCGCTCGCGTCACGCCCGCCCGCGCGCGGGTCATGGAAGCCGCGACAGGCCAGGCGCTGACACCGGCGGAGCTGGCCCGCGCGGCCGGCGTCTCGGCCGGCGTGGTGAAGGGCCTCATCGACGAGGGTGTGTTGGAGATCCGCGAGGTCGTCGCCGATGCGCGCTGGCCCGAACCGGATCTCACGCAGCCCGGCCCGACGCTGAACGCCAGCCAGGCCGCCGCCGCCGCCCAGCTCAATCAGCTGATCGACCAGCGCGGCTTCCAGGTCGGCCTGCTGGACGGCGTCACCGGCTCGGGCAAGACCGAGGTGTACCTGGAGGCGGCGGCGCACGCGCTGGCCGCCGATTCCACCGCGCAGGTGCTGATCCTGCTGCCGGAGATCGCGCTCACCCAGGCGGTGATCGGGCGCGTCGCCGCCCGCTTCGGCGCGGCGCCGGGCGAATGGCACTCCGATGTGGCCCCGCCCGCGCGCCGGCGGGTCTGGGAGGCGGTCGCCGCCGGGTCTTGCCGCATCGTGGTGGGCGCGCGCTCGGCGCTGTTCCTGCCCTTCGCCAATCTCAAGCTGGTCGTGGTCGACGAGGAGCACGACGGCTCCTTCAAGCAGGAAGAGGGCTTCATCTACCACGCCCGCGATCTGGCGGTGGCGCGCGGCAAGATCGAGCAGGCGGCGGTGGTGCTGGCGTCGGCGACGCCCTCGCTGGAGACGCTGCGCAACGCCGAGACCGGCCGCTATCGCTGGCTGCGGCTGTCGGCCCGCCATGGAACGGCGCAACTGCCCACGATCGACCTCGTCAATCTTCGGGAGACGCCCCCGCCGTCCAACACCTGGCTCTCTCCGCCGCTGGTGGCGGCGATGCGCGAAACCCTGGAGCGGGGCGAGCAGACCCTTCTGTTCCTCAATCGCCGAGGCTACGCGCCGCTAGTGCTGTGCAGGGCATGTGGCGAGCGGCTCTGCGCGCCCGACACCGAGTCCTGGCTGGTCGAGCATCGCTACTCCGGGCGGCTGGTCTGCCACCTGACCGGCTTCTCGATGCCCAAGCCGGATCGCTGCCCGCATTGCGGCGCCAAGGACAGCCTGGTTTCGATCGGGCCGGGCGTGGAGCGGGTCGAGGAGGAAGCGCGGTCGATCTTCCCGGAGGCGCGGATCGCGGTCTTTTCTTCCGACACGGTGTTCGATGCGCGTGAGGCGCGGCGGTTGGTCGAGGCGATGGCGCAGGGCGAGATCGACATCCTGGTCGCCACCCAGGCCGCCGCGAAGGGGCACAATTTCCCGAAGCTCACACTGGTCGGCGTGGTCGACGCGGACCTGGGCCTGCGCGGCGGGGACCTTCGCGCGGCCGAGCGCACCTTCCAGCTGCTCGCCCAGGCGACCGGCCGAGCGGGACGGCGCGACCGGCCGGGCCGCGCGCTGCTGCAGACCTACGCCCCGGAGCATCCGGTGATGCAGGCGTTGAAGGCGCAGGACCGCGACGCCTTCGTCGCCGCCGAGATGGAAGAGCGGCAGTTGGCCGGCCTGCCGCCGTTCGGCCGGTTGGCGGCGGTGATCGCGTCTGGACCCGACGCGGCGCAGCTTGAGGACTTTACGCGGGAGATGGCCCGGGTCGCGCCGAATGCCGAAGGCGTGGACGTCTTCGGCCCGGCGGACGCGCCGCTGGGCCTTGTGCGCGGGCGCCGCCGCAGGCGGTTCCTGGTGCGCGCCGATCGCGGCGTCGACCTGTCGGCCTACATGGCGGCCTGGCGCGCCCGCGTGCGCCCCCCCAGCGCGATCCGTCTATCCATCGACATCGACCCCTACAGCTTTTTCTGATCGGGGAAATCGGCCGCAAGGCGTCTACGTGAACCGGGGTTTCACCCTGCCTTCGAAGGCTGGACGCGCGAGGAGAGGAAACCGCTGCTCAAGCACCTGTACGAGCGGGCGGCGTCAGCCCGCCGCGCCGGTCGCGGCGGCGAAGTAGACCCGCACGCGCGGCGCCTGGCGTTCCTCACTGGACAGCCGCTGCGCGTATCTGACCGCGGCCGCGGCGTCGGGGAAATTTGACTCCACCCGCTGCTTCCAGCGCACGCTCCAGCCGCATTCGGCTTCGGCCACTTCGATAACGGACGTCGACATGGCGCCACCTCCCGGTGCAGGAGATGGCGATTGCGGCGGCATGGCTTTGACGCAGATCAAGGCCGCGGCCGGCACGGCAGCTCGGCCGGAAATGTTCCAGTCGCTGTAGGGGCGTCTCAAGTGCGACGGCGAAGAATCGGGGTGTCGCCGTCCTCCATCACGAAGTCGCGGTGAGCCGCCAGGAATTGATCGACAGCGTCACGGCTGCCGCCGGCATCCCTGTAGGTGTTCACGACGATGCGGCCGGATCTGGTGAGAAGCGGGGCGACGACGTCGAGGCTGTACTTCACCGGGTCATGCCAGCTGATGTCTATGTGCGCCATGGCGACGGGCTTGCTGGCGAAGCTGGGCCAGGTTTCCTCGAACAGGCCCTTCAGCAGCGTGACGTTCTGGCCGTCGACCGGGAGGCCGTAGCGATCGAATGTCTCGCTGACGGTTTGCAGGAGATCGGTCTTGTAACCGTAGTAAACGTCGCCCCCGACGCCCTCGGCCTTTCCGGCGAGGATCACTTCATGACGGTCCGCAGCCGTGCTGCCGTCCTTCTCGGTGGGCGCGGGCGGCATACCGAAGACGTCGAAGCCCGCGAAGCGACTGCGATACCGGCGGGCCGTTCGCGCCAGCAGCACGGCCGATCCGCCAGAGGCGACGCCAAACTCGAGGACGTCGCCCCTCTGGCTCCGCAGCGCAGCTTCCGTCGCCTTCAGCAACCGGCGAAGGCGTTGGACAGGGATCATGGTCAGCCGATCACGTGCGACCCGCCGAACGACCGGCGAGACAGACAATAATTCGCGGACGCGGCGTAATTCCAATGTAGTTCCCCGTCAGAGAGGCCGGGCGAGTTTAGCGAGAAGTCGATACTCAAGCTTATAGAACGCAATCAAGTTAAGTTGCGGTGCTAATTTTTGCGCGTTGCCTGTTAGGGCCGCGCCCGCTCTCGTTCGGCCATCGGAGCGCTGACGCGTTTCAGATGGCGGCTGAGAGAATCTGCTAGGCCCTCGGCGGCGGACGTCAGCCCGCCAGCCAGGGAATCTGCGTCACCGTGAGCGCATTGAGCTGCAGCGGCGTCAGCGCCGCGATCTGGGTTGTCGTCAGGGCGCCGATCTGGGTGGCGGTGAAGGCCGGGATCTGCGCCGCGGTCAGGCCGAGGATCTGCCCGGCGGTGAAGGCGGCGAGCACGCTCGTCGGCATTGCACGCACTTGCGTGGGGGTGAGCGCAGAGATCTGGGTCGAGCTCACCACGCCGAAGCCTGCCGTCGCGAGCGCCGCCAATTGCGAGGGCGTCACTCCGGTCATCTGTGTGGGGGTCAGCGCGGCGATCTCGGTGCTCGCCAGCGCGCCAAAGGCCGTGCTCGTTAGCGCCGCAACTTGCACGGCGCTCAACGCCGAGAACTGGGCCGTGTTCAGGCGTTCGAGGTCGACGTCGCTCATCGCCTTCAACTGAACCGCGCTGAAGCCCCGCACCTGGGTGACCGAAAGCGCCGCGACCTGGGTCGAACTGAGGGCGGCCAGCGCGGCAGTCGACAGCGCGCCGATCTGCACCGCGCCCAGCGCCGCCAACTGGTCCGGTCTGAGCGCCGCAGCCTCGCCCGCGGTGAGCGCGCCGGCCTGCGCCTTGGTCAGGACGCCGATCTGGGTGATCCCGAGCTGGCTCAGAAGACCGGTCGGGAGGGCGCCGATCTGGGTCGAGGTCAGCGCAACGAACTGAGTGGCGGTCAAGGCGTTCAGCTGGACCGACCCGAGCCCGTTCAGATTGGTGGTCGACAGCGCCGCGAACTGCAGGCCGGTCAGCGCCAGCACCTGGGTGCTGCTGAACTGGCCGAACTCAACGGGCGTCAGGCTGCCCAGCATCGGCGCGCCCAGTCCCTGCATCTGGGTGGTGGTGATGGCGCCGATCTGGGTCGTGCTGAGCGCCTCCAGGGCCGCTGTCCCCACCGCCGACATCTGGCCCGATACGAGCGCCTGGAACTGCGCCGTGTTGAGCGATGCGAAGGCGCCAGGCGTCAGCGCGCCGATCTGAGCGGCGCCGAGCGCGCGGACCTGAGCGACGCTGAACTCGGTGACGTCGGCGGTGTCGAGCCGGTGCGCCTGATAGGGGGTGAGGCCGCCGATCTGGGTGGTCGTGAGGTTGCCGACCAGGGTGCTGTTCAAGGAGGCGAAGGTCTCGCCGGCCAGCGAGCCGATCTGCGTCGGGCTGAGCGACAGGACCTGGGTAGAGGTAAAGCGGACGAGGTCAGGTGGCGTAAGGCCGCTCAGCTGCGTCGGCGTCAACCCCTCGATCTGACTCAGCGTCAGCGAAGTGAGCTGGGCGTCGTTGAGCGACGTCAGATTGGCCACAGAGAGCGCGCCCAACTGCGGGGGCGACATGCCGGTGGCCTGGATCGGGCTCAGCTTGGCGAAGCCGGTGGCGTCGAGGCCGGCGATCTGGGTGGTGGTGATGGCGGCGAACTGGGTGCGCGTCAGATCGCGGATCAGGGTGGAGTCCAGGCTCCAGAGGTTGGTGGCCGAGATCGCGCCGAAGTCTGCGGGCTCGAGGCCGAGCAGTTGGGTCGTCGAAAGCTCGGCGAAGTCCGTTGCGCTCAGGCTGCCGGCCTGGGTGGCGGTGAGTCCGGCAAGCTGGGTCTGGGTGAGCTGGGCGATATGGCTGGAGGTCAGCGCCGACAGGCCGGACGTCGTGAAGCCGCCGATCTGGGCGGGCGTCAGCGCCTGTACCTGGTCGCTGCTGAGCTGAGCGGCCTGGGTCGGGCTCAGCCATCCGATCTGCGTGGCGCTCATCGCACCGAACTGCGTGGGAGTCAGCTCGCCGATGTCGGTGGTGGTGAGTCCGGCGAGCTGGGCGCTGGTCAGCGCCCGGACCTGCGCGGTCGAAAGGGCGGCCACTTGAGTGACGCTCAGCGACGATAGCCGCGTGGTCGACAGGCCGGCGAGCGAAGAGGTCGTCACCTGACCGAGCTGGGTGTTGTCGATCCGCCCGAACTGGGTCTCGTTCATGGCGCTGAGCTGGGCCCCGTTCAGCGCCAGCAGCTGGTTGGAATCGAACACCACGGCGTCGGGGACGTGCGGGATCTGGGTGGTGGTCAGGCCCTTGACCTGGCTAGCTGACAGAGCTGCGGCCTGGGCGGTCGAGAGCGACTCGACCGCGCTCAGATTGAGCGCGCCCACCTGGGTCTGGGTGAGCTGGCCGATCTTGGTGGACGAGAGCTGCTGGAAGATCGTCAGGTCGAGCGCGGTGATCTGGGCGGCCGAAAGATAGCTGATCGGCATGCGCGTCCGGCGACCGGCTCCCTGAGCGGCGCCCGTCGGCGCGACTCCCTATGGCGAAGCCTAGGGTGCGTCGCGCCGCGGTTCAACGCGACCTCTAGTGGTCGGCCGAGCCCTTCTTCGCCCGCCCGCGCCGGGCGGCCATGTTGAGACCCTCCACCAGAGCCGAGAAAGCCATCGCTGCGTAGATGTAGCCCTTGGGGACGTGCACGCCGAAGCCGTCGGCGATCAATACCGCGCCGATCATCAGCAGGAAGCCCAGCGCCAGCATGACGATGCTCGGGTTGTTGTTGATGAACTCGCCCAGGGGGTTGGCGGCGAGCAGCATCACGCCCACGGCGACCACGACGGCGATGACCATGATCGCCAGGTGATCGGTCATGCCGACCGCCGTCAGGATCGAATCGATCGAGAACACGATGTCCAGCGCCAGGATCTGGACGATCGCCGAGCCGAAGCCGATCGACCCCCCCTTGCGCTTGTCGAGCAAGTCATTGCCCGGCGGATCGACCGAGTGATGAATCTCGGTGGTGGCCTTCCAGACCAGGAAAAGCCCCCCGGCGATCAGGATGAGGTCGCGCCAGGAGAAAGCGAAATCCATCACCGCGTGGCCGTCCTGGCCGATCGGGGCTGTGAACGGCAGGCTGAAGACCGTCGCGGTCAGGCCGACGATGAAAGCGAGCGTCGACAAAAGCGCGATGCGCATGCCGAGCGCGAGCGAGATGCCGATGAAACGGGCCTTGCGGCGGCTCTCCTCCGGCAGCTTGTTCGACAGGATCGAGATGAACACCAGATTGTCGATGCCCAGCACCACCTCCATGACGATGAGGGTGACGAGGGCGGCCCAGGCTGCGGGGCTCGTGGCCAGGGTCGCGATCGATTCCATCCAGCGGATCTCCTACTGCGGCGCTTTCTGCGGACAGCAGATGGGGGCGCGGCGACACCGGGGCAATCGGGGAGGATGGTGATATCGCTTCCCGTCGGATGCATTGGTCGTGGACGCTATCGGCGGCGGCCGATCCCGACCTTCGCCAGCACCTTGCGCGCCATCTCCAGCAATTCGGTCTCAGGGCCTTCCGGCCGGCCCGCCAGCTGCCAGAGGCACGCCATCGTCCCGATGTAGGCGGCGGCGCCCGACACGATCAGCACCGCCAGCTGTTTGGCCAACGCGACATTATCCATCGCCGGTGGACCATGGAGCCAGTTGATGATCGCCAGCACGCCCACCATGACGGCCGCGCTGGTGAGCGCCCGGAAATTGACGCGCAATTGCTCCGCAAAGCTGAGGCCGCTGACCCGGCGCACCACGCTCATATGCAGCGCGATCGACAACGACCCGGCCAGGGCGCGGGCGTACAGGACGCCGACCAGGCCGCCGGCCAGCATGCCGATGGTGATGATGGGTATCCGGACGAAGAAATACTGCAGGTCGCGCCGAAACAGCAACTTGGTGTCTCCGGTCGCCATCGCCAGCGGTTCGCCCAGGGCGCCCAGCACCTGGACCGCATAGGCGAATGCAAGAACCTGGATCACGACGACCGCGGGCTCCCATTTGGGGCCGAGGACCAGCAGCACCATGGGATGCGCGATCATCGCGGTGCCGATCCCCGCGGGCAGGGCGACGGCGGTCACCAACGCCTGAGCCTTCTGATAGATCCAGCGCAGTTGGTCCTTCGCGTCGGCGTATCGGGAGAAGGCCGGGAACAGCGTCTGCGTCAGCGGAGACGAGACCTCGCGGGTCGGCATATTCGCCAGGCCATCGCCCTGCGAGTAGTAGCCCAACGCGGCGGGCCCGAGGTAACCGCCTATGAACAGCTGGTCGATGCGCCAGTTGACCGTGTTGATGAGCTGACCGAGCGTCAGCCAGATCGAAAATCGGAAGAGTTCGCGTGCGCCCTTGAGGCGCGGGCGCGGAAAGAACGGCAGCACGCAATAGGACAGCACCACAGCGGCGAACTGCGAGGCCACGGTGCCCCAGACGAGCGCCCAATAGCTGCGGAACACAAAGGCGATGATCAGCGAGACGATCAGCCCGGCGACCTTCGCGCCGACCTGCAGCATGAACTGCTGCCAGAAGATCAGGTCGCGCATCATCATGATCGAGCGCGGATTGCTCAGGCCCTGCAGGAAGATGCCGACGGCCATGACCAGCATGAGCGGCGTGAGCCGCGGCTCATGAAACGCAGCGGCGGTCGGAACCGCCGCGATGGCGATGCCTGCCGCCAGGAGCAGGTTGCGGCCGGCCTGCAGCGTCCAGGTGGCGTGGAAGTGATCCGCGGTCGGGTTTCGGTGCTGCACCAGCGCCTGGCCCAACGACAACTCCGTCGCCGCGGCGATGATCGCCAGGATCGAAGCTGCGATGGCGACCAGGCCGAAATCGCCCGGAGTGAGCCACCTGGCCAGCAGCAAGGTGCTGATGAGGCCGAGCAAGTTCACCGCCAACCGGCCGCCGGCGATCCAGGCGCTGCCCCTCGTCAGCCGGCTACGGACATCGATCGAGTCGTTGTCGCGAGGCGGCGGCTCACCAAGGCTCTGCGGAGCGGCGGTATTCACACTCGTTCTCTCTAAGGTTGCGGTAGCGGGAGCGGCGTTCGAACTCGGGCCGGGAACGTCGATATTGGATGCTCGATGAGGACAAGGCGGCGTCTCGGCGCGCCAAGTCTGCGGGGCCGAACTTAGGGCGACAAGTGTGAATGGAACGTGCTCTCGCCGCGGCTCCGATCGCGGCGCCCGAATCGCGGAGTGGGGTTTTATCCACAGCCGTCTCGGGTGTTCGCGCTTTTGTGAAGCTAGGGTTTTCCCGCACCACCATCATTTGGCGCGACCGGCGAAGCTCTTGTTTCGGATCGTTACGGCGGCGCGTGATTAAGATTTTGGCTCGCCGTGATTGCAGGCCTATGTGTATACGAGGTGGAGAACTTCAGCATCGTTGCCAATTGAATGCGCGAATTTCGGACGCAGAGGGCAACTTGTCGCAGCTCGAAAAGGCCGTAAATCTATCTACTGCCTCCAAGTCGATAGACGTTCCTAAGCATAACGTTCGCATAATGCCGCGTTAACGTTTGCGGCGCTTTTTCGCGCCTGCGTAAACCCTCTTTTCATTGCAAGTGAGATAGGTTCTTCTCTTCTTACGGTAGCGTCGGGGGAGCGCCCCAAACATGGTTCAGCGGACGAGAACCCTCCTCGGGTCCCTTGCCATCGCGGTTGCGATCGCCTTCACCCCCAGCGCCGGGGCGATGGCCGAGACCTATTGGCAGTGCGTTCCGTTCGCGCGCCTGATCTCCGGCATTCAGATCTTCGGCGACGCCCGCACCTGGTGGAACCAGGCCGTCGGGCGCTACGAAACCGGCTTCACCCCGCGCACCGGTGCGGTGCTCTGCTTCAAGCCGACCGACCGCATGAAGCTCGGCCACGTCGCCGTGGTCAGCCAGGTGCTCACCGACCGCATCGTCCAGATCACCCACGCCAACTGGTCGCCCATCGAGGGCTCGCGCGGCAAGATCGAGCGAGATGTCACCCTCGTCGACGTCTCGCCGCGCGGCGACTGGAGCCAGGTGAAGGTCTGGTATGACCCGAGCCGCGACCTCGGCGGCTCGACCTATCCGACCTATGGCTTCATTTATCCCGACGCTCAGGCGCGCACCCTTGCGGCCTCGGGCTTCAACAAGGCGGAGAACACCGCCCTCGCCATGGCGCAGACCGCGGCCAACCAGATGGCCACCGCCGTCCGCCCTGGCGCCGGCCCGCTGCACGTGTTGAGCCAGGTCGTGGACTCCAGCGATCAGATCGGCGCCCTGATCGCAGCGGCAACCCGCGGCGAATCCAAGCCGGCCCAATAGCCGAGGCTTGGCGCCGCTCAACCTAGCGTCAACCTGTCGCAGGCTCGCTTCATGGTTGAGACTTACGCAACCTCGCGCCGAGAACTCTTCCTTAAGGCGAGTGTCTGCAGTCTCGCTGCGGCATGACGAGTTTGCCCGCGCAGGATCGAGGCTCTCCAGATCTGCTCGCCCTGAGCGAAGCTGTGGAAGCTCATCGACGCTATCTGACCGGGCGCTCCGGCGGTCAGCGGCTGCGGCTCAACTACGTCGACCTGGCGAATTGCGATCTCGAAGGCGCCGACCTTCGTGAGGCCGATCTTGCGGGCGTGTCTTTCGCTGGGGCGAAACTTTCGCGGGCGAACCTGTCGCGGGCGATCCTATTCGGCGCGGATCTCGCGGGCGCGGATCTGCGGCGCGCCAATCTGAAGCGCTGCGACCTGCGCGGCGCCAGCCTGCGCGGCGCCAATCTGGCGCTCGCTCACATGGCCGGCTGCGACCTGCGCGAAGGCCGCATCGCGCTGCAAGACAAGCTCAACGGCTACAGCGTGATCCGGCATGTGCAGCGGGCCGGCGAGCTCGCGTACGCCAATCTCGCCGGCGCCAATCTGACCGGCGCTCAGCTGGACGGTACGAACGCCACGGCCAGCGATTTCACGGACGCTATTCTCGCCGGCGCGCATCTTACCGGCGCGCGGTTGATGCGTGCGGTGCTCGACGGCGCCGATCTCTCCGGCGCCGACCTCGGGGGCGCGGACCTCACCGGCGCCTCGCTGCGGCGCGCCGTGCTTGCCGGCGCCAGCCTGGAGCATGCCCGGCTTGACGACGCCGACCTCACCCAGGCGCTGCGCGAGCCGCCCGCTCTCGTGCGCATCGGCGATCGGACGCTGGAGACGGTGCTCGCCGAGTACGAAGCCTATTGCGACTCCGACGGCCGCGAAGGCGTGGTGACGGCGACGCCAGCGGTGGATTTCCGGGCGCTGCAGAGCCTCGAGGGGCGCCGCTTGACGGCGCTGGTCGCGCCGCGCGGCATCTTCTTCGGTCTCGACCTGCGCTGCGTGCAGCTGCAGGGCGCCGACCTGTCGGGCGGCGATTTTCGGCGTGCGGACCTGCGGGGGGCGGACTTGCGCGGGGCCAAGCTGGTCGACGCCGATCTGGGCCGCGCGGATCTTCGCTGCGCGCAGCTTGGTCCGCTGCTGATCGCACCCGGCCGGCAGGTGCGCACCGACTTCACCGGCGCCAGCCTACGCGGCGCGGACCTGCGCGGCGCCGCCGCCATGCGCGCGCGATTTTTGGAATGCGATATCGGCGACGCCAGGCTGGACGGCTGCGATCTGCGTCAGGCGGAGCTGGCGGCTGATCAGCCCAGGGCTCCTACGTCTTAGGCCCGGCCGACGCTGGAGTAAGCAAACCCGAGCGAGCGGACGTCGTCGGCGTTGTAGATGTTGCGCAGGTCGATCATCACCGGCGTCTTCATAATGAGCTTGATGCGGTCCAGGTCTAGCGCTCGGAACTGGTCCCACTCGGTGATGATCACCAGCGCGTCCGCTCCGAAGGCCGCATCGTAGGGGTCGTCCTTGAAGTCGACGTCCTTCAGCATCTGACGCGCCTCGTGGCCTTCCGGATCGAAGGCCTGCACCCTGGCGCCCGCCGCCTGCAGGGCGGGCACGATGTCGAGGCTGGGCGCGTCGCGCATGTCGTCGGTGTTCGGCTTGAAGGTCAGCCCCAGCACGCCCACGGTCTTGCCGGCGAGATCCTGGCCGGGCACCGCCTTGACGACTTTCTGGCTCATCGCCTTCTTGCGCGCCTCGTTCACCTCGACGGTGGTCTCGATCAGCTTGACGGGCGAGTCGTAGTCGCGCGCCGTCTTCACCAGCGCCAGAGTGTCCTTGGGGAAGCAGGAGCCGCCGTAGCCGGGGCCGGCGTTCAGGAACTTGCCGCCGATGCGCTTGTCGAGGCCGATGCCGCGGGCCACCTGCTGCACGTCGGCGCCGACGGCTTCGCAGAGGTCGGCCACCTCGTTGATGAAGGTGATCTTCATCGCCAGGAAGGCGTTGGCCGCGTATTTGATCAGCTCCGAGGTGCGCCGGCCGGTGAACTGGATTGGCGTCTCGTTGAGGAACAGCGGGCGGTAGAGCTCGCGCATCACCGCCTGGGCGCGGATGTCGTCGGTGCCGACCACCACGCGGTCGGGGCGCTTGAAGTCCTCGATCGCCGCGCCTTCGCGCAGGAATTCCGGGTTGGAGACGACCGCGACGTCGGCGCTCGGGCGCACGCGTTTGATGATGGTCTCGATCTCGTCGCCGGTGCCGACCGGCACGGTGGACTTGGTCACCACCACGGTGAAGCCGTCGACCAGGCCGGCGATCTCCTCGGCGGCGGCGTAGACGTAGGAAAGGTCCGCGTGGCCGTCGCCGCGACGCGAGGGCGTGCCGACGGCGATGAACACCGCGTCCGCCGTGCGCACCGCTTCGGCCGCCTCGGTGGTGAAGAACAGCCGGCCGGCCTTGGCGTTGTCGGCCACCAGCTTGTCCAGGCCGGGCTCGAAGATCGGAATGCCGCCGGACTGCAGACGCTCGATCTTGCCGGCGTCCTTGTCGATGCACGTGACTACATGGCCGAAGTCGGCGAAGCAGGCTCCGCTCACCAGGCCGACGTAGCCTGTGCCGATCATCGCAACGCGCATAGCTAGCCCACTCCGGCGAAATTAAAGTTCAGCTGAGCCGCACACGGCCCGGGAAAGCACGAAGCTGGCCGATCCCTATTTGGGCCGGCGCCTGCGCTTACTGCCTGCGAATGCAAACCCTGGTCCAGCAAAACCGGCCACACCGCCTAAGCGTGCGGAAGCTGGCTTTCCCAGGCGTAGGCCGTCCGCACGATCTCGTCGAGCGCATCGTGCTTCGGCGCCCAGGCCAGCTCGGTTTTGATGCGAGAGGGATCAGCGACGACCGCGGGCGGGTCGCCCGGGCGGCGCGGCAGCTCTTCGACTGGCAGCGGCCGGCCCGTGACGCGCTCTACCGACTGGACCACTTCCCGAACCGAGAACCCGCGTCCGTAGCCGCAGTTGAACTTGCCCGAGGCGCCTCCGGACCGCAGATGCTCCAGCGCCAGTCCATGCGCGGCCACCAAGTCGCTGACGTGGATGTAGTCGCGCACGCCCGTACCGTCAGGTGTCGGGAAGTCGGTGCCGAAGATGCCAAGCGCCGGCACACGGCCGAGGGCGGCCTGGCAGGCGCGTTTGATGAGGTGCGTGGCCCGGGGCGTGGACTGGCCCGTGCGGCCGTCTGGATCGGCGCCGGCGACGTTGAAGTAGCGCAGCGCCACGTAGCGAAAGGCGCTGGCCTCGGCCACGTCGTGGAGCATCCATTCGGTCATCAGCTTGGAGCGGCCGTAGGGGTTGGCGGGCTCCGTCGGCGCCTGCTCGTCCACCGTCGGCGCATCGGTCGCGCCGTACACCGCGGCGGTCGAGGAGAAGATGAAGTGCTGGATGCCGTGCGCCACGCAGGCTTCCAAAAGGTTGCGCGATGAGGCGGTGTTGTTGGCGTAGTAGCGGAGCGGGTCGGCGACCGAATCCGGCACGACCGTCGCCGCCGCGAAATGCAGCACGGCCTCGACGCCGTTCTCCTTCAGCACCTGACCGACGAGTTCGCGGTCGGCGACTTCACCCTCGACGAAACGCGCGCCCGCGGGCGCCTGGCCTCTGACCCCGGTCGATAGGTTGTCGAGTACGACGACCGCCTCGCCCTTATCGACAAGGGCGTGAGCCATGTGGCTGCCGATGTAGCCGGCGCCGCCGGTGATCAGAACGGACATGAGCCTGTGCCTTTGGCTGAATTAAGCGACGACTTCACGTCAGCTCGGGTCGCGTGGGGCGCGGCAGCGCCGGAGCGTCGGATTCCAGCGTCTTCCATTTCGGTCCGGCTTGCAGGGCCGCGGCCTCTGGAGCGCCGCGCTTTACCGTGTAGTGAAGCGCAGCGGTTAGCACGATCAATATGAGCGAACCATCGTAGTAGGCCATAGACAGAGCCGCGCCGCCGACCATGTAGGCGATGATGCTGACCTGCAGCATGCGGGCGAGCTGATTGGCCCAGCGCAGGTCCGGCCGTCCACGCGTCATGTTGAGAACCATAACCGTGTTCAGCAAGGCGCTGCCCAGCAGGCCTAGGAACAGCGCAATACCGATGAAGCCGTGGTCGCCGATCACCTGGAAATAGATGCTGTGAGCGGCCAGGCCTTCGGTCAGCCCGCCCGGCGTGGGGAAAGATTGAACCACCCAGGTGCTCTCGCTCGACGCGAAGCCGCCACCGGTGACCCGCTCGGTCGCGATGTGGAAGTTGGTGTGCCAGGAACTGACGCGGCCCATGAACGAGGAGTCTTCGTCGGCCGCACCGATCGAGTTCATCCGCTCCAGCCAAGCGTGGGGCATGAAGCGAGGAGCCACCGCCGCAGCCCCTATGCCGCCGATGAAAAAAAGGATGCCCGCGCGGGAGCGAAGCGCCAGGAGCCCGCCCATGCAGGCGAGGGCCAGCAAGGCGCCGCGGGAATAGGTGCCCAGGATGGCGCCGACGGTCAAAACCATGGCGCCGATCAGCGCCAGCCGAACCGTACGCACCTGCGATGTCGCGCGGAGGTAGTTCATGAGCGGCAGCAGCATGACGAGCGCCAGCCCGAGGTGATTGTTGTCGGCGATCATGGAATCCGCCGGCCCGAGGACCCGGTGGTTGCCACCGCTTGCAATGACGAAAGCGCCCCCTTTGACGCCGTAGTAGCCGAGCGAGACGACCACGCCCCAGACGATAGCCTGCAGACGCGTCTTGTTGTTGGCGATGCAGGCCACCGCCGCGAGCAGCACGACCGTCTTCATGGTCCGGGTGAACAGCTCGTTGGCGCGGACGGGCACGAGCGCGAAATGGGTCGTGATGCACATCCAGATGACGAACAGCCCGAGGATCATGAGCGTCAGGTTGGTCGGAGCGGTCTTGCGCTCCTTCGACACCGCCCAGGCGAAGATGGTCAGGGCGGCGACGATGAAATTGAGACCCGCCCCGGCGAGGACGCCGTAGACCTCCCGCTGCGGGTTCATCAGGGCGATCCAGATCCATGTCAGCACGCCCAGAACCGGCGCGCGGATGATCATGGGGCAGACGCCGAGCAGGACCGCGAGAAGGAGGAGATCGCGCAAGCTGATTGCCCCGAATTGATTGAGAGCCGCTGCCGGGCGGCATATTCCATGCCAGCGGCAGAGAACTCAAAGCGGCTTAACGCCCTATTTCCTCGGCACGCCTTTTGAATGGTAGGAAGCACGGGCGGTAACGCAGCGCCCGACTTTAGAGGTTCAGATGTCCAGCCTGTTCTTCATGTTCGAGTTGTCCGTCTTCGCCCTGGTCGCTTACTGGGCCTATGTCAACGACCAGCCGGGCGTGAAGGGCGGCTCCAAGGGGCCGCTCAGAATGCTCGACGCGCAGCTCGAACAAGCCGCGACCCCGAGCAAGCGGGCGCCGCAGTGGCGCAAGGATCACCGTGGCAAGCCCGGCAAAGCCAAACCCGAGCGGCGAGGCGGACCGGGAGCCGGGCGTCCGGCGCCGGCCTGGAAGCGGCGCCTGGGCTGAGCCTGGTTCAAGGCGACTGGATTCGTCCGGCGACAGCTTGCGCCGCGGCTGCTGTCTCATGGCGGCACAATGGCGAAGGTCGGATCACCCTCCGTGCCCCCGACGGCCTTGTTCACATAGGCATAGGCTTCCTTCGCCTTCGGGCCGTGGTCGGCGACTTGGACCGAAGCCAGCGCCGCGCGCATGATCATTCCGTAGTAGTCCCAGTACTCGTCACGGGTGGACTGCTTCTGATTGCGGAGGTCGCTGGCGTCGAACACCGCCTGCCAACTGGTCAGCGGGACCGGCTTGTTCTCAGGCCCGGACGTGACGGTGACGTACGAGGTTCCATAGATCGGGTCGAAGCCGGCGGCCTTGCTGGTGAACAGGCCCGAGAGGAAGTTCGATGTCCAGTTGAGCATGCGGTCGGCGTCGGAGTAGCCCATCGCGCTGACCCAGCCGAGCGTGATGGTGAAGAAGCCCTGCTGCCAGGTCGCCACGGTCGGGATCGGAGGAACATAGCCTTCCACAGGTCCGGCGCCCTTGAAGCGTCGCGCGACGATATACTTGTTGACTAGGCTGGCGAGATTGCCGCGCAGCTTCGCATCGAAGTACCCGTGCAACGGGTCATCGTTGGGAATCGCGTAGGCGGCGGTGGCGAGAGTGCGCAGCGACCACGAGATGCCGCGGCGTTGCTCGAACCAGGTCTCCGGCAACGATCCGTCGACAAGCCCCGCCGCGCCGTCGCGATAGCCGTCGTTGTAGGCCAGCAAGACGTAGGCGGCCTGCTGCGCCAGCTCATCCTTGTAGTAGCGCAGGCCGGTGATCAGGTAGGGCAGGTAGGTCAGGGACGGCTGGTGGGCATCGTCCATGTCCCAGTCGGTGCTCTTCTCGCCATCGAATGGCTCTGCGAGAGGCGCGTATTCATGACCGCGGGTGTCGAGCCACAGACGCGGATATCGGTCGGTCGTGAGCGGGAGCCTCGTCGTTCGCTCTCGGATGTGCCACGGCACGGCGCCTGCAGCGTCGGCGTTGCCCAGAAGCAGGCGCCGTGATGCGGCGTCGCCCTCGAGCAGGTCGATGACCGCCCAAGTGGGCAGCGGGCCGATGTCGAAGCGTCCACCTGTCATTGGCATGTACGGCGTCACCGAGCCGGGGCTCAGCGGCTTGCCGGTCAACGCCCGGGCATCGTCATCGACCTTTTCGCGTTCCTTGACGCCGACGTGGAACTTCGCGTCGTAGCGTGGCACCGCGCCGGCCGCGATCAGGTCGGCGAGGCTGGGCGAAGTGCGCGGTGCGGCCGCTCCGTCGGACCATGCGAGATAGTGCCAAGTCGAGAACGGGTGCTGGCGGATGTTCTGATCGGCGAAGAGCGGCTTGCCCCCGTCTGAGAGGGCCACGCCATAGACGACGTAATCCTCGCCGCCCTTCAGGTCGTTCCAGTCGTTGCAGAAGATGACGTCGACCCGGGTCGGCCCCGTGCGCGGCGTGTAGACGTCGAACAGGACCTGCAGTCGACGGTCCACGTCCACAACGTAGCGTCGCTCCTGCGTCAGCGGTCCTTGGAGCCAAAAGTCCGGCTTCTTGTTCGCGTCGGCGCCGACGATGCTGCGCAGATCGAGCTCTACGACCCGCTTCTGGCCCGCGCCCTGGTCGAGGGTGATCGCAACCTTGAGGGCGGGAGGCGCAACCGTGTCCCCTGGCGCCGTGGTCGCGGCCGCCTTCTTGAGGTTGTTCACGAGCGTCGCCTTGAGCGTCTGGCGACCGTGCATTTCCGGCAGCGCCACGGTGACGATGGCGTGGCGCACCGAGCCGTCCGGGTTCAGGGCCTTGGCGTCGATCTGGGTCGGGAGCGGCTGGCCCGAGACCGTCGCCTGCACCGAGTCGCCGACCGCGACCTCGCCGCGTCGAAACACCTGACCGAAGCTGAAGGTCCGGGCGGGCAGGTCGCTGCGCGAGTCATTCGTCAGCGAGACTTCGCCGACAGGGCCCTGTTTGCCGGAACTGATGGGCGCTGGGGTGGTGGCCGGCGGCTGCGCCGTATTGCCTTGCGAGGCAGGGGCCGAACACCCGACCAGGGCGAGAATGAAAAGCGCCGACAAAAACTTCATGCAGTCCATCCCTGCTCGGCTCGCCCCACGCGTCGCGACCGGCGCCGCGGCTACCTATGGTGGCTTTGCCTTAGCGCGGATCCGGGGCGGCCGGTAGGTGCGGCCGACAGGGTCTCGCCGAGCGACCGCATGCCGATCTCGGCGCGGGCTAGGCGGCGGCGAGCGACGCGATGGCCTGGCGGGTGGCCTTTGCATAGGCGCCGCCGTGGTGGCGGTGGGGGCCGATGAAGTGAACGAAGCTGACCCCAGGGTCGTAGGCGACGCCCCAGTAGTTCATATAGCGCCCATAGGGCAGGCAAACCGGGTCTGGGTCGTTGGCCACGATGTAGTTGGACGCCACCTGTTCAGTTCCCCAAATCTCCATGGCCTCGGCGCCGATCAATTCGGTCAGGGCCCGGGTGATGCGACTGGCCACCTGGCGGCCCTCATCGCATCGCCTGAACCCTGCGAAGCCGGAGCAGCCGCGAAGGTAGAGGATGTCGGCCGTCGGCGGCTGATCCAGCCGCGATTCGATGCGCAACTGGACGTGCCCTTCCTTGGGGCCTTGGGGTTGGCAACGGGCGGCGAACGCTCGGCCGGTCAGCAGCTCGGTCGGCGAGCGTTCGTCGCCAAGCAAAGTGAAGCTGCGATTGGCGGCGATCGCCTCGGCCAGTTCGGGTACAGGTCCCAGCGTGACGGTGTCGCTGTCCACCTGGATCCAGTAGGCGTCCTTGCGGCGGTCGACGATGGTCAGCAGCCGCTCCCAGGTTCCGCCCCTCGGAAACCCCTGTGTGTCGACCTCGCGGATGGAGAAGATCTCGGGGTTTCCGCAGTGCCCCTTGAGGATCTCCCGATCAGCGTCGGTCAGAGTGCCGTCGTCCATGATCACCACGCGGCCGCGGCGCAGGCTTCCCCAAAGCGACTTCACCGACACCAGGTAGGGAAGCAGCACCGCCGTCCCGATCATCGAGAATAGGACGACGCCATCGTCGGCCGGCTGGATCGGCGGGGTTTCCAGGATGCCGCGGGCGGCCCGATTTTGCCTCGCGTTGAGGATCGGCATGCGCACGCGGTGGGGCAGGTACGACAGCATCGATGCGTTCTCTCGGCTATTCCATCGCGCGACCGGGGAGCGGTCAATACGGGGCGCCTGCAGACGCCGCGTCCGCCCCAACGTTCAAGAACGGCGCCACCCGGCGCCCGCAGAACCATGCCGCCGCCGCCGCGCCCCGTCCGTCGTAGGCCGTCCACAGGTATCGCACACGTCTAGATTGCTGCAGTTAAGCTTTGTTCAACGATGAGCAGCTGCGCTAGATGATCGGGCTGCGCGCCCTGGAGCCGACGCAGCGGGCGCCGCCGGCCCGAGTGGAGGTTGCTTTGCGCAGTGCGATGTCGGAGCGCGGGAAGATTTTGCTCGTATCGAGCAACTTCCCGCCCGTGACGGGCGGCTCCGCGACGGTCTATGAAAACCTGTGCCTCAAGGGAGGCGGCCGTGTGATCGCACTCGCCGCGCGGCGCGATTACATCACCGGTCAGACGCTCGATTACGCGGCTTATGACGCCGCCGCCGGCGCCATGGTGCAGCGTGTCGACCTGCTGCGCCCGCTGACGCCCGAGGCGACCGCTGGCGGCGGATCGAAGTGGCGCGATCTGCGGCTCATGGCCACGGTCCTTCGTCGCATCATCGACATCTGCCTCAAGGAAAAGGTCCGCGTGGTCTGCCTCGGCGACCTCGTCTACGGCGGATGGCTGGCCTTCCCTCTCAGGTACATGTTCGGCCGCAAGGTGGTCGTCTACGTGCACGGGGAGGAGATCACCACGGAGTCCGCGGGCGGCCTCTTCGACCGGCAGCGCGGCCGGTTTCTCGCCCACGCCCATGGGATCGTCGCAGTGAGCCGCTTCACCCGCGACGAGATCGTTCGGCGCATGCACGTCGACCCGGCGAAGATCGAACTGATCAGCAATGGCGTCGACCTACAAAAGTTCGTCGCGGCCAAGCGTTCATCCGCGTCGGCGCCGGCGGCGGTCGGCCCGCCAGGGAAGCGGCGGCTGCTGACGGTCGGGCGTCTCATCCCGCGCAAGGGCTTCGATCGACTGATCCAGGCGATGCCCCGTGTGCTGGAGCGCTGTCCGGACGCGCACCTGCTGGTGGCGGGCGACGGCCCCCAGCGGGGAGAGCTCGAACAACTTGCCGCTGACCTTCAGCTTACCGACCACCTTACCTTCCTGGGCCGCGTGTCCGACGACGAGCTCAACCGGCTCTATGAGGCCGCCGAGGTGTTCGCCCTGCCCAACCGCGAAATGCCCGACGGCGATACCGAGGGTTTCGGCCTTGTTTTTCTGGAGGCCAACGCCTTCGGCAAGCCAGTGGTCGCGGGCTGCGCCGGGGGCGCTGTGGACGCGGTGACGAACGGTGTGAACGGACTGACCGTCAACGGCGATTCCGCCGTCGAGGTGGCGGACGCAATCTGCCGCATCTTGCTCGAGCCGGACCTGTACCGCGAACTTTCGGCTGGCGCCGCCAAGGTCGCGGGGGCAAGCGATTGGCCGCTGCGCGTGCGGCAGTTTCTCGACTATTGTGATGGCCTGTGAGGCCTTCGTCGGCAATGGCTTGGCGTCACGACGCCGCCCCATGCAATTCGCCGGAAACGATTGAATGCTTCCTTAGGCGGCCACGGCCACGGCCACGGCCGCGCGGCGCCTGTAGGATCGGCGGTTGTCGAATTGGGGATGCGGACTCGCGACGCGATGATCGATTCTAAGCAACGGATCCTCGGCTTCGACGGGTTGCGCGCGCTCGCCTTCCTCCTCGTCTTCATCAGCCACAAGGCCACCTCGGCCGCCAGCGAGCGCTATGGAACGGCGGGGGTGTGGCTGTTCTTCGTACTGAGCGGGTTCCTTATCACGCGGATCCTCGCCAACCATCGCGCCGACATCGAAGCCGGAATTTCGACTGTATGGGCTTCGATGAAATCCTTCTACGTTCGCCGCACCCTTCGAATATTCCCGGTCTACTACCTGTTCCTGGCGGTGATCACGGTGTTGGCCAGCTATGGCGCCTTGGATCTGGGCAGCGGCCTGCGCCAGCTCTCGTACTGGCTCTATCTCGGCAACATCTACATCGAGTTCAACGACTGGGGGCCGGTCGGGCATCTCTGGAGCCTCGCCGTCGAAGAGCAGTTCTACCTTCTCTTCGCTCCGATCGCGTTGATGCTGCCGCGCAAGCTCCTCCCGCTGACCTGCATCAGCCTGATCCTCGTCAGCGTCGCGGCGCACATCGCGCTGCGATACGCCGACGCCGGCGACAATCATTTCGACGCCAATTCACTGGTGAACTTCGGCCTGCTCGGCCTCGGCGGCCTCGCGGGCCTGGCGGCGGAGCGACCTCTGCCGCGGCTACTGCGGTCCGACGTCGCCATCGGCCTGGCGTTGCTCGTCTACCTCGTCGCGCCGGCGTTGATGCCGAAGCATCAGTGGGTGCAAGTCGGACGCCTCGCGGGCCTATTCGCCGCGCTCGTCCTGGTGCAGGTGTATCAGCGCCAGACCGGTAGCGCCGTCGCGTTGCTCAACTGGGCGCCGCTTCGGTCGCTCGGCGTGGTCAGCTACGGGGCGTACCTGTTCCACCCCGTGATCCATTGCGGCGCGGTTCTGGAGGCGCTCGGCTATGCGGGTCCAGCTGCACAGGCCTCGGGCGTGCTCCTCGACCTCGTGGCGACCGTCATTCTCGCAGGGCTTTCATGGCGCTTTTTCGAGGCCCCGGTGCGGTCGATCGCAGGGCGGTTCACGCCATCGATCCGTGAGGCGACGCCGCTCCCCTGAGTTGATCATCCCGGGCGAATGCGTATTTCGGCCGCACTATGTTTGGGCCGAGATTCACGATAGCGATTCAACTTACAGTGCCGGTCGTCGGACCTCCGCCTACGGTAGGTGCGCGAGCAAGCGACCGCCAGGGGTGGTGCGGAATTTGCTTGGGTAGAGGCCATAGGTGCGGCTGCGAGAGACTTGAGCCAAAATGAACGCCCCCTGCATCGTCGATAGGGTCTCATCGATACGCGACGCCACGCTATTCGCTCAGCAGCGCAGCGAGATCGACGCGTTCTTCAACCAATATATTCCAGCCAATCGCCCCATTGCGCTGCTGCAGTTTCCGTTCGACCCGAACGTCGGCAACTACATGATGTGGTTGGCGATCAGCGATTATCTGAAGCGACGCGGCGTGCGCGTCGCCTATGCCGCCCATGAATACAATTTCCGGCTGAGGAACCTGCAGGAGGCGGTCGGCGACGGCCCCATTCTGTTCCTAGGCGGCGTGACGGTTTCGCGGCTTTGGCCCAGCCACGCCAAAATGAAACGCACCGTCGCGGCGGCGTGTCCGGACAACCGGCTGATCTCTCTCCCGTCCACCATGCTGTTCGTCGACGACGAGGATCGGCGCGAGGCGAGTTCGATGTTCGGCGACCACCGCAACGTCGTCATGATGGCGCGCGATCCGGTGAGTGCGAAGTCTGCGCGCGAGGCGTTCCCCGATAACGTCACGGTGGCGGCCATCCACGACTCGGCGTTCCGACTGCCGCAGCAGCCCCGGCTCAGCGCCCCGACACAGGACATCATCTGGCTGGCGCGGGACGATCACGAGAGCACCGGCGCCACGGCGCCAAGCGACGTGCAGGTCTTCGACTGGGCCGACGTCCGCCATGTCGGCCATCTCGGTGTCGATCGCGTGCTGTCGCGGCTGCGCATATCGGCCCCGATGCTCTCTCCGCTCGTCAACGCACAGGTCAACACCAGCTACGACTGGATTTCGCGGTACGTGCTAGCGCGCGGCAATCGAACGCTGGATGCGGCGAAGGTGCTGGTCACCGATCGCGTGCACCCTCACGTCCTCGCGGCCCTGCGCTCGCAACCCTGCGTCCTGCTCCCGGACCGGTACGGCAAGAACAGGGCCGTCTACGAATATTCCAGCCGCAACTACAGCAGCATTCACTGGGCCGACACGCCGCGGCAGGCGCTCGGGCTGGCCCGGGAGCTGGCGGCGAGCAGTCGTCCGGCGGCGGCGACGGCGTCCCGCGCGGACCCGATCGGAGCGCTGGGCGCCATCTGGCAAGAGGCGCAGGTCTCGCCGCACCAGATCGAGGTTCTGCAGCATCTCGCAGACGCTGCGGCGCGCTTGGCTCTGGTGGCGTAGCAGCAACGCATTTCGGCCGAGCCAGCTTGCGCTCTGTCTTCAGGCAGAGCGCAAGTTCCGCGCGGGCTGTCAAACTCGGCATATGTTTTCAACTTACAGTTGGCTAGGTTGCGGAGCCCGTGACCACTTGGCCGAGCGGCGAAGGAACAAAGCGGGCCATCGCTTGCGATGGCATGGGGTTTGCTAAGATTGAACCCGCCGACATGGTAGTGAGACTTGCGCGAACATGAACTCTGCTCAACGCGTTGATGCACGGCTGACGGCTGAGGACGCCGCCCTGCTCGCGCAGCAGCACAGCGCGATCGACGCGTTCTTCGACCAGCACATCCCCACGGATCGACCTGTCGCGGTGCTGCAGTTTCCCTGGGACGCCAACGTCGGCAATCACATGATGTGGCTGGCGATCAGCGAGCATCTGCATCGACGAGGCGTGCAAATCGCCTACGCCGCTCATCAGTACAACTTCCGTCTGAACGATCTGATGCGTGCGGTCGGCGACGGGCCGATCCTGTTCCTCGGCGGCGTCACCGTCTCTCGGCTTTGGCCAAGTCATTCCCAGGTCAAGCGCTCGGTCGCCGCCGCCTGCCCGGGCAATCGACTGATCTCGCTTCCGTCGACCATGATCTTCGTCGACGAGGATGACCGGCGCGAGGCGGGCGAAATGTTCGGCGACCATCGAGACGTCGTCATGATGGCGCGCGACCCGCTCAGCGCACAGTTCGCGCGCGAGGTGTTTCCCGCAGCCGTCACCGTGGCGGCGGTTCACGATTCCGCTTTCCGCTTGTCGCCGCAGCCGCTCCGCGGGTCTCACATCCACGACATCATCTGGCTTGCGCGCGACGACAAGGAGGCCACGGGCGTGAGGGCTCCTTCCGACGTCCATGTCTTCGATTGGGTCGATGTCCGGCGCGCCGACCATTTCGTCGCCGATCGGGTCTACTCGCGCCTCCGCAGAACTGCGCCCGTGCTCTCGCCGATCGCCAATGCGCTGATCGGCGGCTGTTATACGGAGATGTCGCGCTACCTGCTGCATCGCGGCAATCGCAAGCTCGACACCGGCAAAGTGCTGGTCACCGATCGCATGCATCCGCACGTTCTCGCGGCGCTCCGCTCGCAGCCATGCGTTCTGCTTCCCGATCGATATGGCAAGAACCGCGCTGTGTTCGAATATTCGAGCCGCAACTACAGCAGCGTCCACTGGGCGGACACGCCGCAGGAAGCGCTGGAAGTCGCGCGCCAACTGGTCCGTGATCCCGCCGGTCGGCCGCTTGGGGCCGCGAACGCGCGAGGGGAGCGCGGCGCCGACAAACTGGGCGGCGCTACACCGGAAATACGTTTGAACCGGCTTGGCTAAGCACCGAACCAAGCCAACCTCGACCGAAAAGATTTGAGATGCAGTCCGCTCAGAAGATTCCCGTTTTCGTCATCAGCCTGGTCCGCGACGCGGATCGCCGGGCGACGATCAGCGCGCACCTGAACAAGTTCGGCGTGGAGTTCGAGTTCGTCGACGCCGTCGAAGGCAAGGCGCTGCCGGCGGGGGAAATCGAGGGCATGCTCGCGCCGGGCGCCTCCATGACCCCCGGGCAGGTTGGCTGCTATCTCTCCCACCTGGAGACCTACCGTCGGATCGTCGAACGGAAGATTCCGGTCTCGCTCATTCTCGAGGACGACGCCCGCCTCAGCGTGAGCGCCCTCAAACTTCTGCGCTCCGATCTGGGAGAGAGCCCGCCCTTTGACTACTGCTTCCTCGATTCCGAGAACTTCAACGACAAGGGACCGATTTTCTACGACTCGTCAAAGACCTACCCGCTGGGCGGCGCCTTCGAGGCTCATCCCCTGTCGCACGGGCCGCTGACCACCCACGCCTTCCTGATCTCCGGCGCGGCCGCGCAGAAGCGATTGGACCACGGCTTTCCGATCCACTGGCCGATCGACATGTACGACCACCTTCCCTATCCGATCAGCTTTTTGGCCGTCATCCGGCCGAAGCTCGCATGGCTGGGTGAACTGGGCATTCAGTCGAGCACGTTCGAGCGGCACAGTGGTGTTCGGGTCAGCCTACGCTTCATGAAGAAGTCCCACTGGTACTACAGGGTGCGCGAGCTGCTGCTGCTCAAGCGCCTCACCTGGATGCGGGAGGTCAGGGAGGCTCAGCGTCAGGGACGCATTTCGCCCGATCGCGCCTGGAAGCGAATGCCGTCGGGACGGCAAATCATCACCGAATAGCTCCCGCCGCCTCGAGCGGTGGAGGCGGCGCGACTTGCAACGTCAGCGCTATGCAAATCCATGCTCGATGAAGGCGCGCGTGAAGCCGTCTGCGGCGCGCCGTAGCGAGAAGCGGCTTTCCGCACGCTCGCGCGCCGCCGCTCCCATTCGCTGCTGGCGATCGCGATCCGCGACGAAACGTTGGATCGCATCGGCAAACCCCGAGAGGTCGTCGGGCGCAACCAGCACGCCGGTGACGTCGGGGTCGATGATCTCCGCCGGCCCCGGTGAGACCGTGGCGATTACCGGCTTGCCGCACGACATGGCTTCCGCCAGCACCAGGCCGAAGCTCTCGCGCTCTGCCGCATGCGTGAGGAACGAGGCCAGCCGATGGTAGGGCAGGGTGTCGTTCTGCCGGCCGACGAAGATGAAGCGGCCGCTGAGGCCCAACGCGGCCGCCTTGGCGACGTCGGCCTCGAAGGTAGGGCCTTCGCCGACGTGGACGAAGGTCAGGGACAGGTCGGGGTCGCGGCGGAAGATCTCCGCGGCGGCGTCGATAAGGAAGTGCACCCGCTTCTCGGGCCGCGATTGACCGACGGAGAGCGAGTAATAGTCCGTGATCGGCAGTCCCAGCGCCGTCGCGTCGCTCTTCGCAGGTGTGAAGCGCTCGGTGTCGACCCCGTTGACGATCGTTATGACCCGGCGCGGGGGCATTCCGGCGAAGTCCAGCAAGAAGTCCCGCTGATGTTCCGCAACCGCCACGTACAGGTCGTGCAGATTGTGCTGCAGGTGTCGCCGGACCACCTGCTTGGCCAGGCTCTTCCACCAGGGCTGCGTCGCATTGACGGGAAAGCTGTCCTGTTCGCAGCAAACGGTGCGCACGCCCAGGCCGCGCAGCCAGGGAAGGTCGATCGAGGCGGGGTCACAGCTCATGTAGACGACGGTCTTGATCTGCTCGGCGTGCACGAACGCCTCGATGGCCTCACGATCCGCCGGAGCGTTGCTGTAGAAATCGACCTGGCGAGGGCTCAGAAAGGTCGGTCGGAAAGCGGGTGATCCGGTGAGCTCGGGGTAGGTCGAGAAGCATCGGACGCGCGACTGCAGGTCTCCGGCCGCCATGTCGAAGGTTTTGCCGACGGTGTTCCAGACGTAGCCGACGTCATCGGGATAGCGCATAGCAAAGGCGATGCCGGCGCACCGGCTTTCACTGATGTTCGACATCTCAGCCTTTCCGATCCAAGTGCGGGCCGCCGGCGGCGCTGGCGTCAGCGCGCTTCAGAACCACTCTTCCCAGCGATCGTAGTTTCCACGCAGGACGGCGCGGAAGATGCGGTCGCCGTCGTGCTTGGTGACGAAGGTGCGTGCGACGGTGCCATCGGGCCGCGTTTCCTCGGCCTGGGCATAGATGATGTCGTAGCCTGCGTCGCGAGCGGCCTGGTGGCATTCATGAGGCCAATTGCCGGACTGGCCGAACGGAATCGCAAAACTGTCCGGCGCTAACCCCAGCCGATCGTGGATCGCCTGGCGCGAGCGGCCGAGTTCGTCGACCGCCTGCTGGAGGCTAATCCTGGCGAAGTCCGGATGGGTCACGGAATGGCTCCCGATCTCCGCCCCCTGCTTCAACAGCGCCTCGAGTTCGGGCCACCCCAGGACATTGGCTTGCGACCAGGGGTCATTCAGCTCGCTCCAGGCGGACACCGCGAAGACGACATAGGGAATTCGGTACTCGGCGAGGATCGGGGCCGCGGCCGTCAGGACCGTCTTGAGGCCGTCGTCAAAACTGATGGCCAGATCCTTGGGGCCGCCGCCGCGGCGAGCAATCTCGGAGGGAGGGACGAACCGATAGCCGGCTGCCAGCGCCAGCTCGATCTGCCGGCGGAAACGCGCCGGGCTCACGTCGTTCACGTCGTGCTCGTTCTGGCCGACGGAGTGGTAGCAGAGGATCCGGCCCGTCCGCCGTTCTCGACGCCGGCCGACCGACGCAAGCGAGTGGCGCTCCAGATACAGTCGGGCGTCGGCCAGTTTCGCGCGGCGGCGCGGGTCACGCACCAGCTGTCGGAGAGGCGCCGAAACGGTCCGCATTATCGACTGCTTCACGGGACCTCCAACGCCTGGGTCAGGTCTCGACGATCCGGGCGGGCACGCCCGCGACGACGGCCCCTGGGGGCACATCCTTCGTCACGACGGCGCCCGCGCCGACGAGCGCGCGCTCGCCGATCGTCACGCCGGACATGATGGTCGCGTTCGAGCCCACAGATGCGCCACGCTTGATCCAGGTCTTCTCGACAGACCAGTCGGCCTCGCTTTGCGGGCTGCCGTCTTCGTTAGCCGCGCGCGGGCGCCGGTCGTTGATGAACATCACGCCGTGGCCGATGAAGACTTCATCCTCGATGTGCACCCCTTCGCAGATGAAGGTGTGCGACGAGATCTTGCAGCGCGCGCCGATGAAGGCGTTCTTCTGAATTTCCACGAACGAACCGATGCGGCTGTCGTCGCCGACGGTGCAGCCGTACAGGTTCACCTGGTCGGGATGATAGATCATCACATTGGCGCCAAGCTTGACGCTGTCGGCGATGGGCATTCGGAACTCCGTGGAGTGCTGGGAAAATATCGTCGCGAACTGGCTTCAGAGGCCGCCGCGGTAGACCGACGGGCGTGTCTTCGACCTCACGAACTCGATGACCGGTCTGACCGCCTTGTAGCCGCCCAGCCCGATGACCTTTTTCATCCGCAAGCTCTTCCAGGCCGGCAGCTCGTGAAGCGGAACGCCATGGTCGGCGGCAAAGTCGACGTACTCGTCGACGCCGGCGGCGTTGCCGTCCTCGAAGTGCTTGTGCGCCTCGTAGAGCGCCGCGGAGGCGCAGAACCGGCGATATCCGTCCAGCACCTTTTCGGGATCTTCGAAGTCGGACGACTGCGTCGTCACCAGCTTGGTCACCATGCGCAGATGTTCGCGAATGAGGTCCGCGCCGAGGAAGGTGCCGCTCATTTGCGAGGTGTGCTCGCGGTAGTAGCCCTGCACCGCATTGATGAAGGCCACGTCGCCCCGCAAGGCGAAGCGCATCCACATGTGGTAGTCGCTGGTGTACGGGAACTCGACGTCGTACGGCCCGACCTGGTGCTGCATCCGAGTGCGGACGACCGCGGTGGGCGTCGGCACGTGATTGCCCTTGTCGCACGACATCTGGAAGAAGCGGCGGCCTGGGATGATCACAACGTCGGCGTCGGTGACCTCGGGCGCGCCGCGCGGCGGCTCTTCGCCGCGGAGCATGGTCACGAGCCCGTAGACCATGCCGACCTGCGGGTTCTTATTCATCACGTCGACGGCTCGGGCCAAGGCGCCTGGGCTCAGCGCGTCATCCGCCGAAAGCAGCAGCGAATAGTCGGCGGTCGCCCACTCGAACAGACCGCGGTTCGCGGTCTTGATCAGGCGCATATTGGCTTCGTTGCGCAGGTAGGTGACGCGTGGGTCTGCGGCGACGAGCCGCTCGGCGACCTCGGCCGTGTCGTCCGGCGAACAGTCGTCGATGATCAGTACGCGGACGTCCACGCCCTGCTGCTCGAGGATGCTCGCCACGCAATCCGGGAGGAAACGCGCGTAGTTGTAGCAGGGCACAACGATGTCGACCGTGCTCATGGCCGTTCTCCTCAACCTGAAGCCGGGGACTGCGGGCGCGGGCTTCCTCAGCGCGCGCAAGCTTCCTTCAACGCCGCCACCACTTCTTCCTGCTCGGCCTCGGTCATCTGCACGTAGAGCGGCAGTAATATACAGCCGTCCTGCGCCGCTTCCGAATTGGGCAGGGCCGAGCGCAGCGGGGCGCCGGCGTACACGCGCTCGCGATGCGCATTCATGATCCCGCGCCGGGTGGCGATGCCCTTCTCCAGCATCGCCTGCATGACGCTACGCTGCTCGCAGCCCTCGGGCAGCCGCACGCAGTAGCTCTGGAAGTTGCTGCGCGCCCACGACGGTTCTACCGGCGGGGTGGGCAGCGCATTGCCCGACAGCAGCTCGCGATAGCGCGCGGCGACCTTGCGGCGGGCCGGCACGACCTCATCCAGTCGCTTCAGCTGCTCGCGTCCCACCGCCGCCTGGATGTCGGTCATGCGGTAGTTGTAGCCGAGCACGTTGTGCTCTTCGAAGATCACCTGGTTGGACGAGTGACGCACCGTGTCGGGCACGCTCATGCCGTGCTGCCGCAGCAGCCGGAAGCGGGCGTCCCACTCGGGATTGTTGGTTGTGATCATGCCGCCGTCGCCGGTGTTCATGATCTTGCGCGGGTGGAACGAGAAGCAGGCGACGTCGCCGTGCGGGCGGCCGATGCGCTGCCATTCGCCGTCCCACAGGATCTCGCTGCCGACGCCGCAGGCGGCGTCCTCGATCACCGGAAGGCCGTGCCGGCGGCCGAAGCCGACGATCGCGGTCAGGTCGCATGGCATGCCCATCTGGTGCACGCAGAGGATTGCCTTGGTCGCCGGCGACAGCGCCTTCTCCAGTTGATCCGGGTCCATGTTGAAGGTGACCGGATCGACGTCGATGAACACGGGCGTCGCGCCGCAGTAGCGGACGGAGTTGGCGGTGGCGATGTAGGAGTGGCTGACGGTGATCACCTCGTCGCCCGGCCCGACGCCGGCGGCGAGCAGGGCCAGATGCAGCGCGGTGGTGCAGTTCGAGACCGCCGTCGCGTGCGCCGCGCCGACATAGGCCGCGAACTCTTCCTCGAAGGCCTTCACCTCGGGACCTTGCGTGGTCCAGCCGCTCAGGATGGCGCGGCGCGCGGCGTCAGCCTCGCGCTCGTCCATCAACGGCTTCATGATCGGGATCATTTCACGCGATCCTTGTTCGCGCGCCACCACTGGACCAGCTCGTCGAGGCCCTGCTCGAGGCTGATCTTGGCGCGGAAGTCGAGCATCTGCGCGGCCTTGGACACGTCGGCCAGCCGGCGCGACACCGGGTTGACCTTGTTCTCCGGGCCGTACTCGGGCGAGAGGTCCGGACGGCCCATCACCTTGAGCAGGGCGGCGGCCAGATCCTGCAAGCTGGTCTCTTCGCCCGAGCCGACGTTGAAGATCTCGTCGGAAACGTCGGAGGCCAGGCCGAGTACGTTGGCGCGGGCGATGTCGCCGACGTTGATGAAGTCCATCGTCGTCTTGCCGTCGCCCAGGATCAGCGGCGGGATGCCGTTCTCGATCCGCTCCATCCAGCGGATCAGCACCTCGGTGTACTTGCCGTGCACGTCCATGCGTGGCCCGTAGACGTTGAAGTAGCGGAAGGCGACGTAGTCCAGCCCGTACATGTCATTGAACGACCGCAGCAGGCCCTCGAGCATCACCTTGCTCGCGCCGTACCAAGTGCGGTTGTTGTAGGGGTGGTGGTCTTCCTTGGTCGGGAAGGTGTCCGCCAGGCCGTAGACCGAAGCCGAGGAAGCGGTGACGAACTTCTTCACCCCGCAGTCCTTGGCGGCCTCAAGCACGTTGTAGCTGCCGTCGCACATCACCTCGAGCGCCTCGCGGGGCTCGGCGGCGCAGGCGGTGATGCGCAGGGTCGCCATGTGAATCACCGCGTCCATTCCCTCGGTGACCTTGTGCACGGTCGGGACGTCGCGAATGTCGCCCTCGACGAGGGTCACCCGCGGATCGTCCAGCATCTCCTGCACATTGTGCAGCGAGCCGCGCACCAGGTTGTCGAGGATGACGATCTGCGCGGGATCGTACTCGCGCAGCAGCAGGTCGATGGTCGTCGAGCCGATCAGGCCGCACCCGCCGGTGACGAGGATCTTGGAGCCGGGAATTTGCACGTACGGGCTTCCTGATTACTGGGCCGGCGCGAGCGCGGGCTTGGCCGCGCCGTTCGCCTGCGGGTAGAGCTCGGCGAGGGCGGCGACGACCTGTTCCTGGGCGTCGGCCTGCAGCTCCGGATACATCGGCAGCGAGAGTTCCTCGGCCGCCGCCTTCTCCGAGTGCGGGAAGTCGCCCTGCTTGTAGCCGAGGTCGGCGTAGGCCTCGAGCGTGTGCACCGGAAACGGATAGTGGATTCCGGTGGAGACGCCCTTCGCCTGCAGCGCTTCCATCAGCTGGGCGCGGTTGGCCGTGCGGATGGCGTAGATGTGGTAGACGTGGCGCACGTTCGCCTTGGCGACCGGCGCGGCGATCCCCGCCTGGCCTAAGAGCTTTCCGTAACGGTCGGCCGCCGTACGGCGCGCCTCCGTCCACTGATCGAGATACTTGAGCTTCACCCGCAGGATGGCGCCCTGCATCCCTTCCAGACGCATGTTGTAGCCCTTGAGGACGTGGTGGTACTTCTTCTCCGCGCCCCAGTCGCGCAGCATGCGGATGGTGCGGGCGAACTCCGGATTGTTGGTGGTGACCATGCCGCCTTCGCCGTAGGCGCCGAGGTTCTTGCCCGGGTAGAAGCTGAAGCAACCCATGTCGGCGAGGCTGCCGGCGCGCTTGCCGTCGTACTCGGCGCCGTGCGCCTGACAGGCGTCCTCGATGACCACCAGGCCGTGCTTGCGGGCGACCGCCATGATCGGCGCCATGTCGGCCGGCTGACCATAGAGGTGCACCGGCACGATGGCCTTGGTTTTCGGCGTGATCGCCGCTTCGATCTTCGCCGGGTCCATCGTGTAGGTGACCGGGTCGATGTCCACGAGCACCGGCGTGGCTCCGGTGTAGTGGATCGCCGCCACGCTCGCCACGAAGGTGAAGGGCACAGTGATCACTTCGTCGCCCGGGCCGACGCCGGCGGCGAGCAGCGCCAGATGCAGCGCGCTGGTGCCGGTGTTGACGCCGATGCCGATGTCGGCGCCGCTATAGGCGGCGAACTCTTCCTCGAACTTGACGACCTCGGACCCGAGGGTGAACTGGCAGCTGTCCAGCACGCCCTGGATGGCGGCGTCGACCTCGTCCTTGATGCTCATATACTGCGCGCGCAGATCGACGAACGGAATCATCAGGCCATCTCCAGGTTCTTGATCTGCACGGTCTTACCGCGATCATGCATCGAAGCCGTGGCGGCTTCGATGATTTCGACGACCTTCATGCCGAGCCGGCCGTCGGTCATCGAGGTCTTCTTTTCTACGATGCAGTCGAGGAAGTGGTCGCCGCCGATGCGCAGGGCTTCGGCGCCGTCGGTGGTCGGGGCCAGCATGTCGCCGGTTCGGTAGCCGACCCGCATCTCTTGGATACGGGCCGGGTCGTCGGTGAAGCTGACGCCCTTGTCGTAGACCTTCAGTTTCTCGCTGTTCTGCAGGTCGTCGTAGATCATCATCTTCTTGCTGCCGCCGAGCAGCACTTGGCGCACCTTCACGGGCGCGAGCCAGTTCACGCCGACGTGGGCGATGAACGAGGAGTCATAGAAGAGGGTGATGTAGGCGAGGTTTTCCGGTTGGCCCGGGAAGTGGCTCATGCCCGAAGCGGAGACGGCGACGGGATGCTCGGAATGCAGGAACTCGATGATCGAGAAGTCGTGCACGGCCAGGTCGGAAATCACGTTCACGTCGTGCTGGAACAGGCCCAGGTTGACGCGCTGCGAGTCGTAATAGAGCAGGTCGCCGATCTCGCCCTTGGCGATCAGCTCGCCCATCTTCCGCACCGCGCCGGTGTAGACGAAGGTGTGGTCGACGTGCAGCACCAGGCCGCGGCGCTCGGCCTCCTCGACCAGCAGGCGGGCCTGCTCGCCGGTCTCGGTCATCGGCTTTTCGAGCCAAACGTGCTTGCCGGCCTTCAGCGCCGCCATGCCCAGCTTGAAGTGGGTGCGCACCGGGGTGGCGACGACGATGGCGTCGATCTTCGGGTCGTTGATCACCTCGTCGACGTCCGTGGTCATGCGAACCGACGGGAAACGACGCTGGGCGATCTCGAGCTTGGCGCTGTCCAGGTCGGCCACCGCGACCACCTTGCACCGCGTCAGCTCGGCGAAGTTACGGACGAGGTTCGGACCCCAATATCCGTAGCCAATAATTCCGACGTTGATCATGTGAGCCCCTAGCACCGACGACAGTTTCTATCTTGTTGGGACAGCAAGCTTACGTTGCGTATCCCACCGGCGAGTTAAATTCTGCTTCCGCCCAGCTATGAAGCACTTCTTCGCCGACGTGCCGGACCTAGCAATCGCTATGCCATCGTCGCACTCGGATGCGCCGAGGCGCCCCGCCGCGGCAGCCCGCCGTTGTGGCGGGACATCCCATCTTAGGTGGTGTTTCGTTTCGGCGCAGATCACCTTCCTGGGACCTCCTACCGTCGATGCGAGCCCTTCGAAGGCGCGCAGCAAGTTGTGGCCTCTTAGCGTTTCGAGCGCCACGTGAAGATGGAACTCGCGGCGTAATTCCACGCGACGCCCATCAGAATGCCGGCGATGGCGGCGAGCCACCAGCGGGTGTGGCTGGCGAACAGCACGCTCGAGACCCCGACGTTCGCCGCCGCGCCGACGGAGCAGACCGCGTAGAAGCTGATCAGGCCGCCCAGCAGCGGCCCCAGGCCCTTTAGGCGCTTGTCGCGATAGGTCAGCCAGTTGTTCAGGAAAAAATTGAAGGTCATCGCCGTCACGGTCGCGATGGCCTGCGATGCGGTGAACGACAGGTGGGCGAGCCTGAAGAGCGGGGTCAGCGTCGCCAGGTGAACGACGATGCCGAGGCCGCCGACCGCGCCGAACATGACGAAGCGGGTCGGGACAAAGCGGCCGACCGACTTGTCCAGCAGCAGCTCCAGGAACTCGAGGGCGACCAGGGCGTCGAGCTTGCTCTCGCCGTGAACGCGGGAGCGGAAGTCGTAGGGCAACTCCACCACGCGCAGCGGCCGCTCCGAAGACGCGACCAAGTCCAGCAGAACCTTGTAGCCGGTGTTGGATGTCTTCCGGACCGCGCCGTTGAAGGCGTCGCGGGTGATCATGAAGAAGCCGCTCATCGGATCGGACAAATTGGCGCGCAGCACCATCTCGGCGAGACGGGTCGCAAACTTGGAGATCTGCTGGCGACCGCCCGACCAGTCCCCAAATCCGCCGCCCTCCACGTAGCGCGAGCCGACCGCAAGATCCTTGTCGCCGGCCTGGAGCGCCGCCAGCATCTGCGGCAGGACCTGCTCGTCATGTTGCAGATCGGCGTCGATCACCGCGAGGTAGGGCGCGCACGACGACAGCATGCCCTCGATAACCGCCGAGGCGAGCCCGCGCCGGCCGATGCGGTGCAGCAGGCGGATCCGCGGGTCTTGTTTGGCGATGGCCTGAACGGCGTCGCGGGTGCCGTCCGTGGAATCGTCGTCCACGAACACCAGTTCCCAGTCCACGCCGGTCAACGCCGCCGCGATGCTCGCGACGAGCGGCGCGACGTTCGCGACCTCGTTGAAGGTGGGCGCGATCACCGTCAGCTGTGCGGCCCGGCGCCCCGCGGCGGCGGTCATCTCGTCTGGCATTCAGTGAAAATCGCGCGATAGCTCCCGCACATCCCTTCGAGGCTGTATTCGGTACGCGCGCGGCGGCGGTTCGCCTCGCCCAATCGAGCGCGGAGCGCTTTGTCGGCCACGAGCTCGCGCATGGCGGCGGTGAGCTTGGCGTCGTCGGCGTCGATGACGAAGGCGCGGTTCTCCGGCGCCACCATGCTGCGAACGTCGCCGACGTCGGTGGAGGCGACCGGCAGTCCGGCGTCCATGGCTTCGAGCACGGCGAGTGGCATCTGTTCGGTGTCGCTCGAGACCGCCATCAGGTCGCACTGCATGACCAAGTCACGCACGTCCTGACGCTGGCCGACCAGTCGGACGTGGGGCGCAAGGCCCTGAACCCCAATTTCCCGCTCGACCGCCTCACGTTCGGGCCCGTCGCCGATCAGCACGAGAGTGGCCTCGTCCCGCAGCGGGGCGAACGCCCGTATCAGCCGGGGAAGATTCTTCTCGCCGCGCATGGCGCCTGCCCAGACGATACGCGGCCGGCCGGCCGCCAGGTCCGGCAGCAGGTCCTGCAACTGGGTGCTGAAATCATCGCACGGCGCGATGCCGTTGGGGACGTAGAGCACCCTGTCCGGCGCCACGCTCCAGGTCTTCACCGCGAGGTCGCGCAGCTTCAGCGACGGCGCGATGACGCGCGAGCCCTGCAGGGCGATGCGCCTGAACCAGACCCGGCGCGGCAATTGGCGCTCGGCCTCCTCCGGCCCGAAGCCATCGGCGATGTGGACGTGCGGCGTGCCGGAACCGATGTTGGCCAGCGACCATTCGATGGCGCCCCAGTTGTAGGTCACCAGCAGCGTCGGGGCGCGCCGGGCGATCTCCCGACGGTAGGCCGACAGTCGTCCCAGCAGGCCGGAAGCCTCCGGCGCGTCCGCAAACGCCACCGGCGCGTCAGGCACGAGGTGATCGCGGGCGGCGTACTGGCCATCCATGGCGATCACCACGTGCTCGAAGTCCCGCCCCAAGCCGGCGGCGAGGGCGGCGAACCGCACTTGCGGACCCCCGACCTTGAACGTCGAGAAGACGTGGAGAATCCGACGGGGCGCCGCCCGTCCCATGTCAGCGGCCGGGCGCATGCACCCCGATGGCCTTGTCGATGAAGGTCTGGCGATCGGCGACCGGGGCCCAGCCCAGCGCCGACTTGATGTCCGAGCAGTCGAAGGCCGCGAACATCGCCCGCGAGCGCAGGTCGCGCAGGCTTGGCGCGGGGACCTTGCGGCCGCCGGCCTTCTTCACCAGCCACTTGCCCATCTCGGCCGCGTAGAGCGCCTCGGTGGGCTGGCCGTGGAAGACCAGCGGGCGATTCAGCGCCGCGCTGAGTTCGCGGACATATTCCTGCGCGGTGAGCCGCACGTCCCCCACCAGGTTGAAGACCCGGCCTTCGGAGCCCTCGGTCAGGGCCGCCGCGACACAGGCGGCGGCCACGTCTTCCGACAGCACGAAGGGGATTTCGTTGGTCCCGGGCGCCCAGCCGACGCAATGGCGGTCGTTGGAAAACAGGCCGACGCCGGTGTGCAGGGCGATGCCGTTGGCGCCGACCACGACGCCGGGGCGCAGCACGCTGACCGGCAGGCCGCGCTCCTTGTGAAGCTGCAGCAGCAGGGCTTCGCCAAGCGCCTTGGCGCGGGAGTAGTTGGGCCGCACGAGCGGTTGCGGGTCGACCGGCGTGGCGCCGGTGATCGTCTCCGAGGCGTCGCCGAGGTAGAGGGCGGCGATGGAGCTCAGGTGCACGAGCTTTCGGACCCTCGCCTCTTCGCAGGCTTCGGCCATGCTGGTCACGGTGGAGCGGATGGTCCGCTCGCAGTCGTCCCAGTCCTCGCCGACCTGCGGCATGGCCGCGTCGATCACGTATTCGGCCCCCTGCATCACCCGCAGCATGTCTGCCTTGGAGCGCACGTCGCCGTCGACCGCGCGCACGTGCACGCTGTCGAACAGGTCGTTGGCCACGGCAGTGCTGCGGGCGACCACGGCGACGTTGATCCCGCGCTCGGCGAACGAACGGACGATGCAGCGGCCAATGAAGCCGGTGCCGCCGGTAACTACGGCCTGCGCCTGGAACGCCGGCTTGCGCGGGCGCGCAGCCGGAGCGGGCGGCCGCGCCGGCTCCGGGAAAGCGTCCCGCGCCAGGCTTTCGCAGAGCTGGATGATGTCCCGCGCGCCTGCCGCGGTGTTGGCGTGGGGAATCCGGGTCGCGTCGCCGCTGTGGAAGGCGTCCAGGCTGCCCTTCATGCTTTGATAGAAGGGGTCGGAGCGTCCCTTCAGGCCGAGCATCGACATGCCGTAGTCGCGCAGGCCGCCGATCGCCTGACGCTGGGCGTCGGCGCCCAGGCGGCGCGCGGCGATGACGTTGTCGAGCACTTCGAGGTGGGCGGTCTGCTCCTCGGTGGTCACGCAGTTGCGCAGCATGTCGGCAGTGATCACGCCGTCGCTGCACAGGGCGGTGATGCGCCAGACCGGGTAGGCCGCGCCGAAATGGATGAAGAGCTGGGCGTCGGCCTTCGAGCCCTTGAGCTGCGCCGACAGCGTCTGCGGGATCGGCATGCTGACGGGCGCCTGATGCGGCGGGCCGGCCAGCACCTGGTGCGACGAGACCTCGCCGATCAGGGTCAGCAGCTGCGAGAGCGGGTGGACGGCCTGCTCCAGCAGCAGGTTGGCGGGCCGGCGGAACATCCAGTGGCCGAACTGCCCGGCGGCCAGCTGCCGAAGCGGCATGGCGTAGGTGCAGGTGAAGGCGGTCGCCTGGCCGAGCTGGCCGGACTCGATCACCTTCAGCATCTTCTGGAAGGTCGGATTGAAGATGAAGTTGTGATTGACGTAGAGGTCCGGCGCGCCCTCGCGGCCCGCCGCCGCGGCGATCACTGCGGCCCCGGCCTCGTCGCTGACCATCGGCTTCTCGACCAGCGTGGGCACGCCCAGCGCCATCGCCTCCAGGATGAGGTCCTGGTGCAGGTTAGGCGGAGTCAGGATGTGCACCGCATCGATCTCATGCGCGCGCACCAGGGCCGAAAGCGATTCCGCGGTCGGCGCGCCATACTTCCGGGCCATCGTTTCGGCGCGAGAGACCTGCGGGTCGATCACGCCGGCCACCCGGGTACCGGCCAGCGCCGTCAGCGCTTCGGCGTGGACGGCGGCGATGTTGCCGGCGCCGGCGAGCGCGACGCGGCGCACGGCGCCAGGCGGCGAGATCCGGCGGGCGTTCGCCACGTCGACCGGGAGAACGTCCTTTAGAGACTGTTGCACAGAGACACCTTGCGGAATGGGAGCGTTACGCGAGGGAGGAGGTGGCGGGCGCCTAGCGCGCGCCGCCGGGGAACAGAACCACGCGCACGGTCTGCATCAGGATTGCGAAATCCAGGATAAGGTCGTGGTTCTTAAGATAGTACAGATCGTAGGCGAGCTTGCGCTTGGCGTCCTCGACTGAGGCTCCGTAGGGGTAGTTCACCTGGGCCCAGCCGGTGATGCCCGGCTTGACCGCATGGCGCAGGTCGTAGTGCGGGATATCGCGGCGCAGCTGCTCGACGAAGAACGGGCGCTCCGGCCGCGGGCCGACGAAGCTCATGTCGCCCGACAGCACGTTGATGATCTGCGGGATCTCGTCAATACGGAGCATCCGGATCACCTGACCGACGCGGGTCACGCGATTGTCCTGCTTGTTGGCCCACTGCGGGACGCCGTCGCGCTCTGCGTCGGTGCGCATGCTGCGGAACTTCCAGACGCGGAACACCTTGCCGCCCAGGCCCACGCGCTCCTGGCGGTAGAACACCGGGCCGCGGCTCTCCAGCTTGATGGCGGCGGCGACGAACATGCAGAGCGGCGCCACCAGGATCACGAAGGACAGGCTGACGATGAAGTCGGCGACCCGCTTGATCAGGCGGCTGCGCGCGTCCAGCAGGAAGCCGGGCGTGAACGCCAGCCAGCCGGCGCCGGTGTGGGCGATGTCGATCTCGCCGGCCTCGCGCTCCCAGAAGGTGAGCGAGTCGACGACGTCGATGCCGCGCAGCTTGCATTCCAGAAGTTCCGAGACCGGCAGTCCGCGCTTGTCCTCGACGGCCACGACGATCATGTCGATCCGAGCCGCCTGGGCGATGGTCGGCAGATGCTGCGGTTGCGAGCGTTCGATGTGCAGGGCGAGGTTGCCGAGCGGCGTGATCTTCGCGCTCTTGCCGCCCCGCGACGGGATCGTCAGCACATGAACCATGTGGCTGCGGCCCGAGCCGTTCACGAAATCCACCACGGCTTGGCCGACGCGGTCGTCGCCCAGCACCAGCACGCGCTTCTTGGCGAGCGCGGTCGGCGACCACCAGCCCAGCATCAGGCGGATGGCGAACAGCATCAGCATGAACATGCTGATAGCGACCGACAGGATGCCGATGTACCAGCCGAAGGGCGCGCCGACGGCGGCCTTGGTGATGGCCATGAAGGCGACGGCGGGGATGAAGATCAGCTGCCAGCCCAGAATGAACCGCTTCAGGAAGGTCCTGAAGTCCAGCAGCGCGTCACGGTTGTACAGGCCGACCGAGGTGGTGATCAGCAGGAACGCCGAAGTGAGCAGCAGCTCCTCGTGGAGCTGCAGGTTCAGGACCGAGCCGATGTAGCAGCCGCGGCAATGCTGGACGAGCTCGAACACATGGAGGACCACAAGAAACAGTCCGCCCTCGAGCGCCGCAAGGACAGCGGCCGGCCGTGCTACGTAGTGACCGAACAGTTTCACGCTCATACCCCCCGGCGGATCCCACCGACGTGCCAATCTACCTCTGGTGGCGACGTTTCCGCCGCGTACCCGACAGCCCCAAAGCAATTAGGGCGCCACGCAGTCGGCCCTGACCGCAGAGTCCTGGCCGCTCGACTCTCCCTTCCGCGACCAAGCCTCGAATTCTAACTGCCCTAAGTGTGTGTCAATCCGGGATTCGCCTGGAAATAAGCGTCCTAATCAAGTCCCTATCTTCAGATAAATGTTGATGTTTTCACATGGGCGTCACGGCGGCGCCTCGAACTGCGGCAGAGCTTTTCCTGGCGGCCTCGGCTCGGGCGCCCTGCGGGCTGAAAAACGCCGCAGTCCGGCGGAGGTCGGCGATATGCGTCCGCGATCGCGTGAACCCAGTCTGGAACAACGTGCGGCAGTGCGGCGGTTAGCCATTTCCTCAGGGTCAGCGACCATTCTGCGCCCGCCTGGAAGGCCGCCCCTGCGATGGCGCGGCGCGAGGAGGGGCGAGCCTTGACCCGAGTTCTGGTGTTCTCGACCCTGTTTCCGAATGCGGCGCAGCCGAATCACGGAATTTTCGTGGAAAATCGACTGCGACACACCCTAGCGTTGGGTGGGCTCGAGGCGACGGTGCTGGCGCCGGTCCCGTGGTTTCCGTCCTCGAACCCGAAATTCGGCCGTTATGCAGTCTTCGCCACGGCGCCCCGATTCGAGACTCGGCACGGCCTCGATGTGTGGCACCCCCGCTACCCCGTCATTCCGAAGATTGGCGAGGGGCTCGCGCCGGCGATGCTGTATCGGGCCGCACTCGCCGCCGTGAGGCGATTGCAGGCCGCGGGCAAACGCTTCGACGTGATCGACGCCCATTACTTTTATCCGGACGGCGTGGCGGCGATCCGGCTGGGGCGCAAGCTTGGCCTGCCCGTGGTCATCACCGGTCGCGGAACCGACCTCACCCTGATTCCCGACGCGCCGGCGGCGCGGGCGAAGATTCAGCAGGCCGCCGCGGAGGCCAGCGCCATGGTCGGCGTGTGCGAGGACCTCCGCGTGCGCATGGTCGGGCTGGGCGCGGAGGCTGCGCGGACCATCACCCTGCGCAACGGCGTCGACCTCAACCAGTTCAGGCCGGTCGATCGCGAGGAGTCGCGCCGTGCTCTCGGCGTGAGCGGCTTCACGCTGGTATCCGTCGGGAGCCTGATTCCGCGGAAGGCCCACGACCTGACGATACGCGCGCTGCTGAAAGCGCCCGATTGCAACCTGATCATCGCTGGCCAGGGGCCGAGCCGGGCTGAACTGGAACAGCTCGTGAGGGATCTGGGGCTTGGCGATCGGGTGAGATTCCTGGGCGAGACCCCTCACGCAGAGCTGTCGCGACTCTACAGCGCCGCCGACGTGTCGGTTCTGGCCTCGTCCCGCGAAGGCTGGGCCAACGTGCTGCTGGAGTCGATGGCCTGCGGAACGCCGGTGCTGGCGACCGACGTAAACGGCGCCAGCGAAGTCGTTCAGTCCGCCGAGGCCGGGCGCCTGATCCCAGAGCGCTCCGCCGACTGCCTGGCGGCGACGCTCGGCGAGCTTCGCCAGCACATGCCCGACCGCGCCGCGACCCGCCGCTACGCCGAGAAATTTGGCTGGCTGCCGATCGCGCGGGCGAACAAGGCGTTGTTGACCGCCGTCGCGGCGGGCGGGCGAGAAGGGTGCGGCTCAGGCGAACCCGTCGCGGCGGCGCAAAGAGCGCTTCACCTTTCAACCGAATCGGGTGCATTTGCTTCGCCCGCTCAGAATGTAACTTCGCCTTAACGCCTCCGGGCGCTCACTTGGAACCGTCCGGCGCCTCCGCCGGTTGTCTCGGGTTCCGTGGGTCAGCACATGCGGGCGATCGTTCTTCCGACTGCTGCTCAGGCGCATGACGTCGTCGTTCACCTCGACGTCGGAGGCGGTGCGCACTCGCCGCTCGGCTGGCGGACCTGCCTTCTGGCGTGGGGCGGCTTGGCTGTCGCCAGCTGGGGTGTGGTGATCGCTATTGGCGCCCGGTTCTTCTGAACCGAAGGCTTCTTCCGCGATCCCGCGCAGCATGAGCGCCGGCGCGCGCTCTCAAGCGTGTTCCAGGAAAGCGTCGAACACCCAGACCAGCCACAGCGGCTTCGAGAAATCGCGGCGGCCTGACGCGTGCGCCGCGGCCATCGCGCCGAGCACCCCCATGTCCACGACGCCGCTGTCGCGCAGGCGCGGCCGGTTCGCCAGGTCCATCATCTGCTCGCGCAGCGGCCCGCGCAGCCATTCGGCGAGCGGCACCGTGAAGCCCTGCTTGCGGCGATAGAGGAGGTCGTTGGGAAGGAAGGCCTCCATCGCCTGCTTGAGAATTCGCTTTCCGCCGGTCTTACCGGACAGCTTCTGCTCGGCCGGAAGGGCGAAGGCCCAGGCGAAGAACTCGGGATCGAGCAGCGGCGAGCGCAGCTCCAGCGAATTGGCCATGCTGGCGCGGTCGACCTTGGTGAGGATGTCGCCCGGCAGGTAGGTCATGACGTCGACGTACTGGGCGCGCTGCAGCGGATCGAGCGGCGCGTCGACGTTGAAATGCTGGCGGACAACGTCGGCGGAGTCATAGCCGCCGAGGCTCTGGTGGAACTCTCGGCTGAGCAGCGGCCGGCGCACGTCGTCGGGCAGGTGGCCGACGATCCGCGCATAGGCGGTTGCGGGGTCCAGCGAAAGCTCGCGCAGCGTGGTCTTGGCGCGCAACGGCTTGGGCAGCCAGGAGCCATGCGGATAGATCGCGGCGGCCGCGCCCAGCACCGATTTGCGGACCGGCGCCGGGATGCGCGCGCGGAGGTTCTCCTCCGCCTGATGGAAGGCGTAGCGGCGATAGCCCGCCAACGCCTCGTCGCCGCCGTCACCGGAGAGGGCCACCGTCACCGATCGCCGCGCCTGGGCGCAGACGGCGAAGGTCGGGATGGCGGACAGGTCGCCGAACGGCTCGTCGTAGATCTTGGGCAGGCGCGGGATCAGGCTGAAATCCTGAGCGTCGACCTGGCGGACGTCGTGGCGCGTGCCGTAGCGCTCGGCCACGGCTCGGGCGTACGCGGACTCGTCGTACTCCTTCTCGCCGAAGGCGATCGAGAAGGTGTTGATGGCGTCGGGCGAGAGGCCCGCCATCAGAGCGACGATCGCGCTGGAGTCGACGCCGCCGGACAGCAGCGCGCCCAGCGGAACATCGGAGATCAGCCGGCGCTTGACCGCAGCGGTCAGGTGCTCGACCAGCGCCTCTTCGCGCGAGGCCCGCTCGCCGCCGAAATCGGACAGCACCGACCAGTAGGACCTGGGCGTCAGCGCGGCGCCGCGCTTGACCACCATGAAGTGCGCCGGCGCGAGCTTGTGGACCTTGCGGTAGATGGTCTTCGGGTCGGGCACGTAACCGTAGGTGAAGAAGTCCTCGACCGCTTCGTTGGAGATGCTGCGGTCGAGACCCGGCGCGCAGAGCAGCGATTTAATTTCCGAGCCGAACACCAGCGCGCCGTCCCCCGTCAGCGCGTAGTGCAGCGGTTTCTTGCCGAAGCGGTCGCGGGCGAGGATCAGCTCCTGAGCGCGCGCGTCCCACAGGGCGAAGGCGAACATGCCGTTGAGGCGGGCGAACATGTCTTCCCGCCAGGCCCGCCAGCCATGCAGCAGCACCTCGGTGTCGCTGCGCGAAACGAAGCGCGCGCCTTTGGCTTCCAGCTCGGCGCGAAGCTCGAGGAAATTGTAGATCTCGCCGTTGAAGACGATGGTCAGGTCGCCTTCCTGGGTGTGCATCGGCTGGGCGCCCCCGGACAAGTCGATGATGGCCAGCCGGCGGTGGCCGAGCGCCAGCCCGGGCGCCAGGTGCACGCCGTCGCCGTCGGGACCGCGGTGGGCGATCACGTCGGTCATCCGCTTGATCAGGCCGGGATCGAAGCCGCGTTCTCCGGTGGTGTCGAACAGGCCCGCTATGCCGCACATCTGGGAAGTTCCTGGATCTCGTCGAGGTCCATCAGTGATCCGCGAGCGTGGCCGCGCGCCGCGAAGTCATACAGACGCTGACTCAGCCGCCTCAGGCGAGGCTCCGGCTGATGAAGGGTGAAACCGCGTTGGCGACCGGCTGGGGCAGGTTGCGCCAAGCCTTGATGAAGAGCTCGTACTTCGGATTGGTCGGGTTGAGGTTGGGCAGGCTGGCCGCCTTCACCAGGTGGTACTGGTGGGTGATCGGCCGAGGCTCGAAACCCCAATTGCGCTTGAAGTTGTAGGGTCCGGTGCCGACCTTGCTGCGGCCGAAGTCGAAGTGCGTGCAGCCCAGCTCGACGGCGCGCCGCATCACCGACCAGTACATCATGTCGTTCGAGCCGTTCACCCGCGCCTTCACGTGGCTGCCGGTGTAGTAGGGCATCACCCGGCCGCGGAAATAGAAGCTCAGCACGCTGCTGATCGGCCGGCCCTCGTGATGCACCGTAAGCACCTCGCATGCGTCGCCGAACGTCCGTTTCAGCGCATCGAAATACTTGCGCGGCAGGGCGGGCGTGCCGTGCTTCAGCATGGTGCCGGCGTAGAGGCCGAAGAAGTTCTCGGCGCCGGAGTCGATTGTGGTGGTGAAGCCGTTGGCGAACGACTTGCGCACCACGGCCCGCTGCTTGCGCGGGATCTGGGTGAGGTTGTCTTCCTCGCCGGCCGCTATCGGTCCCTCGAAGGTGGCGTAGAGGTCGTCGCGCGCCGCCCAGCCGCTGAGCTCGTGCGGTGTGTCGCGCAGCTCGACATAGTCGACGCCCAGATCGCGCCCGAGCGCTGCGGCCTGCTCGACGACCGCCGCCCGCGCGGCCTCGCTGGTCGCAAGCGGGCCGCCGCCCACGGTGAAGGCGGTGGAGATCAGCGAGTGGCCGAACAGGGCGCTCTTCACCTCGATCAGCGGGAGCACCGCGCGGATCTCGCCGGCGGCGTCGGTATCGGTCAGGTAGTGGGCGCGATGGCCGAAGACCTCCGGCGCGACATGGCGCCAGGCCGACTTGTGAAAGAAGGTCGCATCGGGATGAGCATCGACGAACGCGTCCCACTGCGCCTCCGAGACGACGCTCATCGGGCGGCCTGCGTCGCCGCGCCGGCGAGCCCAAACGCGCGGTCCATGCGATCCCATCGAAAGTCACGCGCCAGCTGGCGCAGCCGCGCCTCGGTGCGGGAGAGATTGATGTAGTGCCGAAACCGCGACTTGAACGAGAGGCCCTGCGGGCGCGGCTGTTCTGGATCGACTTCCCAAGGGTGCAGGTAGAACACCGCCGCGCTACGATCGGCCTCGTTCACTCGGGCGATCCCAGCGCGCGACAGGGCGTAGGGCAGGAAGCGGAAATAGCCGCCGCCGCCGACCGGCCAGTTGCGGCCGCCGACTCGCGCCGTCGAGATCGGAATCTCGATCAGCGCCTGAGCCCCGTCGGGGCGATAGGGGCCGCGCGGCGCATCCGGCATGCCGTAGTTGTCGCGCTTCACCGGATAGACGCTGGAGGAGTAGGCGTAGCCTTCTTCTTCCAGCACCGGCCAGGCCCAGGGCGTGTGGGCGCCCACGCTGAAGGTCGCCGCGCGGTAGCCGCGCACTGGCGCGCCGCCGATGTCCTCGAGGATCCGCCGCGTCTTGCGCACGTCCTCGCGGAAATCGTCCTTGGTCTGGCCGTCGACCCGGGCGTGGCAATAGCCATGGCTCGCCAGCTCGTGGCCGCCCGCGACGATCCGCTGGATCAAGGCCGGGTGGCGCTCGGCGATCCAGCCGAGGGTGAAGAAGGTGCCCTTCACCCCCTCGGAATCGAAGATCTCCAGGATCTTGTCGGTGTTTCGCTCGACGCGGGACTCGCACCCCTCCCAGTCGCTCCGGCCGTACACGGACGAAAGCGCCTGGACCTGGTAGTAGTCTTCCACGTCGATGGACATCCCGTTGATCACGGGCGAAGTGGACGCCTCTGCCATGTCAGGCCTGCGACATCTCAGAACCGTTTGACCATCGTCGCGAAGACGATGTTCTCGGCGCCGCCCTGGCCGCGGATGCCCGTTCCGGTTCCGTTGCTGCCGCCACCGCTCGAATAGGCGTAGCCGCCGGTGAACTCGACCGACGGATTGAGGTCGTACACCAGCGTCGCGCGAGCGCCGACGTTGTCGACGTGCCCGAACACGTCGTCGTTCAGCTGGCGATCGTAGCTCAGGGACACCTCGCCCCGCAGGTCCGGCCGCATGCGCCGACCGTAGGAGACGCTGGCGTAGAGCGACTCGTCGGCGGTGAGGCTCGTCAGGAAATGCTGGCGCCGCCAGGAGGCCGACACGCTGAAGGATTGATCGATCCAGGTGTAGACTGCATCCACACGGCCGACCTTGTCCTTCGAGATGTCGTTGACCAGCGGCCCCTCGATCCGGAAATCGCCGCCCGCCAGCGGCTGGGGGAAGGTCTGGGAGTTGGCGACAAAGCCCAGGAAGCTGTCCTGCATGGCGAGTTGCGGCGGCAGGATGCGTTCGACGTAGCTGCCGAATAGATAGAAGCTGTCGGTCAGGGTGATCAGGGATTCCGCGGCGAAATTGGTGTCGTGATAGCGCCGGCCGCCCTCGACGCGGATGTAGGAGGACGGGTTCAGGTCGTACTCGAGGCCCACCGTCCAGATCGGGCTCTGGATGTGGATGACGCCCTTCTGTTCGATGTCGTCGCCGCCGCCGCGGGCGAGCACGCGAAGGTCCGTCGCGATCGGCACGAAGACCGACGCCAGCCCCGTGTAGCGGGTGAAGTCATTATCGTCGGCTTGGTAGATGGCGCTGAGGCGCAGCTCGTGCGAGGCGAAACGATCGCCGGTAGTCGCGCCGATGTTCACTTCGCGCGTGGTGGAGTCCTCGGGCAAGGAGCCGACCGGCGCGCTACCGTCCGCGGTGTGGTAATTGACAAAACCCACGCGCGCGACCGCTTGCAAATCGGCAAGGTCTCCGATGGTCGTGGTCAGGCGGGGACCGGCGGCGAGATCGATGACCCGGGTCCGGCCTTGGATGCCGGAGCGGTCCAGCGCCGCCTTGTCGGCGACCGAGACGTTCCCGTTGTCGACCGAGCCGAACGCTTCGAAGGTCAGAAAGCGCGGAACGATGTCGTATTCCCCCGAGCCCATCCCGGTGAACGAAAAGCCGTTGAACTGATGGGCGCGGGAGTAGGAGTCGTAGCCGACGGCGAAGTCCAGGTTCGCCGCCGAGCGCGGCCCGACGGCGTAGCCGGAGACCCCGACGAACGGATTGACGATGACGTCGGCGATCTTGTTCGACGGAGTCAGATAGACGTTGTCGGTCACCAGCGTCCGAACGCCGACCAGCGGCTGCAGCCGGACGAGCTGTTCGGGCGCGCGCTGTTGCGCATTGGGCGCTGCATTGGCGCGTGCCTCACCGACGTGGTCGGTCGGGCTTGGCTCCAGCTGCAGCGGATCGCGAGCCGTTTGAGCTTGGGCAGTCGTTGCGCCCAACAAGACGCAGGCGAGCGGAGCCGCCGCACCCGCAAGCCGGGCGATCGAAAGTTTGTGGATCGACATATTCGCCCCCCGGCACCAATTCCAGAACGTAGCCCGCGCGGGCTTAGCGCAACCTAACGGGTACGAGAACCTTGTTTAGAGTAGCGGACGGGTGATTGCCTGGCGTCGGTCTTGTTGAACACCAGGGCCACGCGCGATTCATCGATCGGGCCGGCTTGGCGATGCAGGATGCCCAGGGCGTCGTCGATGTCGGTTCGCTTCGTCTGGCCCTTGGCGGTGACGAACAAGATCTGTCCAGCGTGGGTGGCCAGCGAGATAGTTTCGCTACAGGCCAGCACCGAACCCGAGTCCATGATCACGAGGCATTCGCCGAGATCGCCGCTCAGGGCATTCAGCAGGGTGCGCATCCGCTCGCTGGCGATGAGTTCCGGCGCGGTGATGCGCGGGCGGCCAGACGGGATGGCGTAGACCCCCTTGACGCTGGTCGGGTAGACGATGTCGCTGATGGCGAGCTCGTCGTTCTCCAAGTAGTCCAGCAGGCCAAGCTCGTCGGCCAGGTTCATTCGCCGCGACAGCTCCGGGCTGCGCATGTCGGCGTCGATCAACAGCACGCGGCTGTTGCGCTCGAACATGAAGCTCATCGCGAGGCCCAGCGTGACCGTGGTCTTGCCTTCCTGCGGGCTGGCGCTGGTGATCAAGATGGTGCGCGGATCGAGCCCGTCGTTGGTCGCGCCTAGCGCGATGCGAGACATCATGTGCCGCTTCACCGCCCGGAACTCCTCCCGGGTGCGCGATTCGTCGAAGTGCGGCGTGCGAACTGCACCGACGCGCTTCAGCTCGCCACCGGCCCCCTCGACCGTAAGCGGTTGATGGGCGTCATGGTCGTCCATGTCAGCGGCGACCACGGCGGGAGTCGATTTCATCATTACGTTCACCGATCACTCCTCAGCGGGCGGGGAGGGCAGGCGTGCTGCGCTTGGTTTTGGCTACGTGCCAGGCCGGTTCCCAGGAAACCGTGCCGATGACAGGCAGTTGGAAGGCGTCCTCGAGCTCGCGCGGCGAGACGAAGATGCTGGCGATGGTGGCGCGGAGGTAGGCGGCGGCCACGCCTGCGCCGAGTGCCAGTACGGCGACGGCGGCGAGGAACATCTTACGGTCTGGGCCGCTCGGCGAGCCGGGGACGACGGCGTCGCGGGTGATCGTGTACTTGCCGGAATCCTCCGATCCGTAGACGGCTTGCGATACCTTGGCGCCTTCGCGACGGTCGATCAACCGTTGGTAGTTTTGCGTCAAGGTGTCATGGCGGCGGCGCAGTTCACCCCACTGGCCGGACAGGTCGGGCGCGGCCGCGGAGGCGGCGACGCCACCACCGCGGCGGGCGCGGGCCTGCGCCGCGGCGAGCCGCGCCTGGGCGACCGCGACGCTGGGGTCGACGGCTGCAGGCTGAGCGGCGGCGGCGGTCAGGTATTGTGCGCGCTGCGCCTTCAGGGAAGCAATCTCGCGGCGCGCGGCGATCACGTCGGGATGCTGCTCGGTGTACTGCGTGAGCATGCCGGCGAGACGGCCCTCGGCCTGGGCGATGGCGCCGTCCTGCGGCGTCGCGACGGCGGCGCCGCGGTTGCGGCCGAGCGCAGCCGCCAGCTCGGCGCGGGCGCCGGCCACGTCAGCGGCCGAGCCGCCGCCGCCGCTGTCGGCCACGGGCGCGAGCGGAGTCATCACCGCGGCGCGCGGATGGGCGCGTCGGAACGAGTCCATTTCCGCTTGGGATTGGACGAGCTGCTTCTCGTGCTCGGCAATTTGCGCGTCGAGGAAGCTGCTCGCCTTCTCAATGTCCTGCGAGCTGCGCGTGACGTTCTCAGAAATGAACTGACGCATCAGGGCCTGGGTGAGCTTCTGGACGCGAACGGGGTCGGCGTCCTTCAGCTCAAAGTCGACGAACCCTTCGTCGCCTTCGGTCTTGATCTGGGCGCCACGCAGGCTGGCCATCGCGGCGTTCCGCTCGTGGTCATCGATCTGACCGGGATAGGCGCGCGCCACGACCTTCTTGAGGGTCGCATCGTTCAGCATCGTCTTCTGAATCAGCGCCGGGCTGCCGAAGTTGTCCTCCGACAGCAGCACGCCGTCAGCCGCCGCAGTCAGCGGCGTGCCCTTGCGGACATAGATCTGGCCCGAGGCCTGGTAGACGTCGGGGAGCGCGAAGATCACGATCGCGCCGGCGATGAACAGGGCGGCGCTCGTGGCCAAAAGCAGCCAGCGGAAGCACCAGACGCGCCGCACCTCGTCGTAAACCAGGTTAAAAAGAGGACCGAACATTTAGTTTCCTGACGGTGTGCCTGAGAGCTGACGTTGAAGCGGCGATCTCATTGTCGCCTGGCGCCTAGAATCCGCGTTGTGGAATTTGAATGACATCGCCTGGCATCAGATCGACGTTGGCCTTCAAATTTCCGCCCTTCATCAGTTCGGAGAGCCGCAGGGGGTAGGTGGTGTAGCCACCATCCTCCTTGCGCCGGATAAGACGCGCGCGGTTGCCCGCGGCGAAGGTGTTCAAGCCGCCGACCTCGACCATGACGTCGAGCGCGGTAAGGCCCTTGCGGTAGGGCACGCTCTTGGGCGTGGCCGCAGCGCCGATCACTCGGATCGCGGCCGCGCTGCTCTGCGTCGCGCTGGTCTTGACCACGATGCTCACCACCGGATCCTGAATGTATTGCGACAGCGCCTTACGAATTTCCGCGGTGAGCTCGGCCGGAGTCTTGCCCTGGGCCTGCAACTCCTGAACGAGCGGCGCACTGATCTTGCCGTCGGGGCGCACGGGCGCCTCCGTCGAGAGGTCCGGGTTCTTCCAGACGGAGATCTGCAGCACGTCGCCCGGATTGATCCGGTAATCCGAAGCAATGGCCTGGGGGGGGGGCGTGGACGCGGCGTCGCCCTGCGCGTGCGCGACAGCGGGCGCAAGGGCGAGCAGACAACCGGCAATCCGCAAGGCGCGAACCGAAAACATCGAACCCCTCCAACCTGACATTGGTGTGCCGAACGAGCACATCCTCTGCCTTAGCCTGCAAACCGTATTCCACCGCTCGGCGCCCGTCGCGCGGCAATCCGACGAAGCACGGCATTTTTGTGGGATGATCCCGTAGAGTCCTAAACCTGGGCTTTACGCTCGCCAAAAAATGGCCCCGAATCGCTGAGTCGCTGGATTCAATTCGGGATTCGGCGGCCGCGACGTCCCGTCGCAGGCAAGCATCCGTGCATCGAACGTCAACGATTCGACATCGATTCCAAACGCAGGCGCCGGAGCGGGCGCTGGGCGGTCTGGCGCCGTTCTTGGAGTCTCTTGCGCGCAGGCGTCTCGTCTTGGGACGCCTTTTCATCGCGAGACGCGGTGATTCGGATGTGGGGGCGAAGTTGCCGCGGCAGATCGTTACGAACCTTGCGCAAGCCCGCCGTCCGGCGAGCCTCGAGGTCGCGTGCGCCGCATCGGGCCCGCCGCGATGAGGGGCGCACAGCCAAGACCGCCAGCCTCGGCCCGGGCGCGTCGTCCGGCCTCCGCGGCGCGGCGCACCGCGACCTCGGCGTCTCCCGCGCTGCGTGCTGAGCCGCCCGCGTCGGCCGCCCTTCCTTCGGTTTCCTCGAAGCGCGGACTGTCGGCCTACGCCGCGGCGCTCGCCATCACCACGGCCTGGACGCTGGCGCTGTGGTTCCTGGCCGAGCCGCTGGAAAAGACGGCGTTGGTCGTGGGCGTACTCCTGCTGTTGGCGCTGGGGCCGGCCGCGCTTGCGTTCGGCGTCGCCTACTTCGTGCGGCTCGGCGACAAGATGGCGGTGGAGTCGCGGCCCGCCGCAGATCCCCATGCTCCGGTCTGGCCGGCTCTACGCGCCGTGGCGGTGGCGAGTCAGGCGACGAATGTGGTGCGCGCGGAATTCACCGCCGCCGCCGCCGCCGTGGACCTGGCCCGCGCCGATCTTTCGGCTCTGCGCGAGGCCCTGTCGGGAGAGCACGAAGCCATAGGCGCGGCTTCCGCGACCCTTGCCCAAAATGCTTTGGCCGACCACTTCGGCGCCGGCCGGCGCGATCTCGGCGTTCTGTCGCGGGCGCTCGACGCTCAATTGGCCGCGGCCGCCGAGCTCATCGGCGCCAGGGTGAGCCAGGTGGAGGCGGCCTCGCGCCAGGCTGCGGCGCAGTTCGCCGACGCGGATTCCGCTATGAGGTCTGGCGCCGAGACGCTGGCCTCGGCGCTCGGGCCGGCGGCCGTGGCTGCACGCGAGACCGCATCGGCCATGCTCGACCCGGCCCCCAACCGCGCCGCCCAGTTGCGCGAAGAGGTTCAGCCGCGCTTGCTGGCGCTTTCCCGATCGGTGCGCAGCGAGCGCGAGGGCTTTGTCGCCGCCGCGGCCGCGCATGCGGCGAAGCTGCAGGACCATGTGCGGCAGCTCGGCCGATCGGTGCTTAATATGAGCCACGGCGCCCAAAGCGCCGGCGCAGCACTGCAGGATCCTCGCACGCCGCGCGCGGCGACGGCCGAGGCGCCGCCGATGGCGCAAGCCGCACCCCAACCGGCGGAGCTTGCGCCCGCGAAACCGGAGCTGCCGGCGCGCCAGGCCGTTCGCCAATCGCCGCAGGCCAGCGACTATCCGCTCGTCACCGCTCGCGGAGTCGGCGGGCGTGTCGGCTTCGATGGGGCTCGTGTACTCGTCGACCGGACCCAATCGGCCAGCTTTGTCCTGCATGGAGCTGGGGGGCAGCGCTCAATCCAGCTTGCGGAAATCGTCAAGATCAGGCTCGTGCCGGCCCGCCGCGGGACGCACGGCTACCTGCAGTTCATCCTCAGCCACGGCCGCGCCGGGCGCGGCGGGCCGGCCGACGTCAACAGCATCCTGTTCGCCGCAGCCGAGCAGCCGCAGTTCCAGGATCTGGCCAAAGCGCTGCAGCGGGCGATGCGCGACCTGCACCGGCGTCCGGCGGTCTCGGACCCCGGCTCGCCAGGCGAGATGGCGCACCTGATGAATCTCCGCGGGCGCGGCCTCATCGACGCCGAGGAGTTCGCCGCCGCGAGCGCGCGCCTGGAGGCGAGCAAAGGTCGTCGTCGAGGCTGGGCGCGACGCAACTCAAGCTGACGCGCGGCCTTTTGGCGCACGGCCAGGAAAAATGGCGAAAAGGCGCGATAGTTCCCCTGTCGGGCGAAATATACGCGACGTTTAGATAGCCCCACAACCTCTCGTTTACTTGCTCGCCCCAATTCGGACGCATGCCGGCGTCTATCTCCGCGGCCGGGGAGCTTGGGCGTAGTCATAGGAGAGGCGGGTGGCGATACTCACCGTCGGAGCCGGCCAGCAGTTTGTAACCATCGCAGCGGCGGTCGCCGCGTCCCACGATGGCGACATCGTCCAGGTGCAGGCCGGCACCTACACGAACGATTTCGCGACCATCAACACCAAGATCACGCTGCAGGGCGTGGGCGGCATGGTGAAGATGGTGGCCACCGGGAACATCCCCAACGGCAAGGGGATCCTGGTCACCAACACCGACCTCACCGTCGATCACTTCGAGTTCTCGGGCGCCACGGTGTCCGACATGAACGGCGCCGGCATCCGCTACCAGGGCGGAAACCTGACGATCACCAACAGCTATTTCCACGACAACCAGGACGGCCTGCTGGCGAACTCGTCCTCGACCGGCACGATCACCATCCTGAACAGCGAGTTCGACCACAACGGGGCCGGCGACGGCTACAGCCACAACCTCTACGTCAACGGCATCGCCAAGCTGACCATCGACAACAGCTTCTTCCACGACGCCGTCATCGGTCACCAGATCAAGAGCCGCGCCGCCGAGACGGTGATCACCAACACCCGGATCTTCGACGAGAGCGGGACCTCGAGCTACAGCATCGACCTGCCCAACGGCGGCAAGGCGACGATCAGCGGCAACACCATCCAGCAGGGCGTCAACGGCGACAATCCGAACATCATCGCCTACGGCGAGGAAGGGCTTGGGTCGCACACGAACGCCGCGACGATCTCCAACAACATCGTGCTCAACGACATGGCCAAGGGCGCCTTCATCTGGGACGCCAGCGGCTCGCCGATCTCGGTGTCGGGGACCCAGACCTACAAGGTCGCCACCATGGTCAGCGGCTCCGGAGCCACGGTCTCCGGCACCACGACCCTGTCGAGCGAACCCGCCCTGGACCTCTCGCATCCGTGGTCGGGCGCGACAACGCCGACCGATCCGCCTGTGTCTCCTCCGCCTCCGCCGCCTCCGCCCCCCCCGCCGCCGCCCTCCGGCGCCGGCGTCAACTGGACCGGCACCGGTGGTAACGACGCGAAGACGGGCGGAACCGGCGCCGACACCCTGCTGGGCGGCGGCGGCGCGGACACGCTGACCGGCGGCGACGGCGCCGACAGCCTGTCAGGCGGCTCGTACAGCGACAGCCTGGTCGGCGGCGCCGGCGCGGACACCATCAACGGCGGCACCGGGACGGACGTCCTGTACGGCGGCTCGGGCGCCGACAACCTGTACGGCGGGACCTCGGCCGACAGGTTCGTCTTCCGCAGCACATCGGACAGCCCGACGTCGGCTCGGGACTCGATCCGCGACTTCTCGCACTCCCAGGGCGATAAGATCGACCTCTCGGGCATCGACGCGAAGACGACGGTGGCCGGCGACCAGGCGTTCACGCTGGTGTCCAGCTTCACCAAGGTGGCCGGCCAGCTCACGGTGGGAGCCGAAGGCGATCACTTCGTGGTCGCGGGCGACGTCACCGGCGACGGCGTCGCGGATTTCGCGATCAACGTCTACACGACCCTGAAGCCGAGCGGCGCGGACTTCATCTTCTGACGCCTGGGGCGTGGCGCGCGAGCGCTGCGCCTCTGTCGAACTGTTGCTGCCAATGGGCCGGGCCGCCGCGTGCGTCTCTGCCCTTTAGCGTTTGCGCGGCGAACGCAGCGTCGGCCAGCCAAGCTTGCGGCGGCGCGCATAGTGCAGCCACCAGGCGTCGTAGTTCTTGGCCTCATCCGCCTGGGCGTTCCGGCGCAGCCAGGCTAGCAGGAGGGCGGCGACGACCACGATCCAGACTTCGATCCGGTAGTCGTACGCTCGGTGCAGCAGGTGGCTCAGACCGCTCATGCGCGCGACTATCGCGCAGCCGTGACTAACGGCTGGTCTTTGCTCAGGATTTAGGCGGGATTCACCTTGCGAGCGCCGTTCTTGCCGGCTGCGGGGACGGCGTCCGCCAACTGCGCGGGATCAAGCTCACGGAAGAAATAGCCGACCTGCACCTTCAGGATGAGCGCAAGTTGCCAAAGCCGGTAGGCCGAGATCTGGACGTAACCGCATTCGTACTTGTGAATCAGCTGATAGCCCACGCCACACCGCTCAGCCACGTCCTTTAACGTCAGCTGCAACTGCTCTCGGCGTTCCCTCAGGCGGCGGCCGAGCGCCGCATCGAAATGCTTGTTCACCGAGCTTCGGACCCAGCTTCGCCAGCCTGCCCCAGGATGGGACAAACGCGACGTCTTCGGTCGAGAATTGCAAGCGTCGAGCCGCCCCGCCGCTGGCGTCACCAGAGCGCCTGGCGACGTGGAACCCTGCGCCAAGGCTTCGCTTTAGTTCCCCTGAGCGGCGAAGTTAACCAAGCGTAGAGAAGGACCGCGAGCCATGGCGCCGATCGAGGATATCCTGCATCACGCCGAGGCCGCGGAAGCGTTGGCGGCCTGGTTGGGAGGCCACGACCGGACGCGGCTGCTGGAGATCGCCGCAGACCTTCGCCGGCGCGCGGCGGGGCGTGAGCGGCTTTGGTTCTGGATGCCGGCCACCGCGACCGCTGCGAGGCAGGTGTCGGACCTCACCGTCGACGAGACGTGGCGAGACCCAGAGTCCGTCCGCTTCACTCTCGACACGGCGACCGGTCCCGCCACCTTCGAAGCCCCGCGCGCCCTGCTTCCGCGAATGTTCGCGCAGCTCGCCGGACTGAGCCGGGGTGAGCCGCCGAACTTCGTGGTGCTCGACGCCGCACAGTGGTGGTGCCTCAGCGGCCGCGGCGGCCAGATGGCGCTGCAGGTCGACCTGCGGGAAGGCGGTTCGATCTGCCTGCCGATCGATCGGCCGCAGGCCGCCAAGCTACTCTCGTGGCTCGGCCTAGCGCTCGGTGGCCTACGCCTGCGACAGCCCCGCCTCAGGGAGCCCGAGCCGCCGCCGGCGCGGCGGCCTATCCGCTTCCATCTCGTGCACGGCGAGGCGGGCTAGTTCGCGGTTTCAGGCCTTGCGGAAGAAATCGAATATGCGCTGGGCGAGCGCGCGATTGACCCCTTCGACCTTGGCGAGGTCGTCGACCGAGGCTCGCGCAACGCCGCGCGCCGAGCCGAAGGCGTGCAGCAGGGCGCGCTTGCGCGACGGGCCCACACCGTCGATGTCATCCAGCGGGTTCTTCTTCAGGTCCATCGACCGACGCGTGCGATGACTGCCGATGGCGAAGCGGTGCGCCTCGTCGCGCAGGCGCTGCAGGTAGTAGAGCACCGGCGACTTGGGCTCGAGCATGAAGTACGGCTTGCCGGGAATGAAGAAGCGCTCGAGGCCCGCGTCGCGGTCGGGTCCCTTGGCGACGCCCACCACCGGGATGTCGTCCACGCCAAGATCGGCCATGATCTCCATCACCGCGGCGACCTGGCCCGCACCGCCGTCGATCAGCACCAGGTCGGGCCGGATGGCCTCGCCGCCGCCCTCTTCCTCTTCCTTGACCAGACGGCTGAAGCGGCGTCGGAGGACCTCCTTCATCATCCCGAAGTCGTCCCCCGGCGTGATCTCCGTCGAGCGGATGTTGAACTTGCGATATTGGTTCTTCTGGAAGCCTGCGGGTCCCGCCACGATCATGCCGCCGACCGCGTTGGTCCCCATGATGTGGCTGTTGTCGTAGACTTCGATCCGCTCTGGATTTCCTTCCAGGCCGAACGCCTCGCAGACGCCGGCCAGCAGCTTCGACTGGGCAGAGCTCTCGGCCATCCGCCGGCCCAGCGCCTCGCGCGCGTTGGTGAAGGCGTGTTCCACCAGCTGGCGCTTCTCGCCCCGTTGTGGCCGGCTGATTTCGGTCTTGCGCCCTGCCTTCAGGCAGAAGGCTTCGGCCAGTAGCTGGCAATCCGACGGCTCGACGTTGACGAGGATGGTCTTGGGGATCGGCTTGTCGTCATAGAACTGGCCGAGGAAGGCGCTCATCACGTCCATGTCCTCGTCGCTCTTGTCGACACGCGGGAAATAGGCGCGGTTGCCCCAGTTCTGACCGGCGCGGAAGAAGAACACCTGGACGCAGGCTTGGCCGCCCTCCGCGTGCAGGGCGAAGACGTCCGCTTCGTCCAGCGTCTCCGGATTGATCTGCTGTTCCTGGGCGATGGAGGCCAGCGCGCGGATGCGGTCGCGCAGGCGCGCGGCGCGCTCGAACTCCATCTCGTCGGAGGCCTCCTGCATCTCCTTGGCCATCTTCGCGACGACCGCCCGGCTCTTGCCGCGCAGGAAGGCCTCGGCCTGCTCGACCAGCGCCGCGTAGTCGTCCAGGCCGATCAGCCCGGTGCAGGGCGCCGCGCAGCGGCGGATCTGATGCAGCATGCAGGGGCGCGTTCGGCTGTCGTAGACGCTGTCGGAGCAGGAGCGCAGCAGGAACGCCTTCTGCAATGTGTTCAGCGTACGATTTACCGCCCAGGCCGAGGCGAACGGCCCGAAGTAGTCGCCCTTGATCGAGTGCGCGCCGCGGTGCTTGCGTAGCTGGGGCGCGGCGTGATCGCGGCGGATGACGATCTCGGGGAAGCTCTTGTCGTCACGCAGGAGCACGTTAAATCGCGGCTTCAACTGCTTGATCAGATTGATCTCGAGCAGCAGAGCGTCGGTCTCGGTGCGGGTCGTCACGAACTCCATAGCCCGGGTCAGGTCGACCATGTGGGCGATGCGCTGGGTGTGAAAGCGGCCCTGGGCGTACTGCAGCACGCGCTTCTTCAGCGACCGCGCCTTGCCGACGTAGAGCGCCTCGCCGTCCTCGCCCAGCATGCGGTAGACGCCTGGCGCGTCGGGCAGGCGTTTGACCTCGTCCTTGATCAGGGCGGCGCCTTTCAGCGGCGCTTCCGGGGCTTCGGGGGCTTCCAGCATGGCGCCAGATATAGGCTTCTTCGCGTGCGTCGGCATGGCCCTCGCGGTCGCAACCGTCGTCGCTATATTGGTTTCCTGAAGTTGGCGGGGAAATCGACCTTGGCGCGCTGCGATGAGTGACGGAGCGGACGGCTCCGCCGGGTCTGGCGCGCCCGACTTTGCAGCCCTCTTCCAGGCCCTGCCCGGCCCGCACATGGTGCTCGACCGGAACCTCTGCATCGTCGAGGCCAATCCCGCCTATTGCGAGGCGGTGGAGCGTCGCCGTGAGGAACTGATCGGGCGCAACATCTTCGAACTGTTCCCGAACGACGGGCCGAGCGGCCAGCGGCTGCGTAGTTCCTTCGAACAGGTGCTGGCCACGGGCGCCCCGCACAGCCTGCCGTTGATCCCCTATCCAATCCAGCTGCGGAACGGCGGCGGCGGGTTCGAGCTCCGCTACTGGTCGGCGGCGCACGCCCCGCTGCTCGGGCCGGACCAGCGCACCGCCTTCATCGTCCAGAACACCGTCGACGTGACCGAGCTGCAGAAGCTCAAGCAGATGGCCTATGGCGGCGGGTCCGCGCCGGAACCCGGCGAGGCCGACATCTTCCAGCGGGCGCGCGAGGTGGAGGCGGTCAACGCCGCGCTGCGCACCGAGATGCAGGGCCTGCGCGACCTCTTCGAGCAGGCGCCAGGCTTCATGGCGGTGCTGGTCGCGCCCGACTTCCATTTCTTGATGGTCAACGCTGCCTACCAGCAGCTCATCGGCCGACGCCCGGTCATCGGCCGCGCACTGCACGAGGCCCTGCCGGAGATCGAAGGTCAGGGCTTCCTCGACCTGCTGCGCAAGGTGATCGAGACCCGCGAGCCGTTCATCGGCGAGGCGCAAAGCGTGCTTCTGGAGCGCAGCCCCGGCGCGCCGCTGGAGGAGCGGTTTCTCGACTTCATCTATCAGCCGATCGTCGACGCCGCAGGCGAGGCATGGGGCGTGTTCGTCGAAGGCGCGGACGTCACGGATCGGGTAAGAGCCGAGCTACAACAGAAGCTTCTGGTCGACGAGCTCAACCACCGCGTCAAGAACACCCTGGCGACGGTGCAGGCGATCGCCGCGCAGACCCTGCGCACGACCCGGGAGCCCGCCGGCTTTAAGCTGGCGTTCGAAGCACGGCTGATGGCGCTTTCGTCGACCCACGACCTGCTCACCGCCACGAGCTGGCGCAGCGCGGCGCTGACGGACGTGCTGAACCTCGAACTGCATCCGTTCGGTTCGGACCGTTACAGCTGCACGGGTCCGGACCTCGACCTGGCGCCGTCGGAGGCGCTGGCGCTCGGCCTGATCTTCCACGAGCTGGCCACCAACGCCGCCAAGTATGGTGCGCTTTCGCGGCCCGGCGGCCAGGTGATCGTCTCCTGGAGCATCGTCGCGAAAGAAGGCCTCCCTTGGCTGGAGCTGGAATGGCGTGAGGCGAGCGGGCCGGAGGTGAAACCGCCGAGCCGCCGCGGCTTCGGTTCGCGCTTGATCGAGCGCAGCCTTGGCGCCGCCGGATCGAGCGTGCTCAAGTTCCAGTCCGACGGCCTGATCTGCCGCATCGGGCTGAGGCTCTCACGAGCCGAATAGGAGGCGCCGCCCCTGCGTGCGCCAGGGGAAAAATCCGCATGCGCCTTAGCTGCTTCGCCGCGCTCTGTTCCGTCCTGGCGCTCGGCGCCTGCTCGCGAGGCTCCTCGGACCCGCTGGCCGGGTTCGGCCCGGAGCCGCAGCTCGCCGCGCCGAAAAGGGCGGCGGTCCCGACGTTCAACATCCCCAAGACGGTCGGCTGGGCCGCGAACGCCGCGCCTCAGGCGCCGCCCGGCTTCACCGTAACGCGCTTCGCCGAGGGGCTGGACCATCCGCGCTGGCTCTACGTCCTGCCGAACGGCGACGTGCTGGTGGCGGAATCGGCGTCCGAGGCCAGCGCCAAGGATCTGAAAGGCGTTCGCGGCCTGATCGCCGGCATGCTGATGAAACGCGCCGGCGCCCAGCAACCGAGCCCAGACCGCATCCTGCTGCTGCGCGACCTGGATGGCGACGGGCGCGCCGAAACCAAGACCACCTTCATCCACCCTGTGCGCCGTCCGTTCGGCATGACCTTGCTGAACGGAACGCTCTACGTCGCCACAGACCACAGCATCGTCAGCTTCCCCTATGTGGCGGGCGCGACGAAGGCCGAGGGCGCGGGCCAGACCGTGCTGGAGCTGCCGGGCGGGATCAATCACCACTGGACGAAAAACGTCGCCGCCTCTCCGGACGGCACAAAGCTGTTCGCCACCGTCGGGTCGAACTCCAACGTCGGCGAGAACGGCATGCCGGCGGAGGAAGGCCGTGCGGCGATCTGGGAGTACGATCTGGCCAGCGGCAAGTCGCGGATCTTCGCCTCGGGCCTGCGCAACCCGAACGGCCTGGCCTGGGAGCCGGCGACGGGCGCGCTCTGGACCACCGTCAACGAGCGCGACGAGATCGGCGACGACCTTCCGCCGGACTACATGACGTCCGTCAAGGACGGCGGCTTCTACGGTTGGCCCTATAGCTACTGGGGCGGGCATGTGGACAAGCGGGTCGAGCCGCAGCGCCCTGACTTGGTCGCCAAGGCGCTGAAGCCGGACTATGCGCTCGGCGCGCACACCGCCTCGCTGGGGCTCGCCTTCTACACCGCCGACGCCTTCCCGGCAGCGTATCGGGGCGGCGCCTTCGTCGGCCAGCACGGTTCCTGGAATCGCAAGCCGCTGAACGGCTACCGGGTGGTCTTCGCGCCCTTCGCCGGGGGCAAGCCGCAGCAGCCGGCGCAGGTCTTCCTGAGCGGTTTCCTGAACGCGAACAACGAGGTGCAGGGACGTCCTGTCGGCGTCGCCGTGGACTCGCGCGGCGCCCTGCTGGTCGCCGACGACGTCGGAAACATCGTCTGGCGCGTGGCGCCGGCGAAGCCCTCTCCCCGCTAAGCCGAGCCCTCTCCCCGCCCGGCGGGCAGAGGAATGATCAGACCCGGCCGATCACCGGCACCAGGGCGCCGGTGACCGCGCTGGCCTCTTCCGAGGCCAGGAACAGGATCACAGCCGCCAGTTCCGCCGGCGACACCCACGTCGAGAAGTCGGCGTCCGGCATGTCGGCGCGGTTGACCGCGGTGTCGATCATCGAGGGCAGCACGGCGTTCACGGTGACGCCGCCTTTGAGCTCCTCGGCGAGCGCCTCGGTCATCTTGTGCACGCCGGCCTTGGACGCGGTGTAGGCGCCCATGCCGGTCCCGGCCTTGGTCGCGGCGTTCGCACCGACGTTGACGATGCGCCCCGTCCCGCTGGCCTTCAGCGCCGGGATCGCCGCGCGGCAGGCGTTCGCCGCCGTCTGCACGTTCATAAGGAACAGCCGCTGCCAGGTCTGCGGATCGCCGCCTTCATGGGTCTGCCAGGAGAAGCCGCCAGCGACGTTGATCAGCACGTCGAGGCCGCCGAACTTGGCGGTGATCGCCTCTACCGCCTTGCCGGCCGCGGCGGGGTCGGTCAGGTCCACGCCGCCCAACACCAGGACGTCGCCCCCCGCCGGCAGGTCGTCCGGCGCCTTGGTGGCGAAATCGATCAGCGCCAGGCGGGCGCCCTTGGCCGCCGCCGCCTTCGCCACCGCCGAACCGAGAGCCCCGAAGGCGCCGGTGATCGCGTAAACCCGTCCAGTCATTCCCGACCTCGCTAGATCTCTTATGGCGCCGCTGATGAGCCCTTGGGCGGGCGAGCGCAAGTGCCCTCGACGCGCCCGAAGGTCCGCTGAAGAATGGTGGCCAGGCCCTGTGCGTCGGTCTCGTCGAAGGCGGCCGGCTGCTCGGAGTCGACATCGAGCACCGCGATCAGATCGCCAGCACCGTCGAACACTGGCGCCACGATCTCGCTCGCCGAGCGGCTGTCGCAGGCGATGTGGCCGGGGAAGGCGTGCACGTCCGCCACCACCTGCACCTGGCGCGTCGCGGCCGCCACGCCGCAGACGCCGCGGCCGAACGGAATGCGGAGACAGCCGAGCGTGCCCTGGTAGGGACCCACGACAAGCTCCGAAGGCCGTTCCAGATCAACGACATAGAATCCGGTCCAGAAGTAATGCTCGAAGGTCGCCGCCAGCATCGAGGCGACCGTGGCCATGCGCGCCGTCAGGTTGGGTTCGCCCTCCAGCACGGCCGCGATGGCCTCGGTCAGTTCGGCGTAGCGTTCGCCCTTGGCGCCGGTGATGCGGGTGTCATTGAAGGCTTCCGCCATGAGGTCCCGTTAAGTCTCCGCGTGGGGGAAGATTTAAGCGCCGAACAGGCTCTCTGACAGCCCGTCAGCATCGATCGACCCGAGAATGCGATCCAAAGCCTCGATCTTCGCCGGCGCCGTCGCCGCGACGCTGGTCGCCAGACACGCTCACGGCGCGGCGATCACCCAGGCGGAACTCATGCGCTTCTACCCGCCGAATGCGCTCGAACGCCGGGTGGAAGGACGCGCCACGGTCGCCTGTGCGGTCGCCCGCGACGGCGCGCTCCGGCGTTGCCGAGTGGTGCGGGAAACGCCGTCCGGCTGGGGTTTTGGCGAGGCCGCCCTGAAGGTCGCCGATCGCGCGCGCCTGAAAGCCCACCGCCACGACCGGTTCACGCTGCAACTGGTCTTCCGCCTGCCGGCCGCGCAGCGGTCCTAGGCGCTACTTCATCAGCGGCATGTGGAAGGAAGCGTCCTCGGCCATGCCTTCGGGCCACCTGGCGGTGACGGTCTTGACCTTGGTGTAGAAGCGGACGCCCTCCATGCCGTGCTGGTTGGCGTCGCCGAAGGCCGAGCGCTTCCAGCCGCCGAAGCTGTGGTAGGCGACCGGCACCGGGATCGGCACGTTGATGCCGACCATGCCGACGTTGACCCGGGCGGCGAACTCGCGCGCCGCCTTGCCGTTGCGGGTGAAGATCGCCACGCCGTTCCCGTACTGGTGCTGCGAGGGCAGAGCGAGCGCCTCCTCGAAGCTCTCGGCGCGGACGATCTGCAGGACAGGTCCGAAGATCTCCTCCTGGTAGGTCTTCATCGAGGGCTTCACCTGGTCGAACAGGGTCGGGGCCATGAAGAAGCCGGCCTCGTAGCCCTGAAGCTGGAAGCCGCGGCCGTCGACCACCAGCTCGGCGCCTTCCTGGACGCCCAGATCGATGTAGTCGCTGATCTTCCGCCGGTGGGCGGCGGAGACCACCGGCCCGTACTGCGCCGCCGGATCGGTGGAGACCCCGACCTTCAGCATCTCGATCTCCGCCAGCAGCCGCTCGCGCAGCTCATCGGCGGTCTTCTTGCCTACCGGCACCACCACCGGCAGCGCCATGCAGCGCTCGCCGGCCGAGCCATAGGCGGCGCCTATGATGTCCTTGGTCGCCTGCGCCATGTCCGCGTCGGGCAGGATCAGGCCGTGGTTCTTGGCTCCGCCCATCGCCTGCACGCGCTTTCCGGCCGCGGTCCCGCGCGCATAGACGTACTGGGCGATGTCCGAGGAGCCGACGAAACTGACGGCGGAAATGTCCGGGTGGTCGAGGATGGCGTCGACCGCGGCCTTGTCGCCGTGCACCACGTTCAGCACTCCCTTCGGCCCGCCGGCCTCCAGGAACAGATCGGCCAGCCGCACCGGGACGGTCGGGTCCTTCTCCGAGGGCTTGAGGATGAAGCTGTTGCCGCAGGCGATGGCCACGCCGAACATCCACATCGGGATCATCGCCGGGAAGTTGAACGGGGTGATCCCCGCCGCCACGCCGATGGGCTGGCGCATCGAATAGACGTCGATGCCAGGTCCAGCGCCCTCGGTGTACTCGCCCTTCAAGGCGTGCGGGATGCCGCAGGCGAACTCGATCACCTCCAGCCCCCGTTGGATGTCGCCCTTGGAGTCGGCAACCACCTTGCCGTGCTCCGACGACAGCATCTCCGCCAGCTCGTCCATGCGCGCTTCGATCAGCCGCCTGAATTCGAACATCACCCGCGCCCGGCGTTGCGGATTGACCAGCGCCCAGTTCTGCTGCGCCCGCAGCGCCGACTGAACCGCCGCGTCGACCTCGGCCACGCTGGCCAGCGCCACGCGGGCCTGCACCTCGCCGGTGTTCGGGTTGAAGACGTCGCCGAACCGGCCCGACATCCCGACGACGGATCGGCCGTCGATAAGGTGATTGATCTCTCGCATGACGCTAGGCTGCCACTTTATCAGGACCGGAGCGACGCCGATTATCGTCTCGCGAGCCGCGGCGCTATTCGCTATTCCACCCAGCATGCGCACCTCTCGCCGCCGCATTGTCGCCAAGCTCGCCTGTTCCTGACGAGCCTCATGCCGCTTCGCCGACAGATCATCGCCCTGCCCCTGCTGCTCGCGGTCCCGGCGGGACGCGCCGTGGCCGCGCAACAAGGCTACTCTCCCGAAGTCGAGCGCGTCCTCGGCCGCGCCTTCGAGGCCACCGGCGGCGCCGGCTGGTACAAGCTGCGCGGCTGGCGCGAAGCCGGGCGGCGCGGCGGGCTTCCTTACGAATCCTGGATCGACCCCCTTCGCTACGGCCTGCGCACCGAGATTCGTGACCGAGACGGCCTGCAGATCCAGGGCTTCAACGGCCAGGCGGAATGGCGCATCTCGTCGGCCGGCGAGATCACCGCCGTCAACGATCGCGGGACCCTGGGGCGCGCGCGCACCGAGGCCTTTTTCGACGCCCAGCTGTTCTTCTTTCCCGGCCGGTTCGATGCGCGTGGCGAATATCTCGGCGCCAAGCGCGATGACGGCCGGGACTTCGACATCGTGCGCATTCAGCCGGTCGGCGGCGATCCGCGCGAGCTGTGGTTCGACCAGCGGACACGCCTGCTCGGCCGCATTGTCGATCGCAGCGGCCGCCGTGCGGCCGCGGTCAAGGTCTCCGACTACCGCCGAACCGGGCCGGTGCAGGTCGCCTTCCGCTACGCGCCGGAAGCGGGAACCGACGCCGCGCTGGCCCGCGAGCGCGCCTCGGTGAGCTTTGCAGCCCCGGAACGCGAGCAATTCAGCCTCGACCGCCCCAAGGAACTCGCAAGGGTCAAAGCCTCGCGCGGCGGCTAGATCAGCGCTGCAGGGTCAGCAGCGCCCGCCACATCGCCGCGTCGAAGGCGACGATCTTTGCGCTGATGGCGAACTGGGTCTTCGCCTCGAGCTGGGCGATCATCTCGGAGCCGTGATCCTGGTCCGGGCCGTTTTGCACGACGCGGTCGGCGGACCGGGCCAGCTCTTGCTGGGCCGACATCATTCCGTAACGGGCGATGCTCAGCGGGTCCATGCGCACAGCATGCCTCAGCTGCGGTTAAGCGGCCGAAAGCAGGCATGGTGAATTATTTCCCAGCTAATATTAACCTCGCGCGCCAGTACAGCGACGCCGGCTGCGACGATCTCGCCTTAGCCCAACGTTGATACTTTTGGCTTTCATGCCTATATGCACGGCCGGCCCCAGCACGGGGCTTTTTACGTGCCGCCGTCGCCCTCGCGGGAGAAAGGACGCCCGGAATGCTCCTGACGTTGATGAAGGCCAAGCTGCACCGGGCGACGGTGACTCAGGCCGACCTCGACTACGAGGGCTCTATCGCAATCGACCGCGAGTTGCTCGACGCGTCCGGGATCCTGCCGCACGAGCAGGTCGACGTCCTCAACATCACCACCGGCGCGCGGTTCACCACCTACGCCATCGAGGCCCCGCGCGGCTCGAAGGTGATCGGCGTCAACGGCGCCGCCGCCCGTCTGGTCCAGAAGGGCGACAAGGTGATCGTCGTCACCTACGGGATGCTGCCGGCAGAAGAGGCCCGCAACTACAATCCCACCGTCGTCCTGCTCGACGAAGGCAACGAGATCAAAAAGGCCGCGTGATGTCAGCGCGGTCTGCGCTGACCTCCACCACGCTGACGCTGCTGGCGCTAACGCTCGCGGCCTGCGGCCCTAGCCTTCCCAAGGGCGTGAAAGCCGACAAGCTGGACCAGTGGGTCTCCGACCAGATCGGCGACCCCAACACTTGCGTGCTGATCGGCCGCCAGGGCTCGGGCGACGTCGTTTGGCGATACAACACCCACACCGCTTGCGCCCGGACCTTTCCCGCCTGCGACGCGCCCGGGGCGCAGTCCGTGAACGACCTGCTCAAGGCGACGGCCAAGGACGGGCGCGCCCGCACGCTGTCTTGCAACACCACAGCCGACGCTTCGCGCGGCGTGGGCTGGGCGTCCGGCGCCCTGCCCCGCCACGGATTCGTCTACGCCGCGGTGATGGAAGGCCAGAACGCGCTTCCCGGCCGGATCATGGCCGAGAAGCTGGACGGCGTGTTCAAGGACGCGGGGCTCTAGCCCCTATTTCGCCAGTTCATAGACCGCGCTGACGTCGACCCGCACCCGCGTCTCGCCCGGCGAGACGGAGGTGTCGGACTTCTCGTAGCGCGCGGCCATCGCCACCATCGGCATCGGCGGGGGCGGGCTGTAGCCGCCGCCCTCGGACAGCGTCACCAGCCGCAACACCCGGTGCCCGGTCGCCTTTGCGTAGAGATCGGCCTTCGCGGCCAGCGCCGTCACCGCCCTTTCGCGCGCCGCGTTCTCGGCGGCGGTCGGGTCGGAAAGCCCGAAGCTGATCCCGCTCATCTGGTTGGCGCCCGCCTCGACGCTGGCGTCCACCGCCGCGCCCAGCTTGGCCAGGTCACGAACCGTCAGGAGGACCTGGTTCGAGGCGCGATAGCCGGTCAGCTTCGGCGGCTGGTTCTGCTCGTAGACGTACTGCGGCTCGATGCTGAGCTGCGAGGTCTGGATGTCCTTCGCACCGAAGCCGCCCTTGCGCAGCGCCGCCATCACCTGGTTCATCCGCGTCGCGTTCGCCTGCATGGCCTCGCGAGCGGTCGCGCCGTCGGTCGTCACGCCGAGGTTGATCGTCGCCATGTCCGGCGCGACGCGAGTCTCTCCATAGGCGGAGACGTTGAGGGTGGTGGTGCGGAACGCCGCCTCGCCGGGGGCGGACTGCGCCAGCGCCGCGGGCGCGGCGGCCGCGCACAGGACCAGGCTCAGGGCGGCGGCGCGCATCAGGGACTTCATCGGGCTCTCCATGACAGGACGGTCAGCCTCGCAAAGCGAAGCTGAACGGAAGCTTTAAGCCGTATGCAGGCCATGGTAACCCGCCTCCCCGCATCGCTGCTGGGGCCTGTAGCTCAATGGTTAGAGCCGGCCGCTCATAACGGTCTGGTTGCAGGTTCGAGTCCTGCCGGGCCCACCAGCGAATGTTTCAGGTGCTGAATTCATTCAAGCCTCTGATGAAGAACAGCTTCTCAGATCGCGCTGTGACACTTTAGTGTGCCGCTATGGGTGAAGCTGACGTGGCCAAATATCCCGGTTTGTATGCACGGTCGGGCGTCTGGTACGTGCGCAAAAGGGTCCCTGTCGACCTCGCGCACGTCGAGCGCCGGGACCAGGTGAGGCTCAGCCTGGAGACCAAGGATAAGAGAGACCGAGATCCCGGACGGTCTGCCGCCGAGCCGCTTGAGCGAGCTCGTGGTCATGATACGCCCCTTCGCACGGGCGGTGCTCGCGCGGGCTCCGTCCGAAAAGTCGCAGGTGCTGCGCTGGGCAGGCTGCGGCCTAAATGGACTAAGCGTCGATTGCTCGCACATTGGGACCTCCGACCGCGCGGCCTTCAGCCGCTTCAGCACCTTCGCGCGCCGCGCCGGCGCGCTCGCCCCGGCCTGTGTGGCTTACGGCCTGCAATCGCGCGGCCTCATCCTCGCGGCCTGGGCGGCGGGCTTCACCCATGTCGCGGGGCCCGCGATCGCGACGGAGGCGGGAGCCCTCGGCGGCGTCCGGTTGCGGCCGGTCGACCTCTGGGGGCGGCAAGCTGCATGACATCCTCTGTTGGGAGCTCGCCCCTAGCTAGGATGGTGATCAGGTTTCCGACCGCGATCCCACCGAGGCTGGTGACGCCCAGCGCCGTGACCAGAGGCTCGGTCAGACCACCCATCAGGCCGAAGACCTTGCCCAGGACGACGGCCACGACAAAGATCGGCAGCAGGAACATCGCCCCGCCGATCGCGGTCGTCCGCGCGAAGTCGAGCGCCTGCCGCATGGCCTGCCGACGGCGCTGCACATCTGCCGGGACCGCAATGCTGGCATGGGTGATCAGGCTCCTTCCTGGCCCGAACCGCGCGTCACTGAGCCGGCGTGGCGGCGAGCGGCGCTTCGTCAGCGAGCGCCTTGCTGCGCCACTTCACGTAGGGCGCGGTCACGACCAGGCCGGTGACGATGTAGAGCAGCAGCGCAGCGAGGACGGACTTCTCGGCCGGGAAGGTCAGCTGGGCGATCGCCAGAGCTACGCCGGGGTGGCGTGTGGCCGTGGCGAGGGCGAGCACGCTGCGGTCGCCGCCCGTCGGCCCGCCGAGCAGATGTCCGGCCACCAGCCCCAGGACGAGGAAGGCGACGATCGCCAGTAGCGTCCCGTCGCCCAGCAGAGCCAGCATCGCCGGCGAAGCCTTGCCGAGGATCAGGCCCAATCCGACCAGCAGAAGGATGGTCGCGACCTTGCCGAGCGGCGATGCGAGGCGCTCGGCGAGGCGCGGCGCCAGCAGGCGAACGACCACGCCCGCAAGCGTTGGCCCCAGCACGGTCATCGACACCACCTTGGCCACCGCGATCGGCGGGATAGCGATGTGGGCGGGGAAAATCCGATCGAGCACCTCGCCTGCGAGCGGAATCCAGACGATGGCGAACACCGCGGCCGAGCACAGCAGCGCCATCGCGTAATCCTGGCCGCCGCCCGCCTTCATCAGCTTCCTCGGCAGAACAGGCGGCACCGGCGCCAGAGCCAGCGCCACCAGCATGACCTTCACGGCGGGCTGCAGGGGAAACAGCAGAACGATCGCCATCGCCACGGCCAGCATCACCAGGTTCATGGACACCAGCGAGCGGACGAGTTGCCCGGGGTGGCGAAGCAGATGCGTGAGGTCGCGCGGCGCAGTTCCCAGGCCGACGGTGAAGACCAACGCAGCTATGCTCGCCTTCAGAATGAGCACGATGGCGTCAGCGAGGGTCATGGCCGCACCTCTCGGAATAGCCGAGGACCCTGCCCGCCAGCAGCCCACGATGCGATCCGGTCAAACCCTCGGCGCGCAGCGGAGCCCGCTGCAGTCGGTATCTCAGGGCTCCGCGACGAGGGCGGGCGCGAAGCGTGCTACCTGGCCGCCTTGGATTCGCTCTCGGCGGGCTTGAGGGTCAAGCCGGCGATCCGGGCGGCGATGTTAGGCCCGGCGTTGCCCTCGATGCTGAGCGGCTGCAAAGCGATGCTGTTGTCCAAGCCACCGATCGGGACGTTGGCGCCCAGCCCTACTCCCACCGTCGCGCTCGCGGTCGCGGTCGCGCCGCCATAGTTGCAGCGAGGGCGCCGGGGCTCATGTCGCTCGTCGGCGCGAAGACGGTCCAAGCGATGACCCCCGCCTGCTTGTAGGCGATGTCGACGCCGAACTTGGAGATCTTGCCGGTGTAGTTCGCCGGCCTTCCCTCGCCGGCGATGCTGCAGGCGAGATCGCGAGCTGAGCCGAAGATCAGGCCCCACCCGCTGCTGACATGACAGGAAAGTGTGCCGACCTTGATGCCCGACGCGGCCTGGGCTTGCGTTGCAAGCGCCAGCACGGCGGCTCGGCCTCAGTCGGGGGTTCCGGAACCCGGGACGCTAGGCGCTCGAGGCCAGGGCTGAATCCGGAAATACCCGGATCGGGAACGCGCCGACGCCCCAGCCTCGCCCGTCCGGCCCGCTCAGGCGTTGAAGTTGAGCTGCAGCCCGGGGCGCGGCCGCCGCGCCTCAAAGAGCCGATCGGTCGAGGTCGCGGTCACCCAGGCGTCCTGCATGTCCGGGCCGCCGAAGATGTTGCTGCAGATCGGGTCGGGGAAGGCGATGTGCTCGCTGCTCCCGTCCGGATCGATCCCCGTGATCTCGCCGTTGAGGATGATCGCGGAACAGACCTTGCCGCCGGCTTCGACGGCCAGGTTGTCGACCAGCTGCATGCCCTGCAGATTGCAGACCACCCGCCCCGCGGCCATGAACTGCGGCTCCTCGAGCCTGCCGGGCTCGAGGATGTCGAGATCGCGTCGTCGGACCCGATCGCCGCACCGTTCGGCCCGCCGCCCGTCTGCACGACGAGATCCTTGCGCCCATCCGGCCAGACGCGGGTCAGTCGCTGGCCACGTACCTCGCAGACGATGACGGAGCCGTCCGCCATCGCGATCGGCCCCTCCGGCCGGTCGAGGCCTTCGCGGACGAGTGCGAGATTCACTTCCGCACGTCGCCCGGATTGAAGACGTCGAGCCATTTGCTGATCTGGTCGCCCCGCACGCGGAAACTGCTCATCACCTTGATGGAGATGCCGATCCCGCGACCGGCTTCGTCGACGAGATGATCGACCCGCTCGTTGAGCACGAGATCGCCCGTCACGGCGAGGGCCTGGTGCTCGGCCCGGAAGGTGAAGAAGCCGAACTCTTTCATCGCGCGTTCCTGCAAGGCGACGCAGGCTTCGACGCCGTGCTGGTCGGGCACGCCCGACTGCTCCCACAAGCAGTCTTCCGTCAGCCAGCGGCGGAACGCCGGGACTGCGCCCTTGGGGTTATGGGCTACGTCGTCGAGGAAGCCTTTGACGACATCAATGGGTTGCATCACGGGAGCGTCCCTCCGCTTGCTGTTTCTCGGCTGCGGTCACGACACGGTCGATCACGGCCTGCGGGTCGATAGAGCTCCCGGTGACGGCGATCAAAATGATCACTTTTCACCTACAACTTGAATTGCGCTCAACCGATTGCATTGCACACGCGCCTGCGCGCCCGGTGGATACAGGGACACGACTTGACGCCGCCCTTCGGCCGGGCGTCGATTGGCGAAAATTACATTCCAGGGTGGGACCCTGACCATCGACGACGCCAGCCCAAGGCGCTGTTCAATCTGTCGAACAACGAGGCCCGCCTGGCGCTGGCGCTTAGCCGCGGACGCACCATCGCCCAGACCGCGCTGGACCTCGGGATCCGCGAGGGCAGCGCGCGCACCTAGTCCAAGCGGGTCTACGCCAAGGCCGGCGTGCACGGAAAATCGGATCTGGTGCGCCTGATCCTGGGCAGCGTCATCGCCCTGGCGTGACGGGACCCAGCCGCTGGCTGCGGCGCAGGCCCCATCTCCATCAGTCGTCCTTCGGCGCCAGCCCGCGCAGTTCCTCGACCTGATCGAGCACGCTCTGGAAGAAGCGGCTGGGCCGCCGCTGCAGCAGGATGTTGCCATCCAGACAGGCTCGTTCCAACGCCACCTGATCCTCGACCGGCAGGCTACCGAAGCGCGAGGGCACCTCCGGCTTCATCAGCGCGATCGCCTTGTCCATCCAGCCGGGCGCCTCGCCCATCTCGAAGAAGTCAGCGATGCGGGTCAGCGTGGCGCGCGGGTCGGCCAGCAGGTCCTCGAACCAGACGTCGAGATACTGGTCGGCGTTGAGCTTCGGCACGACGCTGAAGCCCTGCTCGATCTGCCAGCTCCAGTACTCGCCGAAGGCCGCGGTCGGCGGCTGGTTGTCGTTGCGGCGCCGCAGCGGGTTCTTGTCGGTACGGTCGTTCCAGTAGCGGGCGATGTCCTCGATCTCGGCTCGATCCGGCGGGTCGTGGAACAGCGAGGTGGCGACGTGGAAATAGGGGAACGCCTGCATCGAGAGCGCCGATTCCAGGCCATCGCGATGGATGTGCACGAACTTGGCGTTCGGGAAGGTGCGCCTCAACTGCGGGAAGAACTCCCACGACACGCCCGACCGTTCGAGCCAGAACTTCTTGCCGTTACGCTGCTGCAGCCAGGTGAACAGCTCGATGTAGTGGTCATGCGCGGTGCGCACCGGCCAGGTCGCGACCTCGGCGATCAACTCGCGCCACAGGCCTTCCGGGTCCTTGGAGATGAACGCCAGCGCGATCGAGACGATGGTCGGCGGCGAGTGATACTCGTCGACCATGTCGCTGCTCATGTCGTGCAGCGACTCCTTCAGTCGGATCGACTGCGAGCGCATGTAGTCGGACGGCAGGTTGCCGCGCGACAGCGCAGACGCCAGTTGTTTGCCGCTGAGCGGCTTGGTCGGGAAACAGGCTGGGCGGTTCACTCCGCCGAAGAACTCCGACAACACCAACGCGTCCGGGTGCTCGGCCAGCATCGTCGAAAGCAGCGTCGAGCCGCACCGGCCGGTGCCCACCACGAAGCGTTCCATCATTCCTCCGATCACAGTCTTAGTTGCGGCGCCGTCTTCCGGCGCGACGCCGGTTTGTCAGTAGCGGAGCTGCAGGTGCCGCCTGCGGACAGCCATCTGTTCCGCCCGCGCCTGCGATCCGAAGTTCGGGGTGTCGCCAGGCAGCAAGCTGCGCACGTCCGAGAGCGAGACGACCTGACAGGTCGGAACCGCCGGCGCGTCGGCCCAGAACCACCGCGTGAACATCAGGCCGGTGCGACGGCCCTCGGTGTCGATCCAGTTCTGCACGCCGGGGTCCTTGGCGGAGACCACGATCCGAACGAGACCGTCGGAATCCACGTGGCCCTGGCGATGATTGATGCTGGTGATGTGGTTGAAGAAGTCCGCCGAGTCGCCCCACGGCATCCGGTGCCACTGAACGCACCAGTAGCGCGCGTTCGGCGGCTTGAACTCCATTACCAGCGCCTCGTCAGGCCCGAGCTCGAACTCGACGTTGCCGTAGCGGTAGGCAGGCGGCGCGACGCCGCCGTAGTCGGCGGCGTAGTAGGCGTTCCTCTCCCCCTTCGAACGCTTGAGGAAGCTGCCGATCGCCATCTGCTGCTCGTAGAGGATGTGCGAGCGGAGCCAGGCCATAGTGTCGGCGAGGCCGCCGATCAGGTTCTCAGGCGGGATGGAATTGGGGGCCGGCTCGTTCGCGCTCAGGCAGGTCAGTTCGAGCGCCGGCGGCCGGCCCTTCGACCAGTCGAAATAGTAGAGTCGGAGGAAGAGGAACCGGGCCTCTTCCCCAATTTCGAGCCAGTTCTCGCGATCCTGCGGCTTGGCGCTGAGGATGACCTGCACCTCCCGCCCGTTGTGTTTCAGCTCGTGCAGGGTGACGTTGCCCCAGACGCCCGCCGGACCGGAATCGGGCTGGCCATAATAGCGGCCGTGGATCGACAGGTTCAGTTCATCGATGGTGTCGAGTGGAACCGTCAGCCGATAGGTCTCGCGCCCGTCGATCTTGGCGATGACGTAGCTATTGTCGACGTTCGGCGCTGAGGGCGCGGCCCCGGCGCAGGCCCGATCCCACCAGATCAGCCGCGGATGCCGCGGATCGTAATTGTCGAGCCGGAAATCGAGGCCGGCGCGCAAGGTGCGGGTGACGAATTGAAGCGCCTCGGCGTGGTGCGTCGCATCCTGAACCGGCGCCAGGGCGCAAAGCTCCTCGCCGAACGCCCTCAGCTCGCCGCAGAACTTCTCCCACGCGGCAGCGACTTCTGCAGGCTCCGTCAAACTCTTCCTCTCCGTCCCGTCGGCGCGCAGGCCCGTCGTCGCGAGTGATGCGGAGCCGCGGCTCCGCGCCGCTCACCGCTCCGGGTCGACCCCGTAGATGGTTTTGGTTTCTTGGAAGCCATGAAAGCCCTCCGGCCCCATCTCGCGGCCCAGGCCCGAGGCCTTGAAGCCGCCGAACGGGGCGCCGAAGTCCAGGCCGAAGTTGTTCACCCCGAAAGTGCCCGTACGGACAGAGCGCGCGAACTTGAAGCCGCGGCCGCCATCCTCGGTGAACACCGCTCCGCCCAGGCCGTAGGGCGAGTCGTTGGCGATGCGGATGGCGTCGTCGTCGGTGTCGTAGGGGATCAGCACGCCGACCGGGCCGAAGATCTCCTCCTGGGCGATCCTCATGCTGTTGTCGACGTCGGCGAACACCGTCGGCTTCACATACCAGCCCTTCGGCAGGTCCTTCGGCCGCTCGCCGCCGACAGTCACCCGGGCGCCCGCCTCGCGGCCGGCGGCAATATAGCCCTCCACCCGATCGCGCTGGCGCTCGGCGATCAGCGGCCCCAGCTGCGTGTCGGCTGCGCGCGGATCGCCCATGCGCAGGCTTGCGACATTATCGGTGATGGCGTCGACAAACTCGGCGTATCTGGAGCGTGGAAGCAGGATGCGCGTCAGGGCGACGCAGGCCTGGCCGTTGTTCGCCGCTAGGCCCATCGGGATGGCGTGTTCCAGCACAGTCTCAACCTTGGCGTCGTCGAGCACGATGGCGGCCGACTTACCGCCCAGCTCAAGGCCGACGCGCTTGAGATGCTCGCCGCAAATCGCGCCGATCTTGCGCCCGGCAGCCGTGCTGCCGGTGAACGACACCTTGTCGATTCCCGGGTGGCGCACGAGGTATTCGCCCACCCCGCGATCGCCCGCGACGATGTTCAGCACGCCCGGCGGCAGGCCGGCGGCTTCGGCCGCCTTGGCGGCGTAGTAGCAGCTCAGCGGCGTTTCCGGCGGCGGCTTGGCCACGATGGCGCACCCGGCCGCCAGCGCAGGCGCGATCTTCAGGATCAGCAGGAAGAACGGGGCGTTCCAGGGCACGATGGCCGCGACCACGCCGACCGGCTCACGGCGAACCGTAAGCGGGCCACGGAAGGCCTGGCGCACCTCCTCCATGCCCTCCCTCTCCGCGAGGTCGGCGTAGTAGCTGAGGAGCGCCGAAGCGCCCTGCCCCGTATGCTGGTTAAACGCCAGGGGCGACCCGACCTCGTCGGTCACCACGTCGGCGATCTGGCTGGAGTGCGCCGCGAGATACGCGGCCATCTTCCGAAGGATTCCCCCGCGCTCGGCCGGCGTCATGCGGGGCCAGGGCCCCGCATCGAAGGCGCGCCGCGCGGCGGCGACGGCCCGATCCATATCCTCGGGCGCGCCCTCAGGAGCTTGGCCGATGAGCTCTTCCGTCGAGGGCGAAATGACCTTAAGCATGGCGCTCGTCGCCGGCGCGACCCATTGGCCGTCGATGAAGAAATCTGTTTGCTGATGGCGCATGGAACCTCCCGCCAAAACCGGTGACCGGCGTTTTTGATTTGATCCGGTTGTAGCGAGGCCCAGAAGCAAGAGTCACGCGGAATTGTCGATGAATTAGGTTCACGTTGATGTTGATCATCAATCATTTCCCCTCGCGGGAAATCTCTATTTCCTCACGCGCCTATTCGGATTGAATTCAAGCTCGCGCTGCTATGGATATAGAGAGATCGAAGATATTGGAGTCTCGCGATCTCTTCTAGCCACGGCGGCCAGACGAGCCTAAGCGGACAAGAAGATGCAGCCGCGGATGCACCGGCGGCTGAGGAGGAAGTCAGTGGAGTATGTCAATCTTGGCGCGACCGGCCTGAAGGTCTCGCGGATCTGCCTCGGCGCGATGAGCTATGGCGACGCCGCCAAGGGCTGGAACCCGTGGATCCTACCGCCGTCCGAAGGCATCGGCTACATCCGCCAGGCGCTGGAGTTGGGCGTCAATTTCTTCGACGTGGCCGACATTTACGCCGGCGGCTCCAGCGAGGAGTTTCTCGGCGATGCGCTCGGCCAGCTCGCCCGCCGCGACGAGGTGGTGATCGCGACCAAGGTCGGCGGCCGGGTCGGCGCCAGCAAGACCAATGAGACGAACACCGGCTGGCCCACCGCCCATGGCCTGTCTCGCAAGCACATCTTCGACGGGGTCGACGCAAGTCTGCGGCGCTTGAAAACCGACTACATCGACCTCTACCAGATCCACAGCCACGACCCGACGACGCCGATCGTCGAGACGCTCGAGGCGATGGACGACCTGATCAAAATCGGCAAGGTCCGCTACATCGGCGCCTCCAACACCGCGGCGTGGCGCATGGCTCAGGCGCTCTACAAAGCCGACCTGAAGGGGCTGACCCGGTTCGTCTCGATCCAGCACCACTACAATCTGATCGCCCGCGAGGACGAGCGCGACCTGACCCCCCTGCTGGCGGACGAAGGCGTCGCCAGCATGCCCTGGTCCCCGCTCGCCCGCGGCTTCCTGGCCGGCAATCGTGCGCCGGGCGGCGAGACGGCGCGCGCCGGCTCCGATCCGGCGGCCGCCAAGCTCTACGGCTCGCCCAACGACCATGCGATCGCCGCTCGCGTATCCGCCGTCGCCCAGGAGCGCGGCGCGGCGCCGACCCAGGTGGCGCTCGCCTGGCTGCTGGCGCGCCCGGCGATCACCATCCCGGTGATCGGCGCGACCAAGCCGCATCACCTGCCCGACGCCGCAGCGGCCGTCGCGTTGCGCCTCGACGCCGACGAACTTACGAAGCTCGAGGAACTCTACGAGCCGCGCACGCCAATCAACCCGCGATGAGCCGGGCTTCCGGCGTCCGCTACGACCATTTTTACTGAGGAGCATACCCGCCATGAAATTGCGCCGTGTGGGAGACACCGGCCTCCGCGTCTCGACGGTGGGCCTGGGCTGCAACAATTTCGGTTGGACGATCGACGAGAAGGCCTCGCAGGCGGTGGTCGACAAGGCGCTCGATCTCGGCGTCACGCTGTTCGACACCGCCGACTACTATGGAACCAAGCCCGGCGAGGCCGAGACGGTGCTCGGCCGGACGCTGGGCGCGCGCCGTAAAGACATCGTGCTTGTCACCAAGTTCGGCGTCGACATGGCCGGCAACGGCATGGCCCGCGACAGCTCGCGCCGCTACATCCTGCAGGCCGTCGAAGGCAGTCTGAAGCGGCTCGGCACCGACTGGATCGACGTCTACATGATCCACTGGCCGGACTACGAGACGCCGATGGAGGAGACGCTCCGCGCACTCGACGACCTGATCGCCGCAGGCAAGATCCGCTACATCGCCTGCTCCAACCTAGAGACCTGGCGCGTGGTCGACGCTGTCTGGACCGCCCGGAGTAACGGCCTGCATCCGTTCATCGCCGCCGAGAACCAGTACAGCCTGCTGGCGCGCGAGGCCGAGGCGGACATGATCCCGGCGCTGGAGCACCAGGGGCTGGGTTTCCTGCCCTACTTCCCCCTCGCCAGCGGCATGCTGACCGGCAAGTACACCCGCGGCGGCGCCAGCGGCGCGTCCGGCCGGCTGGCCGACAATTTCCTGCGCCTGGGCGACGTTTTCATGAGCGAGCGCAACTTCGACATCGTCGAAGCGCTGGACGCCTTCGCGCGCGAGCGTGGCCACACGCTGCTGGAACTCGCCATCAGCTGGCTGGCGTCCAAGCCGGTGGTCTCCAGCGTGATCTGCGGCGCCACCAAGCCCGAACAGGTCGAGCAGAACGTGGCGGCGGCCGGATGGGCGCTCACGCCCGAGGAGCTCGCCGACATCGACAAGATCAGCCGGCCGGCCTGAGCCGGCGCACCAACAACGGAGGAACATCAATGATCAACGGCGTGCACCACATATCGCTCGCGACGTCGAACCTCGACGCCTTCCTGCACTTCTACTGCGATCTGCTGGGCGCGCAGCAGCGTGGCATGTTCGAGCTGAAACCGGGTGAGAACCCGCCGCTGGAAGCCATCGTCGGCATGAAGAACATCGCGGGCCGCGCCGGCGGACTGACGCTGGCCAATATGAACATCGAGGTGTTCTGCTATTCGAGCCCCCAGCCCAAGCCCGGCGAGCGGCGCCCGGCGTGCGACGTCGGCATCCGCCACATCGCGTTCGACGTCACCGACATCTTCGGCGAGTACGAGCGCCTGAAGGCCGCCGGCGTCGACTTCATCTCGCCGCCGCAGAAGCTCGAGGCGGGCTGCGCCTCCTGCTACATGTACGACCCTGACGGCAACATCGTCGAAATGCAGGAAATCTTTCCCGGCAGCGTGGTTGCGCCCGCCCCAGGACTGGCCGCCCAATAGTCGCCTGCACCAAAGCGAAAGCCGGCAATGACCGAAGACCTGACCGCGCGCGTCGCGCAGCTGGAACAGAAGATCCTCCTCCTCGAAGACAAGGAGGCGATCCGCGAACTGATCGCGCGCTACGCTTATCACGCCACCCGCGGCCATGCCGGCGAGGCGATGAGCGGGCTGTTCACCGATGACGGCGTGTTCGACGCGCGCGCGCCCGGCGGTCAGAAGTCCGACATCCGCATCGAGAGCAAGGAGAAGCTGCGCGCCTTCTTCGACAACATGCGGCCGGGCGGCACCACGCCGATGATCCACGACCTGATCCTGGAATTCCGCGGCGACGAAGCCTCCGGCACCTGCGTGCTCGACAGCCCCTGCTACACGGGCGAGAGGCGTGGCTACGTCGGCTACTACGAAGACGAGTTCCGCCGCGTCGACGGGCGGTGGAAGTTCAAGGATCGCATCTTCTTCTTCTTCCAGGGCAGCGCCAACCAGACCTGACGCGCGGCCACACGCCGCCGCCCTGAGCCGCGCCGCCTCAGGCGGCCGGGGCGGCCGACCTCTCCAACGCTCCCGCGAACTTGTCACTGACCTCGGTCATGATGGCGCCGATCCAACGCAACGCCGGGTCATGGTCGGCCTCACGCCGCCACAACACCGAGATGTCGAACTCCGACCGCCCATCCGGGACTTCGATCTCGACCAGTTCGCCCCGCCCGACATGGTCGCGCACCAGCAGGTGAGGCACGTAGCCGATGATCGGATTGGCCATGACCATCGCTACCGTGATCTTGGCGTCGTACACGGCGATCGGTGCTGGCGCGATGTGCGTGAGGCCGGAGTGCCGAAGGATCTCATCCGAGCCGAGCACCACCTGCTTGCGCAAGCCGACCTCGGTGATTTGCTCGGCCACGCCGAGCTTGTCCTCCATGGCGGCGACCATGATCCGCGGGAAGGCCGCAATGTCGGCCAATGACATCGGCTGCGGCGGCAACGGCGTGTCCCGCCCGGCGACCCAGGCGAAGCGATCGGTCAGGAGCCGCCACTTCCTGAACCGTTCGGGCTCGTCCTCGTAGTAGCCAAGGGTCAGGTCGACCTTCCCGAGGTCCAGCAGTTGCGCGACGTTGCGGGTGTTCCAGATCCGGAACCGCGCGTGCGGGGCCTCCCGCCGCGCGCGGGCGATGACTAGCGGCATCAGCAGTTCGCACAGGTAGAGCGGCGCGGCGATGGTGAACTCGCGGCGGGTCGTCGCCGGGTCGAACTCCACCGGCGCGAGCGCCTCGTGCAGCCGCGCGAAGAGTTCGTCGAGAACCGGCGCGAGATTGGCAGCGCGGGGGGTGGGCTTTAGCCCGGACGGGCTGCGCACGAATAGCGGATCTCCAAAATGCTCGCGCAAGCGGCCGAGCGCGTGGCTCACCGCCGACTGCGTGACGCCAAGACGATCGCCCGCGCGCACAGCGCTGCGCTCCTCGTAGAGCATCAGGAAAACGCGCAGCAGATTGAGGTCAAGGTGCTTCATGACTTCAATTCAAGAACACATTGAAGAAACATCACTGTACCACCCGTTCGTCGCCCCCAAAGATCGCCGCGGCGTTCTGACTCGGGCTCCCGCAAGGAGTCATGCATGGACGAAATATACAACGTCGGCGCTCGTATGGACGCAGGCCAACGTCCTGGGAAGCGCGAAGGAAACACGCCAGCCGGAGCCCTCCAACGCACTTTCGTCGTGCGGCGGGCCGGAGCATGGTGCACGGGAGAGGAACATTGTCGGTGGATTACGACTACATCATCATCGGCGCCGGTTCGGCGGGCTGCGTTCTGGCTAACCGGCTGTCCGCGGATGCACGCAATCGCGTTCTCCTGATCGAGGCCGGACGGCCGAACACCCACCTCTATGTCAACATGCCGACCGGCTACGGCAAGGCCGTCGGCGATCCGCGGTTCGATTGGATCTTCTCCTCCGGCCCGGAGCCGGAGCTGGGCGGGCGGATGATCAACACCGCGCGCGGCAAGGTGATCGGCGGATCGAGCTCCATCAACGCAATGGCCTACGTCCGCGGGCACGCGGCGGACTTCGATCATTGGCGGCAGCTCGGCAACGTCGGCTGGGGCTGGGACGACGTCCGCCGCACCTATCAACGGATCGAGGACTACGACGAAGCCAAGGGCGAGGATCGGTTCCGGGGCGGCATGATGCCGGTGCGTCGCGCGCACAGCATCCACCCCATGAGCTACAAGCTGATCGAAGCCTCGGTGCAGGCAGGCCTGCCGGCCACTGACGACTACAACCTGCCCGATCCGGACGGGCTAGCCGTGGCGCAGATCAATGCGGCCGACGGCCTCCGCGCCAGCGCGGCGGCCTCCTACCTCGCGCCGGCTCGCGGGCGGAAGAACCTCAAGGTGATCACCGACGCCGAGGCGCGGCGGATACTGTTCACCGGCAAGCGCGCGACCGGCGTGGAGTTCGAGCGCCATGGCCGCATCGAGACCGTCAAGGCGCGGGGCGAAGTGATCATCAGCGCCAGCTCGATCAATTCGCCCAAGCTGCTGGAGCTCTCCGGCGTCGGCCAGGGCGAGCGTCTGCGGCAGCTCGGCGTCGAGGTGCTGTGCGACCTGCCGGGCGTCGGCGAGAACCTGCAGGACCACTACTTCGTGGGCGCACGCCTGACCCTGAAGGGCGTCAACAGCCTGAACCAGGAGATGCGGCTGCCGCGGCTCGCGCTGCACGCGGCGCAGTACGGGATCCTGCGCAGCGGCCTGCTCGCCTCGACGCTGTCGCAGGTCATGGGCTACGCCAAGGTCCTGCCGGGCTCGGCGAGCGGCGATATTCAGTTCATCGGCTCGCCGACGACGATGCGCGCCAAGTCGCGCGGCACCAGCAAGGAGATGCGCGTCGAGCTGGAGGAGACGCCGGGGGTGGGCCTAGGCTGCTACGTCTGCCGCCCAGAGAGCCGCGGGCGGAGCCACGCGATAAGCCCGGACCCGAAGGTCTATTCCAGCATCGTCAACAACTACCTCTCTACGGACTACGACCGGAGGGTGCTCATCGAAGGCGTGCGGCTCTGCCGGCGCATCCTGGAGCAGCCGGCGTTCGACGGCATCCGCGCCGGGCCTCCCCTCCCCGCGCCCGAGGTGCAAACAGACGAGCAGATGCTCGACTATCTGCGCATGGCCGGAGGGTCCGCCCAGCACCAGGTCGGCACCTGCAAAATGGGCTCCGATCCGATGGCGGTCGTCGACGATCGGCTGCGCGTGCGCGGCGTCGAGGGGCTGCGCGTGATCGATTCCTCGATCATGCCCACGGTCGTCTCGGCGAACACCCACGCCTCGACCGTGGTGATCGCCGAGCGGGGTTCGGAGTTCGTATTGGACAAGGCGCTGGCCTAGACCGCGCGTCAGGGAGGTCGGACAGATGAAGACCAGCCGAGCCGCCGTTCAAGTCGGGGTCCGGCAGGTCGAACTGCAGACCTTCCGCGTCCCGCAGGACCTGGCGCCCGGTTTCGCCCTGCTGCGGGTCGAAGCCAGCGGCATGTGCGGCACCGACATCAGCCAGTACGACGGGCATACGCGCAGCCTCGGAATGTACGAGTATCCGGCTGTGCTCGGGCACGAGGCGGTGGGATATATCGCGGCGATCACGCCAGAGGGCGAAGCGCATTGGGGCGTCAAGGAAGGCGACCGGGTAGCCGTCGAGCCCGCGATGCCCTGCGCGCGCTGCGGCCAATGCACCCGAGGCCACCTCACGCACTGCGAGCGGCGGTTCGTCTACGGCTTCCGCTCGACGACGGAAGAGGGCGCGCTGTGGGGCGCCTACTCCGAATTCATGCTGATCCACCCGCAGTCGAGCCTGCACCTCATGTCGCCGGACATTCCGATTCGGCATGCGGCCATGTTCAACGCCGTCGCCGGCGGCATCGACTGGACGGTCCGTCAATCGGGCCTCGAAGCCGGCGAAGACGTCGTCCTGCTGGCGCCCGGCATGCGCACATTGACCGGGGTGATCGGCGCGCGTCGCGCCGGCGCCCGCAACATCATCGTCGTCGGGCGGGGGAACGAGCGTAAGGCCGAGCTCGCACGCTATTACGGCGCGACCCACGTGCTCGACTCCACGAAGGAGGACGTGGTGGCGGAGGTGAAGGAGATCACCGGCCAGGGGGCCCAGCGCATCATCGACTTCACGCCGCACGAGTTGTGGACGCTCGACGCGTCCGTCGCCATGGCGGACAAGGGGGCGACCATCGTCGTCGTGGGACTGAAGAACAGCGCCTCGGCGTTCGACTTGAACCCGATCCTGCGCAAATCACTGGCGATCAAGGGCACCGCCGGCCCGACCCACGAGGGCTATATCGAAGGGGTCGCCTTGATCAATTCGCGCGAAGAGGATCTCGATCCCCTGCACACGCACAACTTCTCGATCAGCGACGCCGAGGCGGCCATCCGGACGCTGAGCGGAGAGATCAAGTCCGAGCTGGCGCTTGGGATCACCGTCTCGGCTTGATCGTGTCAAGGGCGGCCGAGGCGCGCGCGTCAGCGGTCGGCCCCAGCCCTCAGAACATCTCGATGTGGCCTTCCATCGTGAGCTTGCCGTTCTGCATGCGGCGCAGGACCATCACGTCGGCGCCCTGCAGGCCGCGGTGCGCGTGCGGGCTGAAGCCGATGCAGGTGCGCGCGCCGCCGCAAGCCGCGGGCACCATCTGCACCATCTCCAGCCCCCGACGCACGCCGTCCGGCGTCAGGATCGGCGCCAGGATGATCCCCTCGATCGTCGCGGTGATGGTGTCGCGGTACATGCTGATCATCTCGGGGCCCATCTTGGGCATCTCGGGATAGCGCTCGTAGTAGTCCTTGTAGAACTTCGCGCCGACCTCGTTGGCGTCGTCCCACATGGTGGTGCCGACCCAGCCCTCGTAGTTGTCCGCCAGACCCGGCACCTGAGCGCCGTAGAAGGCGTCGTTCATCACCCGCGGAATGTTCCAGCCCGAGTGGGCGACATGCTTCGCCCAATGGGTCGACATCGGCCCGGTGCCGAAGTGGGCGAGCGCGTCGGGCTTGATCGCCTTGAAGCGTTCCACCGTGCGCGCGAAGATCTCCTCGCGGTTCGGCACCACGATCTGCGGGAAGCGCTCGTCGGCCAGGATCTGGATGCCGGCGCGGGCGCAGGCGTTGCGGAAATGCAGGATGTTCTCGAGCGCGTGATCCGCCCGGTCCCAGGTCACCACGATGTTGGTGTGGCCGTTCTTCTTCAGCCAGCTCGCCATCGTGTAGACGTCGTGCGGGATGCTGCTCCAGCAGATCGAGAAGGCCCACTCCGACATGCCCTGCGCCGTCGCGCCCATGCCCATGAACGGCACCTTGCGGGCGTCGGCATGCTTGGGCAGCGCGATGCAGTCGTCGGCGTGGTTGCCGCCGATCACCGCGATCACGCCCTGGTCGCAGAGCTGGTGGAAGCCGTCGATGGTGTTCTGGATGAACCCCGCCGGCGGTCCCCAGGGGTAGACCTTGACGAACTCGAAGCCGCGCTCGAACCGGCCCGACGCGGCGTAGCGCTCGGCGACGAACTCGAAGATCTTCTCCGCGTGATTGGTGTGCTGCTCGGGATTGTCGAGCAGCAGGCCGATTTTCACCGGATCGGCCTGCTCCTGATATTGATCGCGTCTCACCATGGTTCCTCCAGTGCGGGCCGTCCCCTCTGGTCGGCCGCGCTAGCAGAGCCGCGCAGCGGCTGTCGTTGGCGAAGGGATCGGCGCGTTTCAGCGCCGATCCTTGATCCTCAAGCGACGCGCGTCAGGCCGTACACGCGCTCGGCGTTGCGTGCAGGATCTTGTGCTGGACGTCCTCGCTGAAAGATTTCGCGGGGGCCCGCGAGGTCCAAACATCCCCGGGTTGGGTGCAGTGCGTGTCAATGTCGACGACGGAGATCTGAGCTAGCGCGTTCATGTCGCGTATCCGTTTCAGGCAGAGAAATCCGACGGGCGGGTCTGCCCGCCTCAGAACATCTCGATACGATCTTCCATGACGAGCTTGCCGCCTGTCATGCGACGCAGGACCATCACGTCAGCGCCCTGCAGACCGCGGTGCGCATGCGGGCTGAAGCCGATGCAGGTGCGCGGGCCGCCGCAGGCCGCCGGCACCATCTGCACCATCTCCAGACCGCGGCGCACGCCGTCCGGCGTCAGGATCGGGGCCAGGATGACGCCTTCGATCATCGCGGTGACGGTGTCGCGATACATGCCCACCATCTCATGGCTCGGCACGGGCAGGTCCGCGCAGCGCTCCATGTAAGCGTCGTAGAAATTGGCGCCGACCATGTTGTCGTCGTCCCACATGGTGGTGCCGACCCAACCCTCGAAGCCCTCGGCCATTTGCGGTCGAGTGGCGCCGTGGAAGGCGTCGTTCATCACCCGCGGGATGTTCCAGCCCGAGCGCGTGACATGGCCCGCCCAGTGCGACGACATCGGCCCGGTGCCGAAGTGAGCGAGCGCGTCGGGCTTGATCGCCTTGAAGCGTTCCACCGCCCGACCGAAGATTTCCTCGCGGTTCGGCACGACGATCTGCGGGAAGCGTTCGTCCGCCAGGATCTGGATGCCAGCGCGGGCGCAGGCGTTCCGGAAATGCAGGATGTTTTCGAGCGCGTGGTCGGCCCGGTCCCACGTCATGACGATGTTCTTGTGGCCGTTTTTCTTCAGCCAGCTCGCCACGGTATAAACGTCGTGCGGGATGCTGCTCCAGCAGATCGAGAAGGCCCACTCCGACATTCCTTGCGCCGTCGCGCCCATGCCCATGAACGGCACCTTGCGCTTGTCGGCGTGCTTGGGCAGCGCGATGCAGTCGTCGGCGTGGTTGCCGCCGATCACCGCGATCACGCCCTGGTCGCAGAGCTGGTGGAAGCCGTCGATGGTGTTCTGAATGAACCCCGCCGGCGGTCCCCACGGATAAACCTTCACGAACTCGAAGCCGCGCTCGAACCGCTTCGAGGCGGCGTACTGCTCGGCGACGAACTCGAAAATCCGCTCCGCATGGTCGGTGTGGCGGGCGGGATTGTCGAGGAGGAGCCCGATTTTCACCGGGTCCGCCTGCTCCTGGTACTGGTCGCGTCTGGCCAACGATCTTCCTCCCAAATTTGGCGCTTGCGCCGGGTGCCTCTGCGTTCCGATAGCGTCGGAACTCAGAACAGCTCGGCGTAACCCTCCTTGAGGTTCTGGCCGTCCTTGACGCGCCGCAGGATCATCGTGTCCGGACCGAGGTGACCCAGGTGGGCGTGGGGATTGAAGGCGATGCAGGTGCGGGGACCGCCGCAGGCGGCGGGGATCATCTCGACCATCTCCAGACCGCGGCGAACCCCGTCCGGCGTCAGGATGGGCGCCTGGACGACTCCTTCTACGATGGCGCGGGCGACATCATAGGAGAGCGCGAGCAACTCGATCGGCACGTCGCCGGCTTCCGGGTAGCGCGCGGCGAACTCCTTGGCGAACTTGGCGGCGGTGGGATTGTCCTCGTCCCACATGCTGGTGCCGACCCAGCCCTCGTAGACGGCCCGATATTCAGGCTCGTACGCGCCGTAGAACGCGCCGTTCATCACCCGCGGGAGGTCGTTCCAGTTCTTGTTTACGAAATCGGCCCAGCGGCCGGCGACCGGCCCGGTCCCGAAGTGCGCCAGCGCGTCGGGCTGCAGCGCCTTCAACCGGCCGGTGACGCTGGTGAAGATGTCGTCCAACTCCGGCACCAGGATCTGCGGGAAGCGGTACTCGGAGAGGATTTCGATGCCTGCGCGCGCGCAGGCGTTGCGGAAGTGGGCCATGTACTCGGCGGCGTGCGCCGCACGATCCCAGGTGGCGATGACCCGCTTGTAGCCGTTCTTCTTCAGCCAGCTGACCATGACGTAGCCGTCCTGAGGGATCGTCCCCCAACCGATCGAGAAGCTCCAGTCGGTCATGGAGTCGCCCGTCGCGCCCATGGCGATGAACGGCACTTCGCGTTCGCAGGCGTGCGGCGGCACGGCGATGCAGTCGTCGGAGTGCGTGCCGCCGATCACCGCCACGCAGCCCTTGTCGCAAAGCTCGTGGAAGGCGTCGATGGTGTTCTGGATGAAGCCCGCAGGCGGACCCCAGGGATAGACCGGGATAAACTCGAAGCCGCGCTCGAACCGACCCGCCGCCTTGTACTGCTCGGCGACCAACTCACAGACGCGAAGGATGTTGTCGCTGTACTTCGCCGGCCCATCCATCAGCAGCCCGATCTTCACCGGGTCCGCCAGCTCCTGATACTGGTCACGTCTGGCCAAAGCTATGTCCTCCCGCCGGCAATCGCGGCTTCAAATTGTTCTCAGGTCATTGATGGATCGCAGGCGGGGCGGCGCGCGCCTCCCCCGCCTGCAATCTTGTCAGGCCGCTTGGTTGCGAGCGCCGAGGCGGCTCGCGGCGTCGCGCATCGAGACCGGGCCGGTCGCCGACTGCGACGGCGCATGGCCGGAACGGTTGGTCTGCATCGGCGAGGTGTCGACGCCGGCAGCCTTGGCCTTGGCGCGCAGCGCGCCCACGGTCAGTTCCGCCCGCGAACGGATCTTGAACATGTCGTGGTGGAAGATTCGCGCGGCGTTCTCGTGCGTGATCAGGTCGATCTCATTGTCCGGGACCTTGGCGGCCACGAGGTCCTGCCAGAGCTTCTCCGGGGCGTTCGGCCACACGCAGTCGGCGTGCGGGTAGTCGGCTTCCCAGGTGATGTTCTTGATGCCGACTTCGTGGCGGATCTGCAGGCCGATCGGATCGTCGATGAAGCAGGTGGCGAAGTTGCGGTCGAACACTTCGCTCGGCTTCAGGCCGCCGAAGTCCTGGCGCGTCCATTGGCTGTGCAGGCGGAACACGCAGTCGATCCGCTGCTTCATATACGGGATCCAGCCCGCGCCGCCTTCCGACATGGCGAACTGCAGCTTCGGGAACTTCCGCAGCACCGGCGAATAGGTCAGGTCCGAGGCGACCCGGTATAGGCCGATCGGCATGTTCGAGATCATCACGTCGACCGGCGAATCCTGTGAGGGCACCGAATAGCTGCCGTCGGCGAAGTGCAGGCAGATCGTCACCTCGTTGTCGACGCAGGCCTTCCAGACCGGATCCCAGTGGTCGGTGTGGAAGCTCGGCAGGCCGTAGATCACCGGGTTCGGGTGGAAGCTGATGGTGTTGCAGCCCTTGGCCTTGACCCGCTCGATCTCATTCGCGGCGAGCTTAGGATCCCACATCGGCGTGATGGCGAGCGGGATCAGCCGCTCCGGATACTTCGCGCACCAGTCCTCGATGTGCCAGTCGTTCCAGGCCTGCAGCGTGGCGAGCGCCAACTCCTTGTCTTCATGGCCCAGGAATACTTCGCCGGCCATGCCGACGAAGGTGCCGAAGTTCAGGCTGGCGGCGACGCCGTTGACGTCCATGTCGCCGATCCGCGCGTCGACGTCATAGCAACCCGGGCGCATCTGCGAGAGCGACGACGGCTCGAAGCCGTACTCGTCGCGCGGCCGGCCGACGACGGCGTTGGAGTCCATGTAGACCATCCGGCGGCCGCCGAAGGTCCAGTAGTCATCGCCGCCATCAACGCCGGTGTGATGCTTGGGAGCCGCGTCGCCGAATTTCTTCGCGATGCGGCCCTCGAACGTGTTCGGAGGCTCGATGATGTGGTCATCGACGCTGAAAAGAACCATGTCTTCGAGACGCATTTCGAAATCTCCCACCGATTGGTCGTAAGCAGGTTAATTATTAGATTAGCAACTAATGGCGCTCTTCACGAGCCCAGCAGCATCACCCCACCATCGACCGAGAAGGTCTGGCCGGTGATGTAGTCGGAGGCGTCGGAGGCCAGGAAGGCGAGCAGGGGCGCAATGGCGACGCCGCCGCGAAGTCCGCCCGGCAACGCCTGCATGCTGTTCATCTGCTTGAGCGCAGCTTCGCGCTGAGCCTCGGGAATGTAGGCTAGCGCGACCTCGGCCATCGCCGTGAAGGCGACCGGCGCGATGGCGTTCACGCGGATGTTGTACTTGCCCCAGTCGAGCGCGACCGCGCGGGTCCAGGCGGCGACCGCGCCCTTCGAAGCCGCGTAGTGCGCCTCGTTGCGCAGGCCGCGGATCGCGGCCATCGAGCTAAAATTGATGATCGAGCCGCCCTGCTCGCGCATCAACCGCCAGGCTTCCTGGTTGGTGTGGTAGGTGCCCATCACATTCACCTCGAACATGCTTCGCATGTCTTCGGCCGTCAGTTCCTCGGCGATGCCGCGGCCGTTCAGGCCGCCCGGGTGACAGAGGACGTCGAGGCCGCCGAGAAATTCCGCCGCAGAGTCGAACGCCTTGGTTACACGAGCACGGTCGGAGACGTCGCACGCGAGTCGCACGAGGTTGGGGTTGGCGTCGCCCTTCTGATCCTGGATATCGAGCGCCGCCACCTTGGCGCCCGACGCGAGGAAATACTCAACGGCGCCGGCGCCAATCCCCGAAGCCGAACCCGTCACGATGATCCGGCGGCCCGTCAAATCGATAGTCATCTCTACTCCTGAGACCCGGTCATGACGCCGAACGCCGCGAAGCCGCGGCGTTCGGCGCAAAGCGCACTAGAATTCTTGGGTGACCTGCACGCCGAAGGTACGCGGATTGGCGACCTTCATGTTCGTGAAGCCGAGCGAGCCCGCCAGGTCGAGCGCCGAGTCGAAGTAGCGCTTGTCGAGCAGGTTCTTACCCCAGATCGCTACCTCGGTCCTGTCATTGTTGAACCGCAGCGAGGCGCGGCCGTTGACGAGCTGGTAGTCGCCCTGGGTGTGCTTGTCGCCGGGCACGAACGGCGGATAGCTCAGCACCGGCGCAAGGTCGATCTTGCTCTGATAGTAATAATCGACTTGGAACCGGTACGTCCCGTAGCTGACTGGAAGGGTGTAGCTCGGCGAAATGCCGACCGTCCACTTCGGCGTCTGCGTGAAGCTTGTGTCCGACAAATCCAGCGTGTTCGGCCCGAGCGGCGAGGCCGCGCGGAACTCCTTGTACTTGGGGTCCACGTAACCGACCGTGGCGATGACCTGGGCGTTGGTGAACGGCACCACCGTCAGTTCGGCCTCGACGCCGCGGATGCGGGCGTCCGCGGCGTTGATCGTCTGCACCACGCTCACGGGGCTGCCGTTGACGATGAAGGTCGCGGGCACGCCGCGCTGCGCGTCGGTCACGTCGGTTTGGAAGATCGACGCATTGAGGCGCGCGCGGCGATTGAAGAAGTCGGCCTTGACGCCGGCTTCGTAGTTTAGGGCCTTCTGCGGATCGAAGGCCAGGAATGGCACGCCCACGGTGCTGCGCTGGTTGATGCCGCCCGCCTGGAAGCCCTTCGCCACACGGACATAGATCATGGCGTCGGGCGCCACGTCGTAGTCGGCGCCGATGGTGTAGTCGACCGCGCTGTAGCTGCTCTTGGTGATCGCCCGGCACTGGGCGTTCGGGAACGGAAGCGTGCAGGCGAACGGCGTCCCCGCAGCGCGTGACTGGTACTGCTGGGTGTTCGCGCTCTTCTTTTCCTTGGTGTAGCGGATGCCTCCGGTGATGCGCAGGCTTTCGGTGACGGAATACGTCGCCTGAGCGTAGGGGGCGACGCTTCGGTCGTTATGCTTCGAGAAGAGGAAGTTCCGGTTGTTGGGCGCGGTGAGGGTGCGCAGAGTGTCGTTCTGGGCCTGGTCGTTATTTAGGAACTTGTAGAGGAACAGACCCGTGACAAACTTGAGCCTGCTGTCGAACATGTTCCCGTTCAACTGGAACTCTTGTGTATAGGACGTTCCGTGCGGCAGCGCCTGGTTCCAAAGCGACGTGAACGGCGAGGCGTCGTAATCCTGTCCTGAGACCTGGCGGAACTGCATCCAGCCACTGACCGACTTAAAGGTCAGATTGTCGGTGATGTCGTAGGTTGCGGTCAGCGACGTGTGGAACTCTTTGTAGGACGCGGTGACGGGGTTCTCGCCGCCATAGCACTTCGGCCGCAGGTTCGGCTCGAGGCCGCCGCCGCAACTGAAGTAGATCGACTGAACGGCGGCGAAGTTGGCCGGGATCGGCACGAGCCCGTTCTGGATCGCCCCCACCGTGAAGGTGAGCGCAGGGTTGGTATTCGGCGTGAGCGGCGCGCGGAAGGTCGGGTTCGTCAGGAATGCGCCCTGGATAACGTTGCCGTGGGTCTTCGTGTTGAGGTAGTGCCCGCGAAGAATCACTTCGAACTTCTCGGTGGGGTTCCATCGAACCTGCGCGCGAGCGTATTTGGTGTTCATGTCGCCGAGCGGATCGCCGGTCGTCAGGTTCGTTGAGTAGCCGTCGTCGTCATAGATGCCGAGGTTCAGGCGAACCGCCAGCTTATCGGTGACCAAAGGCACGTTCATCATGATCGAGCCTTCTTTCCGCTCGTGGTTGCCCACGCCGGCGAAGACGCGTCCTTCGTACTTGTAGGTCGGCGCCTGGGTGATGACGTTCATCGCGCCGCCGACGCTGTTACGGCCGTAAAGGGTGCCTTGCGGGCCGCGCAGAATTTCGATGCGGGTGATGTCCGGCCCGAGCATGGCGGTGGAGCCGTGCACCGAGGGCAGGAAGACGCCGTCCAGGTAGGTGGCGACGGGTTGCTCGTTGGAGAGCTCGATGTTCGGGTTCTTCAGGCCGCGGATGCCGACGGTGGTCGTGCTCGAGCCTTGGGCGGTCGAGTTGAACGAGACGTTGGGCGCCGCCGAGCGCAGATCGGCGATGGTCTGGACCGAACGCTCCTTCAGCGCCTCGCTCGAAAACGCCGACACGGCGATCGGAACCTTCTGCAGCGACTCCTCGCGCTTCTGCGCGGTGACGACGATCTCTTCGAGCGTGTTGCCGCCCGGCTGCTGTTCGGCGGCCAACAGGGCCGTCGGAAACACGCAGCTCCCGAGCATGATGGCGCGAAACACCGCGGCGCGCGCCGGATGCGTGATCTCTGATCTCATAATTTCCTCCCCCTAGTTTCTGCGGTTCTATCTGCAGTTGTGAAGACTCATACATCTTATCAAGGATTATACTCGTTCCGTATAGTTACCTCCTTTCAAAGACGCTATTGTTGAAACCGTCGCGCGATGCTGACTGCGCGAGCCTTTACAGCGCGCGCGCGCTCTTGCGGCGCGATCTTGGGATGGTCGGCCGGCAGCAGCCCCGACAGCTCGTCCGTGCGGACGAGGCGCGCGCGCGCCGTCGGTCGGATCTCGGTCTTCAGCCAGCGATACAGCAGCCAGCCACGTTGCAGGCCGCCGGTATCGAGCCAGTTGGGCGCGCCCGGATCCTTGGCCGCAACCACGGCGCGGAACAGCCCGTCGGAGTCGATATAGGCTTGGCGCTTGTTCACGCTCGACTGGCGGTTCTGGAAGTCGACGGCCTCGTACCAGCGGCTGTAGAGCTGGAACGCCCACTGCCCTTGTTGCGGAACCTCACTCTCGACCAGCAAGGCCTCGTCGTCGCCGAGCTCGAACCAGCCGAAGCCGTAAACGAGCGGCGCCTCGGTCCCGACGCCGGGCTTAAGGTTGGGGATGATCGCAGGAACAGGCGGAGCGAGCTCGTTCGGCCCGACCATGCCGTGCATCAGCTCCTGGTGCTCGTCGTAGAACGCCTCGTTGCGCGTGAACAGCTCGCCCGCGTCCTGCAGGTTCGCCGTCAGTCGTTCCAGACGCAGCGGCTCTGGACGCGTTGGCGCCGCGGCGTCGACGCGCTCGATCGTCATCCACGGCTGCGGCGCTTCGCTGCCCCAGTCCTCGTGGTAGATCTTGAGCATCAGGCGGCCGCCCAGGCCGGGATAGGGACCGGGCAGCCCCTCGTCACCGCGCGGCGCGTTCGGTTCGAGCTTGATCCAGTTGCCCTCCGCCGGCTCCGCGCTCAGCGTGATGCGGAAGCCGCCGTCGGGCTCGAACATGAAGTGGGGCGCGTTGCTCCAGAGCTTGCCCCATACCGCCACCCGGCCATGCAGATGGCCGCGGATCACATAGGTGGCGTCGGGCCGCAGCGACGCCACCAGATAGGTGTTGTCGTTGTGCGGCGCGCCCCAGCTGATGCGGTCGTCGCAGACGCGGTGAAACCGCGGAAAGTCCGGGTCGCCGAACTCCACCCGCGTCTGCAGGGTATAGACGGCCTGGCGCGCGAGATGGCGCACGCCCTCAGCGATCTCCTGCGAGCTCAGTTCGCCGCGCGCGCCGGAAAGCAGCCCCTCGCCTTCTCGCTTCATACGCTCGCAGAAATCGCTCCATTGAGCGACTAGCGCTTCGCGCGCGGCCTGGTCCGGAGCGCTCACGCCGGCGCCCCCGAACCGATGAAGCGCTCTCGATAATCGGCAAACGCCGCCGCGATCTGCGCCGAATCGAGACCGAATTCGGCCGCGGTATACTTGTGGCTGCCGTGCTTGGCCTGGTGCTGATCCTGCCGGTTCTCGTCGACCCAGGCGGACATCACCGCTTCGGACTGAGCGCCGAGCGTCTCGCCGCGCGTCTCGTAGATCCGACGCACGACGCCCATCGGGTCTCGCACCAGGGCCTTGTAGTCTACATCGACGATCCGCTGGTCCAGGGTGGCGTCAGCTTCGCGCAGCCGCATCGTACGACGCATGGCGCGCGACCAGAGGTCGAGCACGGCGGCCCCGACCTTGGCGCGATCGACGTTGGCGTAGTTCCGCACCCGGAAATGGCTCACCAGGCTGGCGAGCGACGGCAGAGTCTGCAGCGGATCGCGGTGGGTGACCACCAGCGTCGCGTCCGGATAGGTCGCGACCAGCTCGGCGACGTGGGCGGTGTGCTGCGGGCTCTTCAGCACCCAGTCCTTGCGCGCGGTGTGCGACTGGTGATGCTGCAACATCATCTTGTGAAAGGCGTAGGCGGAACGGACCCGCTCCCCGGCTTCATCGGAGATGATGCGCTCCAGGTAGTTCGGCGCGTCGAAGAAGGCGAAGTTGCCCGTGGCCATAAACTCGTGGCGCAGGAAGCCGCCGCATTCGGCCGGCAATTCCGCGTCCTGCATGTGCAGCCGCTGCGTCTCGGCGTCGGCCGCCATCTCGGTGCGCGACAGCTCGATCCGCGGATCGGTCGTATAGGTCTCGTCACGCGGCGGCGGCGAAGGCCGCGACATTTCCCACTGCAAAGGCGAGCGCGCGTTCGGGTCGCGCGACAGCAGCGCGTGCAGGAAGGTGGTGCCGGACCGGGGCAGGCCCAGCACGATGATCGGCCGGCGGATCTGCTGGGCCGCGATCGTGGGATCGGCCGCGCGGTCGCCCAGAACCTTGAGCCGCGTGGTCAGGGTGTTGAGCACGCCGCCGCGCGCGGTGCGCACGCCCGCTTCGGTCGCGCCCGACGCCAGCACGTCTGAGATCAGGACCGCGGCGTTCTCCCGGAAATAGCCATCGCCGAAATCGCTGAGCCCGGTCGCCGCCTGGGCTTCCGCGATCAACTCGTCGATCGTGAACGCCGACGTCATTCCGCCGCCGCCTTCTCGGCGCGCTTGCGGATCTCCAGCATGTTCTTGGCGCTCGGGATGTAGTTGGTCGCGCCGCCTTCGAGGTGCAGGTTCTGTCCCGTCACCCACTTGCTCTCGCGCGAGCCCAGCCAGAGCACGGCGTAGGCGATGTCTTCCGGCTCGCCGAAGCCCAGCAGCTGCACCGCATAGGCCTTGGAGATTTCCGGGTCCGCCAGGATGGCGTCCATCGTCTCGGTGCCGGTCTTCACGAACCCGGGCAGGATGGCGTTCGCGCGGATATTGTGCTCGGCGTACATCAGCGCCCAGTGACGCACGAGCGCCGCTTCGGCGGCCTTGACCGCGGTGTAGGGCGCCGGGCCCAGCGTGCCCCGCGCGGCCGTCATCGACGAGATCACGACGATCGAGCCGTGGCCGGCCTTCATCATGTGCGGCAGCGCCTGCTGGACCGGAATGAAGCAGGCGTTGGTGAGGCCGAGCCGGATGTATTCGGCCCAATCGGCCTCGGCGAGGTCGATGGTGTCGGGCACCCGCATGCTGTCGGTGGCGGCGGCGTTGGTGACCAGTACGGTGACCTTGCCGTAGACCTCGGCGGCGGTGTCGATGACCTTGCGGATCTGGTCGCCGTGCATCAGGTCGGCCTGGACGAACGTGCCCTTGCCGCCAGCTTTGGCGATTTCCGCCTCGAGCGCGCGGCCCGCGGACTCGGTGCGCCCGCAGAAGACGACGCTTGCGCCCTCTTGAGCCGCCAGCCGTGAAACTGCTGCGCCAATCCCCTTGGTGCCGCCGATCACGACGAGGACTTCGCCCTTCATCCTGTCCAACGCAGCACTCCCCATGCTTTACTGAAGCGGCGTTCAAATGAACGTGTTCACATTCATCCGAGTGCGCACCCATTCTGGTTGGATCGGATTTAAATCGTCAGGCCACGTTATGGCAGTGATCAATGTTCAAGGTCATCTTGAATGGGAATCATTGGATTTTCCACGGGGGCTGGCGAAGCGTACTTGAGGGAAGGACTATCGACCTAGGGTCGCAGGCATCCGACCCGCCCCTGCTCGCCGCGCCGCGGCCGATGATCTCGAGGCATTCATGTCAACTGACTCTCCGCTTTCCAAAGGCGCGACCATCGCCATGGTGGCCGCCCTCGTCGTGGCGGAGGTCACCGCGTCGTTCGAGACCAGCATGGTGTTCACCTCTGTGAAGGCCATCCTCCAGGAGTACGGGCGGCCGGCGACGGTCGGCTGGCTGCTGAGCAGCTATCTGCTGATCGCCGCGGCGTCGGCGGCGGTGTGCAGCCGCCTCGGCGACATGTTCGGGCGGCGCAACCTCCTGTTGCTTCTGCTCGGCTGCTCCTTCGCGGGTTCGCTGATCAGCGCGTTCGCGCCCACGCTCGAAGGCGTGATCTTCGGCCGCGCCGTGCAGGGCTTCGCCGGCGCGGTGCTGCCGCTTGCGCTGGGGCTGATCCGACAGCACGTCGCGCCGTCGCGGCTGAACATGAGCGTGGCGGTCGTGGCGGCTTCGGCGTCGCTCGGTTCGGGGCTGGGCATCATCGTCGGCGGCGTGATCGTGGACACGATCGGCTGGCGCCACATCTTCAGCGCCAGCGCGACGCTGAGCGCCATATCGTTCGTCGCCGCCTTCCTGGCCGCGCCCCGTTCCGCCCGCGTGCGGAGCGCCGAGCGGCTGGACATCGTCGGCGGCCTGCTCTTCGTCCCGGCGATCGCCGCGCTGCTGCTGGGGATCAGTACGGGCCATGAGCGCGGCTGGGACGTGCTGAGCTGGGGCCTGCTGGCCGCAAGCGCGGTTCTGCTGACCGTCTGGCTGTTCCACGAGCTGCGTCAGGCGTCGCCGCTTATCGACGTCCGCCTGCTGGCGAAGCGCAGCATCGCGCTGACCAATATCGCCGGCGCCATCGCCGCGATCGGCGTGCTGCAGTTCTCGCAGCTGGTGTTGCTGCTGCTGCAACAGCCGCTTTGGACCGGCGCGGGCCTTGGCCTTTCGGCCACGCTCGCCGCCATGGTCAAGGCGCCGGGCAACATCATCACCACGGCGGCCTCGCCGGTGTGGGGCTATCTGTCCAACAGGTTCGGCGCCTCGCGTCTCATCATGGGCGGCATGGCGGTGCTGACGGCCTGCTGCGTCCTTCTGATCTTCGAGCAGGACACGCTGTGGGCGGTCGTCGGCATAGCCTTGATCGGGACCGTGGCCGTGTCGTCCGCTTACGCCGCCTTCCCGATGGTGCTGGTGAGAGCTGCGCCGCTCGGCCGGATCTCCGAAACCCTCGGCGTGTCCTCGGTTATCCGTTCGGTCTTCATGGCTGTTGGATCGCAGGGAATGCTGGTGGTGCTGGCGACATCGACGGTCTCCAACCCGGCCTTCGGCGCCGCCGAATTCCCGACCGCGGCGGCCTACAAGCTGATGTTCGGGCTGCTGGCAGCGACCTGCATCGGAACCTTGCTGGTGGCCGCGATCATTCCGCGCGAGGATGACGCTTCAGACGATGGAGCCGAGCCGTCCAAGCTGCCGGCATCCTCTGCGAGCGAAGGCTCCTGGCGGCAAGCTCCAGCGGGACATTGACTCCCAGATGAGCACCGCCGCAGACCCGCTCGCCGACGACGCGCCGATCCTGGCGACGCCCTTCCAGCTCGAGGCGGAGAAGCTCGCGCTGACGATCATGGCCCGGGCCGACGTCCAGGCCGCCGTCGCCGAGACGCGCGCGCAGTTGCGCGACGATCCGGCGTCCGCCCGTCCGGAAGGCCGCGCCGCGCTCGACCGCGCGGTGGCGCTCTGGCTCGGCGACATCACGCTTCGCGAGATCGCCTTCGATCACGCCCGTCCGCAGATCATCCACTCGCCGGCGATCCGACCACGCACCTGGCATGGCCACACCTTCCCCGGTTCGGGCACCGCCGGCGACAGCCCCGATAACGTGCAGCGCAGCACCTTCATGCACGGCGGCTATCGCTATCTGTTGAGCGGACGGCTGCCGAAGAGCCGCTGCGCCCAGTTCACCCTCGCCTTCGCCCCCGATTTCCACGTCTATTACGGTGTCGGCCGCGGCCGCGAAGCCCTTCCCTACAACTCCGGGCTGGGCATGCTGCGGGACGACCAGCTGCAGATCGGCGCCGACGGGCGCTTCGAGATCACCATCGACAGCTCGCCCGCCGACGGGCGCGCCAATCACTTCCAGCTTCCCGACGCGGCGGTGGATATCTGGGTTCGCGAGAACCTGTCGGACTGGACCCAACAGCCGATGCGCCTGGCGATCCGTCGTCTCGACGACCATCCCTCGCCGCCGCCGCTCACCGAGGACGAGATCGCCGCTCGGGTGATCGAGGGGCACGCCGACCTCGCGGGGCATTGGGCGCGGCACAAGGAAACCTTCTTCGGCCACCCGCCCGCCAACACGCTCGGCGGGCCGATGTATCGCAAAGGCGGGTTCGGCTACCTGTCCTTCGGCTTCTTCGACCTGGCGGACGACGAGGCGCTTCTGGCCACGATCGACCACGGCGGGGCGGAGTACGCGTCGTGGCAGGTGCTGGATCGCTGGTATCTTGCCCTGGACCGCGGCCCCGGCTGCATCAGCCGCAACAACCGCCAGGTGATCCCCAACGCCGACGGCTCGGTCACCTATGTCATGGCGCGTGACGACCCGGGCGCGCCGAACTGGATCGACACCGGCGGCGTCGGCCACGGGACGATCCTGGTGCGCCAACAAGGGGTGGCCGACGCGATCGAACCGAAGGTGCGCGACTATCGCGTCGTCAAGCTGGACCAGATCCGCGGGCTGCTTCCCGCCGACACGCCCTGGGTCACGCCGGATCAGCGAAGGGCGGAGATCGAGCGGCGCGCCGTCGAAATCGATATGCGCTACCGCCGTTGAACAGGCAGCACGAGATTTCATGAGCGATGTTCAAGTTACGCTTGAACATTGATCATTCCCCTTTCGCAAGCCGCCGATCTAAATCCTGATCGCAGACAGAAAAGAACGCAGCCGGCGTCGGCGCTCTCGTGCGCCACGCCGGGCCATGGCGGGAGGAAGACATGGACCGGATCGCAATGGTTTCGTCGGACGGGCACGCCGGCGTCCTGCTGGCCGCTTACCGGCCGTACCTGGAAAAGCGCTATCTCGCCGACTTCGACGACTACGAGCGATCGTTGAAGGTCTTCTGGCAGGAGACCAAGCCGATGCCGGCGGTCGCGGCCGAGCGGAACGCGGTCGCCAAACGCTGTCGTTTCATGGATTCCAAGGGACGCCTGGAGGACCTGGAGCAGAACGGCGTGGTCTCCGAGGTGCTGTTCCCCGGCGCATCGCCCGAGACCAATCCGCCATGGTCCGACTTTCTGTCGTCGGGCTCCTTCCGTGGGCGGACGGCGCCGCAGCGCGAACTGCAAGGCGCCGGCGAGCGCGCCTACAACCGTTGGCTTGCGGAGTTCTGCCAGGACGCACCCAAGGACCGGCGTCTCGGCCTCGCCCTGATCCCCTTCTGGGACGTGCAGTCTGCAGTTCGAGAGATCCACTGGGCCGCCGACCAGGACCTGCGCGGCGTCACCCTGCCCTTCTTCAACTACGACGTTCCCGAGTACTGCCACGGCTGGCATTGGGACCCGATCTGGCGCGCCTGCGAGGAGCGCCGGATGTCGGTGAACTTCCACGGCGGCTACGGCACCACCGAGACCGGTCCGCACGAGGTGCTGCTCGGCCTCGAGCACATGTTCTACTGCAAGCGGGTCATCGGCCACCTCCTGCTGAGCGGGGTGTTCGATCGCTTTCCGAAGCTGCAGGCTGCCATGACGGAGTCGATGGCGGGCTGGGTGCCTCCGGCGCTGGCGGAAATGGACGTGCTGTACGATGCGAACAAGGCGGCGGCCGACAACCCGGTGCTGTTCGCCGATCCCAACCTGCCCGAGCGCCGGCCGAGCGAATATTGGGGCGGAGAGAACTTCTTCGTCGGCGTGTCGGTCGCCAATTCCCAGGAGATGGCGCTCCGTCACCAGATCGGCGTCGACAGCATGATGTACGGCATCGACTACCCGCATCCCGAAGGCCCCTGGGGCCAGGCGGAGACCTGGATGCAGGCCACGCTCGGCCGCGCCGGCGTGAGCGAGACGGAGGCCCGCAAGATCCTCGGCGAAAACGCCGCGCGGCTCTATCGCGTCGACCTCGAAGCGCTGGCGCCGGTCATCGAGCGGATCGGGCCGAGGATCGAAGACGTCCTCCACGACGCCTCGGCGGCGCAGATGGGCGCCCTGATGAGCGAAATGTCTGCGACAGGTCGCGGTCTGGCTGTTCAACAATACGGCCTCGTCGAAAAACAAACTGCGTGAGCTCGCAACGGCATGACTGAGGACGCGATGTACTGGACCCCGGAACGCCTGAGGGATTGCGGGTTGCAGGCCCCGCTTCGGCGGGTGGACATGCCGCAGGGTCCGCAGGACGTCGCGACCATCCTGGAGCGTCCGCTACGCGAGCGGCCTGACGCCCTGGCGCTGATCAGCCGGCACGACCGGCTGACGTTTGCTCAGACCGACGCCCAGGTGCGGGCCGCAGCGCAGTTCCTGGGCGAGCTGGGCGTGCGGCAGGGCGACCGGGTCGCCGCCTGCGCCGGCAACCACGCCGACATCGCCATCGCCTTCCTGGCGGTGCAGCGGATGGGCGCGATGTGGGTCGGCATCAACCGCAACTACGCCCCGCTGGAAAAGCGCTTCCTGCTGGAGGACTCGGGCGCGTTGGTGTTCTTGGCCGACGACAAGGCCGCCGACGAGATCGAGGCGCTGGCCGAGCCGCCGACCGCGCTGCGCCATCTGGTGCGCATGGAGCCGGGTGATGAGACAAGCGGCTGGCGCGCAGGGCTGCGCGCCCGGCTCGGCGCCACGCCCACCTTCCCCAAGGTCGATCCTTGGGATCCAGCGGCGATCGCCTACACCAGCGGCACCACCGGCTTCCCAAAGGGCGTGGTGCACAGCCAGCACAACATGGTCATGGCCGCCTGGGTTTCGGTGGTGAATTCCGGGCGCGCCGACGCCGAGGTGGTCCGCGCCACCGCCCTGCCGATGACCATCCTGAACATGATGATCCTGGGTCCGGTCACCGCCTTCGCCACCGGCGCGACCCACGTCTGCATGGACCGCATCGACGCCGAGGGCGTGGCGGAGTGGATCGAGAGGGAGCAGGTGAACACCCTCGCTCTGGTTCCGACCATCGTGCAGGACATGCTGACCCTCCCGACGATCAAGCCGGAGGCGCTGCGCTCGATCACCTGGCTGGTGGCGGGGGCCGCAGTCGTGCCGCAGGCGCTGCCCGCGCTCTACGAGGCGCGCTTCGGTCAGAAGCTGACCGTCGGCTATGGGCTGACCGAATCGCCGACCGGCGTGGCCTCCACCCATGACGGCTCGCCCGCGGCGCAGGGCGCAATCGGGCGGCCTCACTTCCACTTGGAAGTCACCATCCAGGACGAGGCGGGCCAGGTCGTGGCCAAAGGTGAGGCTGGCGAGATCTGCTTCCGCGCCGTGCAAACGGGCGAGTGGGCGAATGTCTACGCCGGCCCGATGGGCTACTGGAAGCGGCCCGACGCCACCGCGCATCTGCTGCGTGGCGGCTGGGTGCACACCGGCGACGTCGGCAGCTTCGACGCGGACGACGAGCTGCACATCCACGACCGTCGCAGCGACCTGATCATCCGTGGCGGCTCCAACATCTACCCGGCCGAGGTCGAGCGGGTGCTGCGCGAGGACCCGCGGGTGCGGGACTGCGCCGTGCTCGGCAAGCCCGACACCCGGCTGGGCCAGGTCGTCGCCGCCTTCGTCGAGCCATTCGACATGGCGGGGGGCGAGGCCCTCGTCGAGGACCTGCAGGCCTACTGCCGCGACCGCATCGCCAAGTACAAGATCCCCGTCGAATGGCGCCTCATCGACGCCATGCCGCGCAACGCCATGGGCAAGATCGTCAAGGGAAAGCTCAAGGAGCGCCTCACGGCCGAAGCGCCCGAGGCCTCAGCCACCAGCAGCACGATTGGAGCGTAGATGGGCCTGGAACAGCCGAAGTCCGCTAACGCGGCGGCCGAAGACGTCCTGATCGATCGAAAGCACTACTTCTCCCGCGAGATCGCCGCACGCGAAGAGGAGAAGCTGTGGCCGAAGGTCTGGCTGATCGTCTGCCGCGAGCAGGAGCTGGAGGACCGCGGGGACTACGTCGTGCACGACGTCGGCGCGGAGTCGATCTTCGTCGTGAAGACTGAGGGCGGCGTCAAGGCCTACTACAACGTCTGCCAGCACCGCGGCCGCCGGCTGAAGGACGGCATCGGCAACACCGGCAAGTCGATCTACTGCCCCTATCACGCCTGGCGCTGGAATCTGGACGGCAGCCTGGCCTACCGCACGAATGACGAGGACTGGGCGGGCGCGCCGCTGTGCGAGCACGCCGACGTGGCGCTGAAGGAAGTGCGGGTCGACACCTGGGCCGGCTGGGTATGGGTCAGCATGGACCCGAACATCGTGCCCTTGCGCGAATACCTGGGTCCGATCCCCGACATGCTCGCGCCGCTGGAGCTCGAGACCTGCAAGATCGCCTGGCACAAGATTTTGCACTTCCCGTGCAACTGGAAGCTCGTGCTGGACGCCTTCAACGAGGCCTATCACGTCGAAGGCACCCACTCGCAGCTCAAGAAGTACGAGCTGCCGATCTCGGTCTCCAAGGCGTTGGGCGACCACGGCTGGTTCGGCTACTACCCGGCCAAGGACAAGCTCGCCAAGGAAGGCGAGGAGATCACTGGCGAGAGCAAGAACGTCGCCGCCGTCGGCGTCGACTTCCGCAAGGTCCTGCACGCCCGGCTGCTGGAGAGCATGCACTGGCTGCGCTGCCTGGTCTCCGAGTACGGCATCGAGGCGGCCCGCAGGCTGCAGGACGTGCTGCCCGAGGACGCGCCGCTCAGCGAGGTGCTTGCCAAGCACTGGGAACTGCACCGCGCAGTCACCGAAGAGCGGGGCGCCTATTGGCCCAAGGACATCACGCAGGCGAAGCTGGTCGACATCGGGACCGACATCCACATGTTCCCGAACACCATCTGCCTGCCCTGCGTCGACGGCGCCCAGTGGTACCGCTGCCGCCCCGACGGCGACGATCCGCAGAAGTGCATCTTCGAGATCTGGTGGCTGATGCGCTTCCCGCCCGGCGAGGAGCCAGAGATCCAGCACGACGAATACCCGACGCTGGCGGCCTTCGAGGGCCAGAACCCCTTCCTCGAGCAGGACTTCTCAAACCTGTTGGCCAACCAGAAGGGCGTGCGCTCGCGCGGCTTCCAGGGACTTCGGACCAATCCGGTGCAGGAGATGGCGGTGCGGAACTTCCACCGTGCGCTCGACAAATATCTCAATGCTCCGGACTGACGGCGCACAGCGCGGGTCATGAGCCTCACGAACGAAGAGATCGCCACCTATCGAAGCGATGGCTTCGTCGTGCCCCCGTATCGGCTCGGGCCGGCCGATATTGCGCGGCTCAAGGCCCAGTGCGAGGCAGTCATCGCCGCCAACCCGCACCTGGAGAACAGGCCGATCCCCAACCCGCACTGCGCGTCCTTCGCGCGCCTCGGCGTCAAGAACGACGGCGCGCTGATGGAGTGGGCGGTCAAGCGTGAGATCGTCGACATCGTCGAGCAGATCGCCGGCCCCGACCTGATCCTTTGGTCGGGTACCATCTTCCATAAGCCGCCGGTCATGGGGAAGCGAACACCCTGGCATCGCGACGGCGAATTCTGGCCGCTCGATCCGCTGGAGACGACGAGCGTCTGGGTCGCTGTGACGGAGAGCACCGTCGAGAACGGATGCCTTCGCCTGATCCCGGGCTCGCACAAGGCCAGGGACATCGGCCGGCACCACAACGCCACGACGAACGACGTGTTGTTCGAGCGCGAGATCGACGACGACCAGTTCGACCCGAGCGCCGCCGTCGACATCGAGCTCGAGCCCGGCCAGATGGTGTTCTTCGACGTCCGCATGCTGCACGGCGGCGAGCCGAACCGCTCCCAGCTCCCGCGCACCGCCTGGTCGGCACGCTACATGCCGGCGACCACGCGCTTCGAGCACGACGCGGCGCGCGCGAGCGCAGTGGGCGACGAGGCCTTTACCTTGGCCACTCGGCCGTTGTTCCTTGTCCGTGGCGAAGACCGCGCAGGCAACGACTTCACACGGAACCTGGACGCTGCCGACCTCGCTCGCGCCCAGGGCGCCGTCGCCGCCTGAGATATCGGATAGGCGAGCGGGCCGATCGGGCGCCGGCGCCCGCGGGCGCCCCCAAGCGTTACTTCCGGTTTTGACGCCGGAAGAACGTCATCTCCTTCCGGGTCCGCCTCTGCTATGCGAGCACATCGGGCCGCGTGACGGCTGATCGCAGGCCCCTGATCGCGAGACGCGAACCCAGGTGCCGGGATGCAAATGGCGAAGCCACGCAAGTCGAGATCCGACGGACTGCAGAACCGTGAGCGAGTCCTGCAAGCCGCCGATGTCATCCTGGGCGCCGCCGTCGGCGCCTCGCTCGAACTGGTGATTCGGGAGGCGTGCGTGCCGGCGCATGCACGCCATGCTTTCGCCGCTGGTCGAACGCGCCAAAGCGGCGAGGCTATGCCGGTCTGACCTGACCACCGACGACATCATCAAGTTCGGCCGAATGCTGGCCGGAGCGATGCGCGGCTGCGAGCCAGGCGAACGCCAGGCGAACGCCCAGCGCGCCACGAGCCTGCTCTTCTACGGCATCATGCACCGCGCCTTGCTCGGGCGCGGCCCGGCGTCAGCGGCGCGACGCGTAATCCACGAGCACCTGGCCGGGAAGCCAGCCGGTGTCCACATAGTAGGCCTCGAAATAACGCTCCTCGAAGCCCCAACGCCCGTCGATCTTCGTCAGCGTGTCGTGATAGACGCCTAGCAGAAACAGCCCAGTCTTGGCCCCGCTCCGCCGGCCCATCTCGTTCAGCACGACGGTCGCTTTCGCGCGGTCGGCCGTCAGTTCGTCGATCGTCACGCCATGCGTCATCTGCACCAGGAAATCCGATGAACTGACCGCGCCGCTGATTCCCTCCTGGATGCCCTGGCGCGTGCTGAAATCGTGGGAGAACGGCGGCGACGTGCGCCAGCGGCTCTCCAGGTGGAAACATGCGCCCATGGCGTCCCAGTCTCGCCGCGTGACGCTGACGGTGTAGCGCTCGATTACGTCGCGGATCGCCAGCCGATCTTCGGTCTCTTGGGAATTCGCCACTGCTATCCTCCTCACCTTGCGAGCTTTTTTCTCCGTCCGCGCCTTCCACGCAACACCGCGGGAAAGCCCTGACGTTTCATAGAGTAATCGATTATCACGACGTCAGATCGATCTCGGGACGACCGAGCAGGACCCCGAACCCAATTAATTCACTCTTGACGGAGCTGTAAAGCGCTCCATGGATGACGCCCAAGGTCCAGGCCCCATGGACCAGGGGAGAAGTTTTCTCATGAACATTCGTACTTTCGCCGCAGCGCGCGCCATTGGCTATCGCGCTGTCCTCCTTCTTGGTTGCGCCCTTCCCGCGACGGCGTGGGCGCAAGACGCCGGAGGCGGCGCCCAGCTCGAGGAAATCGTCGTCACCGCCCAGAAGCGCAGCGAAGCCGTGCAGAAGGTGCCGATCGCGATCACCGCGCTGTCCGCGGAGGCTCTGCGCGAGCGCTCCGTCACCGGAATCGCCGATCTACGCTCCGCCACGCCGAACGTGAACTTCGGGCAGACGGCGCAGGGTTCGTCCACCACCGCGATCTCGATCCGCGGCGTGGTCAGCACCGACATCCAGCTCAGCGTCGAGCAGCCCGTCGCGACCTACGTCGACGGCGTCTATCAGGCGACCGCGATCGGCTCGGCCGTGATGCTGGGCCCGGACATCTCGCGGATCGAAGTGCTCCGCGGCCCGCAGGGCACGCTGTACGGCCGGAACTCGATCGGCGGCGCGGTGAACCTCATCACCCAGGCGCCGACCAACGACTTCGACGCGCGCGTCATGGCCGGCTTCGGCAACTACAAGCAGGCCCAGCTCCAGGCGATGGTCAACGTGCCGATCATCAAGGACGTGCTGTCGGCCCGACTGAACTACGGCTACGACGCCCGCGGCGGCCTCACCTATGACGTGAGCACCGGTCGGCCGCTCGGCAACTTCAAGACGAACTTCATGCGCGGCCAGTTGAAGTATGAGCCCAACGATCGCCTGCAGGTGATCGCGCGCGCCGAGTACTTCGTGTCGCACACCGGCGGCAACGTCCTGCAGACGACCTTCCTGACGCCGCCGAGCTTCCGGGCCCCGCTGACCCCCAACACCAACGCGGCGCTCGCTTTCACCGCAGGCGCCATCGCGCTGGGCCTCGCGCCGACCCAGGCCAACTACGATCGGGTCTGGCAGACCTTCCAGGCCTGCGGCGCCGGCGGACGGCCGAACTTCACGCCTCGGTGCCTGACCCCGGTCGGCAACGACAGCCGCGGCCGCTACCGCCAGGTCGACGGCTCGGTCACCATCAACTACCACCTGACCGACAACATCTCGATCAAGTCGATCACCGGCATCGCCGACTTCAAGCAAAACAGCGGCCAGGATTACGACGTTTCGCCGTATCAAGTGCTGTTCAGCCTGGCCAAGCCGTACGGCAAGTCCTTCACCCAGGAAGTCCAGGTCAACGGCACGCTGTTCGACGACAAGCTGAAGTTCGCCACCGGCCTCTTCTATTACGACCTGCATTCCAACGACACGGCCGAGAACCAAGCGCTGGCCGGCATCACGGGCGCCACGTCCCGCAGCTTCCTGTGGGCGCCGCACCACGACCGAAGCGTCGGCCCGTACGCCCAGGCGACCTACTCGGTCACCGACGCCCTGCGCATCACCGGCGGGCTCCGCTACTCCAAGGAGAAGAAGGACGTCGCCGTCACTCAGCTGCAGTCGCGGCCGGCCGGCGTGCCGTTCGCCTGCACCATCCCGTTCGCTAACGCGGACTGCCGCAACTTCGTCAAGGATTCCTGGAGCGCCGTCGACTATACGGTGGGCTTCGACTACGACGTGCGCCCCGACGTGCTGTTCTACGGCCGTCTGGCGAAAGGCTTCCAGGCCGGCGGCATCAACGAGCGCAGCGCCACCGGCGTGCCGCTGCTGCCGTTCGATCCGCAAACCGCGATCAACTACGAACTCGGCGTGAAATCCGAGTGGCTCGACCACCGCCTGCGGCTGAACCTGTCGGTCTTCCAGCAGAACGTGAAGGACGCCCAGAAGGGCGTGCCGTCGACCTTCATCGTGGGCGGCACCCCGGTGTCGGTGGTTCAGACCATCAACGCCGCTTCGGAGCGCATCCGCGGCGCCGAGTTCGAGATCACCGCGGTTCCCGTGCAGCACCTGACGCTGCAGGCGAACGTCGGCTACCTCGACACCCACTACAACAAGTTCCTGGCCTCGGGTCCGCTCGGCCCGAACACCCTGGACCTGTCGGATCAGCCGTTCACCAACGCGCCGAAGTGGACCATCGGCTTCTCGCCCAGCTACGTGGTTCCGACCGACTTCGGCCAGATCCGCTTCCAGCTGGACTACTCCTGGCAGAGCAGCCAGGCGCTGGCGCCGCTGCTGTCGTACCCGACCGTCATCCCGGGCGACATCTACACGGTGCAGAAGGCCTACGGCCTGCTCAACGGCCGCGTCGCGTTCAAGATCAAGGACAAGACCGAGATCGCGGTGTGGGGCAAGAACCTCACCGACCGGCGCTACTTCAACTCCGCGCTTGATATCGCCGGCAGCCTTGGCTTCACCAACGCCAAGGTCGGCGATCCCCGCACCTTCGGGATGCAGATCACCCGCGACTGGTAAGTTGACGGCGAAGGATCCGGCCGTTGGACGGCCGGATCCTTCCGTTACCGTTCGAGTAGATCGAGGGCGCGAGCCGTTCGAGCCGGCTGGCGCGAAGGCCCTCGTTCACCGATCGGCGGCCCTACTCCGGGCCGACGCGCCGAAGCCTGACGCAAGCCACCGCAGGCCGCCACCCAAGAGGCACTTTATCCCTGTGCTCCAGCGCTTGACCGGCTGGTCCGTCGATATAACGTTCACTCTATAGGCAAACAGCACGGGTGGAACGCAGGTGGGAATTGAACCGAAGGCGCCCGGCGCGGCCGGCGACGTGTTCATTGAGCCGGGCCACTACTATTCCCCCGAGGTTGCGCGGCTCGAAGCGGAAAGGGTCTTTCCCAAGGTCTGGCTGATCGTCTGCCGCGAGCAGGAGCTCGCGCGGCCGGGCGACTACGTCGTGCACGACATCGGCAGGGAGTCGTTCTTCGTGGTCCGCACGGAGAGCGGCATCAAAGGCTTCTACAATGTCTGCCAACACCGCGGCCGGCGGTTGAAGGACGGTGTCGGCAACAGCGGGAAGTCGATCTTCTGCCCGTTCCACGCCTGGCGCTGGGATCTCGAAGGCGGTCTGCTCGAGCGCGCCGACGAAAGCGACTGGGCGAACGAGCCGCTGTGTTCGGCGTCCGACGTGGCGCTGAAGGAAGTTCGGCTGGAGACCTGGGCCGGCTGGGTCTGGGCGACCATGGACCCCGACATCAAGCCGCTGCTGGAATACCTGGGGCCGATACCCGACATCCTGGCGCCGCTGGAGCTCGAGACCTGCAAGATCGCCTGGCACAAGATCCTGCATTTCCCCTGCAACTGGAAGCTCGTGCTCGACGCCTTCAACGAGGGTTACCACACTCTGGGCACCCATTCGCAAATGCAGAGGTTCGGGACGCCCAAGACCTTCTCAGGCGCAATGGGAGACCACGCCTGGTTCACCTACGCGCCTGACATCGGCGCGCTCGCCACGGCCTCCGACACCGGCTCGATCGACCTGCGCCAACTGCTCGTCGACCAGATCACCGAGACGTTGGCCACGCTGAAGTGCCTGGTCTCGGAGTACGGACTGGAAGCGGCCAAGCGGCTGTTCGACGTCCTCCCCGCGGACGCGGGCCCCGCTGAGGTGTTTCCGAAGTTCTTCGAACTCCACCGCCAGGTGCTCGAGGAAAGCGGCGCCAAGTGGCCGGAACACCTGACGCTGGAGACGGCGGCGACCATCGCCACCGACTACCACATCTTCCCCAACACCATCTGCCTGCCCTGCCCCGACGGCGCCCAGTGGTATCGCTGCCGGCCCGACCCCAGCGATCCGGAGAAGTGCGTCTTCGAAGTCTGGTGGCTGATGCGCTTCGCGCCTGGACAGGAGCCGCCGATCCAGCACGACGAGTATCAGACCCTGGAGGCGTTCCGCGGCCAGAACCCTTTCCTCGAGCAGGACTTCTCCAACCTGCTCGCCAGCCAGAGGGGCGTCCACTCTCGCGGCTTCCAGGGTATGCGCACCTGCGCGGCCCAGGAGATGCCCATCCGTAACTTCCACCGTGTGCTCGACAAGTACTTGCAGGCGACGGACTGACAGATGCGAAACCGGGCGTCCGCCAATCGTTTGGCTGCGGCAGACGCGCCGGTTCAAGCTTAGGCGCTTTACATCCGCCACACCGAGCGTCATTTCAAAGATGTTGACGGCGCGCACGGAGTCAAATGCTTGAGCCAGGCGCCGCCTTTCGAAGGCGATCGAAAGTCCCGCGACAAGACCAGCCCTCCCAAGAACAAGGGCGATACCGTCGTCGGCCGCGTCACTCGGCGACTGCGCGCACAAGCTCTCGCCACGCCGGCCGGCGCGCTCATCGGCTCCGAGGACCAACTGTTGGCCTCATACGGCGTGAGCCGCGCGACGCTGCGCAAGGCCGCCGCCCTGGTGCGCCAGGAACAGCTGATTCAGGTTCGCCCGGGCATCGGCGGCGGCTATTACGCGCGCCGGCCTGAGGTCGACGGCGTCGCTCACATCGCCGCAATCTATTTGCAATCCAAGCGCGCCACGGTCGAAGAGATCATCAAGGCGATCGAGCCGCTGCATTGCGAAATGGGCATGCTGGCGGCGCAGAACCGCAACCCCGAGACCATGCAACTCTGGCGCGCCTTCCAGGAGCGCGACGCGCAGGCGTCCGCGGCCGGCGGCTATCGCGACTTCCTTCGGCTGTCCCGCGAGTTCGGACAGATCCTCGGCATCGCCTGCCAGAACAGCGTGCTCGATCTGTTCGTGGCCACGCTGCACGAGGTGTGCGGCTTCTTCGGGCCCGAAGAAGATATCTTCAGAGATCGGCCCAACCGCGTTCGCGAATACTGGTCGCGTCGTCAGACGCACGTCGCAGCCATCATCGATGGCGACGTCGAGCTGACGAGCTTCGCGGCCCGCCGCTGCGCGCGCCTGATCACCAACTGGATGGTCGAGGATATGGCCGTGTCGCCATCGGAGTTCGCTCCGCTCTATCGGCTGCTGGGCTAGCGCCGTCATGGCCAGAAATCCCATGCGGTCAAGCGCGGTCAGTCGGCTGGTCAAGCGCCTGCGCGAGCAGTCGCTCGCCACCGCGCCTGGAGAAATGATCGGTTCCGAGGATCAACTCGTCGCAACCTACAAGGTCAGCCGGCCGACGCTCCGCCAAGCCGCCGCGCTGGTCAGCCAGGAGCAACTGCTGACCGTCAGGCGCGGGACCGGTGGCGGCTACTTCGCTCGACGCCCGGAGGTCGCCGCCGTCGCGCACGTCGCCGCCATCTATCTGCAATCACGTCATACGACCTTGCGGGAGATCATCACGGCGGTGGAGCCGATCCGGGTCGAGATGGCAACGCTCGCCGCCCAGAACCGCACGCCGGACGAGCTCGACGCGCTCAAGGCCTTCCTTGTCCGCGACAACCGCGACCTGGAAGTCGGCGAGCGCGAGGCGTTCCTGAGATCCGAGCGCGAGTTTGCCCGTCTGATCGCGACGGCCTCGCACAATTCAGTCCTCTACCTGTTCATCACGACCCTGCACGAGTTCTCGTCTCTCCCTCGACAGAACGAGCGCGTCTTCGAGTCGGCCGAACGGGTTCGCGCGTATTGGTCCGTCCGACAGAAGTCCCTGGTGGCGATCATCGAGGGCGACGCCGAGATCGCCGGCATCTCGGCGCGGCGCGCCGCGCGGATGATCACCGAGTGGCTGATGGCCGACGGCGCGCGAACCGAACTGAAGTACGGGGCCGACGACGCGCGGATGCCGGCCTGACGCAGGCGCTCTAGCTTTTCGCGGTTTCGCGGGCGCGGGCTTCGGCGCCGACCGAAGCCAGGAATCCCGCCGCACAGAACCGCACGAGCTCCGGCGTCGTGTCGAGTGACAGTCGGTCGATGTCCGGGTGGGCGCGCCCCGTCAGCGACTCCGTGATGAAGCTTACCCGCAGCATCCGCACCAGGATCAACGCGCGGCGGATCGCCTCGATCTCGATCGCCGGCAAAGCCCGGCTCAAGACGGCGACGTAACGCTTGGCGACAGCGCCATGGGGTGGAAACAGCAGTGCGCCCAGCCGGTCGCGGTCATCGGAGCCGGCGACCTGGTAGAGGATGCGAAAATGGTTGCGCCAGCCCTCGTCCGTTCGCACCAGGCTCATGTGCGCGCTGACGTAGGCTTCGATCACCTCCTCGACCCCGGGCTCCGGATTTCGCGCAAGCAGTTCGGTGAGCGCGTCATCCTGCAAGCTGACGAGTTGCGGCTGACGCTCCTCCAGTACGGCCTCGAACAATTTCTCCTTTGAGCCGAAGTAGTAGTTCGACAGCCCCAGCGGCACGCGCGCCGCAGTCGTGATCTCCCGCATCGTCGCCCCGTGATAGCCGCGCTCGGCAAACACGAGCTCGGCAGCCCGAAGCAATTCCTTTTTGCGGATTCCGCGCGGAGCCATCCGGTCTGAATGCGGCGCCCGATGCCTTCCCTCAACCGAAATGCGCAAATGGGCTACAGTCGGCTGCTAGAAAAAGAGTGGCGCGCCCGCGCCAAATCTGCACACCTGTTCAAATTGACGGCCGCAGCGCCGCGCGGGAGGAAACCAAATGCACGAGCGCAGTGCGCATTTCATTGGCGGCGGCTGGACCGCGCCGAGCCTGGGCGGCGAAATCCTCGTGCGGTCGCCGGCGACGCTCGAGCTGGTGGGACGCAGCGCCGACGCCAGCGCAGCCGATATCGACGCCGCCGTGAGCGCCGCGCGGGCGGCGTTCGACACAGGCCCCTGGCCGCGCACGCCGCCCAAGGAACGCGCGGCGGTGTTGCGTCGCATGGCCGCTCACATGCGCGAGCGGAGCGACGAGATCGCCGAGCTGCTGTGCGACGAGATGGGGTCCCCCCTCTCCTTCTTGAAGCGCGGCGGGGGCGACGGTCCCTCCCGGCTGTTCGAATACTACGCCGACCTGGCAGAGAGCTGGCCCTTCGAGGCGCCGCGCCAGGGTGCGATGGGCCCCGCGGTCGTTCGCCAGGAACCGGTCGGCGTGGTCGCCGCGATCACGCCTTGGAACGGGCCGTTGTTCATCCTGGCCCTGAAGGTGGCGCCGGCGTTGGCCGCCGGCTGCACCATCGTCGCCAAGCCGGCGCCCGAAGCGCCTCTGGACGCCTTCTACATGGCCGACGCCGCCGTGGCCGCGGGCCTTCCGCCCGGCGTACTGAACATCCTGCCCGGCGACCGCGAGGCCGGCGAACACCTGGTCCGCCATGCCGGCATCGACAAGGTTTCCTTCACGGGCAGCACGGCTGCAGGCCGCAAGATCGCGGCGATCTGTGGCGAGGATTTGAAGCGCTGCTCGCTCGAGCTGGGCGGCAAGTCGGCGGCGGTGATGCTGGAGGACGCCTCCGTCGAGACCCTAGTGCAGTACGCAGTGCCGCTCGGCCTCGCGTTCAACAACGGCCAAGCCTGCGCCGCGCTGACCCGCGTGATCGTGCCACGCAGTCGCCATGACGAGGTCGTGGACGCCTTCGTCAGCTTCGTGAAGGGCTTGAAGGTGGGCGATCCGCGCAATCCGGAAACCACCGTTGGGCCGCTCATCGCCGAACGGCAGCGCGATCGGGTCGAGCGCTACATCTCCCTTGGGCGGGACGAGGGCGCCACGCTTGCGACGGGCGGCGGCCGGCCGAAAGGCCTCGACAAGGGCTGGTATGTCGAGCCGACGGTCTTCGCCAACGCGAGCAACACCATGACCGTCGCCCGCGAGGAGATCTTCGGGCCGGTGGGCGTGATCATTCCGTATGACGGCGGCGACGACGCGGCCGTCGCGCTTGCCAACGCATCGACCTACGGCCTCGGCGGCGCGGTGTTCTCCGCCGATGAAGATCGCGCCTACCGCGCCGCAAGTCAGATCCGCACGGGCACGATCGGGCTCAATATGTTCGGCGTCGATCCCCTGTGCCCCTTCGGCGGCTTCAAAGGCTCGGGTATCGGCCGCGAGATGGGGCCGGAAGGACTGGCCGCTTTCATCGAGTACAAGTCGGTCTTCAACCGGGAATCTCCCCGAATCTAGGACGCGCCTTCATGTCCCGAACCAACACCGCCCCGCAGGCGCCGGAAGTCCCGTCGCACGTTCCGCCGGAACTCGTCCGCAACGTCAACCTGTTCAACGACCCCGCGATCGAGACGGACCCGTACGCCTTCGTCGCCAAGCTGCACGACGGCCCGCGGACCATCTTCAACGTCGGCATTCCGATGCGGGAACCGGCCTGGACTCCCACCCGGGCGGAGGACATCCGCGCCATCCTGCAGGACCCCGCCAACTTCTCCTCGGAGGGCGTCGTGGGCTTCTCGAGACTGATCGGCGAATCCTGGTCGACGATCCCGTCGGAGACCGATCCGCCCGCGCACGGCGCCTATCGCGCGCTGCTCAATCCGCTGATGAGCCCCAAGCGCATCGCGGAGATGGAGGATGCGGTTCGCGAACGCGCAGTGCAGCTGGTCGATGCGCTCAAGGGGCAGACCAGCACGGAGTTCATGAAGACGTTCGGCCGCGCCTTTCCGGTCTACATCTTCCTGCAGCTGATGGGCCTGCCGACCGAACGCGTGGAGCAGTTCTACGGCTGGATGCACGACGTCCTGCACGGCCAGGACATGGCCGAGCGCTCGCGGGCGATGAGCGAGGTGGCGAGCTACCTGCGCGGCGTCGCCAAGGAGCGCGCCGGCAAGCCGGCGGACGACCTCGTGAGCACTGTCGTCAACGCGCGCATCGAAGGCCGCGCGCTCAACGACGACGAAGTGATCGGAATGCTCGTCCTGATCTTCGGCGGGGGCATCGACACAGTCGCTAACATGCTGGGCTTCTGCTTCCTGCACTTGGCGCGGGATCCCGCGTTGCAAGCGCACCTGGCGGCGCATCCTTCGGAAATTCCGTCGGCCGTCGAAGAATTCCTGCGCCGCTACACGATCGTCATGCCCTATCGCAAAGTGGTGAACGACATCGAGGCGGCCGGCGTACAGATGAAAGCCGGCGATTGGGTGCACTGCCTGCTTCCCGCCGCCGACATCGACCCCGCGGAATTTGAGAATCCGTCGCGGTTCGATCCGGAGCGGAGCGCCAACCGGCACATCGCCTTTTCGACGGGGCCTCACCGCTGCGTGGGCTCCCACCTCGCGCGGCGCGAAATGGCGATTGCGCTGGAGGAATGGCTGACGCGCATGCCCCGTTTCCGGCTCGCGGATGGCGAAGCCTACCACTGCCACGGCGGCCTGTTCGGCGTCGATCACCTGGATCTGGTTTGGGACTGAAGCGCCCGCGCCCTCGTCTGACCGACGCAAAAATCTCCTCAGGGTTGTGTCCCGGACCCTGAGGTTGCCCGGTCGCGCCCCCGCGACTTCATTCGTGACAATGTTTGCGAGCTCCAGCACGGGGGCTGCAATCTTTGGCGCCATTTGACCCCAATCCCACCTCATCCCGACTGTGACGCCGACAACACATACTAAGAAATGGCGTCGGGCGCACTCCACCCCCTGTTGTGAGCGCCGCGCACGTATTGTACATGCGTTCAAATTCGAGCGCCCCGCGGATCGCGGCAAGGAGGCGCTCTATCGAGGGGAAACACATGGGCACAATCTTCGCCACAGCCTCTATGGCTGCGCTGATCGCTGGAACCGCGGGGGCCGCGAGCGCTCAGACCGCACCCGCAGATGACTCCGCCTATCTCGGCGAAATCGTCGTCACCGCGCGCAAGCGCGAAGAGGACGTCCAGCGCACGCCGGTCGCCATCAGCGTCGTGTCCCGCGACGACATCGAACGGAAGTCGATCCAGACGCTGAAGGACATCCAGCGGATCACGCCGGGCCTGACCTTCCAGCAGACGCCGTACGACCCGATGAACTCGCTGATCGGCATTCGCGGCCAGCGCGCCGCCGATAACCTGCAAGGGCAGGATCCCTCGGTCGGCCAGTACGTCGACGGCGTCTACACCGCCACCACCGGCGTCACGAACGTGTCAAACCTGCTCGATCTCGAGCGGATCGAAGTGCTGAAGGGCCCGCAGGGCACCCTCTATGGCCGCAATACGACGGGCGGCTCGGTGAACATCGTCACGGCCCTGCCGAATTACGACGGATTCCACGGCGACGTTCGTGTTCAGGTCGGCAACTACGCCCGCGCCGAACTTTCCGGCACCGTCAACATTCCGATCGCGGACAACATCGCCCTGCGGGTCAGCGGCAGCTCGGTGGAGCACAAGGGCTACGCCCACGACACCTACACCAACACCGACGTCCTGGACGAACATAGCCGCAGCATCCGCGCAGCCTTGCGCATGAACCCGACCGACAAGCTCGAGGTCGTGGTGCGCGGCGACTACACGCGCGGCAACGGCGGCGGCATCGCTTGGCACACCGAAGCCACCGCGGCGGTTCCCGCTGGGCTCCAGGCGGCACTTTTCAACGGCATCCCGCTCGGCGCCACCACGGCGGCCCAGGGCCTGGCTCTGTTGAACGCGACCATCAACCCGGACCCGTACAAGGTGTCCTACTACACGACGCCCTTCTCCCGGCTGTCGGCCTACGGCGGGTCGATCACCGCGAGCTATTCGATCACCGACAACATCGACCTGAAGTCGATCACCGCCTATCGCCGTTACAAGCGCGTCGCCGACGCAAGCTTCGTGCCCTACGGCGTGATCCACACCTACATAGACAATTCCACGAACATGTTCACCGAGGAGCTGCAGCTGCAGGGCTCGAGCTTCGACAATCGGCTGAACTGGATCGCCGGCTATTACTACTATGACACCGATGGCCTGGACTTCGCCGAGGTGACAGCGCTGACCCGGCTGAACTCGGCCAACCCGTCGAACACCGACGCCGATCTCTCCACGACCAGCCACTCGGGCTATGCGCAGGGCACCTATGCGGCGACCGACAAGCTGAAGCTCACAGCCGGCGTTCGCTACACGCACGAAGAGAAGGACATCCTGGCGCGCAACCACACCCCCTTCACCTGCGACATCGCCGGCCTGCCCAGCAACACGCCGCTCGCCAACTGCCAGAAGGCGTTCTCGGCGAAGTTCAACAACACCTCCTATGCCCTGAGCGCCGACTACACGATCAACGAGTCGTGGTTCGTCTACGCGCGCACCGCGACCGGCTTCAAATCGGGCGGCTTCAACCAGCGCGCCAACGCCGGCACCTCGTTTGCACCTGAGAAGGTCAAGGACTACGAGCTCGGCGTGAAGCTGACCACGTTCGACCACCGGCTGCGCATGGCGGGCGACATCTTCCGTTCGAAGTACACGAACATTCAGCGCAGCGTCATCGGCCCGGTGGGCGCAACGAGCTTCCTGCGCAACGCCGCACGCGCCACCATCGACGGCGCCGAGCTATCGTTCGACGCGGCGCCAACCAAGCACCTGACGATCTCCGGCACGGCCGCCTACGTCGAGCCGAAGTACGACAACTACGTCACCTTCGTGAACGGCGTTCCGATGGACATCTCCGACCGCAAGTTCCCCGGCCAGCCGAAATGGCAGACCAGCCTGGCGGCCTCCTACAGCGCCGATGTGCCGATGGGCGAACTGGTGGGCTCGCTCGACTGGAGCACCCAGAGCCTGGTCGACTTCCAGCCGGACAACCACGGCCCGGCGATGCCCGCCTCCGCAACGATGCAGCGCGGCTATTCGCTGTGGAACGCTCGCCTACAGCTCAACGTCGACGAGGCCGGCCTGAAGGTGGCGTTCTGGGCGCGGAATCTGTTCGACAAGAAGTACTTCGCCAACACCATCGACATTCAGTCGCTGGGCATCGCCTCGGGCGCGTTGGGCGAGCCGCGCACCTTCGGGCTCGACATCCGCAAGTCCTTCTAGGACCCGCGGCGGAGCGGGCTTCGTCAGAGCGAGGCCTGCTCCGTCAGCACCTGATCGCGCGCCGCGCGATAAGCCTGCGGCCCGTCCTGTTGCGCGATCCGCGCCAGCAGTTGGGGGCCGTCGGCCTCGGCCGGTGGCGCGAGCGCGCGGAGCGCCTGTACGAACAGCGGCAGGATGTGGAGGCCCGCATTGCGCCCGGCGTCGGTCAGCGATCTCGCCGGCGGATTCGCCTCGGGCGGTAGGCCTCGGAGGGCGGCTTGCCGCGCAAGCTATGGTTCAAGCCGCAATCTGAGCTCGAATACCTGTTCAGGCCGGATCGTCAGCCCCCGCAACTCGCTGACCAGGAAGCCGACGGTCGTTTCAGGATCGGCCACGCCGACGTAGAGGCCGCCGGCCTTGCCGACGCGCGAGTCGACGATCCCGTGCCGCTCGAGCATGCGCACCGCTTCACGCAGGACCGGCCGCGCGACCTGGTAGCGCTCGAGGATTTCCGCCTCGGCGCCGATCCGCTCCCCGGCCTTCAGTTCGCGCAGGCGGACTTCGCGCAGCAACAGGCGAACAAGCGCTTCGGCGGTCTTGCTGGGCCGTCCGAACAGCACCCAGCGGAAATCCATCTCGACGCTCAGGCCCGCGCGCCCGATCGCCGGCTGCCCGCGCCGCTTCGCCTCGAGCGCGGGCCGCATCACCATGGGGAATTCGGTGGTAAACCAGGTGCGGGCGAGGCTGAACGCAAGATCTCCGTCGCCCGCCACAACCGCATCCGTCAGCGCCAGCCGATAGCCCTCGGAGCTCGCCGCGACCCGATCGAAGTCCTCGTTGCGCGTCGGCCCGGCGAGGACCTCGAGCCACATGTGCCGCAGCACGTCGGCGAAGATCTCCAGCAGCGGATTCCCGGAAAGCCCGGCCAGCAGGATCCCGTACTGCGTCGCGGCCAGAGCGCGCGCGAGACGACCGGGGTCGTCGCCCTTGATGCCGGGCGCCTCGTGCTCAGCGCCCTGACGAAGAGCGGAGACATTCTCGAGATCGCCGCGCTCGGCCGCAAGCTGGCCCCGAGAAGCCCTCAATGCAGGCGCGCACGTCGAACAACTCGCCCGGCTCGACCGGGAGAAACTCGAAGAAGGTGGCCATCGACATGGCCGCTGCCGCGCCGCCCGACATGCCCACGGCGACGCCGCCGCCCAGACCCCGCTTCAGCTCCAGACGGCCTTGCCGTTCCAGCAGCAGAACCGCTTGGCGAATGCTGCTGCGCCCGACCCGATAGCGCTCGACGAGGTCGGCGATGGTCCCGATGACGTGACCCGGCTCCCAGCGGTTCTCGCGCAGCTCGGCTTCTATGAGGTCCGCCAGGCGCTGGGCCAGCTTGCGCTTGTCCGGCTCAAGCGCAGCGGCCGAGTGTGCGTGCGAGTTCAGGATCGGATCCACGCGGTTCAAGTCGGAATGCGAGACTTATCGCTCAAATTTGCGATCCGCCAGCCCAGGCGACCGCCGGCCGCGCGACCGCCGCGAAGCCGATCTTAGTCCGGATCGTACTGGTCGAAGGCGTCGCGCATGATCCGGTAGGCCGCGTTGAGCTGGGCGGGATCCTCGCGACCGAGCAGGATCTGGCCCGGCAAGACCGCGGCGTGCACGCGCTCGTATTCGTCAGTCGCCAGGTTGTGCGGACGGTGGCCGAGCGTGCTGTCCAGCTTGGCCGCAGCGCGCTTTTCCCACCCTGCGTCTGCGGGCATTTCGAAGAACTCCGCGATCCGGGTCAATTCGCGCTCGGGGTGCGCCTGCAGTTCCTCGAAGCTGACGGACAGGTACTGGTCGGCGTTCAGCTGCACGAACTCACGGAAGCCGCGCGCGATCTGGCGCGTCCACATCCGCGCGAAAACCTCGAGCGGCGGCTTGTCCTTGCCGAACAGCCGGGTGACCGGGTCGTCGTCGCCCATCGACGGCTCCTGGATCGCCTTGCGGATCTGCTCGGTCGTCGGCGGCCGCTCGTCGTACTCGGCGGCGAGGATGAACCAGTTGTGCTCGCGCATGGAGAGCGCGGCTGAGATGCCGTCGCGGTGGATGTGCACGTACTTGGCGTTCGGAAAGTTCCGCCGCATCTCGTCGTAGTAGCGAAGCGAAGAGCCGGCTCGTTCGATCCAAACGCTCTTGCTGTAGCGCTGGCAGAGCCACTGAAAGAGCGCGCGGTACTGGTCGGCGATGCTGCGCGTCGGCTGCTGCTTCGCCCAGGCGATCATGTCGTCGAACAGGCCCTCGGGATTGTCGGGCTCGAGATAGGGCAAGGGCGCCGAGAGCATCGTCGGCATCTTGCTGCCGTCGCCCCAACGCCCCTGCTTTTCCCCGCCGCTGTAGAGAATCTCCTTCAAGCCGAAGGCGCGGCGGCGCATCAGCGCGCCCATGTTGTCCCAGCGGCCAAGGATGCTCGCGAGCCGCTCGCCGGTCACCGGATCGGTCGGAAAGCGATCGAGGTTATCGGCGCCGCCGAGGAACTCGGACAGCACGAGCGTGCCCCGGTTCTCCGACAGCATTCGCGAAAGCAGCGTGGACCCGGCACGGCCCGTGCTGATGATGAACCTCTCCGCGGCCGCCATGAGCCCCTCCCCTCAGGAACGTTTTGCTGGACGGGTCTGGCGCCGCGAGCGGGACGTCCGATCCGCGCCACACCCGCAGATCCGCGCCCGTCGCCACCCGCCAACGCGAGGCACAACCGTCGCCGGCGAAACTCGCATCGCGGCGACCGCGAGGTCAAGAATGAATGAGGCATATGTTTGGGCCAAGAAAGCCCGGCCGGCCGATCGTGACCTGCGTCTTTTGCCGATGACCTGCGCCTTGAATGGGAGATACGATTGGATCGCCGCGCGGACTCAGAGCGCGGATTTTGGAGGAAAACGATGCGAGACCTGAAGGACAAGGTCGTTCTGATCAGCGGTGCCGGCAGCGGGATCGGCGCGGCCTTGGCGCGGGAGGCCGCCCGCCGTGGGGCGAAGGTCGCCGCGAGCGACGTCCGTCGCGAGGCGGTGGAGGCCGTCCGCGAGCAGGTGGCGCGCGACGGCGGCGCGATCATCGCCCTCGAACTCGACGTGACATCACCAGACAGCTGGCGATCCGCGGCCGACCGCGTCGAGCGCGAGTTCGGGCCGATCGACCTTCTGTGCAGCAACGCCGGCGTCGGGCCGACGATGATGCCGCTGCTCGAGCTCTCGACCGACTATCTGCGCTGGATCCTCGAGGTGAACCTGTTCGGCGGCGTCAACGGCGCCCAGTGCGTGGGGCCGCGGATGATCGCCCGCGGGCAAGGGCATATCCTCTTCACCGCATCCGTCGCGGGGTTTGCCAGCGGCGGCCTGCTCTCGGGATACAACGCCTCCAAGCATGCGCTGATCGCAATCTGTGGCTCGCTGCGCGACGAGCTCGCTGGCACCGGCGTCGGCGTATCCGCGCTCTGCCCGGCGGCGGTCGCGACGGGGCTCATGGACACCACCGTCGCCGTCATGCCGAAAGCGATGGCCCAGAGCCTGGCCGCCCCGCCGCGCGACGACGCCCAGTCCAGGATCGCCGACCTGGCGGACACGTCCGGCGGGATGATGTCGGCTGAGGAGGCCGCCCGGCGGGCGCTGGATGGCGTCCTGGCCGACGAGTTCTACATCTTCACCCACCTGGACAGCCGCGCCATGACCATGGCCCGCGCCGAGGAAGTCCAGCAGGTGTTCGACCGGATGGCGGAACGTCGCTGAGGCGCCCTGCCGGCTCGCGCCTCAGGCGGCGGGCGCGAGCGGGCAGGCGTGATCGAGGAGCAGCACGCGCGTGAGCCGCCCGAAGGCGACGAAGTAGCCCGCGGAAATCGTCAGCGCAGCGACTTGCCGTTCGTCGAAATGCTCGCGCAACCGCGCGAACAGATCGTCGCCGATCGCCAGATGGTCGCGCGCGAACAATTCCGCGAACTCCATCGCCGCACGCTGGGCCGGCGAATAGACATCCGGGCGACGGGCGAAGTCGGCGATGTTGTCATAGAAGGCGTCACCGAGCTCCGGCATGGGCCGCGCGGTCTTGCAGACGACGCAGTCGTTCAGCAGCGCGATGCGCATTCTCACCGCCTCGCGGACTTCCGGCGGCAAGGGGTTGGCTTCCGAATAGACCGCGGCCATCAACCCGGCGGCGGACGCGCCCAGGTCCGGGTAGGTCGTATAGAAATCGAGCGCCTCGGCGTCGCGGCTGTTCGATATTGCGATCACGGCCATTCCCGCCTCCCATTCGATGTTGTGCTTCGAGAATAAACCCAAGTTCCGAACAAGACCAAGGCGAAATCAGAGCATAGCTTTGCTTACCCGATGCGACATCGTTTGCTGATCGCCCTCCGAACCGCGCCATCGCGTTGCGATTGACGGAGTTTAGGCTCCAGCTTAGATATCCGAAAAGCTCGAATATATTCCTGAAATGGGGAGAAGAAATGGCGGCCAAGCGGTGGTTCATCACCGGCGCCTCGTCGGGCTTCGGCCGCGTCCTGACTGAGGAGGCGCTGGCCCGGGGCGACCGGGTGGCGGCGACGGCGCGCAATCCCGAAACACTGGCCGAGCTGGTCGCACGTGCGCCCGACCGGATCTGCGCGCTCCGCCTCGACGTGACCCGGGCGGACGAAATCCGTCAAGCGATCGATGGGGCGGTCGCGGCTTTCGGCGGTCTCGACGTCCTGGTGAACAACGCCGGCTTCGCGGTCATGGGCGCGATCGAGGAGGTCAGCGACGCCGACACGCGCCTGATGTTCGAAACGCATCTGTTCGGCGCCATGGCCATCATCCGCGCCGCCTTGCCCCATCTCCGCCAGCAGCGATCGGGGCTGATCATCAACATGTCGTCGATCGGCGGCCTGGTCGGCTACCCCGGCGGCGGCATCTACTCCGCCTGCAAGTTCGCGCTCGAGGGCATGAGCGAAGCGCTCGCGGGAGAGCTTCGACCGCTGGGCATCCGGGTGCTGCTGGTCGAACCGGGGAGCTTCCGCACCGACTTCTTCACTCGCTCGCTGAAGTTCTCCGACCCGATCGCCGACTACGGCCAGACGTTGCGCTCGTCCCGCAACGCGGATCTCTCCGGACTTCCCGACCCCGCAATCGTCGCCCGCGCGATCGCCGACGCGGCCGAGCGGCCCGATCAGCCGCTGAGACTGATGATCGGCGCCGACGCCGTGGAAGTCGCGACCGGGAAGCTGCGCCTGCTCAGCGAGGCGATCGAGGCCGCACAGCGCTGATCCATCGCTAAGCCATGGCGGCAAGGGGCGCCGAGGACCTCGCCCCATGGACACACGCCAACTGCGCAACTAATAGAATGTGTGACTAATAAGAGCTGCGGGCCCAAGAGGCGGCGGGAGGAGTGCGGAATGAGCTATCAAGCCATGAGCGTCGCAGAGGTCGGCAGCGCCCCCGAGCACGTCCCGGCAGACCTGGTGATCGACTTCGATTTCTATCAGGTCCCCGGCGACGAGACCGATCCGCATGGTGCGTGGAAGCGCCTGCAGGACGGGCCGCCAGTGGTCTTCACGCCGCGCAACGGTGGGCATTGGATCGCCACGCGGGCCGAACCGATCTTCGAGGCCATGCAGGACTTCGAGCGCTTTTCATCGAACCCCTTCAACATCCCTGCCCGACCGCCCGGAGCCCCGCGCACCGTTCCGCTCGAGGTGGACCCGCCGGAGTTGCAGGGCTTCCGCGCGATCGCCGTTCCGCTGCTCTCGCCCAAGGCGCTGGCGCCGCTGGAGCCGGAAATGCGCGCGCTCGTCGTCGAGATGATCGAGCGCGTGAAGCCGCTGGGCCGCTGCGAGTTCGTCGCCGACTTCGCCGTACAGATGCCGGTCGACCTGTTCCTGCGCTTCGTCGAATTGCCGGCGGAAGACCGTCCGTTGGTGCGGGGCTGGATCGAGACCATCGCGCGCAATCCGGATCGGGAGGCTCAGATCGCCGCCCATGCTGCGTCCTACGAGTATCTCAGCGCGGTTCTGGCCGAGCGCCGCAAGCGCCCGGGGGAGGACATCTTCTCGCGCATCGTGAAGGCGGAAGGCGAAGGTAAGATCTGCCCCGTAGACAGCGTATCGATGGGCCTGAACATCCTGTTCGGCGGCATCGAGACGGTCACTTCGGCGCTTTCCTTCATCGTCCGCTTCCTGGCCGAGAACCCCGCGCACCGCCGCGAGTTGGCGCAGAACCCCGCACTGATGCGCGACGCGGTCGAGGAGTTCATGCGCCGCTTCGGCATTCTCAACCTGGGCCGCACGGCAGCCGCCGATTTCGACTTCCACGGCGTCCAGATCCGCAAGGGCGACCGGATGCTGTTGCCGATCCACCTCTACGGCCTCGACGAAAGCAAGTTCGATCGTCCGATGGATGTCGACTTCCATCGCGAGCACTTTCGGCACATCAATTTCGGCAGCGGGCCACACCGCTGCTTGGGCTCGAACCTGGCGCGGCCGGAGCTGCGGGTGTTCCTAGAGGAATGGATCGCGCGTATTCCGGAATTCTCCATCGCCCCGGGCGACGCGCCGAAAGGGCATTCCGGCGCCGCCATGGCTATCACTTACCTGCCGCTCATTTGGGCGGCGTGACGCGAACTTGAGGGAAGCGTTTCGAATGAAGATCGTGGTCGACAAGAGCCGCTGTCAAGGGCACGCGACCTGCGCGCTGGCCGCGCCTGACGTCTTCGTGCTCAACGACGAGGGCTACAACGAGATGGACCCGTTCACCCCGCCGCCCGAGTTGGAAGCTCAGGCGCGCAAGGGCGCCCTCTCCTGCCCGGAGAACGCCATCACCATCGTCGAGGAATAACCTTGCCGCGTGCACGGCGCCCTCGAGAGGTGAACCGATGACGGCGGTGATCGAGGCCGAGACCGTAGAGGACGGCGTTCTGCTGGTGCGGCTGAACCGGCCTGAGCGTCTGAACGCCATCAACCAACGGTGGCTCGACGAGTTCAACGCTCTGGCCGACCGGCTGATGGACGACGTCGAAACTCGCGTGGTCGTGCTGACCGGCGCCGGGCGGGGCTTTTGCGCGGGCGCCGACATCGTCGGCGGCGACCTGCGGAGCGACCTGCCCGCGGGGCCGCGGGATGGCGGCATGTATCGCGCCTGGCTCGCGCAGGAAGCCGTGGGGCGCACGCTCACCCGACTGCCTGCGCTGCCGCAGCCGGTGATCGCCGCGGTCAACGGCCCGGCCGCCGGCGGCGGCTTCGCACTGGCGCTGAGCGCCGACGTGCGGATCGCCTCGACGAACGCCTTTTTCAACGTCGCCAACGCGAAGATCGGCCTTTCCGCTGGAGACGCCGGCATCAGCTGGATGCTGCCGCGCCTGATCGGCCTCTCGCGCTCGTTCGAATACATGCTGAGCGGCCGACGCATCCTCGCCGATGAGGCCGAGCGCGTGGGCCTGGTTTCAAAGGTGACTTCGCCGGAAGACCTTCTTCCTAGCGCGTTCGCGATCGCGCGCGAGATCGCGGCCAATGCGCCCTTCGGCGTGCGCATGACCAAGCAGATCGTCTGGGAGAACTTGGAGACGCCCTCCTTCTCCGCCGCCCTCGACCGCGAGAACCGCACTCAGGTGATGTGCACTTTCACCGGCGATTCGGAGGAAGCCGCCGACGCGTTCCGCGAGAAACGCGCGCCGGCGTTCGGCAAACCCAGGGTCTAAGCGCGCTTAGGGCGGTGTAGACCAGCTCGTAGGGGCGAAGACGTGCCGCTCGCCCTTCTCGTCGATCCGGACGATCTCGGCGTCGTAGGGCAGCGGGCCGTCGGGCATCCGCGTGGTCTGCATCAGGTCGACGGTGCCCAGGGTCGACTGGAAGTGCTGGCCGCCGAACGGCCCGAAGCTGGCGCGGTTTGGATGATCGGCCGGAACTCGAAGCCAGGCTCCGGGATCTCCAGACGGACTTCCGTCTCCTTCTCATGCCACGCCAGATCCGTATACGAACGCTCCATCGTCACATCTCCTCCCGCCAAATGTTTTCGTTGAACTTGCCTCAGCCGTTCTCGCTCGGCTTTCCATGGCCAGCGAGAATTTCCTGATCACGTTGGGCCAACTCCGAAGCCCGCGTCTCCCCGAACGACTTCTGATAGCCGTCGTGCAGGGCGCGGACCTCCGCGACCGAGCGCCCGGCGGCGTCATCCCATTCCCGGCGCATCGTCGCGATCATCGCCCGGTCGTGACCCGCGATGGCTTCGGCGAGCTTCAGCGTGAAGGGCAGCAGTTCATCGTGGGCGACCGCGTGGTTGGCGAGGCCGATGCGCAGCGCCGTAGTAGCGTCGACGAACTCACCGGTCAGGATCATCTCCCGCGCCCAGGCCATGCCGACGCGCCGCGGCAGCTCGACCATCACCGGGCCGGGGTAAGCGCCGACGCGTAGGTGCGTGCTGGCGAACCGCGCCCGCTCGGATGCGACGATGAAGTCGCACGCCAGGGCGACGCCGAGGCCCCCTGTCACGGCGGCGCCGTTGACCGCGGCGATGAGCGGGACCTGTGACGCCTGCAGGGCGTCCGCATAGGTTCGAAGGTCAGACAGCCGGTTCGAGCCGGCGTCGCGCAGGTCGATGCCCGCGCAGAACGCCGGATCCGCGCCGGTGATCACGATGCAGCCAGCGTCCTGCGCCTGCGCCAGCGACCGCGCAAACGCGGTCGCCAACTCCAGATTGATCGCGTTGCGCGCTTGCGGCCGATTGAGCGTAATGACGGCGAAGCCGCCGTGGCGCTCCGACCTGACGACGTCAGTCACCCCGACCTCCCGCTCTGCCCTGTGTTCTCCTCGCCGCCGCTACGCCGGTTCGGCGACACGCACGCCAGCGTCTTCGAGGATCATGTCGGCGGCCTTCTCGCCGATGACGATGGCGGCCGCGTTGGTGTTGCCGGAGACGATGCGCGGCATGATCGAGGCGTCGGCCACGCGCAGCCCTTCCATGCCGAGCACCCGCAGTCGCGGATCGACCACGGCGTCGGCGCCGGTCCCCATGCGGCAGGTGCCGACCGGGTGGTGCGCCGAGTTGCCGTTCGCCCGCGCATAGGCCAGCAGTTCGTCGTCGCTCTGCACGTCAACGCCCGGCAGGTATTCCTGCTCGATGTACGGCGCGAGCGCGGGCTGGGCGAGCAGCCGGCGGACCAGGCGCAGGCCGTCGATCATCGTGCGCTGGTCCAGCGGGTCCGAGAGGAACCGCGGGTCGATCTTCGGTGCGGCCATCGGGTCGGGCGAGGCCAGCGTCACCTGGCCCTCGCTGACGGTCCGGGCCGGGCAGGCGCCGACGCTGATTCCGGGCCGCTTGTGCAGCGGGCTGGATTTGTCGGTAGCGGCGCCGGCCGGCAGCATCAGGAGCTGCAGATCCGGCGTCGCCAGCTCCGGTCGCGTCTTGCAGAAGGCGGTGACGTGCGCCGCCGACCAAGCGAAGATCCCCTTGCCGGTGAGCGCGTAGCGGACGACTTCGCCGACCACCGACAGGCCCTTGGTTTTCTCGTTCAGCGTCCAGCCGCGCGGCTTCACGTGGTCGGCGACCGAGGCGATCAGGTGATCGGTGAGATGCTGGCCGACGTTGCAGTTGTCCGCCACGACGGGGACTCCCAGGCCCTGCAGCGCCGCGCCATCGCCGACGCCCGACAGCATCAGCAGATGCGGCGAGCCGAAGGCGCCCGCCGACAGCACGATCTCGCGCGCCGCGCGGACCACCTGGCTCTGGCCGTCCTTGCGGTAGCGGACTCCGACCGCGCGTTTGCCCTCGAACACAAGGCCCTCGACCTGGGCGTCGGTGACCACCCGCAGGTTGCCCCGCTTCATCGCCGGATGCAGGAAGGCCACCGCCGTCGAGCAGCGCCGGCCACGCTTGGTGGTGATCTGGAAGTAGCTGACGCCTTCCTGATCGCGGCCGTTGTAGTCGCCCGTCACCGGCACACCGCCCTGGGCGCAGGCCTCGATGAAGAGGTCGCTCAAGGGATTGATGCTGCCTGGGTGATTGACCTGCAGCGGCCCAGCATCTCCCCGCAACTCGTCGCCGCCGCTGGCATAGGTCTCCGAGCGGCGGAACAGCGGCAAGAGGTCGTCGTAGGACCAGCCGACGTTACCCATTTGACGCCAGCCGTCGTAATCCTGCGGCTGGCCACGCACATAGACCAGACCGTTGATCGACGACGACCCGCCCAGCGTCTTGCCGCGCGGCATGAAGATCCGCCGCCCCGCCCCGTCCGGCTCGGTCTGGAAGTGCCAGGCGAGCTTGGGGTTGGCCATGGCGAAGACGAAGCCGAGAGGCACGTGGAACGCCAGGCTCTTGTCCGCGCCGCCCGCTTCGATCAGCAGCACCTTGTGCCGTCCATCGGCGCTCAGCCGATTGGCCAGCACGCAGCCGGCGCTGCCCGCACCCACCACGATGAAGTCCGCGTCGCTCACGCTGGTTAAGCTTCCACGCCGTAGATGGTCTTGGTCTCGCGGAAGCCGTGGAAGCCTTCCGGCCCCATCTCGCGGCCCAGGCCCGAGGCCTTGAAGCCGCCGAACGGCGCGCCGAAATCGAGGGCGAAATTGTTCAGGCCGAAGGTGCCCGTGCGAACCGAACGCGCGGCCTTGAACGCCCGCTTCGGGTCCTCGGTGAACACCGCTCCGCCCAGGCCGTAGGGCGAGTCGTTGGCGATGCGGATGGCGTCGTCGTCGGTGTCGTAGGGGATCAACACGCCGACCGGCCCGAAGATCTCCTCCTGGGCGATCCTCATGCTGTTGTCGACGTCGGCGAACACCGTCGGCTTCACATACCAGCCCTTCGGCAGGTCCTTCGGCCGCTCGCCGCCCACGGTGACGCGGGCGCCGGCGTCGCGGCCCGCCGCGATGTAGCCTTCGACGCGATCACGCTGGCGCTCGGCGATCAGCGGGCCAAGCTGAGTGGCGGGATCGAACGGGTCGCCCATCTTCAGCGCGCCCACGCAGTCGGTGATGGCGTCGACGAACTCGCTGTAACGTGACTTCGGCAGCAGGATGCGGGTCATGGCCACGCAGGCCTGGCCGTTGTTCGCCGCCAGGCCGAACGGAATGGCGTGGTTCAGCACGGTCTCGACCTTGGCGTCGTCGAGCACGATGGCGGCCGACTTGCCGCCCAGCTCAAGGCCGACGCGCTTGAGGTGCTCGCCGCAGATCGCGCCGATCTTGCGGCCAGCCGCTGTGCTGCCGGTGAACGACACCTTGTCGATGCCCGGATGGCGGACCAGGTGTTCGCCGACCTCACGGCCGCCGGCGACGATATTCAGAACGCCGGGCGGCAGGCCGATCGCCTCGGCCGCCTGGGCCAGGTAGTAGGCGTCGAGCGGGGTTTCCGGCGCGGGCTTGGCGACGATGGTGCAGCCGGCCGCCAGCGCCGGCGCCACCTTCAGCATCAACAGGAAGAACGGCCCGTTCCAGGGCACGATGGCGGCGACCACGCCCACCGGCTCGTGGCGCACGGTGACCGGCCCGCGAAAGGCCTGGCGCACCTCTTCCATGCCCTCCTTCTCCGCCAGATCGGCGTAGTAGTTGAGCAGCGCGACGACGCCGTGGCCGTTCATCTGGTTGCCGGTGAGGGTGGTGCCCATCTCCGCGGTGAGCAGCTCGGCGATCTCGTCGCCGCGGTCGCCGATCCATCCGGCCATCTTGCGCAGGTAGGCCGCGCGCTCGGACGGCGTCAGCCGCGGCCAGGCCCCCTCGTCGAAGGCCCGCCGCGCCGCCGCCACCGCACGGTCCATGTCCGCGGGCGCGCCCTCCGGAGCCTCACCGACAGCCTCTTCCGTCGACGGCGAGATCACCTGAATCATCGAAGATGTGGATGGCGCGACCCATTCGCCGCCGATGAAGAACCGATCGAACTTGCGCATCAGCTGCCTCCCAGGCCTCGCCCGCGATGGGGACCTTATTAGGCACATGTTCTATACGGCCGATTTGGACAGGTACAGGCCTCTTCTCGCTTAGGTTTGAGCCGAACTGCGGCGGCGATCAGCGTGCGCGCGTGGCCCAATGCGAACGCCGACGCGCCTGGGCTTGCAGCCGCTCTCCAGGCGCGATGCGCGACTGCAACTGCCGGTCCAGGTCAGCGCGACGGACGACGCGGCTTTCGACCGGAAACGCCTCCTCGCACCACAGCCAGCGCAGCATCAGCACGCCTTCCGAACGGACGCCGATATCGAGCCAGTTCGGCGCGCAAGGATCCCAGCCGCAGATGACGACCCGCACGCGCCCATCGGCGTCGACCCGCGCATCCGGGGCGACGAGGCTCGTCGTGCGATTGGCGAGATCGGGCGATCCATACCAGGGGAAGGTCAGCCACTGCACCGTCCAGGTGAGCGCACGCGGCGGCGCGAATTCCAAGACGACGGCTTCGTCGGGCGCGAGCCGGAAACGGCCTGGCCCATACCAGATGTTCCGGTTTCCCGCCGCGGCAGGCGCGGGCTGGGCGACGCCGTTTATGGTGGTGATCCGCTCGCGAACCATCTTCGTGTGGGTGGTGAGATAGCCTTGCAGCCATGGCCCTAGCGAGGCGAAGCGCTCGCTCACCTCGGCCGCCGTCGGCCTGGGCGGCGCCTCGCCTTCGCTGCCCAAGCGGACGATCTCGAAGACGCCCGGGCGATGCGCGTCCCAGTCGTTGAAGTATTCGCGGATCTGAACGATGCGCGCGTCGGCGGGCAGTTGCAGCCAATTTCCCGGGCGCGGTGCGGCGCTGAGGCTCAGCTCGAACCGGCCGTGGTCGTCGACCGCCAGGTCCTTGAGCCCGAGGTCGCCCCAGACGCGCCGACCTCCATGAAAAGGCCAGCCCTCGTGCAGCGAGATATTGAGGTCGAACAGCGAACCAATCTCGCCGCGAATAAGGTACTCGGCGTCACCGCGGATCGCGGCGAAGCGGTTGTCGGCGATCTCCGGCGTGTCGTTCATGTGCACGAAGCGGGGAAAGTCCGCATCGGGCACGAGCGCCCAGGCGAGCCCCTCCAACGCCAAGTGCCCGAGGTGCTCGAAGCCCTCGGCCTGGCTCGCCTCGTCCAGCCCCTCGCCTTCGCGCGCAATCACCTCGCCTGCCGCCTTCAGCTGGTCGCAGAGCGCGTCCCAGGCGGCCTTCAGCGTCTCGGGGGATTTGCCGGTCATCGTACGTCCACTTCGATCTTCAGATCGCAAGCGCCGCGCGGGCGCCCTCGACGGTAGCGTGCATGATGCGACGGGGGGCGAGCGCATCGCCCACCAGCTGCAGGGCGGCCACCCTGCCGTGCAGCTCGCGATAGAGCCGATCGTCCGGCCGCATGCCGCAGGCCAGCACGACGGTGACGTCCAACACCTCGCGCACCTCGCCGGAGAAGGTGTCGACCAGCCGGGCCACGCCGCCGTCCAACTCCGCCAGGCGCGTGCAGAGGGACAGCCGCACGCGCTTGTTCTTCAGGCGCTTCAACAGCGCGAAACGGACGCCGTCTTCGCCCCCCGCGGCGAAGTCCACCTGCTCCGAGGCCAATTCGACCTCGCAGCCGAGCTCGGCCAGGTAGTCGGCGAGGGTCGGGGCGGCCAGGTGATTGTCGGCGCCCCCGACGACCAGGGCGCGAGCCCCGACCTCGACCTCGCCGCGCAACACCTGCAGCGCGGTGACCACGCGCGGATCGCCGGGGAGGCCAGGTATCTCCGGGATGATCGGCTGGGCGCCGGTCGCGACGATCACGGCGTCCGCCTCGAAGCCTGCGACGTCGTCGGCCGATACCCGATGGCCGAGCACGAGCTCGACGTCCAAGGGCGCCAGCGCCGTCTCGAAGAAGGCGGCTTGGTCGAGCAGGTTGCGCCGGTTGGGATCGCGGGCGAGCACACGCACCGTGCCTCCGAGCTCGGAGGCTTCGTCGCAGAGATAGACCTTGTGTCCGCGCAACGCTGCGACGCGCGAGGCTTCTAGCCCGGCGGGGCCGGCGCCGATCACCAGGACGGTCTTGCGGACCTCGGCCGGGGTGACTGCCATCTCCGCCTCACGCCCGGCGGCGGCGTTGACCGCGCAGGTGACCGCGACACGGCTGCGACCGATGTGATGGCACTCGGACAGGCCCAGGCACATGCGGATCTCGCCCGCCTGGCCAGCCCTCGCCTTGTTCGGCAGGTCGGGGTCGGCGATCAATGCCCGCACCATGCCCACCATGTCCGCCGCACCCTCGCGGATCAGGGCCTCGGCGATGGAGGCGTCCGCGATCCGCCCGGTGACCAGGACCGGCACGCCGCCGGCCGCCTCGCGCACCGCCGCCGCGGCCTCGGCGTTGTAGGCGGGCTCGCGGTACCAGGGGCTGACGTAGGCGCCCTCGAATCCGTCGCCGAAGCCGGAATAGCTTCCGCCGCTGACGCTGATGTAGGCCACGTGCGGCGCGAGCAGGCGCGAGATCCCGCATGCTTCGTCGAGGTTGATTCCGCGCCCCTGGCCGAAACCCTCGTAGCCGAGCCGCAGACCGATCGGGAATTCGGAGCCGACCAGCCGCCGCGCCGCCGCGATGATCTCGCGCACGATCCGGACGCGCTTCTCGCGGGTTCCGCCCCAGGCGTCCTCGCGCCGGTTGAAGTGCGGCGAGAGGAACTGCATCAGCATGTAGCCGTGCGCGCCGTGGATCTCGGCGAGATCGACGCCCGCGTCGCGCACCCGCCGTATCCCCTGGGCGAAGGTGAAGATCAGCTCTTCGACCTCCGTCTCGCTCAGCGCATGCGGCACATGGGCGTCGTAGGGGTCCGGGACGTTCGAGGGCCCGAGCGCCGGGGTCATCGTTGGCCAGTGCTGCGCCGCGCCGCCGTGGGCGACCTGGGCGAAGCAGTGCGCGCCCTCGGCGTGGATCACCTTGGCGCGCGCCTCCAGATACGGGATCGCCAGCCCGTCATAGTAGGCGACGCCCTCGGAGGTCAGCGGCGACGGCGGCTTGCGGTCCCACTCGTAGACGCCGCCGGCGGTCCCAGGTCCCAGCGAATAGGCAAGCACGCCCGGCCCGCCGCTCAGGCCCATCAGGGCGACTCCGCCGCGCGCGCGGTGCTGCAGATAGGCCAGGTCCCGATCCTGCGGCAGACTCGAGCTGTGGGTGGTGTTGACGATACGGTTGTGGATCGTCACGCCGCCGAGGCCGAGCGGTTCGAATAGCCTTGGGAAGTAGGTCGCCTGGTCCATTGGACCCCCGTCAGAGGAACTGGCCGAACCGCTTCAGATAGGGTTCGAGGAAACTGGAGACGCCAGCCTCGGTGAGTCCGAACTCCTCGAGGCTGTAGCGGTAGGAGCCGCCCTTGTGCTGCGGGTTCTCGTCCTCCCAGCCGGCGATTGACGCCTCCGTCTCGGCGGTGAAGGGCGCGCCCGCACGCTGATAGATCTCGCGCACGACCGTGGCGCTGTCCTCGACGATCCGACGGTACGGGACGTCGACGAACAGCGGCTCGCCGCCGGCCTCGCGGAAGGCGACGCTGCGCAACAGGCCCAGCGCCGGAATGCGGCTCCAGGCCGCCACCGTCTTCTCGCGGTCGACGCTGACGGCGTTGGTTTCCTGCATCAGCACTGCGATGCGCACCATCGAGGCGATGGTCAGCCGCGGATCACGGTGGGTCATCACCAGGGTAGCGTCCGGGAAGGTCTCCATCAGCACGCCGAGATTGTGCAGGTGGAAAGGCGTCTTCAGCATCCAGCGCTTGCCGCCGCCTCGCTTCTGCCACTGCAGGAACTTTAGCTGGTCGTGCAGGAAGTCGTAGGTCGGGCGATAGTCGGCCTGCTCGCACCAGGCCTGAAACTCCGGAAGGATCAACAGCGGCGACGGCGCGGTGAAGCTCTTCGCCAGCAGCAGATGCTCCATCTCCGGCGCAAGCGCGTCGACGGCGTGGGCTTGGTCCATGCCCTGCTGGCGCAGACGCTCGGCCCAAGTCTCGGCCTCGGCGATGCGCGGGTCCGGCGTGGCCGGCGGATCGCTGAACGGCACCGGGTTCAGGGCCTCCCAGGTGTAGAGCACGTTCCACTGCAGGTCCGACGCCATCACCCGGAACAGCTTGCTGGTGCCGGTCCGCTGCGCGCCGACGATGATCACCGGCGCGCGGATCTCCTCCCCCTCGATCTCCGGATGGCGACGGAAGTAGTCGCGGATCCGCAAGCGCGTCATGAGCGAGGAGACGATATCCGCCTCCTGCTGCGCGAGCGCGTCCGCGTTCAGCAGGCTCTCGGTGTTGATCGCCTCGACGAAGCGGTCGAGGGCGACGCGGAACGCCGGATCGCCGAAGTCTTCGAGCATCGCCCGGGCGCGTGCGCGCCCGAGCAGCGTCTCGACGTTCAGCGGATGCTCGCGCGCCGCTGGCGCGAGGTAAGCTTCACTCATCGAGGGTCAGCCTCCGCCGAGCGTCCAGCTCACTTCGGCGCCGATGTAGCGCGGCTCGCCGATCTGGACGAAGTCCATGCCGGTGTTCCGCACCTGGGTGCCGGTCGTATAGTAGTACTTGTTGGTCAGGTTGCGGCCAACCAACGCGATCTTCATCTGGCGCTCCGGGATGTTCCACTCCAGACGGCCGTCCAGCAGGCTGTAGGCGGGCTGGGCGAGGCGGGTCTCGGTCGGTCTCAGCAGCGAGTTGTTGCCGAAGATGACGTCGTCACGCCAGTTCCAGTCCAGCCGGGCCACCAGCGAGCCGACCGGCAGATCCCAGGTGTAGTTCGCACCCAGCGAGGCGCTGTACTTCGGCACTTCGAATGGTGCGTTCGTGAAGTCCTGGATCGTCCCGAGATTGCTGACGATGAACTTCGTGTAGTGCGCATCGACGTAGTTGAAGAAGCCGTGGATGCCGAGGTTGCGGGTCGGCTGGGCGTTTAACTCGATCTCCACGCCCTTGATCTTCGCCGCCGCGGCGTTGTTGACCAGGGTCGACGACGTAATCGCGCCCGTCACCGAGCTCTGGAAGGTGACGACCGTGCTCTTCTGGATGTCCTTATAGTCGGAGTGGAACGCCGCGATGTTGAAGCGCACGCGATCATCGAACCACTGCGACTTCATCCCGATTTCCTGATCGGTGACCTTTTCGGGACGGAAGGGCAGCAGACCAGCGTTGCCGGAGCTGGTGATGTTGAAGCCGCCGGCGCGATAGCCGCTGCGCGCCGTGGCATAGACGTTCAGGTCGGGGCTGAACTTGTACTGCCCGGTGATGTTGTAGTTGATCGCATCCTTGTTGACGTGGCCCGGCAGGCGGCACTCGGACTGCGGAATCGGCGCAGGGTTGGCCGCGGTCGGCACCAGCACGTTGCAGCGCAAGAAGCCGAAGCCTTGGCGCGTGTTTGCGATATAGGCGCGGTTGACCGCCCGCCGGTCGTCGATCGACCAGCGCAGGCCGCCGGTGACTGAGAAGGCGTCGGTGAAGGCGTAGGTCGCCTGCAGGTAGGCGCCGCCCGACGCGTTCATGACGATGGCGTCGTTCAGCGGCGGGTTGGCCGGATCTGCGATCGCCGAGCGGCTGCCCTCGAACCCCTTCTCGTAACTGTAATACAGGCCCGTCACGTAGTTCAGGCGGTTGTCGAGCAGCTTGCCCGTCGCCTGGAACTCCTGGCTCAGGAACCAGGCGTGCGTGTAGGTGTCGGTGTGGAAGAAGGGCAGCGGCGTGTTGTCGAGGTCGGTGACGGACCGCCGCTGGAAACGCTTGTAGTAGGTCTGCGACTTCAGCTGCAGGGCGGTCCCGCCGTCCCAGCGGACGATCAGGCCGGTGTCCCAGCCGTCGTAGATGTTGGGCGTCAGGCGCGTGCCGTTGTTCTCGTACTTGCGCGTGTCGCCCGTGCCGCCGACGGTCTGCAGATAGTTCAGCGCCTGGGCGAATTGGTTCGGGAAACCAGCCGCCGCGGCGGTCGCGGGCGTGAAGCCGAGCGCGCCGGCCGCATAGGTGACCGCGAGCGAGTTGTTGCCAGGCGCGCCCGGGTCGTTGCTCGGATAGTACTTGGCCTTGAAGGTCGCGCCGCCGCTCTCGAAGCGGGTGTAGGAGCCGCTGAGGTTGATGCTCAACTGGTCGGTCGGCTCGTAGCGGATCTTGCCGCGGATGCCGGTGAAGTTGTCGTCGTTCTTCCGGGTGACCTGGTTGGCGCCCCAGCCGTCGCTGGCCTGGTGGATGGCCGAAAGGCGAACCGCCAGCTTGTCGTTGATCGGCAGATTGGCCGCGCCCTCGATGCCGAGCGTGGCCCAGCTGCCGCCGTACAGCCGTAGGTAGCCGCCGCGGTCGAGGGTGGCGTCGTGGGTGAAGATGTTGACCGCGCCGCCGGTGGTGTTCTTGCCGTAGAGCGTGCCTTGCGGACCCTTCAGCACTTCGACGTGGTCGAGGTCGTACATCCCGGCCTTCAGGCCGTAGACGCGCGACTGATAGTTCCCGTCGACGTAGATCCCGATCGACGGATCGGTGCTGAGGATGATGTCGGCCAGGCTCTGGCCGCGGATGATGAAGGTCACCGCGTCCTGCGCGCGCGAGCTCTGGATCGCGGTGACGCCCGGCGACACCTTCTGCAGGTCGAGCGCCGAAACCACGCCGCGGGCGCGCAGTTCGGCAGCGCTCTGCGCGGTGACCGACACCGGCACCTCCTGCAGGTTCTCCTGCACCTTCCGGGCGGTGACGACGATTTCCTCCAGCTTGGCGCCTTCGGGCGCCGCCTGGGCGTGGGCCTGCGCCGCGCAGGCCGCCGCGAGCGCGAAAGCGGCGGCCGAACTCATCAGATGCTTCATGGTATCCCCTCTGGCCGCTGCTTCAGGCAGCGTGCGTTCATTCGTTCAACGAGCCCGGGCCGGGGCCGGCGTTGTCGGCGGCAGGCTCAGCCTCGTCAGAGCTCACTCACGCCCTTGCACGCAGGCGAATGCCGCAGGCGCCTACGCGCCCGATTCATCTCGGCGCGGCGCCGGGCGCTGAGGGTTAGGTCGGCGAAGCCAGAGAAGGCAAATACCTTGTCGGCCTACGAGCCATGCCTGTGAAGCATGGCCGCAACGGAGCCCCTAGGCCGCCGCTTTGGCGATCGTGCGGCGGTGCTCTCGGATCGCCGGCAGAATGGCGCGGGCGAATTGCGTCGCCGCCGGCCTACCCTTTCGCCAGACCAGTTGAAGCTTCAGGTCCAGGCCGAGATTCCGCACGGGCTTCACGACGAGCTCCGGCGAGGAAATCCGCCTCGCCGACACGGATGCCGCAAATGCACATCCGCCGCCCGCCAGAAGAAGTTCAACGGCGGAATCGCTGCCTTCTTCCAACTCGTAGGCGACCTTCGGTTCAAACCCACACGTTCGGCAGGCCATCATCAGGTGATCGTAGATAAAGGGGCTGGATTTTCTCGCGTACCAAACAAAATATTCCTCGGATAGATCGATCAGATCAATCGAATCCTGCATGGATAAACGATGAGACGCCGGCACAATCACGGAAAGCGTTTCGCTATGAATATCAACAATGCGAGAATTGGGGATTACGCAAGAACCTTCGTACAGAACCGCAACATCCAGCTCCGACCGCGATACCGCGCTGTCGATCTCCCCCAGCGTCATCCTATGGAGTTTGACTTTGGTGTCGGGAAATCTTGTGCGGAATGCACTTAATCCGGCCGCGACAAAGGGAAAGAATGTCGCATTCTGCACAACACCCACTTCGACCTTCTGATCGGCGACGCTGTTGACACGCGACGCCGCCTTGGCGAGGTCGTCCAGGATCTTGGCCGCTTCGCGTGCGAAAGCTTTTCCGGCAGGCGTCGGCGTCACGCCGCGAGCGCCCCTCACCAGCAGGCGCGCCCCCAACTCGGCCTCGAGGTCGCTGATCTGACGGGACAGCGCGGGCTGAACGACGTGCAGTCGCTCGGCGGCGCGCGAGATCGTCCCCTCCTCGAGGGCCGCCAGGAAGTACCTCAGGTGACGCAGCTCCATCGGATCCTCCGGACCGAGCCCTGCCCGCGCAGCGAGCAGGGTCTCGACATTCAGGGGCTGCAGGCCGCCGGATCGGTGGGCTCCCGGCGCGCCTGCCCCGACGGACTTAGCCGGTGTAGACGATCTCCATCAGCGAGCCGTCCGGATAGTGGAAGTCGCCGGTGGAGTAGCTCTTGCCGATGGCGCCGATCAGCAGCCGGCCGGCGTGAAACTTCACCTGCGGATGGCCGGCCTGCAGGTTTTTCACGAACAGGTGGCGCTCGCCCTTCTCGTCGATCCGGTAGATCGCCGCGTCATACGGCAGCGCCTCGTCGGGCATGGTGCTGGTCTGCATCAGGTTGACCGAGCCCATGTCGACGACAAACTGCTGGCCGCCGAACGCGCCGAAGCCCTTCGGCGCGACGGCGCCCCGGTAGCGGTTGGCCATGGTGCTCGGCCAATCCGGGAACTCGTAGGGCAGCAGGCCCGAAGCGTCGATCTGGGTGAGCTTCGCCTTCTGCCCCTCGCCCTGATCGTCGACCACGAAGTGGACGATCTTCTCCACCAGCGGCGGCTCGCCGGGCTTGGGAGCCGGGCTGGAGAAGCTGTGGTTGGCGACGCCTTCGCAGATCAGCTTGCCGGCGTGCTGGCCCCAGCTCTGCGGCGCACGGTAGATCCAGCGCGGCATGAACTGGATGCCGGCGTTCTCCGTGTCGCCCACGACGTAGGGCCAGATCTGCCGGGTCGAGGTGACCTTGTACATAGTGCAGTTGAACATCGAGACGACGAACATAAAGCCGTCTTCGGGCGTGCCTGGCTCGCCCCAGCCCGGGCCCATCAACGCGCCGGACTTTCCGCCGTTGATGCTGCCGGAGTCCGGCACCACCACATAGTGCTCGACCCAGCTCGCGCCCGGCGGGACCCAGAACACCGCGTGGGTGTTGTGCGCGCCCTGGCGCCCCGGGCGCAGCTGGCCCAGCGGGAACGGACGGTTGGAGTATTCGCCGAAGTTGGGCGGCGACTTGACCGTGCTCATGATCATCGCCCGGCCCGTATTGCCATAGGGCACGATCGGCTCGACGCGGTTGTCGGGATGCAGCTTGAAGATCGAGCCGTGGCCCTTCTCGGGGTTCCAGCCGGGTTCGCCCTGGCCGCCGATGTCGGTGATCACGATCGAGCCGTCGTCCTCGATCCAGCCGAGCTGGGTGTCGTATAGCGTCGTCGCCGGCGGGATGATCGGGCGCAGCTCGAAGCCGGGTTCGACGATCTCCGCCCTGACCTCGGTCCATTCCTTGAGCCAGCCGAGATCGGTGTACGAACGTTCCATTGGTTCCCTCCGCTAATCGATTAAGTGTGCGCGTTGTTTGTCGCCTGCACCGCCCCTCAGAAAGGGCCGGCGCGAAGGTCGCGCCGGCCCGAGTTCCCGCCGTTCGGGGAGGTGACCGGCGGGATCAGTGAGATTTCGGATCGTCGAGCGCGACGCCGTAGACGCGCTCGGCGTTCTTGAAGAGGACCTTCTTCTGGGTCTCCACGGAGTGGTGGCCCAGCGTCTCCTGGGCCTTGTCCCGAATGTTCGGGTACAGCGACGTGGGATGCGGGAAGTCCGTCTGGAACATGATGTTGTTGTCGCCGAACTCGTCGATGAACAGGTCGACGCAGTTCTTCTTCTCGAACCAGTACGAAGCGTAGATCTGGTCGACGAACTGTTCCTTGGGCGAACGCTTGAAGCGGGCGCGCTCTTCCTTGCTGGTCATCTCAGCCCAGTTGTGCTCGAGGCCCTGGATCACGAACGGCAGCCAGCCCACACCGCTCTCCACCGAGACGAAGTTCAGCTTCGGATATTTCTCGAGGATGCCCTGCAGGATCAGGTTGGCCACGTCCTGGAAGTTGTTCAGGAAGTTGTTGACCGCCCCGAACACGCAGAGCGGGCCGTTCAGGCTGCCGTCCTCACGGATGCCGGTGCGCTCGCTCGACCACCACTTGCCCAGCTCGCCCTCGAAGCTGCCCGAGCCGATGTGGAAATTGATCGGCAGGCCGAGATCCTGGCAGGTGGCGAAGAAGCGGTCCCACTTCGGATCGGCCAACGGCGGCTGGCCGAAGTCGGCCGGCTTGTCGGACATGGCGATGCCGGTCAGGCCCAGCTTGCGGATGCGCTCCAGCTCCTTCAGCGACGCGTCGAGGTCCCACAGCGGCAGCGCCGCCTGCGGCAGCAGCCGGCCTTTGCCGTCCTTCTGCAGGTCGATCAGGGCGTCGTTGTAGGCCGTGACGTGCCATTGCCGAAGCTCCACGTCGTCGGGAGCCATTTTCATCAGCTGATAGGCGCCGAAGCCGATCACGTTCGGATAGATGATCTGCGCCGCCACCCCGTGGCTGTCCATGTAGGACAGCCGGTCCTCGGCGTAGGTCGAGGCCGGGTGCATGTTTTCGAAGGTCGGGATGGTGAAGGCGTTCAGGTGCTTGCCGAGGTCCTTGTTGACCACCGACGGGCCGATCATCGCGATCTCGCGCCCCTCGATGAACCAGGCCTGGGTGCCGTTGGCCTTGCCTTCCACATGCAGCACCCGGTCCTTGAACTTGGAGGGCGCCCGGCTCGTCCACAGATCGGGCGGCTCCGCGTAGTGCGTGTCGACGTCGAAAATCGGAAATTTTTCCATCTGCGCCAAAAATCCCTTGCGCCAGCTCATTCGTGATAAGGAATACAGACTCTTGGCGAGCCCCGAAAGGGGGCGCCTTGCATTTTCCCGCGCGCTACCGCGCCTGATTTTTGGCAGCCGCGCCTAAACTCCTTACGATGAATAACGAGCGGCGACTTCAGATCGCGGTCCAGCCGCCGTCCACCGGCAGCACCGCGCCGTTGATGAAGCCGGCGTGATCGCTGGCCAGAAAAACGACCACGGGAGCCATCTCCTCCGGCCGGCCGCTGCGGGGATTGAGATCGAGCGCCTTGCGCAGCGAGGGCCACATGGCCGCAGCGTCGGCCGGATCCGCCACCCTGTGGCGCGCCGAGTCCCAGCGCGGCCCGCCGCTGTTCACGCCGCCCGGCGCCATGCCGACGCAGCGGATCCCCTGGTCGCCGTAGTTGGCGGCGATATTCTTGGTCAGCCCGACCAGCCCGTGCTTGGCGGCGGTGTAGGCCGGCCCGGAGCGACCACCGGTCATGCCGCTGATCGAAATGGTGTTGATGATCACGCCCTTGCCCTTCTCCAGCATGCCAGGAAGGAACTGGCGAGCCATGAGGAACGGCGCCTTCAGCGTGACGTCGTGGCAGCGGTCCCACCACTCCTCGGTGGTGTCGAGCAGGCTGGCGAAATTGCCGATGCCGGCGTGGTTGATCAGAATGTCGACGACGCCGAACGCCTTGCCCGCCGCCCCCGCGATGCGTTCGATTTCAGCGCCCTTGCTGATGTCGGCCTGGACGGAGATCGCCTAGCCGCCGCGCTCGCGGATCGCCATGGCCGTCGCTTCGGCGGTCTCACCGTCGATGTCGACCACCACCACGTTTGCGCCCGCCTCGCCGAAGGCCAGGGAGATCTCACGGCCCATGCCGCGCCCAGGCACCGATCCGCCGCCGGTGATCACCACGGTGCGCCCGCTAAGGTCCAGATTGATCATCGCGTCATCACTCGTTCTAGCTCGTGCCTTGGCAACGCTCGCGCATGCGGCGCGTCCGCCCTCGTCCGCAGGCCCGCGGTCGAGCCGGCGAGCGGCAGGACCTGGCCCGGAAACGGGGATCGTGCACATGCGCCTTAGATCAGACATGCCGACGCGCCCCCGCAATGCGAGGGCGCGCTGGAGATCCAAGGGATGAGCGGGCTGCGCCGAAACGACGCAGCCCTCGCATCTTATTCCGCGCCGAACGGTATGTTCAGCGAGACGCCCACAACGCGCGGCGCGCCGTGGAAGGCGTTGTTCAGCTCGAGCGCCGAGCCCAGGGCGAGACCGCCGGAGATGTACTTCTCGTCCAGCAGGTTCTTCACATAGAGCGTGGCGGTCATCCGGGTGCCCATCGGGCGATCCCAGACCAGCGAAGCGTCCACCAGCCAGTTGGTGTCGGTCTTCGCGCCCGGGATGTTCAGGTCGTTGAGCTGGAACGGGTCGGTGTAGTTCAGGTCGCCGCTCAGCCGCAGCGAGCCGCCGTCGTCGAGGTGGGCGACGTCCCAGTCGAAGCCCAGGCCGCCCTGGTTGGGCGCGACGCCGGCGAAGCGGTTGCCGCTGGCGTCGAGGTCGTTCCGCCCGGTTGCGGGATTGAAGACGAAGAACTCTTCGTAGCGCGCACGCGTGTAGGCGTAGCGAGCCCGGAGCCGCAGTTCGGGGATTGGCTGCAGCCAGGCCTCGATCTCGCCGCCCTTCACCGTGGCGGATGCCGCATTGACGTACACGTTCACGGTCTGCGCCGCGCCGCTCGGCAGGACGACCAGGCGGGTGATCCCGCGCTGGATGTCGTTGTACTTCGAGTAGTAGGCCGCGCCGTTGAAGCCGGCGCGCATGCCGCCGACGTCGAACTGCGACTTCAACCCAACCTCATAGTTGGTGATCTTTTCCGGGCGGTACGGCTCCTGGGTGGGGACCGAAGTCGCCCGGCCGTTGAAGCCACCCGAGCGATAGCCGCGGCTGACGGTCAAGTAGGCCAGCGAGTCAGGCGCGAACTGATAGTCGGCGCCGGCGTTCCAGGTGATCGCGTGGAAGTCGGCGGATTTGCGCAGGCCGCACGGGCCAGCGACCGGCGAGCCGGCCGCCGAGCAGACGTACGTTCCGGGAGTTTGGGGGTCGGGGTTCAGGTTCAGCGTCGCGAGCGGCGTCACCGACCGGCCTCGCAAGTCGACCTCACGCGTGTCTTCGGTGTAGCGCAGGCCGGCGTAGAGGCGGGTGCGCTTCTCGAACGGGAGGGTGTAGGAGCCGTTGGCGAACAGCGACTTGCTGGTGTTGCGACCCCAGAAGTAGTTGTTCGTGTACGACCCGATATAGGGCGCCTTGAGCGTGTAGGTCGTGACGTAGTCGTAGCCCTGCTCGTTGAAATAATAGGCGCCAGCCACCCATTCCAGCGGGCCGGTGGTGCCCTGCAGCTGCAATTCCTCGGAGAAGTTCTTCATGTCCGTGAGGGACAGGCAGTTGCAGATGACGTTGGCGTAGGTGCCGTCCTGGTCCTGCTTGTCGCTGGCGTGGACGGTCGCGTAGCCGACGATGTTCTTGACCAGCAGATTGTCGTTGATGTGGTAGGTCGTGGTGTTCGAGGCCGAGAAGGTCTTCATCCGCGACCCGCTTTCCAGGCTCGCGTTGGTCTCATGCCAGCCCAGCGCCTGACCCGCGGCGAAGGCCTGCGGATAGCCGAGCGCACGGACCGCCCCCGTGATCGTCGCGTTGCCCGAAAGCCCCGGGTTGTAGGCCAGCGGATACACGCCGACGCCGCCTTCGCGCAGCTTGAAGCCGGAAACGACGAAGGTGGAGTTGAAGGCGTCGTTCGGATGCAGGTCGAGGGTCGCACGACCGGCCCAGCGATTACGGTCGTCCTCGCGGCCGCCGATGTTCACGACCTTGGTGAAGCCTTGGCGGTATTGGTAGTTGGCCGCCAGGCGCAGCGACGCCCAGTCGGTCAGCGGAAGGTTGACCGCGCCTTGGAAGCCAGCGCCAAGCGGGGTTTCGACGTAGGGTCGCACATAGCCGCCGAACTCCCGGCCGGGCTTGCGCGTGGTGATCAACAGCGCGCCGCCGGTGGTGTTACGGCCAAAGAGCGTGCCTTGCGGGCCCTTCAGCACCTGGACGCTTTCCAGGTCGTAGGCCGCGGTGTCCACGCCCTGGCCGCGCGGGACGTAGACTTCGTTGTTATAGATGCCGACCGAGGGGTCGAAGGTGATCGTCAGGTCGCTCTGGCGCTGACCGCGCAGAGTGATCGCCGCCGAACCGGCGCGCGCGTTGGACAGCGTCATCGTCAGGCTGGGCACCAGGCGCTGCACATCGCTCAGCGTCTGCACGTTGGCCCGGGCCAATTGCGCCGCCGTGACCGCAGTCACCGCGACAGGAACGTCCTGCAAGCGCTCTTCACGGCGACGCGCCGTGACGACCACTTCCTCCAGTTGAGACGCCGAAGGCGTCGCCGCGGGCGCACCCGACTGCGCCCAAGCAATCTGCGCGGCCCCACAGGCCACCGCCAAAACAGATGCGCCAATAAACAACTTGTTACGCATGTATCCCCCTTGTGTTGAAGCGCGATATCAACTCTGAATTCGCGCGCGTTACCGGCATGAAAAATTCTTATATTATTTATCTAGTGAACTAGCCCAGTGTGTAATCCCGATCCAGCCGATCCAGTATTCACATCAAGCCTCAGAGCGCCGCACCGCGAGATTCTCGCGGCCGAGCGCAAACACTCGCATCAGATCGCGGAAATGAATTCGAGCGCACGGGCGCGTGCGATGCGCCGCAGAGCACCACGGCACACAACCTCATTTTCGTTATAATAGATTTGCCACCTAGGTGGCGACGCGGCAGCTACTCCCCAGTTTTTTCTACCTTTAGGCGTTTGAGTTGCCCGACAAACGGCCTATTCGTTACGACTAATTCGAAATGGACCGATTTTCAAGCGGTCGCCACAGGGCGGAGACGCGGAATGGAAAACCTCCCGATTTTTGACGTTGATACGCACTACGCCGAGCCGCCGGACCTCTGGACCAGCCGCGCGCCGGCGAAGTTCCGTGACCGCGTGCTGCATGTACGCCGCAAGGCTGACGGCAAGCAGGCCTGGTTCCTGGACAATCTCGAAGTCGGGATGATCGGCCCGTCCGTGGTCCGCAAGGACATGAGCAAGGAGCTGCACACCTACACCATCCCGGATTTCGACGAGATGTCGCCGGCCTCGACCGAGGCCAAGGCGCGGGTGGCCTTCATGGACACCCAGGGCGTCGGCACCCAGATCGTCTATCCAAACATCATCGGCTTCGGCGCCCAGCAGCTGATGCGGGTCAGCGACGACGTCGAGCTGCGCCATTGGCACGTCCAGGCCTACAACGACGCCCTCGTCGATTTCCAGAAAGAGGGCGGCGGCCGGCTGCTGCCGCAGGCGGCGCTGCCGCTATGGGACATCGACGCCTCGCTCAAGGAGCTGGAGCGGATCCGCAAGATGGGCCTGACGGGCGTCGCCATGTCGGACAAGCCGAAGGATTTTGGGCAGGTGTCGCTGGCCAGCCCCGAGTGGGAGCGCTTCTTCGCCACCTGCCAGGACCTCGGCCTGCCGATCAATTTCCACATCGGCTCCGGCTCGTTCGAAGGCGAGAAGGAAAAGTGGTGGCATCCGGAGCGCAATTCGATCCTGCCGGACATGACGCTCAACGGCCCGCTGTCGACCTTCACCGCGGTGAACAACTTCCTGCAGCTCTCGGTCGACATCATGAACCTGATACTGACCGGGATCCTGGAGAAGTTCCCCAAGCTCAACTTCGTGCTGGTGGAGAGCGGCGCGGCCTGGATCCCGTTCGTCGTCCAGGGCATGGAGCACAACTTCAAGGAAATGCTCACGCCGGCCCAACGCGCGAAGTTCAAGCGCACGCCCACCGAGCAGTTCAAGGATCAGCTGTACGCCTCCTACTGGTTCGAGGACGCCAACTGCATCGACCACTATCTGCGCGCCTTCGGACCCGACAACCTGCTGTTCGAGACCGATTTCCCGCACCCGACGTCGCTCTATCCGGGCGTTCGCGAGAAGGCGCAGGAAACGCTCGGCCATCATCCCGTCGAAACTCAGCGCAAGGTGCTCTTCGAGAACGCTGAGCGAATCTATGGCGTCAAGGTCGGCCAGCCGGCTGCGGCACACTGAGCGGAGCCAGCCGCGCCAAGGCGCGGCTGGCCTTCGTGGTATGGAATAACGACAACATCTAGGGGTAAGCGTGGACGCACGCAGTCCGAGCGGGAGGCGCGCGTGACGCCCTCCTCATTGCATACCGAGGATCTGGGGGCGCCTCCGGGCTGGAGCGCCGGCCGTCGCCGCCTCGCGCTCACCCTGCTGGTCGGTGCGGCGATCCTCAATCTCGTCGACCGCCAGGTGATCAGCATCCTGCTGGAGCCGATCAAGCACGAGTTCCAGCTCAGCGACACCCAGATCGGCTTGCTGACCGGTACGGCGTTCGCGCTCTGCTATGCGCTGATCGCCTTCCCCATGGCCCGCATGCTCGACCGCGGCGTGCGGCGCACCATCTACGCCATTTGTATCGGCGTCTGGAGCGTGAGCACCATGCTCGCCGGCATGGCGAGTTCGTTCGCCATGCTGCTGTTGACCCGGCTCGGAGTGGCGGTCGGCGAATCCAGCGCGGGTCCTGCGCAACAGTCGCTCGTAGCCGACCTTTACCCCGGGGCGAAGATGCCGTGGGCGATGGCGCTGGTGAATCTCGGCGCCGCGATCGGCGTCGCGCTCTCCCTGTTCCTCGGCGGATGGCTCAGTCAGACCTACGGTTGGCGGATGGCCTTCCTGGTGCTCGGAGCGCCGGGGCTGTTGATCGCGCTCGGCATCTGGCTGGCCGTGCCCGAGCCGCCGCGACGCACCGTCCGCGGAGCCCAGGTGGCCGAGGCGCCTGCGCCGATCGGCGAGGTGGCGCGCGCCCTCGGCTCCTCGCCGACTTACCTGCTGATGCTGTTTGCGATCGCAGGGTCGGGTTTCAGCGGTTTCGCGCTGCTGGCCTGGGGACCCAGCTTCCTGATCCGCGTCCACCACATGCCCGCCCCGATGGTGGGACTCTGGTCCGGATTCGCCGCCGCCATGGGCTTCGGCCTCGGCTCGCTGCTGTCCGGTCAGCTGGGCACCGTGCTCGGCCGGCGCGATATTCGCTGGCATCTGAGGTTGGGCGGCATCTGCAACATCCTCGCGGCGCCAGCAGGCGTGCTAATGGCCTTCTCCCCGACCGCCGCCGTCGCGATCGGTGCGCAGTTCATCTACATGCTGCTGACCACCATGCACGTCCCTCTGGTCAACACCATGGTGCAGTCGCTCGCGCCGCCGCGCATGCGGGCCGCTTCGGCCGCGACGACCGGTTTCGTGCAGACGATCGCCGGCGTGGGCATGGGACCGCTGCTGTTGGGGGTGCTGAACGACGCCTTCCGCCAAGGCCACGGCGTGGAAGGCATCCGCCTGTCTCTGGCCTGGGTCATGCCGGCCGTCGCCTTGGCCGGCGTGGCCCTGCTCGCCGCCAACCGCTGGGCGCCGAGCGAATACGCGCGCGCCGCCACGCGACCAGCGCCCGATGAGGCGTGATCGAAGGCCCGGCGCAGTCGACCCAGCATGTCTGACCCCGCCCCTGCCGCGCCCGCGCACGTCCCAGCCGACCTCGTGTTTCGTTCGACCAGCTCAACGGCCCCGAGATCGCCCGCTTCCCGCCGACCGCCGTCGACGTGCGGCGGGCGGCCGGCGAGTCTTCTACTCGCCGATGCACGGCGGGTTCTGGATGCTCACCCGCTACGAGGACGTGCGCGCCGCCTTCCAGGCGCCGGAGATCACCGACTACTGGCTCGACCCGGACACCGGGCTGGTTCGCTACATCGGCGGCCAGGGCAAGGCGCCGGAGAACGCGCCTTTGGTGTATACGCCCAGACGCGGTCCGCTAGCGTGACGGGCGCGCCGACTGTACGTATGTCAAATTGTTTGGCGACCGCGTTAGATTTGGCGCGGCGGCGCGTCTCAGGAGGTCCTGACCCGGCCGGGCAATGGAAGTTGGGGGCAAGTGGCTAAACCGAAGCTGGCGATGACGGTCGCCGACGCGATCGAAGATCGGATCATCGCCGAAGGCTGGCGGATCGGTGAGATGGTCGGCTCCGAGGCGGATCTGATGGCGAAGCATGGCGTCAGCCGCGCCGTGCTGCGCGAGGCCATGCTGCTGTTGGAAGCGCGGCAGGTCGCGATGGCGCGCCGCGGCCCCGGCGGCGGCCTGATCGTACAGAAGCCGCACGCGTCCAGCGTCGCAGACGCCGCGGCGCGGCTGCTCGAGCTCGAAGGCATGACGGCGGAGCATCTGCACGAGGCGCGGATGGCCATCGAGCTCATGACGGTCGACCTGACCATCCGCAAGCTCGACGAAGCCAGCGTCTCGCGCTTGCGAGCGTTCACCGAACCTGGCCGGGCCGTCACGAAGGAGCAGAAGCTCGAGCAATTGAGCGCGTTCCACGGCCTGCTGGGCGAACTCTCCGGCAACCCGGTGTTCAGCCTGGTGATCGCGGTCCTCACGCTCGTCGCGCAGGATTTCGTCGTCAACACGCGCGGCGAGATCCCGGAGGCGGAGATCGAGGTATCGCTAATCAAGCAGCGGGGCCTCGTCGAGGCGATCTGCGAGGGCGACTTCGCCGTCTCGCGGCTCCGCGTGAGGGACTACCTCGAATGGGTGGTCCGTTACGTGATCCCCCACCCCTAAGGCGCGATGGGGTCAGATCGACCGCCTGGCGCATCGCACTGAATGGCTGAGAGCGCGCCTGAGCTGCGGTAGCCGCTCGCCCGGCGCGCTCCAGACCCTGCCGTCAGGCGTCGGACAGTGCCGGCTCCTTCAGCGGCGCGGTCGGCGTCCGCCCGTTCTGCGAGCGTGGGAACCGCAGCGCGACCAAGGCCGTCGCGACACAAAGCGCCGCCATCACCCCCAGCGTCATCTGATAGGCCGGAAGCGCCGGAAACACAGCGGCGCCGCCGCTCGGGTCCTTGACCGTTGAGCTCGCGAGCAGGACCAGCATCCCCTGCGAGCCGATCGCCATCGAGAGCGACCGGATCACGGAGAACATGCCGATCGTCTCGGAGGTGCGGCCGAGCGGGGCGGCCTGCACCAGGATGGCTGGCACGGCCACGTAAACCGTCGCCGTGCCGATCGCGATGATGATCGTCGCGCCGACGATCAGCGGCAGGTTGGCCGGCTGAGCCAGGACCGCAAGGCAGCAGAGGCTGGTCAACGTCATGCCGATCCCGACCACCAGGCCGCCGCCGAAGCGGCCGCACGCCCAGCCGGTCACCGGCGAGCTGGCGGCGGTGATGAAGTTCCCAGGCAGCTTCAGCGCCCCGGCCAGCGTCGCGGTGAGGCCCAGGCCGACGCCTGTCCAGACCGGCTGTTGCAGGAGCAACAGCACCATCTGTGAGAACTGGAATGCGCCGAGCGCGCAAAGCGACATGGCCAAGTTCGGGATCGCGATGGCGGGGTTGGCCAGCAGGCGCACCTCGATCAGCGGGTTGGAGTGTCGAAGCTCATGCCGCACCCAGGCGGCGAACAGCGCCACGCTGGCGGCGAGCAGACCCCAGAAACGGATGTCGAGCTGCCACTCGCGCGCATTGCTCATGGCCAGCAGGCCGCCGGCCACCGCCGGGACGAACAGCAGCCCCCCCGCCAGATCGAGCGCGCCGGTGCGCGGGGCCGTCTGGGACCGCGGGACCCAGAGCAGCGCGGCCGCCATCGAGACGAACACGAATGCGCTGCTGGCCCAGAAGATCGCGCGCCAGCCGTAGTGGTCGATCAGGATGCCGCCCAGCAGCATGCCCAGGCCGCCACCGGCCGCCGAGGAGGCGCTGACGATGCCCACGCAGACCGGCAGGTGCTTCTGAGGCACGTGCTCGCGCGTCAGCCCGATGGTGAGCGGCAGGATAGCGCCCGAGAAACCTTGCAAGAATCTGCCAAGGATGACGCCCTCGAGGTGCGGCGACAGCGCGCTCACCACGGAACCGGCGCCGGCCAGCACCAGCATGATCAGCAGGACCTTGCGACGGCCGTAGATGTCGCCGAGGCGACCGCAGATCGCGCTCGAGGCGGCGCTCATCAGTAGGTAGGCGGTCAGCAGCCAACCGACCGTCGTCGGCCGGCCATACTCCTCGAGCAGGCTCTTCACCGCGGTGAAGACCATGGTCGTCTCGAAGGCGGACGTAATGTCGGCGAGAACCAGCGCGGCCACCAACAGCACGACCGCGCGCGTCGACAAGGCGTCAGATTTCATGAATCCTCCTGCGCGCCCATTCTTGTGAGTGCGGCGCTTGGCGGCTAAAACGTTATAAGCAATTCATTCCGGACGCTAGGCGAGGAAAGCGCCATGACGACTTTGGCGGAAATGCCCGTCGTGGATATCGACACCCATTACACGGAGCCGCCAGACCTTTGGAGCTCTCGCGCGCCGTCGAAGTACAAGGGCCAGGTTCTGCACACGCGGAAGGACGCGGCCGGCCGTGACGGCTGGTACGTCCACGATCACCAGGTGGCGCCCATCGGGCCGGCGGTGATCGACCGTAACAACGCCAAGGTGCCGGGCATCGTGAACCTGCGCACCTTCGAAGAGATGACCACGGCGGCCACCACCACGGCCGACCGGCTGAAGCTCATGGACGAGACCGGCGTCACCACTCAGATCATCTACCCCAACGTCGTCGGCTTCGGCGCGAGCCGGCTGATGGACCTGAGCGACGACGTCGAGCTGCGACAGTGGCACGTCACCGCCTACAACGACGCGATCGCGCAACTGCAGATGGAAACCCAGGGCCGGCTGCGGCCTCAGGCCGTGCTGCCCTTCTGGGACATCGAGGCGAGCATCAAGGAGCTCAAGCGGTGCCGTGAAGAGCTCAGCCTGACCGGCATCGCCATGACGAGCGCGCCGCAGGACTTCGGCCAGCCCAAGCTCGCCGACCGGAAGTGGGAGAAGTTCTGGGCGGCGTGCCAGGATCTGCACATGCCGGTGAACTTCCACATCGGCACCAACTCGATCGAGCCGGTGATCGACAACTACTGGGGCGAGCCTACGCTTACCCGGGCCGACGGCACCCAGAACGGGGCGCTTGCCTCTTATCTCTCGGCCTCCCTGTTCCTGGCCAACTTCCAGCAGATCGTGAACCTGATCCTGACCAAGATGCTGGACCGCTATCCGGGCATCAAATTCGTCTCGGTCGAGAGCGGGATCGGCTGGATCCCCTTCATCATCCGGTCGCTGGAATACTCCTTCGAGGACATGCTCACGGCCGAAGAGCGCAAGACCTATAAAAAGGGTCCGCGCGAGTATCTGAAGGACCACATCTTCACCTCCTACTGGTTCGAGAACGAGCAGGCTGTGAAGACCTACGTGGCCGAGTTCGGCGCGGACAACCTGATGTTCGAGACCGACTTCCCGCACCCGCAGGCGCTGCACCCGAACGTGCGCGGGAAGATCGAGGAGACGCTGTCGTCCTTCGACAAAGAGACCCAGCACAAGATCCTGCACCGCAACGCAGAAGGCCTGTACCGGATCTGATCCGGGACGTGGTTGAGCGCGCCGGCTTCGGTCGGCGCGCTCTGATCGCAATGCCAGATCCGCTTTTTCGGAGCGCGCTCAGTCCGGCGCGCGCTCGAACTTGCGCGGGTAGTCGCGCTCCCACGCCTTGCGCAGCGGCGCCGAGCCCTCGAGGTTGATGCCGCCGTCGACCTCGATCCGGGTTCCGGTGACGTAGGACGCGAGCGGCGAAGCTAGGAACACCGCAGCCTGACCGATGTCGTCGTTGGTGCCCAGGCGGCCGAGCGCGGTCGCGTTCAGCAAACCGTCCTCGATGACGTGATCGGCGGTCTTCGCCATGCCGCCGCTGCCCTGGATCGGACCGGGCACGATGCTGTTGGCGCGAATGCCGTAGTAGCCCCATTCGAGGGCCAGGTTCTTCATCAAGCTGTCCATGCCCGCCTTGGCCGCGCCGGCGTGCACCTGCATGGCGAACGGCAGATAGGCCTGGCCGGCGGAGATGAAGAGGATGTTGCCCTTTGTGCGGCGCAGTTGTTCGAACGCCGCGCGGCAGGCGTGGAAGCTGCCCATCAGGTCGATGTCGACCACGGTCTTGAAGCCGTTGGGCGTCAGGTCCTCGGCGCGGCAGTGGAAGTTGCCCGCGGCGCCGCATACCAGCACATCGATCTCGCCCAGCTCGCGTTGCGTCTTGGCGAAGGCGTCCTCGAGCGCCGCATACTGCCGCACGTCGGCGACGTAGCCGCGAACCTCGCCGCCCAGTTCGCGCAGTTCGACGAGCGCCGCCTCCAGCCGCTCGGGATTGCGGCCGCAGATCGCAATCTTGGCGCCGAGGACGGCGAAGGTCTTGGCGACGCCGAGATTGATGCCGCTGCTGCCGCCGGTGACGAACACCGTCTTGCCGCCGAAAAAGTCGCTCGGGAACACCTCGCGGACCAGCATGCTTGTCACTCCTGCGTACGGGATCAGTTGTCAGGAACGATGACGACGCGGCCGACCACGCTGCGGCTTTCCATCATTTTGAAGCCGTCGCGCCACGCGGACAGCGGAACCACCGCGTGCACGCGTGGCCGCACCTTGCCGGACTCCGCCAGGTCCCAGATCGCCTTCATGTTCTCGCGCCCGAGCTCGGGGAAGCGGCGGCCGAACTCGCCCGCACGCACGCCGACGACCGAAAAGCCTTTGATCAGCGCGAGGTTGACCTGCAGCGTCGGCAGCCGGCCGGAGGTGAAGCCGATCACCAGCAGCCGGCCGTTGAAGGCGATGCAACGGACGCTCTCGTCGAAGACGTCGCCGCCGACCGGATCGTAGACGATGTCCGCCCCGGCCCCCCCGGTGATCTCCTTCACCCGGTCCTTGAAGCCGTTGGAGACGTTGACGGTGGCGTCGACTGCGTACTCGCTGGCGACGGTTGCGAGCTTATCGTCCGACGCCGAGGCGGCGATCACGCGTGCGCCGAGCGCCTTGGCGAGGTCCACGGCGGCGAGGCCGACGCCGCCGCTGGCGCCATGCACCAGCACCCATTCGCCGGGCTGCATCTGGGCGCGACGGACCAGCGAGACGTAGGCCGTCAGGTAGGCCGCGCCGAACGCCGAGGCTGCGGGATAGTCGAGGCTCGCCGGCTTCGGCCGCAACACCTCGGCGTTGAAAACCGCGTACTGGCCGAAGCCGCCGCCCAGCGCGGTGGCCACCACCGCGTCGCCCGGCTTCACATTGCTCACGCCCTCGCCCACCGCAACGACGTCGCCGGCGATATCGCTGCCGGGCGTGAACGGCATGGCCGGCTTGTGCTGATAGGCGCCCCGCGTCATCAGCAGGTCCGGGAAGCCCACGCTGCAGGCGCGGATCCGAACCAGAGCCTCGCCTGGGCCGGGACTGGGAACGGCGATGGTCTCGACCGCGCAACCCGCGAAATCGTCGGCCAATTCGTTGACGCGGAGAGCGCGCATGGTCGTCGGGATCGTGTCCCGGGAAAGTTCGACTGTAGTCATTTAGTATCCCGACAGATCGAGCATGGCGACGGACGCTTGCCCGGGGGTTGAGGCCATCGCCAGGTCAGGCACCAGGACGGCCGGTTCCCCTCCCAGCGCCTTCGGGTAGCAGACGTTGAAATCCGGGGCGAGGCTGGTGGCAGGGCCATCCTTGGTCACCACGATGCGGTGGTCGCCGTTCGGCAGGAAGATGTGCAGTCCACCATCGCGCGGGGTCGAGGTCAGCAAGCTGCCCCGCTTGGTGAGTCCCACACCGTCGAGGATGCCCGCACCAATTCCGCGCACGCGCGGCTCCGGCAGGCGGCCGAAATGGAAGTCCATCGGGTTGATCTGATAGATTCCGCCGCCCACGGGGCAGTCGACGCTGCAGCTCACCGCCCAGATGGTGTCGTCGTTGGGCGAGGCGGAAAGCCCGTTGACGTGCCCCGGCATGAGGATGCGCGAAACCATCGCGCCGGCGGCGTCGTCGCCCGCCATCAGGCCCGGGATCGCAGCGCGCGGGATGCAGTAGATCGCCGAGAGGCAGCCAGGCACGCCGCCGTGGGCGATGTCGCCGACGTAGAGGTTGCCGAAGCGGTCGGCGGCCACGCCGTTGGGCTGCTCGAGGCCGTGATACTTGCGGCCGATCACCGAGTCATCGCCAAGCGGGATCTCGCCGACCACGCCCTTGCCGAGCGCATCGACGGCGAGGAGGCGGGGGCGGAAGTCCTCGATCAGATCGGCCTTGTCCCTGGGGGCGACGGGATGCCCGCCCTCGGCGATGAAGGCGACGCCGGCGCCCACGGCGGCGTTGTCGGCCTTGAGCACATCGACGCCAAGGGTCGCCGTCAGGTGGTCGGCGACCTTGCGCTTTACCAGCTCGACCTTCTTGTCGGGGCCGATCCGTCCAAGGCTGATGAAGGCTTCGTCCTTCATGTAGATGAGCACGTGGCCGAGCGAGCGCGCCGGATGGTCCAGGCTCATGGTGCAGTTGCCGAACACGAAGTGCTCCCCGTCGAGCAGCATGTCGGCGCTCTCGGGATTGGTCGCGCCCTCGAGACGGCCGAGCAGCGGCACGACCAGCGGCTCGGGGCTCTGCTTGGGCGTCCAGGTGAAGGCGCCCGTGCGGATCATCGGCTCAGGCACGTGGATTCTCCGGCTCCGCGTGGATGCGGTCAGACAGGTGGTCGTTGCGATAATGCTTCGCCGATGTGACTTCATCGGCCGCCAGTTTGGCGATCTCCTCTGCCCCGTAGCCGAGCTCCCGCAGGATCTCCTCGGTGTGGTCGCCGAGTTCGGGAGCCGACGCCCCGCCGCGCGGCAGCTCGCCGTTCACCAGCGCTGGTTCGCCGATGAAGACGAAGCCATCCTCGGCCTCGGAGAACATTCCCCGCGCCTGCAGTTGCGGGTCGGCGCGCACTTCCTGCACGGAGTTGTTGATCGGCCCGATCGGCAAGCGGTGCTCCACGGCCACTTGCATCCACTCGTCACGCGTGCGGGTCATGAAGATCGATTGCACGTCGCGCCGCAACTCCTCGCCGCGGTGCTGCTCCTTCAGGTCAGGCCGATCCACAAGATCGCAGAAGGTGTGCCAGAACTTCTTCTCTTCCGGGCAGAACAGCACGAAGAGACCGTCCTTGGTCTGATAAGATTGATAGCGCGCGACAGGGCGGTTGGCCGTTTCATCGTTGAACGGAGAAGGCCGCCCGCGCTGGCCGTTCAGACCGCCTATCGCCGCGCCCAAGGCGCTGGCCAGCACCGCAGCGCCTGCGGAGACGTCGATGTAGCAACCCTCTCCCGTGCGCTCGCGATGCGCCAGGGCCGCAGCGACGTGGAAGGCCGCGTAGATCGAACCGGTCGACGTACCCTCGCCGCCCGTCGCCAACGTGCTGACGCGCCGGGGGTTGGTCGCGGACTGGGTGAAGCCATCTGGGCCCATCCGCACCGGTAACCCGCCGCCGATGCTGTCCATCATCAGCCCATGCGTCGGCACCGAGGCATAGGGGCCGGTCGCCCCAAAGCCGGTGTTCTGACAGTAGATGATGTCGGGCTTCAGCGCCTTGAGCTGATCATAGCTCAGGCCAAGCTTGCGATTGCGATCGCCCACCGCATTGGTGACGAAGACGTCGGCCGTCGCCAGCAGCCGGACGAAGACCGCCTGGCCCTCAGGCTTGCTCATGTCGATGGCGACGCTGCGCTTGCCGCGGTTCACCTGGCGATGCAGGTGAGCGGTCTCTTCGAAGCGGATGTAATCGCCCAGGAACGGGCTCTCCACCTTGATCACGTCGGCGCCCAGGTCGGCGAGCATCATTCCCGTCGTGGCGCCGTTCAGGAGCATCGAAGACTCGAGGACGCGGTATCCGGAAAGCAGGCTCGGCATCAGGCGTTCACCTTCGCATCTACATCGAGGCCTTGCAGCAAGCCGGCCTCCCACTGCGCCGGGGTCAGCGCCATCCTGCTCTCGATCATGCCGCGTGCGACGTCGTCAATCTGCACATAAAGGTCGGGCGCGCCCGCATCGATGACGTCGGCGATGCCGCGGGCGGTCACCTCCGAAGTCGCCGCGCTGGTCCGGTTCCCGGCGAGCCTGGCCTTGAAGTGGGCGATGATCGCATCGTAGGCGGCGTCGTCGATCATGGTGCGGTTGCGGCCGAAGTCGCTCTCGACCGCGCCGAGCTCGATGTTTGCGACCTTGATCCCAAAGCCGGCGACCTCGATGCGAAGGGCCGCAGAATAGGCCTCCAGCGCGTGCTTGCTGGCCGAGTAGTGCCCGATCAGCGGGCCGGCGGTGCGGCCGGCTACCGAGGAGACCTGGACGATCACCCCGCTGCGGCGCTCGCGCATCTGCGGTAGCACCGCTTTCTGCAGACGCATCGGCCCGAACACGTTGGTCTCGAACAGCCGCTCGGCCGTGTCGATCTCGACCGCCTCGACCGGCCCCCACAGCCCGACGCCGGCGTTGTTGACGAGCACGTCGACACGCCCGGCCGCCGTCACGGCGTCGGCGACCGACGTATCCGACGTCACGTCCAGCGCGAGGCGCTGAGCGACCTGCAGGCCGTCCAGCGCGTCCAGTTTGCGCGCCGTCGCGATCACCTCGTAACCGCGTGTCGTCAGCTCGACCGCCAGGGCGCGGCCAATGCCGCTCGAACAGCCGGTGATCAGCACCCGCTTCGCCATGCGGATCTTCCTTCTAACGTTTGGGTTTGAAGCCGGCCTTCTCGCGGTCCCAGGTGTCCGGCGTGACGCCCTTTTCTCGCAATTGCGGCTTCATCACGCGACCATGCGGATTGCGCGGCAGTTCGCCAAGAAAATCGATGTAGCGCGGGACGAAGTAGTAGGGCGCGTTGTCGTTGATGAACTGCGCGAGCTCCGCCTGGGTGAGCGTGGCGTCCGGCCGGTTGACCACCGCCACCATCAGCTCCGACTCCGACTCCAGCTCTTCCGACTGGATGCCGAAGGCGGCGACGTCGAGCACGGCAGCATGCCGCGCGATGACGTTCTCCACCTCGTTCATCGAGATGTTGCGGCCCTTGTAGCGGATGTAGTCCTTCTTGCGGTCGGCGAAGTAGTGCACGTCCTGCGCGTCGCGGGTCGCCATATCGCCGGTGTGGTGCCAGAGGTTGCGCCACGCCCGCAGCGTCTCTTCCGGCGCGCCGAAATAGCCGCTGAAGAGGATGCCAGGTTCGCGCGGCCGCACGCAGATCTCGCCGACCTCGCCGACCGGGACCTCCTGCTCGTTCTCGCCGAGCAGCTTGACCTCGAACCATGGGACGGGCCGGCCGAGCGCCGCGCCGACCCACTTGGTGCCGTCATCGGGGGCCTCGAAGACCCGGAAGGTCTCGCTCTGGCCATAGCCCTGCGCCATCTCGCGGATACCGAACCGCTCCTTGAACAGCGGCAGGATGTCGTAGGGCATCGGGAAGCAGACCGCCTGGCGAACCCGGTTGTCGAGGTCGTCGGGCTTGGGCGCCGCGCGCCACAGGTGGATATGCATCGCCCCAAGCGTCGTGAACTTGGTCGCGCCGTAGTAGCGGATGCGATCCCAGAAGCGGCTGACGGAGAACTCGCGGTCGATCGCAGTGCGGTAGCCGCCCACGAGGCTGGACCAGATGCCGCCGCTCCACGGGCTCCCCAGGTACATCGGGGTGCAGACATAAGCCACGTCGTCGCCCGCCATCTCCTCGCAGCCGTCCCAGCCCATCCGCAGCACCGAAGAGTGCGAGTGCATGATGCCTTTCGGCTTGCCGGTGGTGCCGGACGACCACCAGATCTGCACGACGTCGTTCCAGGCGGCCACTTCCTCGATAGGCGCGTAGCCGTGGGCGAGCAGGTCGGAGGACGCCCGCCGGCCCGCCTTCAATTCCGGCGCATCGCCGTGCACGAGAACGTGGCGCACGGGGCCGAGATCGGCGAGCGCGTCAAACCGCTCGGTAAGCTCCGCGTCGACCACCAGGATCGCGGATTGCGCATGCTCCAGCGCCTCGCGCAGGAACTCGCCGCGATAGTCGGTGCTGATCGTCGTGAAGATCGCGCCCAACCGCGCGGCGCCCAGACCGATCAGCAGGGTGTCGATCGACGGATGCATGACCAGCGCCAGCGTCTGGCCCTTTTCGAGCCCCAGCGCGCGCAGGCCGGCTGCGTAGCCGCTCACCAGGCGATCCGCCTGCGCGAAGGTCACGGCCCGCTCGCCGGAGACTAGCCACACACGGTCGCCGATCTCGGCCGCCTGACGGGCCAGCACGCGGCCGACGACCCGGTCTTCCAGGCGCGACATGTCCTGCAAGTTCAGCGGCTGATCCGCCGGGGGTAGCGGAATTGCGCGTTCGCTCATCACACGTACCTGATCTCAATCGTCGCGGCGCCGTTGTCCGGCCGCAGGCGAAACAGGCCGCCACGACCCTCGTCTGAGTTCCAGCCCCGCTCCTTTTGACCGCCGATGTCGCTGAACACCGCCGAGCCGTCGGCCCCGCGCCAACCGAGGATGATGTCGCAGTCGGCGCCGCCCTCAACGACCTCGCGGCCGGCGTAGCCCGGCGCGCGAACGACCACCCGGTGGCGGCATTCCGCCTGCGGTTGCTCCAGGCTCACGGGGCGACGCGCGCCTGCGACAGCCGTTGTCATCGATCCTCCTGCACCCGTTGGCCGGCGCTCAGCGCTCGGCGAAATCCCAGCCGCGGCCGGCTTCGAACTCGCGCAGGACGATCTTGCCGGCGCGGTCGATGTGCACTTCGTCGGGACCGTCGACGATGCGCATGATGCGCGCCATCCGGTACATGGCCTCAAGCGGGGTGTCGTCGGAAACGCCGAGCGCGCCATGCACCTGGATGGCGCGGTCGATCACCCGGTAAAGCGCACGCGAGACGGCGCACTTGGCCACGCTCAGCTCGACCCTGGCCTGCTCGCCACGCTCCAGCTTGGCGGCGGCGTCCAGCACGATCGCGCGCGAGGACTGGATGTCGAGGTAGCTGTCGTAGACGTACTCCCGCATCAGCTGCTTCTCGGACAACTTCTGGCCGCCCGAGAGCGTGCGGTAGTTGATGCGATTGCACATGATGTCGAATGCGCGCTGCATCTGGCCCAGCCAGCGCATGGTGTTGGTGATCCGAGCCGGGCCCAGGCGCACCTGGAACAGCTTGAAGCCCTCGCCACGCTTGCCGAGCAGGTTCTTCGCCGGCACCCGCACGTTATCGTAGTTGAACTCCGGGTGGTCGGAGTGGGCCAGGCCCATGACGTGCATGTCCCGCACCTTGGTGAGGCCAGGCGTGTTGATCGGCACCAAAATCATGCTGAAGGCGTCGTACTTGGAGGCGACGTCCTCTTCGGTGCGGCACATGACGCACATCCAGTCGGCGTGATGGCCGCCGCTGACGTACCACTTGCGGCCGTTGATCACCCACTCGTCGCCCTCGAGACGGGCGGTGGTCTGGATGTTGGTCGGGTCGGAACTGGCGGCGCCCGGCTCGGTCACCGAGAAGGCCATGTAAACGTCGCCGCGGACCTTCGGATAAAGGATCTGCTCCTTCTGCTCGGGAGTGCCGCCGGCGTCGAGCAGCAGGCAGGACTGGAGAGTGTAGCTGCCGAAGATGTTCAGCGCCGCGTCCGAGCGGCCGATGATCTCGTTGACGTAGGCGTAGTCGAACCAGGGCATGCCGCCCCCGCCCATATGCGCCGGGTGGCCGATCGCCCAGAGGCCGAGCTCCTTGGCCTCAGCGACCAGTTCCTTGTAGATCGGCTGCCATTCCGGGCCGCCTTGATAGAAGGCTTTCTCGACCGGATAGATGCGATCTTCGACGAAGCGCAGCGCCTTCTCGCGGATCGGGCGCACGCGCTCCGGAATCGCGTAACCAGCTCCGCCCAGTTCCAATTCCTTGGTCGCTTCCAACCCGGTGTCCATGCTCGCCTCCCTTCACATTTTCCCCGCTTCGGGGCTTCGAACGACCAGTCACTCATTATAAGGTATTTGGCAAGGGCGAACCTCCACACAGAGGAAGCGCCCCAAAATTCGTCGTGGACGAACCGATATTCGGTATATTGAAATAGGCCAAGGCGCGAACGCGCAGCCGAGCCAATGGGGAGGATCAGATGAGCGAATCCGGAACGGAGACGGCGCTGCGGCAGCCGCTCGACATGGCCGCATTCTCGCAGTGGCTTGATCGTCACGCGCCGCAAATCGGCGGCGCCGAGGTGCAGCTGAAGCGCTTGTCCGGCGGTAGCAGCTTCGGGGTGTTCGAAGTCTCGCGCGGCGCCGGCCACGCCGTCCTGCGCATGCCGTCCTGGCCGCCTCGCCCCGACGCACTGAAAGCGATGGGACGCGAGGCGAAGATCCTGCGCGCGCTCGGTCAGACCGACGTCCCCCACCCGCGCCTGCTGGGCTACGAGCCTGACGAGACGGCGGTGGGCGTGTCCGTCACGCTCTTGGAGTTCGTTGACGGCTGGCTGGGCTCGTCCACACCGCCCCCAGCCTTCAATCAGCCCGGCCAGCGGCGCGAGGGCCTCGCCTTCGCCCTGATCGACGCCATCGCGCGCCTGGGCAAGGTCGACTACAAGGCCGTCGGCCTGGAAGACCTCGGCCGCCCCGAAGGCTTCCTCGATCGCCAGGTCGACCGCTGGCAGTCGCACTTCGAGAACTACAAGAAGACCTACGATCACCCGGGGCGCGAGCTGCCGGGCCGCAACTACGTCGCCGATTGGCTGCGCGCGAACAAGCCGGAGATGCAGAAGGTCTCGCTGGTCCACCTGGATTGCAGCTTTCCCAACGTGATGTTCGCCAATGAACCGCCGGCGCGGGTAAAGGCGATCATCGACTGGGAGATCGCGACGATCGGCGACCCGCTGCTGGACCTCGGCCGGGCCGTCTACGCGCTGCCAGGGCGCCGCGTCGGCGCCGGCAAGAACTCGATGAGCGACAACTCGGACATGCCGACGCGCGAGGACCTGGCCGAGCGCTACGCCGAGCTCACCGGCCTCGACGTCTCGCACCTCGACTACTACTGCGTGCTGGCCGCCTTCAAACTCGCGATCATCATCGAGTTCAACTACTACCGCGTGGCGCTCGGCATCGACTCCAGCGAGGTGGCGCGGCAGGTCAGCGACTACATTCCCGAGATCATGGCGTTCGCGGAAAGCGTCGCCCGCTCGGCCGGCTGACGCAGAGCGCGTTAGGTGAAAATGCGAGCGGTTCCACCGCTCGAGCGCGTTCTACATTTCTGAATCTGCAGCACGATGGGGTCGGGCGATTCCGCCTGACCCCATCGTGCTGCAGACGCGAGTGGCCGCCTATTCGGCGGCCACAAGCGGGGTCAGGTCGGCGGCCCGCGCTCGCAGCTTGGTCGAGGAGCCGAGCACCATGCGGTCGTGCATCGCCCGCTTGAGCAGTATGTGCAGCGGGTACTCCCAGGTGTAGCCGATGCCGCCGTGCGCCTCGACGGCGGCTCGCCCGGTCTTCACCGCCACGTCGACGGCGTGCGCCTTGGCCAGCGAAGCGGCGCGCGACGCGTCGTCCGGGATCTGGTCCCAGGCGTGAGCGGCGTACCAGCACAGGAAGCGGGCGGGCTCGATGTCCGTCGCCATGTTGGCGAGCTGGTGCTTCATGCCCTGGAAGCTGCCGATCGCGCGACCGAACTGCTCGCGGACCTTGGCGTACTCGACGGCCATGTTGCAGGCGGCCCGGCCGGCGGCGGCGGCGTCGGCGGCGTGCAGCACCAGCAAGGCGTCGTAGACTCGGCTGCCCAGGTCGCCGGCCAGCGGTCGCGCCGCCGCCGAGGCGAAGCTGACGTCCGCCGTGGGCCGGGTCATGTCCAGCGGCTCCTGCGCGCGGGCGACGACCTGCGCATCGGCCGCGGCGGCCGCCACCAGCCCGTCCGCCGTGCCGGCGATGATCAGTTGGGCGTCCCGGGCGCCTTCGACCGCGACCTTGCGAATTTCAGCGTCGGTGCGCTTGGCGCGCCATTCGTCCGGCGCCCAGACGCCCGTGCCTTCGCTCAGCGCGAAAGCGGCTCGGGCCTCGCCGGTCATCAGCGGCTCGAGCCAGCGTCCGCGCAGCTCGTCGTCGCCGCCCTCGGCGATCGCCCAGGCGGCGAGCGCGCTCTGCAGCACGCCGGTCGGCGCCGCGTGGCGTCCGAACGCATCGGCCAGGACGGCGAGCGTCAACAGGCCCATGCCCAGGCCACCGTGCGCCTCGCTGACGAGAACGGCCGGCGCGCCCATTTCGGCGAGCTTTCCCTCCAGCCGTTCGCGCAGCGGATCGATCACCGCCGCGCCCTTGGTCAGCTGGGTGAGTTCGACGTTGTCGGCGAGCAGGCGCTCGACGCCGTCCTCGAACTGCTTCTGTTCGTCGGAAAGATCGAAGTGCATGGCGTGCCTATTGCACCGCTTCGCGCGGCAGGCCGAGACCGCGCTCGGCGATGATGTTGCGCTGGATGTTGGAGGCGCCGCCGGCGATGGAAAGCGCCAGCGAGCCGAAGATCTGGTTCAGCCACTGCTCGGGATTGCGCTGCCCCGAGCCCTCGTTGGACGGCATCAGCAGGCCCCGCTCGGCGATGATCTCCTCCGCCAGATTGGCGAGCTCGAGGCCGATGCTGGTGGCGCCCAGCTTGTTGAGCAGCGGATGGATTCCCAGCGACTCGCCCGCGATATCGCGCGTCAGCTGGTAGTAGCCCGAGTACATCTGCGCATCGACGTAGCCCTGGAGGACCAGGATGCGGTCACGGATGCGCGGGTTCTGGATCGCCGGCCGGCCGTCGACGTCGGTCGACTTGGCTAGCCGCACCAGCGATTCCCACAGACGCAGCGTGCGCTCCCCGCCGATCGAGTTGCGCTCGTGCTTCAGCGTCGTGCGGGACACCTGCCAGCCCTGGCCGCGCTCGCCGACGATCCAGTTCGCCGGGGTGCGGACATCCTCCAGGAAGGTCTCGCAGAACTCGGACTGACCGCTGATCTGCTCGATCCGCCGAATCGTGACGCCAGGCTGGTCGAGGCGCAGCAACAGATAGGAGATGCCCTCGTGCTTGGGGGCGTCTGGCTCCGTCCGCACCAGGATGAACATGTGCGTGGCGTTATGCGCCAGGGTCGTCCAGATCTTGTGGGCGTTGATCACCCACTCGTCGCCGACCAGTTCGGCCCGCGAGCGCAGCGAGGCCAGATCGCTGCCGGCCCCCGGCTCCGAATAGCCCTGCGCCCAAAGGTACTCGCCGTTCAGCGTCTTGGGGATGAACTCCCGCTTCTGCCAGTCGGCGCCGCGTTCGAGCAGCGTCGGCGCCAGCATGGTCACGCCGTTGCCCGGAACTTCCATCGGCGCGCGGGCGGCGGCGAAGCATGCGCGGATGATCTGCGCGCGCATGACGTCGTTCGGCTGTTCCGAGCCGCCATACTCGCGGGGGAATCCGCGGCAGAGGTACCCGGCCGCCGTGGCCCGCTCGCGAAACTCGCGGACGAAGGCCTTGCGGTCTGCAGGCTTGGCCTTCATCGGCTTCACCCAAGCGTCTTCAAGAAAAGCGCGCACCTCGCCTTGGAAGGCGATGTGCTCGCTCGAATACTCCAGGTCCATTTCCGCTTCCCTTGGGATGGGCCGGGCGCGCCGAAGCGCGCCGCTTAGACTCGCGAACGCCGATACGGGGTGGGCTTGCCGGGCGGCGGCAGAGCGGCGAGGCCGGTCTTGCGGGACGCGACCAGGATAGTGGCGTTGCCTCGGATGTTTTCCTTGCCGCGCTGATTGACGCCCTTCAGATCGACTTCGATCAGCGGACCGAGGACGTCGTCGACGCGCACGTCAGTGATCACGCCGTCGATCCAGGTCACGTCGCCCATGTAGTTGAAGCTGCGGAACTCGTAGCGCATACGGTAGACCCAGGCGTCGTCGCCCGCGTAGTTATTGCAGTAGTGGCCGAGCATGGCCGCACGCATCGGGCCGATGTCGTAGGTCGCCGGAACGCCCACTTCGCGCGCAAGCTCCATATCCCAGTGCACACGCTGCAGCGTGTCCCAGGCGTTGAACTCGTTCTTGGTGTAGAAGCCGCGCAGCTTCTTGCGGTTCTCATGCGCCAGCCGGTAGGGCGGGTTGCCGTAGCCGAACCAGCCGCCGCCCATGTGGCTGTTGATCAGGTCGGTGATGGTCAGCGGGCCCTTGACCATCCGCGGCAGGCGGTCGCCCACCTTCACGTCCTCGATGTAGAGCGTGTCCGCGCCCCGGCGGTACTCGTTCTCGTAGGCCTGTTCGACCTCGGCCAACTGCTCGTCGGTGTAGAACGCCGGCTCGTCGCGCGGCTTCTTCTCGGCGTCGCTCTTGGGCTCGTCCGACGCCTTCTTGCGCTCGGCATGGACGAACCAGTTCGTCCCGTCGACGTAGACCCGGTCATCCTCGTCCCAGTAGGACATGCCGTTGCTGACGATCGCGGAGCGGCCGGCGAACTTGGAGACCTTGTCCTCGACGCCGGCCACCCACTTCGAGTGGTACAGCTTCGCGCCTTCGCGGATCGGGGCGTAGTAGAAGTTCTCCGCGCCCGAGTGGAACAGCTGCACGCCGCGCAGAGCGCCGCGCGTTTCGCGCTCGAGCTCGTCCGAGATCGTCGGGTGGCGCAGCACGCCCATCGACATCTCGAACTTGAGCGGGGCGATCGGCGCGCCCCAGCGGGTCTTCGCCGGGTAGTCCGGATCGTTGAACAGCGGATTGTCGTCGCCGTTGTAGGTCGCGAAGCGCCGGAACGCGTCTTGCGTGGCGATCACGTTGTGCGGACTCTCGAGATAGCCGTGGCGCACCACGTTGCTCGGATACCCGATCCGCTTGCGCATGAGATCGAGCGATTCGTCCGTGATCTGGCCTTGAAGGAGCCCTTCCGTCGCCATCCGACGCTTCCCCTAAATAAGTGACTGTTTGTAGGTTAGATCACCACAGCGGTGGATGTCTAGCGGGCGATTGCGATCGAGAAACGTTCAATCGGTCACCTCTATGCAGGCCCATTTCCCGACGCTACAAGATTGGACGGAGCAGACGACCGGGTGCGCGCAATGGACCTTCAACCGTCCGAAGAACAGCAACAGATCATCGACAGCACCGCCGCTTTCGTGACCAACCGGCTGCCGATGCGACGCCTGCACGCCAAGGACGGAGCCGTGGATCAGGTTGCGCCGGGGCTGTGGCGAGAAATTGCCGAAATGGGCTGGCTGGGGCTCGGGCTGGACGAGGCGGCCGGAGGCGTCGGCTACGGTCTCGCCGAGGAGGCGCTGCTGTTCCGCGAACTGGGCCGCGCGCTGGCCCCGCCGCGCATCCTGTTCACGGCCATTGCGGCGCGAACGGCGTCCGCTGCGGGCGATCACGCCCTGGCGCAGCGGCTGGCTGGCGGCGAAATCACGGCCGCGCTGGCGGTGCAGGACGACTTTGGCGCGCCGGCGACTTCGCTCGCCCGGCGGCGGCTGTTCGAAGCCCGTGGGGCGGATGTGGCGCTGGCGGTCGATGGCGACCGCGCGCGTCTGCTGCAGATCGAGGGCGGCGCCTACGAAATCCACGAGAGCCTGGACAGGTCGGTCAGCATGACGGTCGCCGATCTCTCCGACGCCAAGGCGCTCGCCGACGTCACCGATCCGCGAATCGGCTGCGCTGGCGCGCTGCTGACCGCCGCCCTGCAGCAGGGCCTGGCGGAAGAGGCCACGCGGATGATCGTCGAGTACGCCAAGATCCGTCAGACCTTCGGCCGGCCGATCGGCGCCTATCAGGCGGTGCGGCATCCCTGCGCCGAGATGGCGGCGCGGGGCGAGGAGGCCAAGGCGCAGCTCTTCATGGCGGCGGTCGCCGCGCAGGATGGGCGCGAGGACGCGGCGCTCCTGGTCTCCGCCGCCCGGGTGATCGCCGAGAACGCCGCGATCCAGAACACGGACGACTGCATCCAGCTTCACGGCGGGATCGGGGTCACCGAAGAGTTCGACACCCACCTGATGCTCAAGCGCGCCAACACCATGCGGACTTGGTTCGGCGATCGGCGCGCGCACCTGGCGCTGATCCTCGACACCCCGGTCGAAGCCGCCTGAACCGACAGAGACCCAGATGGATCTGAACGAATCTCTCGAAGACCGCCGGTTCCGCGAGGAAGCCCGCGCCTGGCTCGCCGATCATGCGCCGCGCGAGGCGCGCCCGTCGGAGGGAGCCCCGGCGCTCGCTTTCGACCGCGACTGGCAACGCACGCTGTACGACGGCGGCTGGGCCGGCGTGAACTGGCCCAAGGCCTACGGCGGACGCGGCCTCTCCGGCTTTCAGTACATGATCTGGCTGCAGGAATGCGCGCGCGTCGGCGCCCCGGTGCGCACCGGGGCCACCTACACCGGGCTCTACCACGCAGGCCCCACCCTCATCGCCCGCGCCAACGAAGCGCAAAAGGCCGAGCACCTGCCCAAGATCCTCAAGGGCGACACCATGTGGTGTCAGGGCTTCTCGGAGCCGGGCGCCGGGACCGACCTGGCGGCGTTGCGCTGCCGCGGCGAGGTGCAGGGCGACGAGATTGTCGTCAACGGCCACAAGACCTGGACCAGCAACGGCCAGAACGCCGACCTGCAGGAACTGCTGATCCGCACCGATCCGGAATCGACGCGCCACCGCGGCCTGACCTGGGTGATCTGCGACATGCGCTCGGCCGGCCTGCAGGTTCGGCCGATCCGCACCATGATGGGCGACAGCCACGTCAACGACACCTTCTATGACAACGTGCGCATTCCGCTGTCGAACGTGGTGGGCGAGATCGGCGACGGGTGGTCGGTGGCGATGTCCACCTTCGCCTTCGAGCGCGGCATCGGCTTCATCGGCGACCAGATCGAGCTGGTCGAGTTCGTCGAGGCGCTGATCGCCACGGCGCGCAAGACCCGGCTCTCCAACGGGCGGCTGGCGATCGAAGACGACGCGATCGCCCAGAACCTCGCGGCGCTGAAGGCCGAGATCCTGGCGCTGCGGTCGATGAACATCGGCGGCCTCGCCTATCTGGACCGGCACGGCCAGCCTGGGCCGGAAGGCTCGATGATGAAGCTGCTGATCACCACCGTGTACAAGAAGCTGCACCTTGTCGCCGTGGAGATCCTCGGCCCGGAAATCCTGGAGTTCGGCGAAGGCCGCGCCTCGAACCCGTGGACCTATCGCTACCTGTTCAGCTGGGTGATGACGATCGCGGGCGGGTCGAACGAGATCCAGCGCGACGTGATCGCCGATCGTATCCTGGGCCTGCCCCGCGCGCGGTGACGCGAGGCGGCGGGCGTCGCAAAGTTAGGGAGGAAGAACCATGCAAAGTCCGTCGCCCACCCTGCTGGTCGAGCAGCGCGGCCATGTGCTGATCCTGACGCTCAACCGGCCTGACCGGCTGAACGCCCTCGACGGGGATCTGCAGGGCGCGCTGAACAAGATGTGGCTCGCCGCGCAGGACGATCCGGAGGTCCGCGCCATCATCATCACCGGCGCGGGCCGCGCCTTCTGCTCCGGCGCCGACGTCGCCAAGCTGCAGGACGGGGCCAAGGGATCCAACGACCCCGCCGACACCCCCTATCCTCGCTTCACCAACCGGCAGGTGGGCATCTGGAAGCCGACGATCTGTGCGGTGAACGGGGTCTGCGCCGGCGCGGGCCTGCACTTTGTCGCCGACTCCGACCTGGTCATCGCCAGCGAGGCGGCCAGCTTCGTCGACACCCACGTCAACGTCGGCCAAGTCACCGCGCTCGAGCCGATCGGCCTGATGCGCCGGATGTCCTTGGGCGCGGTGTTGCGGATGGTCATGCTCGGCAAGGCGGAGCGTCTCTCCGCGGCGCAGGCGCTACAGACGGAGATGGTCTCCGAGGTCGTCGCGCCCGAAGCGCTGCTGGATCGCGCGATCCAGCTCGGCGAGATCATCGCCTCGGTCTCGCCGAAGTCTGTCCAGCGCTCGCTGCAGGCGATCTGGGAGGCGTTCGAACACCCGCTCGAGAAGGCCTATCAGAACGGCTTCGACATCCTGATCCGCCACCGCTCGCACCCCGACGCGCTCGAAGGCACAACCGCCTTCATCGAGAAGCGGCAACCCGTCTGGAAGGACTGAACGTGCCGAACAGCTTAAAATCGATCCTGGAAGCGGTCGCTGCGATCGACCCGCAGGCGCCCGAGATCGAGTTCGAAGAGGCCTGGTGGAGCTGGGGCGACCTGGCGCGGCTGACGGCGGCGATCGGCACGGCCCTGGCCGCCGACGGCGTCGCCGCCGGCGCACGCCTCGGGGTTATGCTGCGCAACCGCCCCGAGGCGGCGGCGGCCGTGATGGCGGCTGTGACCGGCGGGCACTGCCTGGTCACCATCAACCCGACCTATCCGGACGCCAAGCTGGTGGAGGACATCGCCAAGCTGGCCACGCCGGTGTTGATCGGCTCCAGCGCCGACTGGGCGCGCACGCCGCTCGCCGAAGCGGGCCAAGCGGTCGGCGCGCTCTGCCTCGAGCTGACGCCTGAACGCGAGCTCAAGATCCGCCAGCGGCTGCGGTCCGGCCGCCTTGCCGAGGCGGGCGCCTACGCCCCCGAGATCGGCGTGGAGATGCTGACCAGCGGCACGACAGGACCGCCCAAGCGCATCCCGCTGCCGGCCGTCAATTTCGAGAAGTCGGTCATGGCGGCGGTGAATTTCGAGGCCGGCCGCAGCGCGGATGACGCGCCGCGCCTGCGCAACGGCGTGCAGATGCTGTCGGCGCCCTTCGCTCACATCGGCGGGCTGATGGCGCTGCTCAACGCGCTCGCCTCGGGCCGGCGCATCTGCCTCTTCGAGCGTTTCAAGGCCGCCGCCTTCATTTCAGCGGTGGCCCGCCACAAGCCCGCGGTCGTCTCGACGCCGCCGGCGGCGCTTAAGATGGTGTTCGACGAGCACCCGCCGCGCGAGAGCCTGGCCAGCCTGAGGGCCTGGCGCACCGGCACCGCGCCGCTCGATCCTGAGTTGGCCGACGCCTTCTACGAAGCCTACGGCATACCCGTCCTGCAGAACTACGGGGCGACCGAGTTCGGCGGCGTGGCCGGCTGGACGCTGCAGGACTTCAAGGATTTCTGGTCGACGCGGCGCGGCGCCGTGGGACGCCTCAACCCGGGCACGGAAGGCCGCACCGTCGATCCGGAGACCGGCGCGGCGCAGCAGCTCGGCGCCGTTGGCATCCTCGAGCTGCGCAGCGGACAGATCGGCGACGGCCAGACCTGGCTGCGGACCACCGATCTCGCGGTGCTCGACGAGGAGCGTTTCCTCTGGATCAAGGGCCGGGCCGACAACGTCATCATCCGCGGCGGGTTCAAGATCCAGCCGCAGGACATCGTCGAGGCCATGGAGGCGCACCCAGGCGTGCGCGAGGCGGCGGTGGCGGCTTTGCCCGACGCGCGGCTTGGCCAGGTGCCGGGCGCGGCCTTCATTCCGAAGAGCGGGACACCCGCACCCACGGAGGCGGAACTCATCGCCTTCCTCCGGGAACGGCTGCTTCCCTACCAGGCGCCGGTTAAGATCGTCGCGGTCGAAGAGCTGCCGCGCACCGACTCCATGAAGGTGAGTCAGCCAGCGCTTCGCGAGCTTCTGCAGCGGGAATGAGGCCGCCGAGGCTCCGGTGGCGCACTCGCCTGGGAATCGAGCGCGGGCTAGGTTCGCGGCAGGCGATTCCCAGGCCGCGGCGAATGGAGACCAGGGCTTGAACCAGGCGCCCCCGCCTGCCCGAAAGCTTCGTAGCGTTCAGGGCGGGAGCGTCGTCGGCCAGGTGATGCGCCGGCTCCGCGAACAGTCGTTGGCGGCGCAGCCCGGGCAGTTGATCGGGCGCGAGAGCGAGCTGCTGGCCTCGCTGGGCGTCAGCCAGGCGACCTTGCGAAAGGCCGCCGCGCTGGTGAGCCAGGAGCAGCTGATCCGTGTGCGGCGCGGGATCGGCGGCGGCTATTTCGCACGCCGGCCGGACGCGACCGCCGTCGCCCACATCGCCGCCATCTATCTGCAGTCCAGGCGCACGGGCCTGGAAGAAATCCTGCTCGCGCTCGAGCCGCTGACGTCGGAGATGGGCGCGCTCGCCGCCCAGAACCGCGACCCCCAGATCCTGCAGGAGTGGCGGGACTTCCAGGACCGCGATTCCAAGGTGTTCGCAGGGGGCGCCTACCGGGACTTCCTGAAGACGGAGCGGGAGTTCAGCCAGATCCTCGGCCTGGCGTCGGGCAACCACGTCCTCAACCTGTTCGCCTCGATCCTGTTCGAGTTCTGCGGCTTCCTCGGCCCCGACGAGGACATCTTCCGTGACCGCCCCGACCGCGTGCAGGAGTACTGGGGACGGCGTCGGCTGTGGGTGGCGGCGATCATCGACGGCGACGCCGATCTGACGTCCTTCGCAGCCCGCCGCTGCACCCGGTCGATCACGACCTGGATGGTCGAGGAGCGCCTTGGTGGCGAAGCCGCCGCCCCCGCTTCGCTCCCCGAGAGCCACGCCAAAGGTCCGACAGTTCTGGGCCGCTTGGTGCGGCAGCTTCGCGAGGCGGCGCTGGCGACGCCGGAAGGCGAACCGATCGGCTCGGAAGACCAGTTGCTGGCGCTCTACAAGGTAAGCCGTCCCACGCTCCGGCAGGCCGCCGCCTTGGTGAGCCACGAGCAGTTGCTCACCGTAAAGCGCGGGTCACGCGGCGGATACTTCGCGCGCCGGCCCGCCACCGACGCCGTCGCGCACATTTCGGCCGTCTACCTTCAGTCGCGCCATACGGCTCTGAACGAGATCATCCGGGCGATCGAACCTATCAAGGTCGAGATGGCGATCCTGGCGGCGCGCAATCGCGACGCGGCCCAGCTGGACGAGTTGCGGCACTTCCAGGCGCGGGACCTCGCCGAGGCGGAGACCGGCGGCTATCGCGACTTCCTACGTTCCGAACGCGACTTCGGCCATCTCATCGGGCGCGCCTGCCGCAACTCGATCCTCGAGCTGTTCCTCACGACCCTCTATCGCTTCTCCGGCTTCCTCGGCCCGGACGAGGACGTGTTCCGGCATCGGGAAGACCGCGCGCGGCAATACTGGGCGGCGCGCCACAAGTACACGGCGCTGATAATCGATGGCGACGCCGAGCTCGCCGGCATTTCCGCGCGCCGCTGCACCCGGCTTTCCGTCGACTGGATGATCGCCGACGCGGAGAGGCGCCAGCAGAGCAGCATGGCGCCTCTTCCGGACATGCCTCCTTAGAGCCTACTTCGGCGGCATCCGGATCGCGCCGTCGAGGCGGATCGTCTCGCCGTTGAAGTAGCTATTGCGCACCGTCGTGACCGCCAGGTCGGCGAATTCCTCGGGCTTGCCGAGGCGCTTGGGGAACGGCACCGAGGCGGCGAGCGCCTCCAGCATCGGCGCAGGCACGCCCATCATCGGCGGGGTGGCCATGATGCCCGGCAGGATCGTGTTGATGCGAATGCCTTCGCTCGACAGGTCGCGGGCGATGGTCAGCGTCATGCCTTTGATCGCGGCCTTGGACGCCGAATACGCCACCTGCCCGATCTGGCCTTCCTCGGCGGCGACCGAGCCGGTGTTGACGATCGCGCCGCGCTCGCCGTCCTCGTTGGGCTCCAGGCTCGCCATGCCCAGCGCGCTGAGCGAAATGACGCGGAAGGTTCCCACAACGTTGATCTGAATGACCTTCTCGAAGGCGTCGATCGGGTGACGCTGGTGTTTGCCGGCGGCCTTGTCCCAGAAGATGGTCTTGAAGCCGCGGCCCGCGCCGGCGCAGTTGATCAGGATGCGCTCCTGGCCGTTCGCCGCCCGCGCCTTGGCGAAGCCGGCCACGACCTGCTCATCCGACGAGATGTCCACCTCGCAGAACACCGCGCCGAGTTCCTGCGCCTTCTTTTCCCCCGTCTCCGGGTTCATGTCGAAGAGGGCGACCTTGACGCCCAGGTCGCGCAACGCGCGGGCGGTGGCCGCGCCGAGGCCGGAGGCGCCGCCGGTCACGACGGCGGAGACGGAACTGTCGAGCTTCATGATAACCCCTTAGTGATGTCAACCCGCCGCGACGGCTGGCGCGTGCTTGTCCAGAAAGGTCTGCAAGTCGCGCAGGAAGATGTCATTGCGATCGCCGGCGACCATATGAGCGGCGCCTTCGGTCTGCACGTACTCCAGCGACGGAATCAGCTTGCGCAACTCGGCGACGCTGCGGTCGCTGACTACGTCGCTGAGCACCCCGCGCACCAGCATCACCGGGCAACGCACGTTCGCCGCCGAGCGCTCCAGTCCGGCCTGGTCGATGCCGACGCGGCGATCGCCCTGCAGGAACTTGGGATCCCAATGCCAATAGTATCGGCCGTCCGCCTTCAGGCGCAGGTTCTTCATCAAACCGCCCGACGCCGCCGGACGCGGCCGGCTCGGATTGTAGGCCGCCACTGCGTCGGCCGCTTCCTCGGGGCTGGCGAAGCCCGTCTCGGCGTGGCTCAGCATGAACTGCTGGATCCGCTGCGCGCCCGCGGGCTCGACCTGCGGGGCGACGTCGACCAGCACCAGCGCGGCGACGAGCTCGGGCCGGCGCCCGGCGAGCAGCAGCGAGGCGAGCCCGCCCAGCGAGGCGCCCACCAGGATCACCGGCTGCGAGCGGCATTCGCACACCGCCTCGATGTCGGCGGCGAAAGCGTCAAGGCTGTAGTCGACGGCCCAGTCGCTATCGCCATGGCCACGCAGGTCCACGTTGGTCACGTCGTAGCCCGCCTGAGCCAGCGTGGTCACCGACTTGGCCCAGGAGTGGCGCGTCTGCCCGCCGCCGTGCGCGAGAACGAGCGGGCGGCCGTCCGGGTGGCCGGCCACGTCGGCGGCGAGCTGAACCCCGCCCGCCCCGTCGACCTTCACGCTGCGGCTCTCGAGCATGCCCTCTCCTCGCTGCCTTGCGACTACCGTTGCGCCTTGAAGCCGACGGCCTTGCTGTCCCAGGTCGTCGGCACGACGCCGCGCTCGCGCAGGTCGGGCTTTTTCACGCGCCCATGCGGGTTGCGCGGAAGCTCGTCCATGATCTCGATGAACCGAGGCACGAAGTAGTAGGGCGCGTTGTCGTTGACGAACTTCGCCAGTTCCAGCGGCGTGAGGCCGCTGCCGGGACGCGCCACGACCGCGATCATCAGTTCAGCCTCCGACTCCAGTTCCTCGGACTGGATGCCGTAGCCCGCCACGTCGAGCACGCCGTCGTGGCGGGCCACGATGGTCTCGACTTCGTTCATCGAGATGTTGCGGCCCTTGTAGCGGATGTAATCCTTCTTGCGGTCGGCGAAGTAGTGGATATCGCTCTCGTCGCGGGTCGCCATGTCGCCGGTGTGGTGCCACAGATTGCGCCAGGCCTGCAGGGTGACCTCCGGCTGCCGGAAGTAGCCGCTGAACATGACGCCCGGCTCCTTCGGCCGGATGCAGATCTCGCCGACTTCGCCGACCGGGACTTCCTGGTCGTTGGTGTCGAAAAGCTTGACCTCGTACCATTCGACCGGGCGGCCCAGCGCCGAGCCGACCCACTTGGTGCCGTCGTCCGGAGCGTCGAACACCAGGAAGGTCTCGCTCTGGCCGTAGCCCTGCGACATGTAGCCGATGCCGAACCGCTCCTTGAATTGCGGAAGGATATCGTAGGGCATCGGGAAGCAGATCGCCCGCCGCAGGCGGTTGTCCGCGTCGTTCGGCTTGGGCGGCGCGCGCCACAGGTGGATGTGCATCGCGCCCAGGGTCATAAATGACGTCGCGTTGTAGTGGCGGATGCGGTCCCAGAAGCGGCTGACCGAGAACTCCTTGTCGATGGCGGCGCCGACGCCGGCCACCAGCGAGGCCCAGATCGCCCCGCTCCACGGGCTGCCGAGATAGATCGGCGTGCATACGTAGAGGATATCGTCCTCGACAAGGTTCTTGCCGTTGTCCGCCCCGAGCCGCAGCACCGAGGAGTGCGAGTGCATGATGCCCTTGGGCTTGCCGGTCGTGCCGGAAGACCACCAGATCTGCGCCACGTCGCTCCACACCGCGACGTCCTCGACGGGCTCGAAGCCGCTCTGCAGCAGGTCAGCGGAGGAGGCGCGCGCGGTTTTGGCGTCGGGCGACGGCTCGTCGTGGACGAACACGTGCTTGACCGGGCCGAGGTCGCCGAGCGCATCGAGCCGATCGGACAGCTCGCCGTCGATGACCAGGATCTCAGAGTCGGCCTGCTCCAGCGCCTCAGAGAGGAACTCGCGCTTGTAGTCGGTGCATATGGTCGTGAAGATCGCGCCCAGCCGGGTCGCGGCCAGGCCGATCAGGATTGCGTCGATCGACGGATACATGACCAGCGCCAGGGTCTGGCCCTTCGCCAGGCCGACCGCCGCCAGCCCGCGGGCGTAGCCGTTCACCAGCCGATCCGCCTCGCTGAAGGTGACCTTGCGATCGCCGGAGATCATCCAGACCCGGTCGCCATTCTTGGCGGCGCGGCGAGCGAGCACCTTGCCGATGACCCGATCTTCCAGGGCCATGGCGTCCTGGACGTTAGCCTGCACGTCCAATTCGTCGCGGTTGAGAGTGTCCGCCGTCATCTGGCCCGTTCGCCTTGTCTGTTTCCTCACCCAGCGCTTTGGGCGCACGGTTCCTTATAATGATTTTTCGCGCTGACAAGCGTCAAGTGGCGAGGCCCGATTGCGTCGGCGGCTGACGGGCGACTATACGAAAGCCGCAAGGTCGCTGGCCGAGCGATCCGAAAGAGCCGTCCAGGGACGAAACAGAACATGACGACGATTAATGCGGTGACCGACCTCAGCGTGGATGGCGAGGTCGCCGTCCTCACACTGAACTCGCCGCCGGTGAACGCGCTGTCGTCGGCCGTGCGGCAGGGACTCTACGACGGGGTTTCCGCGGCGCTGGAAAGCGACGCCAAGGCGATCGTGCTGATCTGCGAGGGCCGGACCTTCATCGCCGGCGCCGACATTTCCGAGATCGGCAGCGGCATCAAGGGCCCCAACCTGAGCGACGTCCAGAAGTGGATGGAAGACTCGGCCAAGCCGGTGATCGCCGCGATCCACGGGACCGCGCTCGGCGGCGGGCTCGAGGTCGCGCTCTGCGCGCACTTCCGCGTCGCCGTGCCCTCGGCCAAGCTCGGCCTGCCGGAGGTGAACCTAGGCCTGATCCCGGGCGCCGGCGGCACCCAGCGCCTGCCGCGCGTTACCGGGCCGGAAAAGGCCATGGAGATGATGACCAACGGCAAGCCCGTCAGCGCCAAAGAAGCGCTCGCGATGGGCCTCGTCGACGAGCTTGTCGAGGAAGGCAAATTGCGCGAGGGCGCCGTCGCCTTCGCCCGCAAGGTGATCGCCGAAGGCAAGCCGCTGACCCGCATTCGCGATCGCGAGGACAAGATCGCGTCCTACCGCGGCAAGTCGGAGGCCTTCGACGCCTTCCGCAAGGCCAACGCGCGCAGCTTCCGCGGCTTCCTTGCGCCCGAGCAGAACATCCGCGCCGTCGAGGCGGCGGTGAACCTGCCGTTCGACGAGGGCATCGCTGAGGAGCGCCGGCTGTTCGGCGAGATCATGGACGGCTCGCAATCCGCCGCCCAGCGCTACTACTTCTTCGCGGAGCGCGCGGCGCAGAAGGTCCCCGACCTGGCGCCCGACACGCCCACCCGACCGATCAAGAAGGTCGGCATCATCGGCGCCGGCACCATGGGCGGCGGCATCGCCATGAACTTCGCCAACGCCGGCATCCCGACGCACCTGGTGGAGATGAAGCAGGATGCGCTCGACCGCGGCCTCGGCGTCATCAAGTCAAACTACGAACGCTCGCGCGGCAGCACGCCGGAGCAGGTCGCGGGGCGGATGAGCCTGCTGACCGGCTCGACCGACTACGCCGACCTCGCCGACTGCGACCTGATCATCGAGGCCGTGTTCGAGAATATGGACGTGAAGAAGGAGGTGTTCGGCAAGCTCGACCAGATCGCCAAGCCGGGCGCCATCCTGGCCAGCAACACCTCCTACCTGAACATTGACGAGATCGCGGCCGCGACGAAGCGTCCGCAAGACGTAGTTGGCCTGCACTTCTTCTCGCCGGCCAATGTGATGAAGCTGCTGGAGATCGTCCGTGGCGAGAAGACCGCCGACGACGTGCTCGCCACGTCGCTGAAGCTCGGCAAGCAGATCGGCAAGGCCACGGTGGTCAGCCGCGTCGGCCACGGCTTCATCGCCAACCGCGTGATGAGCCCGCGCCGCCGTGAGTCGCAGGGCCTGCTGCTCGCCGGCGCGTCGTTCGCCGACGTCGACCGCGTGCTCTACGACTTCGGTTTCCCGATGGGGCCGTTCCAGGTGGCCGACGTCGTGGGCCTGGACGTGCTGGTCCCCGAGCCGGGCCAGAAGACCATCCCCTGGACGCTGGTCGAGAACGGCCGGCGCGGCATCAAGGGCGGCGGCGGCTACTACGACTATGACGCCAAACGCAACGCCACGCCCTCGCCCGACGCGCTGCGGATCATCGGCGAATTCCGCAAGGCGAGCGGCGTCACCGCGCGACCGATCTCCGACCAGGAGATCCTCGAGCGCTGCCTTTACGTGATCATCAACGAAGGCACGAAGGTGCTGGAAGAGCGCGTGGCCTCCAAGGCCTCGGACATCGACGTGGCGATGGTCAACGGCTACGGCTGGCCGGTCTACACCGGCGGGCCGATGTTCTACGCCGACATCGTCGGCGCCGATAAGGTCCTGGCGAAGCTGAAGGAATTCGCCGCCCAGCCCGGCGGCGAAGTCTACACTCCGGCCCCGCTGCTCGAGCGAGTGGTCGCGGAAGGCAAGAAGCTGTCGCAGGCCTGACCCGCGATCAGACGATCCGCGAGGCGCGACCCTCCCAGTAGCGGTCGCGCAGCGCCTTCTTGTACAGCTTGCCGGTCGGCGCGCGCGGCAACTCGGCCTCGAAGTCGACGCTGCGCGGGCATTTCACCGCCGACAGCGAGGCGCGACAGAAGGCGATCAGCTCCGCCTCGAGGGCCGGCCCGGACTGCGCGCCCTCGACCGGCTGCACCACCGCCTTCACCTGCTCGCCGAACTCGTCGTCGGGAACGCCGATGACCGCGACGTCGGCCACCTTCGGGTGGCCGATCAGCAGGTTCTCGATCTCCTGCGGATAGATGTTCACCCCGCCGGAGACGATGGTGAAGGCCTTGCGGTCGGTCAGAAAGATGTAGCCGTCGGCGTCGCGGTAGCCGATGTCGCCCAGCGTGCTCCAGGCGGCATGCTGCAGATGGCGCGCGGCTGCGGTCTTCTCCGGGTCGTTGTGGTAGGCGAACGCCATGCCGCCTTCGAAGTAGATCACGCCGGGCTGGCCGTCGGGCAGTTCTTTGCCCTCCTCGCCGACGATGTGCGCCGTGCCGAAGATCGTCCGCCCTACTGAGCCGGGTTTCTTTAGCCACTCCTCGCTGGTGATCAGGCAGACGCCGTTCCCCTCGGTACCGGCGTAGTACTCATAGATGATCGGCCCCCACCACTCGATCATCGCCTGCTTGACGTGCACTGGGCACGGCGCGGCGGCATGGATCACCGTGCGGAGCGAGCTGAGGTCGTAGCGGCGGCGCGTCGCCTCCGGCAGTTTCAGCATCCGCACGAACATGGTGGGCACGAACTGGCCATGGGTGATGCGGTGGCGCTCGATCGCCGCCAGCGCGCCCTCTGCATCGAAGTGGTCCATGATCACCACCTCCCCGCCCTGCCGCTGGATGTTGCAGCCATAGCCCAGCGGGGCGGCGTGGTAGAGCGGCGCGGGAGACAGATAGATGCTTTGCTCGTCGAAGCCGTAGATTTTGGCGACCATAGAGCCGAACGGGTACTCCTCGTCCACCGGCCCTTCCGGCAACGGCGGCCGCACGCCCTTCGGCCGCCCCGTTGTGCCCGACGAGTAAAGCATCATCGCGCCCGCGCTCTCGTCGGCGATCGGCGTGGCGGGCTGCGTCGCCAGCGCCCCTTCCCATGACCGCGCGCCGGGCAAGGCGCCGGCTGCGGCGAACACCGCCTCGGCTTTCGGGGCGAGCTTGGCGGTTCGCTCGGCGAGCGCCGCAGCCGCCGATCCGCCGCCGGGCGAGAGGACCAGCGCCCGCGCACCGCAGTCGTCGGCGATGTAGGCCGCCTCATCGGGCGTCAGGCGGGTGGAGATGCAGGTGTAGTAGAGCCCCGCGCGCTGCGCCGCCCAGACGATCTCGAAATAGCGGAGATTGTTCTCCATGAGCACGGCCACGCCGTCGCCGCGTTTCAACCCGAGCGCGCGAAAGAGATGCGCCCCGCGGTTCGCCGCGGCCTCCAGCTCACCGTAAGTTACACCTTTCTCCGCGCCGACCATTCGGTGCGCCACACGATCGGGCGCGGACATGGCGTACTTGCGCGGATACATCTGGCGTTACTCCCCTTGTGCGCATGCCCGTCAGCCCCATCAGAACCGTTGGCGCGCCTGGCCTTGTTTGCAAAAGATTATAATCAATATAAAGCTCAGCCCGCCATCGTAACGGAGACCACAGTGCAGGAAGCGTGGATTATCGACGCCGTGAGAACGCCGCGCGGCATCGGTCGAGCGGGCAAGGGCGCGCTGGCTGACCTGCATCCGCAGCATCTGTTCGCCACGGTGCTTAACGCGCTCCGCGACCGGCATGCGATCAAGACAGAAGAGGTCGATGACGTGATCGCCGGGTGCAGCACTCAGGTCGGCAAGCAGGGCTTCTGCATCGGCCGCCTGGCTCAGCTCGCTGCGGGCTGGAGCCCCAATTCCACGGGCCTGACCATCGATCGCTTTTGCGGCTCCAGCCTCACCGCGGTGAACCTCGCCGCCATGGGCATTCTTTCCGGCATGCAGGACTGCGTGGTCGCCGGCGGCGTCGAGATGATGTCCTATAGCGGCCAGCAGAAGCACCTGCCCGGCCCGCCGATCGTCGACGGCGGCAACGTCCGGCTTCGTGAGATGCACCCGACGCCAACCGTGGGTATCGCCGCCGACCTGATTGCGACGCTCGAAGGCTTCACCCGCAAGGACGTCGACCAGTTCGGCTATCAGAGCCAGCAGCGTGCGGCGAACGCGATCGCCAACGGCTACTTCAACCGAAGCTTGGTCCCCGTCCTGCGCGAGGACGGCAGCGTCGCCCTCGACCGTGAGGAATATCCGCGCCCGCAGACGACGCTGGAAAGCCTGGCGGGCCTCAAGCCGGCGTTCCAGGACTTCTACGACATGCCGCTCGACGAAGAGGGCCTGACCTTCCGGAAGATGGTCGAAAGCCGCTTCCCCGACGTCGACATCAAGCACATCCACCACGCCGGCAACTCGTCGGGCGTCGTCGACGGCGCCTCGGCGGTGCTGCTCGCCTCGCCGGAATACGCCAAGGCGCAGGGTTGGAAGCCGCGGGCGAAGTTCCGCGTCATGGCCGACTCCGGCGACCGCCCCGAACTAATCCTCAACGCGCCGGGCCCGGCGGCCCGCAAGGCGCTGGCCAAGGCCGGCATGACGGTCGGCGACATCGACCTTTTCGAGGTCAACGAGGCCTTTGCGGTCGTGCCGCTGAAGTTCATGCGCGACCTCGACGTCAGCGCCGAGATCGTCAACGTCAACGGGGGCGCCTGCGCGCTCGGCCACCCGATCGGGGCCACCGGCGCGATGCTGCTGGGCACCATGCTCGACGAGCTCGAACGCCGCGACCTGCAGACCGGCCTGGTCACCATGTGCGCGGCCGGCGCCATGGCGCCCTGCATCATCGTCGAACGGGTCTGACGCCAGGCGGCCGAGGCGGTCAGTCCGCCACGGCCGCTTCGCCCCGCTCGGCCGCCATCCGCTCGACGAGCAGCGGCGCGAGCTGCTGCTTGCGCACCTTGCCGTTGGCGGTGGCGGGAATCTCCTCCCGCCGCATGAAGAAGATCCGCTTCGGCACCTTGAACGACGACAGCAAAGTCTTCAGCCGCGCGATCAGCTCGGCTTCGCTCGGGTCGGTGTTCGGCGCCGGCGTGACGACTGCCGCCAACAGGGTCTTCTCGCCCGGGCGGTCGAGGCCCAGCACCACGCACTGATCGAAGCCGCCCAGGCCCATGACCGTGCGCTCGACCTCCAATGGTGAGACGTTGGCGCCGGAGATCTTCACCATCTCGCTGAGCCGACCCTTGATGGTCAGGCAGTCGTCCTCGTCGATCAGGCAGAGATCGCCTGTGCGATAGAAACCGTCCCTCTCGAAGACGTTGGCCCGCTCGATCTTGTGGAAGCCCGCCATCATCGGCGGGCCACGCACCGCGAGTTCGCCCGCCTCGCCCCGCGGCAGCTCTCGCCCGGTCTGAGGGTCGATGATCTTCCGCTCCAGGCCGAACATCCCACGGCCCGAGGCGCCCTCCTTGCCTGGCGGCAACATCGCTGGCAACGGTTCGGTGGTATGGCCGGCAAGGGTTTCGGTCATGCCTAGGAAGTTGGGCTGACGGTCGACCGGCGCAGGCATGAAGCGCGCTGGAATGCGATCCTCCAGATCGGCGCTGATGAACCGCCACTCCGCCTGCGGCGAAGCGCGCCGGGCGACGCCGGCGATCCCCAGCATGACGGCGAAGACCTCGACGTCCTCGCCTCGCGCCTTCAAGGCCGCGGCGATGCGGGCGTAATAGTCGGGCGTGTGGCCGACCAGGGTGACGTTCTCGCGCAGCAACAGCTCGGCGCCCTCCTCACCGGAGTCGGTCTCCGGGATGATGGTGCAGAGCCCCGACTGGATTGCACCGAGGTAGCCGCTCGACAGGCCGGCGATCCAGAACCACTGCCGGGTGCCGACGATCCGCTCGCCGGGGCCGAACGGGTAATAGGCCGGAGACAGGCCGTAGGTGTGGCGGATGATCGGGCCGTGGTTGTGCACCACGCCCTTGGGATCTGCGGTGCTTCCCGACGTGTAGATCGTGCAGAAGGGATCGGCCGGGGCGACGGCGGCTTCCACCGCGTCGAGGAATGCTTCGTCGATGGCTGGCGCCGCCGCAGCCGCCTCGATCAGCGCCGAGTCCCCTGGCAGCGCCCAGGAACGGTCGGCCGCGCCCCAGACGAAGATGCGCCGCAGGAACGGAGCCTCGGGCAGAAACAGCCCCTGGGCGGCCTGCCCGGCGAGCGTCGGGAAGGCCAGCTCGAGCCGTTGCTGGTAGTCGTGGCTCAGATAGCGGTCGCTGATCAGCAGGGCGCCGACGTCGGCGTGATGCAGCACCCAGCGCAGCTCCGCCGCCTGGTAGAGGGTGCTCAGCGGCACGACCACGGCGCCAATCCGCGAGGCCGCTGCGAAGGCGACGGCGAAGTCGGGCGAGTTCGGCATCATCACCGCGACGCGGCTGCCCTTGCCAAGCCCGCTCGCCAGCAGGCCGCGCGCCAACACCGCCGAGCGGCGTTCCAGTTCGCGGACGCTCAGCCGATCGGCTCCGCGGACGAAGATGTCCAGGTCGCCGAACCGCCCTGCGGCGTGGTGCAGCATGGCCGGAAACGTGGGGGTGTAGGGGCATGGCGGCAGCGGCGGGGGCGCATCCGGCAAGCCAAACCGCGCGGCGCCCCAACGATCATCTGCGGACGAAACCATCTCACCTACCCTGCACAGCCGCACCGGCGCCCCCACGGACCAAACCTGGCTCGGCAGGTCAATGCGCGCCGAACGGCTTGTCGCGAAATGCTGACGGCGACGGCCGGACTGCCGCCATAGTCCAGCCGGCTAGATAAAGAACGGCGGCTGGGGGCCGGAAGGGGCGGAGACTCATGAGGCCCTTGCTGAAGCGCCGGCTGCTTTGCGTGGCGGCGGCGCTGGCCGCGCGCACATCGAACTTCGCCAAGGCCGGCGATCCGAACGGCGGCGGCCTGCCGGCGTCGCCGCGCTTCACGGCCGGCGACCAGAACGTGCTGGTGGTCAGGAACGGCGGGCCGCAGATCGTCAAGAACCGCGACGCCGAGCGGATGGATGTCCTGGAGCCGGTGTCTCTGGCGCTGATGCGCGCCACGCCCTAACGAGGGTCAGTCGGCGCCGAACGGACCAGGTGAGAAGAGGCTGCGCCCGACCACCAGCAAGGCCGGGCCGCTGTCCAGGTCGATGGCGAGCCGCCCGTCCGCCACCCCATCGCCCGTGACGTCGAGAAGCAGCGCCGATGCGCCGACGTCGTGCCCAAGAACCTGCACCCCCGGATTGGCCGCAAGCTGGTTGTCAGGGTCCGTGCGCGTGATCACCAGCAGGTATCCGTCCACCGATCCGTCATCGTCGACGTCGACCTCGACGCGGGTGACGGTGCGATGGGCGTCGGACGTGTGAAACGTCGGGCGATGCTCGTCGGAAGGCATCGTCGCGCTCACCCCTTCCCCATCCGACTTGAATTTCAGGAGCCGGCCGCGGGAGGTGATCACCCGGTCGCCCTCGGCGGGACTGAAGTCCAGAATGACGCCCAGCAACTGGTTGGGATTGGCGTGCGAGGGCGCTTCGACGACGAAGGTGTCCGCGCCGCGCCCGCCGCTCGCCAGCGCCCCATCGGTGAATACCAACCGATCATCGCCATCGCCCCCGTCGAGCGTGTCCTTGCCGCCGCCGCCGACCAGGGTGTCGTTCCCTGCCCCGCCGACGATCCATTCGGCGCGCGCCGAGCCCACCAGCGAGTCGGCGCCGGCGGTTCCGCGCAGGTCGGGCGCGATCGGTGGGGCGCAAAGCGGCGTGAGGCTTTGCGCGGACCCGGCGCCGGCGGCGGCGCTGAGCTCGGGCGCTGCAGAATGGATCGGAGCCACGCCGGCCGGGTCGACATGGTTGGCGGCCAGCGTGGCGGGCGCTTCGGCCCGCGCCGCGCTTGTGGCGGTGGCTGCGGGCGGGCGGTCGTGGACCGGCGCGGCGTGCGGCTGCAACGTCACCACCGGACCGAGATGCAGATCCGCGGCGGAACTCTGCTCCGACGGCGGAGCCTCGGTCGGCTCGACGCCCGAAGCTTGCGGGGCGGCCTCCGCGCGGCTGGGTGCGCTCTCGAAGGCGCCCACGACCACGGCGAGCGCGAGCAGGGTCTGAGCTCTGCGCGTCTCGAACGGCAGGACCACCTCGCCTTGCCGCCCAGCGCCGCCGTCGGTCCCTGCGTCGAGGCGCGCACGCAGCAGGGTGTCGAGGTCCGAGGCCTCCTCGATCGTGCCTTCGAGCAGCGAGTGGACGACGAACCGACCATCGACGCGAGCGACGTGGAGAAGCACCTCCTCGTCATCACCCTTCACGACGCACCAAGGATCGCCGGCGTCGGTCTTGCCGAACACCACCTCCACATTCATTCCGGAGAGCGCGAGGGTGTCGGCCAGGCGTTCCAGCTTCGCCCGCTGGCCCGCGCTCCAGTCGCTGCGATCGCGCAGGAAGCGGGCGAAGGAAAACAGCTCGCTCATGCCGCGGCCGTCATCGGTCAGCTCGCTGCGCGACGCGCCGCCGGCCCGTCGCCGAACAACAGCCGGTTCAGTTCAGGTTCGTAATAGGCGAGCAGCGTGCGAGCGAACTCGCACGGGTCGAGGCCGAGCGCCTCGGCCCAGGCGCCTTGCGTCTCCACCGGCACCCGGCCCACGCCGCTCTCCACCTGAGAAACGAAGGTGTAGTAGCGAAGGCCTACCCGCTCGGCGAGCGTGGCCTGGGTCAGCCCCGCCGCCTCGCGCTGCAGCCGCAGCCACTGACCCGCCTTTTGGCGAAGCACCTTGGTCTCAGCGGCCTTGGCGGGGTCGGCGGCTGGCCGCGGCATGGTTCGGCTCCGGTACGGCGTCAGTGGGTGGGGCGCCATGGGGTTCAGTAATTTCACGACATATTTGAACGCGACACATGCGGTAACACGTCGCGCGTGCCGCGGAAAGATCAGCCCAGTCGCAGCACGTCGCCATAAAGCCTGGCTTCCAGGGCGGCCCAGGTCGGGTTCGCGGCGTACAGGCCGTCGAGCTCGGCGGCGGTAAAATAGAAGTCCAGCCCGCGCACATAGTTGAGCCGCGTGCCGTTCACGACCTTGGCCAGCTTACTTACGGCCGCGCGCGCGAGCTGGGAGCCCAGGATGTCGCCGAACTGACGCTGGAAGTCTTCGGCCAGGTGCTCGGTGCGCACCCACCGGTCGACCGGCGAGGCGCCGTAGTGCTTCACGTAGCCGTCGGCGCTGCCGATCGCGCCGGTCTCTTCGTAGAACTGGCCACGGCAGAGCATTTCGCGGCTCACCATGCGGTAGGGCGACCGAGACGCGTCGTAGTGCACACGGCTCAGCAACCAATGCGGCAGACGGCGAAAGCCGCAGATCACCGTCTTGCCCGCCGGATCGAAACCATCGCGCCGCACCGCGCGGTCGCCCACCGAGTCGTGCCAGCCCGCTTCGGCGACGTCGAAGGCCACGTCGCGCCGGCCGCGCAGGACCCGCAACGCCCGGTCGATCGTGTGGCCGGCGCATTTAGGGAAATGCATCCAGACGAAATCATCGCCCACCACCATTCAACGCACCTCACGCAAACGACTCGCAGCCTTAACATATATACGACTAGTTAAAACTGAACTAGTGCGTTTGCAATTCAAGGCGGCTAGATCTCTCTGCGCACGTTAGTTGACGGGGGGAGGAGCAGTTTTCGTTGAAGACGGTCGCCCGTGAGGGCCCAGCGCCGTGGCTCCACCTCGGCAGCGCCACGCGGCGGCTGAGCTCGCCCGCTTAGAACGGAAGTTTCGTGCGGCTTGAGCGCCGGCGGCAAGCTGGCCGCGTTGAGCCAGCCTGCCTAGTACGACCCGCTACGGAACAGCACCGCCGGCACCGTACGGAGCAGGATCGCCAGGTCGAGGCGAAGCGACTTGTGGCGCGCGTAGAGCACGTCAAGCGCCACCCGCCGGCCATAGCTGACGTCGTTGCGGCCACTCACCTGCCAGAGCCCCGTGATGCCGGGGCGAACGGCGCAGTAGTGCGCGAACTTGCGGCCGTACTTCTGAGCCTCCGCCTGAACCACCGGCCGCGGACCCACCAGGCTCATCTCGCCGCGGATGACGTTCAGCAGTTGCGGCAGTTCGTCCAGGCTGGTCTTGCGCAGGAAGGCCCCGATCGGGCTGACGCGCGGATCATCGCGAAGCTTGTGGTCGGCCTCCCATTCTCGACGCGCTGCAGCATCCGTCGCCAGCAATCGCTCGAGGCGAGCCTCAGCGTCGACAGCCATGCTGCGGAACTTCAGGCAACGGAACGTCTCGCCGTAGCGGCCAATGCGACGGTGGGCGAATAGGACCGGTCCGCCGTCGTAGACGAAGACGGACAGCGCGACCAACACCATCAGCGGCGCGCAAAAGACGAGGATCACGACCGCCAGAACCGAATTGACCACGTACTCCCAGTCAAACGATCCGCGACCTGACTCGCGTACCGCATATCGGCGTTCTCCGGCGACGCTCGCCTGCGACATCGGACACCTTGCTGGTGGTGGTGGGAAGGCTCGTGCTGCGGCGCAAAGTAGCCACGCCGCAGCGACGGTGTCAAAGCGTGGTTCGGTCAACTTCGCCATTCACCTGTGGGCGACCGGCTTTCGGGCTTGCGTGCATAGGTTGCGGGCGCCCATCCGGCGCAGGTCGCACGTGCGTCGGATCAAGCTGCGCCATTCCGTCGCGCCAAGCGTGGCCGCCATGTTTTGGTCAACAGCCACTTCACAATATTTCTTCGATTGAAATTAGCGATGTACTGCCCCCAGTCCATTAAGATCTCTGGGCGAGTTTACAGTATCTTCGCACAGGATCTCGGCCTGATGGATCTCGACGTTCAGACGCATTTCTCTCAAGGCTGGAGCCTTTCGCTTTTAGATAAAGCAAAGTCGCTCGGAATCGACACGATTCGCGATGCTCAACCCTGGGGAACCGTCGAGACCAAGGCCGGCGTGTATAACTACACATCTCAACTTACAAGTTACATGGCGAAGACAGAATCTCTCGGCATGGACGCCATTCTGACCTTCGGAACCGGCAACACGCTCTATGACAGCGGCTATACGCCCTATACGGCCGCGGGGCGCGCCGCCTATGCGAAATACATCGTCGCCACGATCAACAAATATGGCGACACAGTTAAGGCGATCGAGGTCTGGAACGAGTTCAACGGGGTCAATTTCACCACCGGTCCAGCGACTAAAAATATCGCGTACTACTATACTGAACTTCTGAAGACGGTTTATCAGGCGGTCAAAGCAGCCCACCCTGAAGTGCTTGTTCTGGGCGGCGCGGCGCATTCGGTGGCGACGGGCTATCTCACCGACACCTTCAAGCTTGGCGCGCTCAACTACATGGACGGGGTTGCGCTGCACCCCTACCGCGACAATCCAGAGCACGTCGACGACGAGCTGCTGCGGCTGAACCAGGCGATGGCGCAATACGGCGGCGTCAAGCCGATCTTCGCCACCGAATTCGGCAAGGAGTTCGGCGACTCGAGCCAGGCGCCCAGCTACCTGATCAAGATGGTCACCCAGATGAGCGTCGCGCACGTCGCGGAAGCCTCCTGGTATGCGCTGCAGGATCAGGCCTGGTTCAAAAACATGGGCCTGTTCGACTCGACCGGCGCGGCCAAGCCGGCCGCCAAGGCCTTCGCCTTCGCCGAGAACGTGTTGTTGCCGCAGGGCGACGCGGTGCAGGTGGCGACCGACAACCCGCACACCCTGATCTACAAGTTCGGCGCAAACACCTACGTGATGTGGGGTGATGCGCGCGACATCAGCTTCTCCGGCGCCGCCATCTTCTACAACGCCAAGGGCGAAGTGATCGCCGCGCCGACGAAGATCACCGAGGATCCGATCATCGTGCGCGGCGCGTCCGGCTATACGCTGGGCGAGAGCTCCGTCGTCGCCGACAGCCTCTACGACTACAACGAAGGGACCTTCAAGGAAGGGGCGTGGAGCTACTTCGCCAGGTCGGCCGACGGCGCTTTCCACGACCTGAAGATGACGGACACCCAGTACACCTCGTCGCTTCAGAACGTTCTCTACAAGCCGGTCTACTTCACCCATGACGTCGTGGCGCCCGGCGGCAGCGGCGCGACGCCGATCCAGGCCGTGGCGCGCTTCACCTCCACGACGGACGAGGCGGTCGAGATCCGGGGAACCTGGACAGTGCCGTCTACGGCCAGCGACGGCGTCGACCTGCACGTGAAGCTGAACGGCGAGGAGATCTACACCAAGATCGTCAAAGGCACGTTCAGCCTGTCGGGCCTCTACGTCGACCTGCGCCCCAGCGACAAGCTTGAGTTCCTGGTCGGCCCGAACGTCACCCAGAACGACGACACGGCGAACTACCGGATCCAGCTGGTCAAGACGACGGCCACCGGGGTCACCTTCGCCGGAACCCCGCGCGTCATCGGCACGACAGGCGACGACCTGCTGCACGGGAGCGACGCCAACGAGACCTTCAGGGGCTATGGGGGCGCGAACACGATGGACGGCGGCGGCGGCGTCGACACGGTGACCTATGACTGGTCGACCGTCGGCGTGAAAGTCGACCTGAGCAGCACGCTCGCGCAGAAGGTCAACGCCACGACCACCGATGTCCTGGTGAATATCGAGAACATCATCGGCTCTGCCAGCGGCGACACGTTGACGGGTTCGGCGGGCGGAAACCAGCTCAGCGGTGCGGCGGGGAACGACATTCTGGTCGGCGGCGCGGGCGCCGATTCGCTGATCGGCGGCGCAGGCGCGGACACCCTCACCGGCGGAACCGGCGCCGACCGCTTCATCTTCAAGGCGTACGCGGAAAGCACGAGTGCGACGCGCGACGTCATCCTCGACTTCCGCCACGCCGAGGGCGACAAGATCGACCTGTCGGCTATCGACGCCAACGGCATCCTCGCCGGCGACACTGCTTTCAGCTTCGTCACCTACTACAATAGGCGGCCGGGCGAGGTGATGGTGGCCGTCGAAGGCGACCACTACGTGGTGAAGGCCGACGTGAACGGCGACGGCGCGTCGGAGTTCATGCTCAACGTTTATTCGCCAACCTCGCTGACGAGCGGCGACTTCATCCTCTGAAGGTCAGCCGGCCAGCGCCGGCGTGCGCGCGCTCGAAACTCTGGCCTGATAGACCGCCTCGAGCGCGTCGACCCAGGCAGGCAGCGTGAGGCCAATGCTGCGCGTGCGCTCATACGCGTTCCGGCTCATCCGCCCGGCGAGCGCGTCGTCGGAATTGAGCGCGCGCATGGCCTCGGCCAGCGCCGCCGTGTCGCGCGGCGCACAGGCGAAACCGGCCTCCGCGGCGACGATGTCCGCTGCGAGGAAAGCCGTATCGGCGGCGATCACCGGCAGGCCGCTCCACAGGGCTTCCGCCGCGACCAGACCGTAGGGTTCGGGATAGCGGCTCGGCATCACCAGCCCGCGCGCAGCGGCGGCGAGCGGCGCGATCTCCTGCGGCGAAAGCCGTCCGGCGCAGACCGCTTGAGGGTAATCACGCTCGATCATCTCGCGCAGCGGCCCCTCGCCGACCAGAGTCAGGGGCACGCCAGCCCGCGCCGCAGCCGCGGCGGCGAGGTCGGCGCCCTTCACCGTCTCCAGGCGGCCAACGTACAGAAATCCCGTGTTCTGCTCGGCCGGCGCACGTGTGGTCAGGAACGGCATGACCGGATTGGGCAGGGTGACGATCGAGCTTTCCGGGACGCCGCCCCGCGCCAGGTGCGGGCGCATGGCGGCGTGGATGGCGAGCACCGGCGGCGCGCGCCGGCCGAAGTCGAAAGCCCATTGGCGCACCGCATGGCGCGCCACCCGCCAAAGCTTGTGTCCATAGCTGCGCCGGTCGCAGTTGGCGGCGACGCAACGGGCGGACATCGGCGTGAATTCGCACAGGACGCCGGACTTCAAATTCGCATAGGCGCCGTTCGGGCAGCTCAGGAAGAAGTCGTGGGCGGAGAGCACCAGGCGGTCGGCGACGCGGTCGAGCGGACGGAAGATCGCCGGCGACAAGATCTGCGCCCAGCCGTGCAGATGGTAGACCGTCGCGGGCGTATCGCGGCGCGCGATCCAGTCATCGACGATCCGCGCGGCCGCCCCATTGTAGAGGCCGTTGATCAGCGCCTTGGCCGGTGAACTGGCCAGCAGCCGCTCCTGGCCGACGCCCACGATCTCGATCCCAGCCGCCTCGAGCTCGGCGTTGCCGCCGTTATCGCCGGTCAGGAACGTGACCTCATGCCCACGCGCCCGGAGTTCCAGCGCCGACCGCAACGCGAGCGCCGTCGCCCCGCCTCTGGCGACGGAGATGTCGTTGACGACCACGATCCGGTCGGGCTGGGGCAGGCTCATCCGCGGCCGACTTCGCGCAGCAGCACCTCGTGCAGGCGGACGATGTCGTTGCGGGCGTCGTCGAGCACCGAGGCGCGCGATGAGGGATCCACGCCCAAGCGCAACGCATCACCGGCGAGGGCGACCACGTCTTCCGGCGTGGTCGTCACCGCTTCGACCAGGAACGGGCTGCGGTCGACGGCGGCGAAGAAGCTGCGCATCTTCGCATCCCACTCGAATCCGAGATGCGGCACGCCGAACGAATAGGCGGCGATGCAGGCGTGCAACCTATGCGCGAGCAGCAGGTCGAGGCTGGAGACGAAGCTGGTGAGCTCGCCCGGGTTTCGGAAATCAGGCTCGACCCTGACCTCGGGCGCCTTGGCGCGGATCACCTCGCTCGCCCGCCGCAGGTAGGCTCGGTCTTCGGGGCTGCCGTTGGTGAAGAGCACCACCTCGTATCCCTTCGCCACCAGCCCTTGTGCGAGCTGCGCATACCAGGCCGAGAACTGCGGCTCCTCGATGGCGGCCCCGCCGTGATAGGCGAGCGCCACGGGGTCGGTGAGGCCGAGGCCCACGCGCGGCGCGCCCCCCGACCGCTCGCCCGGCGCGAAGTGGCGGGACGCCAGCACACCGGGGTCGCGGCAGGTGGTGGCAGGATAGACGAACCGCTCGCTCCACAGCGCTTGCGAGCGCTCGTCGCGCACCGCGGCGTAGACCACCCGCACCTGACCGAAGGCCTGAGCCAGGTAGGCCTGAGCAGCGGGCGACCAGTCGTGGGACACGCCCACGCCGAATACCGCGACCGGCAGGCTGGCCGCGGCGGCGAGCCGCAGCGCGCCGGCGATCTTAATGGGAAAATTGAGGTCGTGATCGGCGATGAGGTTGCCGCCGCCAAGAACGACGACATCGAGGTCTTTCATCGCCTCGCGCCAGTGCGGCGTAAGCTTGCGATCGACCAGGACCTTGAGAACCTGTTCGGCGGCCAGCCGGCGCACCTGCCGCGGCATGGCCTCCAGAACCCTGATCGCCGCCTGGCGGTTCGGCAGCCCGCCCTGGCCGTAGACGCGACGACCGACAAGATCGATGGAGACCACCTTCGACACGCCCGGCTGGGCGGCCAGTTCCTTCTCCATGCACTCCGCGAGCAAGCCGTCGCCGAGATTCGGGCTGAACCTTACGTTCAGCAGCCCTACCCTCACGCTCTACTCCTTGGCTCGTAGCCTGCGTCGACCCCCGTCGTACGGCGGCGTTGTGCCACAGACGCTGCTGCGGCGCGAGCGATCAACGGCGTTTTCGGGCTCGGCGACGCTCAACTGGACGCTTTAAAGCAGCTCCAGGTTTTCGCCCTATAGGCGAATAATGCGGCCAAGCTACTTAATGTCGTGAGACAGGGTGTTTGCTGGAAAATCCAGGCTCGCGTACATTAAAAATCTATAGTGTTGGACGCAGGGCCCGCGGCAACAATCAGACGGGAGTCAGCATTGGCCGAAGGGCTGCTTCACCGCCGGGGGTCGGAAGTCGACCCCGCAGCCCCGGATCTGCCTCCCGCCGGGCCGGCCAACGTCGCCTCCACCCACTACGACCTGGCGATCAACGGTCGTTTCCTGTCGCAGCCGACGACGGGCGTGCAGCGGGTGGCGCGCGAGCTCGTGCGCGAAATCGACCACCTCGTCCACGCCGGCGAGTTTCCGCTCCGCCTCAGGTTGTTCTGCCAGAAGGGCGCGCCGGTGGATTCGCTGGGTTTGCGGGCCACGTCAATCTGCGAGGTCGAGGGACCGGGCGGGCATTTCTGGGAGCAGGTTTCGCTTCCGCGTGCGATCGACGCGACCCGTCTGCTTTGCCTCGGCAACACCGCGCCGCTGTCGCTGCTGCTCCGCCAGCGTCCGGTCGTGCTGATGATCCACGACCTGTCCTACCGCATCTATCCCGAGGCCTACCGCCCAACTTACCGCTTGCTGCACGGGCTGATGATGCCGACGCTGCTCACGCGCGCCGAGACCGTCTTCACGGTGTCGAAACCGGAGCGGCACATGCTCGAGGCGCTGGTCCCTGCCTGCCGCGGGCAGGTCCGGGTGGCGCAGAACGGCGGCTGGCGCGACGCGGAAGGCGCGACGGGCGCCGAGCCGCACGCGCAGGGCGAGGACGAGCGTTTCGCGCTCTATGTGGGTTCGCTGTCGCGGCGCAAGAACATCGAGGGCGTCCTCGCGCTCGCGGTGCGGCTATGGCGGGAGGACCGCGTGCGCACCGTAGTGGTCGGCTCGACCGGGGCGACCATCAGCCCCACCGCCTTCGTCATTCCCGATGACGTACGCGAGGGGATCAGCTTCCTCGGCCAGGTCGAGGACGTCGAGCGGCTCGCCGAGCTCTATCGGACCGCCGCCTGCCTGATCTTTCCCTCGTTCTACGAGGCCTCTCCTCTGCCGCCGATCGAGGCGATGCATTTCGGATGCCCGGTGGTGGTCTCCGACATTCCCGCGCATCGCGAACGCTGCGGCGACGCGGCCGAGTACTGCAACCCGGCCGACGTGGCGAACATGCTGGCCGCGGTGCGGCGGGTGCTGAACGATCCCGCGCACGCGGCCGACCTGCGCGAGCGCGGCTATGCGCGGCAGCGGCAGTTCTCCTGGCGGACCCAGGCGCGGACGATCCTGCAGACCATCGTCCACAACGCGCAGGCCACGGCGCCGACTGCGCAGGTTTCGAACCCGCCGGACTGAAGGCGCCCGCTTATCGGCGCAATTTCACGCGAACGTGCGGGTGCTTAGGCGCTGCGCAACCTGGCGCGCGTATTGCAGCGGGGGAACTTCCGCGGCGGAAGCGGCGCATCAAGACCGATCTTGAGTTGCGTTGCGCCGCCGCACCGGTCACTAAACGTCGTGTCGGGGCCTCTTGCCCCGCCACGCCTCGCAGCCCAGCCACTTCCTCCAGGCCGGGCGCGATGGGGGGCATGAATGATGGCGAAGCGACGGACCGCGATCATCCATTACTGGCTCGTGGGCATGCGCGGCGGAGAGCGCGTGCTGGAACGGCTTATCCGCCTGTTCCCCGAGGCGGACATCTTCACCCACGTCTACGACCCGAAGTCCGTGTCCGACGTGATCAACGGCCAGCGCGTGAAGACGACCTTCATTCAACGCCTGCCGGGCAGCCGGAAGCACTATCAGAAGTACCTGCCACTGATGCCGCTCGCGCTCGAACAGCTCGATCTGCGCGGCTATGACCTGGTGATCAGCAGTGAGTCCGGGCCGACCAAGGGCGTGATCACCGGCCCCGATGCACAGCACATCTGCTACTGCCACTCGCCGATGCGGTACCTGTGGGACCACTACCACGACTACCGCGCGAGCGCCGGCAAGCTCGCCCGCGCTGCGATGCCGCTCGCCTTCCACCAACTGCGCAAGTGGGACACCGCCTCGGCCGCGCGCGTCGACCACTTCGTCGCCAATTCGACGTTCGTGCAGCGGCGGATCGAGAAGGCCTACCGCCGACGCTCAACCGTGATCCACCCGCCGGTGGAGACCGATCTCTTCCGCCCTTCGCCCGACATCGAAAATCGATACCTCTGGGTCGGGCAGATGACCGCCTACAAGCGCGCCGATCTTGCGCTGGAGGCCTTCAACAAGCTCGGCCTGCCGCTGCTGATGGTCGGCGACGGCGAACTGAGCGAGCGCATCAAGCGGCGCGCCGGACCCAACATCACCATCGTGCCGCGCCTTTCGTTCGACGAGTTGCGGGCCGCTTACGCCCGTTGCCGTGCGCTGATCTTCACCGCCGAGGAGGACTTCGGCATCGTGCCGGTGGAAGCCATGGCCTCCGGTCGTCCAGTGATCGCCTACGGCCGCGGCGGCGCGCTGGACACCGTCGTGCCGGGCGTCACCGGGCTACTTTTCCCCGAGCAGACCGCGGATTCGCTGATCGGTGCGGTGGAGGCGCTGGAGCGCTGGCTGCCCGACTTCAACCCACTGGCGGCGGTGAAGCAGGCCGAGCGGTTTGGCCCCGACCGATTCGACCGCGAGTTCATGGCTGTGGTGGCCGGCGCGCGGCCGCCGCTATTCGATTACCCGCTGATCCCGCAGGGCGGCCCAGGCGAGGTCGATCACGACTGGCCGGTGGTCGGAGCCAAGGTACGGACCACGGCGGACGGATACCGGTAGCAGTCCCGGCCGCAGGTAGGCCTGGTCGATCGGCAAGAACGGGATCGCCGGAAAGACCCTGTGTCTCGGCTGTACAAGGGCCGGCCAGGTGAACAGGGCGCGAGTGATGCGTCGCATACCTAGCAGCTTGTCCTGACGCCTTCCTGCGAAGGTCCAAGGCGTCGTGTTGAAGTCGCCCACCAGGATCAGGTTGAGATCGCGTAGGCGGCGCAGCTCCGCGACGAGCAACCGACGGTCCTCCTCCTGACGACCCCACGGCCAAGGACGCGCGAGATGCGCCGCCACGATGGTGATCGAGCGGCCCGCCAGATCATAGCGCGCCCACCCCGCCGACAGCGCCTTACGGTTTTCCGGATCGCCTCTCGCCAAGCCAGCGCCGGCCACGGGCGCGACGCGTGAGAGGATCACGGTTGTGCAGGGCTTCCGCCCCCGGCAACTGACGACGAACGGAAAGTCGGCGCGCAGCCGACGCATCACCTCGCCGCCGGCGTAGGCCTCTTCCAGAACGACGAAATCAGCCTTCTGGCTCGCCACCCAGTTCGCAGTGCGGCGCGGCGAAAGGTTCTGCTTGAAGACATTGAACTGAACGATCCGGACCTGGGCCTCCACCGCGGGAGCGTCGAAGCTAGCTTTTGCGGCGAACTCCGGCCCCATCATGAAAACGCCGATCGCCGCGACGCCAGCTCCCACCAGGCCGGCCGCCACCTTCGCCCGTGAAACGCCGAGCAGCATGGCGACCGCAACCAGACCCGCGCAGAACCACGCCGGCGCGAACTGATTGAGAAAGTCGGCCGCCGGCCAGACGCCGCCAAGCAGGCCGATCGCACCCAAGGCGAGGGCCGTCACGGCGATCGCCCAGCACGACCGGCGCAACGCGTCCCCACGGCTCAAGGCGAGGCCTCTCCACGAAGGCGCGGACAGACATACATCCCGACGATGGCGTACTGGTCGAAACTTATGCCGCCGGTGACGCGGATCGGCCCCGCAGCCACCCACGCATGCGCCTTCATGCCGGACGAGTCCGGATCTCGCATCAGTCCGAAATAGAGCGCGTAGGGAATGCCGTAGAGGCCGAGCAGCACGCGCGCGGTGACCGCCTGGGGGAAGCAGTTGGAGGTCCAGGGCGTGAAGCGCGCCACCGCCCGCACCACGCGGCCGATCTGCAGGGCCCGAGCGGCCTGGGCCTCCGACAGCAACGGAATCCACGGTTCAATTGCGGTCTGGCTGCCAAGCGCCGCCGCCAGCTTGCGGAAGGGAACAACGAGCACCACGCACTTCGACGCGCCGAGCATGAACCAGACCGGCACGCTCCAGAGCTGAACGAAGAGCGGGCGCTTCGCGAAGCCGCCGAGGCTCTTGGCGAGTGTGGAAACGCCGGCCATCTCAGCCGCTCAGGATCAGACCCGCCTCGAGCAATTCATCGAGGAAGCCGCGCACGTCCGCCTGGCAGACCTCCTCGGCGACGTCGAATTCTGCGCAGATCGCCTGGACGATCTGGCCTTCAGTGACGGGCTTCTCCGAAAGCTCCCAGATCCGCACGCCAGACCCGCTGATGCTGTGGTATTCGCCAGTGTTGACGTTCAACATCACGAAATCCCCATCCATTTCGGTAGCGAGAATTTCTGGATTTCGCTGGTATGGACCGCTCATCTCGCAATCACCCCCAAAACAGACATTCAACTTCCTTAGATGCTCGCACGGGAGGTCGCGGGGACCCGTGCGCGGCCTGGTGAGGTCTGGCCGACTTCCATGTCGGCGAGGAGCCGGTCGATCAGCCCTTCCACATCGAAGCCCGCATCCGGGCGCACGACGCGCGAGACCTTGATGCGTGGCGCGAGCGCGCCACAGCCGCGCAGGTGTTCGGCCTGGCGTCGCATACCTCGAACGAATTCCATCCTGTATGCGTGCTCGTGGAGCACCGAGTATTTGTCCGCGCCCGACATCTGCTCGAACAGAAAGTCGTCGCGCGCGCCCTTCGTCAGCACATAGATCCAATTTACCGGCGCGCGTTCGCCCCCCTGCTTCGTCAGAGGCACATTGTATTTGTCCAGTTCAGGGCGAATGCGGCTCAGCCCCTGAACGTCGATGCCAAGGCCCTCGGCGGCATCCCGCCACAGCTTGATGCGCGGGAAGCCGGGAATGGCGCATCCGCTCGCGTCGATCGGCGTCACGTCGTCCGCCAGCACGTCGAAGCCACGACGCATGAAGCCCGCGGCCAAAGTCGACTTTCCTGCGCCGGCGTCGCCGACGCAAATCATGCAGCGATCCCCGATCCGGATGGCGTTGCCGTGCAACGTCAGCAACTTGCGCTGAATCAGCAGCGCCCCGAACGCCGACCCGAGCAGGAACAGGCGCACGCTGCTGTCCGCCACGCCGGGCTGCGGATCGACGAGGATCTCCGCGCCGTCCTTGATCAGGAAGGCGCCAACGTCGGGCACTTCGAACCAGACCGCCGTGGCGTTCATCCGATGCCACGGGCCCTGGTCCTCGCCGCCGAGGACCGCCTCCCGCGCCGCGGCCGCCACACGGATCGACGCGTCGACGGCCACGGGCGTGGGACCGCTCACGGCCCGCAACTCAGGCAGGTCGACTTCGCTGACGAACGTGAGGCCGTAGGCCTGATAGACGTTTGCAGTCACTTTGCTTGGCTCACGACATGAGTGCCGACCCGCGGGGTCAGTGATTTTTGCCTTCGACGTAGTGGATGAAGCGCGCGGTCGTTATCGCGCGCGACACCGCCAGCTCGAGCCGCTGAGCGTGCGCTCGCTCCTTCCCCTCGCCTGGGAGCGGCGTTTCCGCCGGCCAGTCGTCGAGGGCGGACTTGAGGCTTGGCAAGTTCAGGCGGCGCGCCATGACCGGATCGGACTCCAAGCTCTGCAACTCTTGCCTGAGCGCCTGCCTGCGCCGCCCCATTCGGTAATGCCAATCCGCGCCCTGACGCCCGACCCGCCGTTCGTCGAGCACCATGTCGGGCACGACGCCGCGCCCCATGCGTTTGGCGAGCCATCGGTACTGGCCGTCGCGCACGTACTGATCGTCGGGGATCGACAGGCAGAACTCCACCAGGGGCCGGTAGCCGGTGGGATCCCGGGTGCGCATCCCGGATATGCCTTCGAAGGTCAGGGCGAGGTCGCCCGCCTCGTTCATGCCGTTCTCGATCAGCCACCACCGCCACTCCCGCGTCGAAGGCGGCGGCCATTTGTGCGTGATGTCGAAGTTGAGCTCCGAAGCACGCTCCACCACGCTCATCTCCCGCGCCCACTCAGGATTCATCGGACACCAGCTGTCGAAGGGATCGGGCTTCCGGCTTCCGCGCAGGCCTTGGAGGGCTTGCCAAGGCGACGGGGGGATTAGCGGCCGCACCACCTGGGACAGGAAGTACATCGGAAGCGACGTGCTGTTCCGGGTCGCGTTCAGTTCGCGCCAGAGCTTCGCCCACTGCAGAGTCTTGAACCAGCCGGGCAAAGCACCGGCGCCCGAGAAGCTGAACGAGGCGTTGCCGAAGGTGCCCTTCAGCATCAGGTCGCAGCCAGCGTCCCTCGCCGCTCGGTAGCAGTCGAAGATCCAATGCAGATTCTCGGCGTTTCGCGGGCTGACGCTGCTTAGCAGGAACAGGGCCTTCTGCGCGCCCTCGTCCAGGAAGCTGTCGCTGGAGTCTCGCTGGATTACCTCGAAGGAGGGATACATCTCCTGCAACGCCTCGACGTGCCTGCGCTCGTCGCCGAACTGGTAGCTCGGAATTCGGCCGTCCCAGCCGGGGGCGGGAACGCTGGTGAACCCGGTCAGACGGCGCTCCGGATAGAGCCGCAGCACCGTTGCAGCGACCGTCTGCGAATCATAGCCGCCGGACACAAGAATCGCCGGTCTGCGCGAGCCGACCAGCGAAGCGCGAACCCCCTCCTCAAATAACGCGTTCGCCGCGTCGACATAGTCGCTGTCGTTCTTGAAACGAACCGGAGGAAGGGCTTCCAACCGGTAGTAGCGGTCGAGCTTCTCGACGCCTTGACTGAAAGTGACGGCCGTCCCCGACTGCACGCGGGAGACGCCTTTGTACCAGCTTCGCCGCCCCTCGTTGTAGTTGAGCATCAGAGAATCGGCGACCTTCTGCTCATCCACCTCCGCCGTCACTTCGTCGGTCGCAAATATCGCCCGGGGCGTCGAACTGACGACCAGAATGTTCTTGCTGGAAAAGACGTGCAGAGGCGGAGCCATGATCGGGCTTCTCACCGCCCTGACAGACCGGCTCTCCGGTGAATGGATCACTGCGGCGTACTCGCCGATCAGCTTGAGATCCGCGGTCTCACCCCACGCCGTGTAGGCGGCCGCATAGAGCGCCGCGTCGTCGGGCGCCATGCAGTCCAGTTGCGCCTCGATCTCGCGCCGGTTGTCGATGAATCCGGTGAAGAGGACGACGTCGCCCTTCTGGGTTCGTGCAGGACGCCACGCACGCGCCGAGCTCGCCGCAGCATAGGCGACGTTCCCATTGACGACGAACTTGCCGCCGCTTGAAAGGCCTACCGCCAACGAACCGGCCATGCGCTGCCCCAGCGCCTGCTCGGTCGGCCGGCCCGTCCAGTCGATGAAGATCGCAATCATGCCGGCCGCGAAGTTCTAATCATTGAGCACGTCCCGCTTATCGCCTGAGCGGCGAACCGCACTTTGTCTCATACCACTTTACGTCGCGCCTTGATCTAATCGTGAAGCTAGGCCAATTTTCGACATCATGTGCATCCATGCGCATGGTGTGGCGTTCCGCGCCTTACAGCTGGAGGTTTACATGTCGACTGAACAGATCAAGCGTACCTATGTAGCTCCCGCCCTCGAACGCATGTCGATCGGCGCGACGGCGAACGGCGGCCTCGAAAACTCTGACGACGGCATCACGCCGAACAACGCTCTGCCGAACCCCTCCTCCGGGTCCTGACTCCTTTCGAAGCGCCGGCCCTCGCGTCGGCGCTTCTCTAAGGCCGCTTGCCTCGGGGCGGCTTGCGAAACCCGTGTGACAGACGCGCCTTATTAGCTGCGGGCGCGACTGATTTTTCCGTGCACCAACGGCCCCTCTCTGCGAACTGGGAAACGTTGAAGTCGACGGGGCGCCGGCCCCTCTTAGTCCGAAATTCAGCCACGGGCGGCGGTCGCGATCGGTCGCCTTCGGCGACACAACCTATCTGATACGGACGATTTGCGGCGCATTGCCGGTCGAACGTCGCGCCACCTACTGCGCGTGCCCAGTCGAGGCGCTTTTGAGCAGCCCAGCACTGCGTAAAGCAGAGCCGATCCAGAAATCACTCAACGTTGAATAGAATCGCCTGTGAGGAGAGTTTTTCACAATTACTCGTGCGCGGTGCGACGCGACAAGTGATGGAATTGAAACACAATCTGAAATTCAGGGGGGCTAGGGCTTTCTACCTAGCAGATATCTCTTGAGCCACCAATCCGCCACGGTCATAACTGCGGTCGCTGAGGTTGGATTGTTTATGACGGAGACTGCCATGAAGCAGCCTTACGAGGCGCCGGCCCTCACTGTGGTCGGCACGTTCGAAGAGGTGACTCAGGGGACCAACGTGGGTTCTCAGACGGATGCGGTGATGCCGGCCCACACGCCGGTGTCGCAAGTCCCCGGGTTCATCGCGACCCACCTGACGTCCTGAAATCGACAGCGTTCGCCGAGAGCCGGCAGGCGTGTCCTGCTGGTTCTCGGTGCGTCGCCCCATGGCTGAGCCACAGAATCCGAGTTCGGACGATCGGACCACGATCCGGCCGAGCGATACCGTGCTGGCCTGTGAACTGGGCGGCGGGGCGGCGCTGCTCGACACCGAGGCCGGCGCATATTTTTCGCTGAACCGGGTCGGCGCCGCGCTCTGGAGTCAGATCGAACGATCCGCCACCGTCCCGTCACTTCTCGGGTTCATCATCGAGACCTTCGATGTGACGGAGGCGACGGCGCGCCAGGATCTCGACGCGCTGATCGCTTCGTTGGCCGAACACAGGCTCATCCGGATTGAAAGCCCCTAGCCCGTCATTGAGTTCGCGGCTGAGGGCCTACAAGTTCCTTGCGCGATGCGTGCTGACCGTAGCGATGACCCGCATCGCCCTTTCCACAATCGGTTACCGCCGCCTCGGCGAGCCGGCCCCGCGGACCCGAGATCTCGCCCCGCCTAACCTTGTCGCGCGCGTTCGCGCCGGTGTCGTCTGGTCGGCCCGGTACGTTCCCCGAGCCACATGCCTCACCCAGGCCGTCGCCTGCCGAAGCCTGATCGGTCGCCAGGGATTTCCGACAACCTTGCGCGTCGGGGTGCGCCCGGACGCCCGGGGCGGCTTCACCGCGCACGCCTGGCTGCTCTCGGGCGATGACGTCGTGGTCGGCGGCGCAGAGCCCGAGCTCCAGGCCTACGTGACCCTGGCGGACTTCGAGGCGCGCCCTCGGTGAGCGGGATCGCGGGCATCGTCACGCCGGACGCGAGTCTCGCCCCGGCGGGCTCGCTTGCCCTTATGATGGCGGCGACCGCCCACCGCGGGCCGGACGGCGGAAGAGAATTTTACGGCGGCCGTGTCGCCCTGGGACATCAGTTGCTCGATGTCGCCGGGCAAGGCCCCTCAATGGGAGCCTTGGTGGAGGCCGACGGCTGCATCGTCACGGCGGATTGCCGACTGGACAATCGCCAGGAGCTGATCGCGGAGCTTGGCGCGGACGTCGGATGGGGCGACGCACGATTGATCATCGCCGCCTACCGACGCTGGGGCGACGACATGCCGAACCGGCTGCTCGGCGATTTCGCGTTCGCGCTCTGGGACGCAGCACGCGGGCGCCTCGTCTGCGCCCGCGACCATCTGGGCGTCAAGCCATTCTATTACGCGCACTCGAACGGCGCGTTCGCGCTTTCGTCAGAACCGTCCGGCGTGCTGGCCTGCGATTGGGTCGAAGCCGGCGTGAATGACGACGCGCTCGCGCGGCTGCTGGCCGGCTTGGCCCCGCAGGCGGACGAGACGCTGCAGCGGAACGTGCGCCGCCTTCCGCCCGCGCACCTGGCGACCTTCGAGCGGGGACGGCTCGAAACCCGCCGCTACTGGTCCTTGCAGCCGGTGAACAACGGCGACGAAGACGCCGCATCCGGCTTGCGGCGACATCTCGAAGCGGCGGTCTCGGCGCGCCTGCGCGGTCCGGTGCGCGCGGGCGCCATGTTGAGCGGCGGGCTGGACTCCTCGAGCATCGCGACGCTCGCCGCGCTGCTGCACAGGCAAGCGACCGGAGAGCCGCTGACGACCTTCTCCATGGTGTTCGACGACACGCCGGACTTGAACGAGCGGCCGCAGATCGAAGCCGTCCTGGCGGCGATCGACGCGCGGCCGCATTTTTTGCCCTCGAACGGCGTATCTCACATCGCCTGCTTGCCTGAGCTGCTGCGCCAACAGAACGGACCTGTCGCGGCGCCGAACCTGCCGGCGAGCAACCGGGTCTACGCGCTGGCGCGCGCCAGCGGCGTGAACGTCGTCCTGGACGGCCACGGCGGAGACGAGGCGGTCTCGTCGGGCGTCATGTGGCTGCGCGAGCTGGCGGCGTCAGGCCGCTGGTTCACGCTCTGGAGCGCGCTTCGCTCTCTGAGCCGCCATGAGGGCTTTCGCCTCGGCCCCTCGTTCTGGGCTCTGTTCAAGGCGTATGCGCCCGTGGTGCAGGCTCTGCGCCCCCTGAAGGCGAAGCGGGGCGACACGCGGGCCAAGGACGAGCGCCCCGCCAATCCAAGCCGATTCCTTCAGCCCGCGTGGGCGCAACGCGCCGATGGCCATGCGCGCGAAGCGTACGAGCAACTGTTCGGCAAGGCCGTGAATACCGAACAGGCCCATCATCTGGCGTCATTGGCGAGCCCGTTGCAGGCCTACGCCCTGGAAGTCCTCGACAAGGCGGCCGCAGCAGCGGGCGTCGAGGCGCGCTACCCTCTCCTCGACAAGAGGGTCGTGGAGTTCTGCTGCTCGGCGCCGGCCGCCGAGAAACTGAAGGGCGGCCGAACGCGGTCGCTGATACGGCGCGCCTTGGCCGGCGACCTGCCGGACCCTGTCCGCAACCGTTCCGACAAGTTCGACTTCACGCCTCACCTTCGCGCCGGTTTGGCGGCGCCATCCTCGCCCAGCCTGGAAGCTCTGTTCGCAGAAGGAGACGATGGCCTAGGCGACATCCTGCATCTGGATGCGCTCCGGGCCGCGTCCTTGCAGATGCTGCACGATCCAGATGCGGCCACTCCGCTCGACGCGCAGGCGATCTGGCGCTTCGCCGCCCTCGCCGCCTGGTGGCGGTCAGATCTGCAGCGTTCCGCGCAGCGACAGCCAGCGCTGAATGTGACATGACAAGCTTCGATACGGACCTCGGCGGGCGGAGCGGCGAAACATTGTGGGTCTACAAGGCCTATGGGCTCACCCTGGGCTGCGACTTCGAGCTTCCGGAGCTTCCCATTGCGTCGGACGGCCCGCTGGACGTGCGCGTCGTCTCCGGGCCTCTCTCGCGCCCGATTCCAACGCTCGAGGAGGGCGTGGTCTTCGATTTCGAGGGTGAGCAGGCGTATCTTGGCTGGCCGCGGCTCGCTCACTTCCTGGTGCTGCCCGACAACACGATCCTCTACGAGGCGGCGCCGGACTGTGAGCAGCTGCTCGGATTCCCGCTGCTCGGCCCGGTCCTTTCGGTGGTGCTCCACCGCGCCGGCCGCCTGCTTCTGCACGGCAGCGCGGTCGGCAGAGATAAGCGCGCCGTCTTCTTTCTCGGCGACAAGGGCGCTGGCAAGTCGACGACCGCCGCGGCGCTGGTCGGGGCCGGCTTCGACCTCGTCACGGATGATGTGCTCGGGCTCGCCACCCAGGACGGTTCCCCGCCGGTCGCCACGCCAGCGTTCCCGCAGCTGAAGCTCGCCCCTGAGGCGTCGCCTTTGCTCGGCGGGATCGATCGGATCGGCCTGACCGGCACGGACAAGCATCGCGTCCGCCTGCTGGAAGCGTTTTCGCCGGAGCCGCACACGGTCGCCGCCGGCTGCGTACTCGTGCGCGCAGATCAGCCAGGCCTTCGCCGGCTGGACGCCGTTGCAGCGCTGAAGGCGGTGATGCGCCACTCCTACATGACGCGTTTCGAGCGTCGTATGTTCGACGTTGCCGGGATGGCGCGCCACATGCAGCAAAGCGCCAGCGTGGCCAACACCGTCCCCATTTACGAGCTTAGCGTGCCGGACGACCTGGCGCGCCTGCCCCAAACCATCGAGCGAGTCGTCAGCGATGCCCTCGCCTAGCGCCAGGTCCAGCGCGACCAACCTGCTGCGGCGCTTCGTCGGCGACGCCTATTCCATCACCGGGCCGCGCGTGTGGAAGGCCTTCGGACTGATGCTGCTCGGCAGTTTCACCGAAGGCGCTTCAATTCTGGTGCTGGTGCCCGTCGTCGGCATGATCGGCAAGGGCGACGGCCGGCTGTCGTTCAACACGCCGCACATCCTCAGCGGCTTGGCGCCGGCGCGCTTGGAAATCGGCCTGTCGCACGTGCTCGTCGCGCTGATCGTGCTGGTTACGGTTCGCGGCGCGCTGATGCGCGTGAAGGATATCACGGTCATGGAGTTGCTTTTCCGCTTCTCCGACCAATTGCGCCTGACGCTATTCCGCGTCATCGGCAACACGCGCTGGCGGCTGCTGGCCACCCTACGCGGGTCGGACCTGAACCACGCGCTGACCTCCGACGTCGATCGCATTCAGGCGGCCGTCTACCAGCTTCTGCTGTTCACCCAAGCACTGGTGCTCGCCATCGTCTACGGGGGTGTATCGCTAATCGTCTCGCCGGTGATGACCTTGGTGGCGGCCGCGCTTGGCGTTCTGGCCCTGGTGGTGCTGACGCCCCTGCGACGCCGCGCCTCGGCGTTCGGTCAGACCCTGACCAACCAGCGTCAGCGGCAATACAGCATCATCTCGGACTTCATTTCGGGGCTGAAGTTCGCCAAGGGGAGCAACGCCGAGGCGCGCTACATCGACTCGCTTTCGTCGATCATGGCGGAGACCTCCCACGGCATGATCGCCTACCAGCGGATGTCGACCGCCAGCACCTTCTGGTTCCAGACCCTGAGCATCTCCGGCCTCGGGATTTTCATCTACATCGCCTTCACCGCTTACCACGTGCCGTTCGAGCGCGTGATCGTGATGATCCTGATCTTCATGCGCGTCGCGCCGCGGTTCATGGAACTGCAGAACTACATGCAGGGCCTGCTGCTCAACGCCGGCGCCTGGACCGCGATTTCCGACCTGCGAACACGCTGCGAAGCCGATCAGGAGGCGCCGCTGGCGGCCTCCACGCCAGCGCTGGCCTGCAAGCATGTCATTCGCTTCGACAAGGTGAGCTTTCGCTACCCCACAGACCACGCGCGCGCGGTGATCGACGAGATGTCCTTCGATCTGCCGGCCCGACGCATCACCGCCCTGATCGGGCCGTCCGGCGGCGGCAAGAGCACGATAGCCGATCTGCTGCTCGGCATCCTGGAGCCGCAGCACGGTGAAGTCGCGATCGATTCGACGCCGCTGACGGAGGCCAATCGCCGCCGCTGGCGCGAGCAGGTCGCCTACGTGCCGCAGGACATCTTCCTGCTGCACGACAGCATCGCTGAGAATCTGCGGATGAGCGCGCCCAAGGCCGACGAAGCGGCGATGTGGGAAGCGCTGACCGCGGCGCGCGCCGCCGACTTCGTGCGCCGCCTGCCCGACCAGCTGGAGACGATCGTCGGCGATCGCGGGCTCAGGTTGTCCGGCGGCGAGCGCCAGCGGATCGCGCTGGCCCGCGCCCTGCTGCGCCAACCCGACGTGCTCATTCTCGACGAGGCGACCAGCGCCTTGGATTGGGAGAACCAGCAACTGATCGCCGACTCGATCAAGGCGCTGCGCGGCCGCGTCACCGTAATCACCATCGCACACCGCGCCTCGATGATCGGCTTCGCCGACCACGTCGTGGCCGTCGAGGGCGGCCGGGTGGTGGAAAACGGCCCCTATGCGGAGGTGCTCGCGCGCAGCGAAAGCCTGCTGTCGCGACTGATCGCGGGCGAGCGCGGCGACAGCGTCGATGAGGCGTCCAAGGCCGCGGCGGCAGGTCCGTGACGCCGACATGTTGACCTCGCCGACATCACCCGCCGCGGAGGCCGGCCCCGACGTTCGGCTTGCGCCGCCGAAGATGGGGCCGGAGTTCCGTCTGCTGGCGCAGGGCGCAAGCTGGTCCGCCCGCGCCGCCGGCCACGAGCTGGCGGCGCCAACCGAAGCCTTGGACTGGAACTATCTGCTGCGCCTGAGCCGACGCCATCGGATCTCGGGCCTTGTGCACGCCGGCCTGAAGGGGGGCGGCATCGTACCCGACGGCCCGGTCGCTCAGGCTCTGGACTCCGATGCGCGGGCGATCGCGGTCGACGAACTCTGGACCGCAGCCGAAGCGCTGCGGCTGCAGAGGGCGCTGCGCGCCGGCGGCGTCGAGCCGATGGTGCTGAAGGGCGTGGCTGTCGCCATTCTGGCCTTCGGCCGGCTGGGCCTTCGCGTCAACGCCGACATCGACATGCTCGTCCGCCCGGAGGACGTCGCCGCGGGCTTGAGGATCCTGCGCGCCGAGGGCTACGGCGCCGCCGTGAAAGGCAGCCCGGAGCAGCCTTCCGACGAATGGCTGCAACTGCACAAGGACATCGCGCTCAGCCACACGAGCGGGCGCGGCGTCGTCGAGCTGCACTGGCGCTTGTTCGACAATCCTCGCCTGCTCGACGGCGCTCATCCGGTGGGCGAGCCGGTGCGGCTGACCGGCGCGGGCGTCATCCAGACGCTGCCGAAAGACCTCAACCTGATCTACCTCTGCGTCCACGGCTCTGAGCACGCCTGGGAGCGGCTGAAGTGGCTGCTGGACGTGCATGCGCTGGTGGGTCGGATGCCGCGGGCGGAACTCCTTTCGCTCTACGCCGCCGCGCGGGCGAAGAACGTGCATCGTCCGGTGGCCCAGGCGCTGCTGCTCTGCTCGCGCCTGTTCGGCCTGCCGATCCCGCGCGAGATCGCACGCAGCCGCCGCGATCCCAGGATCCGGCTGCTCGAAGCGCTGGCCCTGCAGACCCTGCTGGCGAGCCGCGACCGCGAACTCACGGAGATCCGCTTCGGCTCGACGCCCAAGAGCCTGAGCCACTATCTGCGGGCCGACGGCTGGGCCTACTGGAAGGCCGAGATGGCCTTCGACATGGCCGACGTTTCGCAAGCGCCGCCGCCAGGCGTCCTGCGCAGGCTCGGCTTGTTCGGCCGCCTGGTCGGTTGGGGCCTGCATCACCTCCGGTCGCGACGAAGACGAAGGCGCCGAGGGTGAGCATGCACAGCTTGAAGCTGTCTTCGCTTGGTGAGACGCGCGCGCCTGTTGTAGACAACCTACGCCTCGCGGACACGGCGCAACGGCGTCGCCATGAGCGCCTGGGAGGAAGCGGACGCATTCGAAGCCGCGGCGAGTTTGCCTCCGCAAGACGGCCGTCGAAAAGCAGGTCGGGTCGTTGGGATCGATCGATGCAGGGGCGTGCATGAGAATCTTTGTCGTCATTCCGACACTCGGCCGGCCGGCCGTCGTGGCGGAGACCGTCCGTTTTCTCGCACGACAGACGCGTAAGCCCGACGGCGTGCTGGTGGTCGCGGTGAAGCCCGCCGACGTCGAGGGAATGGCGCAGGTCGCCGAGGAGCTGGCGCAAACGCAGATCCGCGTCGACGTCGAATTTTCCGTCAAAGGCCTCTGCCGCCAGCGCAACCACGCGCTTCGCGCCTTGAACGGCCAGGCAGATGTGATCTGCATGTTCGACGACGACTACTTCGCCGCGCCCGACTTCCTGGAGCAGGCCGAGGCTTACCTGGCGGCCAACCCGACGGTCGTGGGACTGAACGGGAAGCTGCTCGCCGATGGCGCGCGAGGCTCAGGCCTCGACGTCGAACAGGGACGGCGGCTGATCGACGAGCGCGAGCCCTCCGCCAATCTCGAGGACGGGAAGCTCGAGGCGCTGTACGGCTGCAACATGGTTCTGCGGTGCAGCGCCATGGACGGCCTCGCGTTCGACGAGAACCTGCCGCTCTACGGCTGGCAGGAGGATATCGACTTCACCTTCCAGCTCGGCCGGCGCGGCCGGCTGGTCAAGGTCGCGAAGCTGCAGGGCGTGCACCTGGGCGTTCGCTCCGGCAAGACGCCCGGAAAACAGCTCGGCTATTCGCAGATCGCCAACCCGATCTATCTGCTGCGCAAGCGCACCATTCCGCGGAAGCTGGCGATGAAGCTGCTGTTCAAGAACCCCGTGGCCAACATCGTGAAGCTCGTCGCGCCCGAGCCGCACATCGACCGGGTCGGGCGGCTGCAGGGTAATTTGCTGGCGCTCGTGGACATGATCAGCGGCCGGCTCGATCCGCGCCGTATCGAGCAGCTTGTCTGACCGGGCGCGCCGATGAAGCGCATCTATTTCAACGGCAAGTTCTACGCCGGCCAGTTGAACGGCGTGCACCGCGTCGCCGACCGGCTGATTCGCGAGGTCGACGCCCTGCTGCTCGCCCGGCCGCCGGCGGAGCGGCCGCCGGCCACCCTGCTGCTGCCGAGCCGCCGCTCGTGGGAGCCCGAGCTCGGCGCGATCGAGAAGGTCGAGGCGCGCTTCGGACACTCCCAGGCCTGGGAGCAACTGGGCCTGCCGATCCGGGCGCGTGACGGCGTGAGCGTCAATCTATGCAATCTCGCGCCGCTGCTGCATCGCCGTAAGCTGCTGATGATCCACGACGCGCAGTTCCTGTTTCCCGACAGCTCCTATCCGCTGCGGCAGCGGCTGGGATATTCGTGGCTCACGCCCTGGATGGCGCGCACCGCGGCGCAGGTGCTGACCGTCTCCGACTATTCGCGGCAGATGCTCGACCTGTTCGGCGTCTCGGCGCAGACGAAAACTGCGGTGCTGTACAACGGCGCCGACCACATGCTGGAGACCGCCGCCGAGCCGGATGTCGTCGAGCGGTTCGGATTGAAGCCCGGCGCTTACGTCGTCCACGTCGCCAGCCACAAGGGCTACAAGAACTCGCAGATCCTGTTCGACGCCTTCGCCGACCCGCGGCTCGCCGGCCTGCAGCTGGCGCTCGTCGGGCCTGCGCAAAGCGTGCTGGAGCGTCATGGGCTGCGGCCGCCGGTGAACGCAGTGTTCCTGGGCAGGGTCTCGGACGCCGAGTTGCGCGGACTTTACGAGCGCGCGCTTTGCTTGGCGCTGCCCTCGCGCACGGAGGGTTTCGGGCTGCCGACGATCGAGGCCATGGCTTGCGGCTGCCCGGCGGTGGCGGCGCCGGCGGGCGCGATCCCTGAGGTCTGCCGCGAGGCCGTGCTCTACGCCGGCGTCGACGACGCGGAGGCCTGGGCCGGAGCGATCCGTCGCTACCGCGACGACGCCGCGCTGCGCGCGCGAAAAATCGAGGAAGGCCGCGAACGCGCGTCGGCCTTCACCTGGAGCGCGGCTGGCCAGCGCCTGCTCGACCACGTCATGGCGCTGACCTGATCCGCGCCCGGCCGCTCTACCCGCGAGCCAGGGAGCGCGCGACGGAGGCGGCCATCCGAACCCGCAGCGTCCAGTAATCGCGATTCAGCAGAGTCCGGGGCGAGAGGTCGCTGATGTCCTTGACGACCTTGGGCAGCAGGGCGTCGGCCTTTCCGCGGTCGACGCTGAAATAGCGCCGCAGGATACGGAACCTCACGTACGGCTCGATCACCCAGGCTGGAATGGCTCGCGCGTCGGCCTTGCGCGCCTGACGGAAGGCAGTGCAGGCCTCGACCTCGGCCAGGGCGGCGCTGCGCTCCTGCAACTCGAGATGCTTCAGAGAGATCGCCCCCTCGTGCCGGCGATAGATCAGGACGGCGCGATCCGGGTTGTCTACCGTTCCAAGCTTGGCCAGGCGAATGAACAGGTCGTAGTCCTCGGCGTGCGGGAAATCGGAACGGTAGCCGCCGATCGCCACGAGCGCTTCGCGCCGGACGGTAACCAACGGGTGCATCGACACCGCGACCTTGGGCGGAAAGACGCTCAAGTCCGTCAGCAGGTGCCGGCCGCCCGTCGTCCCGCCGCCGGTCATCGAGCCGTCGGGCGCGAGGTTCTTGGCCACCCCGCCGACCAGCACGCAGTTCTGGTGCTCGTCGAGATAGCGGACCTGAACCTCGAAGCGATCCGGAAGCGCGATGTCGTCGGCGTCCATGCGGGCGACGAATTCGCCTCGGCAAAGTCCCAGACCCGCGTTCAACGCCGCGACGATTCCGCCGTTGGCCTGGCGATGCACGCGAATCCGGGGATCGGCCCTGGCCAGCCGCGCGAGGATGTCCGCCGTGCCGTCCGTGCTGCCATCGTCGACCACGACGATCTCGAAGTCGCCGAATGTCTGCCCCAGTATCGAGGCGATGGCCTCCTCCAGGAAAACCTCGCCGTTGTAGACGGGCAGCAGGCAGGAAACTCTTGGAGCCGACATCGCCCTCCCCTCACGCCTCGCCGAGCGCCAGCCGGCCCAGGTCCCGCAGGGTGCGGGTCCGCGCCTCGCGGTCGAACCCCGTCGCCGCCTCGATGACGCTTCGAAGCTCGGTTCGCGAGGGCTGTGAATTGCGGGCGATCGCCGGAATGCGGAAAGCCTCGCAGATGGCGTGGAGCTTCGGATCGCCGTCATCGATGGCGATCGCCGGGCGGCCGAGGATCATCGAGAAGATCAAGGCGTGCAGCCGATTGGTCACCACGACGCTGGCCCGCGCGTACTCGTCGAGCAGCGCACCAAGCTCGTAGCCGTCGAGGATGGCCGCGCCCTCCAGATGGTGGCTTGTCGCCAGGCTGTTCGCGGCGGCCACGTCCATGCTGGGCCGCGGATCGTGGCAAACGAACCGCAGCTTGATCCCGGGCGTCGCCTCCCGCAGCGCGGGGATCAGGCTGGCGAAGGCGGCGCCGTCGATGGAGCGTCCTTCGCCGACGTCGATGCAGGGGGCGATCACGAGGACCGGCGTCGTCGGCTCGGTCGGCGCAGCGCGGCGCGCATGCAGGCTGGTCGGCGCGAAGGCCATGTCGGCGCGGACCACGACCCGTCGCCGCACGCCGAGATCGCGAACATGGGCGGCGGACGCCTCGTCGCGCACCACGATCTCGTTGCAGGTCGAAAGCACCGCCCGCCAAAGGAGGCGACGCGCGGCCGACCTGATGCGGCTCACCCCCAACCCCCGCGTACTTACCTTGCCGCCGCTCGCACGCGAGATCACCGTGCAGAGCAGCAGGGAAACGAGGCTCGGGATGGAGGCGTTGTCACGGACAAGTTGGCCGCCGCCTATCAGGCAGTCCGCCCGCCAGGCGGCGTGGAGGATTTCCAGCGCGTCACGGCCCGAGAACAGTTCTCCGCCCGCAGCCGCGACTTGCGCTTCGACTACCGGCGGCGGACGCCCCCAACGCCTGACGAACTTGCGTCGCCCGTCTGAGCGCGCGAGCTCAAGGTTCTGCAACAGGAGCGCCAGGTCGCCGACGTTGTGAAGGTCGGCGCAGACGAGGAGCACCTTCTCACGCACGTCGAAGGCGTCCTCCAGCCGCGACGCCATGCACTTCAAGGGCGGAGAAGTTTTCCTTCGCCCGGGCCCGAATCTCCGGCAACCGCGCCTGCAACCTCTCGGCGAGGCGTTCGCGACCGCGCCACATGTCGAGGATCAGGTCATCGGTCGCCGGGTCGTCGAGGAAATCCTGCAACGGCCTCACCAGGCCTTCTTGCAGCGAGTCGACGCCAAACACGTCCGACATGATCCCGTGCCCCTTGACGCTATAGCCGATCACGAAGGTCGGCACGCCCGACGACAGGCCGCCGATAGCCACGTGCATCCTCTCGGCGACGACCATCTGGCTGCAGCCGACGATAGCCTTGAAGTCGTTGCTCGTCAGAAAGCCGCGTGCCAGCCGCAACCGCGGGTGGAAGTCCATGCGCCGCATCAGCGCGTCGGCAATGATGAGGTCGTTGTTGGTCGGATCCTCGTCCTCGACGTGAGGGATGACCAGGATCGAGGCGTCCGTCTCCGCCAGCAGGCGGCGCGTCATGCGCTCCAAAGCCGCGAGATGGCGCTCGCCGGCGGCCGACGCGAACCCGGCGATCCCATTGCTGACCGACAGCGCGATGATCGGTTGCTGCAGATCGACGCCGAACGAAGCGATCATCTTCCGCGCAAGATCGTGCGGCGCCGGTTCCAAGAGGAAAGCAGTGTCGGCGGTGTGTTTCACCAGCGACTCCGGCAACTTGAGGTCGTCGAGCACGTATCGGAGGCTGGCGGTTTCGCGCACCGACACCAGCGCGCAGCGCTTGGCCATCTCGACGAAGCTCTCGCGATGCTCGGCCTGCCGGAACGGCCCGATCGACTGGCCGAGCATCACCAAGGGCACGCCCGCGTCCGCCAGGCGTCGAAGCGGCGTGAACCACTGGCTGGGCGAGCCGTAGTCCGAGCTCATGTTGTCGCCGCCCGTCACCACTGCGAGGTCGTAGCCGGCGAGTCTGGCTTCCAGCGCAGCGATCCGCTTGCCCGCAGTGCGGCGGACGAGCCCGCGCAACGGCCCCGCTTTCCGCAGCAGGTTGAAACGCCAGCCGAAGAATTCGTCCTGGACGCAGCCGATCCCCCGCAGGTCCAGGAAGGGCCGGTTGACGGTCACGTCGCGCGTCAGCACGTCGACCTCGCAGCCCGGGAAGGTCCGGCGCAACTCCGCCGCCTTCGACGCGACCAGCGCGTCAACACCCCGATTGGTCATGCGGGTGACCATGCAGATCAGGATCCGCATCGGGCGGGCGGACGGTGTGTCGGTCATGCGGATCGGGCTCGTTGCAGGGCGGGAATGAGCTTCGTCGACGCATCCAGCACGAGACGCTCGGGACCGGGCGGGCGGCCCGTCAGGCTCCAGAGAACCAGATGCGCGCCTATGTACAAGGCGCCGCCCGCGGCCACCATCGCCGCCAGCCAGGCCACAAGCGGCCAATGAGCGGTCGGGGCCGGCGCGACGGCCTGGATCGCCAGAAGCCCCCCGGTCATCGCAGCCAAGGCGCCCAGGCTGCGGCCGCAATTGCGGATCTGCTGCATGACGCTCGGGCCGACGAGGCTGCGGGCGATGTGCAGATTGACCCAGATGATCACGAGGCCGCTCAACGCGCGCGCGATAACGGCGCCTTCGATGCCGAACCAGGCCGCCGCAACGAGCGTGGCGGGGAGCCGTAGAACCAGCGCCAGCGTCTCGCGCAGCGCGAGAACCTGCGGCCGCCCAAGCGCCATCGACGCGGCGTGTATCGGCACCGTCAGCATCTGCAGGGCGATGACGGGCGCCAGCCACTGGATCACGGGGACAACCGGCGCCCAGCGCGCGCCGAGCAATACGGTGACCACCGGAGCCGCCAGGCAGGCGAGGCCGGCGCCCGCAGGCAGGACGAAGGCCATCATCATCTGCTGGCCTTTCAGATAGGCCGAGGCCAGCCTTTCATGATCGTCGTGGATGCGGGCGAACCCTGCGAACAGCGGCTGAGTCACCGGCCCCGCCAGGGCGTAGGTCGCCGTCGAGGCGACATCGCTGCCGAGGCTGTAATAGCCGAGCTGCGTCTTACCGAGGATGCCCCCGACGAAGAACCGATCGGCTTGCTGGTTGAGGGTGACGATCATCCTCGAAAACGTCACCCAGCCGGCGAACTGCACGATGCTGCGAGCGCCCTTGAACGACAGGCGCGGCCGCCACGGCGCGAGGATGTGGGTCATCAGCATGGGCAGCACGGGCGCGGCCACCAGGCCTGCGACGATGGCCCAGTAGGAGCGGGTGGCGTAGGCCACGGCGACAGAGGCGACGAACGCGGCGACCTTGCCGACGATCTGCATGGCCGCCAGCGGCACATAGTTCACATCGCGCGAGTAGCGCACCATCATCGGGCTGCTGAGCCCGCTCGCTGCAGGCGCGATGGCCAGCACGCACAGGATCGGGACCAGGCGTGGGTCGTGATAAAAGGCCGCGACCGGCGCCGAAAGGACCAGCAGCGCCAAGGCGATGAACAGCCCTCTCGCCAGCGTCAGCGTGAAGGCGGCGTCCAGATCGCGCGGATTCAAATCCTTGCGCTGAACGAGCACGTCGCTGACCGGGAGGTCGGTCACGGCGTTGGCGATCAGCAGCACCGCCGACGCCAAAGCGACCAAGCCGAAGTCGGCAGGCGTCAGGAAGCGCGCCACCACCACCAGGGCTATGGTGTCGAGGCCCTTGGCGATGATCTGCCCGCCGCCCAGCAAGGCGGAGCTCAGCGCGACTTTCCGGCCGATCATCGGCGATCACCGGCGCGCTGAGGACTGTTGTTCGCGTTCGCCAATATCAAGGCCTAGCCCTGAGCCTGCGGACCTTGCCGGCGATCCGGCGCAGGACGCGCTGTAACAATGGCGCGCGCGTCGCGCGGTAGCGCTTCAACACTGGTGCGATCGCGCGCTCGAAACGGCTCAGATCGCCCACTTCCCGCGCCGCGGCAAAAAGTGCGCTGGAGGTCTGCGCGATCTCCAGACGCAGATCGTAGATGCGCCGTCGGGTGCGATCGCCCGCGAGCGCCGGCGCCACGCGTTTGGCGGGAACCCAGCCCCCAGTCGCCTCACGGCGCGCCAGCCGGTGGGCCAGCCCTTCGCGTCGATGCCGGAGGCCGGCCGCCTGGCTCTGGGCGATATCGTCGGGCGTAAGCTCGAACATCGTCAGCGCCCGCCGCGCCTCGCCCTCGCGCAGGATCATGTCCAGATGCGGGTGGCGGACGGTGGCGACGTTGGTCCCCTTCGGATCTGCGACATAGGCGGGCAGCCAGGCGTCGCCCACCGCGAGGTCGGCGCATTCGGCCATGACGTCGTCACAGAACTCGCAGGCCGGGTTCTTGAACAGCCCCTCTCCCCAATCGCGACCATCGACAGACGCCATGGGCCAAGTCTGCTCGATCTCGGCTCCGTCCCTGGCGAAGGTCATCGCGAATCCGTAGTCCGACGCCGAACGATCCATCAACTTCCGCCGAAAGTCGAAGGCCCTCAACGCTTGCGGCGTCACGTCCTTTTGCCAGGCGAGATACTCCGCAAAATAGCGGCTCTTCAGATGGCCGCAGACCAGGCCGATGCAGAACGGGGTGCGGGCGGGGTCGAGCAGTCCGCTGCGCTGGAGGAGTCGGATCGACTTGATGAAACAGGGGACGCCGACCACCGCATACCGCAAGTCCGTCCGCGCGACCTCGCGCAAAACTTCCGACAATTGGATCGGGTAGTAGCGAGACTTGGCGCCGCCGATGACGGCGGACGCGTCGCGCGACACCCCGTATTCGAACAGCAAGCCGTTCTCCGCCGGGTCGCTCGGTTTGACGTGGATCACCGCGTCGACATCGCCACGGCGCAGGAGCTCGGAGAGCATCCAGGTGACCAAACCGCCGGAGCCGCCGGCGGCGCGGAAATTGCCCTCATCGACCCAGCCGGCGAGGTTTCGCTTCCAGCGACCGATCCGGACGTCCTCGGGTAAATCCGGGTAGAGGCCGGCGGCGATCTCCGTCTCCAGCGGCCCGCTCGCCATCGGGCAGACGGTCGCGGCCAGGCGCGAGCTCTGCTCGCCCGACGCCTCCGGCGCACGCGTCGCTTGCGGACGCCAGTCACCGCTCGCCGAGATGGCCATTTCGAGGCTCTGCGGCGCAGCGAACGCGCAAGCTCCGCAACCGACGCAGTTTTGCGAGGCCACGATCTCATCGATCGGCCTCATGCGCCAACTCCCTGCTGCTGACGCCAACTGCCAAGCATCGAATGAAACATGATGAACAGTGTTCGCCTCATTTCACCGGATGCATTCAGCCCAAATACCATAGGCTAAAAACGTTACTGCCAAACTCAATCCGAATTTACGCAGCGTCGCCGGCGAACACCACAATATCATCATGGATTCTTCCGCGCCAAAATATGCTACTCTCAGCGCCCCTGGCCTCATTACAATGGGAACCGCGGCATTGAAACTGCCAAGTGGCGAAAACGCGAACCTTGTGCTCGTTCGAGCCGGACCGCGCTCGCTGCATCACCACTGGCTATCCCAGCCAGGGCGCCCGCAGAACTTCGACCTTGTGGCGCTGGCCTACGGACCGACTCCGCTCGCGCTCGATCGCGGCGATTTCGGCCATGTCGACGTCCCGGGCGCCAAGGTCGCGGGCTATGGCGCGTTCCTTCGCGAACACCGCGACTTCGTGCAACGGTACGCCCGCGTAGCGCTCATAGATGACGACGTCCGCGCTGACAGCCATACGCTTTCTCGCTGCTTCGACCTGGGAGAGAGCCTCGGCCTGTCGCTCTGGCAGCCCTCGCTGACTTGGGACAGCTACACGAGCTACATCACGCTCCTGCGTCACCCGGGCCTCACCCCTGCGCGATACGTCAACTTCGTCGAGATGATGTGCCCGTTCTTCAAGACCGAGGCCCTTCTCGAAGTGGAGGACCTCTTCCGGCTCGGCGCAGAAACCGGGATCGACGTGATCTGGTCCGCCATCTTGGGGCAGGAACCGCGACGGCTCGCCGTGCTCGACGGCGCGAGCGTCAAGCACACCGCTCCCGTTGGCCGCCTGATGGCGATGAACGGCTTTGATCCCGACGAGGGCTACGAGGCCAAGATCGAAGAGCTTGTCCGACTGTTCGCCATCGAGTTTCCGGGCTGCGTCGGGCTTGGGCCGTCCGGACGGTTCACCTTCCTCGACCGGATCGTCTCGCTCGCCCAGCTCGCCTGCGTCGCCGCGGCCGCGCTCCGCACGCCGCTGTACAAGCGGGAGTTCTGGGGTCGCTGGCGAGGCGACGTTCGGCGACAGACCCTCGCACCGCCGGTGATCAAGGGCGACCCCCGCCGCCTCTTGAGCCTCGCGATGTCGCGCGCAGCCCATCTCGCCTAGGTCATCACTTCCGGCGCCGCCCGCGCGACGGGCGCCGGCGATCGGTGCGGCGCCCGCGATGCGACCCCGCGCCATACCAGCGTCATAGCCGCCATGATGGCGAAGTTCTGTCCTGGATCGGGGGATGCAGCGTTAACCAGGGCTGGAATGGGGCCGGCGATCAAGGTCCAGCTCAGGGCCACGCCCACAGCCTGGACCTCGTTGCTGACGGGCCTGAAGGTGCTTTCGCGCCATGGCTTCAGCACCTGCAGCAGATAGCCGAGGTAGGTGATGATGCCGATCACACCCATTGACCCTACGATGGCCAACAAGCTGCTCGAGGATCGGAAGCTGCCCGGCCCCACGCCCAGGCCGAGAGACGTCATGAACGCGTCCAGCCCCTGCCGAGCCCAGATGCCCCGCTCGTAGGCCGACTGACTGTTGGCCTTATCCAACGTCATGTGATGCAGCATGTCCTGCAGTTGCACCATGATGCGCGGCATGGCGACAGCGAGCCCAAGAAACGCGATCACGGCTCCCATCGAGCAGGCCAGGAGCACGACGGCCTTCCGAGTTCCTAGACCCGCGGGGAAGATCATCCACCGCAACAGCAGCACGACCGCATATCCCGCCATCCCGACGTACGCCGAGCTCGATGTCGACAGAAGCAGGATCAGCGCCATCGCCAGCGAGGTGAACCCCGACAGCTTGGTGCGCAGGTCGCGCAACCAGAATTCCGTCGTGATGACCAGCATCATGAACCCATAGCCGGCATAAACCGACGCCTCGGGCATGACGCCGGTGATCCGGATCCAGCCGCGATACTCATTGTCGAGTTGGGCGTAACTCGCATTGCGGAAGAAGCTCAGCAATTCCTCATGGTGGAGGAGCTTGAGCGCGAGCCCGAGTACGCCAAGGCCCATGTGCGCCCAGCTCGTCAGCAGGAAGGTGTTGACGACCACGCGATGGGCGCCCGGCCGGCGAGCCAGGATGTCCCCGACAACCACCCCGAGCAGCGTGCCGCTGAGATAGAATGCGGCGGTGATATTCTGGCTTGAGAAAGCCAGCGGAAGTTGCGTGACAACGGCGTACTGCAAGGTGATCGGCCGCATCGGCACCAGATCCACCTGGCCCGCGAAGACCCGTGGCAGGATGAGCGCGCCGATGACGCCGTAGGCGCAGAAACAGACCAGCAGCACGTTCTTTCTGACGGCGCGAAGGATGGCCGATGCGCCGCCGACCCGAGTGACCACAAGACGGGCGAACAGCATCAGGAAAGCCAGCAAAAAAGGGCGTATCGACGAACCACCGAGCGCTGGGAGGTTGATGGCCGACGAACCGCCCAACAGCGAGCTGAGAATTACGAAGGTGAACTGCTGCAGCGCAGTGCCGCGGAACATCAGCCAGAGGCTGATGACGATCGTCAGCACGCCGAAGATGGTGAGCGTCATTCGCCTTCCCTAACGCGCCCCACCACAGCGGCCCACGCTCCGGCCGCCGCGATGGCGCACAGCAAGCCGCGCCCCGCGCTCAGCTGTAGTAGGCCTTGTACTTCTTGAAGTAGTAGGCCGGGTCGCCGAAGCCGATCTTGGTCTGCTTGCCGACGTGGATCTGGTTGAGGGCGACGCCAGCGATACGCACGTCGCTGGGCAGCAGCTTGATCGCCGCTCGGACCGCGTGCTCCGAGGTCTTGCGCCAGCGCGCGAGCAGCACCACCACGTCGGCCTTGGTCGCCAGAACGCGCGTGTCGGCGATCGCCAGGATCGGCGCGGTGTCGAGGATGATCAGGTCGAAGGACTCGCGCAGCCGCTCCAGCAGAGCGTCCATCGCTTCGCTGCCGAACGGGTCCTCCTCGGCGACTTCCGTGGTGCTCAACGGCAGCATGACCGCCTGGGTGACCGGATCCTCGCAGCAGGCCTGCTCAAGGGTCGCCCGGCCGGCCAGCACGTCCAGCAGGCCGAAGCTTTGCGCGCCCGGCTGGATGAAGCGGTTCAGCTGCCGGCGGCGCAGATCGCAGTCGATCAGGATCACCCGCTGCCCCATCGAGGCGGCGGAGCGGGCGAGGCAGATCGATGTGGTCGACTTGCCCTCCTGTGGCAGCGCCGACGCCATGGCGACGATCTTCACCGGCCCGCGAGAGGTGCCATAGAGCAGCGAGGCGCGCAGATTGCGATACGCCTCCGCAAAGGCCGAGGTCGGATTGCGCACCACCGCATCGACGGGCGAAATGCTGCGCAAGCCCGGCACCGATCTCACATCGGGAATACCGGCCAGGTAGCGGCGCCCCAGTCGCCGCTCGACGTCGTCGGACGTGGTCAGCGACGTGTCCAGCATCTCGGCGACGAACACCGCCGCGAGGCCCAGGCCGACGCCGAGCACGATGCCTAGCGCAATGTTGAGCACGAAGTTCGGCGAGCTCGGGAAGTTTGGGATGCGGGCTTCCGACAGCAGGCGCGAGTCCGGCTGCTCGGTGCCTTCCTGGGCGCCGGTCTGCTTGAACTTGTTGAGATAGCTCTCGTAGAGCGCCTGGGAGGCCGCCGCCTTCTGTTCGAGCTCGTTCAAGCCCACCGCGGCGCGGTTGTTCTCGGTGAGCGTGCCGCGTGCGCTGCCCAGACTGCCGGAGATCGACGACAGGCGCTGCTGCGACACCCGCGACTTGGCCTCCAGGTTCGAGATCACGCGATTGATCTCGGCCTGGATCTGGGAGTCGATGTCGGCGAGCTGGCTCTTCGCCTTCAACAGCTCCGGATACCGCGGCCCGTAGCGCTGCTCCATCTGCGCCACGTTGGCGCTGATCGCGGCGCGTTGCCCGCGCAGGGAGCCGACGACGCCGGATGTCAACGCCTCGCCGACGTCTTCGCCGTTCGACCCGTTGGCGAGCTGCCGGCGCGCGGTCTGCAGGCGCGCGACATCAGCCGCCGCTTCGACACGGGCTGCCGCGACCTGCTGATTGTAGGCGGAGATCTCCTGCTCGGTCAGGCTGGCGCCTGAGGTGCTGAGCAGGCCGTGCTGGATCCGATACTGCTGCACCTGCGCGGAATCGGCCAGCGCCTGCTGGCGGATCTCTTCAATGCGCTGGGACAGGAAGCCGTTGGCCTGGCGGCTTGCGCTCAGCTTCGCGTCGACCTGGCTCTTCACATATTCCTTGGCGAAGGCGTTGGCGATGTTCGCCGCCTTCGTTGGGTCATCCGCCGTATAGCCGATGGCGATGACGTAGGTGACGCCGACGCGCGTCACGGTCAGACCGCTCAGCAGCCGGTCGACGATCGCCTGACGCACCGTTGGACTGTCCGCAGGCAAGGCCGGCGCGGGCTCCGGTGCGCGATCGAGCAGGCGGTCGATGAGGCCGGGGTTGGCCGCGTCGCGCTGCGCGGCGAGCACGGGATTGAAATCCGGATCGCTCTGCAGCTTCAGCTCGTCGGCGACCCGCTGAGCGAGCCCGCGCGAGCTGATCACCTGCACCTCGGTGTCGACCGCGGCGGAACTGTCGGGCAGCGGAGCGAGTACGCTGCCGTTGTCCTCCGGCGCAACGCGGGCTTCGCGCGTGTTGATCGCGACCGTCGCGGACGCCTGGTAGGTCGGCGCCTGCCGGGCGGTGACGAGCACGGCGAGCAGCACGAGCGCGGCGACAATCGCGCCGAACAGCCCCAGCCGTCGGCGGAACGCCGACAGCAGATTCCGCAGGTCGATGCGGTCGTCCGCCTCCGGCGGGATCGCCTCGACCGTTACCGGGACGAGTTCGTCTCCGGTGTCCGGCCGCCGATATCGATCAAGCGCATTCATACTCATCAACCTCACCGCAGGCCGTCTGCCGCCTGATCTGTCGAGAGCCCCCTACCGCGCCAGCGTTACACCAACCCCCACCGTGTTGTCGCGGAAGTCCGCGCCGGAGACGTCAGAACCGTTGCGCTGCTCATGATCGTAGCGGAATTGCAGCCCGACGCCTCGGGCCACGAGATACCGCGCCGAAAGCGAGCCGCCGTAGCGATTGGCCGTATGATCGAACAGGCCGCCCTGGTAGTCGTCCTTGCCGGCCATCAGGCGACCCGAGAGGATCAGATTGCGCCGAAGCTCGTAGTCGCCGGTGAGGGTCAGCGTCTTGCTGATGTACCCCGGAATGGTCGGCAGCGGCGTGTCTTCGAGCACCTGAGTTCCCGCAAGACCGATCGTCAGCAGCTGTGTCGGATACCACTCAATCTGCACGTTATAGTTGAAATTGTCCACGTCGTTATAGGACGGCCCAGCAAAATCGTAATGCGCATAGCCGATGCTGGCCTCGCCCTGAACAAGGCGCGTGATCTCGCCCTGTACGCCGAACAGCAAGCTCGTGGATGTTGAATCGCGGGATTCACCGAGCGCGGTGCGATGGTCGTAGTCGTGCCGGACTCTGCCGCCCTCGACGAAGAACGAGGTCATCGGGCTGACGCCATAGGCGACGCGCGCCTTCACGCCCGTCTCCGTGCGATTGCGGTAGCTCTGATCGAGGAGGGCGCCGATCACGTCCCGCGACGCATCATAGTCGTAACTCGACGCCGAGACCGTGCCGCTCACCTTCAGATGATTGAACGACTGACCCACGCTGATCGAGCCGGAGTCGCGCGTGTAGGTGATCGGCTTCAGCGGCGTGATGACGTAGATCGCCGAATTGCGCGGCTCGACCTTGTCATCATGGGCGACATTGACGTTGACGTTGAGATCTCGCGTGACGTCGAGGCGCCCGGCCGCGCCGGCCGACCATTCGTTGGTGTCCTGCCGCTTGAGCTTGTCGTAGCGGCTGAACCGGCCTGACGCCGTCGCGCTGAGGGAATGCCGCGGCCAGTCGGTCTTCAGCGTCAGGCGCGGCGCGACCGTCACATAGGTGTCCGACACCGTGTTCGAATTGGTCGCGAACACGTTGTCGTCGTGGATCACGTCCGCCTTAAGTTGCGGCTGAAGAAGCAGTGCGCCCAGCTTTTCCCCGATCGGATCATAGTCGGGCCGCGGCCGATCCGCGACGCCGACGGGCTTGTCCGCGTTCTGCGCGGCAGCCGGCAGGGCCGCTGCGACGATCGCCGCGCCGGAGACCAAGCCCAGCCACGCCGCCTTGCGGCGAGCGGAAGCGAGCGCCCGCACATCAGCCCCGTTCATATGCGTATCCCGCTCCCGACAAACCGGTAGATCTTGGTGGTCACGCAATATTGCTAAGATTTGTTTACATTTCGGCGGCGCGGAGTCCGCAACCGGCCCGAATGTGGATCTGCCAGAGGGTATTCCGGCGTGAGGGCATTTTCGGTCTATAAAGCGACGCCTTTGCCCCCCAGGTTGAGCGACCATGCAGCGTAAACATCTTCGCCCTCTCGCTTTTGTCGTCGCGATCGGCCTCGTGCTCTCCGCGTGCACATCCGGCCCGGCGTCCGGCCCCGCGCCAACCGCGATCGCTGCCACGCCGGCGTATAAGCTCGGGGCCGGCGACAAGGTGCGGATCACCACCTTCGACGAGCCGGCGCTGACCGGCGAGTTCGCGATCGGCGACGGCGGGGTGCTCCCCTTCCCCTTGCTCGGCCAGGTGCAGGCCGGGGGGCTCTCCGTCACCGAGCTCAAGCTGTCCCTGGAGACGGCGCTGCGCCAGGGCTACGTCAGGGACCCGCGCATCAGCGTCGAGGTGCTCAACTACCGGCCCTACTACATCCTCGGCGAGGTGACCAAGCCTGGGCAATATCCCTACGCCGACGGCCTGACGGTGCTGAACGCGGTCGCCGCAGCGTCGGGCTTCACCTACCGGGCGAACACAAAGCGCGTGTACATCCGCTCCGCCGCCGGCGAGCGCGAGATTTCCGCCCCCCTCACCGCGACAACCCCGGTGCGCCCCGGGGACACGATCCGGATCGGCGAACGCTATTTCTGACGACGGTCGTCGGCGCCGAACGGAGCCTTCGCCGGAGCCGGCAGCGCCAGAAAGGCGCTCAACGGCCGCACGACGGGGGCCCAGCGGCGGCGCTCGATCAGGTCTCCGCCGCTGCGGTCCAGCGCCCGCAGGCGCTCGACGTAGCTGGGGATCTGCATCGCGGCGGCGCCGAGCGTGTCGCCGACCAGCTTGGCTGCGAGCAAGTCATAGGGACCCGCCGCGCCGCGCAGCTCGAAGGCCCAGCTGGCGAAGATGACGAAGCAGGTCAGGTCCACACGCCGCCGCGTGGGGAAGGCCAGGTACACCACCGCGGTCAGCACATAGAGGGCCGCCACGCGCGCGCCGACGGTCACCGCGAGATCGCCTGCGTTCAGCAGCTCTGGCGCCTCGAAGGCGAGCAGAGTCAGCGCGCCGACGACGAGGACCAGGACCGCACGCGCGATCTGGTGGAGGGAGATCATAATCATGCCCCAATCATGAACCAGCTCTCATTCCACTTCGTTTACCAGGCTGGAAAACAAAGGGTTTACGCGGCCGAAAGAATGGCTCCGCTTCCGCGTCGACGCCGACAAGCGCCCTTTAACATTCCGGGCCTATATCTGGGGCCTGTGAGCGGATGACAGGCCGGCGCTTTGCAATGATACTGACCTTGGGCGCAGACCAAGTTCTGGAGCCGAGCTCCTGAGACACTCCTTTTTCAAACGCCGCCCCAGCGCGAGCGAGGCCTCGCAGGCGCCGCCTTCGACTGACGGCCGGCTGGTCTATGCGATCGGCGACATCCATGGCCGCCGCGACCTGCTGGACGGGCTGCTCACGCTGATCCTCAAGGAGATGGTCGCACGGGACCCGGGCGGCGAACCGCCCGTCCTGCTGTTCATCGGCGACCTCATCGACCGCGGCCCGGACTCGCGCGAGGTCGTCGAGGCCGTGCTCGAGCTCAAGGCGCATCGAGCGATCGAGGTTCGTGTGCTCAAGGGCAACCACGAGCAGCTCGCCCTCGAGTTTCTCCGCGCGCCCGAGGCCGGGGGAGCCTGGCTTGACCTCGGCGGCCGCCAGACGCTCGCGTCCTATGGCGTCCATCTCGGGCCGCTCGACCGGCTGAGCGACGCGCGCGACGCGTTCGAGGCCGCGCTCGGCGCGCGGCACCTGGCGCTCCTGCGGACGATGGAGCTCTACGTGGAGGTGGGCGACTACGTCTTCGTCCACGCCGGCCTGCGCCCGGGCGTGAGCATGCCCGCACAGAGCGAACGCGACCTGCTCTGGATCCGGGAGCCGTTCCTCAACGCGGACGCTCAACGCTTTGATCGGGTGGTCGTGCATGGCCACACGCCGGGCGAACAGCGTCTCGGCGAGCAACGGATCTGCATCGATTCCGGGGCTTACTACTCGGGGGCTTTGACGTGCCTAAGGCTGGAAGGGCCGTCCCAGCGCATCATGACCTACGCGCATCGCCGCAAGTCGCTGCGCCGGCTTCTGGCGCCTAAATCATCGTCGGTCGGCTGAAAAGGCGGATCGTCTAGGCGGCGTCGGCGCGGATCAACGAAACACGTGCACGGCGTGCAGTATGCCCCACCAGAGCAGACTGTTCGAAATGAGGATGAACGCTAGGGTGCGACGCGCGGACCAGCGCGGGAACGTGTCGCGGGAGGTGTGCTCGCCTTCCAGATCGAACGCCAGCGCGCCGCCGAAAGCGGACGCCTGGTCAGGCCGCGAAGGGCGCAGCAGCGAGCCCGCCGAGAGCTGAAGCGGCTCCACGGTAATCGGCACTGCACACTGCGAGCGCATCTGTGAATTCACCCCGCGCCTCCCAAATTCCGCCACACTTATTAATTGCCCCGGCGGGGCCTAATCTGGGGTTGAGAAAGACGATTAACGAAGTTCTACACGCCGGCTTGTTTCAGATCGCCCGATGGACCTTGTAGTCCAATGGAAACGCGCCGACGCTATTCAACCACCCCAATGCCAAGGTTCTATGTGACTTCCGCAGGGCCTGAGAGCCCACTGTTCAGTCTTAAAATAAAAATCGTATAATAGACTATTACTTGACGCCCCGCCCCGAGTGGGAGCCGTTCTTCGACACTGTCCCAAAACAGACCATATCTCAGAACTCAAGTAAAGGATGCCTCAGGCGCATTTGGATGGCGACGCGAGTACGTCCCAACTGCTGGGCAGGCTTTCCGAAGACACGCGGCAGGGGCGGAGAGCCGTCACGTCAGGGCGGCGTATTCTTCGGCGCAGGCGAATAGCCCTGCCCCGGGACTGCAACCGAGAGGATTGATTCTAAATTGCACGCTCAGGACGCGATTTGAACCTGAAGGTCGCCCGGAAATTGTTCAACCGAGGCGCGGTCTCGGCGATTTCGCCAGCATTTCGAGCAACGCGTGATTGAATGCGTCCGGCCGCTCGTACATCGACCAGTGCCCGGCGCCGGGGACGACCCGGAACTCAAGATCAGGCTTGAAGCGGCGCAGGACCGCCTCCTGTGAATGGGGTTCGGGGTGGGGACGATCATATTCGCCCCAGATCGCGTCGACCGGCGCCTCGACGCGCGGCAACGCCTCGATGAGGCGATCCGGCGTGACTAAGGTCGCCGGCTTCAACCGCCCGCGAAAGCCGTTCTCGACCTGCATATGCAGCGCGAGCTCATCGACCGAGGCTGGGTCGTGCAGCATCAGGCCAAGCAGGTTGGCGCGGAGCGCCGCGCGCTTCGCCTCTCCTTCCAGCCCGCGCACCCGCTCCATGTGGATCGGGCCGACCGGCGTTCCCAGACCGCCGACGTCCACCAGGATCAAACGCCGAACCAGGTCGGGATAAAGGGCGGCCAGATGGGTGGCGAGCACGCCCCCGAACGAGAAGCCGACCACGTCGACCGGCAGGGCCGCGGTCATCAGCCGCCGCATGCCGATCGCCAGAACGGCCGCTAGGCCGACGTGCTCCTCGACGGGCGGGAGGTCGGATTCGCCATACCCTGGCAGGTCCGGAGCCCAGACCGTGCGGCCGGCGGCGACCAGCGCGTCGATGTTGCGGATCCAGTGCGACCAGGCGCCGTGCGAGCCGTGCAGCAGCAGAACCGGCGGCCCATCGCCCCACGCGCGCCACACCGCCACGCCGTGCTCGCCGCAAGGCGTCTCGTAGCGCCGCGCGCGACGTTCGAAGCCAGCGACAATGGCGGCAGGATCGGCCTCGAGGGGAGCGGGTGCATGGTTCATGACCCTACCGACCTAAGCCGAGCGGCCGAGCGCGTCCATGCCGGCCTTCGCGGCTTTGACTCCAGCGTCCGGCGCCGCTAGCCGCAGGGCATGGCGCTGCACACCCTCTTTCCGACGCCGATCTACGAAGCGAGCCTCGCCGCCGAGCGCAACTTCGACGCCTTCGTCGCCGAGCTCGAGGGCGCCTGCCGCATGCTGGCGGCGGAAGACCGGGCGGGGCGCGCCTGGTGCAAGGCGCACAACTACGGCGGCTACACCTCCTACGCCTCGCTCGGCGACCTGCCGCAGCGCGCCAGCGTGTTCGACCAGCTGCGTCGCAAGCTCGACCGCCACGCCGCTGCGTTCGCCGAAGCGCTGCAGTACGACCTGGGCGGCGGGCGGCTGAAACTCGATAGCCTCTGGGTCAACATCCTCAAGCCCGGGGCGGCGCACACCGGCCACATCCACCCACACAGCGTGCTGTCGGGCACCGTCTACGTGTTGCTGCCGCAAGGCGCGAGCGCGCTGAAGTTCGAGGACCCGCGGCTGGCGATGATGATGGCCGCGCCGCCGCGCCGCGCCGACGCCGACGAGGACCGCCGGGCCTTCGTCTACATGCAGCCCAAGCCCGGCACGGTCTTCCTGTGGGAGAGCTGGCTGCGGCACGAGGTGCCGGTGAACACCGCCAAATCCGAGCGAATCTCGATCAGCTTTAACTACGGCTGGCGGTAGCGGCGTTCAGGTTTTGGGCTGCAGCGCCTTGAGCGCGCCTGCGATGTCGGCCGGCAGCTTCTCCGGACGGCCGTTCCGCGCGAACACGTTGACCGCCTCGCACAACGCGATGCAACGCCCGTCCTGGAACAGGCCCCCTGCCTCGCCAAACGACGAACCGCCGATCCGGGAGATGGCCGTGCCGACCGTCAGCAAGCCCGGATAGCGGCCTTCGGCGAGGTACTCGATCGCCACCGTCACATAGAGCAGCTGCTGGGCGGGGGACGGGCGCACGATCGCGTCTTCGCCGAACACCGTCATGTTCATCGCCGCCCGGCCCTCGTCGAAAAAGCGGGCGAAAGCAACGTTATTGAGGTGCTGATTGCTGTCGACGTCGGTGTAGGCGCCGCGCATCTCGATCACGTGCGGATAGGCCGCCAGGTCGAGCCGCCAGGCCGCGTCGCTCAGCTTCGCCATGCACCCCTCCAATCGCGGCGGGCACTCATCGACGATCGCAGCCGCCTTGACAAGCCGACCCGCCCACGGCGTTTGCGGCTGAAGAAGCCGTTCAGGGAGACTTTCGAATGAAGGCGATCCGCGTCGCAAACCCCGCCAGCCTCGAGACGTTGAAACTCGTGGACATGCCGGAGCCCGGCGCGCCGGGCCGCGGGGAAATAAAAGTCCGGCTGCGCGCGACCTCTCTGAACTATCACGACTACGCCGTGGTGACCGGCTTCATCCCGACCGAGGATGGCCGCATCCCCATGTCCGACGGCGCCGGCGAGGTGCTGGAAGTCGGCGATGGCGTCACCGAATACGCGCCGGGCGATCAGGTCGTCACCACCTTCTTCCCCGACTGGCTGGACGGTGCGAGCCCCGATCGCGGCTTCAAGCGCGTGCCGGGCGACGGGATCGACGGCTACGCCCGCGAGGTCGTGGTCGCCCCCGAGACCTCCTTCACCCGCGCGCCCAAGGGCTGGACCCCGGCCGAGAGCGCGACGATCACTTGCGCCGGCGTCACCGCCTGGCGCGCCCTGATCGTCGACGGCGGCCTCAAGGCCGGCTCGACCGTGCTGGTGCTGGGAACTGGCGGCGTCTCGGTGCTGGCGCTGCAGATCGCCAAGGCGGCGGGCTGCACCGTGATCGCCACCTCCTCGTCGGACGAGAAGCTGGAGCGGATGCGCCAGCTCGGCGCCGACCACCTGATCAACTACAAGTCCGAGCACAAGTGGGGAACAGCGGCGCGGGAGCTGACCGGCGGGCGAGGTGTGGACCACGTGGTCGAGATCGGCGGGGCGGGCACCCTGCCTCAGTCATTCGCGGCCGCCCGCGTCGGCGGCCACATCGCCCTGATCGGGGTGCTCGCAGGGCGCTCCGGCGAGATTCCCACCGCCTTGCTGATGGCCAAGCAGCAGCGCCTGATCGGCCTCACGGTCGGCAGCCGCCGCGACCAGCTCGACTACATCCGGGCGATCGACGCCAATGGGATGAAGCCGGTGATCGACAGCCATTTCCCACTGGCCGAGCTCGCTGAAGCCTTCCGCCGGCAGGAGCGCGGCGCACACTTCTCGAAGATCGTCGTCGACATCTGAAGGAGCTCGCACTTCGACGGCGCCGCTTGGGTATCGGCCTTATCGATTCAATCAGCGGTGCTCACAGTTCAGCCCGACGCATTCGCGGCTAAGCTGTCCAGCTTCAGCCGAATCTTCGATCGACCTTGAGACGATCAGCCGTGAACTGGGAGGCGTGCGGGTGCATGCTGCGCGTGACCCGATCATGTCGTCGGACGAGCCGGCGCGGCTGGTCACCAGCGGCTGGGTCGGCGTGACGCGCGTTCTCACCGACGGCCGCCGCCAGATCCTGCAGGTGGCGATCGCCGGCGACTTCGTCTCACCGCCCCCATTGCTCGACGGTCACGTCGTGGCCCTGACCACCGAGCGAACCGCCGACGCCGGCGGCCTGATCGGCGGCTCGCGGCGGGCGCAGGCGCCGGCTCCGCCGCGGCGGAGGCCTGGTCGAGCTCCGACCAGTCGGGTCCGCACCTGACAGCCCTGTCACCGTTCTGCGCTATGCTCGGGCCATGGCCCAGGACGCCTACGCCCGCCTATTACCGCTGACCGCCCGCGCCGTGCTGCTGGGCGAGCGGATCGACACGCTCGGGCTCGAGCGCCGCGACGCACTGTCGGTGACGCCGCTCGCCTTTCGGGTCGGTGACGCCGGCGGCATGGCAGTGGTGTTTCGCTACGGCGTGGTGGTGCTGATCGGCCTCGATCCGCTGGCCGAGGACCAGGTGCTTCGGGGCTGCGCGGATCGCGTGGTCAACCCCATCGCGTTACATGAGGAAGAGACGATCCGGCTTGCGGCGCTCGACGGACGGGAGGAAGGCGCCGACCCCGACGGGGTGGTGCGTGTCGCCGACTTCTCGCCCGAGCGCATGCTGGTCGTCGCCGATGCTCTGGCCAAGAGCGCCGCGCTGGCCCACGACGAGCGAGAGGTCGCCAAGGTGATGGACGCCATCGAGCCCTGGGCGCGGCATCTCGCCGAGCATGCCCGCAGGCCCGGAGGCCGCCGGCCGATGATGCGGCTGCTGGGCCAGGGCCTCTTGGTGCAGCACCGCGTCTCCGGCCGCGTCGCCGTCGGCGAGAAACCCGACCTGCTGTGGGACCGGCCGGACCTGGAGCGCCTCTACGCACGCCTGGAGGACGAGTACGAGCTGATCGAGCGGGCGGAGATCCTCGACCGCAAGCTCAACCTGATCGGCCAGACGGCCAGGCTGATCACCGACCTCATCGATACCGAACGCGCGCATCGGCTGGAAGTGGTGATCGTGCTGCTGATCGCCTTCGAAATCGTCTGGTCGTTCTTCCTCTACGCCCGAGGTGTGGCGCACTAGATCCTTCCCGGATCGGGTTGAATCAACCCGATCCGGGCAAGAAGGGTCGATTCAAAGGTTTAGAGCGCGTCGGGCTGCGAAACCGGCCCCCACTTTCGCCTGACGCGCTCTAGCGGTTCAGTTGTTCGGGGTCGGCGCCGTGCGCATGGTGCGGATGAAGTCCTGGTCGCGGCGGCTGCGCTCTTCCAGGTCGGCGCGGCTGGTGCAGACCCGCTTGCTGAAACGCGTGCCGAGCGGCGTCACGTCCTGGCAGATCACGTCAGATTGCGAGTGCTTCTTCTTGGCAGGCTCCTGAGCCGCGGCGGGCGGCGCGGCCGGCGCTGCGGCTTGGACTGGCGGAGCCGCTTCCGGCGAGGCCGCGGCGAGCAGCAGGGCGAAGGCCAAGCTCACCATGGTACAATCCCTGTTACATCGTGACAGGCCTGACGTTGCGCTTGGCGCCGCGCCCCGTCCAGCGCCGCCTCAAGGCAGGCTGACGATCTTCACCCGGTCGCCGGGCCGTATCACGTCGCCGCTCTGCAGGCCGTTGATCGCGAGGAAACGTTCGCGCGAGTGATCGGGGACCGCCATCCGCGCGGCGAAGGTGTCGACGCTGTCGCCGGGCCGCACTGTGACGACGCGGACCCGGCGCGGCCTTGCCTCGGCGCGCTCGGCATCGCTCAACCGGTGCATGGAGCCGATCAGGCCGTCGAAGGCGCGGCCCTGGCCCGAGGGCGCCATGGTCACGAAGTAGTAGGGCCGCGCGCCGACGGCGTAGGCGGCGACCGTCACGTCGACGTCGCCGCGGCTGGTGCGGGCCTGGGCCGGCAGGACCACGGCTTCGAGGCCGTTGATCCGCGTCCGCTGCGGCTCGCCCGCCGCCACCTGCGCCTGGCCCGTGACCTGGCGCAGCACGGCGTTGGCGTCGTCCGACAGATCGCCGCCGCGGCCGCCCCCGGCGAACTGCGCGACCTGACCGCCCGGCCCCTGCAGCGTCACCGCCGAGGGGCTGTTGGCGAGCTGGAAGCCTTCCGGAGCGGTGAAGCCTACGCCGATGTCGGGATGCAGGAAACGGCGGCCCAGCACCACGCCTTGGGCCGGGTCGTCACCGTAGGTGAGGCCGTCCACCGCGGCCAGGTAGGGGTCGGGCGCGCGGGGCGGCGGCCGCCGTGGCCCCGCGGCGCGAGCGCCGGCGACAGCGCGGGCGATGCGGGCGCCGGTCAGCGGGTGGGTGCGCGACCACACGGGCGTCGCCTTGGCGTCATTGCTGCGGTCCAGCGCCTCGACCTGGTCGTTCGCCTGCAGGGCCGACAGCATGTCGGGCAGCCCGTAGGCGCTGTAGCTGGCGCTGGTCAGGTAGCCGACGGACAGGCGGTCGGCGTCGTACTCCTGGTCGCGGGAATAGCTGAGCACGTTGAGCTGGCCGACCTGACTGGCGATGTTGGCGACGGTGCTGGAGCCGGTGACCGCGCCCAGGATCAAGGCGCCGATGCCGGTGACCGCTGTTCGGGTCTGGCGGCGGCCGGCGTGATTCGCCGCCACATGGCCCACCTCGTGGCCGACCACGGCGGCCAACTCGTCCTCGTCGCGGATCAGCGTCAGCAGCCCGCGGGTGATGTAGATTTCGCACCCCGGCGGCACGGCCATGGCGTTGACGACCGGCGTATCAAGCACGGTGAACCGGCAGCGGCCGCCCTGCCCTGCCGCCTGGGCCATGCGCTCGCCGACCCGCGCGACATAGGCCGTCAGCGGTCCCTGGTAGGCGCCGCCGTAGGCCTGCAGCACCGCCGCACGCTGCTTTTCGACCTGGGAGGTCGGCTGCTGGGCGGCGGCTGGCAGCGATATGGCCGCCAAAGCCAGAGCCATCGCGACGATGCGGCGACGGCGCCTCATGCCGCGCCCGCGTGGGGCCGCAGGATCAGCCGGTCGCCTTCGAAGTGGAAGGACTCCAGCCGCTTGAGAAAGGTCATGCCCAGCAGCGAGGCGCCCATGGGCGCGCGGTTCACGACGATGGGGAAGTTGGAGAATGCGATGGGCCCGACCTCGAACCGATCCGCGCTGAAGACGGCGCCGTAGCCAAGGCCGTTCGCGGTCATCGCCTCACGGTCGAAGGTCAGCGACCCGACCGGTATGCCGATGCGGGTCGCATCCTCGGGACTGAGCACGGTGTCGCTGGCGCCGGTGTCGACTATGAAGCGCACGCGCTGGCCGTTCACCCGGCACACCACCCAGAAGTGGCCATCTGGCCCACGTGGCGCGACGATCTCGTGATCCGCGAGCGCCACCGGATCGCCGCCGCTGGCGGCTACGCGCAGGCGCCGCCCCGCTTCCTTCAGGTCGTCCTGGTAGGTGTAGCCGATCGCCAGGAGCGCGACGATGCCGATCCAGATCGTGGCGTAGCGCAGGTGCAGCGGTCGCAGGCGCCGGCCCGCACGGAAGGCGCCCGCCGCGAGCACCACCGCGAACCCGGTTGTGTAGGCGACCGAAAACCAATCGTGGCGGTCGGCGACGGCCTCGGGGAAGGCGCGCGCGAGCGCGAACACCAGTCCCGCCAGCGCTGCGCAAAAGCAGAGCCACAACGTCAGACCCGCCCGGGGCCGATCGTTCCACGGTCCTTGCTCCTGCGCCATCAAGCCTCCCGCGCCGCAGGATAGTGCGCCGGGCGAGCGGCGCAACTTGGCCGTGAAGAGGCGCTCCTCCGAGGGGGAGCATCTCGGCCTCAGCTGTCCAGGAAGCTGCGCAGCTTGCGGCTGCGGCTCGGGTGTTTGAGCTTGCGCAGCGCCTTGGCTTCGATCTGGCGGATCCGCTCGCGGGTCACGCTGAACTGCTGCCCGACCTCTTCGAGGGTGTGGTCGGTGTTCATTCCGATGCCGAAGCGCATGCGCAGGACGCGCTCTTCGCGTGGCGTTAGCGAGGCCAGCACCCGCGTGGTGGTTTCGCGCAGGTTGGACTGGATCGCCGCATCGATCGGCAGGATCGCGTTCTTGTCCTCGATGAAGTCGCCCAGATGGCTGTCTTCCTCGTCGCCGATCGGCGTCTCGAGGCTGATCGGCTCCTTGGCGATCTTCAGCACCTTGCGCACCTTCTCGAGCGGCATGGCGAGCTTTTCGGCGAGTTCCTCCGGCGTCGGCTCGCGACCGATTTCGTGCAGCATCTGGCGCGAGGTGCGGACGATCTTGTTGATCGTCTCGATCATGTGCACCGGGATCCGGATGGTGCGGGCCTGGTCGGCGATCGAGCGGGTGATCGCCTGACGGATCCACCATGTCGCGTAGGTCGAGAACTTGTAGCCGCGGCGGTACTCGAACTTGTCGACCGCCTTCATCAGGCCGATGTTTCCTTCCTGAATAAGATCAAGGAATTGCAGGCCGCGGTTAGTGTACTTCTTGGCGATCGAGATCACCAGGCGCAGGTTGGCCTCGACCATTTCCTTCTTGGCCTGACGCGCCTCGCGCTCGCCCTTCTGCACGGTCTGGACGATGCGGCGGTAGTCGTCGATCGGAACGCCCGTCTCCTGGGCTAGCAGCGCGATCTCCGAGCGGATGTCGCCGACCTGGCCGGCGTCGTTCTCGACGAACTTGGTCCAGCGCACGCCCAGCGGCTTGACCTGGGCGGACCAGTCCGGGCGCATTTCCGAACCGAAGTAGGCCTTGAGGAACTCGGCGCGGCTGATGCCGTAGCTGTCGGCCAGGCGCAGCAGCCGGCCTTCGAGGCCCATCAGGCGCTTGTTGATCGCATAGAGCTGCTCGACGAGCGCCTCGATGCGGTTGTTGTTCAGCTTCAGCGTCTTGAGGTGCTGAACGATGGTGGTGGTCGCGGTCTCGTACGCGCCGCGATCCGCAGTAGAGAGATCCTCGCCCTTCAGCTTCGCGCCGACCAGCTTCTCCTGCAGCAGGCGGAAGCTCTCGAACTCGCCGGCGATGGCGTCGAGCGTGGCCATCACTCCCTCGCGAAGCTCGGCCTCCATGGCGCTGATGGTCGGACCCGCGCCGTCGTCGAAATCGTCTTCGTTCTCGCCTTCGCCCTCGCCCTCGGCGCCGGCTTCCGCCTCCCCCTCGCCTTCGGACTCGGCTTCAGCTTCGGCAGGCATGTCGGTCGCGGCCTGCACCTGGCCGCCGTAGGTCTGTTCAAGGTCGATCACTTCGCGCAGCAGGATGCGGCCGCTGCCGAGCTCTTCGCGCCACACCATGATGGCTTCGAAGGTCAGGGCGCTTTCGCAGAGGCCGCGGATCATGGTGTCGCGGCCGGCCTCGATACGCTTGGCGATGGCGATTTCGCCTTCGCGCGACAGTAGCTCCACCGAGCCCATCTCGCGCAGGTACATGCGCACCGGGTCGTCGGTGCGGTCGTAGGCCGGCTCCTTGGTCGTCTCGACGACCGCCGACTCCTCGCGGACGGCGACCTCGCCGCCCTCGGCGTCCTCTTCGGCCTCGACCACATTGACGCCCATTTCGGAGAGCATCGCCAAGGTGTCTTCGATCGCCTCGGAGGTGACCTCCTCGGACGGCAGAACCTTGTTCAGCTCGTCCATGGTGACGTAGCCGCGGGCCTTGGCCTGCTTGATGAACTTCTTGACCGCGGCGTCCGTCAGGTCGAGCAGCGGACCATCGCTACCCGTGGTTTCCGGAGTTTCCGCTTCGGCCGTATTGGTGCTCATCGAGTTCTCCGAGGTCCGTTCACGCGCCCTTTGCAAGGCGCGCGCCGAAAGTTGTGTTTGGTCGACGAAACGCTAAGGCCCCGCGACCTTACGACCCGTCTTCCGTCCAAATCGTTCCCGTTCTGATCGCGCGTTTCAGTGCGTCACGCTCCGCCTTCAGGCGCTCGAATGCTGCCATCTGGTCTCGTCCGCGCAGGTCTCCCTTGGCGGCGCCGATGGCGTCATCCAGCGCCGCCGCCCGTGCCAGGGCGGCGAAGCCACGCGACCACTGGGATCTCCGCGCATTGAGGGAGACATCTTCTTTGATCATGGGCGCGCCCGAAGTCGCAGCGGCCCTTTCGATGTCTGTCAACAGCGCGCTAAATCCGCACGAGGCCAGATGGCGTTGTAGGCCGCCCGTGTCAAGATGGTCGGCTTCCAGACGAAGCCGAATGATTTCCCTAACCAATTCGGCAATCTCCGGTTCGCCGAACCCCGTCGCGGTGAACGGGGCGTCCAGTTCCTCGTCGAGAACCGTGGGATTGTGGATCGCCGTCAACACCAGCGCCGAGGCCTGCGGGTTGAGCCTGGAAGAGAGGCGTTTTGCCGCAGCCTTGCCTTCCGCCGTGGAGCCTTGCGGCGGGGCCTGACCGCCACGCCAGTGGGATCCGCCGCGACCCGATTCGCGCCAGCCGCCTCCGGCGTCGTTGCGCCGCTGCGGCCGCGCGGCGGCCAGCTGGGCGTCGTAGCGCTGCAGGAGATCGTCGCGATAGGCTTGGCTCAGGTCCTTGTCGGCGATGTGCCCCGCGGCCGTTCGCAGCCTCGCCTTGAAGCCCGCCCGCCGCTCGGGCGTGTCCAGCGGCTCCAGGTCGCGCTCGCGAATGAACAGCGCCTCGGCGAAGGGCGTGGTCTGGGCGAGCTGGGCCTTCAGGGCCGCGGCGCCTTGCTCGCGCAACACCTCGTCCGGGTCCTTACCGCCCTCGACGATGGCGAACTTGAAGCTTTTGCCGGGCTTCAGCAGCGGCAAGGCGCGATCCATGCTGCGCGCCGCCGCCTGGCGGCCGGCGCGGTCGCCGTCGAACGAGAGCGTGGGCTCAGGATGATGGCGCCAGAGCATTTCCATCTGCTCCTCGCCAAGCGCCGTTCCCATGGCCGCGACGGCGGGGACGCCGGCGCGCTGGCAGGCGATCACGTCCATGTAGCCTTCGACCACCACCAGCGGCGGGGCCTCGCTGCTCGGGGCGGCGGCCAGCATCTTCCGCGCCTCGGCCAGGCCGTAGAGGTTCGCGCCCTTGTGGAAGACGCTCGTCTCCGGCCCGTTCAGGTACTTGGCGCGGGCCTGCGGATCCAACGCCCGGCCGCCGAACGAGACGATGCGGCCGCGCGGGTCGGTGATCGGAAAGATGATGCGGTCGCGGAACCGGTCGTAGGCCGCGCCGCCGTCTTCCGGCGCGATCAGCAGCCCGGCCTCGACCAGCGCCGGCGGCCGCGCGCCCTTGGTCACGAGATAGTCCTTGAGCGCCGTGCGCCCCGGCGGCGAGAAGCCCAGGCGGAAGCGCGCCCATTCGCTCTCCGGCAGGCCGCGCCGCTCGAGATAGGCGCGGGCGTCGCGGCCGACCGGGCGGCGCAGCTCGGCTTCGAACCACTGCGCCGCCAGTTCCAGCCAGTCCGCCAGCCCCTGCCGCTTCTGCTCCTGCTCGGCGGCGCGCGGATCCACCGCCGGCAGCGGAACGCCGGCCTCGGCGGCGAGCCGCTCGACGGCCTCGGTGAAGGTGAGCCGCTCGGTCTCCTGCAGGAAGGTGATCAGGTCGCCGGTCTTGCCCGACGAAAAGTCGAAGAACTGGCCCTTGTCGTCGTTGACGTAGAAGGAGGGCGTCTTCTCCTTGTTGAAGGGCGAGAGGCCGACGTATTCGCGCCCCTGTTTGCGCAGCTTCACCGTCTTGCCGATCACGTCCGACGGGCGCAGGCGGGATTTGACCTCGTCCAGGAACCGCTCGTCAAAACGCACGGTCGCTTCGCCGCCTCCGCCTCACCGCAGCCGCGCCCAGTCTGGACCTGCGCCGACGATTCGCCTTTAGCCGCAAACGGCCGCGGCGCAAATCGTCCGCGGCGCCTCACGGTTTAATTCGCACCCGCAGCAGGCCCTGCTACAATGGCGAAGCTCTCCACGAGTAGGGAGACTTCACGCATGGCCATGTGGCTGCGTCTCGCCGGCGCTCTGATCATCACCGCCGCCGTCATGGCGGCGCTGGACTATTTCGGTTTGCGGCCGGGCGCGGGATTCGGCGGCCGCTCACCGGAAGACGTGCAACACACGATGGACGGGCGCGTCCGCGAGCTGTTCTGGTTCGCGGTGTTCGCCTTCGTCATGATGATGTCCGTGGTCGCCGCGGTGCGGCGCTGGAGCGGTCAGCTCAAGCGCGCGATGGTCCCAGCCACGTCACCCCGCCGAGACGTGCCCTAGCTTCTCCGGATTGCGCACCACGTAGATCGCCGCGATGCGGCCCTCCGCGTCGGGCTCCAACGCCACGGTCTGCGGCCCGTCCTGCAGGTCCAACACCACGCCGGGGCAGCCGTTGACGCTCGCCAGCCGCACGCCCTTCACCAGCGGCCCATAAGGGCCATTGCGCCAGGCGATCCGGCGGAAGAAGTCGGCGATGTCCTCGCGACCGACCAGAACCCGTAGCGCCGCCACTCGCTTGCCGCCGCCATCGGTGACCATCACCGCGTCCTGTGCCAGCACGGCGGAGAGACCGCTGGCGTCGCCGGTGGCGGCGGCGGCCAGAAAGGCCTGCGCCAGCCGCTCGCCCTGGGCCTGATCGACGACGTAGCGGGGCCGCGCCTCACGGACATGCGCCTTGGCCCGGGCGGCCAACTGACGAACCGCGGGTTCGCTGCGGCCTAGCGCTTCGGCGATCGCGCCATAGTCTTCGTCAAAGGCCTCGCGCAGCAGGAACACCGCTCGCTCCAGCGGCGACAGCCGCTCCAGGGCCAGCAGGAAGGCCACAGACACGTCCTCGGCGCGCTCCAGCGGATCCTCGGGCAACGGCTCGATCAGCGGCTCAGGGAGCCAGGGGCCGCGGTAGGCCGCCCGCTCCGCCTTGACCGCTCGCAGCCGGTCGAGGCAGAGCCTTGTGGTCGCGCGCACCAGCCAGGCGGCCGGATCGGCGATCTCGTCGCCGGCTCGGGTCCAGCGCAGCCAGGCGTCCTGCACCACGTCCTCGGCGTCGCCGATCGAGCCCAGCATCCGGTAGGCCAGCCGCTGCAGCCGGCCGCGCTGGGCTTCGAACTCGGCGGTTCGGACAGGATCCATGGCTTCCGACCTTAAGCCGCCAGCGCCGGATGGGCGACCGGCGCGGCGACGCCGTCGACCACCACCCGCGAGCAGGCCTTGCCGTAGCCGAGCGCGTACTTGAGCGTCGGATACATCCTGGCCGCGGTGAGTTGCAGCGAGATGGCGGTGAGCGCGGCCTCGCCCCAGCGGCGGACGATTTCGTCGCGCAGCGGATCGCAGGCCTCCATGTCGCGGGCCAGGCTGGCCTGGGCGAATCGCCAGGCCAGGGCCCCCGGCTCGCCCATCTGCCCCACGTCGCCGGCCAGGATGGCGCGCAGCACCTGCGGCGCCACGCCGGCCGCCGCAGCCATGTCGGCCGAGATCTGCACGCACGGTCCGCAGTCCTCGGCGAGCGTGCCGGCGATACCAGCCGCCGCTAGCGCCTCGGCCGGCGCGGCTTTGGAGTCCGCCAGCGTGCTGACGAAGCCGAATTTCAGGAAGCTCTTCGGCGCGGTGCGCGCGAGGTGGCGCATGTAGCTGGCGTCATAGCCCCAGGTCCGCTCGAAGCGGTCGATTTGGCGCATCAGGAAGGTTCTAAGCATGGCGGGGTCCTTTGTTCGGCGCGGCGGCGAGCGCCAGCGACAGGGTGATCAGGGCGGTGAGGTGGACGGCGGCGAAGTCGCGCAGCGTGTCCTGCAGCGGGCGCTGGCCGCAGACGGCGTCGAACACGTGGATGGCGGCGTGCAGCGTGAGGAAGGCCGCCGAGGCGTAGAGCGCCGGGCGCGCCTCGCTTGGGAAACGGGCGAAGGCGATCAGGCCCCCTCCCGCCACGAAGTAGGCCGCGCCGATGTCGCGGACGAAGTGGGCGTTGAACGGCCCCGTCGTCACCACGCCGGGCACGGCGTCGTACCAGGCGAGCGGGGCCGCCAGTTGGAAGAGGCCATTGGCGCTCAAAATCAGGCCAAGACCCAGGGCGATTAGGCGTGACATCGGCAGTCTCCGGTCATTCGCGCCTAGGACGCGCGGGCCGCTCGGCCTGTGACATCGAAGCGTCGTGTCCGGGCCGCATTGACCGCGGGGACGCGAGTCATTAGCTACTCGGCCGTTTGTGCGGCGGGCGGGGGTTCACCTTTGCCCGCCTTTTTGCGACCGTCCGTCATTCAAGGAGCCCATCCATGAGCCGAGATCTGCTGCCCGGCGTCACCGGCGTGCTTGCGCTCGCGGAGGGAACCATCCTGCAAGGGGTCGGCGTCGGCGCGGTGGGCGAGGCTGTCGGCGAGGTGTGCTTCAACACCGCCATGACCGGCTACCAGGAGATCCTGACCGATCCATCCTACATGGCCCAGATCGTCGCCTTCACCTTCCCCCACGTCGGCAACGTCGGGACCAACGTGGAGGACATCGAGCAGATGTCCGGCTCGGCCGAGACCGCGGCCCGCGGCGCGATATTCCGCGACGTGCCCACCCGGCCGGCCAACTGGCGCGCCGACGCCGACCTGGAGACCTGGATGGCCCACCGCGGCGTTGTCGGCCTGGCCGGCGTCGACACCCGGGCGCTGACCCGCAAGATCCGCGAAAAGGGCATGCCGCACGGCGTCATCGCCCACTCGCCCGACGGCGCCTTCGACCTCGAGGCGCTGGTCGCCAAGGCGAAGGCCTGGGACGGGCTCGTCGGCCTCGACCTCGCCAAAGACGCCAGCTGCCTGCAGCCGTTCACATACGACGAGGGCCTGTGGGACTGGAACGGCGGATACGCCATGGCCGGCGACGTGCCCAAGTACGAGGTGGTGGTCCTCGACTTCGGCGTGAAGCGCAACATCCTGCGGGCGCTGACTTCGCTCGGCGCGCGGGTCACCGTGGTGCCGGCCGACACCTCCGCCGAAGACGTGCTGGCCCGCAACCCCGACGGTGTTCTGCTGTCGAACGGCCCGGGCGATCCCGCCGCCACCGGCCAATACGCCGTGCCGGAGATCAAGAAGCTGGTGGCGAGCGGCACGCCGCTGTTCGGCATCTGCCTCGGCCACCAGATGCTGTCGCTGGCGCTGGGCGCCAAGACGGTGAAGATGGAGCAGGGCCACCACGGGGCGAACCACCCGGTGAAGGACCTGACCACCGGCAAGGTGGAGATCGTCTCCATGAACCACGGCTTCACCGTCGACCGCGACAGCCTGCCCACCCCCATCGTGGAGACCCATGTCTCCCTGTTCGACGGGACCAACGCCGGTATCGCCCTGAAGGGCAAGCCGGTCTTCTCCGTCCAGCACCACCCCGAGGCCTCGCCCGGCCCGACGGACAGCCTCTACCTCTTCGAAAGATTCGCGGGCTTCATGGACGCCGCGAAGAAGAATTGAACCACGGACCACACGGACCACACGGACGGTCTACAGGACGAACCGCTCGCTGCGCGCCTTTCGCGCGCATCCAAAATTGACGGGCAGGCCGAGCCGATAGCCTCCGGCTTTGAGATAATTGAGAACCTGGGCGCCATGCTCCGGCGCCAGTTCGGCAACCGCCCTGGTTCGATCACCACCCGTTCAAAGCAGACGATGTCCGGCACGCAATGCTGGCGTAAGGTGGCGCCCGTGTAGGCCAGCGTAAGCTTGGGCGCGGCGACAAATGGAACGCCCCGCGAAGCGAACTCCATCGCTAAGCATTCCTGATAGACCGCCTCCAGGAAGCCCGCGCCCATCTGCCGGTGCACCTCAACAATGGCTCCTGGAATGCGGAAGACCTCTTCCTTATAGAGCATAGTCCGTGTGGTCGGCTGGTCCGTGGTTGATTCATTGCTGAGCTTAGACCCGCCCACAAATGAGAACAATAAGAGAACTTTAGATCCTGCCCAGCTTGCCCACTGCGGCCATAGGTCCGGAGGGGCGGCCGGTGGGGGAGCCGCCGGGGGGTTCTAGAGAGGCGACGATGGCGGCGCCGGGGGTGAACATCGGGGCCATGGCCTTGGGCATCGGCATCGACTTCGAGGCGCCCGGCGCGATCATGCCCAGCGAGTGCGGCTGGCCGTCGGCCGGGATCACCCAGAGCTGGTGGCCGTGGCCCGGGTCGGCGCCCGGCCTGGCCAGCGAGGTGATGATCAGCGCCTGCCGCACCGGATCGTAGGCGGCCACGAACATCGGGTGGCTCCCCTCGCCCGGCGTCATCAGGCTGGCGTTGAGCATCGGCGGAGCCGCGGGGGGCGGCGCAGGCTCAAGAGACCGGCTCACTACCAGCACGGCGAACGCCAGGCTGGCCGCGGCGAGGCCCAGCGAGCCCAGGGTCGCACCGCGCCAGAAGCGCAGCCGTCGGCGGGCGGCGGCATTGTCGTTGGCGCCCAGCGCGCGCTCGACCCCCGCCCACACCGCGGCGCGCGGCTCCACCGGCGCCATCGCGTCCAGCATCGGCGTCAGCCGCGCCCGCCAGTCGTCCACCAGCGTTGCGAATGCGGAATCGCGGGCCATGCGAGCTTCGGCCTCGGCGCGGTCGCCGGCGCCCAGCAGGCCAAGCGCGTGCTCGGCCGCCAGCGTCTCGCGCGCGGAGAGGTCGGGGCCTTCGCTCATCGCTCCAGGCACCTCTTGAGCCGGGCCAGACCCCGGCGGATCCAGCTTTTTACCGTGCCCAGGGGAATCTCCATCCGCCCGGCCAGCGCCTCGTAGGTCACGCCCTCGAAGAAGGCCGTGCGGATGACGTCCCGCGTGCGCGGATCGAGCTCGGAGAGGCAGGCCTCCAGCCTGGCGGCATCGTCCGTTGCGGCGAGCGTGGCGTCCGCGCCCGGCTGGTCATCGGCGATCTCCAGGTTCTCGACCGACACAGACCTGGCGAGCGGCCCCCTCGCCCGCAGCCGATCGATGGCGCGGTTGCGGGCGATGGTGGAGATCCAGGTCGCCACGCTGGCGCGCGCAGGGTCGAACCGGTCTGCGCGACGCCAGATGGTGACGTAGACGTCCTGCAGCACGTCCTCGGACTCCTCTCGATTCGAGAGGATACGCAGGCAGACGGCGAAAAGCTTCGGGGCGGTGGCGTCGTAGAGTTGGCGCAGCGCCGCCCGGTCGCCCTGAGCGATCCGCGGCATCAGCGGTGCGAGCGTGTCGGGTGCGACGGGGGCCACGCGTTTCGAAGACCGTAAGAGCGGAAGGCGAAGCTGCCCCGGCGTCGCGGCTCGGGCAAGAGCCTGAACCCAGAAACGCAAAACGGCCGGGAAACCCGGCCGCCGCGCTTCGATCGCGATGATCGGAAGGTCTTAGGCCGCGTTCTTCCGCGGCCGGCGGGCCGCCCGCTTGGCCTGGGTGGCCGCCATGCGCGCGGCGCGGCGGTCGGCGGCGGCCTGCTCCAGCGGGCCGATCAGCTCGCCGGCCTGCGCCTGCTGTTTGCCGTCGCCTTCGGCCTGCAGCCGTCGCGCGTTGGCAAGCAGGTTTTGGACCTCTTCGTCGTTCAGGTAGGGAATCTTCTCAATCAGGGTCACAGCGCGCTCTCCGCTCCGGCGGCGTCATCCGCGCCGCTCGGGGAAGAATATGGCTGGGGGAAGGTTTGGTTGCCGATCCGGAAAGGTTTTTTCGCGTCTCCGGTGAAAGACCCCGCCCCGCCAACTCCGCGAAGGCCGAATTCATTTCCGGAAGCCCCAATGCTTTTCGGTGGCGTCCGCAACGACGAACACTGCGACCATAACGTCGCAAGCAACAAGACGCGTCACCATCAAAAACTCCCGATAGATACTTGAAGAACACTTGTAGTTTACATTACAAGCGCCTCCCCCGGTCAAACTTTCGTGCAGGCGACGACGCGGGCGCGCACGACGCGGCATGCCGCACCGCCGCAAACCGCCTTGCGCGCCTGTCCCCAAGCCTCTAAGTCGGCGCCTTAACCTGCATGGCTGAACGGAGACGGGCGCGCTACCCGCGCGGCCGTCCTTGCGCGCGAGACAGAATGCCCAAACGCACCGACATCTCCTCGATCCTGATCATCGGCGCCGGCCCGATCGTCATTGGTCAGGCGTGCGAGTTCGACTACTCCGGCGTGCAGGCCTGCAAGGCGCTGCGGGCCGAGGGGTACCGGATCATTCTGGTCAACTCGAACCCGGCGACGATCATGACCGATCCGAACGTCGCCGACGCCACCTACATCGAGCCGATCACGCCCGAGATGGTCGAGAAGATCATCGAGAAGGAGCGCCCGGACGCGCTGCTGCCCACCATGGGCGGCCAGACCGCGCTCAACACCGCGCTGGCGCTGGAGCGCATGGGCGTGCTGGAGAAGTACGGCGTGGAGATGATCGGCGCCCGCGCCGACGTCATCGACAAGGCTGAGGACCGGCAGAAATTCCGCGACGCCATGGACGTCATCGGGCTGGAGAGCCCGATGAGCCACGTCGCCCACACGCTCGAGGAAGGCCTCGCCGGCCTGGAGATGGTCGGCCTGCCGGCGATCATCCGCCCGTCGTTCACGCTGGCCGGCACCGGCGGCGGGATCGCCTACAACGTCGAGGAGTTCCGCGAGATCGTCGAACGCGGCCTCGACCTCTCCCCTACCACCGAGGTCCTCATCGAGGAGAGCGTGCTGGGCTGGAAGGAGTACGAAATGGAGGTCGTCCGCGACAAGGCGGACAACTGCATCATCATCTGCTCCATCGAGAACGTGGACCCGATGGGGGTGCACACCGGCGACTCGATCACGGTCGCGCCGGCGCTGACGCTGACCGACAAGGAATATCAGCGCATGCGGGCGGCCTCGATCGCCGTGCTGCGCGAGATCGGCGTCGAGACCGGCGGCTCCAACGTGCAGTTCGCGGTGAACCCGGCCGACGGCCGCATGGTGGTCATCGAGATGAACCCGCGCGTCAGCCGTTCCTCGGCGCTGGCGTCGAAGGCGACCGGCTTCCCGATCGCCAAGGTCGCCGCCCGCCTGGCGGTGGGCTACACGCTCGACGAGCTGATGAACGACATCACCGGCGCGACGCCGGCGTCGTTCGAGCCCAGCATCGACTACGTCGTCACCAAGATCCCGCGCTTCGCCTTCGAAAAATACCCGGGCTCGGAGCCGGTGCTCACGACGTCGATGAAGTCGGTGGGCGAGGTCATGGCCATCGGCCGCACCTTCGCCGAGAGCCTGCAGAAGGCGCTGCGCGGCCTGGAGACCGGACTCGCCGGCCTCGACGAGATCGCCATCGAAGGCGCCGCCGACCCGGAGACCGGCCACGCCGCCATCCTGCGCGCGCTCGGCACGCCGACGCCCGACCGGCTCCGGGTGATCGCCCAGGCGTTCCGCGCCGGCCTGACCTGCGACGAGATCCAGGCCGCCTGCTCCTACGAGCCCTGGTTCCTGCGCCAACTCGAGCAGCTGGTCCGCGAGGAGGCCCGCATCACCGCCGAGGGCCTGCCGACCAGCGCCGTCGCCTTCCGCCGGCTGAAGGCGATGGGCTTTGCCGACGCCCGGCTCGCCAAGCTGACTCACACCACCGAGGCCGAGGTGCGCGAGCAGCGCCGCGCACTCGGCGTGCGTCCGGTGTTCAAGCGCATCGACACCTGCGCCGGCGAATTCCGCGCCGACACGCCGTACATGTACTCGACCTACGAGACCGGCGCTCTGGGCCAGATCCCCGACTGCGAGAGCGAGCCGTCGGACGCCAAGAAGGCGATCATCCTCGGCGGCGGCCCAAATCGGATCGGCCAGGGGATCGAGTTCGACTACTGCTGCTGTCACGCGGCCTTCGCGCTCGACGAGATCGGCGTCGAGTCGATCATGGTCAACTGCAATCCGGAGACGGTCTCGACGGATTACGACACCTCCGACCGCCTGTACTTCGAGCCGCTGACGGCCGAGGACGTGCTGGAGCTGATCGAGGTCGAGCGCTCGCGCGGGACGCTGCTCGGCGTGATCGTCCAGTTCGGCGGCCAGACTCCGTTGAAGCTCGCCAAGCCGCTGGAGGATGCGGGCATCCCGATCCTGGGCACCACGCCCGACGCCATCGACCTGGCCGAGGACCGCGAGCGCTTCCAGCAGCTGCTGCACCGGCTGAAGATCGCCCAGCCGATCAACGCGATCGCCCGCTCGCGCGACGAGGCTTTCGCGGGCGCCCACGCAGTCGGCTATCCCGTCGTCATCCGGCCCTCTTACGTGCTCGGCGGCCGGGCGATGGAGATCGTTCGCGACGACGAACAGCTCGAGCGTTACATCTCTACCGCGGTGCAGGTGTCCGGCGACTCTCCCGTGCTGATCGACCAGTACCTCTCGCGCGCCACCGAGGTGGACGTCGACGCGTTGTGCGACGGCAAGGACGTGTTCGTGGCTGGCGTCATGGAGCACATCGAAGAGGCAGGCGTGCACTCCGGCGACAGCGCCTGCTCGCTGCCCCCGTTCTCCCTGAAGCCCGAGACGATCGAAGAGCTCAAGCGCCAGACCGAGGCCATGGCCCGCGCGCTGAACGTGCGCGGCCTGATGAACGTGCAGTTCGCCATCGAGGAACCGCACTCAGAAACGCCGCGGATCTATGTGCTGGAGGTCAATCCGCGCGCCAGCCGCACGGTCCCCTTCGTCGCTAAGACCATCGGCCGGCCGCTCGCCGCCATTGCCGCCAAGGTGATGGCCGGCGAAGCGCTGGCCACGTTCAACCTGGCCGACGGGCGCTACGACCACATCGCGGTCAAGGAAGCGGTCTTCCCCTTCGCCCGCTTCGCTGGCGTCGACACCGTGCTGGGCCCGGAGATGCGCTCGACCGGCGAGGTCATGGGGCTGGATTGGGTGCGCCCGGGCGAGGGCCTCGGCCCCGCCTTCGCGCGCGCCTTCGCCAAGAGCCAGCTCGGCGGCGGGACGGTGCTGCCCAAGGAAGGCTGCGTCTTCGTCTCGGTGAAGGACAGCGACAAGACCTGGATCCTCGAGCCCGTGCGGCTGCTGACCGCCCAGGGCTTCCGCATCCTCGCCACCAGCGGCACCGCCGCCTATCTGGCCGGCGAACAGATCCCGGTGGAGACGGTGAAGAAGGTGCTCGAGGGCCGCCCGCACATCGTCGACGCGATGAAGAACGGCGAGGTGCAGCTGGTATTCAACACCACGGAGGGCAAGCAGTCGCTGGTCGACTCCTTCGAGATCCGCCGCACAGCCCTGATGGGCAAGATCCCCTATTTCACCACCGCCGCGGGCGCGCTGGCGGCGGCTCAGGCGATCGTCGCCACCGCCCAGGGACCGCTCGAAGTGCGGCCATTGCAGAGCTACGCCTGACGGTCAGGACGGTCGGCGGCGCTTGACCCGAGGCGCCGCCGGAATTTGATCCAACCGTTCAAAAATTCGGGGAAGTTCGATAAACCGGTCAAAACTTCACATTGACCGTCGTTCTTTCCGAGCGCAGGCTCGCCCTATGATCCGGCTGCGGCCGGCGTAGCGAGCGCCCTCGGCGTCGTTCAGTTAAGTCGAGAGCGGTCCATACGGTCGCAGTCCGGCTAAGGGACGTGTCGTCCCTGGCAGGGGATTGTGAGGACGCGTATGTCGACCGAACGAGACGTTGAACACCAACATCATCACCGCAATCGCCACCTGGCGCAGCGGTTCGAGAACCTGATCGGCGTGCTGATGGTCATCGCCATCGCCATCCTGGCGATCGGCCTGATCTACGGCATTCTGAACACAGGTTCGACTACGCCGAGCTATATGCGCTGATCGGGCAGTAGTGGCGGAGGGGGACGGAGCCGGCGCGAACGGCTTCGCCTGAATACGGCTTCCCGCGCCACGGCTGGCGGGGGACGAAGGAAGTTGCGCCGCGCGGGGCCTCCCAGCGCGGCGGGCTCATCTTCGTGCGGCCGCGACGCCTCGGATCATCGACGCCGGCCTCGGTCTGGGCTAACGAGCGCGCCCATGACTGCTACCCTGCACGTGATCTTCGGGCCCTCCGGCGCCGGCAAGACGACCTACGCCAACACCTTCGCCCGTCGCGAAGGCGCCGTCGCCTTTGTCCTGGACGAATGGATGGCGCGGCTGTTCGGCCCCGACATCCCACAGCAGGTGGAATACCCCTGGCTGGTGGAGCGGGTGCAGCGCTGCGAGGCGCAGGTCTGGTCGACGGCGGCGGCGACGCTGGCCGCCGGGACCTCGGTGATTCTCGACCTCGGCCTGCTGCGCAGGGCGGACCGAGACCGGGTGCGCGCGATCGTCGAGGCGGTGGAACTGCCGGTTCAGTGGCACTATGTGACCGCTTCGCAGGCCGCGCGGCGCGCCCGCGTCGCCGAACGGACGGAAGTGCACGGCAAGACCTTCGCACTGCAGGTCACGCCCGATATGTTCGAGTTCGTCGAAGGTGTTTTCGAGCCGCCCGGCGAGGACGAGTTGAAAGGCGCGATCGTCAGCGAAAGCGAATAAAAGACGAGGCCGCTCGCGGTTTGGGCTTTGCGGGCGGCGCGGCCAGGAAGAACGCCGCTCGTTGGCGCCCTTGAGTTTTGCGGCGCACAATTCTATTGTCTTTCCCCCCGGACGCCTGCGCCCGCGGCCGGAAAAAGATGAGCATTCAACTAGGGCGAACCCGAGTCATCACCTCTATGGAAAAAGTCCCGATGACCGCCGAGGGCTATCAGGCCCTCGACGAAGAGCTGAAGCGTTTGAAGACGATCGAGCGGCCGTCCGTAATCGCGGCCATCGCCGAGGCGCGCTCGCACGGCGATCTTTCCGAGAACGCCGAGTACCACGCCGCCAAGGAGCGGCAGGGCTGGATCGAGGGGCAGATCGCCGACATCGAGGACAGGATGGCTCGTGCGCAGGTGATCGACGTCGCCAAGTTGTCGGGCAGCCAGGTGAAGTTCGGCGCGACCGTGTCGCTTGTCGACGAGGACACCGAGGAAGAAGCCCGCTACCAGATCGTCGGCGAGCACGAGGCCGACGTGAAGCGCGGCAAAGTCTCCATCACCTCGCCCATCGCCCGCGCCATCATCGGCAAGGAGATGGGCGACGTGGTCGAGGTCAACACGCCCGGCGGCACCAAGGCCTACGAGATCCTCAAGGTCGAGTGGATCTGAGATCGATGCTCCCCTGCAGGGGAGCTGTCAGGGGAGCTGTCAGCGAAGCTGACTGAGGGGGCTTCCGCTCAGACGGTAGGGTCAGGCGGACTCCATCAGCATCTGAGTGGAAACCCCTCCGGCCGACGTTCACCCCGGACGGGATCCGACCAGAGCCGGATCCGGGGGCCACCTCCCCCTAAGGCGGATCATGGTCGTTCGCCCCGAAGCCGCCGCGTTTGCAGGAGATGCCGGAGCATGACCGGACTGCGATTCCTGTTCGTCTCCGAAGCGGGCCCTCAATCGGGGGGCGGCCCTGTGATGCGGGCGCTGACACTCGCCGGCGCTCTCGCCGGCCAGGGCGGCGCGGCTTGCGTCTTCCTGAGCGCGCCGCCGGTGAACGCCATTCTCGACGCCTTCGCGCCCGGCTCGGTCCGGCTGGCGGCCGCCTCGACCGAGCCGCGCGACCTGACCGCGGCGGCGACGGCCGAGCCCTTCCCCTTCGACGCCGTCGTCTTCGACCATCCGGGCCTTGGCGCCCGCGACCACCGGGCGATCGCCCAGGGCCGCCCGTCGCTGGTGATCGACAACCTCGCCGACCGTGAGGTGGAGGCCGACCTCGTCGCCGACAGCGGCCTGGCGCGCAGCCCCGAGGACTACGAAGGCCTGATCCCCGCGGAGACGCGCCTGTTGCTCGGCCCCGCTTACGCGCCCATTCGGCCCGAGTTCGCCGCCTTGCGCGAAACCGCGCTCGCCTGGCGCGGCGAGCCGGTGCAGCGGATCCTGGTCTCCATGGGCATGGCCGACGCCGGCGGGATCACCGCGCGGATCGTCGAGCGGCTGCGCCTGCGCGTGGGCGAGGTCGGCGTCGACGTCGTCCTGGGCGCCGGCGCGCCGAGCCTGCCGGGCCTCCTCAAGGTCGCCCGTCGCGACACCCGCCTCACCGTCCATGTCGACACCCCCCACATGGCCAGGCTCACCGCCGAGGCCGACGTGGCGGTCGGCTGCGCCGGCTCGGCCGCGTGGGAGCGCTGCGTGCTGGGGCTGCCCAGCCTGCAGATCGTGCTCGCCGAACCTGAGCGGCGCGACGCCGAAGCCCTGGCGGCGCGCGGCGCGGCCCTCGCCGCAGACCTGCGCGCTTCAGACTTCGAAGCCCAGTTCGACCGCGGCGTCACCCGCCTGCTGATCGACGCCGAACTGCGCCGCAGCCTGGCGGCGGCCAGTTCCGAACTCTGCGACGGCGAAGGCGCAGGCCGGCTGGCCCAGGCCCTGCTGCAGCGGGTGAAGCAGACGGCCTAGGACTGTCCGCGTCCCGTATCTCGCGAGAACGAGGTAGTAGGTCGCCTCGCATTTGGGTATTCAGAAGCCCTAATCTCAAGTGGATCGGTCACGGAATAAACACCCAACCGCGTCTTGAACCACATTGATCCCCCCGAAGATGGTCGCCAGATTTAGCCGCCTTCTCGCGTTCCCAACGTTCCGCCTTGGCTTATTTGGGTCAGGGCACCGCAATGCCTCGGATGGGTCGCAAACGGATTTCGTATCCGCTCCCGAAAGCGGACGTCGAACCTACAGCCCCTCTCTCGCGATCCGGATGATCGCGCCGTTGCGGTCGTCGGCGAGCCAGAGGGCGCCGTCCGACGCCACGGCGAGGCCGGCGGGCGCCCCCATCGGGCGGACGTTGGCGAGCGCGCTCCAGCCGGGCGTCAGGTCCAGGCCGGTGGCCGCCGGTCCCTCGGTGAACGGGCGCGCGCCGCCGGCCGCGGCGAACCTCGGCTTGCGGTCGGGCTTGGGCGCGCCTCGGGCGTCGACGGCGTAGGCGACGATCCGCCCGCCGGTGCTGCGATAGCCGTGGAAGGTGACGATTAGCCGACCCGTCAGTTCGGGAAACATGGCGCCGTCGTAGTAGAGCATGGCGATCGGCGCGGCGTGCGGCGGCAGCAGCAGCGAGGGCCGCGCGTGGCCGGGTCCCTGGCAGTCGAAGGCGCCCTTCCCGGCCCAGGCCGGCGCGGGGGTGGTCATGTTCACGCAATAGGGCCAGCCGTAGTTGCGGCCGGCTTCGAGCCGATTGACCTCCTCGTAGGGAAAGAAGCGGTCGGGAACGTCGATGCTGTTCTCCGCCTGGAACAGCGCGCCGGAACGATGCCGCACCAGCGCGAGCGAATTGCGCAAGCCCGTGGCGAACACTGCGGGGTTGGAGTCCCACTTGCCGCCGCCAAGATAGGCGTAGCGCCAGATCGCCGCCGCTGGACGATCCCCCTCGACCTCGGGACAGGGCTGGAGCGGCGCGCCGGGTGCTGGCGGGCATTGGTCGGATGGCGCGCCGACATTCACCAGCAGGTCGCCATCGGCGTCGAACAGGAAGCTCGACAGCGGATGGCGATCCTCGTGCAGCCGGTTGCGCGGCAGGCCTGCGACGACGACCTCGATGGACGCGGCGGGATCGGCGGCGTTCGGATCGAAACGGATGATCCGGTTCATCTCGCCGAGGTAGACGCCGCCGTCGGGTCCGATGGCGATGGCGTGCGGCAGATCGAGGCCGTTCAGCAGCCGGAGGAGCTCCGGCATGGAGCCGGGCGTCGCACGCAGCCGCCAGACCGAGCCGCGCCCCGCCTCCCAGCTGCCGAGGTCCACCACCAGCATGTCGCCGCCGGGAAGCGGCAGCAGGTTGCGCGGCAGGTGCAGCACGCGCTTGGAAGGCTTCAGTCCCTGCGGCGGCGGCCCGAACACCAGTCCGGCGCACGTTCCCTTGGCCATGGCGATCGCAAGCTTGGGATAGCCGCCGCAGGTCTGGCCCGCGACCGGCCTGAACCCTGGCCGGACAGACGCGGCTTCGGCCCTCCCGGACAGCAACGCGAGCGCCAGGAGCGCTGGGAGAAAGCGTGCGGCGACCAACACGGCGGCCAGCGGGCGGGCGGTTAGCTCGCCGCGAGGTGGGCGTTCACCGCATCGATGCCGGCTTCGCGCGCTGCGCCGCGACGGAAGCGGTATTGCAGCGAAAGACGCTCGTGCTGCGCGCCCGGCGCATCGCCGACGAGAGTCCAGCCGTGACGCAAGACGGCGAAACCCGCGTCGCCGATCAGCGCGCGCTCGGTCAGCCGCAACTCGCCCTGGGCGCTGCGGTAGCGCCAGGCCCCCGGCCCGGTGCGGCAAAGGCTCGCCGGCGTGTCGAGCGCCGCCATGCGGTGGCTGCCCTCCAGCAGCGAAAGTGGGCCGTCGGCTTCGCTGACGGCGTGCATATAGACGTCCAGCGTCACGGCCTCGCCCGGGCCGGGACCCGGGTCCGGCTCCTGGCGCAGGTCGAGGCGCGCGCGATAGCTGATGTCGCGCAGCTCCGGCTTGACGTAAGTCGCGAGATCGCCGTCGCCGATCCCCTGGATGCGGCGCTTGACCCAGCCGGGGATCGCCGTTTCCGGCAGCAGGCAGACCACCTCGCGGCCGAAGATCTCGTAATCGGGGCCCAGCAGGCTCCACAGCGCCTGCACCACCTGCGGCGCGCGTTCGACGAAGTCGAGCTTACCTTCCAGGCCGTCCAGCGAACGGCGGCCCGCCAGCGGGCGCTCGAGCGATTCCTCGAACTCGACCTCGCTGAAGAAAAGAGTCTCGTCGAAACGGCGCCCCTTGCGCACGTCAGCCAGCAGCTCGCCGCAGGCGCGCACGCCGAGGCGCTCGTCAAAGACGTAGGCGCCGCTGCGCATAAGCTCGGAGACGACCGTCTCTGGAAGGTTCCAGGCGGCATAGTCGGTTCTCGCCAACGCGTTCATGCGGGTTCTCCGGACACCACCGCATGAAGAAAGCAGAGTTGCCTTAATCTCGCCTTACGCCAAATGACCGCTGCGACGAACGGGACGCGTCCGCGGCGGAAAAGGCCCCAGGCTCAGTGCAGTGCTGCGAGGGTTTCGCCTTCCAGCGAAGGCGTCGATGCGTGGGGCTTCCTGGCTGAAGCGATGCCAATGGCCGCGCCCGCGCCGATGCCCAGCAGCGCACCGGCCGCCAGGATCCTCAAGCCCATGCCGAGCGCCAGGCCGACGCCCAACGCTGCGCCGAGGCTTGCAGCCACGCCGAGTTGCTTTAGGTGGTCGTCCATCGCACTGCTCCAGAATCCCACCTACATTACGGCTCATGTCCTCAGATCGTTCCGAACCCCGCGCCGTCCGTTGTCTCATCGTCGGCTCCGGGCCGGCGGGCTACACAGCCGCGGTCTACGCCGCGCGCGCCCTGCTGAAGCCCGTGCTCATCCAGGGCATCCAGCCCGGCGGCCAGCTCACCATCACCACCGACGTGGAGAACTACCCGGGCTTCGCCGAGGTGATCCAGGGCCCCTGGTTGATGGATCAGATGCAGGCCCAGGCCGAGCACGTCGGAACCGAGATCGTCAACGACATCGTCGTCGAGGCCGACCTTTCCAGCCGGCCGTTCAAGCTGACCTGCGACAGCGGCCAGGTTTGGCTGGCGGAGACGCTGATCATCGCCACCGGCGCTCAGGCCAAGTGGCTGGGGATCCCCTCCGAGCAGCAGTTCCAGGGTTTCGGCGTCTCGGCCTGCGCCACCTGCGACGGCTTCTTCTACCGCAATAAGGAGGTGGTGGTGGTCGGCGGCGGCAACACCGCGGTCGAAGAGGCGCTGTTCCTCACCAACTTCGCCAGGAAGGTTACCTTGGTGCACCGGCGCGACGAGCTGCGCGCCGAGCGGATTTTGCAGGAACGCCTGCTGCACCATCCTAAAATTGAAACCGTCTGGAACGCCGCCATCGACGAGGTGCTGGGCGCGCAGGACCCAATGGGCGTCACCGGCGTGCGGCTGAAGAACGTCGAAACCGGCGAGACGCGCGAGTTGGCGTGCGACGGCGTCTTCATCGCGATCGGCCACGCGCCTGCCTCGCAGCTGTTCAAGAGCCAGCTGGAGATGGACGCGTCCGGCTATCTCAAGGTGAAGGCCGGTACGGCCTCGACCGCCATCGAAGGCGTCTATGCGGCCGGCGACGTCACCGACGACGTCTACCGCCAGGCGGTGACCGCCGCAGGCATGGGCTGTATGGCGGCGCTGGAGGCGGTGCGCTTCCTGGCCGAAGAGGACCACCGACGCGCTCACCACCCGATCAGCCATGACGAGGCGCAGAAGATCGGCGTCTGGTAAGCGGAGCCAATCGCCCCATTTTCGCCCAGTGGCGCGGGCACGCAGACGGCCATTCCTCCCCGGAAACAGTCTGCGTGTCGCGTCATGAGAGACAGTGAGCGTTACTTGGCCCAGGCCGAGGTGGTCACGCGTATGGCCGCCAGGGCCGAGAGCGACGCTGAGAAGTCGGTCTATCTGAGCATCGCCGACGGCTGGCGAAAGCTCGCGGCCGAGGTGCAGCGCAACGAGAGCCCGCGAGAGGCGCGGACCTTCAGGGCCGTGGACTGACGACGAGGCTCACCCCCAGCCGAGGGCCGCTTCGCCGCGCAGGACGGCTTCGGCCTCCGGCGTGTGCTTGGCGCCGCCGCGGGCGTGCAGGACGAGCGGCGGCAGCAGCCGCAGCGGCGCCTTGCCGGTCTTGATCGCCCGCACCAGAATCCGCTTGGCAGGCTCGTCGGCGAATGGATGCACCGCGCGGATCTGCAGCGAGCCGGCCTTTGGCGCTAGCAGCGCCAGCATGTCGCCCAACCGGTCGGCGCGATGGATCAGGGTGATTGAGCCCCCCTCGCGCACGGCCTTCGACAGAAAGGCGATCCAGCCCGACAGGCCGTGATCGGCGATCCAGGCGCCGCGCCGCGCCGCCGCCGGCGCCCGCAGCGCGTCCGGGTCGTCGAAGAACGGCGGATTGGCCATGACGGCGTCGAACGGCGGGCGGCCCAGCGCCTGGAACTTCGCTCCCACGTCGCCGTCCAGGATTTCGACCCGCGCGCCCAGGTCGTTCAGCGCCACGTTGCGGCGGGCGAGTTCGGCCGCTTGCGGATCGCGTTCGACCCCGGTGAAGCTGGTCTCTGGGCGACGGATCGCGGCGGCGAGCAGCGCTGCGCCCGCACCGCAGCCGGCTTCCAGCACCCGTGCGCCCCTACCGGCGTCGCACGCGGCGGCGAGCAAGGCGGCGTCCAGGCCTGCGCGATAGCCCCGCGCCGGCTGCATCAGCCGTACGCGGCCGTCCAACATTGTATCTTCGGTAATGGCGTCCATTTGCAGGGGGAGAGTATATGGTGGAAAGAGGGCGCGAGGCTCGCTTGACCCTTGACTAGCGCCTCACCATTGTCCGCCGCAATTGTCCCGTGCGGCGGATGCCAGGAGTTCTGATCGCGTGGAAGCGAGCACCGCCGTCGTCGTCGAGACGCCCCCGTCGTCGCTGGACGAGCTGCTCGGGCTGGCGGCCCCGGACATGGCCAATGTCGGCGCGCTGATCCGCGAGCATATGGACAGCCCCGTGCCGGTGATCCCGGCGCTGGCCGACCATCTCATCGCGGGCTCCGGCAAGCGGCTGCGGCCGCTGCTCACCGTCGCCGCCGCGCGCCTCGCCGGCGCGCGCGACGACGCCTGCCTGAAGCTCGCCGCCGCGGTCGAGTTCATCCACACCGCCACCCTGCTGCACGATGACGTGGTCGACTCCTCCGAGCTGCGCCGCGGCCGCGTGGCGGCGCACCTGATCTGGGGCGCGCCCTCCTCGGTGCTGGTCGGCGACTTCCTGTTCGCCCGCGCCTTCGAGCTGATGGTCGGCGCGGGCTCGATGCCGGCTCTGGAGATCCTGGCCCGCGCCTCGCGCGTGATCGCCGAGGGCGAGGTGCTGCAGCTGACCCGCGCCCACGACATGGATCTGAGCCAGGAGCTTTACCTGGAGATCATCCAGGCTAAGACCGCCGAGCTGTTCGCCGCCGCCGCCGAATGCGGCGCGGTCTCCGCCGGCGCGCCGCCGGAGCGCTGCCGCGCGCTGCGCAGCTTCGGCATGGACCTTGGTATCGCCTTCCAGCTGGTCGACGACGCCCTCGACTACGCCAGCGACGCCGCCACCATGGGCAAGAACACGGGCGACGACTTCCGCGAGGGCAAGGCCACCCTGCCGCTGCTGCTCGCAATGGCGCGCACGGGAACGACGGAACGCGAATTCTGGGTGCGCACGATCGATCGGCGCGAACAGCTCGAGGGGGACCTGCAGCGCGCCTGCGAGCTGATGCGCCAGACTGGGGCGCTGCAATCGACCCTGGACCTCGCGCGCAGCTACGCCGAGCGGGCCAAGGGCGCACTCGTCGATTTCCCCGCCAACAGCTGGCGTCTGGCGCTCGAAGACCTCGCCGATTTCGCGGTCAGCCGCCGCTCCTGATCCGGAGCCTGAGCGCCGGAACTAAACCTAGATTTGTGCGCTCACCCGTCCCTGGATGGGAGAGCCGATGTTTCCTGCGATGCGACTTGCGCGCCTGGGCGCGTTTACGCCCGAGTTTCCCGACGCCGAAGCGCTCCACGCCGGCCTCGCCCACTGGAACCGCCGCCGTCTGGCGGTGCAGACACCGACCGAAGACTGGGCGCTGGAGCTGGCGCGCGACCGCCAGATGCTCCGTCTTGAAGGCGCCTTCGTCGAAGCCTTTCGCGCCCATGTGGCGCCGCTCGTCGAACAGGCGCCCTGCGACCCCGACGGTTTCATCGAATGGTTCGAGGAGCTACGTGACGCCGGCCCCGGTCAATGGGACCCGCTGTTCGACTGGCTGGCGTTGGAGGCCGACCTCTCGCAGATGAAGTGGTTTCTCACCCAGGAGGCGGCGGGCGAGGCCGGCTTCGACGACCTGGTGGCGATGACCCAGGTGAAGCTGCCGATCCAGGCCAAGCTGGAACTGGCCCGCAACTACTGGGACGAGATGGGCCGCGGCAATGAAGGCGGCATGCACGGGCCGATGCTCGAACGCATGGTTCACGGGCTGGGGCTAAAGCCGGCCATCGAAAGCACCTGCTGGCAGTCGCTGTGCCTGGCCAATACCATGACCGCGCTCGCCACCACCCGACGTTACGCCTACCAGTCGATCGGCGCCCTGGGCGTCGTGGAGCTCACCTCCCCGACCCGCGTGGGGTCGGTGGCCGTGGGCCTGGAGCGGCTGGGCCGTCCACCCGAGGAGCGCAAGTACTTCGTCCTGCACGCCAGACTCGACGTCGAGCATAGCCAGGCCTGGAACGCCGAGGCGCTGGCGCCCCTCATCCGCGAGCGGCCCTCCTGCGCCCGCTACATCGCCGAGGGCGCGCTGATGCGCCTGATTTGCGGCGAGCAATGCTTCGAAGCCTACCGCAGCTACCTCTGGGCCCACGCCCACCCGGTGGTCTACGCGGCGGAGTAGAAAGATGCTCCCCCAAAGGGGGAGGATCAAATGCCTCAGGCCGGGCTGATCATGTTCTCGGGGCGGACTATCGCGTCGAACTCCTCGTTGCTGAGGTAGCCGCCGCCGACGGCTTCTTCGCGCAGCGTCGTGCCGTTCTTGTGCGCGGTCTTGGCGATCTTGGCGCAGGTATCGTAGCCAAGCTTGCCGTTCAGCGCCGTGACCAGCATCAGCGAGCGCTCGAGGTTGGCCTTGATGTTGTCCTCGCGTGCTTCGGTGCCGGCGACCATGTTGTCGGCGAAGGAGACAGCGGCGTCGCCCAGCAGTTGGGCCGACTGCAGGTAGTTGTAGGCCATCACCGGGTTGAAGACGTTGAGCTCGAAGTGGCCCTGGCTGCCGGCGACGCTCATCGCCGTCTGGTTGCCCATGATGTGCACGCAGACCATGGTCAGCGCCTCGGCCTGGGTCGGGTTCACCTTGCCGGGCATGATGGAGGAGCCCGGCTCGTTCTCCGGCAGCGCCAGTTCGCCCAGACCCGCGCGCGGGCCCGAGCCCAGGAAACGCAGGTCGTTGGCGATCTTGAACAGCGCGCCGGCCGCGGAGTTCAGCGCGCCGTGGCTGAACACCATGGCGTCGTGCGCCGCCAGCGCCTCGAACTTGTTCGGCGCGGTGATGAACGGCAGGTGGGTGATGGCGGCGATCCGCTCCGCCACCTTCTCGGCGAAGCCGATCGGGGCGTTGAGGCCCGTGCCGACCGCGGTGCCGCCCTGGGCGAGTTCGTAGAGGCCGTAGAGTGTTTCCTTGATGCGCCGGACCGCCATGGCGACCTGGTGCGAATAGCCCCCGAACTCCTGGCCCAGCGTCAGCGGGGTGGCGTCCTGGGTGTGGGTGCGGCCGATCTTAATGATGTGGGCGAAGGCCTCGGTCTTCTTCTTAAGGATCGCGTGCAGGTGCTCCAACCCCGGCATCACGTGTCGCGCGACCTGCTCGGCGCAGGCGATGTGCATCGCCGTCGGATAGGTGTCGTTCGACGACTGGCTCATGTTGACGTGGTCGTTGGGGTGGACCGGCTTCTTCGAGCCCATCACGCCGCCCATCATCTCGATAGCGCGGTTCGAGATCACCTCGTTGGCGTTCATGTTCGACTGGGTGCCGGAACCGGTCTGCCAGACCACCAGCGGGAAATGGTCGTCGAGCTTGCCGTCGATCACCTCCTGGGCGGCGGCGACGATGGCGTTGCCGATCTGAGGATCGAGCTTGCCCAGCGCCATGTTGGCCTCGGCCGCGGCGCGCTTGACGACGCCAAGCGCCCGGATGATCGGCTTCGGCTGCTTTTCCCAGCCGATCTTGAAGTTCTGGATCGAGCGCTGGGTCTGCGCGCCCCAGTACCGATCGGCAGGGACCTCGATCGGTCCGAAGGTGTCGGTCTCGGTGCGGGTCGCGGTCATCCTGGTCTCCAGCGTTGGCGACGCCGGTTTAGCGGCGTTCCGCGAGACTGCAAGGCGGATCGCCGCTAGAAGCCCTTGAATGAGTGAGGGTTGGGTGCAGAGCGGCAAGGTCCGCGCGCGCGAGGCGGACGGCGCCATCGAGGTCGTGATCGACGGCCTGACCACCCAGGCCAAGTATTACAAGCCGCTGATCTACGAGTTCTTCCGCAAGGAGTGGCGCGGCGCGCGGCCCAGCTGGGGCGAGTTCTCGGTCGAAATCCGCATGGAGTACCTGGGCGATCCGCCCTGGCTCGACCTTGACAACCTGGCCAAGGCGATCCTCGACGCCATCAAGGGCTACGTCTTCCACGACGACGCCCAGGTCGCGCGCCTGTTGGTCGAGCGCGCGCCCGGCGAGCGCGAGCGGATCACCATCAGCGTGCGCAAGACGGGCGAGCTGGGCGGACCCTCGCCAGTGCGTTGAGCAGCGGCGACAAGGCTCGCGCCACGATATGCGCAAAGCGGTGGTTTCGTGCGCAGAAAGCTCATAAGTAAATGACGAGGCTCGGGAAAGGGCGCGTCGTGACGGGACAAGCCGGGAGCGCAAGTCGTGGCCTGCTACTTGATCAAAACCTTCGACGCTCGCGGCCGCCTGGTCGGGCGGTTCGAGTTCGTCGCGCCCAACGACGATGAAGCCGAGGGTGCGGTCGGCGACATGCCGGATCATCGCACTCAGGAGCTTTGGTGCGGGCGACGCTGGGTGCGGACCTGGGTCGCGCCACGCCGGGCGGCCTGAGCTAGCGGATCTGCGCCTTGGATCTCGTGCGCCCATAGTCTTGGACCGGACGCGCCTGCATTAAGGCGCGGCGCCATAGCCAACAGCTTTGCGATTGCGGAAGACGTTGAGATACATGGCGCCATGTGCTCGTTCGCTGCGAGCGTAGAAACCGCCCAGGTCGATCCGCAAGAGCGCTCGCAACAGGAGACTGGCCGCATGAAGGTCAACACCATCGTCGCCGACGCTCTCGCCGACATGCCGGCCAAGGCGCGCGCGCTGGAAGCGGCGGGCTTCGACAGCCTGGCGCGGGCGGAGAACAATCACGACCCGTTCCTGCCGCTGGCGCTGGCCGCCGAGCACACGCAACGGATCGAGTTGATGACCTCGATCGTGGTCGCCTTCGGGCGCACGCCAATGGCGCTGGCGACCATCGCGCACGACCTCAACGCCATGTCGAGCGGCCGCTTCATCCTGGGCCTGGGATCGCAGGTGAAAGGACATATCGAGCGGCGCTTCGCCATGCCGTGGAGCGCGCCCGCAGCCCGCATGCGCGAGTACGTCCAGGCGCTGCACGCGATCTGGGACAATTGGTACGACGGCAAGCCGCTGGACTTCCGCGGCGAATTCTACAGCCACACGCTGATGACGCCGCGCTTCACGCCGGAGGACAAGGCGTATGGCCGGCCAAAGGTGGCGATCGCCGCGGTTGGCCCGCTGATGACCCAGGCCGCTGCCGAGGTGGCGGACGCGGTGATCCTCCACCGCTTCACCACAGAGCGCTATCTGCGCGAGGTGACCCTGCCGGCGATCGAAGGGGCGCTGGCGGCCAGCGGCCGGCCGCGGTCGGCATTCGAAATCAACTATCCGCCGTTCACCGCAGTGGTGCACGACGACGCCGAGCGGGCGGCGGCGCGGCAGCGGATCAGCGCGCAAGTCGCCTTCTACGCCTCGACGCCGGCCTACCGACGGGTGCTGGAGCTCCATGGCTGGGGCGAGCTGCAGACCGAGATGCAGGCCTATGTGAAGGCCGACCGCTGGTCCGAGATGGGCGCGATGATCGACGACCAGGTGTTCGGCGCCTTCGCCGTGGTCGGCGACGCCCGCCAGGTGGCGGACGCCCTGGTCGCGCGCTGCGCCGGGGCCATCGACCGGATCAGCGTCGATCTGCCCGGCGCGACGCAGGAGGATATCGAGGTCGTCGTCGCGCGCCTGAAGCAGGGCTGAGCGCGATGAAGGTCAACAGCTTCATCGGTGAAGGCGTCAACGGCGCGGCGACGCGGGCGCGGGCGCTGGAGGCGGCCGGCCTCGACAGCATCGCGACGGCCGAGGTCGCCCACGACCCGTTCCTGCCGCTGACACTGGCCGCCGAGCACACCGAGCGCATCGAACTGATGACGGCGATCGCGGTGGCCTTCGCGCGCACGCCGATGGCCCTGGCGACGATCGCGCACGACCTCAACGCCCTGTCGCGCGGGCGCTTCATCCTGGGGCTCGGCTCGCAGGTGAAGGGCCACATCGAGCGACGCTTCGGCATGCCGTGGAGCGCCCCGGCCAAGCGCATGCGCGAGTACGTGCTGGCGCTGCACGCCATCTGGGACAGCTGGCACGAGGGCAAGCCGCTGGACTTCCGCGGCGAGTTCTACAGCCACACCCTGATGACGCCGCGTTTCACGCCGGAAGACGTGAGCTTTGGCCGCCCCAGGATAGGCGTGGCCGCCGTCGGCCCGCTGATGACGCAGGCCGCGGCCGAGGTGGCGGACGCGCTGATCTGCCACCGCTTCAGCACCGAGCGGTACCTGCGCGAGGTGACCCTCCCGGCGGTCGAGGACGCGCTGGCGCGCAACACCCGCCCGCGGCGCGACTTTGAGGTCGTCTTCCGGCCGTTCACCGCCATTGTGCACGACGACGCCGAGTTCGCCCGCGCGCGCAAGGAGCTCAGCTGGCACATCGCCTTCTACGCCTCGACGCCGCCCTACCGCGGCCTGCTGGAGATGCACGGCTGGGGCGACCTGCAGACCGAGGCGCAGGCCTCTGTGAAGGCCGACCGCTGGAGCGAGATCGGCGACCTGATCGACGACGAAGTGTTCAACGCCTTCGCCGTCGTCGGCGACGCGCGCCATGTGGCCGACACCCTGGCGCAGCGCTGCGAAGGGGTGATCGACCGGGTCAGCGTCGACGTCCACGACGCGAGACCCGAGGACATCGAGGTCCTCGTCTCGCGCCTAAAGCGGGTTTAGCGGTTCAGTACTGCGAGGCCGGGACTCGCACGACCATGCCGTCGAGGTCCTCACGCATCTTGATCTGGCAGGTCAGCCGGCTGGTCGGGGCTTGCTCGATCACGCCGTCGAGCATCGCCGCTTCGAAGTCGCCGGCCGACTCGAGACGGCCGAACCATTGCTCGTCGACGTGGGCATGGCAGGTGGCGCAGCTGCAGTTGCCGCCGCATTCGGCGACGATTCCCGGCACGTCGGCCTTCATCGCCGCCTTCATGACGGACTCGCCGATCGGCGCCTCGACGGTCTGAGACGAACCGTCGGGCTGAATGAAAGTCACGCTTGGCACAGTGGTTCCTTCTAGCGGCGTTGAGGGATCAGGGTTTCCAGACGAGCGGCAGGCTCAACAGGCTGGCGACGGCATGGCAACCCATGACTGTCTTGCCGTTGGGATCAAGCTCGAAGTCCGGAATGCGCGGCAGCCATTCTTCCAGCAGGACGCGGAGCTCGGCGCGCGCGAGGTTCGCGCCAGCGCATCGGTGCACGCCGCCGCCGAAGGTGTAGTGAGTGCGCGGCTTACGGTCGAAATCGACCTCCAGCGAATTGGGGTAGCGCCTGTCGTCCAGGCCATGCAGCGGCGTGCAGATCACGACCTGTTCGCCTCGCTTTACCGTCACGCCGTCGATCTCGACGTCTCTGGCGGCAACACGCCCCTGAGTGGTGATGGAAAAGCGGCGCAGGAGTTCGTCGACGGCGTCCGGGATCCGATCCGGATGGGCGCGCAGGAAGTGGCGCTGCTCCGGGTTCTGCGCCAGGTGCCACATGAAGAAGCCCATCATGCCGGCGACGGTGTCGAGCCCGGCCATGAGCATCAGAGTCACCATGCCGGTGAGCGTGTGCTCGGAGATCGGCTGGCCGTCGACCAGGCCATTGGCCATGTCGCTGATGGCGTCCTCGCCCGGATTGGCCCGCCGCTCGCGGATCTTCTCCACCGAATAGGCGCCGAGCCCCATCTGGGCGCCCATCCGGTCTTCCTCGGTGATGGGGCGCATCACCCGGTGGACGAGCTGCAGCAGATGACTGCGGTCCTCCGCCGGCAGGCCCGCGATCTGCATGAAGATCGCGATCGGCAGGTGGTAGGAAAATTCCTCGATGAAGTCGCAGCGCCCCTTGGCCTTGAAGCCCTCGATCAGTTGGACGGCCAGGTTGCGCGCGGTCGCGGTAAGCGACTGCACGGCCTTGGGCGACAGCGCCTTATTGAAGAAGATCCGGTAGTTCATCCAATCCGGCGGATCGGCCTGCACCGGCAGCAGCGGAGGATCCATGTTCCGTTCGCGAGGCACCACGACCAGGCGCGCCGAGAAGTTCTCCGGCTCGCCCAGCACGCGCTCGATCACGTCGGCGCTCGCCGCCACCCAGTGGCCGTCATGCGCCGGCGTCCAGAAGATGCCGGGGCGGCCCTCGTTCTTGCGCTTCACCGTTCGCGCATAGTCGATGTCGACGTCCGACGAATGGGCGTAGGCGTCGTAGGCGAACACGCGGTTCGCAGGGATGTGGGCCGGCGTCGGAGCCGCAGCCGGGACCCCGGTCAGTGCGTCGCCATCCATCGTCGCGCGTCCTCCTGCTTTATCTGACGCGGATTCTACACTCGACCATCGCTCAGTCAGTCCCCATCTGGTGACAGTGCGACATCCCGATCATATCCCGACGGACCTGACCCTGGCGCTGCACGAAGGCGCGTTCGAGGAGCCGTTGTGGGCGAGCTTCCTGACCGGCCTTAGACTGCAGACGGAGGCGGACTACGCCGGCCTGATCCTGCGCAACGGCGAGGAAGTGACGGTGCTTCAAGCCGACCTCTACCCGGAGGAGCTGCGCACCGGCGACTTCGAGAAACTGTACACGAGCGATCCGGGCCCGCACCACCGCATGGTCACCGGGCGGATCTACGTAAGCCGCGACTTCTTCGACGACGCCGGCGCCGAGCACGTCCATTTCTATCATCAGGTCCTGGTTCCGGCCGGGATTCCGCATGGCCGTATGATGCGGGTCGAGGAGCCCGGCGGCGGCGAGGCGTGGTGCGCCATCGCCCGCGGCCGACAGGACTTTCCGCCGGGTGCGGAGACTCTGATGACGAGCCTGGTCCCGCACCTCCGCGCCGCGCTTCGCACCTTCACCGTCATCCAGAGGGAACGACTGCGCGCCAGCATCTCCGGCGACGTGGTGCATCGCCTCAATCTCGGCTGGCTGACCCTCGACGCCGCGGGACACGTGATCGGTCGAGACGACGAGGGCGGGCGGCTGCTGCGCGCCTCGCCGCTGCAAATCGCCAGGGACGGCCGCCTTTCGACAGGACGCGCATTGGCGGATCGCGAACTCGCTGAGCTGCTGCGCGCCGCGCAATCCGGCGCGACCATCCGTGCGCGCCTGATCCACCTAAGCGACGAGCCGTGGCGGGACATGCTGGTCGCGCCGGTGATGTCCGATCCTTTGCTGAGCGGCGAAAGGCCAGTGCTGGCGGTCTATCTGGCGGGCGACCCGCGTTCCGAGACGGAACGCTGCGAGCAGCTCATGGCGCTGTTCAAGCTGTCGCAGAACGAGGCGCGGCTGGCGCTTGCGCTAAGCCATGGCCGCACCATCCGCGAGGCGGCGGACGAGCTGGGTCTCACGCCCGAGAGCGCGCGCACCTATTCGAAGCGGGTTTACGCCAAGACCGGCGCACGCGGTCAATCCGACCTCGTGCGCCTGATCCTGGCCAGCGTCATCGCGCTTGCCTAAGCGGCGGCGTCCCTACGCCCGCCGCCACAGGACGTCGCCGTCAGGCCCCGCCACGCCTTCGCCGGAAGTCCCGACAGGCTCGATCTTGCCGTCGGTAAGGAAGGCGATACCCGCCACGTCCTGCGGCAGGACCTTGGCGAGGAAGCGCTCGCCCGCCGCGTTGCGGGCGATGATCACGCCCCACTTCGGCGCGCCGTTGCGCTCGAAGAGCACGGTGTAGGTCTCGATCTTGCCCGGCCCGTTATAGTCTTCGACGAGTTCGGGGATGGCGCCGCGCGCCGCATCGGCCTCCGCCTGGAAGTCGAAGTCGCGCCCCAGCGTCCCGGCCGGGAGGGGATCGGCGCTCAGCACGATGGTGTGGTTGTGCGTCGCCAGGCCGCCGTTGGCGAACAAAAGCCCGCGGCGCGCGCCCTCCCGCAGCTTCAGCACCATGCCGACCACCGCGTGGCTCATGTAGTTGCCGATCGGCCCGCCGCCGAAGGTCAGGCCGCCGAACACCGTCGCCGGCTTCTCCACCGGCCAGTCAAGCACGCGGCGCGCCATCTTCGGCACGCAGGGGAAACAGCTGTAGAGCTCGACCTCGTCGAGGTCGGCGGCGGTGACGCCGTTGAGCTCGAGCGCGCGCCGGATCGACACTTCCATGGCCGGCGTCCGGTCATAGCGGTCGCGGCCCATGATGCTGTTGCTCTCGTGGCAGGCGGCGCCGGCGCCGACATAGATCAGTCGGTCTTCCGCGATCCCTGCCTCGCGCGCCTTGGCCAGGCTGGTGACGATGAAGCCTGCGCCCTGGTTCACCGACGAGTTGGCGACCATCAGCTTGTTGTATGGGAAGGCGATCGGCCGGTTGTCGGCCGACGGGGTGAGAATTTCTTCGGGCGTCCGCGGCTTCTTGATCCAGGCTCCGGGATTTTCCATCGCCACCTGACTGAAGCGGCTCCAGATCTCGCCGCTTTCCTGCTGCGCCTGCGCCAGCGTCTGGCCGTAGGCGGCGCGGCCAGCGTTCTCATAGAGCGGGTAGATGTCGACCGGCGCGAGCAACCCATAGCGCTGCCGATAGCCGGCGGCGTTGCGCGAGGAGGCGTTACGGGTGACGTTGTGCGCCGAAGCGTCGTTGCCCGCGGCGGCCGCCGCGCGGCCGGCGGCGGTGCGCAGCGCCTCGCCGCCGGTGACTGCGGCGATCTCGATCTCGCCCGCGGCGATGCGGTTGGCGGCTTCGTTGAGCAGCAGGATCGGACTGTCCCCGCTCGCCATGTCGGTCTTGTAGCAGAGCTTCGGGTTCGCCCCGATGTCGCTCGCCACGCCGGCCGCGAGGTCAGTCAGCTGCGGGAACGAGATCTGGTCGACGAGCGCCAGGGAGTCCAGCCGTGCGAGCCAGCCGCCGCCGGCGTCCTCGTCCGCCGCCTTCAGGGCCGCCACCATGAGCCCCCGGGAGTCCAGGCCCTGCGCTGGATCGGCCGGCCGGTCGTTCACCTGGCCCACGCCGACGATCACCGGGATCCGCGCCGCATCCTCACCCATCACTTCGTTCTCCTTGATTGGTCCCGCTCAGCGCGCCTTCCAGACCGGATCGCGCTTCTCGGCGAAGGCGCGCGGACCCTCGCGTGCATCTTCAGAGGTCATCAACGCCGCGCCTTCGCGGCGGCTCATCGCCCAGAGCTCGCTCTCGGCGGCCACCTTGCCGTCGATCATGCCGCGGGCGATGCGCTTGGAGGCCTGCACCGCCAGCGGCGCGTTGGCGGAGATCCGCGCCGCGAGCTTCAGCGCCGCATCGAGCACCTGGCCTTGCGGAGCCACGGCGTTGATCAAGCCAAGGTCCAGGGCCCGCGCTGCGGTGATGGGCTCTCCGGTGAGCAGCATCTCCATGGCGATCTTGGCGGGGACCTGGCGACCGATGCGGAACGCGCCGCCCGCTCCCGCATAGATGCCGCGCTTCACTTCAGGCAGGCCGAACGTCGCCGTCTCGTCCGCAACCGCCAGATCGCTGGCCAGCGTGATCTCGGTGCCGCCGCCCATGGCCGCGCCGTTCACCGCAGCGATGGTCGGCTTGGAGATATGGTGGCTGACGTAGCCGGCGAAGCCCCAGGCCTGCTGCACGGGATCGTCCGGCAGCAACGCCTCGCCGCGCGCCACAGCCTTCAGGTCCGCGCCCGCGCAGAACGCCTTGTCGCCCGCGCCGGTCAGGATCACCACCCGGACTTCCGGATCGCGATCCGCCGCCTCGAGCGCGTCGCCGACGCCGATGTGCACCGCTTGGTTGATGGCGTTGCGCGCGTCAGGCCGGTTGATGGTGATGATCATCACGTTCTGGTCGCGGTCCACCAGGACTGCGGGCAGGGTCGAATCTTGGCTCATCAGGCGGTCTCGACAGATCGATCGGAAGGGGTTTCGCGGGCGGGCGTCCGAGGATCGACCTCGAGCACGCCCTGCTCGAGCAGTTGGGCGATCTCAGCCTCGCCAAGGCCAAGCAGTTCACGGGCGATCTGCGCGCTGTGCTCGCCGATGATCGGCGCCGACCTGAGCGGCGGGCGCGCCAGGCGCTTCGAGCGAACCGGCGCGTTGTCGACGGTGATCGGCTCGGGGACGTGAGCTTGGTGCAGTTGCTCGAAGAAGCCGCGCTCGCGGAAGAAGCCGAAGCCGGGCAGTTCGACCACCCGCAGCATGGCCCCCGCAGGGACGCCGCCGGCCTGCAGCTGGCGCATCGCATCGTCCGGCGTGCGGGAGGCGAGCCAGCCTGCGACCGCCTGATCGATCAACTCGCGATGAGCATCGCGACCGGCCGCCGTGTCGAGCGCGGCGTTGGAGGCGAGGTCGTTGCGGCCGATGACAGCGCAGAGCGCCCGCCATTCGGCGTCGTTGCGGACGCCCACGGCGCACCATTCGTCGTCGCCGGCGCACGGATAGGCGTCGTAGGGCGCGTCACGCTCGACGCCCGCGGTCGACGCGTCGGCCGCCGAGAGCGAAGCTGCGGCCACCCGTTCCGGCAGATTGGCCAGCATGACCTCGGCCTGGGAGACGCTGACACGCCCGCCGCCGCCGGCGCGGATCCGCCGGACCAGCAGCGCCAGGACGCCGACCGCCCCGATCCGGGCCGACACGTGGTCCGGGTAGGAGGTGATGCCGTCGCAGAATCCCTCGGGGTCGTCGGGGTAGCGCCACACCGCGGTCAGGCCGGCCGAGCAGCGCACCAGCGGGCCGTAGCCCATGCGGTGGCCCCAGGGGCCGGTCGCGCCGAACGCCGAGCTGTCGGCCAGGATCAGGTCCGGGTTGCGCGCGTGGAACACTTCGGGGCCGAGGCCGAGGCTCTCCAGCGTTCCGGGCTTGAAGTTCGAAAGGATGACGTCGGCCTTCGCGGCCAAGTCCAGGAGCAGCTCCTTGCCCTTGGGGTCTCGCAGGTTCAGCCCCAGGCCGAGCTTGTTGCGATGCCCGGCGGCGAAGGTCACCGGCATCAGGTCCAGGCTGCTCGCGCGCGAGCCGTCCGGGAAGGCGGCGTTCTCCACCTTGATGACCTCGGCTCCATAATCGGCAAGCAGGCGGCCCTGCTCAGCGCCGACGACGATCACGCCAAGGTCCAGCACCCGCAGGCCCGCCAGCGGCCGGCCGGCCTGGCCGGGAACCGCCGAGGCGTCGGCTTCGGTGCGCGGCTTGGACCAGTCGGTGAGCACCTGCTCGGCCCCGCCGCCGAGCGCCGGCGGCGGTCCCTGGGCGGCGGCGCGACGACCGTCGACCTCCAGCACGCCATTGGGGAAGGTCGCTTCGACGCCGGGCGCGACCTCGAACTTCGCCAGCGCGTTGCGGACGCTCATGTGATCGCTGGCCACCACGTCTTCGATGCTCAGCACGCCGGCGAGCGGGACGCGGTAGGGGTGCGATTCAGCCTCGAGCTCGGCGCGGGTCTTGTCGGCGACGAAGGCGGCCATGACCTCGTGCAAGCGCTTCGAGGTCTGCCGGTGGCGCATCTGGTTGAACGCCGGATCGGCGAATTCCTCCGGGCGGCCCATCCACTCGAACAGCCCCTGCCATTGGCGCGCGGCCAGGATGCAGAAGCGCACATAGCCGTCCTTGCAGCGATAGACCGGATAGCGGTCCTGGCCGACCGGCCGGGCGCGCGGCAGCCGGCTGGCCGGGATGCCCGACGTCGCGCTGCCGGCGATGCCGAAGCCGGGATCCAGCACCTGGGTCGTCGCCTCCAGCAGGCTGAGTTCGAGGTGGTCGCCCTCCCCCGTCTGCAGCCGTTGCAGATAGCCCAGCAGAACGGCGTAGGCGCCGTGCGCAGCCGCGCACTGCAGCGCCAGCTCTCCCGGCGGCGGCAGCGGCTCGCGGCCGACGTTGCCGGAGCGAGACAGCTCGCCGCTCAGCGCGTGGAGCACCAGGTCGGAGCCACGCCACTCGGCCAGCGATCCCTCGCCGAACTCACGCAACGACAGGATCACCAGACCGGGATGGGCCTTACGCAGCGCCACGACATTGAGCGCAGCGGCTTCCGCGTCGCCCGGCCGCGTGGCCTCGATGAGGATGTCCGCCGAGGCGGCAAGCGAGTCGAGCGTACGCCGGTCGTCGGCGGCCGTAAGGTCGAGCGCCACCGCGCGCTTGCCGAGGTTGGCCGCTGCGAAGCCCAGGGCCACGCCGCCCGCCGTCACGCCGGCCGTGCGATCCACGCCTCCGCCCGGGGGCTCGACCCGCACCACGTCGGCGCCCAGTTCCAGCAGGAGGCGGCCGACCGCGCCTAGCGGGCCTGGGGCCAGGTCCAGCACCCGCACGCCGGCGAGGGGGGCTCGTTCAGTTTGCTGACCCATCGGGGAATTCCTCAGCTATCTGGTCGGGACGCGCGTCAGCCGCGAACGGCGCGAGACTCTCGGAACGGCAGGTCGCGGTCCACTTCCATCTCGCGCGGCAGGCCGAGCACGCGCTCGCTGATGATGTTGCGCTGGATCTGGTCGCTGCCGCCGCCGATCGAGGTCATGTAGGCCTTGAAGGCGAGGTGATTGACGTCGTCCGCCAGCTTGTTGTCCGGGCCGTTGAGCAGGCTCTCCGCCCCCAGGATTGCAGTCATCACAGCCGCGTCGCCGTGCAGGATGCGCGACATCGCGAGCTTGCCCAGCGACATGATCGGCGAGGAGGTGCCTTGCGACATCTCCGCCTTGGCGCGCGCCAGGTTGAGGTCGTTGAGCTGCCGATAGGCCAGCGCCTGGGCGATCTTCTGGCGTAGCGCCGGATCGCTGAGCGCGCCTCGCTCCCGCGCGACCGCAAGCACGTCCAGGGCCTTAGTGGTCCCTTCACGCCGCCCGCCGACGCCTTCGCCCATGATCAGGCGCTCGTAGGCCAGCGCCGTCTGCAGGATCTTCCAGCCTTCGTTCTCCGGGCCGAGCAGGTTGGCCTCGGGCACGAAGGCGCCGTCGATGAACACCTCGTTGAAGTGACGCTCGTCGGTGATCTGGTGCAGCGGGCGGACGTCCACGCCGTCCTGCTTCATCGGCATCAGGAAGAAGCTGAGGCCCTTGTGCTTGGGCTTGTCCCAGTCGGTGCGGGCGAGCAGCAGGCCGTAATCCGCCTGGGCCGCGCCCGAGGTCCACACCTTCTGGCCGGTGACCCGCCAGCCGCCTTCGACCCGGTCGGCGCGCGTACGCACGGCCGCCAGGTCGGAGCCCGCGCCCGGCTCGCTGTACAGCAGGCAGCTGAAGAAGCCGGTCTTCAGGAACTCCGGTAGCAAGGTGCGCTTGAGCTCATCCGTGCCGGCGGTCAGCAAGGTGTTGGCGAAGATGTTGGTGCGGAACTCGCCGCTCCGTGCGCCGACCTCGGCGAACACCTTGTCCACGACCTTGGCCTGGGCGTTGGTGTAGCCGCGACCGTACCACTCGACCGGCCAGGTGACCTCGGCCCAGCCGCCGTCGAACATCCGCTCGCGCCAGCCCTTGCCGCCGAACATGGCGGCGTCCTTCGGTTGCTGCTTTTCGCGATCCCAGTTGGCGTCCAGCCAGGCGCGAACCTCGTCGCGGATCTCTTGATCAGTCATTGGCCATCTCCAGCGCCGAGAGATAACGGTCGCGATAAAGGTCGGAGGCGCCGAGCAGGCGCGCGTCGGCCCGCGCGCGGCGCAGGTAAAGGTGCGCCGGGTGCGCCCAGGTGAAGGCGATGCCGCCGTGCATCTGCACCGAGGTCGCCGCCACCTCGCTGTAGGCGTCTGCGCAAGCGAAGGCCGCCAGGTTGACCAGCACCGGCGCATTGGCCGATCCGCGAGCCAGGGCCGCAGCCGCCTGGCGCGCCGCGGAAGTCGCCGATTCTACTTCGATCAGCAGGTCGGCGGCCATGTGCTTCAGCGCCTGGAAGCCGCCGATCGGCCGGCCGAACTGCACGCGAGTCTTCAGATAGTCGATGGTGTAGTCGAACACCCGGCGCGCCGCGCCGGCCTGCTCTCCGGCCAGCGCCACCCGGGCGAGGTCGAGGGTCTTCTCGAGCGCCTCAGCGCCCGCGCCCTGGATCGGCTTGGCCGCCGCGCCGGCGAAGGCGATCTTGGCCATCGGCTGGGTCCAGTCGAGCGTGACCAGCGGCGTGACCGTGACGCCAGAGCCGCGAGGATCGACCTCGAAGGTCGCAAGCTGGCCGTCGGCGCGGGCCACCACCAGCAGGATGTCGGCCTGGGCGCCGTGGGTGACATAGGAGGCGACGCCGTCCAGCCGCCAGGCCTCCCCGGCGCGGCCCGCGGAGACTCCGACGTCATCGGCCGTCCAAAGCCCCTTCTCGCCGGTCAGCGCAACCGTGGCGATGCGCTCGCCCGCGGCAATCTGCGGCAACAGCCGCGCCTTCGCCGCCTGGTCTGTGGAATTGGCCAGGATGCCGGCCGCCAGCACGGCGCTGGAGAGCAGCGGCGCGCAAAGCAGAGCCGCGCCGGCTTCCTCCATCAGCGCTTCAATGTCCTCTGGCCCGCCGCCGGCGCCGCCGTATTCGACCGGCGTGACCAGTCCTGCGAGCCCGAGCTCGCCGATGGCCGACCACAGCTCGGCGTCGTATCCCTGCTCGGAATCCATCACGCGGCGGACGTCCGCCTCGGTCCCACGCTCGGCCAGCAAGCGCGCGAAGCTATCCCGGATCGCAGACCGTTCCTCTGGCGATAAGTTCGACCTGATGCTCTCGTCGACGCCGCTTTGGCGGGGCATCGTCATCCTCCCTGGGCCGTCCTATATTGCCGGCCGCGAATTTCCCTACGGCACGCGTCGGTAAATGTCACGAGACGAAATTGAAGCGCGGGATCTCGATGTTGTGAGCGGAACGAAGCCCGCGCGCGGGCGTCCGCGCAACCCCCAAATCGAGGGTCGCATTCACGAGGCGGCGCTTGTGCTGTACGGCCGCGGCGGCTGGCTGGGCTTCAACGTGGACGCCGTCGCCCGCACCGCAGGCGTCAGTAAGGACGCGATCTATCGTCGCTGGAAATCGCGCGAGGCGTTGCTGGACGACGCGCTGCGCACGCGCTGGTTCTGGATCGCCGAGATCGACACCGGCCGCATTCGCGACGACCTGCTGACGCTCGCCTCGCAGCTCTTCGGCATGATGAGCGGGCCCTACGGCGACGTCGCAATCCAGCTGCGCGTCGACGCCCGCCGGCACCCGGAGTTTCACGGCTTCGCCGCCGACTACCGGATGAGCATCCAGCGTCAGGCGCGCGCCATCGTCCGACGCGCCATCGCCCGCGGCGATTTGCCGGCGAGCGTCAAGCCGGGCCTGATCCTCGACCTCCTGACCGGCAGTATCATGAACCGCATCATCTCCACGCCCGAGGACCGGCGAGAGAGCATGCTCGCCGAGGCCGACGAGTTCTGCGCCGATATCGTCGACGTGGTGCTGGCCGGCAGCCTGCAAGTGCTGAAGTAGGTCTTTCCGGCGCGGGGGCCACTTCGCCGCCTGGGAACAACCGGAGTTGTTCACTCGCGAGATGCGCACCGCGCTCCACAGCCTGCACGCCTGAGGCGCGCAGGCCGGGTCGGGCGGCGGGCTACTTGCGGCCGCCAGAAGCCATCGCGCCGACCACCTCGGCGCGGTCTGTGATGCGTGCGGCGGCGATCACCGAGTCCACATTGCGTTCGGTGATCAACACCGGGCCGTTGGCGACGTTGTCCAACGCCAGCTGGGCGACGTCGTCGGGTTGCTCCGCCGCCGAGAGCGTGTAGCCGAGCCTGGCCATCGCAGGGGTCGCGGTCAGGCCGATGACGATGTGCAGCACGTCGACGCCGAACTGGCGGCCTTCCGCCCACATCGACTCCGAAAGCACGCGAACGAAGGCCTTCGAGGCGCAGTAGGACGCCAGCGATGGCGAGCCGAGGTAGCCGGCGGTCGAGCCAAGCGTGATGATCCCGCCGCGTTCCCGCTCACGCATGGCTCCGCCGTAGTGGCGGGCGAATTCGCTCAGATTGGTCACATTGACGCCGATCACGGTGCGGTAGACTTCGGGGTCGAGCTCGACGAAGGCGCCGCGGACGCTATTGGCGCCGGCGTTGTAGACCATCAGCCCGATCTCGAGGCCGTCGGTGGCCGTCCGAACGCGGTCGAGCGCGTCGGGCTTGCTCATGTCGGCGGAGACGGTTCGCACCTCGGCGCCCTGAGCGGACAGCTCCGCCGCCAGTTCGGCCAGCGGCTCGGGCTTGCGCGCCACCAGCACCAGCTTAAATCCGGAGGCGGAAAGCTTCTGCGCCAGCGACCGGCCAACGCCTTCCGAGCCCCCCACGATCAGGGCCCAGGGCCCGTAACGGCGCACATCCATAGGACTTCCCTCCATACTTGTATTGATGATTAAGTGAGTATCGTGGAGCCAGCGCACCGCGACGCGGCGCTGAGCGGATGGTCCCACGCCTAACTTTCGCCCCAACCTAGCGTTCAGTCACGGTTCAGGGAACTTGATTCATCTTTCGTACGCTTTGAACCCGTTGTTCGAGGTTGCGCGAGTCGCGTTTCCGCCTGCCTCGTCGCAAGACAATACAGGACCGCGAAGATGAAACCGTTTTTGAGATCCCTCTCCGTCACGGCGATGGCCGCGCTGATCGCGGCCCCCCTGGCGCTGGGCGCCACAGCAGCGGACGCCGCCAGCTGCAGCACCCGCAAGGTCAACGGCACGCTCTTGGGCGCCGCGGGCGGCGCCCTATTGGGCGGCGCCGTAACGCACGGCGCCACCGGCCCTATCGTCGGCGGTCTCGCGGGCGGCGTGGTCGGCCACGAGATCGGCCGCTCCGGCTGCACGCCGCGCCGCACCTACTACCGATCGAGCCGTTCGAGCTACCGCAGCGCGCCGGCCCGCTATTACGCGCCGCGCGGAGAGCCCGTGCGCAAGGTGGTCTATTACGACGAATATGGCCGGCCCGTTTACCGGTAAAGCGTGACTTGTTGGGCGCCGAGATGGCGCCCGCACCCGCGCCTGGGCCGCCGCGCGAAAAGAGCGCCCATCCCCAACATCTCGTCGTGCCGGAACCTGGCCGCAGCCGGCCGGTTCACCTCCGAAAGGAGGCGCGCGATGGATTATCGTTTCATGGTGTTGAGCTCGTCCGGTGAGGCGGCGCGGGCGGAAGACTGGTCGTGCGCCTCGGACATCGAGGCGATCGATCGGGCGGCGCAGCGCGTTCCCTCGTTCGGAGCCGAGCTGTGGCGCGAGGACCGTCGCCTCCGCATCTTCGCCGGGCCGCTGAGCGGCGAGAGCGCTCGAGGCGCCTGACCACGGGCCAAACGAAAACGGCCGCGCCCGTGGGGCGCGGCCGTTGGCGAGAGCCTTTGGGAATGAAGGCTCAGCGGTACTGCTGCAAGCGCGTCGTGCGCAGGCCGGCGAGGCCATGGCGATCGATGGACTTCTGCCACGCCGTGAATTCCTCGGCGGTGAGCTGGTAGCGGTCCAGCGCATCGTCGAGCGAGATCAGGCCGCCGCGCACGGCCGCGACGACCTCCGCCTTGCGGCGGATAACCCAACGCCCCGTGTTCGGCGGCGGCAGATCCTTCAGCGTAAGCGGAGCCCCGGTCGGCCCGATCACATAGGCCTCCCCGCGGCTGTTCGTGCGCGTCTGCTGTTGTTGCAACATGGCTCTACGCCTTTCCCACCATCATTGTTGGCAGGAACCATACGCGCCAGCTCCTAACGCTCGCTGAATCGCGAAAGTAAAGGATTTCCTAATCATTGGGCCGTCGTGTTCTGAAATGAAACATATACGTTAATGGCTCAATTATGGCGCGCACTCATCTTAACTAGATCAGCGCTTCATCTGGATAAGTTCATCTAACATCTGATCGGCTGTCGTAATGATCTTTGAAGAAGCCGAGTACGCCTTCTGAGTGGTGATCAGGCCGGTAAACTCCTGCGAGAGGTCGACGGTCGAGGCTTCCAGGCTGGAGGGCGAGATCTCGCCGGCGCCCGCCGATCCCGGAGCCTTGGCTACCATCACCCCGGCAGGGATGTCGGAGGCATAGGTGTTGCCGCTGGACGCTTTCAGGCCGTCCGGGTTGGGGAAGGTCGCCAGGCCGATCTGGGCGATCTTGCGGACCTGCTTGTTGTCGAAGATCGCGGAGACGAAGCCGTTCTCGTCGACTTGCACGGCGACCACGTTGCCGACGCCCGCGCCGTCGGCGTTCACCGACTTGAGCTGGTTCGGAGCCACCACCTGGGACAGCTTGGAAAGGTCCAGGTTGACCGTCTGCGCGGCGAGGCCAAGCGAGGTCGCCCATTTGACGCCGGCGCCCGTCGAGGCGTCGATGGTGAAGGCCGGGATCTGCGAGCCCGCGGCGCTGGCGAAGAAGCCGGTGCTGTTCACCGGGTCGTACGCGCCATCTGCCGTGAACACGATATTGCCCGAGCCGATCTGGCCGGGCGCCGCGCCGCCGACCACGTCGCTGGTGGGCACGGTATAGACTTCCGCGTGCCACTCGTTGGGGTTCGCCCCCTTTAGCACGCCCAGCGTAACCTTGTGCGTGCCGCCCGAAGCGTCGGTGACGCTCATCTGCATCGTGAAGTCGGGCTGAGTTCCGGTCGTCGGCGTGACGCCGTTGGCGACGTCGTCGGCGTACTGCGCCATGCTCGCAGTCGCCGGGTCGTAGGTGGCTTCACCCGCCGAAACCGCCTGGTTCTTGAACAGCGACGCGTTGAGCTGGACTTCTGACGTCGGCGTCACGGCCGTGCCCAGCGACTTGATGTTGATCGGCTGCATCGAGGTCAGATCGGAAGGGTCGACCGTGACATTGCCGGTGGAGTCGACCGGCCAGCCTTGCAGGTAGAGCTTGGCGTCGTTGACCAGATAGCCGTTGGCGTCGACCGTGAAGGCGCCGGAGCGGGTGAACAGGCGCTCGTCGGCGTTGGTCAGGCCTTGGCCCTTGTTCGTGACCACGAAGAAGCCGTCGCCGTTGATAGCGATGTCCGTCGCCGAGTTGGCGGTCTGGATCAGGCCCTGCTGGCTGACCAGCTGACGGGTCAGCGCCTGAACGCCGCCCGCGGAGTAGCGGCCCGGCACCGCCTGGGCGGTCACGACGCTGGAGAAGTTCGTCTGGTTGCGCTTGTAGGCGACGGTGTTGACGTTGGCGATGTTGTCGGAGACGGCCGCGAGCGCGGAGGCGTTGGCGACCAGGCCCGACACGCCCGCCAGCATGGCTGAATTGATGCTCATTGCTCTTCTTTCCGTTCTTGTGACCGTGGCGCGCGGCGTCCTGCTCTCGCGCCAGGGGCTTTCAAGCCGCTAAGCCGACGTTTGGTCGGCCGTGTTGTTGGTGTTGGTGTTGGTGTTGGTCGTCGTCGCCGAGCCGCCTGCGGCGCTCTGGGTGACGGAGGTGATGGCGCTCATCGGCGCCTTGGCGCCGTTGATGGTGATCAATCCCTGGCCGGCGGCCTGTTCGACGCCGGTCACCAGGCCCTGCACGTAGATCGTGCTGGCGATCGCCTGGTCTGAGGCGTCCTTGGCGGTGATCCGAAGCGTGTAGGTTCCCTCCGCCTGGGCCGCGCCGGAGTCGTTCTTGCCGTCCCAGGTGAAGGCGTGTTCGCCAGCCTTGATGTCGTCGCCGCTGGCCGCGACCGTGCGGACCGGCACGCCGTTGGAGTCCAGCACCTCGATCTTCACGCTGTCGGCGTTGGCCGGCAGGCTGTAGCCCCACTTGGCCTCGCCGTTCTTCAGCCCCGCCTGGTTGCTGTCGACGCGAACCTCCTTGCCGATCAGGTCGACGACGTTGGCCAGGCTGGTGGTGGTGTTCGACACCAGCTGCTTCAGGAGGTCGTTGGTCGCCAGCTGCTGCTCGACGCCCGTCATCTGGACGAGCTGGGCCATGAACTGGTTGGAGTCCATGGGCGAGGTTGGATCCTGGTTCTTCATCTGCGTGGTCAGCAGGGTGAGGAACATGTTGAAGTTGTCGGCCAGGCGGGTGCGGCCGGCCGAGGTCGTGTCGTTCGCCGCCGCGGTCTGGGCGGCCGCGTTCGTCGTGTTGATCGGTGAGGTGGCGCTTACGGTCATCGATTGATCCTCACACCCTGACGTCCACGCCCTTGTCCGCGCCGCGCGCGAAGCTGTAGGCGCCGGGCAACGCGGCCTGGACGGCGTCGCCCGCCGTCGCGAGCGCCGCGGCGAAGGCCCGCCCGCGGAAGGCGTTGCCGCTGTTGGCGCCGTCCTGGCTCCCGAAGGCGTTCTGCTGGCCGCCGTAGCCACCGCCCTGGTCCTGGGCGACGTCGAAGGAAAGACCGCCCGACAGGTCGAAGCCAGATTGGGCCAGCGAACGGTGCAACTCGGCGGCGCGTGACTTGAGCTCGGCCGCCGCCTGCGGGTTGTCGAAGCTCATCGCGGCGCTGACCTGACCGTCCGGGCCGATCACGACCCGCACGTTCACCTTGCCCAGGCCCGCCGGATCGAGCTGAACGTCGAAGTGGGTGGTGCGTGCGCCCAGCTTCTTGACGATCTGGGCGGCGAGGCTGGCGACAGTCTCCGGCGAGCCGCGGACCCCGGCGGACGCGGCCGCCGACGGCGCGGCGGCGTGCGTGCGTGCGGCCTCGGCCGGCGCCGGCGGGAGCGCATCGTCCGGTTGGGCGCGAGGCGCGTCCTGCGGGGCGGCCGGCGCGGCGGCCAGCTTGGGCTCCTTGTCCGCAGGCGCGCTCGGATCGTCGGTGGAGGCCGCGGCGCCGGCAGGAGTCGAGGGTTGCGCCGCGGCGTCGACAGGGGTGCCGACGCGCTCGCCGCCCGCAGGCCTGCTGGCCGGCGCCTTGCGCGACTGAGACACCGGCGTCTGCGGCGCCGGCTCGGCGTGGGTCGCCGCCGCCAAGGTTTCGACCGCGGCGGTGTCGACAGCCGCATCGCCTGCAATCGCCGGCGGAACTTCGGTCGTCGCGGGCTGCGTCGCCGGCGCCGGAGCACTCTGCTGCGCAGAGACTGCACGCATCACCGCGGAGTTCTCGGCGGCGTGCAGGCGCGCGGCGCCCGAGGCGTTGGCGCCCGGGATGGTCTTTGGCTTGCCCTCCTCGGCGTGCTTGAGCGTCACCTCGGCGGGAGCCTCCGGCGCGGTGTCCGAGGCGTTGGCGCCCGGGATGGCCTTCGGCTTGCCCTCCTCGGCGTGCTTGAGCGTCACGTCGGCGACAGCCTCCGGCGACGCCGGGAGCTGCGCGCCAGCATCCGCGGCCGTCGCGCCGGAAGAAGCTGCAGCGGCGGCCGAGGTCGTCTGCACGACAGGCGCCGCCGGCGTCTGAACCAGCGCGGCGGCCGCCAGGTCCATGGCGGCGCTCGCCGTCTCTGCGGGCGCCGCCTCTTCCGCCTTCGCGCCGGTCGCTGGCGCAGCGTCAATCGCAGCCGCGGCGTCCTTAGCCGCCGTCAGGTCCGTCGCCAGCGCTTCAGCGGTCGCGGCTGGGATCGAGCCTTCGCCCGCCGTCGCGGCCGCCAGCGCCGCAGCCGCAGCCGCAGCCGCTTTCGCAGGATGGCCGTTCGCCGGCAGCTTGCCGACGTCGAGATTATGCTGGCCCGGCGCGTGCGGCCCGCCGCCAGCAAGCTTTCCGTCCAGGGGCGCGCCCTCTGCGCCGGCGCACGCCGCGCCCATGATCGCGTCGAACACGCCGAGCAGCGAGGACGCAGCGGCCCGGCCGCTCGTCGCAACGCCGACGGCGGCGGAGGCTGTGATGTTGATGACGGTCGAAGGCACGAACGGCTCGATAATTGGGGCGCGCCTACTGCGCTGGACGTTCCCGATCTTCGGAGCAACCTTCGCGCCAACCGATAACCATATGTAATTGCTGCGTTTAATTAATTCCTTACACCTTGAGCGGCCCACTCTGCGGAGATTTTTGCCGGGCTCAAGCGGCGCCAGACGGGCCTTCCCTGCCGGGCTGCCCGGCAGGGATCCGCGCTGGCGCCCGTCTTGCGTTAACCGTCATGCGGTCCGTGAGGCCTGAAGGGTCGACCTTTGAAAACGCTGACGATTTTCGTTCATGACACGCCTGTGAGCGCGAAAACGCCCCGGCAGATTCGTCCGCGCCGCAGCGTTTGCCGGGTACGCGGCTAAGCCATGTCGCTCACCGCCACCCTGCTCACCGCCAACTCCGGCCTGCAGGCCGCGCAGATGGGCCTGCGCGCGGTCTCCGACAATATCGCCAACGTCAACACGCCGGGTTACGTCCGCAAGACGGTGCTCCAGGAGCCGCGCGTCGTCGCCGGCCAGGGCATGGGCGTCAACGTCACCGGCACCAAGCGGCTGACCGATCAGTATCTGGAGCTGGCCAGCCAGACGGCGACCAGCGAGTCCACGCGCTGGGGCGCGATCTCCCAGTATATGGACACGGCTCAGGGCCTGTTCGGGGATCCGACCAGCGACAGCTTCTTCTTCAAGCGCCTGGACACGATATACGCGGGCTTCGCCGCGGCGGCGAACGACCCCTCCTCGAGCCTGCTGCGCGGCCAGGCGATCGCCAACGTGCAGGACCTGTTGAGCGAGTCCCAGCGAATCAACGGCCAGCTCAGCTCGCTGTCCGACACCATGGATTCCCGGATCGCCGCGGACGTCAGCCAGGTGAACGATCTGCTCGGCCGGATCAATTCGCTGAACGGCGACATCGTCCGCGCCAACCTGGTCCAGCAGGACGCCTCGGGCGCGGAGAATATCCAGTCGCAACTGGTCGACCAGCTCACCCAGCTGGTCGGCGTCCGCGTCTCGCCGCACGCCGGCGGCGGCGTCGACATCCGCTCCGCCGATGGCCTGCTGCTGGCGGGCGATGGCGCGGTGAAGCTGGTCTACAACGCGACCAAGGGCACGCCCGGCAACATCACCGCGGTGTCGGACGGCGGCGCGCCGCAGCCGCTGCAGCTCGACAGCGGCGAGATCCGCGGCCTGCTGGACCTGCGCAACACCAAGCTGCCCGCGCTGAGCGACCAGCTCGGCGAATTCATCCAGGGCGTCGCCGATCAGCTGAACGCCGCCAGCAACGACGCCAACCGCGTGCCGCCGCCGGCCAGCCTGACCGGACGCAACACCGGGCTCGACCTCGGGACCGCGCTCAGCGGCTTCACCGGCCAGACGACGGTGGCGCTCACCGACTCTTCCGGCGTGATCCAGCGCCGCGTGACGATCGACTTCGACGCCATGACCATGAGCGTCGACGGCGGTGGCCCCACGGGCTTCTCGGCCTCCAGCTTCGACAGCGATCTCACCAGCGCGCTGGGCGGCATGGGCTCGGCCAGCTTCACCAACGGCGCGCTGCAGATCTCCGCCAGCGGCGGGCTGGGCGTGGCCACCGACGCGGGCACGTCTCAGAAGGCGGGCCGCAGCTTCTCGCAGTTCTTCGGCCTGAACGACCTGGTCCGCAGCACCGGCCTGGGCACCTACGCCACCGGGCTCACCGCCACCGATCCGCACGGCTTCAATCCCGGCGACACGATCACGATGCGGGTGTCGCAACCGGACGGCAAGACACTGCAGGACGTCACCGTCACCGTGCCGGCCGGCGGGCAGATGAGCGACCTCGTCGCGGCGCTGAACAACAGCACCACCGGCGTCGGCCTCTATGGCCAGTTCAGTCTGGACGCCCAGGGCCGCCTCGCCTTCACCGGCTCGCCGCCGACCAACGCCACCCTGTCGGTCGTCAAGGACAACACCGACCGCGCCGGCAGCGGTGTCTCTATGAGCGAGCTGTTCGGTATCGGCGCGGCTCAGCGCACCACGCGCGTCAACGAGTTCAAGATCGATCCGGCCGCCGCCGCCGACCCGTCGAAACTCGGATTCGCCCAGCTGGATCTCAACGTGGCGGCGGGAACCCCATCGCTGCGTCCCGGGGATGCCCGCGGTGCGCTGGCGCTCGCCGCATCGGGCGACGTGGCGAACAGCTTCGGCGCGGCCGGCGGCTCGAGCTCGAGCAACATGACGGTCTCGCGCTACGCCTCGGAGTTCTCGGGCTCGATCGCCCGCGACGCCGCCGACGCGCAGAGCCGCAAAGAATCGGCCGACGCCGTGAAGACCGAGGCCGACGCGCGACGCCAGTCGGCCGAGAGCGTCAACCTCGACGAAGAGCTCGTGAACCTCACCACCTATCAGCAGGCGTTCAGCGCATCGGCGCGGGTCATCTCGGCCGCGAAGGAGCTGTTCGACGTGCTGACCAACATGATCTGACGGAGCGTGAGCGCATGAACCGCGTCTCGACCGCAGGCAACTACGCGCTGGTGCTAGCCAACCTGACCCGCGCGCAGCAAGGCCAGATGTATTACGGCAACCAGGTCGCGACCCAGAAGAAGGGTTCCGACCTCAAGGCCTTCGCGACCACCGCCGACACGCTGAGCGCCATGCAGTCGGTCCAGTCGCGCCTGAAGGCCTATCAGGACCAGAACGGCGTCGTCTCCGACCGCTTGTCCAGCCAGGACGTCGCGCTGAACCAGGTGACGGACTCGGCGCGCGCGATCCGTGCGGCCATGGCCAACGCGCTCGCCACCGGCAGCGCCGAGACCATGATGACCGACATCAAGTCACAGATGTCGAGCGCGCTCGAGGGCATGAACGCCCGCTACAACGGCAAGTACCTGTTCGCGGGCGGCCAGGTCGACACCAAGCCGGTGTCGCTGACCTCGATCGACGAGCTTACCGATCCGGTCGACCAGACCCAGTTCTTCCACAACGACGACTACAAGATCGAGAACAAGCTCGACGATTCCACCAAGCTGACCACCGGGGTGTTGGCTTCGGACATCGGCACGGCGATGGTGGACGCGTTGCACACGCTGCAGAACTCTCCGGTCGGGCCCTTCTCCGGCAAACTGACCCCACAGCAGCAGGACTGGCTGAGCCAGCAGCTCGGAGCCTGGGACAAGATCGGCTCCGACCTGACCACAATGACGGCCGCCAACGGGCTGATGCAGCAGCGGGTCGACGACAGCAAGAAGAACGTCGTCGCCCAGGGGAACACGGTCACCGGCATGATCGGCGACATCACCGACGCCGACATGGGCCAGGCCGCGACCCAACTGCAGATGGCGCAGATGGCCGTCCAGGCGGCGGCGCACGTGTTCCAGACCCTGCAGGGCTCCTCGCTGCTCAGTCTTCTCCCCGCCTGAACAGGGGCGTCCGCGCCTCTGCCGGACGCGCGAGGCGCGCCATCGATGCAAATCGCGTTTTTCGCCAGCGCGAGTTGCTCTTATGGTGAACCGCATGTCACGCATTCCGACATATTTCGCCCTCGCCGGCGCCGCCATCACCCTCGCCGCCTGCGCCTCCGAGCTCGGGGGGCCGGCCCCGCCCCACGCCAGCGGACCGGAGCGATTCCGCGCGGAGGATTTCGCTTGGTCGGCTGACGCGGGCCGCGGCGGGATTTCCGGCCGCGTCGCCTATCGGCAGGGGAAGGTCGGCTACAGCTGCGCCCGGGCGACCGTCGTGCTCACGCCCGAGACCCCCTGGACCCGTCAGCGCATGCGCATCCTCTACGGTTCCAGCGAAGCCGCCGCCGAGCCGCCGGAAGCGGTGCGCGCGCGCACGCCGTCGGAGCCCGGCCAGGACTATTCGGCCTATGTGCGACGCACCACCTGCGACGCCGCCAGCCACTTCGCCTTCAACGGCCTGCCGGACGGCGCCTGGTATGCGATCACCATCGCCAAGCCGACCTCGGGTCCAGGCTCCACGGTGGCGCTGATGAAGCGGGTGACTACGCGCAATGGCCGGGTGACGCCGATCGAGTTCTGATCTCGACGGGCTCACTGAACCTTCCGCGGAATTAAACATTTCCCCTGACGGCGGGGGATGATGAGGTGTGCCCGCCGCGGAGGACTTCGCCATGCGCGGGTCGATCTCATTGGCGTTGGTCGGCGCAGCAGGCGCCTGGGCCTGCGCGCAGACACCGCCGGCTCCGCTGGCGGCGAGGCCGCCCGCCGCGGTCTCGGCCCAGCGTTACGCCACGCCAGCGAACGAGACCACGCACCTGGCGCCGCACGGTTATTCGGCCGAGGCTCGCCGTGTCGCCGATTGCCTGGCGAGCTATCCCGGCTACGACCTGCGCACCGACCAGATCGAAGTGAGCCCCGGCGTCAACCGTCGCTGCCCGCTCTGATGCGGGCGGCGCTCGTCGCCGCGGCCGCGTTCGTTGCGCTTGGCGGATGCGCCGGGACACCGCGCGGCTACTATCCCGATCCCTGGAGCGCGGCCTATGCCTACCGCTACGAGCCGCCGATCGCCTACGGCCCCTACGGCGACGAAAGACCCTTCGCCTACGTGAATGGGTACGACGGCTACAACATTCCCGCCGTCATCCCGGAAACCGCGCAGCCGCCGTCGGGCGCCCGTGAAAAAAGCCCTCCGTCTTCGGAGGGCTTCTCCCGTTAGTGCACCCTCGCCCGGGCGATGGCGAGGCCCTCGCCGGCGGCGCCGACCTCGATCACCTGGCCGTCCTCAAGTTCGCCGGCCAGCAGTTTGCGGGCGATCGGGTCGACCAGCTCCTTCTGGATCACCCGCTTCAGCGGCCTCGCCCCGTAGACCGGGTCGTAGCCGCGCTCCGCGAGCCAGTGCTGGGCGCCGTCGTCGAGCGACAGCGTCATCCGCCGGTCGGCGAGCAACTTCTCGACCCGCTTCAGCTGGATGCGGACGATGCTGTCCATCTCGCCGCGGCCCAGCCGCTTGAAGAGGATGATCTCGTCGATCCGGTTCAGGAATTCCGGCCGGAACTGCCGCCGCACGACATCCATCACCGCCGGGCGCGCCGTCTCGACGTCATCGCCGTCCGCCAGGTTCGCCAGATACTCCGACCCCAGGTTCGAGGTCATGATGATCAGGGTGTTGCGGAAGTCGACGGTGCGGCCCTGGCCGTCGGTCAGGCGACCATCGTCGAGCACTTGAAGCAGCACGTTGAAGACATCGGGATGCGCCTTCTCGACCTCGTCGAACAGCACCACCTGGTAGGGCCGGCGGCGCACGGCCTCGGTCAGCGCCCCGCCCTCGTCGTAGCCGACGTAGCCGGGAGGCGCGCCGATCATCCGGCTCACCGAGTGCTTCTCCATGTACTCGCTCATGTCGAGGCGGGTCACGGCCGACTCGTCGTCGAACAGGAACTCGGCGAGCGCCTTGGTAAGCTCGGTCTTACCGACGCCGGTGGGGCCTAAGAACAGGAACGAGCCGATCGGTCGGTTCGGGTCCTTCAGGCCGGCGCGGGCGCGCCGCACGGCGTCGGAGACGGCGACCAGGGCTTCCTCCTGGCCGACCACCCGCTCGCGCAGGCCGTCCTCCATCTTCAAGAGCTTCTCGCGCTCGCCCTCCAGCATCTTTTCCACCGGCACACCGGTCCAGCGGGAGACCACCGCAGCGATCTGCTCGGCGTCGACCACCTCGGGGGCGAGCGTGTCGTCCTGCCCCTTGGCCTCCTCCTCGGCCAGGCGCTTCTCCAGCGTCGGGATCTCGCCGTAGGCGATCTCGGAGGCGCGCTGCAGGTCGCCGCGGCGCTGGGCGGTGACAAGCTCGGCGCGCAGCCGATCCAGCGCCTCGCGGGCCTGGGCGGACTGACCGACCTTGTCCTTCTCGGCGCGCCAGCGCGCGGTCATCTCCGCCGACTGACCTTCGAGGTCGTCGAGCTCGTCCTCGAGCTTCTCGAGCCGCGCCTTGGAGGCCGCATCGGACTCCTTGGACAGCGCCTCGCGCTCGATCTTCAGCTGCACCACCCGGCGGTCGATCTCGTCCAGTTCCTCGGGCTTGGAGTCCACCGCCATGCGGACGCGGCTCGCCGCCTCGTCCACGAGGTCGATCGCCTTGTCGGGCAGGAAGCGGTCGGCGATGTAGCGGTTGGAGAGCGTCGCGGCCGCCACGATGGCGCTGTCGGAGATGCGCACGCCGTGGTGCACCTCGTACTTCTCCTTCAGCCCCCGCAGAATCGAGATGGTGTCCTCCACCGTCGGCTCCTGCACGAACACCGGCTGGAAGCGGCGGGCGAGCGCCGCGTCCTTCTCGACGTGCTTGCGATACTCGTCGAGCGTGGTGGCGCCCACGCAGTGCAGCTCGCCGCGAGCGAGGGCCGGCTTGAGCAGGTTCGAGGCGTCCATCGCGCCGTCCGACTTGCCCGCACCCACCAGGGTGTGCATCTCGTCGATGAAGAGGATGATCGAGCCCTCGGCAGCGGTCACCTCGTTCAGCACCGCCTTCAGCCGCTCTTCGAACTCGCCGCGGTACTTCGCGCCGGCGATCAGCGAGCCCATGTCGAGCGAGAGCAGCTTCTTGTCCTTCAGGCCTTCCGGCACGTCGCCGTTGACGATGCGCAACGCCAGCCCCTCGACGATGGCGGTCTTGCCGACGCCGGGCTCGCCGATCAGCACGGGATTGTTCTTGGTGCGCCGCGACAGCACCTGGATGGTGCGGCGGATCTCCTCGTCGCGGCCGATGACCGGGTCGAGCTTGCCGTCGCGGGCCGCCTGGGTGAGGTCGCGGGCGTAGCGCTTCAGCGCATCGTAACCCTCTTCGGCCGAGGCGGAATCGGCGGTGCGACCCTTGCGGATCGCCTGGGCGGCGTCCTCCAGCGCCTTCGGCGACGCGCCGGCCGACTTCAGCGCCTCGGCGGCCGAGCCGCCTTCCTTGGCGAGCGCGATCAGCAGCCGTTCGGTGGTGACGAAGGCGTCGCCAGCGGCCTTCGCGCCGGCCTCCGCATCGGCGAAGACGCGCGCGGTTTCGGGCTTCATGTAGAGCTGGCCGGAGCCGCCCTCGACTTTGGGCAGTTTGCCGAGCGCCGCCTCGGCGGCGCGGTCGGCTTCGTCGGGCCGCCCGCCGGCGCTCTGCAGCAGCGCACGTGTCAGGCCGTCACGCTCCTCGAGCAGCACCTTGAGGAGGTGCTCGGGCGCGAGCTGCTGGTGTCGCCTGGCGAGCGCCAGGCTTTGGGCCGACTGGATCGCCTGCTTGGCGCGGTCGGAATAGAGATCGATATTCATTGCGTCCCCTGTTCAGGCGGATGGACCCACGCCGCCTTGAAGAAAGCACGACCGAGCCTGACGGAAATCTAGTGTGGCATATGAGCCACACAAGATTGGCGGCGAGCGATTTTCGCGCCGAGCGCCCGTATAGTCGGGTCGCCGACGCTGGACCGGCAACTTCCAATGGCGCCATCCGTTTCCAGCCCAGAAAGATTGTCTGGGAGGAGACATGCGCCAGGCGCACGTTCTCTCGATTTCCACCCTTGCGGCGATGGCGATGGCCGCTGACGCCCGCGCCGGCGGCTTTTACCTCCAGGAACAGTCGGTGCGCGGGACCGGCCGCGCCTATTCCGGCGAAGTCGCAGACACCGGCGTGGCCTCTCTGTGGTGGAACCCCGCCGCCATCGCCCGCTCCGGGCGCGAAGCCTATGTGGGGCTGCACGGCGTGATCGTCGATGGCCGCGTCAGCAATCAAGGCTCGACCATTACCTATCCGAACGGGCTCTCCGTCCAGGTGCAGGGCCAGCCCCTGGCCTTCAAGCCGATCGAGCCCGGCCTGCTGCCGAACCTCGCCGTGGCCATGCCCGTGGGCGACCGCCTCGCGCTCGGATGGTCCGCCTCGGCCCCCTACAACTTCACCACCAAGTACGACACGCGCAGTTGGGTGCGCTACGACGCGCTGACCTCCGATCTGCGGACGGTCGACCTGCAGTTCACCGGCGCCTTTCGCGCCACCGACTGGCTCGACCTCGGCGTCGCGGCCAACGTCGAGCGCACCGAGGCCTTTCTCTCCAGCGCCTTTCCCAACCTCTCGCCGCTGCTGCCGGACGGGCGCACCGACCTGCAGGGCAAGGGGTGGGACTGGGGGTGGTCGGTGGGCGCCCAGGCGCATTTCGACAAGCTGACGCTCGGCGCCAGCTACAAGTCGAAGATCGACCACAAGCTCGACGGCACGGTGACGGTCAGCGGTCTGCTGCCGCCCTTCCCGGCGGCGGCGAACTTCAGCGCCGACGCCTCGGCCAGCGTCTCGACGCCGTGGATCGCCACGCTCGGCGCGCGCTATGCGCTCACCGACCGGCTGACCCTCAATGGCCAGGTGCAACGCGTGGGCTGGGGCGAGTTCGACGCGATCCGCGTGCGCCTGCCGACCGCGGTCCAGGTGATCGAGCAGAACTACGAGGACGTCACCACCGGGGGCGTTGGCCTGGACTACGCCGTCAGCCCGAAGCTCACCCTGCGCACAGGCGTGCAGTACGACCCCACGCCGACGCCCGACATCGGGCGCACCGCCCGCGTCCCGGACGGCGACCGCTGGCTGTTCGGCGTCGGCGCGACGGCCAACGCCACGGAGCGGCTGAAGGTGGACGCGGCGCTGGCCTACATCCACTTCAAGGACAGCCGCATCAACCGCACCGACGTCACCGGCGCCGGCACGCCGGCGGCGACCACCACCCGGCTCTCCGGCGACGTGAAGGGCGCGGGCTATGTGATGTCGCTGGGGGTGCGGACCAGCTTCTAACAAGATCCTCCCCCTGAGGGGGAGGTGGCCACAAGGGCCGGAGAGGCTTCCACTCAAATGCAGATGAAGTCCGCCGCAGATATCTGAGCGGAAGCCCCTCACCGCCTTCGGCGGCGCTCCCCCTGATGGCGAGCATCTATCAGTTCAGCTCGGTCTTCTTCGGCGGCTCGGGCGGCATCGGCGCGACGGGGACGCCGTCTTCCACCAAGCCCTTCACCTCGGCGGGCGTCGCCTGGCCGTAGATGCCGCGGACTTCGGACTTGCCCTCGTGGATGGCGCGCGCCTCCTTGGCGAAGGTGTCGCCGACGTCGTCGAAGTTGTCGACCACGTGCTGGCGCAGCCGGCCCATCGCCTCGAGCATCATCGCCCGGGTGGGCTGGCCCTCGGTCTTGGCGGTGCGCTTCGTGCCGGAGATCGCCGGGGCCATGATCTGCTTGCGGACGGCCTTCGAGCCGCACGCCGGGCACTCGACGAGACCGCGGGCCTGCTGGTCGTCGAAATCCCCGGACGATCCGAACCAACCTTCGAAGTCGTGCTCGTGCTCGCAGATGAGGGCGTAACGGATCATGGGCCTTCGAATGGACGCGCATTGAGGAGCGCAGGGACAGCCCGGCGCGCCTTGTCGACGGCCGCTAGGTCGAGGTCGGCGAAGAGCACGCCGGGCTCATCATGGTCAAGCTGAGCGATCAGTTCGCCCCAGGGCGCGATCACCATGGAATGGCCCCAGGTGCCGCGGCCATCCTCGTGATAGCCGCCCTGCGCAGGGGCGATGACATAGCTGCCGGTCTCGATGGCGCGGGCGCGGAGCAGGATCTCCCAATGCGCCTGGCCGGTCGGCCGGGTGAAGGCGGCCGGCACAGTGAGGATCTGCGCGCCGGCCAGCGCCAGCGCCCGGTGCAACGCCGGGAAGCGCACGTCGTAGCAGACGGTCAGGCCGAGCCGGGCCTCGCCGGCATCGGCGACCACGGCGCGGTCGCCCGGCTCGTAGGTCGCCGACTCCCGAGCGCTTTCGCCATTCGGCAGGTCGACGTCGAACATGTGCAGCTTGTCATAAGTGGCGACGATCTCGCCGGTGGGCGCGATCAGGGCTTCGCGATTGGCAGCCTTGCCGTCCGCGCGCTTGACCAGCGCCGAGCCGACCAGCAGGTGGACGCCGAACTCGCGCGCCGCGTCGCGCAGGGCGGCAACCACCACATCCTCGTCCAGCGGCCGGAGCAGCGGCAAGAGCTTGGCCTGGTCCTTCTGCAGGATGTTGGTCCCTTCCGGCGTGGCGATCAGCTTCGCGCCGCCGTGGGCGGCCTGGCGCACCAACGGCAGAACGTGATCGCGAGCGGCCTCCGGCGTCGCCGGCGTGCGGGTCTGGACGAGCGCGATCTTCATCTTGAGCCAGAATATAGGGATTGGTTTGTCAGGGCGTTACTGCAGGCCGTCAGGCCGCGGCGATGGCAAGCGGCAAAATGAATGTGAAGCCGCTTCGGCTGGTCACCACCAAAAAGCAGGCATAGGCTTCCTCGTGGGGGCGGCCGCGCCCTTTCGTTTGATCGGTCCGCGACCGTCCGTGACCGCGCCTTGGACGCATTCGAGCCCGGGGGACTTCGGGAGCGTCTTGGGCGCCCTAACTGATGGGAGGACGCACATGCCGATCCATTCGGCGGGGTCCGTGAGGGCGCTAGCGCTCGTGGGCCCCACAAATGCTGGCAAGACCGCACTTCTTGAAGCTCTTCTTCTGGCCACCGGCACGGTGGAGCGACGGCCTGACGGAGCCGCGACCGAACGGGTCGGCGACGCCAGTCCCGAGGCTCGCGCCCACGGCCACTCGGTCGAACTCAATCTCGCCGACTTCGAATTCATGGGCGACCGCTACGCGGTGATCGACGGCCCAGGCTCGCTTGAGTTCTGCGCCGACCTCGACGCCGCATTGCCGGCGGTCGACCTCGCCGTGGTGGTCGCGGAACCCGACCCGAACAAGGCCGCTCTGCTGCAGCCGACGCTGCGCGAACTGGAACGGCTGCACGTGCCGCACGTGCTGTTCATCAACAAGATCGATCAGGCGCGCGGCTCGCTGCAGGACCTGCTGGAAGCCTTACAACCGGTGAGCAGCGCCCCGCTGGTGGCGCGGCAGATTCCGATGGTCGAGGGCGAGCACGTCACCGGCTACATCGACCTCGCGCTCGAACGGGCCTTCGTCTACCGGCCGGGCGAACCGGCGGTGGAGATCCCGCCGGAGCTGCGCGACGCAGAGGGCCAGGCGCGCTTCCATATGCTGGAGCAGATCGCCGACTTCGACGACGAACTTTTGGAGCAGTTGCTCTCCGACGTCATGCCCAGCCGCGACGCGGTGTTCGCCGACCTCGCCCGCGAGATGAACGAGGGGCAGATCGTTCCGGTGTTCTTCGGCGCCGCGCAGAGCGGCTTCGGCGTTGGCCGCCTACTCAAGGCCCTGCGCCATGAGGCTCCGCCGCCCGAGCGCGCCGCCCAGCGCCTGGGGATCGAGGACGCCGGCGCCTACGTGCTGCGCGCGGCCTATGCCGGCCAGTCCGGCAAGATGGCCTACGCACGGGTGTTCGGCCGCAAGCTGGAAGACGGCGCCGAGCTGATGCTGCCGGCCGGCGAGCGCAGCCGCGTCGGCGGGCTGTTCGCTGTGCAAGGGCCCAACCTAAAGAAGATCGCCGGCGCCGCGCCCGGCGACATCTGCGCGATCGGCAAGGTCGAGCAGGCCCAAGCGGGGCAGATCCTGTCGCTGACCGGCCAGCCCCAGGCCGGAGCCGCCGAACGTCCGGCGCGGCGGCCGCTGTTCTCGGTGGCCCTGTCGGCCAAGGCGCGCAAGGACGACGTCCGGCTCTCCGGCGCGCTCGCCAAGCTCGTCGAGGAGGATCCCGGCCTTAGGCTCAACCACGACGCGGAGTCGCGCCAGGTGCTGCTGGCAGGCCAGGGCGAAGGCCATGTGCGGCTCGCGCTCGAGAGGCTGAAACGCCGCTTTGGCGTGGAGATCGACACCGAACAGCCACGGACGCCCTATCGCGAGACCATCCAGCGCGGCCTGACCCAGCGGGCGCGGCACAAGAAGCAGTCCGGCGGGCATGGCCAGTTCGCCGACGTCACCATCGAGGTGCGGCAGCTGCCGCGCGGCTCCGGCTTCGTCTTCGACCAAAAGGTGGTCGGCGGCGCGGTGCCCAAGCAGTGGATCCCGGCCGTCGAGGCGGGCGTCCGCGACGGGCTCGTCAAGGGGCCGTTGGGCTATCCGGTGACCGACCTGGAGGTGGTGCTGACCGACGGCCAGACCCACAGCGTCGACTCGTCCGAAATGGCGTTCCGCACCGCAGGGCGGCTCGCCATCGAGGACGCGCTGAAGGCGGCGGGGACGATCCTGCTGGAGCCGATCGAGAAGCTGACGGTCTACTCGCCCTCACCCAGCGCCTCCAACGTCACCTCGGCGCTGACCGCAAGGCGCGGCCAGATCCTGGGGCTCGGTCCCCGGGAGGATTGGCGGGGCTGGGAACGCATCGAGGCCTACCTGCCGCAGAGCGAACGCCAGCAGCTCATCGCCGAGCTGCGCGGACTCACTCAGGGGCTGGGAGCCTTCGAGGCCGATTTCGACCACATGGCCGAGCTGAGCGGCCGCCTGGCCGCCGCGGCGAGCCAGGGGGCCAGAGCCGGGGCTTAAGCGCGCGGGGCGCGTAAGGGGGAGGAGCGCGCCCTCGGCCGGGTCGAGGGCGCGCTTCCTTTGCTGCCTCCTTTGCGAAAAGCAGAGCAGTCGCTGCTCGAGGTCCACGCACCACACGGACCACACGAACTGGATTGAGGTCGGGAACCACGAAACCAAAAACACGAACGCGCTTGCGCCGGGAGCAGAACCCTGGCCGTCGACGGCGTGCGATCTCGACCGGCTTCAGCCGGTCGGTGTTCGTGTGGTCAGCTCGCCGGCGCGGCGGCCACGGGGACCCCAGCCTGGGCGCGCCAGTCGGTGGCGGTGGCGGCGTAGAGCTGCACCAGATCGGAGAATTGTTGGCCCTGCGCCTGGATCAGGGCGCGGCGGGCGCGGCTGTACTGCCGCTGGGCGTCGGTCATCGCCAACAGGGTGCCGGCGCCCAGGCGATAGGCGGTCTGGGCGTAGTTGGCGTTGGTCTGCGCCGCATCGGCCGCGCGCGTCAGCGCCTCGATCCACTGCTGGCCTGCGCCCAGCGCCGCCAGGACGTCGGAGACCTGGGTGAAGGCCTTCAGCACGGTCTGCTGGTAGCGGGCGAACGAGACCTTGGCGTCTTCCTCGGCGGCGCGTCGGTCGGCCCGCAGCCTCCCGCCGTTGAAGATCGGCGCCGTCAGCTGCGGCCCAATGTTCCAGCCGCTGGATCCATAGCGCGTCAGCCGGCTGGTGTTGCTGGCGGTCTGGGTGAAGGTCGCCGTGAGGCTGAGGTTCGGATAGAGCTCGGCGGTCGCTACACCGATGGCTGCGGTAGCGGCGTGCAGGTCGGCCTCCGCCGCCAGGATGTCGGGACGGTTGCGCACTAGGGTCGAAGGCAGGCTCACCGGGACCGCCGCGGGCGCCGTCATCCGCGCGAGGTCGAAGTCGGGCGCCGCCCACTCGGCAGGCGTCTTGCCGACCAGCAACGCGAGCTGATGGCGCGCGGTGTTGACCTCGCGCCGCAGCGGCGGCAGCAGCGACTCGTCCTCGGCCAGTTGCGCCTGGCTGGTGGCGATCGCCGACTTGGGCTCGCCACCGGCCTGCTCCGCGCGCTGCACCATGTCCAACACGGTGCGGTCGTCGGCGATCACCGACTCCACGGCGGCGATCTGGGCGCGCAGGCTGGCGATGCGCATGACCTGCAAGGCGACGTTGCCGGAGAGCGCCAGATAGGCGGCGTCGGCGCGCCTGGCCTCGGCCTCCGCCTTGGCGTTCGCCTCCTCGGTCGCGCGCTTGCGCCCGCCGAACAGGTCGAGGTCGTAGTCCACCGTGCCGCCTATCGAGAACAGGCTGACCGTCGGATTGGGAAAGTTGCCGAAGCCCAGCGCCTGAACGTTCACGCGCTCGCGCTGGAAGCCGGCGTCCAGGGTGGCTTCCGGCAGCTGGCGGCCGCGCACGGCGTCGGCCTCCGCACGCGTGCGAGCGAGCGTGGCGGTGGCCTCCGCCAGCGTCGGGCTGTCGGCGAGCGCCTGGCGCACCACGGCGTTCAACTCGGGCGAGCCGAACGCCTCCCACCAGGGGCCGGCGGCGCGCGCATCGGGCGAGATGGCCACGCCCGCCGGCTGCGGGTCCCCGGCCATGGCGTAGGACTCGGAAGTCGCCCCGGCGGGCGGCTCCGGGCGCTTGAAATTCGGCCCGACGGTCGTGCAGGCGCCCAGCACGAGCACTGAGCCGGCTGTTGCGAGCCGCGAAAGGCCTCTATTCGACATCGACATGGATCGGCTCCCCCTTGCCGCGCGGTTTACGCAGTAGCAGCAGCAACGGCATGCAGCACAGCGTGATGATGAACATGAGTTTGTAGTCGTCGACATAGGCGACCATCATCGCCTGCCGGCCGATCTCGGAGTCGAGCTGGGCAAGGAGCCCCGTGTGCGCTGCGGCGCTGTCCCCGAGCGCGGCGCCGACCACCGGATTGGAGGCATCGATCCCGCTCGCGAGTGACGCGTGCATGACCTGCGCATTGCGGATCGCGGACACCTGCAGGACGGAAATGCCGATGCTCGCGCCCAGGCTGCGCAGCAGCGCGAACAGGGAGGAGCCCTCCGGCCGGAACTGCGCCGGCAGCGTAGCGAAAGCGAGCGCCGCGGCCGGAACCGCGAGCATGCCGCTCCCCACTCCCAGCACGAATCCCGTGAGCATCACCGGGCGTCCGTCCATGGAAAGATCGAACATCGACATCTGCCAGAGCGCGTAGGCGGCGATGCCCAGGCCGATCAGCAGGATGAGGCGGATGTCCACACGCCCGATCAGCCGGCCCACGATCGTCATCGCGATCAGCGAGCCTACGCCACGCGGCGCCATCGCCTCGCCCGACTGCATCACCGAATACCCCATCAGGCCCTGCAGCATCGGCGGCGCCAGCGACATCACCGCCATGGTCAGGCTGTTGATGAAGAAGATCAGGCCGCAGGCGGTGACGAAGTTCGCATCGCGGAACAGGATCGGATTGACGAATGGCCGCCGCGACGTCGCCATCTGCACGAGAAAGACCCAAAGCGCCGTCCCGGCGATGATCGCCTCGATCCAGATTTCCCGAGAGTTGAACCAATCCTGGCCTTGCCCGCGGTCCAGCATCAGCTGCAGCGATCCGGCGAACAGCGCCAGGGCGCCATAGCCCAGGAAGTCGAGCGGCGCGCGCCCCTTCGGTTTGTCCGCGGCCACGAACATCCAGATGCCGACCAGCGCCAGGATGCCGATCGGGGCGTTGATGTAGAAGCACCACCGCCAGGAAAGATTGTCGGTCAGCCAGCCGCCCAGTGTGGGCCCCATGATCGGCCCGATGAGGGTGGTGGAGCCCCACAGCGACATCGCGCGGGCGTGATTTTCCGGCGGGTTGATGTCGAGCAGCATGGCCTGCGCCAGGGGGATCAGCGGCGCGCCGAACAGACCCTGCAGCAGACGGAAGCCCACGACCTCCGGCAGGCTGGTGGCCAGTCCGCACAGCATGGACGCCACCGTGAAACCCGCCACGGCGATCATGTAGAGCCGCTTCACGCCGATGCGGCCGCTGATCCAGCCGGTCAGCGGCGTGCCGATGGCGGAAGCGATGATGTAGGAAGTCAGCACCCACGTGATCTGGTCGGCGCTGGCCGAGACGCTGCCCTGGATGTGCGGCAGGGCGACGTTGGCGATGGTGGCGTCGATCGCGTTCATCACCGTCGCCATCATGATGCAAACGGTGATCGCGGCCCGGTTCGGCGCCGGAGCCCCTTGATCGGCGACGCTCACGTCCGTCCTCTTCAGCCGGCGTGGCCGGCCGCGCGCACATCAACCTTCACACGAGCGGAGAGGCCGGCCCGCGCCGCCATTCCGGGCGGCGGCTTGTCGAAGTCGATGCGCACCGGCAGGCGCTGCACGACCTTGACCCAGTTGCCCGTCGCGTTCTGCGCAGGCAGGACGGAAAAGGCCGACCCGGTGCCCGGCGAGAAGCTCGCCACGCGGCCCTTCAGGTCGGCGTCCGGGTAGGCGTCCACCCTGATGGAGACCGTCTGACCGACCTTCATGTGCGAGAGCTGGTCTTCCTTGAAGTTGGCCTCGACCCACGGCGCGCCCGACAACAGCCAGAACGCCGTCTGCGACGCATTGAGGTAGGTGCCGATCGGCATCTGCTCGACGCGGGTGACAATACCGTCCGAGGGCGCATGGACGTCGGTATAGGAGACGTTCAGCTTCGCCCGCTGCGCCTGCGCCTGCGCCTGCATCACCGCAGGATGACCGGAGAGCGGCCCGTCCGGCGCTCCGCCCAGATTAGCCAGCCCCTCCGCCGCCTGCTGCTCGGCCGCCGCGAGCTGCTGGCGGGCCTGTTGCAGCTCGTGCATAGCCGAGGCGACCTGCTGCTGCGACGCCACGCCCGCTGCCGCCAGCCGCTTCTGCCGAGCGGCCTCGCCGGCGTTGTAGGCGACCAGATCGCGGGCGCCCTGCACGGTCGCCAACGCCTGTCGGTATGCGGCGCGCTGCGCCATCACCTGCTGTTGCGCCTGAGCCAGAGCGGCCTCGGCCGCCGCGGCGTTGGCCTGGAAATCGCGAGAGTCCAGCCGGAACATCAGCTGGCCGCGCTTGACCACCTGATTTTCCTTGACGTCGATCTCGATGACCCGCCCCGCCACCGACGGCGCGACCGGCGCCTTGGCGATCTGAACATAGGCGTTATCGGTGGTCTCGAAGCGACCGCCCGTGACCATGAAGTAGCCGACGACAAGAAGGATCACCACGGGGCCGCCGATGATCAGCGGCCAGCGCATCCGACGCAGAAAACTCTCGCGCTCTGTTGCCGCCCGAAGGTCGCTTCGGTCCGCGAGATCCGTCTGGTTCAAGTCCAAAACCTTCTACTCAAGACGAAAGACGACGAGGCGCCCGCCTCGCCAGCGTCGCCGCACATCTCCCTAAAGCCGGGATAGGACTGACCGCGAGATGATCCAAATGATATGTTGTCACGGAGTGAATGAAGCGAGCACATTCTGATGTTGGACCTCAATCTGCTCCGCGTTTTCGACGTGATGATCGAGGAGCGCAGCGTCACGCGAACCGGCGCCCGCCTCGGCCTCACGCAGTCAGCCGTCAGCCACGCGCTGAACCGATTGCGCTATGCGCTGAGCGACGAGCTCTTCGTCCGAGGCGCGAACGGAATGCAGCCGACGGCGCGTGCGATCGAGATTGGGCCGCAGGTGCACGCCGCCTTGGCGCAGCTGCAAACCGCATTGGCGCCCGCCGATTTCTCGCCCGCCACCAGTGATCGGCGATTCGTGCTGGCGGCGGGCGCCTACGCCGCCACGGTACTTGCGCCGCCGATCGTCCGGCGCGTCGCGGACGAGGCGGCCAACGTCGAGCTGGTTATCCAGACGGCCACGCTTGAGACCATGGACCGGCTCGACGCCCATCGGGTCGATTTCGTCATCGGCGGCGGCGCCTTCGCGCCCGCCAGGCTGGTGCGCGAAGCGATCGCCGAGGAGAGCCTCGCCTGGCTGGTCCGATCGGGTCACCCGCTCGCCTCGAAGGACCGCGTCGAGGTGGACGATCTCGTCCGCTGGCCGCACGTGGTGATCTCCTCGGGCCTCACGGGCGCCGACGACGAAGGCCAGGAACGGCGTGGCCTGGTGACCCGCGCGAGCTGGGAGGACGCCGGGGCCTTCGAGACGGCGCTGGCGGCGCGCGGCCTGACGCGGCGGGTCGCGGTAATCGTCCCCGACGCCTATTCGGCGATCTCGGTGGTGGCCTACAGCGACATGGTCACTTTGATGCCGCGCCGCCTCGCCCAGGTGAGCGCCCAGGGCGGACGCCTGCGCCTGATCGAGCCGCCCTACCCCTCTCCCTCGGTCAGCATCAGCCTGCTTTATCTGAAGGAGCGGCTGGCCGACCCGGCGGTCGCCTGGATGCGGGAAGTGATCCGCAGCACCGCCGCCGACATCTAGGCCGGCTGCTGGGCCGCGACCAGGGCGTCGTCGATCTCCTGCGCGCGGACATAGGCGGGACGCTCGCGCAGCGGCGCGACGTACTGCTCGAAGGCGGGCCTCGGCGTGATCATCCCAAAGCGCAGGCCGAAGTCGAGGTGAGCGCCGACATAGAGGTCCGCCGCCGAGAAGCCGCCGCCGGCCAAGTGCTCTCGCCCGTCGAGTGCGCGCTCCAGGGTGTCGAAGGTGCGGTCGTAGGAGCCATAGCCCGCCATCCGCTCCTTATCGGGCGGCACCTGCGCGCCCAGCATCCGATCGGTCACCGCCGCCTCGACCGGGCCGGCGGCGAAGAACAGCCAGCGATAGTAGGGCGCGCGGGCGCGGTCTCCCGGCGGCGGCGCGAGGCCGGCCTCGGGGAAGGCGTCGGCGAGGTAGGCGCAGATCGCCGCGCACTCGGTGATCACCGCGCCGCCATGGGTGATCGCCGGCACCTTGCCCATCGGATTGATGGCCAGGTAGGCGTCCGACTTCAGGCCCGTCTCATAGTCGAGGATGTGCGTCTCGTAAGGCCGACCGACCTCCTCCAGCATCCAGCGGATGATGCGGCCGCGGGACTGAGGGTTGGTGTAGAAGACGAGATCGTCGGACATGACCAAAGCTCCGGATTGCCTGGGCGGACCCTAGCCCAGGCTCCGAAAGCCGTCAGCCGTCAGCCGCGTGCGATGTAGGCGTCGACCACCGGCTCCAGCGCGGTCAGCGGCATGTTGCCGGAGAGCAGCGCCGCGTCGTGGAAGCGCCGGATGTCGAACCGTTCGACCAGCGCCGCCTTCGCCTTCTCGCGCAGGCGCAGCCAGGTGAGCTTGCCGACCATGTAGCTGCAGGCCTGGCCCGGCCAGACGCAGTAGCGCTCGACCTCGGTCGCCGAGCTGGAGCCCGGCTCGCCGTCGATGCTCGACATGGTCTGGATCGCCTGCTCGCGGCTCCAGCGCTTGGCGTGCAGGCCGGTGTCGACCACCAGGCGCGCGGCGCGGAACAAAGCCGCCTGCAGGAAGCCGATCTCGCCCAGCGGGTCGTCATCGTAGACGCCCATCTCCCGCGCCAGCTCCTCGGCGTAGAGCGCCCAGCCCTCGCCGTAGGCCGAGTAGTACGACGCCCTCCGGATCATCGGCAGGTCCGCCTCCTGCTGCAGCGAGAGCTGCAGGTGGTGGCCCGGAATAGCCTCGTGGTAGGTCAGCGTGGGCAGCGTCCAGCGCGGGACTTCCGCCGTGTTGCGCAGGTTGATCCAGTACATGCCCGGCCGCGTCCCATCGAGGCTCGGGTTGTTGTAGTAGCCGCCCGGCGCGCCGGCCTCGATGAAGCTCGGCACGCGGCGGATCTCGACCGGCGCCTTGGGCAGGGTTGCGAAGTACTGCGCCAGGCGGCCCTGCATGGCGCGCACCAGCCCGTTCAGGTCCTCGATCAGCTTGACCTTGCCGGCGTCGGTGTTGGGGTACCAGTAGCGCTTGTCCTTGAAGAGGGCGCTGATCCGCTGGCCGACCGAGCCCTTGGTCATGCCCTGCTTCTTCAGGATGACCTCGGCGCGGGCCGACAGCTCGCGCGCCTGCTCGAGGCCCATCTGGTGGACCTCGTCGGGTGTCATGCTTGTCGTGGTGCCGACCTTCAGGGAGAGCGCGTAGTAGGCCTCGCCGTCGGGCAGCCGCCCGACGCCCGCGTCGTGCACCGCCTTTCGCCGCAGTTCCTGCATCAGCGCCTGCTGGCGGCCGAGCGCCGGGGCGACCTTGTCGCGATAGATCGCGGCGGCCTGGCCAGCATAGTCGCCGGCGATCCCCCTCTGCTTCGCTCGGTCGGCGACCGAAGTGACCAGGGTGGATTTCTCGGGCGCGGTCAGCAGCCCCTTCATCTGGGTGATCGAGCGATCGAGCACGAAATCCGGCGGGACCACGCCCACGCCGACGTCTCGGCGGGCCCGTTCGAGTTCCTGATCCATCACCGGCCCGAACGCCTCAAGGCGCGCCAGATAGGCGTCGGCGTCGGCCTTGGTCTCGATGGTGTGCTGGGTCGCCAGGAAGCTCGGTATGCTCTGGTAGGATCCGGTCAGTTGGCTCAGCACATAGGGCGCGCCGCCGCCCTGCTGGCCGTAGGGGAACGCACGGTCGGCTTCCGCCGTCGTCTGCAGGCCGAACACCACGGCGTCGTAGTTGACCGCCGGCATGCCGGAGAGCTGGGCGCGATCGATTGCCTGCAGCCGCTTGAGCTGGTCGGCATTGAGCGCCCGCAGATGGTCAAGTTGCGCGAGCGAGCGCTGGTCGAGCTTCCACTTGGCGCCGGCGTGATCGCCCGCGTCGAGCCCGAGGCTGGTGACGAACTCCGGGCTCTCCGCCAGCGCCTCCTGGAAGTAGCGGTCCAGCACCGCCGACAGTTGAGCGTCGGGGCTAGGCGGAGCGGGAGGGGGCGGTGCGACCGACACAGCGGCGCCCGGGGGCACCGCGCCCGGCGTGGCGCAGCCGGCCAGCGCGACGGATCCGGCGGTCAGCAGGAGATTGCGGCGGCTCAGCACGGACGGTCTCATGTTACACCTTGTGACATTCCAGCTTTTCGGCGGCCAGTGCAAACATCGTAGGACGAGCCGACCGCACGACCCGTTTCCAGATGCGTGCCGACCGTGGAACTGAAAGGATGATGCCGAACGAACGCGCGCCGGCAAGGGAGAGACGCGGTGAGCTACGACCACAGGACGTTCGAGCGGCTCACATACTTTGACGCGCGCGCCCGCTTCCTGGCAGGCGAGGACACCCCCAGCGCCTATTTAGAGCGCTGCATCGGCGTGATCGAGGCGTGTGAGCCGGTGGTCAAGGCCTGGGCCAGCTTGCGCCTGGAGGCTGCGCGGCGGGACGCCGAAGCGTCCGCAGCGCGCTACCGCGCGGGCCGCCCGCTTTCGACGATCGACGGAATGCCGATCGGCATCAAGGACCTGATCGCCACCCGAGACCTGCCCACCGCGCTCGGCATCGTCGGCAACGAGCAGGCCGCCGGCCTCGACGATTCGGCCTCCGTGCTGGCGCTCAAGGACGCAGGCGCGATCATCGTCGGCAAGACCACGACCGCCGAACTGGGCGGCGGCTGGCCCAGCCCGAGCACCAACCCGTTCGATCCCGGCCGCACGCCGGGCGGCTCTTCCAGCGGCTCTGCCGCGGCCGTCGGCGCGGGCATGGTCCCGGCGACGCTCGGCACTCAGGTGGCGGGTTCGATCCTGCGACCGGCCTCCTTCTGCGGGACCGTGGCGATCAAGCCGACCATGGGCGCGATCCACCGAGGCGAGGGGCTGGAGCTCAGCCATTCGTGTATCGGGGTGCTGGCGGGCTCGCTGGAAGACATGTGGGCCGTGACTGCGGAAGTCGCTGCGCGCAGCGGCGGCGATCCCGGCTACCCGGGGCTCTACGGCGAGCCGACCACGCCGGCGGCCGCTCGGCCCAGGCGCCTGGCCGTGCTGGAAGGCCCGGGCTGGGAGGCGACCGAGCCTGCGGCGCGGGCCGCCTTCCTCGACATCCTCACGGCCATCGCCACCCAGGACGTGCAGATCGTGCGGCGGGCCGACGACGAGGCCTTGGAAAGCTTTCACGAGGCCCTGCCCAGCGCCTTCGCCACGGTGGGCGCGATCGTGACCTACGAGAACCGCACGCTTCTGGCCAACCTGATGGCGCGGATGCCGGACAAGCTCAGCCCGGCGGCCCATGCGCAGTACGAGCGCGGCCGCAAGCTGACGGTGGAGCACTACCGCGCCGCGCTCGCCGCCCGCGAAGAGCTGCGCCTTCGCCACGCCCGGTTGGCCGAGGTCTGCGACGCGGTGATCTCGCCCAGCGCGCCTGGCGTCGCCCCCCCGTTGATCGATCCGAACACCGCCTCGCCGGCGCAGCTGCCGACCGGCAATCCGATCTTCAACGTCATTCCTTCGCTGACCGGCGCGCCCGCGCTGAGCCTGCCGTTGCTGACGGTGCAGGGCCTGCCGCTCGGGGTCCAGTTCATGGGTCAGTGGCACGAGGACCAGAAGCTGACCGGCCTCGGCGCGTGGGCGATGCAGGCGCTGCGAACGACCTAGACGATCGGCGGCGGCAAGGCCGCCCCGGTCGCCAACAGATCCGCAACGGATCGCAGCGCGCGCTCCAACGCACCGCGACTGGCGGCGCCGCCGAGAGAAATGCGCGCGCCGCTCGGGTGGCCCTCGCCGCTCGCGAAGGCGTCCGCGGTCACGATCGCCAGGCCCCGCTCGCGGGCCGCCAGCTGTAGCCGCTCCGAAGACCGCCCCTCCGGGATCGGCAGCCAGACGTGTATGCTAGCGGCGTCCCCCCGCGCCTGCGGCAACACCGCCTGGGCGATGGCGCGCCTGGCGCGCGCCTCGCGCTGCACGCCGCCCAGCAGCGCCGCGGCGGAGCCGTCGTTGATCCAACGGCTGGCGACGGCGGCCATCAAGGGCGCCGGCATCAGCGCAAAGGCTCGAAGCGCTTCGGCGGCCCGCGCCTCCCAGCCCTCGGGGCAGACCAGATAGGCGATCCGCAGGCCCGGGCTCAGGGACTTTGCGAGCGTGGCGATGTGGAATGTCCGCTCCGGTGCGACCGCGGCGATCGCCGGCGGCGGGTCGCGGAGCAGCGGGCTGTACGGGTCGTCCTCGACAATCCAGGCGCCGGCGGCATCCAGCACCTTGGCGACCTCGCGGCGGCGGGCGGCGGACATGGTGACGGTGGTCGGGTTCTGCAGCGTCGGCACGACGTAGGCTGCGACTGGCCGATCTCCCGCGCAGATCTCGGCTAGCGCTTCGGGGACAAGGCCCGCATCGTCGACCGGGCAGACGACGAGGCGAAGGCCCAGCTGCCGCACAGCCGACAGCACGCCCGGATAGGTGAGCGGCTCGACGACCAGCGAGTCGCCCGGGCGGCAGACCGTGGACAGAACGGCGCAGAGCGCCGACTGCGCGCCGGGCGCGACGAGCACGCGGTTCAAGGGCGTCTCGCCAAGCGTGGGCGACAGCCAACGCGCGCCGGCCGCGCGCTGACCGGCCGTGCCGAACTCGGCGTGGTAGCTCATCAGGATCGAGGCGTCGGCCGCGTGCAGAATGGCGCCGGTGGTTTCGCCCAGCAGGCGGGCGAGCGAGCCTCCTTCCGGCGGCGGCGGCAGGTTCATGGTCAGGTCGACGAGGCCGCCCTCATTCGCAGGGGGGGCGCGGACGAAGGTCCCCCGCCCCACCGTCCCCTCTACGAGCCCCCGCTCGCGCGCCGCGGCATAGGCGCGGGTCACGGTCGTCAGGTCGATCCCCAGGTGGTCGGCGACGGCGCGCTGCGCCGGCAGGCGGTCGCCCGGCTGGAGCTCGCCATCGCGGACGGCCTGGCCGAGGGCGTCCGCAATGGCGGCGTAGACGGGACCCCCGCGGCCGCGGGCGCGATCCACCCATCCCAGGTTAGACTTCGCAGCGATCAAGCTTGCGCTCCACACTATTGATCCATACAATATATAAGCATTGTATGGTATGCTAAGCCCATTGTATGGAAGGCGCTCGCAATGATCACTCCCGCACCTCGCCTCTCGTCGCTCCGAGTTGGCCTTCGCTGCCGCTGCCCGCGATGTGGCGAGGGCCGACTGTTCCGAGCCTTCCTGAAGATCGACGACCGCTGTGAAGCCTGCGGCCTCGACTTCGGCTTCGCCGATCCGGCGGACGGCCCAGCCTTCTTCGCCATGACGGCGGTCGGAATCGTCGTCACCACGGTCTGGGGGATCTGGGCGGCGACCGTACATCCGCCGATCTGGGCCCAGTTTGCGGTCGTGATCCCGGCGCTGCTCGTCGGCTGTCTGGCGACGCTGCAGCCGATCAAGGCCTGGCTGGTGGCGGAGCAGTACGTGCACAAGGCCGAGGAAGGCCGCTGGGCCAGCGTCGGCGCGCACGGCAAAGCGCCCGACAGCTACAAGCGAACGGGTTTCTAGGGCGCGATCCAACGATCGGGCGATTCCGCCTGATGGCAGCGTGCTCTAGGCCGCCTGCAGGCGGCGCTTGAACATCGAGAGAACGCGCTCCCAGCAGCGTTCGGCGGCGACCTTGTCGTAGGCCGGACGGCCCGGGAAGGCGAAGCCGTGGTCGGCGCCCGGATAGACCTCGACCTCGGTCTTGGGCGCGTAGGACCTGGCCGCCAGGTCAAGCGCCTCGACCATCTCCAGCGGCGACCAGTCATCCTTCTCGGCGCAGGCGAAATAGAACTCTGCGGTCGCCTTGCCGAGCGCCAGATGCGGGCTGTCGTCGCGGTCGGTGACCAGCCGCACACCGTACACCGAGGCCGCGGCGCCGATCCGCTCCGGGTGACGCGCGGCGAAATTCACCGCGTAGGGACCGCTCATGCAGTAGCCGACGCAGCCGGCTCGGCCCGGGCTCGCCGCGGGGTCGCGATCGGCGTAGTCCAACAGCGCATCGGCGTCGTCCATGACATCGCGCGCCGAAAGCGCGCTCGATGGCCCGAAGACTGCGTGCCTGGCCTCCTCGGCGGGGCCGGCCGAGACCAGGGGCGAGGTCTCGCATTCGGTGCGGTAGTAGAGGTCAGGCAACATCACATAGTAGCCGACAGTCGCCAGCCGCCGCGCCGCGTCGCGCAGTTCCTCGCGCATGCCGATGGCGTCCATGAACACCATGACGAGCGGATGCGGCCCCTCGCGCTCCGGGTGGGCGATGAAAGTCGCCGTCGCGCCGGCCGACGTGGGGACATCAACCGTCTGCTCGATCATTTGCGCCTCCGCGCGCCCGCCCCCTCAGACAAACGCCCGGTTAGGCAACGAAGACGCGGCGCATTGGATGCGCGGGCCGCGGACTTAACGTTTGAGCGGTTCCACAACGTTAAGCCGTCGCACCGTCAGCTCGTCGACCTCCAGCCGCTTGATGCGCACCCGGCCCACGGCCAAGCGACCGATCGCCAGGCTCCCAACGGCGATCGCGCCGATCGCGAGCGCGCCCAGCGCGGCCGCGCCAAGCGCGCCGGCGCCGAGCGCCACGGCTTTGCGTTGTCCGGTCGGGGCGAGCTCGCTCATGCCTTAGCCTTTCCGGCGTTGATCCAGCGCGGCGCGGAGATCGGCCATCACGCTTCCCCAATCGCCGGATCGCGGCTGGCGGAACATGCGAACCGACGGATACCAGGGCGAGGGCGAACCGTCGTGCGGCCAGCGCCAATCGCCGACGCGACACAGCAGCACCCAGCAGTCGCGGCCCATTGCGCCGGCCAGATGCGCGACGGCGGTGTCCACGGCGATCACCAGGTCGAGCCGATCGATAATGCGCGCGGTCTCGGCCATGTCGCAAGCGCCGCTATCCTCCGGCGCCAGGCTGGTCACGCCGGACCAGGACAGGGCCTGGGCGACCAGCGTGTCCGGCAGCGAGCGGTTCCGGTCGTTCCCGTGGTGCGGGTTGCCCTTCCCGACGAACCCCACGCCCGCCAGCCCCGACGGACGACTCGGCAGATAGGGCGCCCCGGGGATCGTCTCGAACGTCACCCCGAGCCTCCCCGGCAGCGAGCCCGCCATGATCCAAGCGTCGTGCCGCGCGATGTCGACATCGCCGGCGGCGGGAATGACGTTGAAGCCCGCGGCCCGGAACAGGTTCGCCAGCACCGGCGCGCAGATCAGGGTGACGTCGATCCCGCGCGCCTTCAGTTGAGGCAGGAAGCGCGCGAACATGATCTGGTCACCGAGCCCCTGCTCGGGCAGCACCAGCAGCGAGCGGATCGCCTCGCCGCGCCACTCGGGGAAGCTGAGCCGCTGGTTCCACTCCAGCCGTGAGCGGCGATACTCGTAAGACGGCCACGCTTCGGCGTAGCGGTTCTGCCGCAGCAGGGTGAAGGCCAGGTGCCACTGCAGCAACGCGTCGCCGGGCGACTGCGCGAGCGCCTGGCACAGCAGGTCTTCGGCCTCGCCGAACCGTTCGGCGGCCTCCTGCAGCATGACGGCGACATTGGCGGTCATCTCCGGCCCGGGCGCCGCCTTCAGCAGGCCGCGCCATAGCTCCTCGCCGCGTTCGGGCCGCCCCCCCAAATAGGCTTTCGCCGCCAGATTGACGACGTCCTCGGCGGTCAGCGGCTTGGGCGTAACATTGGGCTCGGACAAGGTTCGCCTCGGCGGATTCGCTTGGGGAAGGCGATCATTGAAGCCGAGGCGCCGCGAACACAAGCGTGGCGAAAGGGAACAGACCGCGGCTCAGGCAGCCTTCTGCAGTTCCTGCTTCACCCGTTCCGCCAGGGTCTTGATGTCGATCGGCTTGGGCAGGAAGGAAATGTTCTGCTCGCCCTCCAGCAGGTCGGAGAACTCCGACTCTGCATAACCGGAGATGAACATCACCGGCGCCTCGCCGAGGTACGGCCGCGCCTGCTTGAGCAGGTCCGGCCCCTGCATGCCTGGCATCACCACGTCGGAGATCATCAGGTCGATCTCGCCCGCATGGGTCTCGGCGAGCTCCAGGGCTTCCTCGCCGCTGGCCGCCTCGATCACCTCGTAGCCGCGGGCGCGCAGCAGCTTGGCGGCGACGCCGCGCACCGCATCTTCGTCCTCCACGAACAGGATGCGGCCGGCTCCGGATAGGTCGCGGGCGACCGCGCGCTTCGGCTGCGGCGGCGGCGCCGGCGCGGCGTTGGCCGGCTGATGATGGACCTGCAGGAAGATGCGGAAGGCGGTGCCCTCGCCGACCCGGCTGTCCAAGTGAATGTAACCATCCGCCTGCCGCACGATGCCGTAGACGGTGGCGAGGCCCAGGCCCGTCCCCTCGCCCACCGGCTTGGTGGTGAAGAAGGGCTCGAAGATCTTGTCGCGGATCTCCGGCGGGATGCCGGGCCCGTCGTCGGCCACCTCGATCAGCGCCTGTTCGCCGCGGGCGTCGGCATAGCCGAGCTGGATCGCCTGCTCCTCGGTGAGCCGCGCGGTGCGGATCTTCACTTGCCCGCCGCCGTGCGCGCGAACCGCATCGCGGGCGTTGACCGCCAGGTTCATCACCGCGGTCTCGAGCTGGCTACGGTCGATGCGCACCTGCGGCAGGTTGCGGCCATACTCGGTGGCGAGCTTGACGTCCTCGTAGAGCACCCGGCGCAGCAGCACCTCGAACTCGCTGATCAGTTCGCCCAGATCGAGGATTTCGCGCTGCACCGTTTGCTTGCGCGAGAAGGCCAGGAGCTTGCGTACCAGATCCGCCGCTCGGGTGGAGGTCTGGCGGATCTCGTTCAGGCCCTCGTACGACGGGTCGCCCACCGGGTGGCGCGACGCCAGCACGTCGAGCTGCATGAAGATGGCGGTGAGCAGGTTGTTGAAGTCGTGCGCCACGCCGCCGGCCAGCTGGCCGATCGCCTGCATCTTCTGGCTCTGAGCGAGTTGCAGCTCGATCTGCTTCTGCTCGGAGACGTCGACCAGATAGGCCACCCAGCGCGAACCGCCCTTCGACAGATAAAGGTGGGCGATCCGCGACGGATCCTGCGCGAGCCGCACTTCCAGCGGCGCTGCACCGGCATTGCCGGCCGCGAGGCGCTGGGCCGCATCTGCCCGGCTGGCGGCTTCGATCAGTTCGCCGAACGTCTGGCCGGGCTCGCCGCCGCCGACCGCCTTCAGGGTCGGATTGGCTTCGACGATGGTGGCGGCGAACGGATCCTCGCCCTCCAGCAGGGCCGCGCCGAACGGCGAGGCCGCGGCAAAGGCGTCGAGCACCTTGGGCGGCGGCGCGCCGGCCTGCGCGATGCCATTGATGACTTCCAGGGCCGCCGTCGGCAGCGCCAGCGCTCCCCGGCCTTCGCCCTCGACCCGGACCAGGAAACGGCGCGGCCCAAGCGGCGTCACCACGCAGTTTCGCTCCGTCCCGCCCAGCCGCAGGGCCGTACGCCCCGCTTCGCCGCGCCGCGCCGCGCTCAGCGCCGCGAACAGGCTGACCGCGGCAGGACCCGTCTTCGGCAGGCGCGCCGCCGCGCCGACCGAGGCGAGCCAGGCCTTGTTCATCGCCTGCAGGCGGCCGTCGACGGCGGCGAGCGCCGCGGGTTCGTCCAGCGCCTCGAGCAGCCGCTCGGGGGAAAGTTCAGGTTCGGCCGCGGGTTCGGCGGCGCTGCGCAGCACGAAGAGGCCGAGGCAGGCGACGCCCGCCAGGCCGGACAGCAGCAGCAGCATGGCGGTGAGCTGGGCGCTGGAGCGCAACGCCACCCATCCGGTGAAGCCGACGGCGAGCAAAAAGAAGCCGACCGCCGCGCTGGTCAGCGCGTCGACTTTGCGGCGCTCGCCCTTGGCGGACTTCGGCCCCGGCATCGTCTCGCTCGCGATCACCTCTTGCGCAAATCCCGGCGCGCGCATCCGCCCAACCGATTCGGTCATGTCATTGTCTCATAGCGGGAGCGCCGTGGCACGGCGTCGGCTTTGTTTCAGGATGAAGCCGATGATTTTCGCCACCGCCTCGTAATGAGCGGGCGGAATCATGTCGTCGATCTCCACCACCGCGTAAAGCGCACGCGCCAACGGAGGATCCTCGATCACCGGCACCTTATTTTCCTTGGCGACATCGCGGATTTTCAACGCGATGGCGTCCATGCCTTTTGCGACGCACATCGGGGCCTCGTCTTCGCCCTGCACATACTTCAGCGCCACGGCGTAGTGGGTCGGATTCATCACCACCACCGTCGCCTTCGGCACCGCCTGCATCATCCGGCGACGGGCGCGCTCGATGCGAATCTGCTTCTGGCGCGCCTTCACGTGAGGGTCGCCTTCGGTGTTCTTGAACTCTTCCTTGAGCTCTTCCTTGCTCATCCGCATGCGCGCCATGAAGCGCTGCTTCTGCACGAACCAGTCAGCGCCGGTGATCACCAGCAGCAGCCCCATGATCGCGAACACCAGCCGGCGCAGCAGGTCGGCCAGGAACGGCAGGATGGCCGAAGGCTCAAGGGTCGCGAGCTGCGCCATCTGCGACAGGTGCGGCTTCAGCATCCACCAGGCGAGAAGCGCGGTGATGGCGACCTTCAGCAGCGACTTGGCCCAGTGGATGAGCCCGTCGAGGCCGAAGATCCGCTTGAGCCCCTGCATCGGCGACAGCTTGTTCCACTCGGGCTTCAACTTGTCCGGCGTGAACATCAGCCCGGTCTGAGCCAGGTGGCCCGCAACGCCGGCGAGGCTCGCCGAGAGCAGCACGAGAAGCACCGCCGGCAGCGCGGCCTTCAGGGCGTGGCGGGCGACATCCATCCCGCCCTGCCCCTCGATCTGGATCGACTGTGGGTGGGCCAGGAACGGCATCAGCTGGGTCGCCAGGTTGCGGCAAATCCAGCCGCCGCAGATCGCCAGCACCGAGACGCTAGCGGCCAGCGAAGCGAGCTGGGGCAATTCCGGGGTCTTGGCGACGTCACCCTTCTCCCGCGCCTGCTCGAGTTTCCGCGGTGTCGGTTCCTCTGTGCGGGAAGCGCCTTCGTTCTCCTCGGCCATGTCAGGCGAACACCCTGATCAGGTCGCGGTAGCGGTCGAGGAAGACCATGCCGATCACGCCCAGGCTGAGCGCGAACACCGAAAGCGTCGTCAGCACCAGCAGCGGGGATGCGACGAAGAACACCTGGAACTGCGGCATCACCCGGCCGACCAAGCCGGTGGCGATGTTGAAGATGAAGGCGAACACCATCACCGGCGCCGAGAGCTGCACGCCGAGCGAGAACGCGCGGCTCATGGTCTGCACCGCCAACTGCACCGCGTCCGCCGTCGGCACCATCTTGTGGAACGGGAACAGGGAGTAGGAGCGCACGATCGCGCCGATGAACATGTGGTGCAGGTTGGCGCTGAAGACCAACACGAGGGCGAACAGGCCCAGGAAGGTGGCCAACGTCGCCGACGGCTGCGCCTGCCCGGGATTGGCGGTCTGTGCGAAGGACAGGGTGGTCTGGATGGAGACGATCTCGCCGGTCACCGCCAGCACCGCCATGAACATGCGCAGGATCGCGCCGATCATCAGCCCGATCAGGGTCTCGCGGATGATCACGCCCGCCATGTCGCCAGAGCTCGTCGGCAAGGCTTCGGCGCCCGGGCTCAGCACAGGGAACAGCGCCAGCGTCATCACCAGCGCCAACGCCAGCCGCACCCGCGCGGGCACGTAAGTCTCGCCGATGCCGGGGATCAGCATCAGGATCGCGCCGAGCCGGGCGAAGATCAGCCCGGCGACGAAGACCTGTTGGGCGGGGGCGTAGTGCTCCATGTGCGGGGCCTTGGCCCCTTACATCGCCGCGATGCGAGCGGCGATGTTGCGCATGAAGCCGCTCATCAGCGCGCCCATCAGCGGCAGGAACACCAGCAGCGAGACGAACACCGCGACGATCTTCGGCGCGAACACCAGAGTCTGCTCCTGCACCTGGGTGAGCGCCTGCACTAGGCCGATGCCGACTCCGACGATCAGGCCCACGATCAGCACCGGCGCCGACAGCTGGATGGTGAGCCAGATGGCGTCGCGGCTGACGTCCAAGACTTCCGCGCCATTCATCGCACCACTCCTCTTACGCCTACGGAATCGCCTGTGTGATCAGGCCCTTCCGGTCTGCGGGATCATGGTTAACGAAGGGCTACTTTCGTTAACGCGCTGGGCAGGATTTGCCGAGCGATGGCGCCTCAGCGGAGGTTAAGGCGCCGCTCCAGATCGGCGGAGGCCTGCTTCGGCGTCGCCTTGTCCTGGTCGCGGTCGACGCTGAGGTTGGCGGCGCGCATGGCCTCGACGGGGATGGCGCCGATCAGCGGCTTGAGCGCGGCGCGCAGCCGCGCGTCACCCGCGCGTCTCGGCGAGATCAGCACCACCGCGTCGTAGGGCGGGATTGCGCCCTTCGGGTCCTGCAGCACGACCAGCCGGTCGGCGGCGATTCGCCCGTCGGAGGAGAAGGCGCTGATCACGTCGACGTCGCCGCCGGCCAGTGCGCGGTACATGAAGGTGGGCTGGTAGGACCGCTGGGACTTGAACTTCACGCCGTAGGCCGCCGCGACGCCCTTCCACTCCGGCCGCGTGAGGAACTCCAGGTCCGCGCCGAGCGTCAGTTGCGGCGCACGCCCCGCGAGATCGGCAAGGCTCGTCACGCCCAACGCCGTCGCGCGATCCTGGCGCATCGTCAGCGCATAGGCGTTCTCGAACCCCAGCGAGCCCAGCACCGTGACGCCGTCGCGCCGCTTCAGCTCGGCGGCGAGCTGGCGCAGCACCTCGGCGCGGCCCGGATTGTCGGTTCGCTGCAGGACATTGGTCCAGAGCGTACCCGAGTAGTCGACGTAGGCGTCGATCTCGCCCGCGGCCAGCGCGCGGTAGATCACCGCCGAGCCCAAGCCCTGCTTCAGCTCGGCGTCCGCGCCGGCGCGCTGCAGTCGATCCGCCATCAGTTCGGCCAGGATGTACTGCTCGGAGAAGTTCTTGGCCCCGAGCGCGTAGGCCGGGCGCGCGCCTGCGCCCACCAGCGGCGCAAGCGCCAGCGCCACGCCGGCCGCCAACCCGCCGAGCCCGACGGCGATGCGCATGGGCTTGCGAATCCGCAGGCCGGTCTCCGCCAAGCCGAGCAGCTGATCTGCAGCGAGCGCCAGCGTCGCCGACGCCGCGCAGCCCACCAGCACGTCGATCCAGTTCTCGGTCTGCAGCCCGGAGAAGATGTAGTTGCCGAGGCTGGTCTGGCCGACTGGGGTGGAAAGAGTCGCGGCTCCGATGGTCCAGACCGCGGCGGTGCGCACTCCGGCCATGATCACCGGCGCGGCGAGCGGCAGCTCCACGCGCCAGAGCCGCTGGGCGCGGGTCATGCCGACGCCGTCCGCAGCCGCCAGCACCGCGGGGTCCACCCCGCCCAGGCCGACGCTGGCGTTCCTCAGGATCGGCAGCATCGAATAGAGCGTCAGCGCCAAAAGCGCCGGCAGAAATCCCAGCGCCGAGAAGCCGCGCCCGAACGCCGCCTCGGTCAGCGCCGAGAGCGCCAGCAGCAGCGGATAGAAGAGCGCCAGCAGCGCCAGGCTGGGGATCGTCTGCACCAGGCTCGATCCCGCCAGCAGCGGCCACCGCAGGCGCGGATTGCGGCTCGCCGCGACCGCCAGCGGCAGGCTGATCACCACGCCGAGCGCCAGCGCCGCGGCGGACAGCGCCACGTGCCAGGCGAGATAGTCCGGCAGCAGCGCCAGGGCGGCGGCGAGGCGCGGGCTCAAGCGCCGCTCCCCGCAAGCCGGGCGCCTAGCCGCTCCGCCTGGCGGCGCGGCGCCTCCAGCATGGCGAGAACCTGCGGATCGGCGGTGGTGGCTATGAGCTCGCCCGGCGCGCCGTCGGCGACGATGCGGCCCTCACGCAGCACGACGATGCGGTCGGCCAGCAAGATCGCCTCGCCCATGTCATGAGTGACCATAAGGGTGGTTAGGCCCAGCCGCTCGTGCAGCGCGCGATAGTCTGCGCTCAAGGCGTCGCGGGTCAGGGGGTCGAGCGCGCCGAACGGCTCGTCCATCAGCACGATCGCAGGCTCGGCGGCCAGCGCGCGGGCCACGCCCACCCGCTGCCGTTGGCCGCCGGAAAGCTCGGAGGGCATCCGCTCCGCCAGTTCGCGCGGCAGGTTCACGAGGTCGAGCAGTTGACCGACCCGCTCAGAGATGCGCGGCTTCTCCCAGCCCAGCAGCTCCGGTGTGATGGCGATGTTGCGGCCGACGCTCAGATGCGGGAACAGCCCCACCTCCTGGAAGACGTAGCCGATCCCGCGCCGCAGGATGTGCGGCTCGATCGTGCGGACATCCTCTCCGCCGACGCGCATCTCCCCGGCGTCAGGCTCGACCAGCCGGTTCACGGTCTTCAGGAGCGTAGTCTTCCCGGACCCCGAGGCGCCCACCAGGGCGACGAACCCGCCACGCGCGACGGAGAGTGAGTCGATTGCAAGCGCCTTGGTCCGGCCGAAACGCTTCTCCACCCCCCGGATCTCGATCGCCGTCTGCGCCATGGGGTGAGGCTAGCATGGCGTGGCGACGGGCGCCCTCTCCCCCGAGCGCAGCGAGAGGTGGAGAGGGTTCGGAGAGGGCGGCGCGGAGCGATCAGCTGACGCCGGGTCGCGCAGCCGTAGTCCTCGACACGACGTTGCAGAGGCCGCACCGCCGTGCCGCCCTCACCCAACCCTCTCCCTCTCCGCTTCGCAGGGGGAGAGGGCCTTAGATCGGCATGCGCATGATTTCCTGGTATGCGCTGATCACCTGGTCGCGAACCGCCATCACGGTCTCCAGGCTGGTCTCCGCCGCGGAGATGGCGGTGACCACGTCGACCAGTTCGGCCTTGCCGGCGACCTGCGCGGCGATCTGGCCTTCGGCGTGCCGCGAGGACTGCACCACGTCGCTCATGGTCGACTTCAGGATGTCGCCAAAGCCGCCGACGCCGGACGCCTCGCCCGCGGCGCTCGGCATCTGTCCGCCCGCGGCCTTCTGGACGTCGGCGTAGGCCTTGGCTGCGGAGAGCGCGCTGATCATCGCCTAAGCCCTATCGCTTCAGCAGGTCGAGCGTGCGCATGTCCATCGCCCGCGAGGTTTCGATCACGTTCAGGTTGGCTTCGTAGGCGCGCTGCGCCTCGCGCATGTCTAGCGCCTCGACCAGCGCGTCGACGTTTGGCTCCTTGACGTAGCCTTTGGCGTCCGCCGCCGGATTGCCAGGCTCGTAGGTCGACTTGAAGTCGCGCTTGTCCGGCTCGACGCGGGCCATGGAGACGCCCTGGGCGCCGGACACCTCGGTCGCCTTGAACACCGGGATCTGCCGGCGATAGGGGTCGCCGCCTGGCGTGCGCGCCGTCGAGTTCGCGTTGGCCATGTTCTCGGCGATGATCCGCATCCGCGCCTGCTGGGCGCGGAGCGCGGAGGTGGCGACCGCCATGGTGACGCCGCTGGAGGATTTGATCTCGGCCATCTAGCTCGCCCTCAGCGTCCCGGCGCGCGGGAGGCCAGTTTCAGGAGGCCCAGCGACTTCTGATAGAAGCTGATGGCCGCGTCGTAATTCATCCGCGCGTCGGTCAGCTCGAGCATCTGGTCTTCGAGCGAGACCGCGTTGCCGTTGAGCGTCGTCTCCGAGTCGCGCCCGGTGGTCTGCATGAACTTGCCTGAGCCGTTGGCGCGCTGCGTCTTGAGCTGCATGTGGTTCGGTTGGGTCGCCACCGGTCCCGACTGCGCCTGCAGCTTCACGTCGAAGCTGAACGGCTTCAGGTCGTGCGGCCGGTAGCCGGGGGTGTCGGAATTGGCGACGTTCTGGGCCACCAGCCGCTGCTTGTCGGACAGGTAGCCCAGGCGCCCACGCAGCATGGCGAACAGCGGAATCTGCGACAGGTCCATGGTCGAACATGGTGAATAAACAGGGTTAATCAGCCCTTAATCAGACTCGCTCCACCTCCTGCTTTCGATCGCAAACGTCGAGACCCGCAGAAGCGACATGGACTTCGCCGACTTCCTCCGCGCAGCCTTCGCGCTCGCCCTCACCCTGGGGCTAATGGGCCTCTGCGCCGTGGCGCTTAGGCGCTTCGGACCCGATGCGCTGGCAAGGCTTTCCACGCACAAGGCCGAGCGCCGGCTGGCTGTGGTCGAGACGCTGGTGCTCGATCCCTCGCGGCGGCTGGTGCTGGTCTCCTGCGACGGGCGCGAGCAACTGCTGCTGCTGGGCGAAGGCCGCGCGCTGGACGTCATCGCAGCGAAGGAGAGCGCCTGATGCGGGCGCTTCTGAAGGCGATCGGCACGCTTCCGATCGAAGACTGGCGTCGCGCCGCGGGCCTGGCGGCGTTGATCACGCTGGGCAGCATGATCTTCCCGGCCGCCGCCGCCGCCCAGGCGGTGAACATCAATCTCGGCACCGGCGCAGGCCTGACCGAACGCGTGGTCCAGCTGATCGGTCTGATGACGGTGCTGTCGCTGGCGCCGTCGATCGTCATCATGACCACTTCGTTCGTGCGGATCGTGGTCGTGCTCTCGCTGCTGCGCACGGCGCTCGGCCTGCAGCAAAGCCCACCCAACTCGGTGATCGTCTCGCTGGCGCTGTTCCTCACCGCCATCGTCATGGGCCCGACGCTGGAGCAGTCCTACCAGCAGGGCGTGAAGCCGCTACTCGACAAGCAGATGGAGCTGCCGCAGGCGTTCGACGCCGCGGGCGGGCCGGTGAAGCGCTTCATGCTCACTCAGGTCGATCCCGACGACCTGGCGCTGTTCGTGCGCCTCTCGCGCATTCCGAATCCCGCCAACGCCGCCGCCACGCCGATCCGGGTGGTGACGCCGGCCTTCATGATCTCCGAGCTGAAGCGGGCGTTCGAGATCGGCTTCCTGCTGTTCGTGCCCTTCCTGGTCATTGACCTGGTGGTCGCCAGCGTGCTGATGAGCATGGGCATGATGATGCTGCCGCCGGTGACGGTGTCGCTGCCGTTCAAGCTGATCTTCTTCGTCCTGGTGGACGGCTGGCGGCTGGTGTGCGGCAGCCTCGTGGAGAGCTTCCACCCGAGATGATTCCGCCCCCGCTTCGCGGGAGAGGATCTACCCCTTGGCGGCTGCGCTCGGCGCTTGCGCCTGCTTCGCGCCGGGGGCGGGTTTGGCGCCTGGCTTGGCGGGGCCGACCGGCGCGCGGGCGGTGCGGAAGCGGTCCTTCATCTTCGCCACCCAGCCGGAAAAGATCTCGTTGTCGGCGCTGATGCGGCCGAAGTCGGCGACGCTCAGCGGACCGGATGGATCGCCTGACAGCGCCACGCGCAGCGCCTCGGGATTGCGCGACTGGTCGAAGTAGCGCTGGTAACGGCCGTTCAGACGGGCGAGCGCGCCCGCATCGCCGGCCAGACTGTAGGCGACGCCAGCTCGCAACAGCTTGCCTTCCTCGTCGCCGGAGAGGGGCTCGGGATTGTCGAACCGACGGCCGAGAGATTTCTCGAACATCGGGCCGGCGGCGGCCCAGCTTTTCTGCTTCCAGAGGATCTCGGCGCGCAGCTCCTGAGCGTCGGCCGAGGCGTCCTTCCCGAGGATTTCCAGCGCCGCGTCATAGCGGCCGAGCGCGGTCCAGGCCCTGGCCTCCACCAGCCGCCGCTCGGCGGCCAGCGCGGTGGGCAGCACCGTGGTGCGAGAGGCGTTGATCGCCTGCAGCGCCGGCTCGGCCCTGCGGTCCATCAGATAGATCACCGCCAGGTCGGTGGCGACCTGGGCGCGTGGCACGCCCTCCAGCCGGTTGTCGGCCTGGTACTTCAAGAGCTCGGCGGCCTGCGGCAGCAGGTCGACGTCGATCAGCCGGCGCACCAGCTTGCGCACCATCAGGTCGCCGTCGGCGCCCAGCGGCGTCAGCTCCTTGAAGTCGTAGAAAAGGGCTAGCGCCTGAATCGGTTCCAGCCCGTCGGCCGTGCCGTCCAGGAACAGCGAGCGGAAGGCGTCGGAAAGGTCGGCCTGAAGCTGCACCGCCTCGGGCAAGTTGGGCAGCCGCCCACCGGTCGAACGCAAAGCCTCCAGCGCCTCGCGATAGCGGCCTTGGGCGATGTAGAGCTGACCGAGCGCGCGGATGGTCTCCAGCTCAGTGGCGTCGCCGCGCCAGCGGTAACGCAGGTTGTCGTAGACCAGCGCCGCCTGCTGCGGCGTGATCTTGCCCAGCTCGGCGCGGATCAGGGTCGCGCGCAACTGCGCCGGCGTGGCGAGCGAATCGAGCGGCGCGCCGGAGATCGCCTGGTAGATCGCGAGCGCGCGGTCTTTGTGGCCCTCGGCCTCCAGCACGCGGGCCTGCAGCAGCCGGGTCTCGAGTTGCTCGAGGGAATCCAATTTCTCGGAGAGGGCCAGGCGAATGCGGGCGTCGGCCGAGACCAGATCGCCCTGGCGCAGCGCCGCTTCGGCGTCGGCGCGGGCGAAGCGCGCCTTCCAGGTCGGCGAGAACAGGGCGTAGGCCTGCGCGCCCTTGGCGAACTGGCCGCGCACCTCGCCCCACTGCCCCTGCCTGGAGGCGATCAGCGCCCGCCACAGCGCCGCGGAGGGATCGTCCGCCAGGGCCGGCGAGGAGAAGTCGGCCGAGGCTTCCTGATAGCGGCGAGCCATCACTCGCGCTGCGCCGCGCAGGCCACGGAACTCGGCGTTCTCCAGCAGCTCGGGGCTGGCGCGGCCGGCGGCGTTGAGCACGCCGATGGCCTCGAAGGCGAGTTCGGAGCCGACCAGGAAACGCGCGAGCGCCATGCGCGCCGCCGCCGGCGCGTCGTGGTCTTTCGCCGCGCCGACCTCGGCCGTCGCCTTGTCGAGCAGCGCGTTGTAGCGCGGCAGGAACCCGCCCTCGCCGGTCTGCGGCCAGTGGTCGTAGTCCACCAGCGCCGGCATCGCCGCGGGCTGCGGCGTCCCCAGCGCGTCCTGCCGCCGCCGTTGCGAAGCCCACGCCGAGGACAACGACAAGCCGCCCGGGCGGGTGAAACGCACGATGTCGCCTTCGCGGGCGACGCTCAGATCCTCGACCCGCGGCTCGACCGCCAGGCCCTGGACCGAGGGCAGGAAGGCCATCTGCACATAGTCGCGCCGAGCGCCCAGCCCCTTCGAGGGACCGAGCGCCGTGACCACGGTGAGCGCGTCGCCTGCGTCCGGGTCGGCCACGCGGATGACCCGCGTCGCGCCGGCCAGTGAGGCCTTCAAGGCTGCTGGCCCGCTATCCAGGTCGCGCTGCAGGCGGACGATAGAAGGCTGGTCCTGCGCGCCCGGGCCGAGCGCGATGGTCCAGGTGGAGCCCTGCGCCACGGCGAACAGCGGCACGTTGGGCGCCGCCTCGATGCGCAGCGCCGAATAATCGGTCCCACGATAGGCTTGCAGGGCGCGAAGCTGCGTGACGCCGCGCGGCGCGCCGGAGATGTCCAAGGTGGCGGCCGCGTCGAACACCACCCACACCGCATTGCCTCGCCGGAACACCGCTGCGCCGGCGGGGTTCGCCCAGGTGAAGCTGAGCAGCACCTGGCCCGAGTTGACGGCGGTCTCCATCTTGACCTTGCCGCCGGCCGGGACCGGGTTGGGGCGGGCGGGCTCAGGCTCGGCCGGCGCGATGGTCGCCTCGGCGGTCTTCAACGCGGCAGGCGTGGGCTCGGGCGCGGGCTTGGCGAAGACGTTGACGAAGGTGGCGCCGTCGGCCTCGCCGACCTTGGCGTCGGCGTCTTCGGCCAGCGTCAGCACCAGCTCCAGGCGCCCGCCGGCATGACGCTTCTCCGCCGACTTGATCCAGCGCGGCGGTGCGTTGCGCAACCGGGCAATGTCCGGGTCGGCGTCGCGGCCGAAGCGGAAGGTCAGCGTCTGGCCCTCGCGCACCGCCTTGGCCTGGCCGCCCTTGCCGCGCCAGTGGAACTCGACGCGCGAGAAGGTCTCAGCCTGGGCGACGCGAACGTCGAGGGCGTCGCCTGCGCCGGCCGCAGGCTTGGCGGCGGGCGCCGCAAAGCCGACCGGCGTCGCCACGCCTGCGATGCAGACCGCCGCGACGCTGGAGCGCAGAGCCTGGCGCAGGCTCACGGGGTCACCCCGCGGGGGCCGCCGGCGGCGCGGCGGTGGAGGCCGGCGCGGACGCAGCAGGCTTGGCCACGGCTGGCGCGGGCGCCGCCTTGGCCTCGGCGTTGGCGGGCGCGGTCTTGCGCGGCGCTGGCTTGGCTTGCGCGCGTTTCGCAGGCGCTTTGCGCGGTGCGGCGGCCTTCGGTGCGGCCTCGACCGGATCGGCCGACGCCTGCGTCGCCGCGGCGCCTGGCGCGGTGGAGATCTTGTCGGCGGCCTTGGCGGCCGCAGCTTGAGCGCCCTCGGCCTTGGCCTTGGCGTCGAGGAAGCGGGCGGCCAGGCCTTCGGTCAGCTTCTTCGCCTCGGTGGGCGGCATCTGGGCCACGATCGCCGACAGCGAGCGCTCCTTCATCTTGGCCGCGATCGGCAGGCGGACGGAATCATCCAGCAACACGAAGCGCGGCGCGGCGTCCTTTGGCTTCATGCCTTCGAAGACCTTCACCAGGCGGTCGATCTCCGGCCCCTGCTTGGCGTCGGCCTCCTTCAGCAAGCCCTGGATGTCGGCCTTCAGGCCGGTCAGCGCCTTCACCTTGGCGTCGAGTTTGGCCTCGGCGGCGGTCATCAAGGCCAGCTGGGTGTTGAGGTCGCTCTCGCGCTGGTCGAGCTGACCGCGGCGCGCGCCCAGGCTCTGCAGCACCTGCAGCTCCGCGGGCGATAGGCCGGCCTCCTTGGCGAGCTCAGCGGCGGTCGGCGCGCAGACCGGGCGCGCCGGCTTGGGCGGCGCCGGCGCCGCGGCCTTGGCGACAGCGTCTGCCGCGGCGCCGGTGGCCGCGGCCTTGTCCTTCTCGCCCTTGGCGGCGGGCTTGGCCGCGCCCTCGGCGAAGGCCTTGGCGCCCGACAACAGGTCCGGCAGTTCGCGCGCGCCCGAGAGCGCATTAATCGCCAGGACGCCGCCCGCGGCGACGCCGATCAGCGGCAGGACGCGAGGCATCTTCATCGGCGGACTCCGCGGAACGGCGGCTCGGGCGCCGGATCATCGAACAGGTCGTCCTCGAAGGCGGGCTTCGGACGCGCGACGGGCTCGCGACGAACCAGCCGTTCGGGCTTGGCGCGCGCCTCGCGGGCCGCGGCGAGCAGCGCGCCCAATCGGCGCTCCTGGCCCAAATCGAGCTCGTCCTCATCGCGTGCACGGGACGCGGCGGCGGCCGTCCGCGGCGGCGGCGTTGGCGCCGTCGGCGCAGCCTGGGTCAGCTTCTCGAGCTTGGCGGCGAGCGCGCGGCCCTTTTCGATGCGGTCGGCCAGCAGGTCGATGGCTTCGTCGGTCGAGGCGCGCAGGTCGGCGAGCCCCTGCTCGGCGCGCGCCGCGGCCGTGTTCAGCTCGCGCACCGCCACCGCGAACCTGTCGTGGCTGTCCCGCAGGCTCTTCAGCCGGCGGTTGAGCCGCCAGCCCATGGCGAGCGCCGCCGCAAGCAAGGCGGCCAGCAGCACGTTCATCGCCAGCGCGACGATGCTCATGGGAACCTCTGCAGTACTTGCCGGGCGTTCGGCGCCAATGGGGCTTCGACGCGCACGGCGATGTGGGCGTTGCGCCGGCCCATGCGACCGCGGGTCAGTGGGATGGCGCCGGCCTTCAGCTCGATCAGGCTGTCGGGCGTGGCGTTCAGCATCATGGTGTCGCCGACCTTGAGGTCCAGCACCTCTTTTAGGGAGAGCTGCTGTTCGTCGAGCACGGCGCGGACCTCGACGTTCGTGGTCCAGAGCTCGGTCGCCAGGTGGCCTTCCCAGATGTTGTCGCGCCCGAACTTCTCCCCCATGAACTGCTGCAGCAGCATCTTCCGGATCGGCTCGAGCGTGGCGTAGGGCAGAAGGAGCTCGATTCGGCCACCGCGGTCTTCCATGTCGATGCGCAGCTTGACCAGGATGGCTGCGTTCGGCGGTCGCACGATGGCGGCGAACCTGGGGTTGGTCTCCAGCCGGTCGAGGGTGAAGGTCACCGGCGTCAGCGGGTCGAACGCCTCGCGCATGTCGCCCAGTACGACCTCGACCATCCGCTGCACCAGCATCCGCTCGATGGTGGTGTAGGGCCGCCCCTCGATGCGCATCGCCGCGGTGCCGCGCCGGCCGCCCAGCAGCACGTCGACGATCGAGTAAATCAGGTTCGAATCGACCGTCATCAGGCCGAAGTTATTCAGCTGCTCGGCGCGGAACACCGAAAGGATCGCCGGCAACGGGATCGAATTCAGATAGTCGCCGAAGCGGATCGAGGAGATGTTGTCGAGGCTGACCTCGACGTTGTCCGAGGTGAAGTTGCGCAAGCTGGTGGTCATCAGCCGCACCAGGCGGTCGAAGACGATCTCCAACATCGGCAGGCGCTCGTAGGAGACGAGCGCGGAGTTGATGATGGCGCGGATGCCGGTCCGCTCTTCGGCCTCGTCGTCGGCGAAGTCGAAGCCGAGCAGGCTGTCGATTTCGTCCTGGTTGAGGATCCGCTCGGCCGCCAGGCCGTCGCCGGCGGGCGCCGTCGTCGCGGGCGGGCCACCCCCGGCCGCCCATTCCTCGTTGCCGTCTTCGGTTTCGTCCGCCATGCGTCGCCTGCGCCATCCAGCCCAAAGGGCTAGTTGATCAGCATCTCCTCGATCAGCACGGCGTTGGCCTTCTCCGGGGCCATCACCAGGTTCACGCGGCGCAGGATCTCCATGCGCAGTTGGTAGGAGCCCTGGCTGCCCGACAGGTCCTCGGGGCGCAGCTCGCGCAGGAAGGTCTGGAACATGTCCTGCAGACGCGGCATCGACGGCTCCAGGGCGTCGACCGCTTCCTGGTTCGGCATCTCCAGGGTGAGCTTCAGCTTCAGGAAGGTCGGCCGGCCATCGGCCGTCTGCATGTTCACGACGATGTCCGGCAGCGTGTAGAACAGCACCCCGTCAGGGCCCTCGCGCACGGTGGCGGCGCCCTTCTCGCCTTCCTTGCCGCCCTTGCCGTGCTCTTCCTTGCCCTTCTTTTCCTTCTTGTGCGGCTTCTTCTCGCCGTGGGCAGCCGGATCGTCCTTCGGTTTCAGCAACAGGAAGGCCGCGGTCCCGCCGCCGCCCAGCACCAGGACGGCCGCCACTGCGGCGATGATGATCAGCTTCAGCGGCGGCTTCTTCGTCGCCGCGCCGTCCTCACCGCCTTCGCCGTCCGCCTCTTCCGGCGGCGCTTCCTTGACCTTGGCCTCGGCCACGCGCGCGTTCCTTAGAATCTATAACCCGTCTCAATCGCGCCGCTTTGGTTAAGAAGCGGTTTTTAACCAGTCGGAAACCGGGGCCAGAGCTGCCCGGCGGAATTTGCCGACAGGCCCGCGTTAACCATTCTAGTGGCTGGAATTCTTTAGGATTTTCCCCTGGCCCGAAGCTTGCAGCGCCGTGGCGAAAAGGTCGCATCCACGGGCTTCCGCGTTAATGGACAACACTCTCTACGTCGCGCTCTCGAAGCAGATGGTGCTGCGCCGCGAGCTCGACATCGTGGCGAACAACATCGCCAACGCCGACACCACCGGCTTCAAGGTCGAGTCGCTGATGGAGTCGGCGCGCCCGTCGGCGCCCGCCTTCACCCTGCAGGGCCCGCGACCGGTGAAGTTTGTCGGCGAAGACGGTGTGGGGCGTGATTTCGGCCAGGGAAGCCTTCGCCAGACCGGTGCGTCGCTGGACCTGGGGATCGAGGGGCGCGGCTTCTTCCAGGTGACCACCGCCAACGGCCCGCGCTACACCCGCGACGGTCGCTTCCAGCTCGACGGCACGGGCAAGGTGGTGACCGAGGCCGGCGATCCGGTGTTGGATGACGGCGGCGGCGAGATTACGCTGAACCCGCAGGACGGCCCGGTGCTGATCGCCGAGGACGGGTCGATCTCTCAGGGCTCCTCACGGGTCGGCAAGATCGGCGTGGTCAACTTCACCACGCTCGCGACCCTGCAGAAGGTCGGCGACAACCTCTACCGCAACACCTCGAACCAGTCGCCCGAAGCGGCCGCCGGCGTGCGCGTCCGCCAGGGCATGCTGGAAGGTTCCAACGTCAAGCCGATCGAAGAGATCACCAAGATGATCGAGGTCAACCGGGCCTACGAGCGGATCTCCCGAATGATGGATTCCACCTCAGAACTCGCCCGTACCGCGGTCTCGCGCATGGGCCGGGTGCAGTAGGAGTACCTAAGAGATGCAAGCGCTCCGCACGGCGGCGACGGGCATGGCGGCCCAGCAGCTGAACGTCGAGGTGATCTCGAACAACATCGCCAACATGAACACGGTGGGCTTCAAGAAGCAGCGCGCCGAGTTCCAGGACCTGCTCTACGAGACCATGGTGCAGGCCGGGGCCCAGTCCTCCGACCAGGGCACGGTGGTGCCGACCGGCGTGCAGGTCGGCGGCGGTGTGAAGGCCGGCTCGGTCTACCGCGTCGGCACCCAGGGCACGCTGACGGCGACCGGCAACAAGCTCGACCTGGCGATCCAGGGTCGCGGCTACTTCCAGGTGCTGCTGCCGAGCGGCGAGACCGCCTACAGCCGGGCCGGCAACTTCGCCGTCAACGACCAGGGCCAGCTCGTCACCCAGGACGGCTATCTGATCCAGCCGGCGATCACCATTCCGAACGACGCCACCGACATCTCGATCTCCAAGAGCGGCCAGGTGCAGGTGACCCAGCCCGGTTCGCCCACGCCCAATCAGGTCGGCCAGCTCGAGCTGGTCAGCTTCATGAACGAGGCGGGCCTGCTGGCTCAGGGCTCCAACCTGTTCAAGGAAAGCGCCGCCTCCGGACCGCCCACCGCCGGTACGCCGGGCCTGCAGGGCCTCGGCGACCTGGTGCAGGGTTACACCGAAGCGTCCAACGTCGACGCGGTCTCCGAAATCACCTCGCTGATCGTCGCCCAGCGCGCTTACGAGATGAACTCGAAGGTGATCTCCACCGCCGACAACATGCTGGGCGTCGCCAGCCAATTGAAATCCTGATGCGCGCGGTCGCACTCCTCGCCGCGGCGGCGACGCTCGCCCTGGCCGGCACGGCGTTGGCCGGGACCGCGGTCACCCTCAAGGCGGACACCGTCAGCACAGACGGGGTCGTCACCCTGGGCGACCTGTTCGACGGCGCCGGCCCAGCCGCGGGCGTGCCCGTGGCCTCGCGCACCGGCGCCTCGGTGGTGCTCAACGCCCGCGCCGTGCAGCTGGCGGCGGCGCGCGCCGGCCTCGACTGGGCCAACGCCGAGGGGCTGGGCACGATCGTCGTGCACGGCGGCGCCTCGAGCGCCCGCACCACCGTGCCCGGCGCGGTCGCCGCCCGCGGCAACGTCGACGTGCTGACCTACGCCCGCAACCTGCAGGCCGGCGAGATCATCCAGCCCACCGACGTCGCCTGGGGCAAGGCCGCCGTGGCGCCCGCCGACGCGCCGTCCGACGCCGACGCGGTGATCGGCATGGCCGCCAAACGCCCCCTGCGCGCCGGCGCGGCTGTCGCCAGCCGCGACGTCGGCGCCGCCCAAGTGGTCAAGGCCGGCGAAGTGGTCACCGTCAGTTTCGCCTCCGAGGGAATCTCGCTGTCGCTGGAAGGCAAGGCGATGAGCGCCGCCGGCGTCGGCGAACTGCTCAACGTCCAGAACACCGCGTCGAAGAAGATCATCCAGGCCGTCGTTACCGGCCCCGGCCAAGCGGTCGTCGGCCCCGCCGCCGCGACTCTGAAGGCCGCCGGCCCCAGCCGCTACGCGCTCCGCTAGAGGATCCGTCCGCATGTCCCTGTCCAAGCGTTTCGCCCTCATCGCCCTCACTGCGCTCGCCCCGCTGGGCGCCTGCTCGACCGTCGCCGAGGCGGTGCGCGGCCCGGAGCTCGCGCCCGTCGGCTATCCCGCCGCCCTGGTGCCGCGGGAGCAGACCATCCTCACGCCTCGCGAGACCGAGCGCGGCCCGGCCAGCGCCAACTCGCTGTGGCGGGTGGGCGCGCGCGCCTTCTTCGCCGACCAGCGCGCCTCGCGCGTCGGCGACATCCTGACGGTGTCGATCGACATCGACGACAAGGCGAAGACGACCAACTCCACCAGCTCCAGCCGCGATTCCAGCTCCAACGCCGCGATCCCGCACCTGCTGGGCCTGGAGTCCAGCCTGGGCCGCATTCTGCCGGGCGGCTACGACCCGGCCAACGCCATCGACACCAGCAGCAAGCACTCGAACACCGGATCGGGCGCGGTGAACCGCGAGGAGAAGATCAGCCTGACGATCGCCGCTGTGGTGACCGCGGTGCTGCCGAACGGCAACCTGATGATCCAGGGCACGCAGGAGGTGCGCACCAACACCGAACTGCGCCAGCTGACGGTCGCCGGCATCGTGCGGCCGGAAGACATCTCCTCGGCCAACACCATCCACCATACCCAGATCGCCGAAGCGCGCATCAGCTACGGCGGCCGCGGCGACATCAGCCGGGTGCAGAAGACCCCCGCCGGCCAGTCCCTGGTGGAGAAATTCTCGCCGTTCTAGGCGGAGCTAGGCGCGCCGCCCCTTGGCGGCGACATTGTCGAGACCAAGGGCCCCCAGCGCAGCGCGGGCGATGCCTTCGGAGTCCAGGCCGGCCTGAGCGTACATCACCTCGGGCTTGTCGTGGTCCTGGAAGACGTCCGGCAGGGTCAGCACGCGGACCTTCAGGCCCCGGTCTAGGGCGCCGTGTTCGGCCAGGGCGTGCAGCACGAAGCTGCCGAAGCCGCCGATCGAGCCCTCCTCCACCGTGACCAGCGCCTCATGCTCGCGGGCCAGCCGCAGGATCAGGTCGATGTCGAGCGGCTTGGCGAAGCGGGCGTCGGCGACGGTGGTGGAGAAGCCACGGGCGGCCAGCAGGTCGGCTGCGCGGAGCGATTCCGACAGCCGCGCGCCGAACGACAGGATGGCGACCGTCGTCCCTTCGCGGACGATGCGGCCCTTGCCGATCTCGAACGGCTCGGCAACCTCAGGGATCGGCACGCCGACGCCCTCGCCGCGCGGGTAGCGGAAGGCGCTGGGGACGTCGTCGATCGCCGCGGCGGTGGCGACCGCGCGGGTCAGTTCGGCCTCGTCGGACGGCGCCATCAGCACCATGCCGGGCAAGGCGCCCATGAAGCCGACGTCGAAGCTGCCGGCGTGGGTCGGACCATCGGCGCCGACCAGTCCGGCGCGGTCCATGGCGAAGCGCACCGGCAGGCCCTGGATGGCGACGTCGTGCACCACCTGGTCGTAGCCGCGCTGCAGGAAGGTCGAATAGATGGCGCAGAACGGCTTCATGCCGTCTGCGGCCAGGCCCGCGGCGAAGGTCACCGCATGCTGCTCGGCGATACCGACGTCGAAGCAGCGCTCCGGGAACCGCTCGCCGAAGATATCGACGCCGGTGCCCGAGGGCATGGCCGCGGTGATCGCGACGATCTTCGGGTCGCGCTCGGCCTGGCGGACAAGCTCGTTGGCGAACACCTTGGTGTAGCTGGGCGCGTGGGTCTGGGCGGGCTTGGCCTGCTGACCGGTGACCACGTCGAACTTGACGACGCCGTGGTACTTGTCCGCCGCCTTCTCGGCCGGGGCGTAGCCCTTGCCCTTCTGAGTGACGACGTGGACCAGCACCGGCTTGTCGACGATGTTGCGCGCGTTGTGCAGCACGTGCACCAGCGCATCCATATCGTGGCCGTCGATTGGGCCGACGTAATAGAAGCCCAGTTCTTCGAAGAAGGTCCCGCCGGTCACCATGCCGCGGGCGAACTCCTCGGCCTTGCGCGCGGCTTCCTGCAGCGGGCGCGGCAGCGCCTTGGCCACCGACTTGCCGAGGTTGCGGATCGAGCGGTAGCCGCCGCCGGACACCAGGCGCGCCATATAGGCGCTCATCCCGCCCACCGGCGGGGCGATCGACATGTCGTTGTCGTTGAGGATGACGGTCAGTTGGCGGGTGGTCTCGCAGGCGTTGTTCATCGCCTCGTAGGCCATGCCGGCGCTCATCGAGCCGTCGCCGATGACCGCCACCACCTTGTTGTCGCGGCCTTCGCGGTCGCGCGCCGCGCAAAAGCCCAGCGCCGCGGAAATCGAGGTCGCCGCATGTGCCGCGCCGAACGGGTCGTATTCGCTCTCGCCGCGTTTGGTGAAGCCCGACAGGCCCCCGCCCTGGCGCAGCGTGCGGATGCGGTCGCGGCGGCCGGTGAGGATCTTGTGAGGATAAGCCTGGTGGCCGACGTCCCAGATCAGGATGTCCTTGGGCGTCTCGTAGACGTGATGCAGGGCGACCGTCAGCTCCACCACGCCCAGGCCGGCGCCAAGATGCCCGCCGGTCTGCGAGACGGCGTCGATCGTCTCCGCCCGCAGCTCGTCGGCCAGTTGCCTAAGATCTGCGATGGAGAGCGCCCGGGTGTCCGCAGGCGAGGAGACCGTATCGAGCAGAGGAGTGACTGGGGCCATGAACTCTAAGACCGCGGGTGGGGCGGGAAGGGCTTAGCTGCGGCGCTCTAACACGAAATCGACGCTGTCCCGCAGGAATTCGGCGGCGGCGCCGAAAGGCTCGAGATGCGCCTTGGTCTGCTCGACGAGCAGCTCCAGGCGCTCCCGCGCCGCGTTCGCGCCGAGCAGCGTCACGTAGTTAGTCTTGCCCTTTTCCGCATCCTTGCCGGCGCGTTTTCCCAGCGTCGCTTCGTCGCCCTCGGCGTCGAGGATGTCGTCGACGATCTGATAGGCGAGGCCGAGATCCTGGGCGAACGCCAGCAGCGCATGCCGCTCGTTGTCGGTCGGCCGGGCGATGATCAGCGGCAGCTCGAAGGCCGCGGCGATCAGCGCGCCGGTCTTCAGCCGCTGCATGCGCGCCACCGCGCCCAGGTCGTCGCGGACGCCGATCAGGTCGATCATCTGGCCGCCGCACATGCCGCGCGCGCCGCTGGCCTGGGCCAGCTTCAGCACCATTTCGGATCGCACGCCGCCGTCCTTGTGGGTGTCGGGGTGGGCCAGGATCTCGAAGGCCGCCGTCTGCAGCGCGTCGCCCGCCAGCACAGCGGTCGCCTCGTCATAGGCCTTGTGTACGGTGGGCCGCCCGCGGCGCATGTCGTCGTCGTCCATCGACGGCAGGTCGTCATGGATCAGGCTGTAGGCGTGAATGCACTCGAGCGCGCAGGCAGCCCGCAGGACCGGCCGGTCCTCGAGGTCGAACATCCGCCCGGTCTCGAGCGCGAAGAATGGGCGAAGCCGCTTCCCCGGCCCCAGGGCCGCATAGCGCATCGCCTCTGTCAGTCGGGATTCCGGGCCGTCGGCGCGGGGCAGGAGCTCGTCGAGCGCGACGGTCACCAAGTCCGCCGCCTCAACCGCACGCTGGGCTAGCAGGCTCATCAATTGAACTCGGCCGGCTCGGCGACCGGCGTACCGCCCGCCCCCATGACGATCTTCTCGACCCGCAGCCGAGCGGCCTCCAGGCGCGTCTCGCAGTGAGCCTTGAGCGCCGCGCCGCGTTCGTAAAGGCGGATCGAATCCTCCAGCGGCGCCTGACCGGATTCGAGGCGCGCGACGATCTGTTCGAGCTCGGCGAGCGCCTGCTCGAAGCTCATGGCCTGGATTTCTGGGCTTTCCGACATCGCGCGACCCTAGATGCCACCTTTGCGGCGGTCCATCTGGTTTCCGACAGAGCGTGAGCGGGGCATTCGCAGCGCCAACTTGATCACGCTCGGCGAACGAACCGTCGCATCGACCAGTACTTCCATCCTTCGCTGTGCTCCAGCCGCCAGCCCCGCCGCTTCAGGGCGCGGCCGATCATGAAGTTGAAGAAGCCGTGGGCGAGCACCACCACGTCTTCGCCCTTGTCCGCAAGCGTTTCCAGCATCGCCGCGGCCTGGTCGGCTCGCCCCTCCGCCTGGCGGCGCGTTTCCTGGCCTTCGTGATGATTGAAGTACCACCACCAGACGCGCGCGATGAATCCCCAGATCGATGGCGACAGGCGGATCCAGGACGGCCAGTTGGGCGGCGGCAACGGCGCTTCGATCAGCATCGCCTCGCGGGTGAACTCGCGCCCGCCAGCCAGCGCCTGTGCGCTCTCTATCGAGCGCAGGCGGGTGGAGGCGATCAGCGAGCCGGCGCGTTCGACGAACCCCGCGAGGGTCGCCGGCGGGCTCTGCCCGGGCAGCAGGCCGAGCATTTCGTAGCTGGCCCAGAACTCGCGATACTGCCGAGCGTTGAGCTTGACCTTGCGCGACAGCGCCGGCTCTCCGTGGCGCGCCAACACGATGGCGCCCAGGCGGGGATTTTGCGACGCGACGGAAACCTCGGCGGTCAATGCGGCTGCCATTTCCATCAGGACGGCCGCGGCGAAAGCCGGCGTGCCGCGTTTCCTACCCCTCCGACAGGGCCCTCACGTGCGCAAGCGCGGACTGCCCCAGCGCCTCAAGGTCGTATCCGCCCTCGAGCGAGGACACAACCCGGCCATTGGCGCTGCCGCGTGCAACCTCGAGTACGGCGCGGGTCGCCCAGGCGAAATCTTCCGCCTCCAGCCGCTGGCCGCCCGCCCCCACCGGGTCGCGACGATGCGCGTCGAAGCCGGCGGAGACAAGAATCAGGTCGGGCGCGAAGGCGTCGACCCGGGCCATCAGGCTCTCGAAGGTCCGCCGCCAACGCTCCGCCGGCGCGCCGGGCTCGATGATGGCGTTGGCGATGTTGGCTGGATCGGCGTCGCTCGGCTGGCCGGTGCCTGGCCACAGCGGATGCTGCTGGATGGAGGCGAACATCAGTTCGGGATGGGCGCGGACCACCGCCTCGGTGCCGTTGCCGTGGTGGATGTCGAAGTCGACCACCGCCACCTTGCGGCATCCGGCGGCCGTCGCGGCGCGCGCCGCGATGGCCACGTTGGAGAAGATGCAGAAGCCCATCGGCGTCGTCGGCTCTGCGTGGTGACCGGGCGGGCGAACGGCGCAGAAGGCGCGCTCGACCTCACCATGCGCGACAGCGCGCACGGCCTTCACCACCGCGCCGGCCGCGCGCCGCGCGGCCTGCACGCTGCCCGCGGAGACGAAGGTGTCGGGGTCGAGCGAGATGACGTCCGATCCCGGTGACAGGCCCAAGATGCGCTCGACATAGGCCTTCGGATGAACCAGCTGGAGATCGGCGTCTTCCGCCAGCGGAGCATCGACGACCATCAGGTCGAGGTCGGCGGCGTCCTGCAACGCGTCGACCACCGCGCGCAGCCGCTCCGGTCGCTCCGGATGCCAAGCGCCCGGACGGTGGTCGAACATGTCGGCGTGGGTGTAGAGCGCCACATCCATGACGACAGACTTTCCGACCCCCTCCGAGGGATTGCAAGGCCCGGTCATCCGCCGCGCCCTGCCCGCCGACGCCGCGGCGCTCGCCGCCATCGGCCGCGCGACCTTCACGGAGACCTTCGGCCACCTCTATCCGCCGCAGGACCTCGCCGCCTTCCTGAAGGCGAACCACACCGAAGCGCGAACCGCCAGCGACCTCGCCGATCCGGCGAAGGCGACCTGGCTGGTCGAGGCCGGCGAGCAGATGGTCGGATACGCGCTCGCCGGTCCCTGCGCCCTTCCCCACGCCGAAGTCGCGGCCGAGGACGGCGAACTGAAGCGGCTCTATCTGCTGAAGGCGGCGCAGAACGGCGGGGTCGGGCGGCGGCTGCTCGCCACCGCGCTCGAGTGGCTCGAACGCGACGGCCCCCGCACGCTCTGGATCGGCGTCTGGTCGGAAAACCACGGCGCCCAGCGGCTGTACCGCCGGTTCGGGTTCATCGAGGTCGGAGCCTACGACTTCGCGGTCGGGGCGACCGCCGACCACGAACTCATCTTGAGGCGGATGAAGGAGGTATTTTCCAGAAAGGACGTTGCAGCCGGACCTGGGCGGCACGATTTGGTCTAGGTGAAGGGCGATAACTGAAGAAACGTTGCGACAATTTCACAAACGTACTAAGCGCCGCACACGCACAGTTCGCATTTTAGTGTTATATGTACCGTGCACACTGAGGGACTCGGGGCGAAATGCTGAGGATCGGCTACATCCGGTTGCGTGATCAGGAGTCGGCGAACGAAGGCGCCATTCTGAAATCGCTCGGATGCCATGTCGTCCGCGCCGAGGAATCGCGGGTGGACGGCGAGTGCGCCGTGCTGTCGTCGATTCTGGATTTCGTCGGGCCCGGCGATCAGCTGGTGGTGAGCCGGCTGGGAAGCCTCGGCGGCTCCGCCCGCGCGGTCCTCGACGTCCTCGACCGCCTGCAGCTACGCAACGCCGTGCTCGTCGTCGCTCAGCCGGAGCTGACCAGCGAAGGCGCCGGCGGCCGGGCGCTCCGCGCCGCCCTGGAAGCCGCCGCTTCGATCGAACCGCACGCCGTCTCCCGCCGGCGCCGCCCCGCAGCCGACGAGATCCTCGAACTGCAACGCGCGGGCGTCGGCCCCGTCGAGATCGCGCGGCGCCTCGGCGTCTCGCGCATGACCGTCTGGCGGAAGCTCAAGGCCGTCGAGGCCTAAGGCCCGCTCCCTCTCCGCATACGCGAGAGAAACGCTGCGCCATCCCCCTTGCTGGACATCGCACGCCCGTCGCCCCATCCTTTGGCGATGTTCATGCGCTTCTTCTCCGAGCTCCGTGACGCCAAGGTTCCCGTCACGCTCAAGGAATACCTCGTCCTCATGGAGGCGCTCGACAAGGCGGTGATCGACCGCAACGTCGAGGACTTCTACTTCCTATCGCGCGCAGTGTTGGTGAAGGACGAGAAGAACCTCGACAAGTTCGACCGGGTGTTCGGCCACGTCTTCAAGGGGCTGGAGAAGTTCGACGACGGGATCGACATCGACATCCCGGAAGAGTGGCTGCGCAGCCTGACCGAAAAATTCCTCACCGAAGAGGAGAAGGCGCTGATCGAGTCGCTGGGCGGCTTCGAGAAGCTGATGGAGACCCTGGCCGAGCGGCTCAAGGAGCAGAAGGAGCGGCACGAGGGCGGCAACAAGTGGATCGGCACGGGCGGCACCTCGCCGTTCGGCGCCGACGGCTACAATCCCGAAGGCGTGCGGATCGGCCAGGACAAGAGCCGGCATGGCCGGGCGGTGAAGGTCTGGGACAAGCGCGAGTTCAAGAACCTCGACGACACCGTCGAGCTCGGCACCCGCAACATCAAGGTGGCGCTGCGGCGCCTGCGCCGCTGGGTGCGCGATGGCGCGGCCGACGAGCTGGACCTGCCCGGCACCATCCGCGGCACCGCCGAGAAGGGCTATCTCGACATTCAGCTCCGCCCCGAGCGGCGCAATGCGGTGAGCGTGCTGCTGTTCCTCGACATCGGCGGCTCGATGGACGGCCACATCAAGGTCTGCGAGGAGCTGTTCTCGGCCGCGCGAACCGAATTCAAGAACATGGAATTCTTCTACTTCCACAACTGCCTCTACGAGGCGGTCTGGAAGGACAACGCGCGCCGGCGCACCGAGAAGGTGCCGACCTGGGACGTGCTGCATCGCTTCCCGCACGACTACAAGGTGATCTTCGTCGGCGACGCCAGCATGAGCACGTCCGAGATCACCATGCCGGGCGGCTCGGTCGAGCACTGGAACGAGGAAGCCGGCGCGGCTTGGATGGAGCGCGTGGGCCACATCTACGAGCACACCATCTGGCTGAACCCGACGCCGGAGCGCTACTGGGGCTCGACCCACTCGATCGGCGTGATGCAGCAGTTGGTCGGCAACCGCATGTTCCCGATGACGCTGGAAGGCCTCGACCGGGCGATGAAAGAGCTGGCGCGCTGAGTTTCTCCCTCTCCGCGCAGCGGAGAGGGAGAGGAGGCTACGCCGCCAGCGTCCAAGCGAACTTCAGGTCTTCGACGAACATCTCGTAGGCCTTGGCCTTGGCCGCCGCGTCGGGCAGGCGCAGCAGGTAGGAGGGATGGTAGGTCACCACGCCCTGCGCCTGGTCCGGCAACTGGATGGCGTGCTGACGCATCTTGGCGACAGGGGTCGCGTTGCCGAACACCGACAGCGCCGCGGTCGCGCCCAGCGTCACGATCACCCGCGGGCGGATCAGCCGCCGCTCGCTCTCCAGCCACCAGCGGCAGGCGGTGACTTCACCGGTGTCGGGCGTCTTGTGCAGCCGGCGCTTGCCGCGCAGCTCGTGCTTGAAGTGCTTCACCGCGTTGGTGACGTAAGTCTCGGCCCGCGGCACGCCCGCCGCCGCCAGCGCCTTATCGAACACCTGCCCTGCGGGGCCGACGAAGGGGCGGCCGGCGAGATCTTCCTGGTCGCCGGGCTGCTCGCCCACGAACATCAGCCGCGCGCTCGGCGTCCCCTCCCCCGGCACGCCCTGGGTGGCGTCGCGCCACAACTTGCAGCGGCGGCACAGCTCCACGCCCGCGGCGACCTCCTCCAGGCTGGTCGGAGCCTGGCCGTCGAACGGCGCGTCGCGGCTGGCGCGTTGGGCCTGGCGAACGACGCGACGGCTGGGCTCGGTGGGGGTCTGGCGGACCATGTCTTCGACTTGCGCCTCGGCGCGGGCGATGAGCTCGGGAATGAGCCTGGCCTCCGGCAGGTTCCGCCAGTACCGCTTGGGCATCTCCCTCTGCATCATCTGCGGGTTCAGCCGGGCAGGGTTGAAGATCGAGGCGTAGTAGGTCCGCCAATAGTCCTCGAGCCGGTCCTCCGCCGGGGCGTCCGCCGGATCGGCGCCCGGCGTGACGGCCAGCGCGTGGGTGTCCCAGTGCACGCAGACGTCCGGGGTCAGGATCGAGAAGCGCATGTTGGAGAAGCGCCGGGCGAAGAACGGCGCGGTCATCTCGGCCACCCGGTGCGCCGGCTCGAACCAGGCGGCGAAAGCCTCCGCCCCATCGTCGGCGCGGACTTCGCGAAAGCGGACGAAAGCTTTCATCTTGTGCGCCGCCTGGGCGACCTGGCGGGCAAGTGACCGCGCCTTGGCGACATCCTCGTCGGCGGCGTCGCGCAACAGCTGCGGCTGGGCCGCCAGCCGCCAAAGCAGCCGGTACAGCAGCTCGAACCGCTCGTCGGAGCGATGCAGCACCACCGACTCGGCCAACTCCATGAACTCGCGGGGCACGCTGAACGCCTCGCGCTTCCCTGCTCCGCCCACTGGGCCGCTTTCGTCGCCTATCGGAGCGGGCGAACCAAACAAATCCCCCTCCACCGTCCACAGCGCTCGGCCCGGCGTGACGCCGCGGGCGCGCAAGCTGCGGGCCGCCGCGCGCCAGCCGTCGAAGTCGGTTTCGGAGGCGAGGCGGACCACCTGCATCAGAACAAGCTCAGTTGCTGCGGCTCCAACGTCAGGCGCCCGCGCAGATCGGCGCGGTCGGTGAGCGCGCCCGGCGTCCAGTCGTCGGTGACGATGAACGGCTTCAGCTTGCCGAGCGTCCGCGCCAACCGGCGCACGTCTTCCAGCCGGATGAGCCGATAGCGGCGCGCCTCGATCAACCGATCGACCACCTTCACGCCCAAGCCCGGCACGCGCAGCAGCCGCTCGCGGTCGGCGGTGTTGAGGTCGACCGGAAACTCGCCGCGGTTCTTCAGCGCCCAGGCCAGCTTGGGATCGATGGCGAGGTCGAGGTCCTCCCCCTCGCCGGCGATCTCCGCCCGCTCGAAGCCGTAGAACCGCATCAGCCAGTCGGCCTGATAGAGTCGGTGCTCGCGGATCAGCGGCGGCCGGGCGAGCGGCAGGCGCGCGGTGGAATCCGGGATCGGCGAGAAGCCGGAGTAATAGACGCGGCGCAGCTTGTAGGCGCCGTAGAGGCTCTCCGCCCGCTTGAGGATCTCGCCGTCGCAGGCGGCGTCGGCGCCGACGATCATCTGCGTCGACTGGCCGGCGGGCGCGAACTTCGGCGGCCGGGCCTTGCGGGCCGGCTCTGCCGCCGCCTCGCTGGCCAGCCGAACCGCGCCCATCGCCTTCTTGATGCCGACGAGGTCCTTCTCCGGCGCCAGCCGCGCCAGGCTGTCGTCATTCGGCAGCTCGATGTTGATCGACACGCGATCCGCCCAGAGCCCGGCTTCGTTGACCAGGGCGGGCGACGCCTCCGGGATCACCTTCAGATGGACGTAGCCGCGGAAGTCGTGGGTTTCGCGCAACTCCCGGGCCACCCGCACCAGCTGTTCCATCGTGTAGTCGGCGCTCTGGATGATGCCCGACGACAGGAACAGGCCCTCGATGTAGTTGCGCTTGTAGAAGGCCAGCGTCAGGTCGACGACCTCCTCGACGCTGAACCGTGCGCGCGGGGTGTTCGACGAGACGCGGTTCACGCAATAAGCGCAGTCGTAGACGCAGAAGTTGGTCAGCAGAATTTTCAGCAAGCTGATGCAGCGCCCGTCGGGCGCGTAGGCGTGACAGATGCCCATCCCCTCGGTGGAGCCGACGCCGCTTCCGCCCATGGAGTCGCGCTTCTTGGCGCCGGAGGAGGCGCAGGAGGCGTCGTACTTGGCCGCGTCGGAGAGGATGGCGAGCTTGCGCTTGAGGTCGAGAACCGCCATGGCCCACACTTATCGTTCTACTTTTGTTCTGTAAACGGAAAATCGGCCCGCGGCAGATCCGGGTGGCGCCCAGGTTTCGCGCAGTCTCTGCTCACAAAATCGGCTAACGACGCTTTTTGGGCGCCCAAGCTGAAAGAGTGAGCGGCCTGCCGATTGCGCCGCTTTGCCCAGGTCTTATGCGGCGCTTGCTCTCAAGCTAGGCATAATCGATCTCGGGAGGGGTGCGACGTGGCGGGAACGGCGAAAAGGGCGGCCTGGGGCGCCCTCGCGGCAGGGCTGGCGGCAACGTTCGCCACCACGGCCTTTGCGCGAGAAACCGGCGCCGTGGCGCAGCCGGCGCACACCGCCTGGGTGCTCTCGGCGACCGCGCTGGTCCTGTTCATGACCCTGCCCGGCCTGGCGCTGTTCTACGCTGGCCTCGTCCGCTCGAAGAACGTGCTCTCGGTCATGATGCACTGCGTGGCGATCGCCTGCCTCGCCTCGGTGCTCTGGCTGCTCGGCGGCTACAGCCTGGCCTTCTCGGGCGACAACCCGTTGATCGGCGACCTCGCCAAGTTCGGCCTGCCCGGCGGCCGCGACGCGGTGGCGGGCGCGATCCCAGAAAACGTCTTCTTCGCCTTCCAGATGACCTTCGCGATCATCACGCCGGCGCTGATCGTCGGCGCTTATGTGGAGCGCATCAAGTTCGCCGCGGTGCTGCTGTTCAGCGGCCTTTGGCTCTACGCAGTCTACGCGCCGGTCGCCCACTGGGTGTGGGGCGGCGGCTGGCTCGCGAAGATGGGCGTGATGGACTACGCGGGCGGCCTGGTGGTGCACGCCACCGCCGGCATCTCGTCGCTGGTGATCGTCGCCCTGCTCGGCCCGCGCGACGGCTTTCCCAAGGAACTGCATCCGCCGCACAACCCGGGCATGACGATGATGGGCGCCGGGATGTTGTGGGTCGGCTGGTACGGCTTCAACGCCGGCAGCGCGCTGGCCGCCAACGGCGCGGCCGGCGGGGCGCTGGTCGCCACCCACCTGTCGGCGGCGACCGCGGGCCTGGTGTGGGCGATCATCGAGCGGCGCAAATTCGGCCGCTCCAGCATGGTGGGCCTGGTCACCGGAGTGGTCGCCGGCCTGGCCACCGTCACGCCGGCCTCAGGCTTCGTCGGCCCGCTGGGCGGCGTCGTACTGGGCGCATGCGGCAGCCTGACCTGCTTCGCCGCGGTCGAGCTCGTGAAGCACAAGCTGAAGATCGACGACAGCCTCGACGTCTTCGCCGTGCATGGCGTGGGCGGCATCCTGGGCACCCTGCTCGCGAGCATCCTGGCCAGCACGGCGCTGGGCGGCGCCGGCTATCCGCAAGGCGGCGGCATGCTCCATCAGCTCGGCGTGCAGGCCGTCGGCGTCGTTTCGGTCTGCGCCTGGTCGGGAGTCGTGACGCTGGTGCTGGCGCTGGTCTGCCGCGCCGTAGTGGGCCTGCGGGTCAATGACGACGTACTGGAGGAAGGCCTCGACATGGGCTCGCACGGCGAGCGCGCCTACACGATCTAGGCTCATCTCCCCGAGCGAAGCGAGAGTGGGAGAGGCTTAAGGCGCTTGAGCCGCCGCCGCCCCCGCCGTCGCGCTAGCGCTGGTCAGCTTGGGCGCGCCCGGAATGGGCGGCGCGCCGGAGGGCCGCGGGGCCGAAGGGTCTCGGATGAAGGCCAGGATGTCGGCCCACACCAGCGGCCCCTGATGGTCGCGCGTCAGCAGGTGGTAGCCGTCGGCGTAATAGGCCGTCTGGTCGCTCGGCTTGAGGTGGCGTACAGCCCGGAAGGCGGCGTTCCTTGGGATGATGTCGTCGTGCGCCCCGTACAGGTAGAGGGTGGGGACGTTGGCCTTGCCTACGTCCTCCGAGGCCCGGTCCATCAGGCCGACCAGGCCATAGAGGGCGTCCGAGCGCGCGCCCCAGACCATTAGCGGATCGCGGCCCATCGCGACCAGCTCCTCGTAGTTGTCGGTAGGGCGTATATTGCGGGTGACCCAGGACGGCGGGGTGTAGACCTTGGCCGCCGTGAAGTTCGCCGCCAGCCAGAGAAGCGTGCGGTAGGGCAAGGGCTGCTCGCGCCATCCCCACACCGCCGGCGACAGCAGGACTAGGCGATCCGCGTCGGGCGGCTGGTTCGAGGCGAAGGCCTCGGCGGCGACTGCGCCGCCCATGCTTTCGCCGACCACGACGACCACCGCCTTCGGATAGGTGCGCCTGGCGAGCGCCACCACCGTGCGCAGGTCCTCGACCATCAGCGCATCGCCCGCCCAGACGCCGCGTCGCGGCGAGCGGCCGAAACCGCGCTGGTCGTAGGCCAGGGTCGTCACCCCCTGCTCGGCCCACCAGGGCGCGGCCAGGTGAAAGGCGTTGGCGTAGTCGTTCATGCCGTGGAGGCCGACGATCACCGCCCAGGGATCAGCCTTGGCGTCCCAGCGGGTGAGGCCGAGCTTCACCCCGTCGAAGCTGACGACCGAGTCGGCCTCCAGCCGCGGCCCCGCCCAGCCCAGCGGCGGCGCACCCGCCTGCTGCATCAACATGGGCGAGCAGGCCGCCAGGCTCAGCACGGAGAAGAGGACAGCAAGGAAGCGCGTCATGAACACAAGGCGTCGCGGTTGAGGATGTCGGCCACCCGATCACGAAGATAGGGGACAACGTCTTTGGCGAAATAGGTGTTTCGCTGCAGCCAGGCCGTGTTTCGCCAGGACGGGTGCGGTAGCGGCAGCACGGCCGGCAGATGGGCGCGCCAATCCCGCACCACCATACTCATCGGCCGCCGATCGCCGAGCGCCCAGCGCTGGGCGTAACTTCCGACGAGCAGGGTCAGCTCGACCGTGGGCAACAGCGCCAGCAACCGCGCACGCCAGAGCTCGGCGCAGCGCGGTGGCGGCGGGTAGTCGCCGCCCTTCGGCGCCGTGCCCGGATAGCAGAAGGCCATCGCCGCAACGCCGATCTCCCGGCGGCCGTAGAAGGTCGCGCGGTCCACCCCCATCCAGCCGCGCAACCGCTCACCCGAAGGATCGTCGAAGGGCAGGCCGCTCTCGTGCACTCGCCGCCCGGGCGCCTGGCCGCAGATCAGCAGGCGGGTCGAGGACGACACCCGAACCACCGGCCGCGGCTCATGCGGCAGCTCGCCCGCGCACGCGCGGCAGGCGCCGATCTCGGCGAGCAGGGCGGCGAGCTTCGCCACCAGCCGCTCAGAGCCTCGCCAGGATCGCCTTCTCCTTGGCGATCAGGCCGGCGAAGGAGGGCCGCGCCAGAATGGCCTCGAGATAGGCCGTGACCCGCGGATACTGGGCCGCATCGATCGGGCAGTCGGCGTAGCCGAGGTTGGCCAGCGGGCTGGCGACGGCGATGTCCGCGAGTGTGAAGCGGTCCTCGACAAGATAACCCGACGCCGGGATCACGCTCTCGATGTAGTCGAGGTGCTTGGGGATCTCGCGCTCGGCCGCGTCGGCCAGGGCGAAGTCGGCTTCCACCTTCATGATCTTGGGCTTGACGCAGCGGTTGAGGAACATCTTGCCCGCGCAGTCGCCGACCAGGGTGTCGGAGAACTCCTCGAACCAGATCGTCCGCGCCCGCGCCCTGGGCTCGGTCGGGATCAGGTTCGGCTCCGGCTGGATCGCCTCGAGGTAGGTGATGATGGCGGTGGAGTCGGAGATCAGGAAGTCGCCGTCCTTCAAGGCCGGGATCTTGCCGAACGGACTCGCCTTGACGAAGTCTGGATCGGTCGAGCCGGGCGCGATCGGCTTCACCTCGAAGGCCACGCCCTTCTCGATCGCTACGACGAGCACCTTGCGCGCGAACGGCGACAGCGATCCGCCGAAGATCTGGATCATGCCCTACTCCTGGGGAACGTCGTCGGGCAGCCGCAGCCGGTAAACACCCTTGAAGGTGTCCGGATCGGCGGGCTTGCCATGGCGGGTGATCACCAGCCGGTTCTGCCGCGCCAGGCCCACCGCGATGGCGCGGACGTGACCGAGCAGCCGCCGCCAGCCTTCGGGATCGACTGCGCGGGCCACCTCCTCAGGCGACAGCGACTTGCCGGCCGGCAGCTTGGACAAGAGATCGAAGATGACGGTTTCGACCGGCGAGCTCATAGCCGCTGATAGCGTCCGCCGCGCCCGCCTGTCCAGGCAGGCCTACCGGAAGATCGCTTCCGGAAGCGCGCCGACGACCGCACCGCTCAGGCAGGTGGCCAGGAAGCCCACGGCCATCGCCTTCCAGACCAGGCCGATGACCTCGCTGCGCCGTTCGGGCGCCAGCACGTTGTAGCCGGCGACGTTAATGCCGACCGAGGCGATGTTGGCGAACCCGCATAGCGCATAGGTCATGATCACCCGGCTCCGATCGGTTAGCTCGCTCGCCGGCAGGCCGCCCAGCCGGATAAAGGCGGAGAACTCGGTCAGCACCAGCTTCACGCCAAGCAGGGCGCCGGCCGTCGGGGCGTCGCGCCAGGGCACCCCCAGGCTCCAGGCCAGCGGCGAGAACGCCAAGCCGAGGATGCGCTCCAGCGTCACCGGAGCGCCCGCCACCGGCGGCAGGCCCGCCAGCAGGCGGTCGACGATCGCGGTGAAGGCGACGAAGACGATCAGGGCGGCGGCGACGTTGAGCACGATCTGCAGCCCATCCGAGGTGCCCTTGATCACTGCGTCGACCGAGCTTTCGTAGGTTTTGCCGATCACCGCGGCCCCCTCGTCCTCGGCCTCCAGCACCCGGTCGCTGGGTACGACGATGCGGGAAAGCAGCACGCCGGCCGGCGCGGAGACAATCGAGGCGGTCAGCACGTGCGCCGCGGCGTCGGGCAGCACGCCCTGCAGGATGGTCACGTAAGCCACCATGGTCGAGCCGGAGACGCAGCTCATGCCGACTGCGATCAGCAGGAAAAGCTCCGAGCGGCTGAGGCTCTTGAGATAGCTGCGAATGAAGATCGGCCCCTCGACCTGGCCCATGAAGATGGTCGCCGCGGTGGCCAGCGCCGGCGCGCCCCGCAGGCCGAAGGCGCGGCGGAAGACGAAACCGAACCCCTGGGTGATCCAGCGCAGGATCCGCCAGTGCCAGAGCAAGGCCGCGAGCGCGCAGACCACCAGGATCACCGGCAGCACGCGGAAGCCGAAGATGAACAGGGCGCCCGGGCTGTCGACGGGATAGGGCTGACGGTCGGGCGCGCCGGCCAGGAAGCCGAATACGAAGGCCGAGCCCGCCTGTGTGCTCGCCCCCAGTCCCTCGACCCCGCGCCCGAGCGCCGCCAGTCCCTCGCGCAGCGCCGGCAGGCCGAACAGGCCCAGCACCAGCAGCGCCTGGATCAGGATCGCGCCGATCGCCAGCTTCCACGGGAAACGGCGGCGGTTCTCCGACATCAGCCAGCAGAGCGCCAGCACCAGCGTCACGCCGGTCAGGCTCTGGGCGTTCTCCCAACGGAACATGCTCGCTCCCCCCGAAGCGTCCAACGTGCGACTGAAGCCTCGATCCATGTGCTGCGCAATCAGGACATCTGCGCAAAAGGCCGGCTCCGCCTCGGGCGCCTGCGGCGGCGCACCGGGGGTTCGCCGTTCGGCGCCGCTGGCGAATCTGCGGTATGGAATTCGCTTCCGTGCTGCATCCGAGGAGGTCTGAGGTGCGTCCGGTCGGAAAGGCCCCGCCCCTCCCGTTGGCGACGGCCATCGCCATCGCCATGGCCAGCATCCCGCTCGGTGCAGTGCAGGTCGCGCTCACGGTGCACCTGCCGCGCTACTTCGCCAGCCACATGGGGCTCAGCCTGGCCGCGGTCGGCGCAGCCTTCGCCCTGGTGCGCGCCATCGACATCCCGCTCGACCCGGTTTTGGGCCTGGCCATGGACCGAACCCGAACCCGCTTCGGCCGCTACCGGGTATGGGCGATCGCCGGCGCGCCGGTGATGATGATCGCGCTCTACGTGCTGATGCATCCGCCGGTCGCGGTGGGCGGCGGCTTCTTGGTCGCGGCCCTGCTCGTGATGTTTCTGGGCAATTCGGCGATCTTCCTGTCTCAACTCGCCTGGGCCTCCAGCCTGGCGACCACCTACGAGCAGCGCTCGCGCCTCTTCGCCGCGATCATCGCGCTCGGCGTCGCTGGCTCGCTTGCCGTGCTGGTGGTGCCTGTCGTGATGGGAAAGCTGGGCCACACCGAAGCCGAGGGCGTCGAGGCGATGATCTGGCTGGTGATCCTCGCCACGCCGGCGGCCATCTTCCTGATGGTGGCGCGCACGCCGGAACGCATCGCCCCCGACCACGTCGCGCACTTCTCGCTTGGCGACTACCGCCGCCTGGTGTTTCGCCCCAACGTGCTGCGGCTGCTGGCCTCGGACTTCTGCATCCAGCTCGGCCCGGGCTGGATGGCGGCGCTTTACCTCTTCTACTTCACCACCCAGCGCGGTTTCGACGCCGGCGGGGCCAATCTGCTGCTGCTGGTCTACATCGCCGCGGGCTTCGCCGGCGCGCCGGCTACCGCCTGGCTCGCCCACCGGCTCAACAAGCATCGGGCGCTGCTCGTCTGCACCACAGTATTTGCGGCGTGCCTGGTCTGCCTGCCGTTCCTGCCCGAGGGTGATTTCGCCGTCGTCGCACCGATGATGCTGGTCGCCGGCGCCGCGTTCTCCGGCTTCCTGGTCTCGGTGCGGGCGCTCACCGCCGACATCGCCGACGAGATCCGCCTGGAGACCGGGCGAGAATGGACCGGCCTGATCTTCGCACTGACCAACGCCACCACCAAGCTGGCGACCGCCGGCGCCATCTTCCTGACCTTCTGGGTGCTGAGCGAAGTCGGCTTCGACCCGATGCCTGGCGCTCACAACACCGAATACGCGCTGCGCGGCTTGGAGATCGCCTTCCTCGCCGGCCCAATCGTCTTCGTGCTGTTGGGCGGCCTCTGCTTCACAGGCTACAAGCTCGACCGCGCCCGCCACGCCGAGATCCGCCGCCAGCTCGAGCTGCGCGACCTTGAACACGGGGGGGTGCAGGAAGATCGGCTGTAACGCCCTCTCCCCCGCGTAAGCGAGAGGGAGAGGAGGTTAGGCCAGCTGCTTCGCCGCCTTGAGGAACACCTGAGCCGCGGCGCTTTCGGGATGCGTCGCCACCAGCGGCCGGCCGGCGTCGCACGCCTCACGCAGCCCCATTTCCAGTGGCACCTGACCGAGCAGAGGCACGCCCAGCCGCTCGGCTTCCGCCACGCCCCCCCCCTCGCCAAAGATCGGGATCCTCGCACCGCTCACGGGATCGGCGAAATAGGCCATGTTCTCCAGCACGCCGAGGATCTCGGTCCCGGTCTTCCGGAACATGGTGACCGCCCGGCGCGCGTCGATCAGCGCGATCTCCTGCGGGGTCGAGACGATCACCACGCCATCGAGCCTCAGCCGCTGGGCGATGGTGAGCTGAATGTCGCCGGTGCCGGGCGGCAGGTCGACCACCAGCACATCAAGGTGAGCCTCCGCGCTCCCCCAGTTGGAGCCGATCAGGGTGCGCACCGCCGAAGAGGCCATCGGCCCGCGCCAGATGGCGGCGTCGCCCGGCTCGACGATGAAGCCGATCGACATCACCTTCATACCCCAGGCCTGCATGGGATTGAGCCGCTTCTCAGCATCAAAGGTCGGCTCGCCCTCGATCCCCAGCATATGCGGGGCCGAGGGGCCATAGATGTCGGCGTCGAGCAGGCCGACGCTGAGGCCAAGCCGGGCGAAGGCCGCGGCCAGGTTCACGGCCACGGTGGACTTTCCCACCCCGCCCTTGCCGCTGGCGACGGCGATCACCTTGCGCACGTGAGCCGGGCGCTCGGCCTCGGCCATGGGTCCCAGCCTGGCCTGAGGATCCTCGGCGACACGGGCCCGGCGCCCGTGCACGGAGGGCGGCCCCGGCGCGGCGTTCTCGGCGGTCAGGATCACCTGCGCCTTCACCTTGGCCGCCCCGGCGAGCGCGGCCTCGGCGGCCTCGCGCACCGGCTGGTAGAGCTCGACCTGGTCACGCGGCACTTCGAGCATGAAGGCCGCCCGATCGGCGCGCAGGATCAGGCCGCGAACCAGACCCGCCTCGGCCAGACCCTTCCCCGACCGGGGGTCGCGAACTCGGTCGAGCGCGGCCAGAACGGCTGCGCGGTCGGGCGTTGGTCCCTCGCTCATGTCGCCTTTGTCTTGCGTTGACGCAGAAGGGGTCTCATATCCGGCGGACTGCGCCTGTTTACAAGCCCGACGGGGGCTTGCGCGACACGGCCGCGCCCTGGATGAGACGCGACCCGGCTGATGCCCTGGAACGACAACGCCAACCCTGGCCCGTGGGGCTCCCCGCCGCCGGATGACCGACGCGACACGCCGTCGAAGCGGCCCTCGGGCGACAACCGTGGCGGCGGACCACGCCGCGACCGCCCGCCGTTCGATCCCGATGTTGAGCGCCTGAAGCTCCGGCTGCGGCGATTCATGGGCGGCCCGGGCGGCGTGCGCCCCGGCGCCATCGCGGCGATCGCCGCTGGCGTGGCGGGCCTCTGGCTGCTGTCCGGCTTCTACGTCGTCCAGCCCAACGAGGCCGCGGTCGTCACCACCTTCGGCGCCTATTCCCGCCAAGAAGATCCCGGCCTGCGCTACCACCTGCCCGCGCCGATCGAAGGCGTCGAGAAGGTCGCGGTGACCTCGCTCAATCGCATCGACATCGGTGGCACCGCCGAGGCCGACGTGCCGCAGGAGAGCCTGATGCTCACCGGCGACGAGAACATTATCAACCTCGACTTCAGCGTCACCTGGCGGGTCTCCGACGCCAAGCAGTACGTCTTCGCCACCCGCAATCCCGACGAGGCGGTAAAGGCGGTGGCCGAAAGCGCCATGCGCGAGGTGGTCGGCAAGATGCCGCTGCAACAGATCCTGACCCGCGGCCGCGGCCAGGTGCAGATCCAGGCCGCCGAGCTGATGCAGAAGATCCTCAATTCCTGGGGCGTCGGCGTCAGCGTCGTCGAGGTGCAGATCCGCTCGGCCAACCCGCCGCAGGAAGTGGTCTCCGCGTTCCGCGAGGTCGCGAACGCGGGACAGGACGCGGAATCCGCCGTCAACGAGGCCAACGCTTACCGCAACCGCGTCGTGAACGAAGCCAAGGGCGACGCCGCGCGCATAGTCCAGTCGGGCCAGGCCTATCGCGAGCAGTCGGTGCGCGGGGCGCTCGGCGAGTCCGCCCGCTTCAACCAGATCTACGGCGAGTACAAGCGTGCGCCCGGCGTGACCCGCGAGCGCCTCTACCTGGAGACCATGGAAAAGGTGCTCGGCAAGTCCAACAAGGTGATCGTCGACGGCAAGGGCGTGACCGCGCCGGTCGTGCTGCCGCCGGAAGTCTTCCGCCGTCCGGCTCCCGCCGCCGCTGCAGCACCGCCGCCTGAAGCCGCACCGCAACAACAGAGCGCGCCGCCGGCCTCCAGCGCCCGGGGAAGCGGTCAATGACCCGCAACAACCTCACCGTCTGGGCCGTACTCGCCTTCGTCGCCCTGATCGTACTCGCCAACACCTTCTACGTCGTCGACCAGCGCGAGTCGGCCATCGTCGTCCGCTTCGGCGAGCCGGTGCGCGTCGTTAACGCGCGCGGACAAGGCGGACCGGGGCTCAACGTGAAGACGCCCTTCCTGGAGCGGACGATCAAGTTCGACCGCCGCAACCTAGGGCTCGAGGCCGACCAGGAGGAGGTGATCTCCGCCGATCAGGAGCGCCTGGTGGTGGACGCCTTCCTGCGTTACCGCATCTCCGATCCGCTGCAATACTACCGCACCTTGCGCGACGACCGCACCGCGGCCGCCCGGCTGGAGCCGCTGGTCAATTCCGCGCTCCGCCAGGTGCTGGGCTCGACCACCTCGACCAACATCATCTCCGGCGGCCGCTCCGAGCTGATGGCCCAGACCAGGGCCGACGTGGCGCGCCGCGCCGCCGCCGGCCGCTTCGGCATCGAAGTCGTCGACCTGCGGATCAAGCGGGCCGACCTGCCCGCCGCCAACCAAGCGGCCGTCTACCGGCGCATGCAGACCTCCCGCCAGCAGGAGGCGGCTCAGATCCGCGCCATCGGCGAACAGCAGAAGCGCGAGATCATCGCGGGCGCCGATAAGGAAGTGGCGATCACGCTCGCCACCGCGACAGAGGAGGCCGAGACCACGCGCGGTCAGGGCGACGCCAACCGCACGCGGATCTTCGCCCAGGCCTACGGCCGTGATCCGGCCTTCGCGAGTTTCTATCGCTCCATGCAGGCCTACGACGCCGCCCTCAGCCAGGGCGACGCCACCATGGTGCTTTCGCCCGACAGCGCCTTCTTCCGATATTTCGAACGCGGAGCGGGCGGCGGCCGATAGCGGCCCCGCCCGTCCGCTCGGACAAAGCACGGCCGGCCACGCCGCGGCGAACTTTCCCCGCACGGCGGCAAAATGCGCACGAGTCTGAAACACCGTTAACTATCGTTGTTGTTGTCGACCATTAACTCCTAAACATTTTTACTTCGTTGAATTAAGGATAACGCACAGCTTTTCGCAGAATTTTAGAGAACCAGATCGAATCCCATCGAATTACTCTGAGTTGTTGGGCTGCAGAAAATCGCTCCCTCAGGGCGCGAGTCCGCGGCCGACGCGGCGAGCGAACGGCATCGGAGGAGAAATTCCATGGTTCAGCGTCGTATCCATTCACGCCTGTGTCTCTGGAGCGCCGCGGTCGGCGTGCTGATGCTGGGCGCGTGCTCCAGCGACAGCGGCTTCTGCGTCGCCGGCGGGCTAGGCAGTTCGGCGGGCGTCGGCGGTGGACTTGTGGCCGGCCTGCTCGGTGGCGGGTCTCGATAGGCCGACTTGGGGCGGGTCCTGCTGAGCCGCCCCTTCGCCAGACATGCGGGGAGGCAAGATGAGAAGGGCCATCGCCCTTGCGCCGCTGGCGCTGCTCGCGGCCGCGCCGCTGTGCGCGCAAGCCCAGCCTTCGGGCAATCGGCGCCGCGGCCTCCCTTGAGCTCGGCGTCCGGGTAATCCACGACAGCGGTTCCGATTTCGACGGCAGCGAGCTCTACGGCTTCGCGGACAAGGGACGCGTCGAGGTCATCTCCCGGTTTGGTCTGCCGAGGACGCGGGCGACCCTCGCTTCGGCCGGCCTCGGCGTACGCGCCGCCTGGAAAAAGAAGACGCTTGTCGGCGTCGAGGCCGCCTACGGCGTCCAGGCGCCCAGGGCTCTGGATGGCGATGTCCGGGTCGGCTTCAACCTCCGGATCGCGCCGTGACAGCCTCTGCGAAGTGTCCGTTAACCACAATACTGTTGCGGCAAACATAGATCGCGCGGAACCACTCACATTCTCAGAAGTTGTGCAAATACAACTATAGGCAACATCGGGAGGAGCGAGCTTGTTACCCAGACTTGTATCCAACCCCTCGAAGCCGGTCCGCGCAGCCCGCAAGGGCGATCTTTCTGAGAGTGAGATCGCCCGGGATCGGCAGTTGCTACGCGAGCGCGCGGAGCGTCTGCTTCAGGCCGCCTACGCCCTGGAAGACGTGAAGAGCCGCGTCAGCCTGGTGCTCGAGGCCGCCACGCTGCATCGGCTCGCAACGACCGTCGAGGAGCAGCTTGCGGCGCTACACGCGCACGACCCGCAACTGGCGCCCGAGGGTCGGTCGTTCGCCGCGCGCCGCCCCAATCCGCGATCCTTGAACTGATTCCAGTCGACGAGGCTGCGATGACAGACCTGCCGAGCGGGCGGCTCACGCGCAGCCGACCGTCGACGCCCAAGCGCATTCGCATTTGGCTCCGGTCCCGGCTCGTCGGGGCCGCGCCGGAGGAGCGAACCAGCCGGCCCGCCGCGACGCGGGGCGGAATGGCGCTGGGCGCGCTGCTAGCGCTTTCGACGTCCGCGGCGGTCTGGGCGGTCATCGTCGCCGCGATCGTCGTCTGCAAGCGCGGAAACCCCTAGCGCGCGGTCCTCGCGCGCCTGGTCCCAGAGCAGCACGCACAACAGCAGCAACACCAGGAGCGGCCCGGTGAGGTCGCCCACCAGCCCTGCCCCGTACAGAAGGAACACGTTGAGGACGCCCGCCAGGAACACGGCGAAGCGAATCCGACTTTGCACCTGACCCCCACACGCGGACGCGCCTCGAACCGCGCCGCCCGCCACGGTCTCGCCGCGGCGCGCTAACAGCCGCTTAAGACCTTTGCTTGCTAAGTTTTACACCACGCTAGACCCGTCCCGGATCGGGTTGATTCCAGCCGATCCGGATGAGAAGGGTCGATTTGAATGTTTTAGAGCGCGTCGGGCGGCGAAACCGGCGTCCACTTTCGCCTGCCGCGCTCTAAGCGCAAGGCCTTGATGGCGGGAATCTGCGGCGCTACGACGCCCGGCCTCGGGCATCGGCGATGGTGTAAACCTCGCGAGTCTGCGACGTTTGCCCCCGGGAGTGCGGCATGGCCGAACCGGCGATCTTCTTCGAGGAAGTCAATCAGCGTCAGAGTGCGTTTCACCGGCGCGCCTTCCTGCTGGGCGGCTTCGCCGCGTTGGGCCTGACTGCGCTGACCGCTCGCCTCGCCTATCTGCAGATCATCGACACGCAACGTTACGAAAAACTGTCGGCCTCCAACCAATTCAACTTCAAGCTCACGCCGCCGCCGCGTGGCCTGATCGTCGATCGCAACGGCGTGGTGCTGGCCTCGAACCGCCCGAACTTCTCGCTGCTGGTCGCCCGAGAGCCCGGCGTCGACGTGGACGCGACCCTGAAGACGCTCGCCGAGTTCGTGCCGCTGGACGATCGCCGCCAGGCGCGGATGTCGAGGGACATCGCCTCGGCGCCGCCGCGCGCGCCGGTCGAGGTGCTGGAAGACCTCACCTGGGAGCAGCTCAGCGCCATCGACCTTCGGATGCCTGAGATGCCCGGCGTCAGCGCGGAGATGGCCGAGGTGCGCGTCTATCCGCACGGCGGCGCCTTCGCCCACGTGATCGGCTACGTGGCCAAGGTCAACAAGACCGACCTCACCGAAACCGGGCCAAACTCCGAGCCGATCATGCACAATCCGGGCTTTCGGATCGGCAAGCAGGGCGTCGAGAAGGCCTTTGACCTGCAGCTGCGCGGCCGGCCGGGCGCACGCAAGGTGGAGGTCGACGCCTCCGGGCGGGAGGTGCGGGCCGATCCGGGCGGCGACCTTCCCACGGTGCCAGGCGCCACGATCCGGCTGACCCTCGACGCCGACGTCCAGCAACGCGCGCTGGAGGTGTTCGGCGAGGAGAGCGGGGCCGCAGTGATGATGGACTGCCGCTCCGGCGACATCCTCTGCATGTTCTCCGGCCCGACCTTCGACGCCAACCGCTTCGTGCACGGCCTGACCGGGGCCGAGTACCGGCAGCTGGCGCAATACGATCGCAAGCCGCTGTTCAACAAGGCGCTGACCGCCACCTATCCGCCGGGCTCGACCTTCAAGACCATGGTGGCGCTGGCCGCGCTCGAGGCCGGCTACGACCCCAAGACGGTGCACGTCTGCAACAAGGCTTGGGCCTGGGGCGGCCGCGTCTGGCACTGCGACGTGGCGCATGGCGCGCAGGACCTGCACATGGCCATCGCCACGTCCTGCGACATCTACTTCTACCAATGCGCCCTGTTCGTCGGCCCCAACCGCATCGCCAACATGGCGCGGCGCTTCGGCCTCGGGCAGACCTTCGACATCGGCATCCCGGGGCAGACCAAGGGTCTCGTGCCGGACACCGATTACAAGCGCAAGGCGTTCAAGAAGGACCCCGTCTGGCACCCGGGCGAGACGCCCAGCATGGGCATCGGCCAGGGCTACACCCACCTCAATCCGCTGCAGCTCTGCGTGATGGCGGCGCGCCTCGCCAACGGCGAGAAGTCGCTTCACCCGCGCCTCGTTGAATCCATCGGCGGCGTCGACCAGCCGCGCGGCTCGGCGTTCGGCGACCTGCCCGTGAAGGCCGAGCACATCGCCTTCGTCCGCGACGCGATGAAGGCGGTGACCACCATCGGCACCGCCGCGGCGGTGGCCGACCTGGGGCTGGGCGACATCAAGATGGCCGGCAAGACAGGCACCGCCCAGGGCTTCAACTACAACGGCGGCCGCGGCGTGCACGGCACCCAAGGAGCCTGGAAGCTGCGCGACCACGCCTGGTTCGTCGCCTATGCGCCGCACGACGCGCCCCGCTACGCAATGAGCGTGCTCATCGAGCACGGCGGCTTCGGCGCCGGCGCCGCCGCGCCCAGGGCCCGCGAGATCATGCGCACCGCTCTGATCAAGGATCCCGAACTGCGCAGCCGCATCGAGCACACCGCGCCGGCTGTGGTGCAGGCTGCGGTGCCCGCGCCCCCCGATCCGGCGACAGCTTCCCCCGATACCGCGGTGGACGGCCCGCCACCCGCTTCGACGCCGACCTGATCACGTTGGTCGCCAGGCCTCGCGCCACAGGCGGATCGATGAGATGGTCGCTCCACGATAAGCGACTATCGCATCCGGGCCATGGAGCCTGAGGACGTCGACCTCGCGGTCGAATGGGCCGCCGCCGAAGGGGGTGGAACCCTGGTCTCTCCGACGCCGCCTGCTTCGCGACGCCCGATCCACGCCGACGTCGGGCCGCTGCGGGTCGACCAGGTGTTCGGCGTCACGAGCTTCGAGCTGGGCTGATCCTCCGCTCTACCGCTACCGCTCGATCAGCTCGCGCACCTCGTGCAGGTCGCGCGCGATGCGGACGCACAGCGCGTGCATCTCGTCGGTCGGATCGAGCAGGTCCGGCACCATGATGGTCATCATGCCGGCCGCCGCCGCGGCGCGAACACCATTGTGCGAGTCCTCCAGCGCCAGGCAGTCGGCCGGATCGAGCCCCAGCGCCTGCGCCGCCTTGAGGAACGGATCCGGATGCGGCTTGTGCTGCGTCTGCAGTTCGCGGCTGACGATGGCGTCGAAGCGCGTGACCAGACCGTGGGGCCCAAGGCTGTGCTCGACGGACTCGCGGGTCGACGATGTGGCGATCGCCCGCGGCATGGAGCGCTCGTCCAGCGCGTCCAGCAGCTCGACGGCGCCGGCCTTCAGCGCGATGCCCGCCTCGGCGATCTCCAGAAAGTGGCGGCGGATGCCGCCGCGCCAGGCCTCGAGGTCGAAGCCCTCGCCGAAATGCTCGACGACGATCAGGTCGCTGGCCTGGGATGGAAGGCCGACCAACCGCTTGAAGAGGTCGAACGACATCTCCAGGCCGAGCCCCGAGACCGAGGCCGTCATCGCCTGGAACACCACCTGCTCGGTGTCCACCAGGAGGCCGTCCATGTCGAACACGACGGCCTTTACGGGTCTGGGGAGATGCATGTTCATCCAACGTGCGCTTCTAATCCGCTCATTCCCGCGAATGCGGGAACCTAGGCCTTCTTGTTCAGGTCAGTTGCAGCGGCCGAACGGAAACAGAAAACAGCTGGGTCCCCGCTTTTCGCGGGGACCATCGGGAGAAAAACTCAATCCACGACGAACTGGTCGGCGCGGTAGCCCTGGAAGTAGAGCAGCGCGGTGAGGTCGGCGTGGTCGACCTTGGCGTCCGCCTGGGCCGCGACGATCGGCTTGGCGCGGTAAGCGACGCCCAGCCCCGCCTTCTCGATCATCGCCAGGTCGTTCGCGCCGTCGCCGATCGCCAAGGTCTCCTCCAGCGGGATCGAGAGCCGCGCGGCCTCCTCCTGCAGCGCCGTCAGCTTGGCCTCGCGGCCGAGGATCGGCTCGCCGACCTTGCCGGTCAGTGCCGCGCCGTCGTCGATCAGGATGTTGGCGCGGTCCTCGTGAAAGCCCGCCGCCTTCGCGACCCGGCTGGTGAAGAAGGTGAAGCCGCCGGACACCAGCAGGCAACGCGCGCCGTTCTGCGCCATCGTCCGCACCAGCGTCCGCGCGCCGGGATTGAGCCGCACCCGCGCGTCGTAAGCCTGCTGCAGCGCGCCCAGCGACAGGCCCTTCAGCATGCCGACGCGTTCGCGCAGCGCGCTCTCGAACTCCAGCTCGCCGCGCATGGCGCGCTCGGTGATCGCCGAGATCTCCGCCTTCAGGCCGGCGAAGTCGGCAAGCTCGTCGAGGCACTCGACGTTGATGATGGTGGAGTCCATGTCTGCGATCAGCAGCCGCTTGCGGCGGCAGGTTAGCGGCCGGACGGCGACGTCGGTCGCCAGATGGGCGAGCGCCTCGGCCGCGAGCTTGCGCGCCGCGCCGATCTCAGCGTCGAGGTAGATGTCAACCGCGACCGGTCCGAGCGGTTCGTGCGCCTTGACGGGGGCGCCCGCTCTTGCGAGCGCTTGGCCGATGGCGGCTTCGGCCGCGGCGAGGCGGTCGGCGTCAGGGCTGACGAGGGTGAGCACCAGTTCCATGCAGCGCCGCATCTGGCTGATCGCCGGCCCTACCGCAAGCGGCAAGTCGGCGCTGGCGCTGCGGCTGGCCGACGCGACGGGCGCGGATATCGTCAACGCCGACTCTATGCAGCTCTATCGCGACCTGCGCCTGTTGACCGCCCGGCCGACCGCGGAAGAGGAAGCCCGCGCGCCGCACCACCTGTTCGGCACGGTGGACGCCGCCGACGGCTGGTCGGTCGGCCGGTGGCTGCGGGCGGCGACGGAGCTGCTGGGCGAGATCGCCGCGCGCGGGAAGCCCTCCATCGTCGTCGGCGGCACCGGCCTCTACTTCCGCGCCCTGACCAAGGGCCTGGCCGAAATCCCCGCCGTGCCGGCCGGGACGCGACGCCAGACCGAGGCCGCGTTCGAGACACTGGGCGAGGCGGCCTTCCGTGAACGCCTCGCCAGCGCCGATCCGGCCGCCGCGGCGCGCATCGCGCCGGGGGACCGCCAGCGGCTGGTGCGGGCCTGGGAGGTCTTCGCCGCCACGGGCGCTGCGCTCAGCGACTGGCAGCGGACCGGCGAGCCTGCGCTGCCTGCCGGGACATGGGGCGGCGTGGCGCTGGATCCGCCGCGCGACGTCCTCTACGCCCGCTGCGACGCGCGCCTCCAGGTCATGGTCGACCAGGGCGCCCTGGACGAGGTCACAGCGCTGGCGGCCCGGGGGCTCGATCCTTCCCTGCCAGCGATGAAGGCAGTGGGCTTTCGCGAGCTCTCCGCCCATCTGCGTGGCGAGACCTCGCTGGCCCAGGCGATGGAGGCCGCCCAACGCGAGACGCGCCGTTACGCCAAGCGCCAACTCACCTGGATGCGCGGCCAGATGGCCGAGTGGCCGCGGATCAGCGCGCCTGACGCCGAGGGGCAGTGGCGGGCGTTCGAAGCGCTGGAGCGCTAAGCCGGTTCACCCGGCCTGCTTCTCGCCGGTGGCGCGTTCGACCGCCCGGGCCGCGGTGAAGCCGTGCAGCACGGTCGAGATCAGCACCGTGAAGGCGGTGATCGCCCAGAGTTGCGCCTCGTTCTCCAGGCGCAAGTGACTGCCGACATAGGCCATGTAGTAGATCGAGCCGACGCCACGGACGCCGTAGAAGGCCACCACCATCTTCTGCGCCGGCCGCATTCGCGCGCCGACCAGCGACAGCCAGCCGATCGCCGGCCGGATGACGAAAATCAACGCTAGCCCGACGAGCGCGCCCGGCCAGTCCAGCGGCTGCAACAAGACGGGCAAACTCGCGCCCAGGCCGATCAGCAGCATGGCGGTCAACGCATGTTCGATCGTCTCCGAGAAATCGTGCAGCCGAACGTGGAAGGCGTGGTCGGACTCTGCGCGCCGCAGCGTCAGCCCCGCGACGAAGGCCGCCACAAAGCCGTAGCCGCCCAGGAGCTCGGTGGCGCCGTAGGCTACGAAAACGCCGGCGAGGGCGAAGACGCCGGCTTCCGACTTGGCGAGCGCGTTCGCGCGCGGAATGTCGAACAGCACCTTGGAAAGCAGCCAGCCGATCGCGATTCCGCAGAGGGCGCCGACGGGGATCCGGTAGGCGACGTCGCGCAGCGCCCAGTCGCTCAGCAGGCGAGGCTCGATGACGCTCGCGGCGGCCAGCGCCAGGCCCAGGTGGACGAACGGGAACGCCAGTCCGTCGTTCAGGCCCGCTTCCGTCGTCAGGGTGAAACGAACCGGGTGCTCGCCGCCTTCCGTGGGCCGCCCGACCTGGATATCGCCCGCCAGCACGGGATCTGTGGGCGCCAACACCGAACCCAAGAGCAGGGCGGCCGTGGCGCCCAGGCCCGCCACCTTCCAGCCAAGCAGCATGGCGCCCAGGATGGTCAGCGGCATGGCGATGACGAGCAGGCGGAACGTCGGCCCCCAGTTCCTCGGCCGCTTGAGGCGGTCGATGCGCAGGCCGACGCCGAACAGGCCAGCGATGACGCAGAGCTCGCTGACGATCTCCCAAGGCGTGGGCGAGGTGACCGGGCTGATAGCCGCGGACATGCCCGGCATCCAGCCGAAGATCGCGCACCCCAGGCCGATCAGCAGCGCCGAAGCGGCGGGCTCCCGGCCGGAGAAGAACCGTGGGATCCAGTAGGCCAGGATGATCGCCGTCCCGAGCGCCGCCAGCAGGATGTGATGTCCGGACGGTTCGAACAAACAGAGGGCCTCCAATCGAAGCTGGATTACGCGGCGGCGGCGAACTGGCTCCGCTGGACGCCGGCTTCTTGACGCCCCCCGCTCACCATGCGAAACGCAACACTCGATTTTTGGGAGCACTCGCGTGCGCACCGTCCTCGTACTCGTAAGGCGACCGCTCTAGGACTGACCACCGCGTCAGGCCCTTACGGTCGCTCGCCCAGCCCCCCAGAGGGGCTTTTTTATTGCCCAGCCGTCACCTGCATTTGCTCAAAAGGTCGCCCGACATGACCGCCACCCAAACCCTCGAAGTCCAGCAAGCCGCCATCACCGGCGCCGAGATCGTCGTGCGCGCCCTCCTCGACCAGGGCGTCGAGGTCCTGTTCGGCTATCCGGGCGGCGCGGTGCTGCCGATCTACGACGCGCTGTTCAACGAGCCGCGCCTGCAGCACGTGCTGGTCCGCCACGAGCAGGGCGCGACCCACGCCGCCGAAGGCTACGCCCGCTCGACCGGCAAGTGCGGCGTCGTCCTGGTCACCTCCGGCCCAGGCGCGACCAACGCGGTCACCGGCATCGTCGACGCGCTGATGGACTCCATCCCGCTGGTGGTCATCACCGGCCAGGTCGCCACTCACCTGATCGGCACCGACGCCTTCCAGGAGTGCGACACCATCGGCATCACCCGCCCGTGCACCAAGCACAACTACCTGGTGAAGTCGGTCGAGGACCTGCCGCGGATCATCCACGAGGCCTTCCATATCGCCACCTCGGGCCGCCCAGGCCCGGTGGTCATCGACATCCCGAAGGACGTGCAGTTCGCCAAGGGCGCCTATCAGGGTCCCAAGGACGTCCGCTACTCGCACGACTACCGGCCGCGCACCAAGGGCGACGCCAGCAAGATCGCCGAGGCCGCGGCGATGATCGCCGGCGCGCGCCGGCCGATCCTCTACACCGGCGGCGGCGTCATCAACGCCGGCCCGAGTGCGGCCGAGCTGCTGCGCGAACTCGCCGAGCTGACCGGCGCGCCGGTCACCTCGACCCTGATGGGACTGGGCGCCTTCCCCGCCTCGGACAAGCAGTGGCTCGGCATGGTCGGCATGCACGGCTCGTTCGAGTCCAACAACGCCATGCACGACTGCGACGTCATGCTGGCGCTGGGCGCCCGCTTCGACGACCGGGTGACCGGTCGGCTGGACGCCTTCGCGCCGACCTCGCGCAAGATCCACGTCGACATCGACCCCTCGTCGATCAGCAAGAACGTCCGCGCCGACGTCGGCATCGTCGGCGACGCGGCCTCGGTGCTGGAGGACCTGATCGCGGTCTGGAAGCAGCGCAACTACAAGGTCGACAAGGCCGCGCTGGCCGATTGGTGGCGTGAGATCGACGCCTGGCGCGCGCGGGATTCGTTCCGCTACCGGGCCGACGACAAGTTCATTAAGCCGCAGTACGCCATCCAGCGCCTCTACGAGCTGACCAGGGACCGCGACGTCTACGTCACCACCGAGGTCGGCCAGCACCAGATGTGGGCGGCGCAGTTCTTCCACTTCGACGCGCCCAACCGCTGGATGACGTCGGGGGGCCTGGGCACCATGGGCTATGGCCTGCCGGCCGCGGTCGGCGTGCAGATGGCGCACCGCGACGCGCTGGTCATCGACATCGCCGGCGACGCCAGCGTGCAGATGACCATGCAGGAGATGTCGACGGCGGTGCAGCACAATCTGCCGATCAAGATCTTCATCCTGAACAACGAATGGATGGGCATGGTCCGCCAGTGGCAGCAGCTGCTGCACGGCGAGCGCTACTCGCACTCCTATTCGGCGAGCCTGCCGGACTTCGTGAAGATGGCCGAGGCGTTCGGCTGCCTGGGCCTGCGCGCCGAGACGCCGGACGAGCTGGACGCCAAGATCCAGGAGATGATCGACAGCGACAAGCCGGTGATCTTCGACTGCCGGGTGACCAAGGAAGAGAACTGCTTCCCGATGATCCCGTCCGGCAAGGCGCACAACGAGATGATCATGGCCGAAGAGTCCCGCGACCTCGGCTCGATCATCGACGAAGCCGGCAAGCGGCTGGTGTGATCTAGAACTGGGGAACCACGAAAGAGAGATTGACCACGAACCGCACGGACCACCCTGACAAGGAAGATGCAGCATCCTCGACTGACCGGCCACAGGCCAGTCGATAGGTGACGGTCTCTGCGATCATCCGCTCTTGTCTCCGCCCTTTCGTGTGTTTCGTGGTTTGCTCATTGACCTCGTCCGTGTGGGCCGTGTGGTCCGTGGTTCAATAGAGAATGCCGCGCACCACCCCCGCCACTCAGTTCCTCGACAAGGCGGGCGTCGCCTACGGCCTGGCCACCTACGAGTATGACCCGTCCGCCGACCGCGTCGGGCTACAGGCGGCGGAGGCGCTGGGCGCGCCGGCGTCGGAGGTCTTGAAGACGCTGATCGTCAAGGTCGACGGCCTGCCCGCCTGCGTGGTGCTGGCCTCCGACCGCGAGGTCAGCATGAAGAAGCTGGCCGCAGCGCTTCGCGCCAAGTCCGCCGAGATGGCGCCCGTCCCCGAGGCCGAGCGGATCACCGGCTACCGTGTCGGCGGCGTCAGCCCGTTTGGCCAGAAGAAACGCCTACCCACCGTGCTCGACGCCGAAGCGGCCGCGCTGATTGAAGCCTTCGTCAACGGCGGTCAGCGGGGGCTGCAGGTCCGCCTGGCGCCGGCCGATCTCGTCCGCGTGCTGGGCGCGACCGTGGCGAGGGTCGCCACCTGACAAAACTTTAAGTCTCCTGCCTGTCGGAACTGCTGGCCGTCGCGCGTCCTTCGCGGGAAAGTGCCACTTCTCGGCGCCAGGAAGCAGGAGGACGCCCATGAGCCATCACGGCCGCTTCATCTGGTACGAGCTGATCACCACCGACCTCGACGCTGCCAGCCGCTTCTACGAAAGCGTGGTCGGCTGGACGCACGAGGACATGACCGGAAACGGCATGACCTACCGCGCAGTCAGCGCCGACGGCAACGGCGTCGGCGGCATGCTGATCATCCCGCCCGAGGCCGCCGCCCGCGGCGCACCGCCCTCCTGGTCGGGGTACATCTGCGTCGACGACTGCGACTCCGCCGCGGCCAAGATCAAAGGTCTGGGCGGCGCGATCATCCGCGCGCCCGAGGACATTCCCGGCATCGGCCGCTTCGCCGTGGTCACGGACCCGCAGGGCGCAGCGTTCGCGATCATGAAGCCGTTCCCAATGGAGACTGAGCGCCCCGAGGTCCCCATGGGCACGCTCGGCCACACCAGCTGGCACGAGCTGATGACCAAGGATCTGGAGGCCGGCTTCGCCTTCTACGCCGACATGTTCGGCTGGAAGAAGGACGAGGCCATGGATATGGGCCCGATGGGCGTCTATCAGCTGTTCTCCAATCAGATCGGCCAGATCGGCGGCATGATGACCAAGCCGCCGGAAATGCCCTGCTCGGCGTGGCTGTTCTACTTCCAGGTCGGCGACATCGACGCCGCTCAGGGCCGCATCGAACAGGGCGGCGGCAAGGTGCTGAACGGGCCGATGGAAGTCCCCGGCGGCGACTGGATCATCCAGGGCCAGGACCCGCAGGGCGCGATGTTCGCAGTGGTCGGCAAGAGGGGGTGAGCTGAAAGCTCCACCTGGGCCACCTCTAGTTTCGGCATTCTTTGAGTGCTCAAAGCCCTTAAGCGCCACGGTCGGATTGGAGCTCCGGCCTCCGGGGCGTCCTTGAGTGGACCGGCGGCCGGAGCAAACTTGCCACCGTGAACTTAGGGACAGCTCTCTCATCTGGGTGCGTGGAGTCTAGCGCGCCCCGATCCGCACCAGCACCTCGCGCGGGATCTCGTACTGCGCGATCACCGCGGCGCGGTCGCGCAACCCCATCACTTCGCGCTGGACGAAGAAGCACCAGGCCGCATCCGCTGCGGCCGCCAGCACCGTTCCTCGCCCCTCCCCCTGATGCGCCCGCAGCGCCGCCAGCGCCCGCTCCAGCCGCGCGCCTTGCCGACCCAGCGACGCCGCCTGCTCCTCCAGCAGCTCATGATGCAGCACCGCATCCCCGGTCTCGATGCCAAGACGTTTGGAAGGGCTCTGGGGCATGCGCAACGGGGACATGGCGGCGAATGTGGCCGCGCCCGCCGGGGCTGCAAGCTTCGCCGTTGACTCGCGAATGACGTTCGCTGAATGTTCTTGTCGCGGGACGATCTTGATATTCAGCGTGGGCGCGCTGCTAAGCGGCCTGTTTCTCGGCTTCCGCGACCTGGTGGCCCGGAAGAGCGGCCTGATCGCGCGAAAGGGCTTGCGAGACGTGCGCGTCCACCGCGGCGCGGACCCCGAGGGCCTCGCCTTGACCGGATCCGACGGGCCGTTGGCCCTCGTCATCTTCATCGCCTGCGTCGGCCTTGCGCTGTTCGCGGCGTTCTGCCTGATCCGCGGCTTTGCGCCTGGCCGTTCGCATTCTGGAGCCTGAGCCTCTTCGGCGATGCGACGCTGAAGCAGAACCGGCCTGGTGCTGGGTCTACGCGGCGATCAACCTGCTCATCATGCTCGCCATCGGTTCAGCCGTGGCCCAGGGCTTAGCTGGCTGAGGCGCAGCGCGCGCCGCAAGGCGGATAGCGAAAGCATGCCCTCCGCCCTGCCGCCTTGACCTCCAGCACGCGTCGCGCTCACGTCTCCCCCGATGGGCGTGACGCGCAGCAGAGACGAGCCGTCGGGAGCGCAGGCGATGGCTGCCCGCCTGTCCGCCTCCGTCCCCTCGTGGATGCTGGGGATCGCCCGCTTCGCCTATCGGGCAGCGACTCCGCATCTGTGGCCGGCGCGCATCGCCCATATGCGCGCGCGCAAGCGCAGGCTCGCAGGGGAGCGGGCCAGCCTCGACTGGGACCGGAGCCCCGAGGCGAAGCAGCTGGCGCGCGGCATCTACTGGATGGGCCATCCCCTGGTCGCCCGCCGGCTCAACATCAAGGCGTCCGGCTCGCCCGACGCCGACGCCTACGGCCGCCTGCAGCAGCTTCTCGAGGCCCAGGGCTGGGGCTTCCCAGTTTCGCGGGCGCTGTCGCTCGGCTGCGGCCACGGCGCGCTGGAGCGGCGCTTGGCGAGCGCCGGCTTCGCGGCGCGCTACGACGCTATAGACCTCGCGCCACAAGCGATCGCCGAGGCGCGCAGGCTGGCCGACGACGCCGGCCTGCAGAATATCCACTACAGCGTCGGCGACCTCGAGCAGGTCGATCTGCCCGCCGGCGCCTTCGACGTCGTGCTGGCGCACCAATCGGCGCACCACGTCGAGGACCTTGACCGCCTGTTCGCGACCGTCAGCCGGGCCCTGCGCCCGGGCGGCGTCTTCCACCTTCACGAGTTCGTCGGCCCCGACCGCTTCCAGTGGACGGACGCTCAGCTGCACCACATGAACGCCTTCGTCGGCGCCCTGCCCGCGCGCTACCTGCGCCTGCCCTCGGGCGAGCCGCGGCCGAACAAGCTGCGCCCGACGATCGCCGACATGATCGCCATCGACCCGACCGAGGCGATCAGCTCCTCGGCCATCCTGAACGCCGTCGGCCGGCACTTCCGCATCCTCGAGATCCGCGAACTCGGCGGGGCGCTGCTGCACGAAGGCCTGGGCGGCATCGGCCAGAACTTCGACCCGCAGGCGCCGGAAGACGTCGCGCACCTGGACGCCTTCTTCGCCCTGGAGGACCGGCTGATGTCGCAGGGCGTGATCGCCTCGGACTTCGTCACCGTCACGGCCATGCGAGAGTGAGCGCTGACGCGCGGCCAGCATCCACGCTCAGAGCGAGGAGAGGCCTCCGCCCCGCCTCGTTCCTTCGGCGCCACCCCTTCACGCACACCACCTGACGCAGGGTGTGGACGATCTCCAAGAGGTCGGCTTGCGCCGCCATCATGGCGTCGATGTCCTTGTAGGCCATCGGTGCTTCGTCGATCACCTCGGCGTCCTTACGGCGCTCGACGCCCTCGGTGGCGCGCACATGGTCGTCCAGCGTGAACCGCCGCTTGGCTTCGGCCCGGCTCATCGCCCGACCCGCGCCGTGCGAGGCGGGTCTCGTCCCTATGGCCAGGCCGCATCCCGTTCGACTACACAGTTCCCATGCCCGACGATGACGCCTCCCCCCTTCGCTCCGCCCTTGGCCAGGTCCGCGTGCTGGAGGAAGAGCCCGGCCGGGCGGTGATCGAGTTCGAGGTCGGTCTGCACATGTGTCACTCGGGCGGCGTCGCCCAGGGCGGCTTCATTTGCGCGTGGATCGACGCGGCCATGGCGCGGGCGGCCTTTGCGTTGATGCCCGAGATGACCCCCATGACGCTGGAGCTGAAGACCAGCTACTTCGCGCCGGTTCGCCCTGGCCGGGTGATCGCCGAGGGCTGGGTCGAGCGTCCGGGCCGCTCCAACTGCTTCTCCGAAGGGCGCCTGCTCGACCTCGACGGCGCCGTCCTGGCCAAGGCCAGCTCCACCATCCGCCTGATCCCGACCGAGGCGGTGAAGGCGTCGTCGCGCAAGGCGGCGGGCGCCGCCTGACGCCCGCCCCTTGCAGCCGCGCCCGCCGTGTGACACCTGACGGCCGATCACACTCGGACCACCGCCATGACCAACGACCCGCAACCCGCCTCCGTCTATGACCTCTCCCACGATGAGGAGCCGGAGAACCTCGCCACCTTCGCGGTGTTGGTCGACAACGAGCCGGGCGTGCTGCACCGGCTGGTCGGGCTGTTCGCCGCGCGCGGCTACAACATCGAGAGCCTGACGGTCGCAGAGACGGACCGGCGCGCGCACACCAGCCGCGTCACCATCGTCACTCGCGGCACTCCGCACGTGCTGGCGCAGATCGAGGCGCAGCTGGAGAAGATGGTCTCCACCCGCCACGTGCAGGACGTCACCCGCGACCCCAACGGCCTGGAGCGCGAGCTCGCCCTGGTGAAGGTGCGCGGCGCCGGCGCCGACCGCGTCGAGGCGCTGCGCGTCGGCGATATCTTCCGCGCCCGAGTGATCGACACCACCCACGAGAGCTTCGTCTTCGAGGTCACCGGCGCGCCTACCAAGATCGACAGCTTCGTCGAGCTGATGCGTCCGCTGGGCCTGGTCGAGGTCTCGCGCACGGGGGTGCTCTCCATCCAGCGCGGCGCCCAGGCGCTTTAGGGCGGGGCGCTCTGCGGCACGGGCTGGCGGGAACGACAACCGCCTTGCGGCTCTTTCCCGCCATGCGCCGCGCGATCCTGACCTTCGCAGCCATCGCCCTGCTGACCGCTCAGCCGGCGCAGGCGCAGCTCCTCGGTCGCAAGCCCGCCCAGGCCGGCCCGCCGCCGGGCACGCCGCCGGCCGAAGCCGAGATCTGGCCCTTTCCGCCGCCCGACCCGCAGACGTGGTGGGACGACAAGTGGCCCAAGGGCGACGAGGCGGCCGATCCGCTAGGCGGCCGGCGCCTGCCACGCGGCCAGCGGCTGCCGCAGGTCGACAACGGCGTCGACGCCTCCACCTACCGGCTGTGGGGCCTGATGCCGCTGCAGTGGCAGTTGCTGCGCGGCGACGAAATGATCCTCGAGGTCTGGGTGCGGCCGTCGCGCAACGTGCGCCAGAGCATCGTGCGCATCGTCGTGCGCGACGACGGCAAGGCCTTCGTCCAGGCTCGCGCCGGTTACGCCTGCTGCGAGGCCGGCATTGGCCGGCGCATCGGCTTCGACGCGGAGCTGACCCCCGACCAGACCCAGGCGTTTCGCGCGCTTCGCGACAGCCGTGTCTGGTCGAGCCCGCGCGAGGTGGAATCGGTGAAGAACGCCACCACCACCGACGTGGTCTGCGTGTCCGGCGTCGGCTACGACCTCACCCTGCTGACCGGCCGCGGAACGCGCACGCTGCACCGCGCCTGCGACGACGTCGCCGTGGGCCAGGTCGCCGATCTGCTGGAGCCCGCGCTCAAGGCCGCGCTCGGCCGCGAGCCGCGCTTCGACATCCTGTTCCGCAACAAGATCGACTTCTCCCTGGAGCGGCAGGCCTACCAGGACTTCGCCTCCGGCGGCGGGGTGCTGAAGCCTGCCCCTGCCGGACGGTCAGCCCCGCCCGGCCGCGAGCCAGCACCGCAGAGCGAACCCTGACGGATTGACGCGCCGGCGGCGCACTGCGACTTACCCCGGGCATATGCCCCGCCCCGCGCGTCCCTATTCGCTCCCCACGCTGGCGGTCGTCGCCCTGCAGCTGGCGATCGTCGGCGGACTGCTCTTCGCCGTCGGGGACGCCTGGTTCGATCTTTACAAACTGAGCCGCTTCCAGGTCGCGGGCGCCGACTATTCCTGCGTCTGGGCCGGCGCCAAGGCGGCGCTCAGCGAGCCGTCGCGGATCTACGACTTCGCCCATGTCAGCGCCTTGCAGGGTTGGCCGCTGGGGCCGGGCCGGATCCGGCCGTACGTCTACCCGCCCTCGGCGCTACTGATCTTCGCGCCTTTCGCGCTCCCGTCCTACTGGCTGAGCTTCGGCCTGTGGGTGGCGGCGACCGGCGCGCTGTTCCTGTGGGCGGCCCGGCGGATGGGCGCGCCCTGGCCGCTGGTGCTGCTGGCGCCGCCGGTGCTGCTGACCGCCTTCTGCGGCCAGCTCGCCTTCCTGGTCGGCGGGCTGGTGCTGGCTGCGCTGTCGCTGCGCCATCGGCCCGTATTGGCGGGCGTGCTCCTGGGCGTCGCCGCCTCTGTGAAGCCGCAGTTCCTGGTGCTCGTGCCGATCGCCCTGGTCGCGGAGGCCCGCTGGCGCACCTTATTCGCCGCCGGCGTGACCGGGGTGACCCTGTTCGTCCTGTCTTCGCTGGTCTGGGGGCCGGAACGGTGGCTCGAGTGGTTGGGCGCGCTGGCCCGCTTCCGGGCGCTGATCTTCGGCGACCGCGGCCTGACCGAAGACGCAATCACCCCTTACGCCGCCCTGGTTTCGATCGGGTTGGATGGGCGCTGGGCCTTCCTGCTGGCGCCCGCCTCCGTGGCGCTGGTCTGGTTCGGTTTCCGCCGCACGCAGGACGTCGCCGACCGCAGCCTGATGCTGTTCGGCGCCACGCTGCTGGTCACGCCCTACGCCATGAACTACGAGCTGGCGCTCTTCGCACCCGCCCTGGCGGTGCGGCTCAGCCGATGGCGCGATCCCCGCTGGACCGAATACGCCGCCGCCGCCGCCGGCGCGACCCTGCTGCCCTGGACCTTTGCGGCGGTGCTGCCGGTGCTGGCGCTCGCGGTCGCGGCGCTGGTGCGGGCGCCCGACGTACGGGACCCGGCGGGATCATCCGCACCCGTCTTCAAATCCTAACCTTTAGGCCCTATATCTAGGGCGTCGGGTTCGCCCGACTATGGAGATAAACGCGCGCGTAATAAGCGGACTGGACCCGGGTGCGATTCCCGGCGGCTCCACCAATCTTCCCCGGGTTATCGCCGGTAAGTGAGGGGCCGATCAGCATCGACAGACGTGTAAAGGTGTTTGCTTTCTCTCGGCCTGACCCACCGTTCCGGGTCTTAAACTAACTGCGAACGATAACTTCGCTGAAGAAGTCCGTCTCGCTGCGTAAGCGGTGCGTCGAATTTCGACTTAAAGCCCTAACGTCTTAGCAGCGTTAGGCGGGGCCGGAGGGAGCCTGGCAACAGAATCCCTCCACTTCCTTCTCTTCTCTCGTCCATTTCCCCTCGCGAAATCGGGGCCTCTGCCCCTTTGCGCACGGCTCTGCGCGCGCTAACTTTATTGTTGTTCGCGTTAGGGAGATTCCGTTGGCTCAGGATCCGCCAGCCCAGGACTTGATGCACTACGAGGCCATGGCGCAGGACGCCTTGCGCGGCGTGGTCAAGGCGGCGCTGAAGCGGGCCGCAGCCCCGGAAGGTCTGCCGGGCGCACACCACTTCTACATCACCTTCAAGACCGACGCCGCGGGCGTCTCCGGCCCAACCGATCTTCTGGGCAAATATCCGGACGAGATGACCATCGTCCTGCAGCACCAGTACTGGGACCTGGCGCCGGGCGAGACCTTCTTCTCGGTAACCCTGCAGTTCGGCGGCCAGCCCAAGCGGCTCAGCATCCCCTATGCGGCGGTGACGCGGTTCTATGATCCGAGCGTCCAGTTCCTGCTGCAATTCGAGGCTCCGCCCGCGGCGAGCGCGGACTCCAAGGCGCTGCCCTCGCCGCCCGCCGAGCCCGCCCCCGCCGGCGAAGGGGAGCCCAAGGTCGTCTCGCTCGATCAGTTCCGCAAGAAGTGACCTGCGCGGCGATCCGCCGGCTGGCTGTCGCCGCGGCGATCGCGCTCGCCGGCTGGTTCGCCGCCGCGCTTCCCACGCTCGCCGCCCCCCCGACTCCGACAGCCGCCCCAAACGCCTCTCCCTTCGCCGACTGGGCGGCCATCGTCGTAGCGGGCGACGCGCACGCCCATTCCGGCGGCCCGTCCGAAGCGTTCGACAACGCCCGGCGCGACGTCGCGCGCGCACTGATCTCCGCCGGCTTCCAGCCGCAGAACCTGCGCGAATTCTCCACCCAGCCGCGGCGCTACAAGCCGGCCCCGGGAAAGAGCGACATCGACGGCCTGTACGACGCGCTGAGAGCTCTCGCCGACCGCGCGCAGGAGGGATGCCTCGTCTATTTCACATCGCACGGCGCGCCTGAGGGCGTGGTGGTCGACGATCGGTTGCTCGCGCCGGGCGTGCTGGGCGCCATGCTCGACCAGACCTGCGGCAAGCGGCCGACCGTGGTCATCATCTCCGCCTGCTTCTCCGGCGTCTTCGTACCGGAGCTGGCCGAGCCAAACCGGATGGTGCTGACCGCCGCGCGCCCAGACCGCTCCTCGTTCGGCTGCGGCGAGGCCGACCGCTACCCGTACTTCGACGACTGCTTCCTGCACGAGTTCCCCGCCGCCCACGACTTCCCCGCGCTGGGTCGGGCGGTGCAGGGCTGCGTCGCCCGGCGCGAGCGTGAGACCGGTGCGCAGCCGCCCTCGGAGCCGCAGCTCTCCGTCGGCGCCGCCCTGCGCCCGTTGTTGCCGCTCTATCCGTTGCGCACGGGAGCCTCGACAGCGACCAGGTACTGACGCGTCGGGGTTGACGGCCGCAGGCGTCTGCCGTTGATGCCGATCCCGCCTATCCGCCGAGAGAGAACAGCCATGGCCGAAGATCCGAAACACTGGGACGTCGAGACGCGTCTGGTGCGCGGCGGCATGGCGCGCACGCCCTACGGCGAGATCTCCGAGGCGCTGTTCCTCAGCCAGAGCTTCGCCTACGAAAGCGCCGGCGCCGCCGACCGCCGCTTTTCCGGCGAGGAGCCGGGCTTCATCTACCAGCGCTTCGGCAACCCCACGACGCAGGTGTTCGAAGAGCGCCTGGCGCTGCTCGAAGGGGCCGAGCTCTGCAAGGCGACCAGTTCCGGCATGTCGGCGGTGCACGCGAGCCTGCTGGGCTTGCTGCGCACGGGCGACCACCTGATCGCCGGCCGCGCCCTATTCGGCTCCTGCCGCTGGATCATCTCCGAGCTGCTGCCGCGCTATGGCATCGAGGCCACCTATGTCGACGCCGTCGACCCGGCCAACTGGCGCAATGCGGTGCGGCCCAACACCACGGCCTTCCTGGTGGAGAGCCCGGCCAACCCGCTGCTGGAGGTCTGCCCGATCGGCGCGATCGCCGACGTCGCCAAGGAATGCGGCGCCAAGCTGATCGTCGACAACGTGTTCGCCACGCCGATCTTCCAGAAGCCGCTGGCGCTGGGCGCCGACATTGTCGTCTATTCCGCCACCAAGCACATCGATGGCCAAGGCCGGGTCCTGGGCGGTGCGATCCTGGGCGCGCACGACCTGCTGATCGACACCTACAAGGACTTCCTGCGCCACACCGGCCCGGCGCTCTCGCCGTTCAACAGCTGGGTGCTGCTGAAAGGCCTCGAGACGCTGGAGCTGCGCGTGACCCGCCAAACGGAGAACGCCGGCAAGGTCGCCGACGCCGTGGGCGCGCATTCCAAGGTCAAGCAGGTGATCTATCCCGGCCGGCCGGATCACCCGCAGGCCGGCATCATCGCCAACCAGATGACCGGCGGCGGCAACGTCATGGCCTTCGACCTCGGCAGCCGCGAGGCCGCCTGGCGCTTCCTCGACGCGCTGGAGATCGTCGACATCTCCAACAACCTGGGCGACGCCAAGTCGATGGCCACCCACCCCTCGACCACCACTCACCGCTCGATGTCCGAGGAGGATCGCGTCGCGATCGGCCTCACCCAGGGCTGGGTGCGGATGAGCGTCGGCCTGGAAAGCGCCCGCGACCTCGCGCGCGACGTGACCCGGGCGCTCGACCGGGCTTAGATCCCCCTCTCCCTCTCCGCTTCGCGGGAGAGGGATTTCTCAGAGCCGCACTTCGGCCCGGATGTCCTTGGGCGGGGTGCGGTCGCGGCCCAGGCCGAACAGCTTCGGTTCGGCGCCGTCGCTGGGCAGCCAGATCTGCGCGCTCATCGGCGTAAAGCAGAGCAGCGCCAGATCCGAGTCGCCGCGGCCTTCAGGATACCAGCGTGCGACCTCCTCGCTCCAGAACCGCTGGATCAGGGCGTCGTCAGTCGTCAGCGCTACCTCGCCGTGAACGCACGCGTAGAGGTCGTGCTTGCGGCCGACGTAATGGAACACCGCCGAGCGGCTTTCGTCGGCGGCGAGTGCGATGCGGCTGTTGCGGTGGGCGTAGAAGTAAAGCGGGCCGTGTTCGCCCTCGAAGTGGGCGGTCATTGGCTGGGCGTGGCCCTCGTGCTCAGTCGCCAGGCCGAGCATTCCTGTTTTCATGTCCGCCAGGTCGCGCCAGAAGCGGCCAAGCAGGTCTTGCGGATTGCCTTGGGTCATCGTCTGCGCCTCGCATGTCCGGCGCAGCCGCCGCGGCGCGCCATGCTGCGGCTAGCGCCCGGAAAGGCTCCCGGTTCCCGGAGGGAAGAAGAGACCAACTCTGAGGCTTAGGCCTACTTCAGGCGGAAGTCGTCGGCCGCCAGCCACTGGGTGATGTAGGCGTGCGTCTTGCGCACCAGCTCGGTCGGGCCGGAGAAATAGAACTCGCTGCCGAACAGCTTCTTCTTTTCGCGCCAACGGATGCTTCCGGTGTCCTCGGTCTGCAGCACGTCGCGCAGCTTCGCACGCTTCCGCTTCGGAACGTAGGAGACGTAGGTCACCTCGGTCACTGCGCTCTCTCCACTCATTACCAGTCCGCCCAACGTTAAGGTCTGGAGATTCGTGTGGCGTGATTACGGCGAAATGAGTTTTCTGGGGTGCGACATCCCGTCCCGCACCAGATAACTGATCCCTGAGCTGCCTAATTCTTCGTCGCATTTGCGAGTAGGTATCAGCGGGCTAGGATGTCGCCAAGTCTCCATTGCTGCACTGCACACAACGCGGAAGTCGTCGTGCTCACAAATGCTGGGGATACAGCCCTAGGTGATCCGGCCTAGGCGCTGCACCTGATGCGCGGCAGCGTCGGAGGGCATATCTTCAAGTTTTCGCGATCTACCAAATCTCGGACACTTGGCTCGGATCGATCTCGGCTCAGCAGGGATTGAGTCCATACAATAACAGCAAGGAGATCGGCCGTGAGCCGGTCCAACAGTTTTCTCGCGTCCTTCGGGACCGACGTCGGGCTCGTCGAGCCCTACCTTCGGCAAATCACCCTTGCGCCTGGGCAGGTGCTCAACGAGCCGGGTGAGTTGATCAGCAAGGTCTACTTCCTGAATGAGGGGCTGGTTTCGAAGCTCACCGTGTTCGAGGACGGGACAGAGATCGAATGCGCCCTGGTCGGTCAGGAGGGCGCGGTCGGAGCCATGTCGGCGCTGGGCTTGCGAAGGTCCGTCACCCGCGATGTCTGCCATATGCACGCGACGGCGACGGTGATGAACGCCGACCAATTGGCGGCGGCGGCGCGGCGTTCGGACCGCATCCACGACGCGCTCGACTGCTACTGCGCGTGGAAGATGACATACGCCATCCGCAACGGCGCCTGTAACGCGCTGCACGCCGTGGAGCAACGCCTCTGCCGTTGGCTGCTAACCTGCTCCGATGTGCTGAAGGAAGACGAGATCCGGCTGCCGCAGGACGTGTTCGCCAAGATGCTCGGCGTGCAACGCACCTCGGTGAACCCGATCCTGCAGCGGCTGCGCGCCGACGGGTTGATCGCGCTCGGCCGCTCACGGCTGGAACTCCGCGACCGCGACGGCCTCATAGAGCGAGCGTGCGAATGCTACGCCTCGATGAGCGGATTCGACGCAGCCAGCCTGCTGTCGACACGCGGCGACCGCGCAGGCGTCACCGAGCTTCGTCTGCGACGCTGCGGCGGCTAAACCGTATCGAGATCGGTCGGCGCCACGGCGTAGACGCGAGCGCAGTATTCGCAGGTGACGCGGATATTGCCGTCCGACTCGACCATGTCGGCCCGCTCCTCGGCCCCGAACGACCGCAGCACCGTCTCGATGCGCTCCTGGCTGCAGCGACAGAAGGCGCGCAGCGGCTTGGCCTCGAACACCCGCACGCCGTCCTCATGAAACAGCCGCCAAAGCAGGGTGTTGGACGGCAGCTCGGGATCCACCAGCTCATCTTCGCCAATGGTCTCGAACAGGATCTGAGTGCGCGACCAGGCCTCCTCAGTCGATCCGCGGGCGTCGTCCTCGGCGATGTTCTGGATCAGCACGCCGCCCGCCCGCCAGACCAGGCCTGGCGGGCCCTCGACCTGGCCGACCGCCAGCAGCACGCGCGTGGGCGTCTGCTCGGACTGGGCGAAATATTGCTCGGCGCACAGCGCCAGCGTCTCGCCCTCGATGGCGGTGACGCCCTGGTAGCGGTCCATGTCCGGCCCCTGGTCGACCGTCATGATGAACACCCCGTCGCCCAGCAGCGTGCGCGCGCCCGGGCGTTGGAAACCGTCGGAGACCGCGGCGACCTCATCGGCGTCGTAGCGGCAATACCCGCGCAGCGCGCCCGCGGTGTCGTAGTCGGCGACGACGTAGCGCACGGGTCCCGAGCCCTGCGCCTGCACGATCAGCCGGCCCTCGAACTTCAGGTTAGAGCCGACCAAGGCGGCGAGCGCACAGGCCTCGCCCAGCAGGTTGGCCACCGGGTCGGGATAGGCGTGGGCGCGCAGGATTTCGTCGACCGCGGGGCCCAGGCGCACGACGCGGCCACGAACGGGCTCACCCTCGATCTGGAATGCACCGACGAGGTCGTCGGGAACTGAAGTGTCGGACATGGGCGGCATATGGGGTAGTGGAGCGGGATTTTCGAGGCTGGCGCTGAGTCTGCGACAAGGCGATGCGGTCGAACGCATAGCCCACCCGCTCATCCCCGCGAAAGTGGGAACCCAGGTGTTTTTGTTGCGAACATTGGGCCCGCGGCACGCCCATTACAGACAAAGCCTGGTTCGCCGCTTTCGCGGGGATGAGCGGAAAACAGAGAGTTTAGATCTTGCCGAAGCACCAGGCGAGAATGGACTTCTGGGCGTGCAGGCGGTTCTCCGCTTCGTCCCAGATCAGGCTGGCGGGGCCGTCGATGACTTCGTCGGTGACCTCCTCGCCGCGGTGCGCCGGCAGGCAGTGCAGGAAGGCCGCATCGCTCTTCGCCAGGCTCATCAGGCCGCGATCGACCTGATAGGGCTCCAGCGCGTCCAGCCGCTCGTCATGGTCGGTGTCGCCCATCGAGACCCAGGTGTCGGTGATCACCACGTCTGTGCCGCGGACCGCCTCGCGCGGGTCCTCGGTGGTGTGCACCTGCGCCTGATGCTCGGCCGCTCGCGCGAGGTCGACGAGATCCGGATGGTAGATCGCCGGGCAGGCGATGTTCAGCTTGAAGCCGAGTTTGGGGGCGGCGTGGATGAAGCTGGCGCAGACGTTGTTGCCGTCGCCCACCCAGGCCAGCGTCTTGCCCGCGATCGGCCCGCGGTGCTCCTCGATGGTCAGGATGTCGGCCATGATCTGACATGGGTGCCCCTTGTCCGAGAGGCCGTTGATCACAGGCACGTCGGCGGCGAGCGCGAGCCGCTCGACGTCTTCATGGACGTTGGCGCGGATCATGATCGCATCGACGAAGCGCGACAGTGCGCGCGCGGTGTCCTCGATCGGCTCGCCGCGTCCGAGCTGCATCTCGTGGGCGTTGGAGATGATCACGTCCCCGCCGAGCTGACGCATGGCCGCGTCGAACGAGAAGCGGGTGCGGGTCGAGTTCTTCTCGAAGATCATCGCCAGGGTGCGGCCGGCGGCCGGCGCATCGGCGTCCACCTGGCCCTTCGGCCAGCCGCGCCGTGCGGCCTTACGCGCCTTGGCGTCCTCGAGGATGGCCCGCACGTCGGCGGCGTCCATCTTCCAGAGGTCGACGAAGTGTCTGGGAGCCTGCGTCATGACCGGGCTCACGCCGTCGCCTTGGCTAGCGCCTGGGCGCGCTCGCAGGCGCGTTCCAGCTTCTCGATCGCCTCGCGCGCGTCCTCGCGAGTCAGAACCAGGGGCGGCAGCAGCCGCACGCAATTTTCGCCGCCGCCGGCGATCAGCAGATGCTCGTCGCGCGCGTGCTGCATGAATTCGCGGTTCGGCGTGCCGAGCTTCAGCCCGATCAGCAGCCCCTTGCCGCGGATATCCAGCACGACGTCAGGAAAGCGGTCCTTCAGCCCCGCGAGTTGCTGGCCGAGATAGCCTGCGACCTCGTTCACATGCTGCAGCAGCTCGGGCTTGGCGAGTTCCGCCACGGCGGCGAGGCCGACCGCCATCGCCAGCGGGTTGCCGCCGTAGGTCGACCCGTGAGAGCCGGCGGTCATGCCGCTCGCCGCCTCGGCGGTGGCCAGGCAGGCGCCGACCGGGAAGCCGCCGCCCAGCGCCTTGGCCAGCGCCATGATGTCCGGCTCGGCGCCTTCCACCCATTCGTAGGCGAAGAGCTTGCCGGTGCGCCCGAGCCCGCACTGGATCTCGTCGTAGATCAGCAGCACGCCAGCCTCGTCGCACAGCTGGCGGATCTCGCGCAGCATCGCCTCGGGCCACGCCCGCGCCCCGCCCTCGCCCTGAACCGGCTCGAGAAGAATGGCCGCCGTCGTCGGGCCGACCGCCGCGCGGATGGCGGCCATGTCGCCATAGGGCAGGTAGACGAAGCCCGGCATCGGCGGGCCAAAACCCTCCAGATAGCTCGGGTTGCCCGATGCGTTCACCGCCGCCAGCGTGCGGCCGTGGAAGGAGCCCTCGAAGCCAATGATGTCGATCCGCTCCGGCTGGCCCTTGGCCCAGTGGTACTTGCGCGCGGTCTTGATCGCGCACTCGATCGCCTCGGTCCCGGAGTTGGTGAAGAAGGCCACGTCGGCGAAGCTGAGCTGCGTCAGCCGGTCGGCGAGCTCGGCCTGGCCAGGAATGCTGAAGATGTTGGAGACGTGCCAGAGCTTATCGGCCTGGGCCTTGAGAGCGTTCACCAGGACCGGGTTGGAATGCCCGAGCGCATTGACCGCGATGCCGGCCAGGCAGTCGAGATAGGCCTCTCCTTCCGCCGTATAGAGACGCGAACCTTCGCCGCGCTCGAACGCCAGCGGGGCGCGCTGATAGACGCCCATCAGATGGTCGCTGGGAACAGGCGCGGCGGCGGCGCTCGCGGTCTTTTCGGGCACGGGAATGGCCCTCCAAAATGGACACGTCCCCGGCGCGGCGCGACGGGGACTGGAAGGCCTGGCCTTTTCCTTCGCAGCTCGCGCAATGTCAAATGGTTTGGCTGCGCCTTCGCCGCCTGGACATTCCTCTTCCAGCTGGGCTTGATCGGCGCCGAGAAAGGAGAAGATGCGATGGAAAAGCGCAAGCTCGGCCGCCAAGGCCTGGAAGTCTCGGCGATCGGCCTCGGCTGCATGGGGATGAATTTCCTCTACGGCCCCGCCGGCGACGACGCCGAGTCGGTCGCCACCGTCCGCCTAGCGCTCGATCTGGGCGTCGACTTCTTCGACACCTCGCAGATCTACGGCCCCTTTACCAACGAGGAGTTGCTCGGCCGGGCGTTGGAAGGCCGGCGCGACGAGGCGGTGATCGCCACCAAGTTCGGGTTCGATTTCCGCGACGGCCAGCTCGTCGGCATCGACAGCCGGCCGGAGACGATCAAGGCCGCGGCCGACGCGGCGCTCAAGCGCCTGCGCACCGACCACATCGACCTCTTCTACCAGCACCGCGTCGATCCCAAGGTGCCGGCGGATGACGTGGCCGGTGCGGTCGGCGAGTTGGTGCAGGCCGGCAAGGTCCGCTTCTTCGGCCTTTCCGAAGCCTCGGCCGACCGCGTCCGCCGCTCGCACGCGGTATTTCCGGTCAGCGCGCTGCAAACCGAGTACTCCGTCTGGGAGCGCGGCCTGGAAGATCACCACATTCCCACGCTGAGGGAACTGGGCGTCGGCCTGGTGCCCTATTCCCCGCTTGGCCGCGGCTTCCTTACCGGTGCGATCGCCCGTGCCGAAGAGCTGCCTGAGGGCGATTTCCGGCGCACCGACCCGCGCTTCCAGGGCGAGAACTACGATCGCAACATGGCCGCCGCCGGCGTGGTGCGGGAGATAGCCCAAGCCCATGGCGCGACGCCGGCCCAGGTGGCGCTGGCCTGGGTGCTGGCGCAGGGCGACGACATCGTGCCGATCCCGGGCACCAAGCAGCGTGGGCGGCTGCGCGAGAACGCCGGCGCAGCGACGCTCCGCCTGACCGAACAGGACCTCGCCCGGCTCGATGTCGACCTGCGGCCGGAAGCCGTAGCCGGCAAGCGTTATACCGAGCAGGCTTTGGCCACGCTCGACATCTGACGAGCGTCCGGGTCTTAGGTCTTGATCTTGTAGCCGGTCTTGAACATCGCGTAGCAGATCCCGCCCAACGCCAACGTCAGCGCGGCGGTCAGCACCACGCCGATCGTCAGCGAGCCCTCGGCATGTCCGATAAAGCCGTAGCGGAAGCCGTCGATCAGGTAGAAGAACGGGTTCACGTGGCTGAAGCTGCGGAACGGCTCGGGAAGCTTCTCTACGAGATAGAAGGTGCCTGAGAGGAAGGTCATCGGCATGACCACGAAGTTGGTCACCGCCGCCATGTGGTCGAACTTCTCCGCCCAGAGCCCCGCCATGACGCCCAGGAAGCCCAGGATCAGCGCCGCGCCGGCGCCGAAGTAGACGATCGCCCAAGGCTGGGCGACGCCGGGCCTGGCGAACGGCAGCACCGCCACCCAGGTGACCGCGCCCACCAGCAGGCCGCGCGTCGCGGCGCCCAGGCCGAAGGCGGCCGCGTGCTCCACGGGGCTGAGCGGGGGCGTGAGGAAGTCGCCCATCAGGCCGTTCATCTTCGACTGCAGCAGCGAGGATGAGGAGTTGGCGAAGGCGTTGTTCATGACCTGCATCATGATCAGGCCGGGCGCGACGAAGCTCGAATAGGCGACGCCGTGCACCGCGCCGGCGCCGCGGGCGACGACGAACACCATCATGTACAGCAGCGCGGTCACCACCGGGGCGAGGAGCGTCTGCGTTCCCACCTTCAGGAATCGCCGTATCTCACGCTGGTAGAGGGTCCTGAAGCCCACCCAGTTAAAGCCCGGGTAATCCCGCGGGATCGGTGGAACCAGGGATGGGGCGGCGGCCGTGTCCTTCATGCGGACCATGTGCGCCGCGGACGGTTTCGCCGCAAGAGCCGCCGGAATGTGCGGCGGGCTGACGCAACATCTTGTTCCTGTGGAGAACCCGAAGGGCGCCTATTGTGGCTCTTAAGGAGTTGTTTACTACTGATGGTGGTCAGTGGGGCAGCAACGCTCCAGACGCCACAAGATGTTGATTCTCGAAAGGCGCGCGGGGGCGCGGCCGGGCGGAGCGGGAGGCCGAAATGGGCTGGACGGACGAACGGGTCGAGTTGCTCAAGAAGCTCTGGCAGGACGGCCTTTCGGCCAGTCAGATCGCCAAACAACTGGGCGGGGTCACGCGCAACGCGGTGATCGGCAAGGTGCATAGGCTGGGCCTCTCCGGCCGCGCCGCGCCGTCGAAGCCGGCGCGCACCGTCTTCAAAGCGCCGCGGCCGGCGCGCGCGGCGGTGGCCGCGCCTTCGGCACCGCGGCGGATCGCCGAGCCGGTGGCGCTCAGCATGCCGCAGCCCAGCGCGCCAGCGCGCTACGTCGACGAGGCGCCAGGCATGGCCACGGTGCTGACGTTGGGCGCCCACATGTGCAAGTGGCCGATCGGCGATCCCAGCCAGGACAGCTTCACCTTCTGCGGCCGTCGCTCCGGCGAAGGCCCCTACTGCCAGGAACACAGCCAGGTCGCCTACCAGCCGGCGCAGACCAAGAAGAAGGCGAGTGCCTCCGAACTGGCCCGCAGCCTGCGCCGCTACATCTAACCGTTCGCGGTAAGAGAGCGCGCGCGTACAGCATCCGTTGGGGATGGGGGCGCGCCCTGCGAGCCGCACCGCTCCGGGGCGCGCCCTTCTCAATTGGGGGATTGCAGCAGGCGCATCTTTGCGTTGGCGGCTGCGCCTCGGTCGCACGTCACGGTCTTGGAGCAAGCCCCGGAACGGCCGAGTTGAATTATGACGGCGTGGGCGAAATCGACCGCCTTCGCCTGATAGACCTCCGCCTGCTCGACGACCAGTTCCTTGGCGCGCAGCAACCCCTCGAGCACCGCGGCGATCTCGCGCCGCGGCGTCTTGTAGGCGCGATCAAGCACGCACACCGTCTCCATCAGCGTCACTGTGGAAATGAAGCCACGCGCCTCAGCGGTGAAGCTCTCGATCAGCTTGGTAGCTGCGGCGGCCTGCATGGGATCGTCCTGCGTGAGGTAGCGAACGAGGACGTTCGTATCGAGCCCCACGTGCGCGTCGCCCCGGCGGCAATCGCCGAATGAAATCGGGCCGGTCGCCGGTGGAGACGCCGAGTTGGGCGCGCACTTCGCGCGGGCGGGTGACCTGTCCCTTCGAGATCGCGATCGCCAAAGGCCCCTCCTTACTTCTCGAAAGGGGGAAGGGTAAGACGACTAAGCACGCCGTTCGAGCCACACTCCATTGGGAATCGCTCCCTCACCCGCTACCTTCCCGCGATGAGCGATCTGGCGCCTGAGGCGCAGCCCAGCGGCAACGCGCAGCCCTATTCGGTGTCCGAGTTGGCGTTCGCGCTGAAGCGGACGCTGGAGGACGCCTACGGCTTCGTGCGGCTGCGCGGCGAGCTCTCCAAGGTCACCCATCACTCCAACGGCCACGTCTATCTGACGCTGAAGGACGAGCGGGCGGCGATCGACGGCGTGGTCTGGAAGACCAGCGTCCGCGGCCTGTCGATCAAGCCCCAGCAGGGTCTGGAGGTGATCGTCACCGGCAAGATCACCGCCTATCCGGCCGGCTCGCGCTATCAGATCGTCATCGAGACCATGGAGGTCGCCGGCGTCGGCGCGCTCCTCGCCCAATTGGAAAGGCTGAAGGCCAAGCTGGCCGGCGAAGGCCTGTTCGACGCGTCGCGCAAGCGGCCGACCCCGCAAATGCCGGCGGTGGTCGGCGTGATCACCAGCCCGACCGGGGCGGTGATCCGCGACATCCTGCACCGCGTCCGCGACCGCTGGCCCTGCCACGTAGTGGTCTGGCCGGTGGTGGTGCAAGGCGACGCCGCCGCGGGGCAGGTCTGCGCGGCGATCCGCGGCTTCTGCGCCCTGGAGGCCGGCGGCAAGGTTCCTCGTCCCGACGTGCTGATCGTCGCGCGCGGCGGCGGCTCGGTGGAAGACCTCTGGCCGTTCAACGACGAGGCCCTGGCGCGCACCGTCGCGGATTGCCCGATCCCGGTGATCAGCGCCGTCGGCCACGAGACCGACTCCACGCTGATCGACTTCGTCTCCGACCGCCGTGCGCCGACGCCCACCGCGGCGGCGGAGATGGCGACGCCGGTGCTGGCCGAGCTCAAGGCGGCGATCGCCGACTATGGCGCGCGCATGCATCGCTGCGGCGGGCGCGTGGTCGAGGATCGTCGCAACCGCGTCGCCGCGGCCGATCGCGCACTAAAGCGCGTGCCCGATCTCGTCCGCCTCGCCGAGCAGCGCTTCGACATCGTCTCCGGCAAGCTGGGCGCGGCGCTGGCGCGCAACGCCGCGGTGCACGAGCGCGACCTGGTGCGGGTGGCCAGCCGGCTGTCGCCCCTACTGCTGCAGCGCCCGCAGGCGATCCAGCGCCAACGGTTGGACGCCGTCGTCACGCGTCTGAAGCCGGCGGCCGAGCGCAGGTTGGAGCGGCTGGGGGAACGGCTGGGCGCGCTCGCCAAGCTCTACGGAGCGGTCGATCCCGAGCGGCCGCTGCAACGCGGCTTCGCGCGGGTGACGCGGGAGGACGGCTCGCTGGTCACCCAGGGCGCGTCGCTGGCCAACGGCGAGGCGGTGCAGATCAAGTTCGGCGACAAGGTCACGCGCCAGGCGGTGATCGACGGCGAAGGCGCCGGCGGCGCGGCGCCGGCCAAGCCTGCGAAGCCGCGCGTCGCCAAACCGCCGAATCCGACGCAGGGCGACCTGTTCTGAGATCGCGCCCCGCGCTACATTTACCGGTATGAACGCCCACGATCCCGAATTCGCCGGCGCGGACCTCGCCAAGCTGCACTACAGCGACGGCGACTTCGCCGTGCTGAAGCCCGGCCGCTACGTCATGTGCGCAGTGTCGGGAAAGAAGATCCCGCTGGAGGCCCTGCGCTACTGGAGCGCCGCACGCCAGGAGGCCTACGCCGGCCCAGTCGAAGCCATGCAGCGCTTCGCCGAGACCGGAGTGATGTGATCACACTCCTCTCCCCCCGCGAAGCGGGGAGGGAGAGGCTGGGAGAGGGCGGCGCCGAATCCCTCAGCATCCCCGATAGTGCGGCAAGATCATTGTGGCGGCGCCAGAGTCGCTGAAAGTCCGAGCCGCCCTCTCCTAGCCTCTCCCACTCCCGCTGCGCTCGGAGGAGAGGGACACACCCATCGTGTACATCTCTTTCGGCCAGCGCTTGTGCACCCAGAACCATTCGGTTGGGCGCTCGCGCACGCGGTCTTCCATGAAGGCGTTGATCCGCCGCACGCCAGCTTCGATGTCGGCGTCGCGGTCGCCGGTGTCGGCCAGCACGATCGGCTCGTGCACGATCACCCGAAACCGCGCCTTTCTCACCCGCTGCACGCTCATCGGCAGCAGGGGGATACCGAACTTCAACGCGAAGGTGGAGGGCCCCGGCGCGGTGTGAGCGGTGACGCCGAAGAAGGGCGCCGCCACCCCGCCGTTGAACTTCTGATCGTTGAGCAGGGCCACGCTCTCGCCGCGGCCGAAGGCGCGCATCATCTCGCGCGCGCCCTCCAGGCCCTTCGGCGCGAACAGCTTGACGCCGTAGCGCGCGCGGCTGCGGCGGATCCGCTCGTCGAAATACGGGTTGTTGGCCGCCCGATAGGTCACCTGGCAGGCCACGCCCGCTTGGACGATGGCCGCCGCCATCACCTCGAAGTTGGAGAAGTGACCGGAGATCAGCACCGCCGGCCCCTGGCCCTCGCCTAGCGCCAGCAGCCGCTCGCGGTGCACCACCTCCATCCGTGACGGGTCCGCGGCGATCCGGTCGACAATCGGGAACTCGGCGAAGAACCGCCCGGCTTCGATCCACTGCGCCCTCATCAGCCGCTTGATCTCGGCCTGCGGCGCATCGGGGAAGGCGATGCGCAGGTTGCGCTCGACCACGCGATTGGCCGGCGTCAGCGGCCCGATCCGGCCGAACACCGCCGCTCCGAAGTCGGAGACCGCATCCACAGGCAGAATCCGCATCAAGCCTTCGAACAGGTCGAAGACGGCCGCCTCAAGCCGCCAGAGCAGGTCCTCCGCGCGCGATCTCGCCTCGGTCATATCCCCTGATAGGCGGCTCCGCCCCCTGCGCGCAATTCGCCCAGCGCGTGTGGCGCGCGGTTTGCGGCGGGAAGGCCAAACCGTCCCGCGATGGGACGTTCCTGAAGTCCGCTTGCAGGGGCGAAGCGCATGAGCGACGAAATCGACGAACACCTGGGTCGGCGGCTGCGCCGTCGTCGGCGCCTTCTCGGCCTGACCCAGCATCAGCTGGCCGACGCCTGCGGCGTGCGGTTCCAGCAGATCCAGAAGTACGAATGCGCGGCCAACCGCATGTCGGCCGCCCGCATCTTCCAACTCGCCCAGGCCCTCGAGGTCCCGGTCGCCTACTTCTACGAAGGCCTTGGCACCCAGGCCGGCGGCCGGCGCGAGGAAGCCCAACGCGAGGTGTTCTCGCGCAAGGAGACCCGCGACCTGATCCGCGCCTACTACAGCCTGAGCGAACGCCCCAGGCGTCGGCTGCTCGACCTGGCCCGTTCGCTGAATGGCGCCGACGCGGAGGCCTGACGCAGCCGCGATCACGACGCGGTCAGGCGACACGCCTGACCGTTGAATCGTGATCGCATCTCTCAACGGGCGTTCCTGGCGCAAGACCGGCTTCCACTTTTGCACAACGCGCTGTCGACGGGCTAAACGGGAGGGCATGAGCGCCCTCTCCCCCGCCCGCCTCGCCGAGCTCGACGCCTTCCTGCTGGAGCTCAATCGCGCCAGCGCCGCGCACATCCTGCCGCTGTTCCGCGGTGACCACGGCCTCACCGACAAGGGCGGCGCCGCTGGCTTCGACCCCGTCACCGAAGCCGACGTCGGCGCCGAGCGCGTCATCCGCAAGCTGATCGCCGAGCGCTATCCCGACCACGGCGTGATCGGCGAGGAGCTTGGCTATGACCGGCCGGACGCCGAGTTCGTCTGGGTGCTCGACCCGGTCGACGGCACCCGCGCCTTCATCTGCGGCCTGCCCACCTGGTGCACCCTGATCGGCCTGCGGCATGAAGGCCGCCCGGTGCTGGGCTCGATCGGGCAGCCGTTCCTCGGCGAGATCTATATCGGCCACGCCGGCGGCTCGCGCCTGGTCAGCCCGGCCGGCGAGAAGCCCCTCAAGGTCCGCCCCTGCCCGCTGCTCACCGACGCGGTGATCGCCACCACCGATCCTGAAGCCCACTTCGACGGCGCCGAGCTCGGCGCTTGGCGCCAGGTGCGCGCCGCCGCCAGGCTGGCCCGCACCGGCTGCGACGCCTACGCCTTCGCGCGCGTCGCCGCCGGCGCCATGGACCTGGTCGTCGAGGCCGGCCTGAAGGCCTGGGACATCGACGCGGCGATCCCGGTGATCGAGGGCGCGGGTGGTCTTGTGACCGACTGGCGCGGCCAGCCCGTGGCCGGCAACGGCGGACAGGTCGCCATCGCCGGCGACCGCGCCTGCCTCGACGAGGCGCTGGTCGCCCTCAAGCGCTCCGCGAAATAGGCTGAGACGGCTCAGGCCTTCTTGGGGGCCGCCGGCTTCTTCGCTGCGGGCTTCTTAGCGGCGGGTTTCGGAGCTGCGGCGGCCTTCGGCGTTGCAGCCTTCGCCGCAGCGGCTTTGGGAGCGGCGGCCTTGGGCGCGGTCTTCGGCGCAGCCGCTTTGGCGGCGGCTTTCGCCGGGACGGCCTTGGCTGCAGCCGCCTTGGCAGGGGCCGCCTTCGGCGCGGCGGTCTTGGCAGGCGCCTTCGCCGCGGGCCTGGCTGCGGCCGGCTTGGCCGCGGCAGGCTTGGCCCCGTTGACGAGGCCGGCGGACTTGGCGCCATTGACCCCGGCGACGGCGGGCTTCGCGGGGGCGGCCGTCGCCGGAGCCTTCTTGGCGGCGGTCGCCTTGGCCGCGGCGGGCTTCGCAGCAGGCTTGGCCGCCGCCTTCGCGGCCGGCGGCTTCTTCCCCGCGGCTTTTTTCGGCGGCGCCGCCTTCTTCGGGGCAGGCGCAGGGGTGGCCACGGCGGACGCGGGCGGGACCACTTCCGACGCCGCGGCGATCGGCGTCACCTCGGGCACGGGTGCGGGCGCCGGAGCTGGCTCAGGGGCGGGCGCGGGCTTGGTC